>Ga0066256_1000045_pt1 | contig 606568 bp, 514 predicted proteins | sample ThiBio_1000_biof_FD_87107 | JGI IMG/M metagenome (GOLD analysis project Ga0066256, IMG submission 87107) | Wastewater bioreactor microbial communities from Cape Town, South Africa - Thiocy_expt_1000_biof (version 2) | ecosystem: Engineered > Bioreactor > Thiocyanate-remediating >...
TGGTATGGTTGTGCCCAAAAGAAACAGAGGCAACGGTATCGCCGCAATAGTGTATGGAGCCGCTGATACCTGATGATGCGATCAGGTAAACGAACATTAACGCTATGACGGCTATTGGTTTCATTGTCTATTTACAACTATTTCAATTTTAGCAAAGTTAGTTTTAGGTGTTTTGAACTTTGTACGCATTATTTTGGATTTTGTATAAAATTTTGCACCTCTATTTTATCCAGATGAACACGTGCCGGAACCGGACTGAGCCGGTATTGTCCAGGTGTTTTTCCCGTAACTTTTTTAAACTGGGAGGACATGCTTTGTGACGAACTGTAACCCAAATCGTATGCGATATTGCTGATTGTTGTTTCGTCCTGTAAAAGCAGTTCCTTCACCCGTTCCACTTTTAACAGGATCAGGAACTTTTCCATTGTTATCTTTTCTGCCTCTGAAAAAATGCGGCTGATGTAGTAGTAGCTCATGCCGACTTTTTTTGCTACATAATCTGATAACCGCAATTTTGAGCTTTTACCGATCATTTCATTCATATACTCAAAAATGGCTGTCTTTGCTTTGGCAACTACCTGCTCTGTATGTGAGTTCACCACGGTAAAGCCCCAGGTTGCCAGCTTTCGGTTTAAAGCCGCTAAATCCTTTTCTGTCAGTTTATTTTCAAGCGTTACTTCGCCGAGGGTCGTTTTTAGGGCCTTGTAATTTCCTTCACCAAGCAGTTGTTTCACCTTGTCAATACAACGTTCACAGCACATGCCTTTGATATATAATTGATTTTGTTTCATTCTTTATTACGCTTGCAATAGACTTCGCATTTTGAACGTCCTGTATCAAAAACCAGGTTGTATAAAATCTTGCATAAAGGTAAACCGTGAACAGCCGTTTAAAGAATGACCGTTATCACGGGAAAACCTGATTTCCGTCATGCGTGAAACCTCGCCTTTATTTCACTGTGTTAACCATGATGTTATGCTAACATTTCAAAGAAATCCGCTTAAAATTATATCTTTGCACAAAATATTCTTGAAGCGTTTTAGCTTTAAGTCCCGCACTGAAACTTAGGAACTTTCAAAAAGGCAATGGGACAATAAGTGAGAACGCTCATGCTACGGCGTGGGCGCACTTATCGTTGCCGGGTTTCCTAAGACCTCAGTGCGGTGAGTTGTTGCCTGCGCTCTTTTTTTGTGCAGGCGGCAAGTCAAAAGGGAACCTACTAAAAGCAATATAGTATGACTTCAGCCAACCGCTACCCGGATTTTAAGTACACTGCCGGACAATTAGCAAAATTTCTTGCTGCAAGTGACTTCTTCACCATTATGCTCAAAGATGGTGACATCATCCATTTTACCCCTAAAGACGTAGCTGCTTTCCAGAAGTGGTTAGAGCAAAATAACATACCGAGCATCCGAACGCAGGAAGGATGGGTGATCACAAAGAAAGACTTGAAAAAGTAGTTTCCCCTCTTGTGCCGTCACTTTACTTCTTTTTGAAATCCGCCCCAAATCGTTAATCCGAAACTTCCTTATTTATGAAATTCAAGATTGCTTCCACTACAGATAACCGCATGATATTGCTTATCCTGATTGCAAGTGCAGTGATTTTTGGCGGTGTCATTTTATTGACAGGATATTGGGAGAAAAGAGCCGATATGTACCTGATACCTGATGGCTTTAAGGGAACTGCTACCGTGTTCTTTAACGACCCTAACGGTATACCGGAAAAAAGGAACGGAAAGTGAAGGGTTTTTGAAATTCCCGCTTCAGGTATTTTATATACACAAAGCACCTATAATTGATGTACTTCGCTAAAGCAAAAATCTGCGTCTTGTATAAATCGCCTAAAATGGATAAACCGCCTGCCATATCACCGTACAGCGTACCATAGCCTACCGCCAATTCACTCTTATTGGATGTATTGAGCAAAATGTACTCGAACTTATTTGCAAGTGCCATCAGTAGATTACCTCTGATGCGACTCTGGATGTTTTCTTCGGCAATGCTGAATGGCAAATCCTGAAAAATTGGATGTAGCGTAGTTAGAAATTGGTCATAAATAGCTGCTATGGGAACAACATCATACTTGTTCCCTAAATTCCTGCTCAACTGCTCTGCATCGGTAATAGAGTGAGAAGAAGAAAACTCAGAAGGCATAAGCAATACATGGACGCTGTCTTTACCCAATGCTTCTACTGCCATGACTTGAACAACAGCACTGTCAATGCCACCACTTGCTCCTAAAGTGGCTTTTGAAAAGCCCATCTTTTTAAAATAGTCTCTAATGCCCATCAACAAAGCACAATGAATCTGCGAAATATTTTTATCACTGGTTAAATACTTAATTACTTCGTTGTTATCCTTTAGCATAGCAACCCGTTCATCAATAAACTGATATTTTTGCGCTTCTCCAGGCAAGCCTCCTTTCAGATCTTCAGTGGCAATAGTATAATAATCCTCTTCAAAGTATTTTAATTCTTTACAAAGCCTTCCCGATTTATCAAATACAAGGCTTCCACCATCAAAAATGACTTCCGTTTGCGCACCAATAGTATTACAATAGATCATAGGAAGCTCATACCGTTTAATGTTTTTCAGTATAATTTCTTTGCGGTCGTCGTCATGATCGTAATCGAAAGGTGAAGCTGTAATATTGATGAGAATAGTAGGATCTTCCTTGATTAGTAGGTCCATTGGAGAAATGCGATATAAAGGATTTTCTGAAAGATTCCATATGTCTTCGCATATAGTTAGGGCAATTCTTTCTCCTTTAAACTCAATTACGTTCCATTCATTGGTTGGTTCAAAATACCTATACTCATCAAAAACATCATATGTAGGTAGAAGAGATTTATGTGCTATTCCAATGACTTCTTTGTTGTTTAGAAAAACAGCTGAGTTAAATAAATCCTTTCCTTCCACTACCGGATTTTTCTGCGGTGAACCAATGATGACACCAATATGTTCTGTATGATTTTTGATACGTTCAATGCTCTCGTAGCATTTGTTGATAAAATCATCAAACTCTAAAAAATCTCTTGGCGGATAGCCGCAGACAGATAGTTCGGAAAATACTATCAAATCGACATTATCCCCTTTTGCCTGCTCAATGGCATTGATAATTTTATTTGTATTGTATTCAAAATTTCCTATGTGGTAATTCTGCTGGGCGATTGCAATTTTCATGTTATTTTTGTAAAGTTTTCAAATGTGAATAGCTCCTTTTTTCGTTGCATTTAAACAGGCTTCTTTCAGGCTTTCATAAAAAGTGGGATGACCGTGAACCACATTGGAAACTCCCATAGCCGAAACGCCATACTGCATGGCAAGCGCCGCCTCACCAATGATATCGGCGATTCGTGGTCCTATCATGTGTATGCCCAGGATTTCGCCAGTCTGGCCATGCACCAAGACTTTTATGAATCCTTCAGTGTCCGCATTCATGCGAGCACGGGCATTAGCCATAAACGGAAATGAGCCAGATTTATAATCTACGCCATTTGCAATCAGTTCTTCTTCGGTATGGCCTACACTGGCTACTTCGGGCCAAGTATAAACGATGTTAGGAATGGTCAGATAATTGATATGCGGACGCAAGTTTGCAATATACTCAGCTACATATACACCCTCTTCGGAAGCTTTGTGTGCAAGCATTGCTCCTCTAATCACATCGCCGATTGCATAAACATTAGGAACATCTGTTCTGAAGTTTTCATCAACAGTAATTTTTCCTTTCTCCGTGGCAATACCGATTGCCTCTATGTTAAGTCCAGCAGTATAGGGTTTTCTTCCAATTGCCATTAAACAATAATCTCCCTCAAACGTGACCTGCTCTCCATTTTTACTTTCAGCACTTACTGTAACATTCTGGCCTTGCGAAACAACGCCCGTAACCTTATGATTAAAATGAAATGTAAACCCAAGTTTTGAAAGTGATTTTTGTAGTTCCTTTCCGAGCGATTTATCCATTGTCGCAAGAATTTGCTCATAATACTCGATCACTGTTACTTTAGAGCCAATTCGAGCATATACAGAACCCAACTCCATACCAATAACACCACCCCCGATAACTATCAAATGCTCCGGGACCTCTTTTAAGACCAGTGCTTCCGTAGAAGAAATAATACGTTGCTTGTCTATAGATACGTTAGGAAGTGATGCAGGTTTGGAGCCAGTGGCAATGACTACACGAGTAGTTTCTAATTCTGTTTGTTTGCCGTTATTCGCTTTCACTAAAATCTCGGTTGGACTGATAAATGAACCCGATCCATAAAATACATCCACCTTGTTTTTCTTCATCAGGAATTTTACGCCGTCGCCGGTTTTCTTCACTACATCAGCCTTGTGGGTAATCATTTCCTGCAGATTGATCTGAAGATTATCCAAATGAATGCCGTGCATGGCAAATTTGCTTTTGGCATTGTAGTAATGCTCGCTACTTTCCAACACAGCTTTTGAAGGAATACAACCTACATTCAGACAAGTGCCTCCAAGTGCATCATACTTTTCAATTAAAGCAGTTTTTAAACCTAATTGTCCACAACGGATTGCGCAAACATAGCCACCAGGACCAGAGCCAATTATAATTACATCGTATTTCATAAATCAGCGTTTTAAAGTGAATCGTTATGATTTCATTAATGGAATAACCTCCCGAAATTTTCCGGCAGGTGATTGTTCCGGTGGTTCATTTGCACGCTCTATTGTTATATTATTAAGCCCTCTTTCTCTTAAAAGGTGTTCAATTGAGCTTTTGACTTCTTTCCAAATGATATCCTGATTACATTACTGGTGTTATCATATCGCAATCTTACTTTCAGGATCGTTGGCGATGTTTGAACAATCTGAATACGTTCAATTCCTTGGATATGATCTACCAATATGCTAAACGCCAATGGGGGAATGGCAACAGATTGTCCTTTTTCATCAAAAAAACTTACTACATCTGAAGAGCGGCCGGTAACTTTTATAGCAGGTAGTTTATTGCCGCATGGGCAAGGCTCAGGACGAAGGATGATACCATCGCCCAAATCATATCTAAGAATTGGCTGTATTCTATTCGCTAAATTAGTGACCAATACTGTATGAGATTGAACACCCGCAGACACACGTTTATAATTGACATCCACCGGTTCGGCAATGACCCAATCGCTATTTACATGAAGCCAACCTTCTTTACAACTATAGCTGAAAAATGGACATTCAGTAGCTGCGTAAGAATTCCCGACTTTAGAATCAAAAACTTTTGCTATTCTCTTATACTCGCTTTCAGCCAGACCTTCGGCTGAGAGCGTAATTAAAACAGGTCGAATATTCAAACGACCTTCTTCCTGTTCAGTGGCTAATAATGCTCCCATACTTGCATATGGGGCAAGTAGTGCAGGCTTAAATTTATTGAGCGACGCCACAAGCTCAGGCATCGGTTTATGTGCGGATAAAGCTATAAAATTCTTACCTCTGCTTTTGGTCATGCGTGCGGCCGCGATAGAAGACGCGAAATGCCCACCAGTAGCCATGACCATAGCCATTCTTCCCCGACCTACAATGATTTTAAGCACATCTCCGAATGCAAGCCAAGAACTAAGCATCCGAATTGCAAGCACACTTGTCACCATCATGCTATGACTATCCAAAAGAAAGATACCCGGTGTTCCCGTTGTACCAGATGTAGTAGCAACAGTGTATTTTCCTAAAAACTTTTTCCCGATAAGATTGGGATCTTTAACCAACTCCTGAACCTCGGATAATTTTATATTTCTATCTGTGCACCAGTCATCAAAGCGTTCCATCAGCTTTTTCTTGCTTGTAATTGGCAAGACAGAAACATCTTTTATATTGTCAGGCAACCCTTTGTACAATTCTTTATAATAGGGTGAGTTTTGACGGGCAATGTTGACGATATCAGCAAGACGCGATTGTTGTCTTTCTTCTATTGCGTGCTTACCGAGCCTTTTAGTTTTCCAGGCATCCAGTAGAAGTTGTAAACGATTACTCATATTGCTATCAATTTAAGCATGTTACTTATCTATAATTTTATCCGTTGAATTCTTACCGCATTCATAATGGCTATTAATGCAACACCCACATCTGCAATAACGGCTTCCCATAAATTGGCAATGCCACCCGCTCCCAATGTCAAAACAATTATTTTCACTGTCATGGCTAAGATGATATTTTGCCATACAATCTTTCGGGTAATTTTACCAGCTCTAATAGCGGATACAATTCTTGAAGGCTCATCATTTTGTATTACTATATCAGCAGTCTCTATTGTGGCATCACTTCCCAAGCCGCCCATTGCTATGCCTGCATCCGCTAATGCTATTACGGGCGCATCATTTACGCCATCTCCAACAAAGGCGATATGTTTACCGTCATTTTTGATTTTCTGAACCCTCTCCACTTTATCTTCAGGCAATAAGTCGCCATATGCTTCATCAATACCTATTTGTTTTGCTACACTATCAACCACGGTCTGTTTATCCCCGGAAAGCATAACCGTTTTGATTCCCAATTTGTGCATATTCTCGACAGCTTCTTTCGCATCTTCCTTGATTTCATCTGCGATAGTGATATAGCCTGCATACTGGCCATTTATTGCGGTTAGAACAATTGTATCAGCAATGCTATCAATTGCTGCAGGATAGGATATGTTAAACTTTCTCATTAACTTCTGATTACCGACTAATAGTTCTTTTCCATCAACCGAACCCTTTAATCCGTGTCCTGCGATTTCTTCAACATTTTCCACTTTGTAATTAGTAGAACCATTTTCGGCATATTCAACTATTGCTTTACCTACCGGGTGCGTGGAGTTTTTTTCTAAGGCTGCGGTAAGTTGTACAAGTTGATCTTTATCTATGACATCGGGGACTATCTGCTGCACTTTAAAAATACCTTTTGTAAGTGTACCAGTTTTATCCATGACGACAGCATTTATCTTCGTCATAACATCCAAAAAATTTCCGCCTTTGAAAAGGATGCCGTTGCGTGATGCAAGCCCAATTCCTCCAAAATATCCTAAAGGAATTGAAACCACTAACGCGCAAGGACAACTTATCACCAGAAACACTAACGCTCTGTAAAACCAAGTATAAAAAACATAGTTTTCTACAATGAAATAGGGTATCACTACCAATGACAGAGCCAAGAAGAAAACAATAGGAGTATAAACCTTTGCAAAACGGGAAATAAATAATTGAGTTTGTGATTTGCGTGCAGTAGCATCCTGAACCATTTCCAAAATGCGGCTTAGCTTACTATCCTTAAATAGCGCATTGACTTTTACCTGCGCTACGGTATTCAGATTCACCATGCCTGCCAGGACTGTTTCACCGTTATATTTTGTATCAGGCTTGCTTTCACCCGTCAACGCTGCTGTATTGAATGAAGCACTTTCCGAAATAAGCTCTCCATCTAAGGCTACTTTTTCTCCTGGCTTCAGTTGAATGGTTTCCCCTAATTGTACTTCAGAAGGATGCACAACAGTCAGGTTATTTCCACGCACAACTGCCACCTCTTCGGGACGAATGTCGAGCAGTGCTTTAATACTTGCTTTTACTCTTTTTACTGCAATACTTTGAAACCATTCTCCAATTCCATAAAAGACCATTACAGCGACCCCTTCGTCGTATTCTCCGATTGCAAAGGCGCCAATTGTTGCAATGCTCATCAAAACAAATTCATTAAAGAAATCACCACGTAACGATTTTCGGAAAGCCAGATTCAGCACTTTGTATCCAGCAAATAAATACGCTATAGCATTGATGATAAAAGCGGTTATCTTTGGAATTTCTATTTTAAATCCATATTCTAACGTCAAAACAACAGCCAGAATACATAGACCTACAATTAAGTTCCAATTTTCCTTCCAACCCATATCTACTTTGACAGCGCCTTTGGGTGCTTCTACACTTACACCACCTTCAAGGCCGTAACCGTCATTTTCAACTGCTTTTTTGGCTTCCTTAGTTTTCACCTTCGACAATTCATTCAGTGCCGCACCTTTGTTATTTAATCTTTCCTGATCCATAAAACAATATTTAACGAATAAAAAACGATACCACGCCAGTTAGAATTAACGTTAGCCCGGTTATAATTCCAGCATTGTGTTCCCATCTGTGCCAGTTCAGTTTTAGCAAGCCCTTATAAACAATCCGAACCCAAATAAGCATACCTGTAATTGTAATAAAGGAATACATGATTGCAATAATCGCCATCATGTACCAACCTTTGGCACCGGCTAAAAGGAAATAAGCTTCTATTTCCATGCAGGGTGAAAAAAACATAGCAATAACCAAAGCTGTTATGATTGACCTTTTTGTTTTCTTCTCGATTTCTTTCTTATCCAAATGGAAATGATGATGTTTATAGTGTTGCCGAATAAAATAAAGCCCAAGCAGAATGAGCAAAGCCGGAGCAATAACATGGGCAAAGTTTTCAAGATGATCTGCCAGTTCGTTGCCTATTATACCGAGCAGTATCCCAATGATAACCGTGCTAATCACATGCGAGAAGCCGGATATAGATGTGATTTTAAGTGTTTCTGCTAAACTCCATCCTTCTTTTCTGGCAATAGCAACCACAGGCAGCCAGTGATTAGGTATCACCGCATGTAGCAGACTAATAATCAAACTTCCTGTGAGAATGCCAATCATTTATTTTTCTGATTTACGTTTTAAACATAATATGCCAATAGAGTAGTAGGAATAAAGAGTATTATCGGCGTGGCTTAGCTCCCGCATCTATTTTACGCATTGTCATTCTTCTTCCTCACCACCTGCTTTAATTTTTGACAGAATGTAGTTTGCGCCCTTCACAACCACTTGAAGTTTACCTATATTTTCACCTGCGGGTGTGATTTTGATATAACCCAATTCACTGACACCTGTAATGACTTCCACCATCTTAAAGCGATAAGTTTTCCCATTGCTTTCTTTCATTTCGTCATCTTCTTTCTTTTCTTCTTTACTTTCGGATTCTTTTGGCTCCTTTTTCTTTTCTACAGTTTCTTTAGCTTCTTCATCAACAACGAAAATGTAACTCTTACCTTCTGACTGAACTACTGCTTCTACCGGTAGGGCCGTAACCTGCTCACTACCTATACTGATCAATGCAGTAACATACATTCCTGGTATCAGCTTGTAAGCGCTTGGATTTTCAATGATAGAGTGAACAATAATTCCTTTGCTTTCATTCTCAAAAGACTTATTGACACCATATACCCTGCCTGTTATTTCCCTGTTTTCCTGATTGGTAAGTGTAAAGATTACTTTCTGACCTGCTTTAACCTTGAACAAGTCTTTTTCAAATACCGTCAGGTCGCAGTGAATTTGGGAGTTGTCAATAATTTCTAAGAGAGGACTGCCCGGCTGGGCAGAAGCGCCAGTGTTTACCATAATATGGCCTACTGTACCGCTAATAGGTGCGCTAACACGAACCTGTGTAGCTATATTGCCATTTGATACAGCAGCCGGGTTGATGCCTAACTGCCTTAGCTGTGCTTCAAGTGTCGTAATTCTTGCCTTTTCTGTATTGTAGTTTGCTTGTGCTTCCTGCAGCTTTTTCTTTATTCCTGCATTGGCTTCGTCTAATTCCTTTTGCCTTTGTAACTCGGCTGCTGTATAAGAGAAAGCATTTTTTGCTGTCAAATAGCCCTGCTGTATTGAAACCAAATCTGCATTTTCTATCAACGCAAGAGCTTGTCCTTTTTTAACTGATTGACCTTCGATAACAAAAATCTTCCTGATCACACCACCTACCAACACATTCACATCTGCTCTGTTCTGCGGTGGTACCGCAAGTTCACCACTTGCTTTTATTACCTGTGTTAGGTTCTTTAATTCAATAGTACCAAATTGAATGCCTACCGCATCAATTTGTGCCTGCGTTAACTCTATACCTTCTTCGCCTTCCTCTGTTTTAGTGGTTTCCGTTGTTTTTTCTTCAGTCTTGGTTTTCCCTGAACAACTGACGAATACTAAGCTACCGATGAAGCAAATGCCAAGTAACAGATTTTTATTTAGTAATGTCATTAAAGCAATTTTTTTATATTTCATGTTATTCCTGACCTTTTAAGTATTTAATATTAATTACCGCTTCGTTCAACTGCTGCAAAGCCTGCAAGTGTTGCAACTTTATCTGCATTGCCTGCGTAAGATTTTGAACCATTTCAACGTAGCTGATTTCTCCTTTGCTAAAAGCAAACCTTGCTATCCGTATTTGCTCATCAGCCACCTTAATACCTTCTGATTGATAGTAGTCAACCCTTTCTTTATGCTTCAGATATTGCTGAAATGCAGATTGATATTCTGATGTTAGCTGCCATTGAACCCTGTTAAGGTCCTGCTGAGCAATAGCAACATTTAACTTCTCTGCTTCAACCCTGGCTCTGTATGGCTTTGTGAATAGTGGCAACGACATTCCTAATTCAACTCCCGCTATTCGAGTACCTGGGAAGTAAGAGCGATTTATATCAGCAGGATTAAATCCTTTAAAAAGGTATTGATGGTTATACCCAACAGAAAATTCAGGGAGCCATTTTGTTTTTTCCAAACTAACCCTTGCCGATGCCACAGCAATATTCTGCTGCTGATATACTAACATGGGATTCTGACTCGTTGCAGTATCAATTTGTATGTACTCAGTATAGTAAAAGGTTCTGTCTGTGGTATCAATGGCTATCTCACCTGTAATGCTTGTTAGCTGCCGTATAAGTGTTTCATAAACTTTTAAATCTGCAAGAGCTTCTTTTTTCTGCAATCGTATCTCAAATGTCTGGTTTTGTGCTGTCAGCTTTTCGAGATTTGATGTTTCTCCTACTTTGTACCTGACTTCTGCCTTGTTGAAAAAGTCAGTATAGATACTATCTAAATCGTTCAATAATCGCAATCTTTCAAAAGTGTACAGGTAGTTATAGTACGAAAGTTTTATATCTCTTATTATCTCCGTCTCAGTTACTCTTTTGTTGGCTTCTGCAAGTTTCGTCTGTTGCTGATAAACCTTTCTTTGTGTTTTGTAAACTGAGGGCAAAGAAAAGGATTGAGAAATACCAATGGAGTTATCAATATTACCGCCACTGGTAGGGTCTTGCGTAATACTGAAGGTTGTTTTTGGTAAGTCAACAGCCGTGTTTTGAAGTGTCCGGGTTTGCTGTATCTCCAAACTTGATCGTCGAAGCTGCGGATTGTTTATCCTGGCCTGTTGAATTAGATTGCTTAAAACAGGATTTGGAGTTTGTCCATTTATCTTTCCAAATTGGAAGATGCAAGTGAACAATAACAGCAACGGCAATTTGTCTGGCTTTATTTTCATCTTTACTCTTTTGAGCTTTTTGGAAGCTAATACGTATAGGCTCGGAAGTACAAAGAGGGTTAATAGGGTTGCTGTAAGCAAACCGCCAATAACAACTGTTGCCAAAGGCTTTTGCACTTCTGCACCTGCACCTGTTGACAATGCCATTGGTAAAAACCCAAGCGATGCAACTGCAGCCGTCATAATTACGGGTCGCAGCCGGACTTTTGTTCCTTCCATCACCCTTGTATTAATGTCTTCAACCCCTTCCTTCTTTAACTGGTTGAAATAACCAATGAGCACAATGCCGTTCAATACTGCTACGCCAAAGAGGGCTATAAAACCTACACCTGCTGAAATACTAAATGGCATTCCCCGAATTAGCAAAGCGAACACGCCACCTATTGCTGAAAGCGGAACGGCTGTAAATATTAATAATGTTTGCGGAATGGATTTAAAGGTTACAAATAGCAATACGAGTATCAGCAATAATGCAACAGGCACTGCAATTGATAATCTTGCTTTCGCTTCCTGTAAATTTTGAAATTCGCCGCCGTAAGTAAGGTAGTAGCCTACTGGTAGCTTTAATTGTTTATCCAGCTTCGCTTGTATTTCTTCCACAGTGCTTTCAACGTCCCTTCCTCTTACATTGAACCCAACATAAATCCTACGCTTTCCATTTTCTCTTGAAACCTGTGCTGGTGCATCTTTGAACTCGATACTTGCTACCTGGTTTAGTGGTACTTTGTTGCCTGAAGGCAAGGGTATATAAAGGTTTTCAATGTTCCTTATATCTTCTCTCAAAGCCCTATTTAGACGTACTACCAAATCAAACCTTTTCTCACCTTCAAACACAACACCTGCTACATTGCCTGCAAAAGCTGTTTGCAATATCATATTTACATCTTTGATGCTTAAACCATATTGAGCCATCTTATCCCTGTTGTATTCTACTGCCACTTGCGGCAAGCCTGCAACCTTTTCAACAAATGGTTCACCTACACCGTTTACAGGTGCTATGAGTTTTGAAATCTTATTTGCCTGTTGGGAAAGAATGTCAATGTCATCTCCGAATATTTTTATTGCCACGTCCTGTCTGATACCTGAAAGAAGCTCGTTGAAACGCATCTGCATGGGTTGTGTTATTTCTACTCTTATGCCTGGTAATATTGACAAAGCTTTTTCCATTTTTTCCATCATTTCTTCTTTTGTCTCTGCACTTGTCCAATCTTCTTTTGGCTTCATTGCAACCATCATGTCGGCTCTTTCTATTGGCATGGGATCAGTTGGTATTTCAGAACTTCCAATTCTTGTTACTACCTGCTTTACTTCTGGAAATTGCTTCTTCAATATCTTTTCTGCTTTTGAAAACATATCAACTGTTTGCGTTAATGAAGTGCCCTGTGACATAGAAATTTCTACAGTTAAATCTCCTTCTTCCAACGTGGGTATGAACTGACCACCCATGTTATTGAATACAAGGAGTGATATAATAAATAGTACAAATGCTATTAAAACGGTTGTAATCTTCCACTTTAAAACGGTACGCAAAGCAGGTTCATAAACCCTGTGCAAGGCATTCATTATTTTGTCCGAAATGGTTTTCTTATGCACAGTGCTTTTACTCAAAAACAAAGCACTCATCATAGGCACATAAGTAAGCGAAAGAATGAAAGCGCCTAATATGGCGAAAGCCACTGTTTGAGCCATCGGTTTAAACATTTTGCCTTCAACACCTATCAACGCAAAGAGCGGTAAGTATACAATCAGTATTATAATTTCTCCGAAGGCCGCACTGTTCCTGATTTTAGACGATGCTGTATAAACTTCAGCATCCATCTCAGGCTGTGTAAGCCGCGGCTTTCCCGGAAATAAATTGCTCTCTGTAAGCCGGAAAATTATTGCTTCAACAATAATTACTGCGCCATCTACAATCAAACCAAAATCTATAGCGCCCAAACTCATTAAGTTACCTGAAACTCCAAAGGTTCTCATTAATGCAAACGCAAAGAGCATTGCTAAGGGTATCACGGATGCTACCAACAAACCAGCTCTCCAGTTACCAAGTAATAAGACAAGTACAAAGACTACAATCAAACCCCCTTCAAGCAAGTTCTTTTTTACAGTACCGATGGTTCTGCCTACTAATTCTGTCCTATCTATAAACGGTTCGATAACTACGCCTTCAGGCAATGACTTTTGTATTTGCTTCATCCTCTCTTTTACATTAGCAATTACTTTATTGAAATCTTCGCCCTTCAACATGAGTGTAATACCTGCGACTACTTCGCCTTCTCCGTTACGCGTAACTGCACCGTACCTCGTAGCACTTCCAAATTGAACTGTAGCTACGTCTCTTATCAATATTGGAGTTCCACTGACATTTTTAATAACAATCTTCTCTATATCTGTAAAGGTTTTTACCTGACCTATGCCTCTAATGAAATAGGTATTGCTGCGCTGCTCAATATATGAACCACCTGTGTTTGCATTGTTGTTTTCTAAAGCGGTGAACACTTCGGGTATTGTGATGTTCACTGAATTGAGCCTGTCGTTATCAACTGCTACTTCGTACTGTTTTACGTATCCGCCCCAGCCACTTACTTCTGCAACACCTTCCACTCCTGCTAACTGTGTTCTTACAATCCAGTCCTGAATAGTTCTTAAATCTGTTGGGGAATATTTATCAGTATATCCTGGCTCAGTATGGACGGTGTATTGATAAATCTCTCCAAGTCCTGTGCTGATTGGGGCAAGTGATAACTTGCCCATTCCTTCAGGAATAACTTCCTGTGCTTCTTTAAGCCTTTCACTTACTTGTTGCCTTGCCCAATAAACGTCTGTGTTATCGTGGAAAACAAGTGTGACTACAGATATACCAGAACGGGAAATGGAGCGTTTTTCGACCATTTCCGGAATGTTTGCCATAGCTAATTCTACTGGGGCTGTAATGAACTGCTCTACTTCCTGTGCTCCTAAGTTTGGAGCTTGTGTAATGATCTGCACCTGGTTATTGGTAATATCTGGCACTGCATCAATTGGAAGTCTGGAGAGTGAGTACCCCCCCCAAATAACCAACGCCAATACGAAAAAACCAATTACAAGTTTATTTTTTATGGAGAAATGTATAATCCTGTCTAACATTGTAAAATTTATGTGGATATTAATCTGTAATACTTCAGGATTGCTGCTATTATGCCTATTAGGGCGATTACACCGAACACTATGCTAAAAACAGTGAAAAACATTTTTTTGCTTTTCGACCATTTGTGACTTGCCATTTTTCGGCTATACTCTTTTCTATTCGGTCTTAGTCGGGAGTTTGGCATAAGGCAGACAACAATCAATTAACAGATAGAACTACGGATCGTAATTCTATAATCTATTTGATGTTATCTTAACATTGGGGAGGCTGTAGAACAGCTCGGGTGTATGACGATGGGAGAAAGCAACGTTGATGATCGTAATGCTTTAATACAGGTGCAGGTATTGTTGAAACCGGAACTATTTTAGCAATAACCACAAAGCCTACACAAGATGAACAGGAAAAGAAAGGGGAACAAGTGCCTTCCTGCTTAATAGGATGGTTTTGTGACGTGGATGAGTTGGTTTGGTCTGCGCCGCAATTGTCCGTTGTGCAGCAGGGTACAAAGACCGCTACCGCAACGATGATGAGCAATATGAAGGCGAACCATTTTTGCATTGTTCGCAAAGATAACAAAAGAAAACATGCAATAGTATTGCAATGTTAGTTTAGGATGAACATTTCTGACATAAACCCTTGATTACCATATTTATTTCTTGGGTTGTGAACTTTTCTGGCAAGTCAACAAAAGGAATAGTATTGTCTGCCAAACAATATGTTCTTTGGCACTTAGTGCAGTGGAAGTGGACATGCAAGTCTTTAAGGTGGCATTCGCAGCCGTCAATACAGAGGGCATACTTAAGAGCCCCCGTTCCATCATCTATGCGGTGAATTAAATTGTGGGTTTCAAAAGTTTTAAGCGTCCGATACAGCGTTATTCTATCTGCTTTTGCAAATGAATTTTCCAACTCACTAAGGCTAATTGCTGCCTCTTGCTTTGATAAGACATCCATGACTAAAAGGCGCATAGCAGTGGGTTTTACTCCTTTGTCCGCTAACTTAAGTTCCATTTCATTTTCCATATCCAAATTTTTTTACGTTTACCCGCAAAAGCCAAACCCTGTGCTGTACTACAAATTTAATCAATATTTCGTGCTGTGACTTGGTGGTAAAGACATGTGTATTTAAAATTTACGTTATATGATTTATCTCCTGATATCGTATCTTTACGCAAATATTTCTTGAAGCGTTTTTGCTTTAAGTCCTGCACTGAAACTTAGGAACTTTCAAAGGTAACGGGACATAAGTGGAAAACGCTCATGCTACGGCGTGGGCGCACTTATTCGTTACCGGGTTTCCTAAGACCTCAGTGCGGTAAGCTGTTGCCTGCGCTATTTTTTTACGGGCAGCAAGTCAAACGAAACCGGATCAAGCGGAATACTTGGGGGATACAATGAAAAGTTGTTTTTTTGCGGAGAGTTAATAACACGTAAAAAGAGTAACCCTTGCAAGATCCATACCTACAGTTAGCGAGCATATTATTACCGAAAGGCATCTTAGAATTTTTTGAATTAACACAGGTGCTTCAAAGTGCAGCAGGCCTGCATATATATCTTGAAGAGAAGAATATCCTTCCCCAGGAATATCACAACCAAAAGCTGGAATCCAAGGGGTTCATGCCCGAAATCACCATTCAGGACTTTCCTATCCGTGGCCAGAAGGTAAACTTGTGTATAAAACGGCGCAGATGGGAAGTAGCAGATAAAGGGACTATAGTCACCAGGGACTGGGATTTAGTACAGAAAGGAGCGCGGATGACCACAGAATTCGCCGCTTTTTTAAAAGGAATATTTGGATAATTATCCGGTAAGTTGTCACCAGTTGGGACACTATTTTAGGATTGACGGTAAACAGTTACAGGAACAATATAAAGATCATATCAGTACATTCCATCAGTGGGAACAGAAAGATCATGCTGCCGAATGGATGGTATTCCCGGCCAACATGGGAGAATACCTCAGTATAGATGAAACGGCCCTCTCTGGCGGAGAATTGTATACTATAATCACTAATAAGGCTGCAAAAGGGAGAAAAGGGAGCATTGTAGCCATGCTGAAAGGCACCCAGGCCGATCAGATCATTGCAGTTTTAGAGCGTATATCATTCCGCCTGAGAAAAAAAGTAAAAGAAGTAACCCTGGATATGGCTGCAAATATGGCCAAAGCTATCCGAAGATGCTTTCCATTTGCCCGCCGGGTCATTGACCGGTTCCATGTACAAAAGCTTGCCAGTGATGCTGTTCAGGAGCTCAGGATCAGATACCGGTGGGAAGCTTTGGAAGAGGAGAACGGACTGATTGCCCAGGCCAGGAAAACCAAACAAAGCTATCAGCCTGAGATGCTTCCTAATGGCGATACCCTCAAGCAGCTCCTGGCCCGAAGCAGATATCTGCTCTTTAAACACGAAAGCAAATGGACTCTATCACAAAAAGAACGTGCAGACATCCTATTTCCCCGCTATCCCCTGTTACATAAAGCCTATCAGTTAGCCCTCAGGATAAGTAACATCTTTACCATCTGTAAGAGCAAGACACAGGCTTTTAAAAGACTGGCCATGTGGTATAATGATGTGGAAACTTCTGCTATTGATTCTTTCAGCACAGTAGCCAGATCGGTACAAAGCCATTACGAATATATCCTGAACTTCTTTGACAACAGAAGTACCAACGCCGCTGCTGAATCTTTCAATGCCAAGATCAAGGCTTTCAGAGCTACCTCCAGAGGTGTTAGAGATACTGCTTTCTTCTTGTTCCGTCTTGCTAATATTTATGCTTAATAAAGCGTTCCCCCCCCAAGTATTCCGCTTGATCCACGAAACCATTAAAAGTAATGTACCATGACTTCAGCCGATCACTTCCCCAATTTTGACTACAATGCGGGACAATTATCTAAGTTTCTTGCTGCAAGTGATTTTTTCACCATTATGCTAAAAAACGGGGACATTATTCATTTTACTCCTAAAGATGTACCAGCATTCATGCAATGGTTAGAAAAAAACAAAATACCGAACATTAGGTTAGCAGAAAGCTGGATAGTTTCGACAAAAAAGAAATAAAATTCTCTTTGCACGGTCTCGGGTTACTTCCACACTTATACATCGCTCACCAAAGCTTTCCTATTCAAGATGTTAATCAACCCCGACGTATTATAAAAAACAAGTCCCATTCAATGAAGGATTCCCATCGCATAATACTCATTTTGGCCGGCGTCATTGTAGTTTTTGGCGCAATCTTTTTATTTATAGACTATTCGGAAAAAAGGGCCGATATGTATATCCTGCCGGATGGTTTCGACGGTCCTGCAACTATATTCTTTTCCGATCCTGGTGGCATACCTGAAAAGCAAAATGGAGAAAAACGCATTTTTGAAATTCCTTCATCGGGAATTTTACACACGCAAAGTATTTACAAAAGGAAATGGAATAGCTACTATGTAAAATCGGGGGACAAATTTAAACGATTAATGTACGGTAACGCAAGTATGGGAGGAATGGCAGCCTACAACGATTTAGATAGTGTCTGGGTTCAAGAAATGAAAGTTTCTGAACTCGACATGAATGGTCGAAAATTAACTATTGTTACTATTATTGTAAAACGCAGACATTAACGCGTTAAGTTTTTCAAAGACAATAATAATAATAATAATACATTAATAAGCCACTTGAAAGGATTAGTGTTATACCTGTAAACATTTCTTCCTTCCAAGTGGCTTTGCTGCGCTACTGACTACTTAGGACTAAGCGCCTTCAGTTTTTCACTGAGTTCAGTCAAGCCCGCTTTAGTAAGATACTCGTCAGCAATTACGTGCAATTCCTCTAACGCTTCCTTAGGAATACTTTCCAGCAATGCAGATGATTTATCATCGTCTTTAGCCGTCAATCCGCGCTTGAGAACACTGTGCAATAACAATATGTTCTTGCGGGAGATCCTCATGTCAATCTTCACTCTTTCACTCATGCCAGGGATACTGAGAATAGTATCATACACTTTGGCTACATCACTTGTTGTTAGCATAATCCCACGTTTTTAATTTAAACAATAACTCACTGTACAAAAGTAAATAACAAGGCTATCTGCATCCTCATCAAAATATGATGAGGATAGGTTAATCCCATATCGCCTGGTTAACTTCGCTTAGAGGAACTGAATGTGCGTTTGAAAAAGTGTGTTTATGGATTTCAGGAACAAAAGGCTTTCCGTTAGCGAAGCCAAAGAAATAGACATTGTGTATTTCCTGTCAAGTTTAGGTCATGAACCTGCTAAAATCAGGAACAACGATTATTGGTATTTTTCACCACTTCGGGACGAAAAAACGCCGTCGTTCAAAGTCAACCGTAGACTGAACCGATGGTACGATCATGGCCTCGGTAAAGGTGGTAACTTGGTTGATTTTGCCATCCTGTATCATGGCTGTACGGTTTCTGAATTGCTACAGAATTTAAGCGGTAATCTTTCCCTTCAAAAGCCTTCACTTCATCAGTCTTTTACCCAACCCGAAGCACAGAATCAGATAAAGGTTCTAGGTGACTTTATACTTTCCTCGACTGCCCTTTTAAGGTACTTACAGCAACGCCGCATACCTATTGATATAGCTGACCGCTATTGTCGGGAAGTTCGGTACGAACTCAATGGAAAAGTTTATTACGGGATAGGCTTTAAAAACGACCTGGGAGGTTTTGAAATACGCAACCCATATTTCAAAGCCAGCAGTTCGCCAAAGGGAATCACCACCCTTGATAACAGCGCCGATGAGGTTATCGTTTTTGAAGGCTTTATAGACTTTCTTTCCTTCAAGGCTATCCATCGACAAGACCCCGAAGACCGCTTTGATTTTGCAGTGCTGAACTCAATATCCTTCTTTGAAACTGCACGCCCTTTTTTGGAAAAACACAATGCGATCAGGCTTTACCTCGATAGAGACATTACAGGAAAAAATTGCAGCCAGTATGCACTCTCCCTGAGCAGTAAATACAAGGACGAAAGCAACCTGTATCAAAACCACAAGGACTTCAACGACTGGATGGTGAATTTCGGCAAGCCGCAAAGGAAACATCAAAACAAAAGTTGAAATAAGTGATAAGAGAACAGTAAGAGCCGCTGAGCTGCTTTAAAGCGCTTTAGCCTCTTATACGCTTTGGAGCCTTTCAATGTCTAAAAGAGGTTCTAAAAGCAGAGAGATTGCAACTTTCCCGCAATCGGCCAGATGAACGGTTGTTAAACAACCGGATCTGGCTGCCCATCACTCGGAACTCGTGGGCAGGGTGTCTGAAAGGTGAAAATGAGTTTGAAAACGTGAAAATGATCAGTGATGAAAGAACAAAATTCAAACAGGACACGCATTATCGGGCTGCGTCTGACACCCGATGAGTATGCTAAAATTGAAAAGAAGTGGAAGGCTTCTACCTGTCGAAAGCTAAGCGATTATGTACGTCGAAGCCTGTTCGATAAACCCGTTGTAACAACCTACCGTAACAGCTCACAGGATGACTTAATGGCAGAGCTTACCCGGCTTCGCAGCGAGCTAAATGCAGTAGGAAACAACTTCAATCAAGCTGTTAAAAAGCTCCATACACTCAGCCAGATCGCTGAATTTAAAAGCTGGTTGATAGCGTATGAAGTGGAGAAAAATATCCTTAGCAATAAGGTAGATGAGGTCAGAATAAACGTAAAAAAAATACTGGAAATATGGTTGCAGTGATCAAGCCTGGCCACTCTATGCACCGTATTTTCAACTACAATGAGAACAAAGTTAAAGAAGGTGTAGCAGAGTGCATCGGAGCAGAAAATTTTCCGCTGAATGCTGATGAAATGAGCCTTAAGATTAAGTTAGGTTATCTGCTGAAAAGGACAGAACTGAGAGAGAATGTTAAACGAAACAGCGTACATATTTCCCTCAATTTTGACCCTTCGGAAACACATTTGAGCAAGGAAAAGTTGATGGGAATCGCCAACGTCTATATGCAGAAATTAGGCTTTGGAGAGCAGCCTTATCTTGTTTATCAGCACCATGACGCAGGTCACCCGCATATCCACATAGTCACCACTAACATCCAGCCTAACGGCAATCGTATTGACCTGCATCACCTCGGCATTCGCAAGTCAGAACCTGCAAGAAAAGAGATTGAAAAAATGTTTGGTCTTGTAGTGGCCGATGCCCATGCAAGAAAGCAGGCATTCAGGTTAAAACCTATTGATGCAAAGAAGGTACAATACGGGCGTACAGAAACAAAAAGAGCTATCACCAATGTACTCGATTCGGTATTGTTCAAATATCACTACACCAGTCTGCCGGAGCTAAATGCAGTATTGAAACAGTACAATGTACTGGCGGATCGGGGCAGCGAACATTCAAGAATTTTTCAAGGTGGAGGATTGGTTTACCGCATATTGGATGAGGATGGAAAGCCGGTAGGCGTACCAATAAAAGCCAGTGACTTTTATAATAAGCCCACACTGAAATTTCTGGAAGAAAAATTTACTCTCAATGATGCCAAACGACAACCATTTAAAAGCCGCGTAAAAAATGAAATAGACAGGTTGTTTATTGGTAAAACGCCAACACTGGACGAACTGGTAAATCAACTCGAAAGAAAGGGCATACACGTTGCCTTGCGTCAAAATGATGCCGGGTTGATATATGGCATAACCTACGTAGATCATCAGACCAAAACTGTCTTCAACGGAAGTGCATTGGGTAAGCAATACAGTGCCAAAGCCATACAGGAACGATGCGGCTTGAAAGAAGTGATGAAGTCAGAGTTATTACCACAGGTAGCTCAAAAAGCAGGCAAAGCTACACAGCCTACGCAAGTGACCGACCGCGACGTTAAAACGCTTCCCCAGGATCATATGCCAGCTCCAATTAGCATCCCTGTTGGCAATGCACTGGATGCCTTGATACAACCCGACCAGGTAGCTGATTATATACCCGGTCAGCTAAAGAAAAAAGGCAAGAAAAGAAAAAGAAACAAGAACATTTCCAATAACCAATAAAACGTAAAACAATGGCTGTACAGACAGGTGAGAACGAACAGGCGCTGAGGAAAATTCTGGACATGACCAGGTTGATCAGTATCGTTATTTTAGTGATACACTTCTATTATTATTGCTATGCTGCCTTTCAGGAATGGGAGTTGAGCAGTACTTTCAGCGACCGTATTTTAGGTAATATTTACCGAACAGGTATCTTCAGCAACTTTGTTAAAAGCAAGCTGATTGCTTTAGGCTTTCTGGTGATTTCGCTGCTCGGAGCAAAAGGCCGGAAGGATGAGAAACTGAATTATAAAACAGCTTTCGCCTACCTCATAACGGGGCTGTTGCTCTATTTTGCCAGCTATCTTTCCATGATGCTTCAATTGCCTGCACAGGAGAAGACAATTGTTTATATAAGCATTACCGCAATAGGTTTTTTACTGATACTTTCTGGAGGTACATTGCTTTCCCGGATCATTAAAAGCAAGTTCAACAACAAGGATATTTTTAACAAGGAAAACGAGACGTTTCCGCAGGAAGAACGTTTACTGGAAAATGAATTTTCCATCAACCTGCCGGCACGCTACCGCCTTAAAAACAAGGTTCGCAATAGCTGGATAAATATCATTAACCCTTTCAGGGCGATAATGGTATTAGGTACTCCCGGTGCAGGTAAATCCTATTTCGTAATCAGGCACGTCATTACCCAACATATCCGTAAGGGGTTTACAATGTTTGTGTACGACTTTAAGTTCGATGATCTTTCAAGGATTGCCTACAATTCCTGGTTGAAAAACAAGCACAGGTACGCCAAGCCTCCGCGATTTTTTGTGATCAATTTTGACGACTTAACAAGAAGCCATCGGTGCAATCCTTTGGAGCCATCAGCCATGACCGATATTACTGATGCTGCGGAATCAGCCCGCACCATTTTAATGGGATTAAATAGAGAGTGGATAAAGCGTCAGGGCGATTTTTTCGTGGAATCGCCAATTAATTTCCTGACGGCTGTGATATGGTATCTGAAGAAATATAAGGACGGAGAATTTTGCACGTTGCCACACGTCATAGAACTGATGCAGGCAGATTATGACAGCCTTTTTACATTGTTCAGAACCGAAGCTGCCAAAGAATGTGAGGTATTGATCAATCCGTTTTTGAATGCCTACCTGAATGATGTGATGGAACAATTAGAAGGACAGATAGCATCTGCTAAAGTGGCTATGGCAAGGCTTTCCTCACCGCAATTGTATTATGTTTTATCGGGCAATGACTTCAATCTCGATGTGAATAATCCTGATGATCCGAAGGTGGTTTGCATGGGTAATAATCCGCAAAAGATACAGATCTATGGGGCGGTGCTTTCGCTTTATGTAACACGCCTTGTAAAGCAGGTCAATAAGAAAGGAAAATTGAAAAGCAGTTTGGTTTTTGACGAGTTCCCAACTATCTATTTGAACAACATGGATAGCCTTATAGCCACAGCAAGGAGCAACAAGGTTTCCACTTGCTTAGGTATTCAGGATTTCAGCCAGCTTCGTAAAGATTATGGCAGGGAGCAGGCAGATGTAATTATGAATATCACGGGCAACATTGTAGCCGGGCAAGTTACAGGTGATACAGCCAAACAACTTTCCGAACGCTTCGGGAAAATCATGCAGGATAGGGAAAGTTATTCTATCAATAGCGGTGATACTTCTATCAGCCGCTCAAAGCAACTGGAAACCGCTATACCGCCTTCAAAAATATCTGCACTGAGTTCCGGTGAGTTCGTAGGCATGGTAGCTGACGATCCTGATAATAAAATAGACCTGAAAGCCTTCCATTGTGAAATTATCAATAACCACGATGCACTGAAAAGAGAGGAAGAAAGCTACAAGGAGATAGAGGTGATTCGCAAGCTGGATAACAGCATGGTACAGCGTAATTATTTCCAGATAAAAGAAGATATACAGGACATTATTCAATCGGAAATGGAAAGGTTGCTGAATGATCCGGGATTAAGCCACTTAGTAATAAAAAAGACATGACTACAATTCGTTGGATCAAATCTTAACTTCTACATTTTATATCCTTTTTTCTGTCAGCAGCATGAAGTTCCTAATTGTTTTGGAGGACATTTTACTGTTCCGTAACTGCAATAAACACAGCAGTCCCCCTGTTTCGGCTTTAATCTTGTCTTGCAGTTTTCGCATTCATAAAAAAACTGGCAAGCGTCTGTGGGCATTGTTTCTTCTTTTTGGTGTCTGCAATTAGGACAAATGATTACTGATTGAAGTATTGCTGTCTTGTTCATTTTTATTTGTTGATGATGGTGGATGAAATTACTTTATATCCGATGTTGTTTATAATATTTGAAAGACTGTCAACTGATGTTTTTGAATTGTCAAACTTTACGATTGCATTTGCATTTTTATAATAAGTGTTTGCTTCAATTACTCCATCCACCTTTGAAAGTGCGCCGTTAATGTGTGCTGTACAACCTTCACAGTCCATTCCATTAATGTTTAATTGAACCGTTGCTATATTGCTTTTGTCAACTACAATCACTTTTGCTTTTTGTGGCTTTGGATAAAATATTTTTGCATAGTATGGAAATGCCATTAGCAATCCAGAAACAACAGTAACGATAACTAAAAACGATTTTGATTGCCAAAATGATTTTTTATTGTCAGCCTCACAGTCGCAGCCAACTTGTTTTTGTGGTTTTATTTTTTGATACCACGCAAATGTAAAAACTGCAATTGTCAAACCGATTAAATATGGACGATACGGCTCAACCCACGAAAATGATGAAGCAAATCCGCTTGCACCACCTAAGAAAGCTAAAACAGGTGTGATGCAGCAAAGAGAAGCTGCAACTGCTGCCAACAGTCCAGCAATCCAGCCTTTACTATTTTTTATTGTCGTTGTCATACTGTCACCAAATTTTGTTGATTGATTATTTTAAAGAACGATCTTAATACTTTTAAATGTTTATTGTGTAGTGAATAGAAAATGGTTTGTCCTTGTTTTCTGGCTTCAATAATATTCCCGTCTTTTAGCTTTCGTAAATGTTGGGACACGGCAGGAATACTCATTCCCAAAATATCACTTAGGTCGCAAGGACAAAGTTCGTTTTCCTCTTCAAGCAGAAATAGTATCTTCAGTCGTACTTCATTTCCTGCCAAAGCAAGAACCTGTACTAATTGTAAAAATGATTTCGAGTTAGTCTTTAATTTTTCTCGGCAACTTTTAATTTGGTCTATGTCCGCCTGTAACCTGATGCAAGTATCGTTTGTCATTGTCAAATTTGTTTGCGAGGCAAAAGTAATAAATGTTACTTATTTAAGCAAATACTTAAATATTAATATTAACAATTTAACACTTTGTATCTTAAAGTGTAGCAAAAGATAACGTAATCCGCGTAGCCTACTACAAGTCACCTTTAAAAACATGTTTTTTTTAAAAAGGGCATGTCCCTTCGGGTCGGTCATTCCAGGGTACGCCTCGCTTCCGTCCCTTCTTTGTCGTGACCGGCTCGTTCCTCACCGCCTTACATCCCCCTCATGCTTTACTATACAAGAGAATAACAAGCCTGATTGGTTGAGATAGCAACCAACCTGCTTTGGCATTTTCCAACGAAACGGGTAAAAAGGCAGCTAAGATAGTTACGCCTTCGTTGCTACGAGCGCATAATGCTGCGCTGCGCTTGCACCCTTCGGGACTTATAGCTCTCCGCGCCTCCGGCTACACTCTGTCGCTGCTTTCTTTTTTACCGTTTTTTCTTTTGGAAAAATGCTTTTAGGGCAAGCGGGTGAAAAAAGAAGTAAACAAAATGGTTTCACAATTAAAATTAAAAATCATGAACATCATTGGCAGATTAACGAGGGACGCACAAATCAGCACCTTGCCGAGCGACAAACAGGTAGTGAATTTTTCCGTAGCAGTGAATGACAGCTACCGTAACAAACAGGGCGAACGAGTGGAACACACCGAGTATTTCAACTGTGCCTACTGGATTTCAACAAATGTAGCAAAGGTACTCACCAAAGGAACATTGGTAGAACTCAACGGCAGGGTGAGTGCAAGAGCATGGATTGGTGGAGATGGTGGGGCACATGCAGCACTCAATTTCCATACATCAAAAATCAAATTGTATGGAGGCGGTAAACGGTCTGAAACCGTAGCAGGTGGTAACAGAAACGACTCCGCAGTACCTGCAAACAATGGCACAGACGATTTGCCTTTCTAATCATTCATTTTCATTTATCAACTTTTAAAAATTACAATCATGGCACATAATCTTAATTATAACGAACGTACAGGCAAATACAGCTTCTTTAGCGTGCAGCAGAAAGCATGGCACAATTTGGGACAGATAGTAGAGCAATATCCCACCAGTGCCGAAGCTATCAAATACGCAGGGCTTGATTTCGAGGTTATCAAATCTCCCTTATATACTCGTGGCACAGGCATCAGTATAAGTGATGATGGTGAAATAAAAGAAGGTGGTAACATTTTGTTGCCCGACAATTTCGCAACTATGCGTACCGATACCAATACGGTTTTTGGCGTAGTAGGAAAAGATTACCAAATAGTACAAAATGCAGATGCCTTTGCCTTTTTCGATGCTATTGTAGGTGGTGGTGATGGTATCCTGTATCAAACAGCAGGTGCATTAGGAAACGGAGAGCGCATATTTATTACGGCTAAACTCCCTGACTATATCCGAGTAGGTAACGGTGATGATGTTACAGAAAAATACATCTTCCTGACCACCTCACATGATGGTACGGGAAGTATTACCGCAGCGTTTACACCTGTACGTATCGTTTGTCAAAACACTCTCAATGCAGCATTGGGAAATATGTCCAACGTGGTACGTATTCGCCACACGTCAGGTGCAAAACAACGTTTGGAAAATGCTCATAAAGTAATGGGACTGGCTAATCAGCTAAGTGTACAACTGGAGGGCATATTCAATCAATGGACAAAGGTGCGTATCTGTGATGAAGAAGTAAAGAAACTTATCCAACTGGCACTTTGCCCCAACAAGGAAACATTGGACGCACTCAAAAAAGGTGCAGAGGATGAACTGTCAACCGTTTTTAAAAATACGGTGGAAGATGCCTTTGCCTATGCAATGATGGCAGATACCCAACAGTTGAATACTACCAAAGGAACAGTGTTCGGGGCATACAATGCGGTAACAGGTTACTATCAGAATGTACGCAATTACAAGGACGATGAAAGCAAACTGCAATCCATTGTAATGGGAGGCACAGCACAGGCTAAAGCACAACGAGCATTTGAATTGTGCAGCCAGTTTGCAAAAGACGGAGCAGACGTGCTTGCACTGAGCTAAAGTAACAGGACAGGCAGCAATGCCTGTCCTTATTATCCACTTACAAAAACAAGTATATGAAACCGTTAGATAATTTGATAAACATAGAGAAGGCAAAATTGCTGCACGAACTATTTCCGCAGGAAATTCCTGCCTTACTGGAATACACCGACAATATGTGCCTTGCCATACAGGAGGACGAACAGTTGATACGCAGCCAGTGGGAAAACGGGTTGCTAACAGTAGAAGCCTGGCTATCCTTTGTTGAGGAAGTCAGGAACAAGATAAATAAGTATGGGAAACGTCTGCATACTCACAGCCGCTTATTTGCAGACCAACTTTTTGCTGGCTATGTCGCATTGTATATGGTGCATTGTATGACCTTATATACTACTGTAAGGAAGCATAGCAATCCCAAGTTTACATTAGCCATAGACCTATTATTTAACCCATAAAATACAAGGTTATGGAAGCGTTGATAAAACTATTACAGGCAATGTCTTATCCGACTATGGTTTTTGTCGGTTTGGCAATCAGGCTCTTTGTCGGTATGCGACAATTCAACCGAAGGGGCTTAGGTGGATTGCAGCATTTCAATAACTATTTAGTGGGTTTAATCACACTTGCGATAGAATGGATGCTGAAGTGGGCAGCATTAGCCCTTTTGCTGTGGGGATTGTGGGGATGGCTGTTTAGATAACGTAGCACGGAATAAAACTATACAGGACTGTACAGAAATTCTTTTTAACAAAAAAACATTTGACAATGGAAACGACAAATTTTTTCAGCAGCATAGCTGCATTGAATATAACAGGCGACCTGCAAGTAACGATACGGAAAGGAGCAGAAAGTAACTGGATAGTATCGGTTATGCTCAACAATGAGCAGTGCGGGGACGATGCAAGGAAACTGATACCGCCCCTCAATCTAAGAGGAAGTGCCGAAGAACTGGACAACGGTTTCTTTGAACGAATAACAACACCCATACGGACCGTTTCAGGTTTAATGGTGGACATGGAAGGCTTCATGAAACAGTTGGAAGAAGTGAAAAAGCAATCTGCTATGGAAAAAGAAAAGACAGACAGGGAGCGAAAGGAAAAAGAAGCCAAAGAGAAGAAATACAGGGAGGCGATGCAAAAAGTAGATGAACTGGAAAAAGAAGGAAAGCACAGGGACGCATGGATGAAAGTACCTGACCCTTCAGAATATCCCGAACAGGCAGAAGCCATACGCAAACGAAAATCATCCTTATCCTTAAAGTTTGCCCCGGACCTGTTTGGTGCAACTGCAACACCCGTAACTGATGAACAGCCACAAAGCGTTGAAGCGAATGTTGAGGAAGAAGAAATAAATCAATAACCTGTAAAACGAGAAGTCATGTTAATAGCAAAGCATTTAGACAGGATTTTCCTGCTCAAAGAAAACGGAACGGATATAAGGCTTACAGACCCTGAACCTTCATGGAGCGTGGAAGCGGTGATGAACTTCTATGCCAATACCTATCCAGTACTCACCACCGCCAAAATATCTGCACCACGAATTGAAGATGATACGGTGCAGTATCGTTTTGAAAGCGTCATGGGAACAAAAGGTTAATCTTAAAATTTAAAGCAATGGAATATGCAACACAATATTATATCGGGCATCATTCAAATGCCCCAAAAGCAAAGGCAAAGAAAACTCTACAAGCAGTTGGGAGAGTTCACAGCATGGGTACAAAGGACAAAAGATGCACACGAAATAAGCAAGGACAAACGGAAGTCAGTACCACAACAGATGTTGCCAATGGTTTTTTAAGAACCACCTTCCTGCCTAAACTGGAGGCGATGAAAACGGTACAACCTGCTACGGAAGTGGAGAAAATAGAAACTGATTTTTATTGCTCCCTGTGTGCAGTTGCCAGGCATTACAACGGCTTCGAGCCTATGGATACAAGGACGTTTGGCTATCCCTACAATATCGCCCTTTCTGTATGGGAAGTGGATAACCATTTAAAACGGAACATTAGAAACTGGAATTGCTTGCGTTTGGTACAGGACGATAAGGGAAAGACCTTTTTTATAAGCGAGGAACAATACAATACTGGAACAACCTTGTTTTATATTCCCGTTATACCGTTATATAAAATGCTCAAAGACCCGAAGACAAAAAGAGCAGCCCGATTATTATTATCCGTATTTGCTTATCTGTATCATGTAGCTGATATACCTTATTACAGGCAGGAGGATGCTTACCTCTATTGGCAATACGAAATGATTGCCGATTGGATTGAACAGGACGATGAAGCAGAATTGGACAGCCGTAAAGAGGAATTAAAGGTTGCTCAATGGTGCGGTGAAAAGATGGAGCAGAAAATATTCAACCGTAAAAACCTTGATGTGTTTGCAGAACGGATAAAGGCATTTATACCTACAAACGATTTTGAACAGGAGTGCCTGAATGTAGCAAAGGGAATGTTTGCACTTTATACTGATTATCCTGCAACAACGGTTTTCCAAAACGCAAAATATGTACAGGATGAAGAAGAACAGGAGGACGAAGTAATTGCAATGAGGAAATATATCTCGTTTATAGCCGATGTAAAGGGATGGCTATATGAAACGGTTGCTGAAAGTGTAAACAATGAGTTCAATGAATGTGGTACAACAGAAGAACCTACCATATTAAAAAAGTTTAACGGTACAGCAATCACCGATTGCAGTCTTGAATTTGAAAACAGGTTATTCCCATTGATAGACGATTTATGTTACCTGCTGAATAACGATTAAAATAATTACTATGAAAGATGTAATGGAAAATATCGGCAAACTTTACCATCCTAAAACGGCTTTGGTATTTTATGAAGCAAAAGGAATGAATGTAGAAGTCTATGTAGAGTATTTTGATATGGATAAGAATGGTAGTCCCATTAATGCACATCCCCTAACCGTTAAGGAAGCACAGCGTTTATCAAAAGCACTGGACACAACGGGCGAAAGGAACAAGGCTTTTCTGAAACCTAAAAGCATTATCGCTGCAAATATCCTTTACACAGACCCATCTGAAAACGGCTTTGTGATGTGGTTTACAAAGGCGACCTGTAAAAATCTCTTTTTCGTTGAAGGGTTAGGCATTTCAAATGGTAATGCGAGCGTACCCGCATTACTTTGGATAGCCAACAAAGAAAAGCTGTATATCTATGCCCTGAAAAGTGACAGGAGGCCGACCGAAACCACACCACTTTATCATGCTCCGTTTTTCAATGTCTATGTAGAAGGAAATGTATGTATGGGTACGGTGGATGTCAATATCAGGAGGTCAGCGTCATTAGAGGAATTTACAGCCGCATGGGAAGCCTATTTCTTTAACAGCTATTTCAGTCACCTGATGCAAAATCATAACCCCATACACGGTAACTGTGTGAGCCTATGGAAGAAGCTGCGGAAGACTGGAGAGCCATTTCCGAAAGAGGTATTGAAAAAGACAGACAGGACAATAAAAAATATACTACGATGAAAACGGACAAAATAAAAGTGCATTTTACAGACAACGACCTGATTGCCCCAACCAACCCCATTGAGGTAAACCTGATAGGGGCTGGAGGCACAGGTTCAAAGGTGCTAACCGCATTGGTAGAAATGAATTACAGCCTGAATGAATTGGGACATGCAGGGATAGCGGTGAGGCTTTGGGATGATGATATAGTAACAGATTCCAATTTAGGCAGACAGCGGTTTGCTGAATGTGAGGTAGGACTATATAAGTCCGTTGCCCTGATAAACCGTTCCAACAGATGGGCTGGCACGAACTGGAAAGCTGAAACCACAAAGTTTGAAAGGGATAGTTTGGACAGGTTGCCCGAACATGCACAGGCAAGTATTTACATTTCCTGCGTTGATAGCGTAAAGGCACGATTTGAAATAGCTGAGATACTTAAAGGACTGAATAGTTACAGGGCATACCGCAATCAAGCCAAATATTGGATGGATTTCGGCAATAGCCAGTCCACAGGGCAGGTGCTACTATCCACTATCGGCAGTATCAAGCAACCAAAGTCTGAAAAATATCAGGCGGTGGCAAGCCTGCCATTTATTACAGATGAATATGGCGAACTGCTGAAACGGTCTGAAGAAACAGATAATACCCCAAGCTGTTCACTGGCTGAAGCATTGGAAAAGCAAGACTTGTACATTAATTCCTCCCTTGCCCAAATGGGTTGCTCCCTGCTATGGAACCTTTTCCGCAACGGAATGACCGAAAATAAGGGCTTCTTTCACAACCTTGCCAACTTTACCACCCAACCGATAAAGGTCGCCTAAAGCCCCTCCCAGGCGGCGCATCGGCATTCCTTTCCCCGTAGGCGGAACACCGCTGCGCGAAGAAGCGGTGCAGCCACTTATGCAAAACCGTCCTCACTACCTTTTAGTCCGTTCATCCGTTTCCGCATAACAGACTGCGGCATTATTAATCATCTATATTACTGGAGATGGTCTTTCTTATTTGAGGCTGCAATTATGTATTTGTAAATTCTTCAGTTCTTGCTTTCTATGAGCATCTAAGATTCCTCTTCTTCATCTGATTTTGTAGCCCATTCCAGATGTTTTATTATACCTTTTTGTAGGCTCAAAAGGAAAGGTATTCCTTCGCTTCTCACTATGCTATTGGGATTGCAAATCTCCAGAAGAGTGCTTAAAGAATTAGCAAACCAGGCATAATTTCCTCTAAGTGGAGGGATTGCCTGCACATTCAAATACCTGATAGCACCAATAAGTATCTCATCACCATCCGGCAAACCCTCCACTTGATAATAATTTTGATTTGCGATTTCAATAAACTTATTGGTCATTTCATTTAATTCAGAAATATCTTCTGGAAGCCTTTCAATAGGAGCCGAATCCTTATCCCACATCAAGTCTTCCGCTAACATAAAGCAAACCTCAAGTAATTTGTTCTCGTCCATGTTATACTTTTAAATCATTACGATTGTTAGAGATTATATTTATGCGTCTGGGAGCTTTATCTAAGCATTTACTCTGGCATACACCAGCGGTACTATTCCTCGTAATAATTGAATTGCTGGTGACAAAAGCATTTCCTGATATTGATGCAGTCCCTTTTCTCCGTGAACAATGTTACACCGGATTGAATAAAGCGTTTTCATTAAAGCAAGGATTTTTGTCGCAGGCACTGCTGATTGCAATCCATTGATAAGTTGTTGGTCGCGGTTGGGCTGCGGTGTTCCTCTATTCAGGTCAATATTGAAATGAGGCATCGCCTGATATAATGCCTGGATTTGGTTGTCAAGTCCTTGCTGTGTTAAATAATGGGCAATAGCAGCAGCTCCAAGAAAATCAATTGTAAAAGTAGTAGCTCCCGCTCTGTCACCAACTTGTTCTCTCGCATTACCAGTTTCCTGAGCTTTTTTTATCGGAACGATATTGTACAGGAAGTTATAGTTGATAAATAAGGTTACGTATTTATCAATAAGGCTGGCAACATCCTCATCTACTATATTATCGGCTTTCTGAAGCCACCTGTTATAAAAATCCTGTTGATCTGGTGATAGCATATTTTAGATTAATTTGATGCTTTCAAATCTACGGCAATTCACTCCAATGTTGTAAGATTCTGTTCTGTAAATCTGAGAATTGCGTCGGTACTTGGTAATGGTAGTGTGAATTAATTATTTAGAACAAAATATTATATTTTGCAACAGTCTATTCAAACCCTGTAAAGAAATTGTCTGATGAATGATATGTCACTTTTTGAAAAGAAAGAAAGAACATTAGATGGGCCTGCTAAATACAACGTAGATACCTATCAGTACTATAACGATAGTGCCAGGCAAGACATGGAAGTTATAAGACAGTTACTTGAAAAGTGGTTTTCGCATTATCCCGATGATGAAAAGCAAGACCTAAAGACACGATTTCAAGCCTCATTTGATGCCGCATTTTATGAGTTATATATCTATACACTATTCACGAAGCTGGGATTTTCATTATCAATACACCCTGATATTCCCGGCACATTAAAACGTCCGGATTATCTTGCTACAAAAGATGGGGAGTTTCTATTTATCGAGGTTAAACACATGACAATGCGATCCCAAGATGAGCGGTCGCTTGAAAGGAAAAAGAATACACTTCTCGATTCGTTGGATAAAATTGATGCATCGAATTTTTTGTTGAAACTGGATGAAATCGTTTTCAAAGATAACAGCCAGCCAAGTGGAAAAATGATCGTCCGTTATTTTAACCAAGCCATTTCATCGTATGATCCTGATATATATACAGACCTTTTAAGTCAACGTGGATTTCAGGCAATGCCTAAAATTGTATATGATGATGATAAAGTCAAAATAGAGTTGCAGTTAATTCCAAAATCGCCATTACATCGTGGAACTAATTCCCGTTCCATTGGCACTCATCCGATCGTTACCCAAATAGGTAATGATAGCGAGGATATAATTACTGCTTTGGAATCAAAAGCTACGCGCTATGGAGCATTAAATGCTCCGTACATTATTTGTCTAAATAAGCAGAGTATTTCTCTTGATATTATAGAAGTGCAGGAGGCGCTATACGGCTCATTGCAAATTTCTTGGCGTGATATTCCTGACAACCGGGATGAAAGATTAGAGCTTTCAGGAAATGGTTTTTTTGGTTCAAAAAATAATCCCAAGTTTACAAGAGTGTCAGGAGTATATATTACCAACGCCAATACGGCTAATTTAGCCACTACTGTAGATCACGCATTCCGACACAACCCATTTGCACAGTTTCCGACCTATATGGTAATTGACAAGCCGGTGCAAGAATTGTTGAGCATACCTCTTGATTACCCAATGCCATCTAAAATCTGATTCTATGACAGACGCCGAATTGATGGTTAGAGCATCCATTCAAGTTTTTCTGGCAAAAGCAGATTACCCCAAGCCAGAAGGTTTTGGTTCTTGCTGTGTAATCGTTTACCAAAACCGAAGGTTTTTTATTTCAGTTTCGCACGTTACTGATGCAGAAGGATACACCACTTTTTTAGAGACTAATCAACCATTTGATAAGAGGGGGCCAATCATTCAACCCATAGGAGGTATTTGTTACTTCGATCAGATAAAGGTAACGAAAGACATGTCTCTGGAGGACTTTGAATCGGTATTACAGCAAGGCAAAAGATTGGATATTGCGTTTGCTGAAATTAAACATAATATAGAGCTGCTGCAACCTGAAATGGATTTTAAAGCATTTAAGGTGGAAGCGTCAACAAAGTTGCCGTTGTTTATGGAGGATGCTGCTATGCCAACCAAAGACGAACGGTATGGTTTCTTTGGAAAAGTTAGGCATAGCTATAATGGAATACAACTTTCCATGATACCAACCTTGAAACATAGTTTAAAGTTCCATCGCACTAAAGGAGAATTTTATATGTTCTTGGCTCCCCAGATAATATCCGATAGCGAGGATTATGAAGGATGCAGTGGTGCGCCTATTTTAGATAGTCAATGCAGAATTGTGGCTCTTGCCTGCGCAGTACACACTGGTACCAGGATTATTTATGGGTTCCCGATTCAAAAGTGTAAGGAATTATTAGACTACGCACTGCAAACTGGTATGCTATAGTGTCGTATCTTAAATATTGAAAATCAGCATATTGTATTGTAGTATTTTGAGTGTATTTTTTATTTAAAGTTCGCACAACAGCTTTAAATCCGCTAAAAAGTGGTTCGAGTTTTGTACCACAGGGTTCACTTATGGGATAAAGCAGTAAAAGTCTGGCTTTATCCCTTTTTTTATGCTGCCTGCATTTATTAACCTTCTTATATCCTGACCTTATGCTTTTTTAACCTTCCCGTGACAGTTTCCCGGCAGACAGCAAAAAAACAGTTGCAATAATGAGCAGTGCACCCAGCCAATCCATAAACTGAAATGAAACGCCCAGCCATAACACCGCTACCAAAGTAGCTGAAAGAGGTTCTGCTGATGTTAACAGGCTTGCCTTCTGACCACCGATGCTCTGCACCGCCCGGAGGTATAAATAGAAAGGTATCAGGGTTCCGAATATCACTATAAAGACACAACTGGCATAAGCGTAGCCATCCCAGTTGCCGTCGGCATTCCAGGGTGCTTTGACAAGCGAGATCGTAACACCACCAATAAACAATCCCCAGCCGACCACACTCAGTGAACTGTACTTTTTGAGCAATGTTCCGGGCATGAGCGTATAAAATGCCAGGCTGACTGCCGACGCTATGCCTAATGCAAATGCCATCGGTGTTATGTTAAGCTTGTGAATATTACCATGGGTTGCCAGTATGAATGTGCCCAGTATTGCCAGTAAAATGGCTACATAACCCAACCTGCTAAGCCTTTGATTGTACCGCACTGCGAGATAAACCGCAATAAGCACCGGCGCCGAAAACTGAAGGATAGTGGCCATGGCAGCATTAGAATGCTTGATCGCAGCAAAGTAAGTATACTGTACAGCCAGCATTCCGAAAATGCCGAATACAAGGATCTTCCTGCGGTCTTCTTTGTTGTGCCAGATAGCCCAAACATGATCATCTTTTCGTAGCAAAGCCGTGATCAGCAATAACGTCCCGGCGCCGAGCATACGCACCGACATCAGCCATTCCACACTTACTCCCCTTTGCTGGAACAAAAATTGGCCACAGGTCCCTGATACGCCCCATAGAGTGGCAGCTATCAGTGCCATAAGCATTCCTTTCGACTGATTATTCATATTTTGTCTGAAAGTATATAGTACAATTAAATACCATTACCACGCCTGGTATTTTCTTTATTGATAAGCTTCCTGTCGTTTTGTTCGAGGAGCTTTTGCATATTGCTCAACATCTGAATCCAGCCCGTATATGCGCCTGTTTTTCGGGCTAATTCCCGCGCAACGGTCTGGTGCAACTGCAGTTTTGTTTTTCCCTTTTCTTCTGTAAGTATAATGGTTACAAGTGTCCCGCCCGGCCAGTCAGGATCCATCCCGATTTCAGCAGGATTGACCGGATTACCGTTCTCATCTGCGTTGATGAGCGTAAAAACGATTTTTGTGTTGGGGACAATTTCCCTGTATTCGCCTATACACCAGCAATCCCCGTATTGAGGATTGGAAATACAGGAATGAAACTTACCGCCATTTTTAATTTCAAGTTTTTTAAATTGAATAGTGCAGCCATCAGGGGCATACCATTTCATTAATTTGTCGGGATCTGTCCATGCGTTAAAGACGCTGTCAATACCGGCGTTGAAGGTCTCTTCTATGAAAACCTCATTTTCATTTGCAGGATCTTTCATTTTTTACTTTTTAGGTTTGATCTTCCTGGTTTCTTTTTTAGTTATTTTCTTTGCCTGCAATTCATCCTGCTCAATGAAACTCCTGAGCGCATTCAGCCTTCCTGTCCATAACTGACGGTATTGCCCGACCCACTTATGCACTTCGTCTAATTTTTCCAGCTTTGCTTTACATAAACGCTCCCTGCCTGTTTGCCGGATGCTTAGCAAACCACATTCAGAAAGAATTTTAAGGTGCAGTGAAATGGCCTGGCGGCTGATATCAAAGTGCTCTGCAATCTTATTTACATTGACCGGCTGGCTGGCGGTCATTCCTATTATTGCCCGTCTTGTAGGGTCGGCTATCGCCTGGAAAACATCTCTGCGCGCTTCCATATTATGCAAGTATTTGATTGCAAATATAGGAGCAGGTATTTATTTTGCGGATAATATTTTCTAAAATTTTTATGCTGCTGTACTTTTCCCGCAGTGGAGTGGGAATAGCGTAGCCTTTTTGTAATTAACAAAGCTTTGGTAAACGCCAGAGCTCTAAAATAATCATACACGGCAATTATTCACTTTTTAAAAGTACGATTATGAAAAAGGTTTTTACACTTGCGGTTTCCATAATGCTGGTTTCTTTTGTTTTTGCGCAGCATGCTCCCGTCGGTCCCAATCCATATTACAGGGATATACGCGGCAATAGCCGTCCTGTAAAAAAAATTACTATCCATGATCGTGATGAAATGATAGCTAAGATCAATATGCGTTATGATGCACGGATCTATGATATCAGGCACAGCCGGGTATTAAGAAATGCAGAAAAGAGGAAAATGATCCGTCAGTTTGAATTGAACAGGAAGGAAGAGATCAATGCAATATATGCCGGTTTTGATGGAAGGAATAAGAAAAGAATACCAGATTATGCTAACAATGATTTTCACAGGCATTAGCCATATTTTGTTACAGGAAGTCCCGCAGAATTGCGGGATTTTTTTTGCTAAGCAATCTGTTTAGACAAAAGTGTATGTGATACTCCGGGTTGCCAAAGCGCAGAAGACGGCACAGGAGTATGCGTGGCAATAGATTTTCCAAACAGGTGGCGCTTATAGAAATGTTTATAAGGTGATGCTTTGCGATCAATAAGAAATACAGCATTGGGAGCATCTGCCAGTCCGCCCAAACCAATAATAAGAAAAACGGGACGTATGGCAACATCTCCGGGAAATGCATGTTGCTCAGCGAACCTGCAACTGTTGGCGATCAGGCCGTGATGATACCTGCATTCCAAAGAAAATTCAAATCCTGTAGTATTGTCCTGTACTATAAAACCGGATAGTGATCCCTGGCTTTCCGCACGCTTTATATTTTGCAGATGACTGCCCATAGGGGATGCCCAGGTATATAATGCAGGAGGAAATAAGATCGAACGGACAAAATTTTCGAACTGCGTATGTTTACAAAAACTGCCGGGAACTTCAACCCGGTTGTACAGGGGGTAGGGTGGAATAATCGTTGCCATAGGATCAGGGGATTACGCAAGGGTATGAAACCCATATTGCATTTCAATTATTGTTGTGGTATAATCGCTGAAAAGCATTTTATCATTTATCAATCAAAAAGGCTGCCCCGCAACATTGGTTTTGAGGCAGCCTTTCTATGTACCGTTAATTATTCTGTGTCTTTGCTGATATTGTAAGTATATAATCCTTCAAACCCGGGGTAGAACCCGTCAAGTTTAATATTATTACCTGCTTTTTGCACAGCGTCGCTTAACTCGTTAACATTGTTTACGGCTTTGTCATTTACGCGAAGAATAATGAATCCGTCTCTCATCCTGGTTTGACCGTCAATCAGCCCGTTGGGGTTGATCTTTTTTACCACTACACCGCCGGTCTGCCCGTATTCACCTGCTTTTTTCTTATCTAAGGATTCAAATTCAGCTCCAAAATCATCAAGCGCAGATGTTCTTATGATATCGTAAGTGCCTGTCTTATTTTTCAGCGTAACATTTGTTGCCTTTTCTTTTCCGTCTCTCAGGTAGGTAACGGTGATCTTGTCGCCGGGTTTAAGCCTGGCTATCTGTTCTACCATCTGGTTACCTGAAACAACAGGAGCGCCGTTGATCTTTGTAATATAGTCTCCGGCTTTAATCCCGGCTGCCGCTGCGGCCCCATCAGCAGGCACTTCTCTTACGTATACGCCAAGCCCGCTTTTATAGCCCACTTTTTCTTTTTCGGAATCGGGAGCTTCATCCGGGAGATAACTTATGCCGAGGTATGCTCTCTGCACAGCACCAAATTGTATAAGGTCGTTCACTATTTTTTTCACAATGTTCACCGGTATGGCATAAGAATAGCCTGCATAAGAACCGGTGGGAGAGGCGATGGCAGAGTTGATGCCGATAAGCTCGCCGCTGGTATTGATAAGCGCTCCTCCGCTGTTGCCCTGGTTTACGGCAGCGTCAGTTTGAAGATAAGATTCAATAGGCGTTTTGCTTTTTCTGCTGTTCAGCCCGAGTGTTCTCCCTTTGGCGCTGATAATACCTGCAGTAACTGTAGTTTCCAGGTTCAGCGGGTAGCCTATAGCCAGCACCCATTGCCCTATCTGTACATCGTCTGAGTTGCCATACAAAACAAAAGGAAGGTTTTTACCCTCTATCTTAAGCACTGCCAGATCGCTGCTTGCATCCGAGCCAATTACTTTCGCGGTATAGGAAGATTTGTCGTTGAGCCCTACCTTAATTTCATTGGCGCCCTCGATCACATGATTGTTGGTGATGATGTAGCCATCCTGGCTCACAATTACTCCCGAGCCTGATGCCCGCTGCGGAACAGCACGCATCTGACCACCGCCGCCGCCAAAAAAATCGTCAAAGAAGTCGTCCGGGACCAGTCCCTGGAATGGATTGCTCCTGCGTGGCAGGTTATTGCTCACTTCTTCTTTTCCTATTACCGTAGTGATGTGCACTACAGCCGGTAAGGCTGCTTTGGCAGGCTGTTCAAAATCCACAAGGTTGCCGGGAACATTATTATTGCTGTCGAACATCCCCGCATAATTCGTAGGTATTTTGACGCCATCCTGGATCGCCGCCGGTTTTGCATTAAAATGATTGTACCCGTACATAACTCCCAGAGAAGTTATTCCACTGATCAGGACCGTGAAAACAATTTGTTTGATTTTCATCTCTATCATTTATTTATTTTGTAAAACTAAATATACATATTTATACTCCCCATCAAAAGACATGCCTTTAACGCACAAAGTAAAAAAAGCTGATAAACTGGCATTTAAGGCGTTTTTCCTTTAACAAATGATTAGGATAGGTTAAAATATGCCAGTGAAATTACGACAGTATTCGTAATTAAAATGTTAAGGATTGTTAGGAGGTTGCTAACTGTTGCCGTGTCAAACCGGAGATGTGGAACGGCAAATGTGAAATGTTAAAGGCAGGCGGTTCTCACCATTGACCATTCAATATTCAATGTCGTTTCCATAAGAAGGCATAGTGTTTTTAAGGGTAAGTTGTTGATTGCCTCAAGCGGTCCCGCCACTTGGCGGGATATCCGAAACACCACTGTTTTTTAGTTCGGGCATATTTGATTTTTATTTGTCTCACTGAGTGCTTCGCAGTTGCTTTGAGGAGACCTGTCAGCTTCATATCATTGTTCATCCATCCCTTTGATCGGCGGTAGTACAAATCTCACGCAAAAAAAGGTGGCTTATCCGGATACTGGTAACAGTACCGTAAATCTCTGCGTTGCTGACAAATTAAAAGTTTTGTGATAGTACTTTAGCTAAACAAAACGACATTGATTCACTATTGACCATTCACTATTGCCTATTCACTCACTCAGCTCAATCCTTTCAGGAACTGCATGGTATCTATCCCGTCTGCATAATCAGCGAGAGCAGGTGACTGGAGCGTGCCAAAAGGTGTTTTGACCGTGCCGGTAATCGCCTGGATTTCTTCGGGGTTCAATGATTGATAAATAGCATCCGTACTGGTATAATACTGGTAATTCAACTGGCTTATAGGGGAAAAGACGGATGGGTTTTCTGACAACAGAATGGAACCGTTCGTCATATAAAATTTCTGGTTCACAATGTGCATTGCCAGGTTATAATCATAGTTGTGTTTATACTTGTGGTTTTCAATCAGGTGATCATATTTTCTGAATGCATCCAGGAGGGAAATGAAATCATATCCTTCCGGAACAAAAATTTTGGAGACATTTCTGCATCCTAATCCAAAGTAGAGGTATACATCATCTGCAAGCTGCTCAAGGGCTGCCTGCGTTTCTGTACCGCTGATAACAGCCACAGCAGTTCTGTTCTTACGGATGATATGCGGATACTTACGAAAATAATATTCAAAATACCTTGCGGTATTATTTGACCCGGTGGCAATATAGGCATCACAGCCTTTAAGCATCTCTCTTATCTCAAGATATTGTCCTGCCTCAGGTATCCATTCCTCAAGCGTCTCAAAAATATGTTTGAGCAGGATATTGTCTTTGGAAGACATCCTGACAGCCTGGCGGTGCCCTGATACGAATGTGCACAGGAAATCGTGAAAACCTACCAGCGGGATATTGCCTGCCATGGTTATTCCTACTGTTTTTACAGCTTTGTGAGTGGAAGGGAGATCATATTTTTTAAGCCATTCTTCCAGTCCTGGTTTGCTTAAAAAAAATGTTGCAATATTTTTTACGGCATGATCAATGAATTCCGGGATGAACCAGGGGTTGGCTGCGCTTGCTGTTTCTTTTGCTGCTTCCCATTTTTTATCATTGCCCAGCATGTAATCGCCAAGCCTGTAAAGTATATCAACCCGTTGTTGTAAATTCAGCATTGGTATTTAGTTCGATGTGTCTATCTTTGATCTGCAAATCTAATGGCAAAAAATCACCCGTAAAATTGTAAAAAAAGTATGGCAATAAAAATAACAGATGAATGCATTAATTGCGGGGCTTGCGAACCGGAATGCCCGAACAACGCAATATACGAGGGAGGGGTAGAATGGTCAATTGCTGACGGAACAACAGTGAAAGGTTCTTTTACCTTAATGGATGGTACAGTGGTAGACGCAGCTGAGCGGTTTGAGCCCATAAGCGTAGACACTTATTATATTGTGCCCAATAAATGCACAGAGTGCCAGGGCTTTCATGAAGAGCCCCAATGCGCTGCAGTATGCCCCGTGGATTGCTGTGTGCCAGATGAAATGTACCGGGAAACAGTGGAAGAGCTGATGACAAAAAAAGAAAAAATGCATGTTTGAGATATCAGGAAAAAAGTTTTATCTTTAGTCAGGTTTATTTCATAGTTGAATTGTCCGGCGTATTGCCTGTATATATTTTTTAATGGTGCTTGCGCATCATATTTTAAACGGGTGATATTTCCCGTTTCGGGGTGAAGGCATGAAAGTGTTCCTTCACCTTTTTTTATCTGATTTTTCCGGTATGACGAGACTTGTATACATCTTGCTGCTGATGGTGATATGCTGTTCATGCAAAGAATTCAGGTTTGAAAAAGATAAAGAAAGAATTGAAGCGTTAAACCAGATGCAGCAGACAGATATTGATTTTTCAAACCGCTCAAAAGAAGCAGGGATGAAAAAAGCCTTCCTGGAGTATATACAGGAGGAAGGTGTGTTGCTCCGTCCTCACAGGATGCCGATAACAGGTGCGTCAGCAATTGATTATTTAAGCTCCATTAATGATTCCTCACTTATCCTTACCTGGGCGCCTGAAGGAGGAAATGTATCAAGGTCGGCAGATATGGGATATACTTATGGCGTATACACGCTCACCATTAAAGACTCTGCATATAAAGGCACTTATGTAACAATATGGCAAAAACAGGCTGATGGTACCTGGAAATTTGTGCTGGATACGGGAAACGAAGGAATAGGGAAGTAGCAGAAAATGCTATAGCAAAAAATCGTTTCTTTGCATGCAAACTGATAAACATACATGAAGCCCAATATTGCTTTTGTTACCGGCGGCTATTCCGGGGAATCTGTGATCTCTTATAAGAGTGCCGTTACTATTGAAAATAATCTTGACAAAAACAGGTATAATATTTACACTATTGATATTACCCCCGGCGGCTGGTTTTATGCAGACGGAGATAAAAAACAGCCGGTTGACAAAAATGATTTTTCAATTGTGATCAACGGGGCAAAAGTGAGCTTTGACGCTGTGCTGATCGGGATTCATGGCACGCCCGGCGAGGATGGAAAGCTTCAGGGCTATTTCGATATGCTGCGTATTCCATATACTTCCTGTGATGCAGCCATTTCAGCGCTTACGTTCAATAAAAGATATACAGTAGCCGTTGCAAATTTTAGCGGCATCAGGGTAGCGAAATCTGTATTGCTCATTAAAAGCCAGGTTACTACAAGCGCAGATGAGCTGGTAAAGGATCTGAAGTTTCCCGTATTTGTAAAACCTAATAACGGAGGTTCCAGCATTGGCATGTCAAAAGTGAACAGTCATACCGAGGAATTGGGTAAGGCTGTTGAAAAGGCGTTTAATGAAGACGACCAGGTGCTCGTGGAAGAATTTATTAAGGGGCGTGAATTTACAATTGGCGTTTTTAAAAACAATAACGAGATCATAACGCTTCCTATTACTGAAGTGATCTCCAAGAAGGACTTTTTTGATTACGAGGCAAAATATACCGCGGGTATGTCAACAGAAGTCACTCCTGCCGAAGTAAGCGAAGATATAGCTGATAAGGTTCGGGCAACTGCGCGCAAGGTATATAAAGTTTTTAACTGCCGGGGCATAGTAAGGATGGATTTCATTTATAATGAAGAAGAGCAGGCTCCCTTTCTGCTGGAGATTAATACCGTGCCCGGCCAGAGCGAAGCAAGCATAGTGCCTCAGCAGGTAAAAGCCATGGGATGGACTTTACAGTCGTTTTATACGGCGCTCATTGACCAGGCATTGTTATATAAACGTGAAGGTTGATCTTTGTCTTTCATGATGTGGTTTTGAAGCTTTAGATTTAAAAGATTTTTTATTGTTGTATGTTTAAAATAATCACTCAGCGGCCTTTTTGGGTTAACCTTCTTATTGCAATTGCAATTATTTTTTTGCTTTTTTTTGTGTTCCTGCAATCCCTCCGTTTTTTTACCCATCATGGCGATTATCTTAAAGTGCCGGATGTAGGCAACAAGAATATAAAAGAGGCTGACGATCTGCTCCGGAAAGAAGGGTTTGAGGTAGTGATCCAGGACTCCGTTTATTATGATACGCTTCCCCCCCTGGCTGTTGTAAAGCAATTCCCGGAACCTGATGCGGCGGTAAAAGTCAACAGGACTGTATACCTTACCGTTAACAGGGCAGTTCCTCCTGTGATAGAAATGCCGAATCTGATCGGTATGAGCTTCAGGAATGCTGAGCTTGAGCTGAAAGCCCGGGGACTGAAGCTGGGAGACACTTCTTATAAACCCGATATTGCCAAAAATGCCGTTCTTGAGCAGTTGCTGGATCATGCATCAATCCGCCCCGGGACAAAGATCACTATGGGAACCACTATTGCGCTTGTGCTCGGCGCAGGGGTAGGAGGCCAGGAAATGCCTGTGCCGGATCTGTTTGGAATGAATTATGAGGAAGCTTCTGCCTTACTTGAAGCCAATGGCATAATGTTGGGGAGTGTTGTTCCGGCCGATGATATTAAAGATACAGGGGCAGCTTTTGTTTTCAGGCAGCAGCCGGCACGTTTTAATGACGATGGAAGCATGAACAGGATAAGGCAGGGACAAATGATTGATATTTGGATAACTGCGGTTAAACCGGTCAGGAAAACTGACTCCCTTGCAGTTATTCCCGGCAATCAGCCTGCTGCCGCAGGCCAGCGAGAATATTAAAGATTTATTATTAAAAAGTTAAAAATAAGAACATTATGCAGGTTATTTCCGCAGAAGAGGTAAAAAAAAGAATGGATAATAAAGAGACTTTACATCTTGTAGATGTAAGAGAGCCTTACGAACATGAAGAGTTTAATATCGGCGGTGTGCTGATACCGCTCAAAAAGATACAGTCCATGGAGATTGATGAGCTGGAATCACTTAAAGACCAGGAAGTTATATGCTACTGTAGAAGTGGTAACAGAAGCGGGCAGGCATGTTTATTATTAGAGACTGCAGGATTCTCGAATGTGAAAAATCTTGCGGGAGGCATGCTCGGGTGGCAGGAAAATTTCGTGAAATAAATCAGTAATCTTTTCCGGCTTCTGCCGGCATCAAGGTAACAAATGAATTATCAGTTTGTTATATGTTGGAGAATAAAAACAGGAAGTATTGTTCAGATGACTATCTTTGCTTTATTGTTGATTTAAAATAGAAAACGGCGGAGAAACTTGTTTTATCTGTTTTTTTTTTTCATCTTTGCTGCTACTTGTTTTTCTCCCGTATTAGAAGTTTCCAATTTCCTATACCAGCCTATATCCTTGTTCTGCTTCCAGTATCAAATATGCAAATACCCCTTTTGGGTTTAAATATTTTAAACTTAAAGATTTCTGAATTCCAGTGTTGTATTTAAAGCCATGTAAATGTCCCATTTGTCCGTAATATAATACTGTACTGAAGTATGAAAATCTTTTACAACAGACCCTTTATTGTTCCCCGTTGGATTATTTTGCTGGCGGATACCTGTATAGCCACATGTTCATTTATACTCTCCTATTTTATCCTGGATGAATTTCGATTTAATGAGTTGGTGAGAGGGCATTTTTTCATATATGCCGGTTTATTTGCTGGCACGTCAATGACTATTTTTTACTTCATGAGAATTTACAAGGGACTGATCAGGTATTCCAATACCAAGGACATGTTCCGTATTTTCTCTGCGGTTTTAATAGTAAGTCTTGTGTATCCGGTTGTTTCCGAGGTTATAGCAAGACGCATATATGCCATTCCTGCGCTTGACATGCCCACCCTGCTTGTGCTTAACTTTTTTATTAGCTCTTCCCTGCTGATCATGCTGAGAACTTCTATAAAAGAGATATACATATTTGCCAAAGGATCCGTGCTTTCAAATGTAAAAAAGGTACTGGTGTATGGCTCTGATCATCATTCCATCCTGCTGAAGCAGGCGATAGAGGATGCAGGTGCAGGCAAGGTAATGGTCTGCGGGTTTATCCAGACAGGCGGAAAGAAGATCAACAGTAATATTGAGCAGAGAAGGGTTTATCATTCCCGGGAACTTGCTGACCTGCATAAGAAATTTAACATTGATAAGATTATTTTGCCTAATACACAATCCGGCAACCCGGCTATACGCAGTGTGATTGACCGTTGCCTGAATCTCGGTATCCAGGTACAGACAGTGCCGCCTTCCGAGCAATGGGTGAGCGGCAAACTGAGCTTGGGACAGATCCAGGACCTGAAAATTGAAGATCTTCTCCCGCGTAAGCCTATACAGATTAATAATAACCTGGTGTCTAAAGAAATATCCGGTAAACGTGTGCTTATTACCGGTGCAGCTGGTTCCATCGGTTCGGAAATAGCCAGACAGGTCTTATCATATAATCCGGAGATGGTGATCCTTTGCGACCAGGCAGAATCGCCTCTTCATGAAATACAGCTTGAACTGGAAGAGCAATATCCTTCCACTAAAATCAAGACTTATATAGCCAGTATAAGGAATCTCCGGAGAATGATTATTCCGTTTAAAGAATACCGTCCCCATATCGTTTTCCACGCTGCAGCCTACAAGCATGTGCCTATGATGGAAAAATACCCGGAAGAAGCTATTCTTACTAATGTTATGGGCACCAGGAATATGGCTGATCTGTCTGTATGTTTTGGGGTAGATAAATTTATCATGATCTCTACCGACAAAGCCGTTAATCCCACCAATATCATGGGAGCTTCCAAGCGCATTGCAGAAACTTATGTTCAGTCATTGAATAATGCTTCTGTTAATCCCCCGGCTTCAGAATTTTTGTCGGGATTACTACAGGATGGAGATGATGAAACGCTTACGGTGGCAAGCTCCAACAAAACCCGTTTCATTACTACCAGATTTGGAAATGTGCTGGGGTCCAATGGTTCTGTGATCCCGCGATTCCGTTCCCAGATCCAGCATGGAGGGCCTATTACCGTAACCCATCCTGAAATTACCCGTTATTTCATGACTATACCTGAGGCTGTTCAGCTTGTGCTGGAGGCAGCTACAGTGGGTAACGGCGGAGAAATATTTGTTTTTGACATGGGCGAACCGGTTAAAATAGCTGATCTTGCTGTAAACATGATCAAATTAGCCGGGCTGGTTCCGGGGAAAGATATAAATATTGTGTATACCGGCTTACGCCCCGGCGAAAAGCTTTATGAAGAATTGCTGAATGAGGCAGAAAAAACGCTGCCTACCCATCATGAAAAAATAAAGATTGCCAAGGTTGTTGCAAGTCCATACAAGGATGTTTTGAATGATATTGAAACGCTTACCGAGCTTTGTAAACAAGGCGATCATTTTAAGCTTGTTGGTAAGATGAAAATGATCATTCCTGAATTTATCAGCAACAATTCCGAATTTTCCAGACTTGATGAGAAGCCGAAACGGAAGGTATTGTTTGTGCCGGCCTATAGTGATTCAATAAAGATTCAATAACGGGAAATAATAAAAAATGATAAAGGAGTGTATTATTCACTCCTTTTTTTTAAGGTAAGCCTGAAACTGTGGGCGCATTCCAAATTTTCGCGGCACATATTTCCCTCACCCCTGCAATCCCCTCTCCGCGCAGCAGAGAGGGGAGAAATGGTGCGAAAATTTGAAATACGTCCGAAACCGGTGATATATGCTTTGCTTGTTATACTTTTATTAAAATAACAATTGGTATGATCAGGCATTCTGTCATTTTCAAATTAAAACATCCGCGTGGCTCCAAAGAAGAAGCGTTATTCCTTGAAAGAGCAAGGCGTCTTTCCGGCATACCCGGCGTTCAAAAGTTTGAATGCTTAAAGCAGGTAAATCCCAAGAATAAGTTTGATTTTGGCATATCAATGGAATTTGAAAATGAAATCCTGTACCAGCAATACAACAGCCATCCCGATCATGTTTATTTTGTACAACAGTATTGGCTAAACGAAGTAGATGATTTTCTAGAAATAGATTTCAGCTTGTAGCTGCCTTACTCCACAATCTTATATTCGACCCTGCGGTTCCGTTGCCTTGCAGCCGGGTTATCGATACCATTGATCATTTCCGGTTCGAGCGGGCAGCATTCGCCGTAAGCTTTCCCTACCAGCCTTGACGCGTCAATTCCATGTTTTACCAGGTATCTGATACATGCATCCACACGTTTTTGCGCCAGTTGGATGTTATAAGCATCTGAGCCTTTTGAGTCGGTATATCCCCCGATCTCAATAACCGAAGCAGGATTATCATGCATGAACGCTATGAGGCTATCGAGCTGTGCAAGTGATCCGTTGCCAAGTGAGGATTTATTATAAGAGAATTTTGCAAGTGTTGCTGACTCAATGATCCCGTCCAGCCTGTTTTGAAGGGGATGATCTTTATCTTTTACTATTAACCTGAGACAGATCACTTCATTCTCCATTACGTAATTGCCGGTATCAAAATGCACCGTATAATTGGCAATGTTGGGTTCATATCCTTCATTTTCCGCCCTGATATCAAAGCGTGATGTGTTCCTTAACTGAAATTTATACATTCCTCCTTCAATAGTCTTCTGACTATATAAAATTTTCCCTCCGTGTTTGGGATCAGTTACCGTGAGTGTAGCGCCTGCGATAGGTTGTCCTGTTGCACAATCAGCCACGATACCGGAAATGAACTGAGCATTCTCCTGTTTGACGGTAAACATGTCAAGGCAGCATTCGGACGCCCTGTCGGAGCTGAATATCCCTGTGTTCCAGAGATTATCTTCATCGGTACTGATATAATACAGGTCGTCTTTGGATGAATTAACAGGGCTGCCGGCATTGTAAGGCTTCTCCCAGTTGGAAAGCTGAAAATCTCCTTTGGCAGCAAAAACGTCAAAACCGCCCATCCCTATCAGTCCGTTGCTGGAGTACAACAGGGTCCTGCTGGCCTGATGATAAGATGGCGACATCTCATCTTCTGCCGTATTCACAATATTCCCCGTGTTGGTGACAAGCAGTGCATTGAGATTAGAGTCGAGGGTGGCATACCATATATCATATTTGCCCACACCTCCGGGGCGGTCAGATGAAAAAAGCAGGTATTTCCCATCATCCGTGATAAAAGGCTGTGTGCTGTTGAAGCCGTCTATATTCACAGGGTCGCCAAGCTTTACAGGCTTGCTCCACCCGGTATCTGTTTTTTCAGAACGGTAAATAGCAGAAGTTTTTACGCCATTATTTTCAGCCCATTGGGTAAATAGCATTTTATCCCTGCGCCTGTTAAAGGCAGCCAGTCCCTGATGCAGGCTTTTTACTTCAGGCACAGCCAGCTTTTCTTTATGCTCTATTGTCCCGGCGGATAATTCACCCTGGTATAATCCGGCAGTATACTGGCCAGGCTGCCCGCTCCCTGAAGATGTTTCATTTATCGAGGTAAAAACGATCTTATTTTCTGAAGCGGCACTCATAGCATAGGCAGAAGTATTGTTTGTGTTGTGCAACGGGCTTACAGAGAAAGCCTCTTTGGACTTTGACAACTCAGCTTTAATAAACTGGAGGTTTTCTAATTCCCGGTCTGCTCCCGTGAGCAACCGGTCCATGGTCTTGTACGATTCACGAAAGGCAGTGAATGCGGTCACCGCTTCATCGTATTTTTTGTTAGCTCTTAATGTCACGCCATACCAGTACAGGCATTCAGGATAAGCTCCTGCTGAAAAAGCAGAGGCTTCTTTGTACCATTTTTCTGCTTTAGCATAATTGTTGCACAGCCGGTAACTTTCCGCCAGGTGATATACCGCTTCATTATGAGGATTGAGATTAGACTTCCCTTTAACCTTTTTCTGCACTGCAAAGGGTGTAGCCCGGGAAGAAATGCTTTTTTCCGCACCTAAATATTTTTCATAATACTGTATCGCCTCATAATACCTCTTTTGGGTAAACAGCTTTTCAGCCTGAGTAAAATACCCCCTTTCGATTCCCTGCGCGCCGGCGCCTGTCGCACAGCATGCTCCGCTGAGGCATAGCAGTATTGTAGCGATCTGTTTTATACGGGATTTTTTTCTATATGCAGTGCTCATGCTAAACAAGATTTAAAATCGCGGGCAATAGAATGGTTTTGTCTCCATAGTTTTTTTTCGCCACCAGGTATAGGAGAGCGATATCTCAAGGCTGTTACGGTTGATGTTAAGAGCATCTTTGGTAGAGAAGCCCGTGTCATAGCTCATACCGACCGTCAGCCCTTTGTAATAAAATCCTGCAAATGGCGCAAGCGCATCATGGAAACGCAGATTTGCACCAAACATCAGGTCAACTTTTTCACTTGCATTTACCTGGATATATGCACCGGCCATTTTTTCTTCATTGTTGCCCTGCCGCATATATAATACATTGGGCACGATATTGAAATATTCATTTATAATAAATCTCGCACCGGCATGCACGCTGTATCTTATGGGCAAAGCCTGCTTTTCTGCAGAGCCCGCTATAAAAGGATCTTTGGGCTGGGTTAAATGAAAAGCAGAAAGCCCTGCAAAGAGGTTGACTTTTTTATCTGCAGTGGCATCGTAATATACGATCCCGGCCCCGGCGTCAATATCAAATACGGATGATTTGCCAAGCATTTCACTGGTAGGGGTTGAATGATCAAAGCCGATGCCGGAAGTCCATTGATCTCCGAACTGAAGTTTGGCGGCATTAAACCGCCTGTTGAGTAATCCTGCCTGCATACCCATTACCAGGTAATGATCCCTAAACCTGACGCCGGTATAAGCGAGGCTGAGGTAGGCATTGCTGTAATTATATGATCCGTCGGAAGAAGATTGATATAAAAGATTGGCGCCGATATTAAGGTTTTTGCCGGTAACGGCTTCGCCTGAAATGCCTTTTGTGGAAAATGTATTTTCATATTGGGCGCGCCATACTGCAGACACACGGTAATCCCCTTCAATAGCCCCTGTCAATGCCGGGTTCAGGGTCATAGGCTGAATGAAATACTGCGAAAAATGGGGATCGACCTGCGCCACCCCGTTCAGGCAGGATACCAGCAGTATTCCGGATAATATTGTCCTCAGGTTTCTTTTCATCTCGATACTTTGGGATTATCGGATCAGGTTGACTGTACCTTTCTTAATAAAAGTATCCTCATCCTGCATGCGTACTTTAATAACATATATATACATACCCACCGGCTGCGCAACTCCTTTTGATTTACCATCCCACCCGGTAGCATTGTCATTGGTTTCATATATCTGTGCTCCCCACTGGGTATATATTCTTATATCTGCCCCTTTTACAGCGGAGCCGTATACCCTGAACACATCGTTTTTACCGTCGTTATTCGGTGTAAAGGCATTTGGAATAAACAGGTCGCCTGTGTTGCCTGTAATAGTAACCGTCACAGCGGCAATATCGCACTGAGGATCGGCAATATTATTATCACAAACCTGGTAGCTGAAATTATCCGTTCCGCTATATCCCGCCGCCGGGGTATATGTAATGACTCCTGTTGCTGTATTTACAGCAACAGTTCCGTGAGCAGGTTGAACAGCTATGGAAACAGATGCAGGATCTAACTCTTCTGACGGCTGATCGTTTAATAAAACATTAATATCTACGGAAGTATTGATAGTAGTAGTGGCAACGTCGTCATTTGCACTGGCTGTAAATATATTCCTGTTACATGGCAGGCTGCCTGTAGAAACATGACCGGGGGATATAAGTACAGTTGCATAAGTAGCTGAGGCTTCTCCTGTTCCTAATAAAAATGGTAAAAGGATTACTACAATTCCTTTGCGGCGATGAAATGAAACAATAAAAGCAATGATGATATACTGCAGCAGGAGAAAAAACACAGTACATAAGGCAGTGCCGGGCATTAATCTTGCAAAAAAAGCCTCATAAGTAAAGAAATCCAGGTTCTTCATTATCAAAAGGATATGTGATCAGGTAGTGTCTGCATAAAAATTTACCGGACACCGAGGCTTTTGCCTTACAAAGCCTGAGTATATTAACTTGTTGATGAAAAAGTTATTGTATGCTAAAAATATTTTTTCGCAATATTTTGAAATATTGTAAAAAAAAATATCGTATCTTTTGAAAGCTGATCTTTTATGCCATATGATATTTATTTCTTAATCAAAAAAACTGTCAGTAATGAGAACGGTTGCCAATATCTTTCTTCGCAAAGGACGCCATAATATTACCATCACTCCGGATGTTACTGTGCTGCAGGCGTTAAAAATCATGTCAGAAAAAAATATCGGTTCCGTAATCGTAATGGATGAAAATGGCCATTATTGCGGGCTCGCCACAGAAAGAGACTATGCCAGGAAAGTAATATTGCTGGGAAGATCTTCCGGGGAAACCAAAGTCAGCGAGATCATGCTTGAGCATTTGCCCAGGATCACCCCTGAGCATACCCTGGAAGAATGTATGAGCATTATGACGGCGCATAATATCCGTTACCTTCCTGTTTTTGCAGACAATGAGTTTTACGGGGTGATCTCTGTTTTGGATATCGTAAAGGAAACGATCCTTGCCCAGCAGGAAACCATTGATCAGTTGCACAGCTATATTCATTCAACAATATAAGTTCTGTACAACAAAAGAAGAGTGCATTTGTGGCACACTGTGCTAGTGTTAAGTCAAGCAAATTATGTCTGTTCATTTTCGTGAAACGTGAGACAAGCTTTCACCTCTCCCATTTCACGTTTGACATAGCGCTAGCTGATGACCACTTCCTGAATGATATTTTCTCCCAGCGCTTCGTTTACACGCTGTATTATTTTTTCTTTCTGGTACAGCAATTCATTCTTTAAAGGGGCTACGCTGGTAGAGATGAACAGGGTATGATTGATGATCTGTATTTTATCGGTGTATTTGGCAATGGTCTTCCCCATTAGCTCTTCCCATACGCCGGTAATTTCCAGCGCTCTTATACCACTTTGCAACCTGCTTTTCTGCAGGAACAGCTTCATTGCCTGACCAATTGAATATTCGCCCATAGCGCTAAGGTAAAAAAACGTAATGATTTACTGCAGGTTGATGATCGTGTGATCGATGGACAATGTTTGCAGCGCTTCTTCCAGTCTTGTGCAGTGGGTATCGGTAATAAATACCTGGCCTTTATTTTCCACGCCTACTTTGTAAAGCAGTTGCTTCATCCGGTGTTCGTCAAGTTTCTCGAAAACATCGTCTAACAGGAGGATAGGGGGAAATTGATTGTGCCTGAGCAATAATTCGAATTCAGCGAGCTTGAGCGCAAACAATAAGCTTTTGCGTTGCCCCTGTGAAGCCGTTGCCCTGAACAGTTCATTATTCATCCTGCACTCAAGATCATCCCGGTGAATGCCGCAGGTGGTCCTTTGCAGCGCTATGTCCTTTGAGCGGCTTGCTTTCAGCAGCCCGGCAAAGGATGCCGTTGCCAAATGGCTTTGATAGCGTAGCTCCAGTCTTTCTTTGCCGCCCGATATGAAATTGTATAAAGCAACGGCAACAGGTGTAAATTCATCAAGAAAGGCTTTTCTTTTTTGAAAAATAATATTCCCCGCGGCAACAAGCTGCCCGGAAATAATTTCCATAAGGCTTTCATCCATGGTTTGGGTTTCTGCCCATTTTTTCAGCATGCTGTTACGCTGCTGCAGCAGCTTATTATAATCAATTAAGGTTTGCAGGTAGCTGCTGCTGAGCTGGGAAATGGTATAGTCCATGAATTTCCTGCGCTCCTCGCTGCCTTCGGTAATGATCGCTGTATCATCAGGTGCGATCACTACACAGGGGAATCTTCCTATATGAGCGGCAAAACGGCTGTATTGCTCATTATTTACACCAAATTCTTTTTTACCGTTTTCCCTTAACACGGCAACAGTATTATACACCTGGTTCTTTAATGTAAACTGCCCTTCAATCCGAAATCCTGTTTTACCGTGTGAGGTGTTCTGGGTATCTGTTTTTCCAAAATAGCTTTTAGTAAAGCATAAATAATATATGGCATCCAGGAGATTGGTTTTTCCCGTTCCGTTGTTGCCGCAAAAGCCGGTTACAGGCCTGGGGAAAGAGAAAGCTGCCTGTTCATAATTTCTAAAGCTGACAAGAGATATGTTATCAATCCTATACAATAGCAAGAGGTATTTAAGCCCGAAAATAAACCTGAAAATCAGATTTTTGCTGCTTTGGAAGGAGTAATTTGAAATTCAGAATGTGAGATTTAACACATATATTTGCCGCTCAAATTTTTCCCCGTGAGTACTACAACAAAGGAAACTGTAAAATTTACAAAGGAGACCTACCTGTACTGGTACGAATTGATGCTTTTACTCCGTCGTTTTGAAGAAAAAGCAGGGCAATTGTATGGTATGCAAAAGATCAGGGGTTTTTGTCATTTGTACATCGGGCAGGAAGCAGTAGCGGCAGGCTGTATGACAGCTACCAAACCGGGAGATACTTTTATTACGGCATACAGGGATCACGGGCTGGCAATAGCTAAAGGGATCAGCGCCAAATCCTGTATGGCTGAGTTGTTTGGAAAAGCAACAGGCTGTTCCAAGGGTAAAGGCGGCAGCATGCACTTCTTTGGGGTAAAAGAACGGTTCTTTGGCGGTCATGGGATAGTAGGCGCCCAGATCGGTACAGGAGCAGGACTGGCTTTTGCCGAACAATATAACGGTACGGATAATGTATCCCTTACTTTTTTTGGAGATGGCGCTGCGAGGCAGGGCATACTGCATGAAACATTTAACCTTGCCATGCTCTGGAAACTGCCGGTGATCTTTATCTGCGAAAATAACAACTATGCGATGGGAACTTCTGTACAAAGAACTTCCAACGTAATGGACATTTACAAGCTGGCAGATGCCTACGATATGCCGGGAGATACGGTAGACGGTATGAGCCCTGAAGCAGTGCACCAGGCTGTGCAGCGTGCCGTCAAAAGAGCCCGGGAAGGCGGCGGCCCCACATTGCTTGAAGTGAAGACATATCGCTACAAAGGACATTCCATGAGCGATCCCCAGAAATACCGTACCAAAGAAGAAGTAGAAGAGTACAAGCAAAGAGATCCTATCGAATACGCTAAATCTAAATTATTGGACGATTTCAAAGTCCCGGAAGCTGATATAGAAGCTATTAATGAAAGAGTGAAGGCAGAAGTAGAGGAAGCTGTAAAGTTCGCAGAAGAAAGCCCCTGGCCTTCCGCCGACGAACTGCTTAAAGATGTGTACATCCAGGAGGATTATCCCTTCATTACAGATTAAGCATTATTTTTTACTGATACCATAAAATTAATCATTGAACAAACAGGCACCATGAGTGTAACAAAAAAGCATGAACCGGCGGGACAGGAAACCCTGGACAGAGCGCAGGATTTTTGGGAAAAGAATAATAAGAGCATCATCATTGTTTTGAGCGCGGTAATTCTGCTGGCAGGAGGATATTTTATATATAAATACTGGTTTAAGATACCCGAGAATGAAAAAGCCGTAGAAGCCATTGCAAAGGCTCAGCGGTATTTTGCAACAGACTCTTTAAATCTCGCGTTAAACGGCGACGGGAAAAGCCTGGGCTTTCTGAAAGTCATCAGCAAATACGGCAGCACACCTTCCGGCAATCTTGCAAAATTATATGCCGGTGAAACTTACCTGCATCTGGGCGATTATAACAATGCCATAAAATACCTCAATGATTTTAACCCCAACGGGTCTCTGCAGACCCAGGCGCTGGTATACGGGCTGCTGGGCGATGCTTATAGCGAGCTGAAGAAAAATGATGAAGCTATAGAGCAATATAAGAAAGCGAGCACTGCTTTCGAACAAAACCAGGCTATGTCTTCCGAATATCTTTACCGAGCCGCGAGCCTTTATGAGGTGATGGGAAAGAACAAGGAAGCAATCGAATTATTTCAGCAATTGAAAGACAAATATCCAAGAACGGAAAGAGGATTTACTGCTGAGAAATACCTGGGAAAGCTTGGTGCAGCAGAATGACCATGTGAGACGTGAGATGTGAAACCGAACTGCAGCCTTACATCCCACGACAGTGGCTAAACATAATTTGATTGACTTAACACCATGTATGGCAGAAATAGGCAAAAGCAATTTGTATGATATAGATCCGGGCATTCTTCCTAAGAATGCCTGTGTTATTATTGTGCGCACAGAATGGAATGCGGCTATAGTTGATAAGCTGGAAGAAGGCTGTATAGCTGTACTGGACCGGCACAATGTTACTCATAAAGTGTTGGTAGTACCCGGGGCATTTGAAGTGCCTTTCGGCATCATGCAGTATTGGGGTATGACACAGCAGGAGGTGATCAGGCCTGATGCGTTCATTGCACTTGCCTGTGTGGTAAGAGGGGATACTCCTCATTTTGACTATGTATGCCGGGGTATTACAGATGGCATAATGCAGCTCAACCTGCAGCTCCCGGTGCCTACAATATTTGGGGTGCTTACAGTGGATAATGAGCAACAGGCCATTGACAGGATCGGAGGCGCCCATGGGCATAAAGGCGAAGAAGCAGCTATTACGGCGTTGAAGATGATAGCGCTGAGGAAGGGTGAATAGGTTTCAGCTAATAGCTATCAGGTGTCTGGCGTCCTATAACTGACGGCTGATAGCTCACAATAAATCTCAATGAATATGGCATACTGGCTTATAAAATCAGAACCTTCTACCTATAGCTGGGAGCAGCTTGTAAAAGATAAACAAACTGTTTGGGATGGTGTGCGTAATTATGCTGCACGCAATCATCTTAAAGCCATGAAGAAGGGTGATGAGATGTTTTTTTATCATAGTAATGAAGGTGTTGAGATCGTAGGTATAGCCAAAGTTGCAAGGGAATATTATCCGGATCCTACTGCCGGCGATGATACATGGGTAGTGGTGGATGTAAAGCCCGTTAGAAAATTAAAAAAAGCTGTTCCCCTGGCGGCTATAAAGGCAGACAAACGTCTCCAGGATATGGCGCTGGTGCGGCTGGGAAGACTTTCCGTACAACCCGTGACTGAAAAAGAATGGCAGATAGTATTGGAGATGGCAGGTGAGTAATGAATAGTGAAAGCGTCAAATGTCAGAGGCGAGACGTGAGAGCCTGTAACCTGAAACCTGAACCTGCACCCGCAATCGTTTGCCTTACCCTTTTTTCTGAAACCTGCACCATAACTGAAAATTATCGTTGCCCGTCAACTAATTTTGTGGAAAATTGAAATTACCTTAGCGCACCAAACTAATCACTCTTAAAACTTGTCACTTACAATGAGCATGGTAGATTCTTTTGAGAAAATCCCCTGTAAAATTTTCCCCGACTTCAGAGCAGGTTCAAAATTTGCCGCACAGGAAATAGCGCGGTTAATTATTCAAAGGCAAAAAGAAGGAAGAAAGGCCGTTTTGGGAATGGCTACAGGATCAACTCCCAAAACATTGTATGCCGAGCTGATAAGGATGCACAAAGAAGAAGGTCTCAGCTTTAAGAACGTTATTGCATTCAATCTTGATGAATATTATCCTATTGATAAGAATGCATTGCAGAGCTACCATCGCTTTATGAAGGTGAATCTTTTTGATCACATAGATATTGACCCGGCCAACTGTCATATACCCAGCGGGGAATGGAAAAGAGACGAAGTGAAGATGCAGTCTGCACATTATGAGCAGATGATTGATGAAGCGGGAGGAATTGACTTCCAGATATTGGGAATAGGAGTGAACGGACATATAGGCTTTAATGAGCCTGGCTCAAGTGTTTATTCCAGGACCCGCCTTGTAACCCTTGAAAATTCTACAAGGTTGGCCAACTCCTATGAGTTTGCCAATATAGCCCAGGTGCCCAGGCTGGCAATTACTGCCGGCATCAGCACTATTATGAAGGCTAAAAAAGTTATTTTGCTTGCCTGGGGACAGATGAAAGCGCCGGTAGTAAAAGCTGCTGTGGAAGAAAATATTACAGAGTCAGTACCTGCATCTTTATTGCAAAATCATGATGACTGTACATTCATACTGGATGAATCTGCTGCTGCTGAGCTAACCCGTTTCAAATCGCCCTGGCTGACAGGTGAGTTTGAATGGACTCCCAAAATGATCCGCAGGGCAGTGATCAATACAGCGCTGAAGCTGAATAAGCCGGTATTGAGCCTTACCAACAGCGACTATAATGATAATGGTATCGGCGACCTGCTGGTAGAGTATGGTGACGCCTATGAGATCAATCTGCAGGTGTATTATATGCTCAGGGACAGCATTACAGGATGGCCGGGCGGTAAGCCAAACGCTGATATTCCCAACCATCCGGAGCGATCTGTACCTTATCCCAAAAGAGTGATCATATTCTCTCCCCATCCCGATGATGATATTATTTCTATGGGCGGCACTTTTCAACGCCTTCACGACCAGGGTCATGAAGTGCATGTTGCTTACCAGACATCAGGCAATATCGCGGTAACAGATGAATTTGTAACGCGTTTCCTGGATTTTGCAACCGGCTTCGATGAATTATTCGGGGTAGACAGTACAAAATCGAGGCAGATATCCGATGAAGCCCGTTCTTATTTTGCCCAGAAAAAATCAAGACAGACAGATACTGCCGATATAAGAAATATTAAAGGACTCATAAGGAGATGTGAAGCAAAAGCAACCTGCCGTTACGTAGGTCTGACTGATGACAGGGCACATTTCCAGAACCTGCCTTTTTATGAAACCGGTACTATTGAGAAGAAGCCGATGGGAGAGGAGGATATTAAGATTACCATGGAGCTTCTCCGCCAGATAAAACCTCACCAGGTATATTGCGCAGGCGACCTGGCCGATCCGCATGGGACGCACAAGGTATGCCTTGAAATTGTATTTGAATCGTTGAAAAGGATAAAGGCGGCAGGAGATGACTGGATAAAAGACTGCTGGGTATGGCTGTATAAAGGTGCATGGCAGGAGTGGGACATCACTGAAATAGAAATGGCCATACCTATGAGCCCCGAGCAGGTGTTGAAAAAACGCTTCGGCATATTCATTCACCAGTCCCAGAAAGATTCAGTTCCCTTCCAGGGCACAGATGCAAGAGAATTCTGGCAAAGAGCCGAAGAGCGGAATGCAAATACCGCAGAATTATATGCGCGCCTCGGGCTTACCAAATATGCAGCCATGGAGGCCTTTGTGAGATGGCATTATTGATATTGAGTATAATTTTATTTTTTAAAATACGCAAAATGCTGAAGTTATCTTCAGCATTTTTCTTTTGGCATTATAGGCATACAGCCTTATCTTTGCCCCCCACAAAAAACCATCCATCTGACTACGGATCAGAAGGTTTGGTAGAAAGTGAATATTTGATAATGAAAGGCCCCGTAGCTCAATTGAATAGAGCATCTGACTACGGATCAGAAGGTTTCAGGTTTGAATCCTGACGGGGTCACAAAAAAAGTCTCAACAAAGGTTGGGGCTTTTTTGTTGAATCTCGTGAAATATGATCCAGGGGCACCCCTTATGGATTATTTATTTTCAATTAAATTAACAGGTATCCGGCTTAATTGGGTTATCAAAGCCTTATTTTAATTGACATCATTTTTCAATACGAATTGAAATATTCCTATTTTGCCATTTCTACTTCTTTTTTAAAAATCTGCAAGCAATTTGCAAACAAATCTTTCTCCGGTGGTTTTAAAGAACTACCACTATAAAGTTAATCCCCACATTATCTTTGCTGTGCTGCTTTTTCTTTGTGCCGGCGCATGGCTGATCGGCAGCGGGATAACTCAGCGCGGCACTCCTATGCGACTACACTCAAGCATTCAGGCGCAAGGACTGAGTTTATCCAGGAATCTCTAGGGCATACCGACGTAAGAACGACAGAAAATTACCTTGATATTTCTGTTTCAAGGTATATGCCAAAATTCTCCAGAATTACCTTATAGATTTGCTCTATTCACTAAAATCATCAATTATGAAAATGAAATTCATGACAGTGATTATTGCAAATGCACTATGTATGGGCTTATTCGCGCAGGAAAAGGAAGGCAAATCCATTACTCCTCCCGATAATGTAAGGGCAGCTTTTAAAAAGACGTTTACAGGCGTCTCTAAGGTGAAATGGGAAAAGGAAGGAAATGACTATGAAGTAAATTTTGTACAGCAGAAAAAAGAAATGTCTGCTGTATTTGACAGCAAAGGAACATGGAAAGAAACAGAAGAGGAAATAGCTGTTGCCAGCCTTCCCGCCGCCGCTGCTTCTTATGTTAAGAGTCATTACAATAGCACAAAAATTAAAGAAGTTGCAAAGATCACTAAGGCCGGAGGTGTGGTAAATTATGAAGCGGAAGTAAACAAAACGGATGTGATTTTTGACGCACAGGGGAATTTTATTAAGGAAGAAAAAGACAGCGATTAAAATTTACGGATCAGTACGGGTTGTCAGTACCCTTTTAGGATGACCCTTTATTTTACTTATGCATACACTAAAAAAGTATTTAAATCTGCTATTCCTCTTATCTGTTTTTAAGGTAAATGCACAAAACAATACGCTTGAATATTATATTTCCCGTGCTTTATCCAATAGTCCCCTGCTGAAGGACTACAATAATCAGGTAGAACTCGGCGGGATTGATAGTACCATGATACGCGCCGCCTATAAACCGCAGGTTACCGGAACGGGCAATAATTATTATGCGCCTGTGATTAACGGCTGGGGATACGACAATGCCATCACCAACGGCGCTAATGTCAGCGCACTGGTGGGGGTGAATAAGGCATTGGTAAGCCGGAAAAACCTTGAGACACAATTTGAAACCATCCGGCTGAATACAGCAGGGATTAAAAATACCGCTGAAATAGCTGAACAGGATATTAAAAGAACAGTGGCAGCCCAATACATCACCACCTTCGGCGACTGGCAGCAACTGAGTTTTACCGCAGAGGTGTATGGACTGCTTCTCAAAGAAGACACGATCTTAAAACGGCTGACGCAAAGCAACATCTACAAACAAACGGATTATCTCACCTTCCTGGTCACTCTTCAGCAACAAAAACTGGCGATGAAACAAGCCGACATCCAATACAAAAGCGATTATGCAATGCTTATGTACTTATGCGGCATCAACGATACTACTGAGAGTGTATTACAGGAGCCTTCCATATTGCTTAACAGCCTTCCCCAGCCTGAAAACTCTGTTTTCTTCAGGCAATACAGCATAGACAGCCTGAAAAACATCAACAGCAGGAAAGTGATTGACTACAGCTATAAACCCAAAGCCAATGTTTTTACAGATGGCGGGTATAGCTCATCACTTGCCTATACTCCCTATAAAAATTTCGGCGCCGGCATAGGGTTGACTCTCACTTTACCTATCTACGATGGAAGGCAACGAAAAATGAAATACAGCAAGATAGATATTGCAGAACGCACACGGCAATCCTACAGCGCTTTTTTCAGCCGGCAGTACCACGGGCAAATTGATCAACTGTCAGAACAATTAAAGGGCACGGAAGAGCTGATTGACGAGATAAACGACCAGGTTAAATATTCAGAAGGATTGATCAACGCTCACCTGCGGCTGCTGGCGACAGGCGATGTGCGGATCGCCGACCTGGTGATCGCATTGAACAATTACCTGACAGCAAAAAACCTGCTTACGCAAAACAGAGCAAATCGCTGGCAGATCATCAACCAGATAAATTATTGGAGCAGATAATACAGATTTTAAACATGAGCATACGTCTATATCTATATACTGTTTTTACTGCAACGGCATTGTTTACAATAGCAGGTTGTAATTCCCGGCAGGCAGACACTGAAGAAAAAAGCGCTCCCGAAGTGGTTACGCCCGTAACCGTCACTGCTGTCAGTCACGAACCCATGACCGACTATATGGAACTGAACGCTATTTCTTCTTATTTGCTGAAAAGCTTTGTTAAATCAAATGCTACAGGATATCTCGATGCCGGGAATATGCGCCTGGGCCAGTTTGTACAGCGCGGGCAACTATTGTTCACCATCAAAACAAAAGAAGCCACTGCCCTGGGAAATACGATCAATTCACTCGACACTTCTTTTCATTTTTCGGGGCAAAATACTATCAGGGCAAGCAGCAGCGGTTTCATTACACAGCTTGATCACCAGCCGGGCGATTATGTGCAGGATGGGGAACAGTTAGCGATCATTACAGATAAAAACAGCTTTGTCTTTCTTTTGGATATGCCTTATGAGCTGAGACCCTTTGTAATAAATAAGAAAAGTCTTGAGCTGATATTACCCGACGGGGAAAAGCTGAACGGGCAAATAGATCATGCCATGCCTGTAATGGACTCTGCCACACAAACACAGCGGATAGTGATACGTGTGCATCCTGATCATGCCATACCGGAAAACCTGATAGCAAAAGTAAGCATTGTGAAAGACGATAAGTCATCTGTGATCTCCCTGCCCAAAGCTGCCATCATCACCGATGAAACGCAAACGGAATTCTGGGTGATGAAAATGACGGACAGTGTAACCGCCGTAAAAGTGCTTGTTAAAAAAGGTATTGAATCCAATGGGCGCGTAGAGATCACCGACCCGCCGTTCAGCGACCAGGACAAAATAGTGGTGACAGGCAATTACGGTTTGCCGGATACCGCTCATGTAACCATTGAAAATAAATAAAAGTGGCGTGAAGAATTTCTTCGTTTCTTATAAAAATCCTGTCAGCGTATTGCTGGTGCTGATCATCGGGGGAGGATTATTCGTCTATAGCAGGCTGCAAACATCGCTTTTCCCTGAGATCACTTTTCCCAAAATAAAGATCATTGCAGATGCAGGACTGCAGCCGGTGGATAAAATGATGATCACGGTAACCAAGCCGATGGAAAATGCGATAAAGCAGGTTCCGGACCTCCGGTATATCAGGAGCACCACCAGTAAAGGCACTTGCGAAATATCCGCTTTCCTCAACTGGAATGCTGATATTGACCTTGCAGTACAGCGTATCGAATCAAGGATCAGCCAGGTAAATAATCAACTTCCGCCGGGCTTGCAGGTAACGGTGGAAAAAATGAATCCTTCCATATTACCCGTAATGGGTTATACGCTGGAAAGCCATTCCAAAACACCCATAGAATTAAAATTACTCGCCAATTATACCATTAAACCTTTTCTATCGCAGGTAGAAGGTGTGTCTGAAGTTAGGATCATCGGCGGAAAATCCAAGGAATACTGGCTGGAACTGGATCAGCAGAAAATGATATCTGCAGGAATAAGTCCCGATGCTGTTTCCGCCGCCCTTACTGCCACGAACTTTATCCAGTCGAACGGTTACCTGTCTGACTATAAATTCTTATACCTCACGGTTACCGATGCCACGGTACATACGCTCGGCGACCTGGATAATATCGTGATCAAAGCGAGCGGGGCACGGGTGATTCGCCTCGGGGATATTGCAAAAGTTTCCGTAAACGAAGCGGTAGAATATACGCGGATCAATGCCAACGGAAAAGATGCCGTGCTGGTGGCCGTCATCAAACAACCTGCGGCCAATCTTATCCAGCTATCTGCTGATATGGAAAAGAAAGTGGCAGAACTGCGAAAAGCATTACCCAGAGATGTTTCGATACAGCCTTATTACCGGCAGGCTGATTTTGTGCAGGATGCTGTTAAAAGCGTATCGGACAGTCTCTGGGTCGGCCTGTTACTGGCCATCATCGTTGCCATACTTTTCCTGCGTTCCTTAAAGGCAAGCGCCACCATACTGATCACCATACCCGTTACGCTGGGGCTTACATTGATAGTACTGAACGCTATCGGCTACACACTTAATATCATGACGCTCGGCGCTATTGCCGCAGCCATCGGGCTTATCATTGACGATGCCATCGTTGTGGTGGAGCAGATACACCGCACACATGAAGAGCATCCCGGTGAGCCAACGACTTCCCTGTTGCACAAAGCCATTCATTATTTATTCCCGGCCATGGTCGGTTCATCGGTCAGTACAATGGTGATCTTTGTGCCCTTCATACTAATGACCGGTGTTGCAGGCGCTTACTTCAAGGTAATGACAGACACTATGATCATCACACTGGTTTGTTCATTCCTGGTTACCTGGATTGGTCTGCCGGTGATCTACCTGCTTTTGTCGCGAAAGACAGGAAAAAAGAATCATAAGACGCCCGCGGCTCATCTTGTACACAAGCAGAAATGGGTGTCGTTTTTCATATATCGCCCGTGGATCAGCTTTATCATAGCCGGCAGCCTGGTATTTGCTATTTATTTTATCCTGCCAAAACTGGAGACCGGTTTTTTGCCTGAAATGGATGAAGGCAGCATTGTGCTTGACTACGCTTCCCCGCCCGGCACCTCACTGGAAGAAACGGACAGGATGCTGCGGGAAGCGGAGAAGCTGATACAACAGGTTCCTGAAGTGGCTACTTATTCTCGGCGGACAGGCACACAAATGGGGTTTTTCATTACCGAACCCAATACCGGAGACTATCTCATACAGCTAAAAAAGAACCGCGACAAAACAACAGACGAAGTGATCGCCGATATACGCCGGAAAATAGAGGCGTCACAACCGGCATTGCGTATAGATTTCGGACAGGTTATCGGCGATATGCTCGGCGACCTGATGAGCTCGGTACAACCTGTAGAGATAAAAATATTCGGAGATGACCAGCAAAGGTTGCAGGCGCTTTCCAAACAGGTAGCGGATGTAGTTACCAATATACAGGGTACGGCGGATGTATTTAACGGTATTGTTATTGCAGGGCCTTCGGTAAGCATACAACCTGATTATGCCAAGCTCGCTCAATTCGGGTTAACGCCTGCGGCATTGCAGCAGCAAATACAGGCTGCGCTTATGGGTAATGTAGCGGGCGCCGTACAGGAAAAAGAACAGTTGACCCAGGTACGATTGCTATACCCGGGAAGCCGAACTCAAAGTATCACCGGCATAACCAACCTGAAAATATTCCTGCCTGCCGGGAATATATTGCCGCTCTCATCGCTGGCAATCATAAAAACCACATCCGGCGATGCAGAAATACAAAGAGAAAATCTCCAGTCAATGGGTGTGGTAACGGCACGCCTTGAAAACCGGGATCTCGGAACAGTGATACAGGAAATACAACAGGCTCTCAGCACTAAAATAGCCCTGCCGGCGGGATACCATATCAGCTATGGCGGCGCTTATGCGGAGCAGCAGAATTCATTCCGCGAGCTGCTGACTATTCTTATCATTGCCAGCTTACTGGTGTTCGGTGTCATTCTTTTCCTGTTCAGGGAATTTAAGGTAGCGCTTACCATATTAGCTATAGCTGTATTAGGCATTGCCGGAAGTTACCTGGCTTTGTACCTCACCCATATTCCCCTGAATGTAGGGAGCTATACGGGACTGATCATGATCGTGGGCATTATTGGTGAAAATGCCATTTTTACCTTTTTGCAATTCAAAGAAAACCACTATACACTGGGAGTGGACGAGGCCATCATTTATTCTATTTCCACCCGGCTTCGCCCAAAGCTGATGACCGCTTTGGGCGCTATTATTGCGCTGCTGCCATTAGCATTGGGCATCGGCACTGGTGCGCAGTTGCATCAGCCGCTGGCCATTGCCGTTATTGGCGGCTTTATTGTGGCATTGCCGCTGCTGCTGATCGTGCTTCCGTCCATGCTCAGGCTTTTATTCCGGAAAGACAATATTCAATGATAATTTTTTAAAATAACAATAACATGAAACACGTAATAATGCCTTTGCTGCTGGCAACCGTACTTTTCGCCGGCACAGATCTGTTTGCACAACATCACTACCAGGTTAAGCAGTCATTCCCGGTATATGGCATGGGAAAATGGGACTATATCGCCGTTGGCCCGGATGGCAATTTGTATGTTTCCAATCGTACCCGGGTGAATATCATCAACAAGAACACCGGCGACTCAGTAGGCATTATTCCTGACACTGACGGAGTGCATGGTATCGCTTTTGTTACAAGCCTTAATAAAGGTTATACCAGCAATGGCAATGCCAATAACGTAACCGTATTTGATATCCCAACACATAAGGAATTGAGACAAATAACTACTGGTGAAAACCCGGATGCTATTTCTTATGAACCCTGGTCAGGGAAAATCATAACCTGTAACGGGCGCAGCAAAGATCTCTCTGTAATTGATCCCAAAACAGATAAGGTAGTTGCCTCCATCCGGGTGGAAGGCAGACCGGAAACCGCCGTAGCTGATGGCAAAGGCATGCTGTATGTGAACATCGAGGATAAAAGTGAAATAGTAGCGGTGAATATGAAAAACAATACCGTGATGCATCGCTGGTCGCTGGCGCCGGCAGAAGGCCCCACAGGATTGGCTTTCGACAGATCCACCCAACGGCTTTTTGCCGGTTGTGATAAAATGCTGGTAGTGCTGAATGCAGTAAATGGAAAAATAGTTGCAAAACTGCCTATAGGCGAGGGCTGTGATGGCGTTGCGTTTGACAACAGCACCAAAGAAATATTCACATCCAACGGAGAAGGTACCATGACCGCTATTAAAGAAAAAACCGCCAATGATTTTTCGATTGAAGAAAATGTTACCACACAAAAGAGCGCCAGGACGATAGCCATTGATGAATCCACCCATACTATCTATTTACCCGCAGCGGAATTGGAGCCGGCAACCGAACCCGGGAAACGCCCCGCGGCAAAGCCGGAAACATTTAAAGTGCTTGTGGTAAAGTAGAGTATTACTTTTATTTCTTCTTTTGTTTAAAAATCTAAAAAAGAGAGAAGTTTTAAAGCCTGTAGCCAAAATGGTTACGGATAAGGAAGCTGTGCGTTCATATATCAAGGGGAAAACTTCAATTCAAACGCTAACTAAAAAAAGGTATCAGGTTTGGTAAACCATTATAATTATGTTTTTGACAACAGAATAAAACACTTATAACTTCACTACTAAGAATAGTATCCTTTATCGGGTTGCATTTATTGCTGACGAAACTTTTTCGACGATTTCTGTCCTATACAGTATAGATGTTTGACATTACCTGACCATAAAAATATGTGATATAGTAACATATTTCGACAAAAATTGTATATTTGTCGAAATGATTGTTTTTAGAGATGCTCACCGAATACCAGAGAAAAATAGCCCGGGAACTGGAAGTTATAAAAACAGTATTGCAACAATTTCCGGAGGGCGCCAGTGCCGGAGATATTATCGGATCAGGGCTGGATATTGAGCTGCGCACCCTTCAAAGAAGGCTTGAAACATTGATAGAAGAACAACAGGTGAGGCGAACCGGCGCGAGGCGGTTGGCAAGGTATCATTTAGGGGATACACAAAATATATTATACGATGAAGAAGTGCCGTACGTGGCGAATCAAGGTACCTCAATTCCTCTTTCGAACCAAAGTAAAGAAATACTGGCTATACTGTCCAAACCTTTTAACAGGCGTGCGCCGGTAGGTTACAACAGGGTCTTTGCAGATCAATATCGCCCCAATAAAGATTTTTACCTGAGCAAGGCAGAAAGAGATCAACTGGCAAATCTTACAGCGACAACAGGCGCAGCGCAGCAGCCCGCCGGTACCTATATCAGGCATATATTGCAAAGACTGTTGATAGATCTGTCCTGGAATTCCAGCCGGCTTGAAGGAAATACTTATTCGCTGCTGGACACAGAACGATTATTATCCCGCGGAGAAGCCGCTGCCGGGAAGTCAACCGCTGAAGCGCAGATGATCCTTAACCACAAAGAGGCAATAGAATTTATGGTGTCAGACGCCAATGAAATTGACTTCAACCGTTATTCCATTCAAAACTTACACGCCCTTCTTTCCAACAACCTGCTGCCGGATCCCGCGGCGCCGGGAAGGCTTCGCTCCTATACGGTAGGCATAAAGAAATCAGTCTATACGCCAACGGCTATTCCGCATTTAATAGAAGAAATGTTTGTGCAGATACTGGACAAAACGGCTGCCATCAAAAACCCTCACGAGCAGGCATTATTTATTATGGTTCAACTCCCTTATTTGCAACCGTTTGAAGATGTAAACAAACGCGTTTCAAGACTGGCGGCCAATATCCCACTCAATAAGCGTAACCTGGTTCCCATTTCCTTTATTGGCGTACCGGATGACCTGTATGTGCAAGGATTGCTGGGTGTATATGAGCTAAACCGGATTGATTTATTAAAAGATGTTTTCCTGTGGGCCTGCCGGCAATCTGCAGACCGGTATGCACAGGTGCGTCAAACAATCGGTGAGCCGGACCCCTTCCGGATGAAGTATCGTGACCAGATGCAAAAACTGGTCAGCGAAATTGTTGTACAAGGGTTTTCATCAACTGAAGCAGCATCTCTTATCCAGGCACAGGCTTCGGTCGTATCCCCCACCGACGCCAGCCGGTTTGTTGAGCTGGTGGAAACGGAATTATTGAGTCTTCATGAAGGGAACTTTGCCAGATACCGGGTGAGCCCGTCGGAATTTAAACGCTGGAAACGGGCATGGTCAAAATAAGCTTTTATCGCGGAGCTCCTTTTTATTTTTCCTGCCCCATTTGTATTGATGTGTCCAGTAAATAACCTTAGTTGATAAGATCCCGATGCCTGCGCCCACAAGCACATCGCTTATATAATGCCGGTTGTTTGCCATACGCATAATACCCACAGCGGAAGCTACGCCGTAGGCGGCGTAAGGCATCCATTTATAGCGGTCTTTGTATTCTTCGGAAAGAATAGCGGCGCCCATGAACGCCTGTGCTGTATGCCCGGAAGGAAAGGAAGTATAAGCGCTTCCGTCAGGTCGCAACTGGTGAGTGGTATTTTTCAGAACATACACTGCTGCCATCATTACCACCTGGCTTTTTAACGCGATCGCCGTCCGGTTTGCAATGTCTGTCTTTGACTTTATACCGGCTATGTCAAACACATAGGGCATAAGCACCGGCGAAAACTGAAGATAGTTGTCAATACCGGTATGAAAGCGGGAGAGATGCTCATCTCTTTCTTCCACGACCTCATTCTTGAAAGATTCCCTGGCATTACCATTCACCGATATCCCGGATATTATCAGGGATGCAGAAGGTACCAGCGCCCGGTATTCAAACCTCGGCCTATAATTAAAATTGCTGATACTGTCCCGCACCTGGGATATTCCGGCAAAAGGAAGAATGATCAGAGAGAGAACCGGTATGCTATGCTTCATATTTAAATAAGCACAAGCTATTACCTGAATCTGGAGAAATTTAGGAGTTCATTTATATTTAATTACCGGCTTCCGTCATCACCCATGTTAATGTGAACCTATGAAAAATACCGTCAAATGAATATTGAACATGGATGTTCGACTGGTCGCATATCTGCTTAATAATGGAAAGCCCCAGTCCATTATGAGGACTTTGCATTGCCTGTTTATAAAAACGACTGAACAGCCGTTCTTTATCAAGCTCATGGAGAGAGCCGGTATTGCTGATCATCAGTTGATCACTCTTTAAATGAATGTTGATCTTTCCATTTTTGCGGTTATGTAGTCCTGCATTACTGAGCAAATTATTCAGTAAAACATCTATAAGGTCTGCATTTGCGTTAATAAGACTTTCTTCGAGGTGGGATGAAATCTGTATCCTATTATCGTTCCAAAATTCCCTGAACTGGTCCAGCTTATCGGATATTACTGTTTTTAAATTGATGGGCCCGGTAACAGCGTATTGATGGTTCTCTATTTTTGCAAGCAGTAACAAAGACTGGTTAAGCCTGGATATTCTTTTAACAGCTCCATAAACTCCCGTAAGCAGTTCCACCTGCTTTTCTGATAAGTTTTCTTCCTGTATCAGCAGATCCAGCTTGGAGCGTATGATCGCAAGAGGCGTTTGTACCTCGTGAGAGGCATTTTCAGTAAATTCCTTTAATATTCGGTATTCTGTTTTTGCAGATTCCATCGTTTGGGAAAGGCTGTCATTCAGGAATGAAAACTCATCAATGCGCGTGGGTGGAAGCTTCGGAATATCGCCACCTCTCAGCTTAAAGGTCTTTATTGCTTGAATAGAATTATAAAACGGACGCCATAATCTTTTTAATACCATTTGATTCAGCAACAGGGAAATGAAAACAATCGCCAGCAACATGGCAATTGTAGCATAGACAATTGTTTTAGTGAGAAGCCGGATACCTTCCACAGGTTTTTCTATGGTGACTTTGTAAAACTGATCGCCGATAGCCTGTGTATATATGAGCTGGCAAAAATTTTCCATTTCTTTTTCTTCAGGATCAAACTTCCGGACAAGATCATATCGAACGTCTCCGGAAGCTTTTGTAACAGGTTCATACAATACCCTTAAATCCTCCAAAGCTCCAGGCTCGGGAGCCTTACCGTACCGTTTGGCAAAAACCTCGATCTTATGTTTATAATCATTTAATTCTTCATCAAGTTCGTGAACAAAAATCCGGTTAATCATTAAATAATATGATCCGGCCGTCAGCACGAACAAAATTGCCATGACAGTTAAATTAATCCGGTTGTATATGGAAAATAATTTCATACAATAGTTAGCTAACCTGCAATGGTAAATTTGTATCCCATGCCATATACAGCCTTGATATAATCCGGGCAACCGGCTTGCAGGAGCTTTTTACGAAGGTTTTTTATGTGGGAGTAAACAAAGTCATAACTATATGCCATATCAATACCTTCTCCCCAAAGATGCTCAACGATCGCTTCTTTGGTAACTACCCTGTTTTTATTGCTGACAAAATATATCAGGAGATCGTATTCTTTCCGAGTAAGAGGGATTTCTTCATCATGAGGCCCTCTCAGGGTTCGATCAGAGAGATCAAGCACCAAACTGTCCAGTTCAATCCGGGTCTGCCCATAAAATGATCTCCGCCTTATGATCGCAGCGACACGCGCACCCAGTTCGGCGAGGTGGAACGGCTTTGCCAGGTAATCGTCCGCACCTATCTGCAAACCTTCTACTTTGTCTTCCAACGAATTTTTCGCACTGATAATAAGTACTCCGTCTGTCTTTTTTTGTTTTTTCAGTATTTTCAGCAATTGCAGCCCGCTTCCATGCGGCAGCATAATGTCAAGGATGATACAGGAGTATTCATTCAGCGATATTTTATCCAGGGCCTCATAATAATCGTAAGCTGTGTCACAAATAAATTGCTGTTTCTCCAGGTAAGCATAAATGCTGTCGGAAAGATCCCGTTCGTCTTCTATGACCAAAAGTTTCATATAAAATGATAGTATTTTGCCTGTATCATTGCGGCAATTATTGCCGCTTTACATATAGCAGGCTGCCGAGCAAATTAAAACCGGAATCTGTAGTAATTCTGAAAAATGGACAGCCCGGGAGCCCTAAACTATACAATGGACATTATTTACCGGAAAAACGAACAGTTGTCAACCGGTCCGGGGCAGGGGTTTGGCAGCAAAACAGCATTCAGGATTCCTTCAAAATCAAATTTTAATTTTGCAGCATGAAAATTTTGATCATAGAAGATGAAAAAGAGCTTGCTTTGAGTATTTCAGAATACCTTTCAAAGGAAAGCTATTTATGCGAGGTTGCTTCTACCTTCACAGAAGCAGTGAGAAAAATAGAAGTGTTTGATTATGATTGTATTTTACTGGATATAACGCTTCCTGATGGTAACGGGCTAAAAATCTTAGAAGAACTAAAGAAAGAAAATAAGCAGGATGGTGTTATCATCATTTCTGCCAGGAATTCCCTGGATGATAAGATTAAAGGGTTGCAGATAGGTGCGGACGATTATCTCACAAAACCTTTTCATTTATCAGAATTAACCGCCCGGATGTACTCCCTGATCCGAAGGAGGCAATTCAATAATTCCAATATTGTAAGACAGGGCGAATTGGAAATAGATCTTTTGGCAAAAACTGTTTCGGTAAATAAAACTATGGTTGCTCTTACAAAAAAAGAATTTGGTTTGCTTATATACTTTATCGGCAATAAAAACAGGGTGATTTCTAAAAGTACCCTGGCCGAACATCTTTCAGGAGATTTCGTGGATATGCTCGACAATCACGACTTCGTATATGCACACGTAAAGAACTTAAAGAAGAAGCTGAATGAAGCGGGCTGCGAACAATTTTTGAAAACTGTTTACGGTACAGGTTATAAATGGGAAGGATGAAAAATTTATTACAAAAATCACTTAAGCAGCTCACTGTATTTGCCTTTATTGTTTTCGCATTGAGCATTCCGTCATATTTTCTATTGGTTGATTGGATCTGGCTGAAAGAATTAGACGAAAACAACGAACTTATCGCCCAGAGAATAGAAAATGAATTTAATGAACAACATATCAGTGACGAAAAATTAGCTCAAAGCATTCAATTCTGGAACGAAATACAGCCGGTAAGTAAGATAGAATTTATTCACCGGCCATTATCAAAGGATAGCCAGTATACGGTCATGCGGCAAAATCCGTATTCTAAAAAAGAAGCTATTGACCGCTTTCGCGGTTTAAAGACCAATATTAAGATCAATGGTCAGAACTATTCACTGGTTGTTGAAACGAATGTCGAAGAAACCGAAGAAACCGTTGCTTATATTGCTATGGTTACGCTACTGTTTTTCCTGATCCTGGTGGTAGGTTTCTGGATATTGAACAGAAGACTTTCCAAAAAATTATGGCAACCTTTTCAGAATACTTTGCAGAAATTAAAATCTTTTCAATTAAACAGTCAAAAACAAATTCAGTTTCAGGATACCGATACCATAGAATTTGCTGAATTGAATGCAACGCTGGACAAACTGCTTCAACATAGTATCATCACTTACAAGAATCAAAAGGAATTTACAGAAAACGCTTCCCATGAGCTGCAAACACCGTTAGCGATCCTGAAAAATAAACTGGATATTTTGCTGCAAAGTGATGACCTGACTGAAAGGCAATATCATATCGCAGAAGAGATGAATAAAGCATTAATAAGAAGCTCGAGAATAAACAAGAATCTCTTATTGCTTGCAAAAATTGAAAACAGTCAGTTCGATAATTCTGAGCTTATCAGGTTTGATACCATAGTGCTTCAAAGTATGGATGCTTTGCAGGAGCATTTTAAAGAGAAAAAAATAGATGTAAGTGCTGAAATTTATTCAAATGTTGAAGTAAAAGGCAACGGCAGCTTAACCGAGGTGTTGATCAATAACCTTTTAATCAATGCCATCCGCCATACTTCGCCGGGAGGCTCCATAAGAATAATATTATCAAAATCCGGCTTTGAAGTTTCCAATTCAGGAGAACAATCTCTCAACGCTGATTTATTATTTAAAAGATTTTCAAGAATGTCAGCCGATAATCGTGGTAGCGGTTTGGGGCTTTCAATTGTTCAGGAAATATGCAAACTTCAGCGTTGGACAGTGAAGTACAACTTTGAGCATAACGAGCATACATTTTCAGTAACGTTTTAAAAAATTAAAAGATGTCGCATTTTCCTGCCTTATAGGAAGTTGCTTCATTATTAACTAAAGGGTATGGCAGCTATAGATGCTGGCATTGCCACGGATCATTATCGCTCCCGATCGCCCCGGCATGTATCTCCACGCGCCAGAAAGGTGAGACTGCACTTATTTTCTTTTGTAAAATGAAAGATTCGATATTGCCTCCGGATAGTCTCTTGTTTCTGAATTCGTATAATATCCACGGCCGTCAACCACAAAGCAGATACCTTCTCCCTGGTGTTCATTCCCGGCATAGGAGGCGGTTAGGGGGGCTGTTTGTAATGCATCGGCGATGCTCTTTTCCGGATTGCGCGACCAATACCATATTTGCGACTTATTGCGTAGTAAGATCTCTTTTCCATCCGGGCTAATATTGCCGGAAGTAAGCAAATCAAAAAAACGCATATCTAGAACCGGTTCCAGGGTTGTTACAGAGGTTCCGGATTGCGGGTAAACAGCCTTGTATAATGTGCTTCGATTGACTCCCTAACGACACTCCCGAAACACGCTGCAATACATTGGCAATTGTAACATCGGGCGATTGTAAAGTGGCATTTGCAGAAATTAAAGTGTGGCTCCAATCAGCAGTTCGCCGGTTGCTATATCTCTTATTTGACCTTTTACAATGTAGCCATGTTGTTGACCCATACAATTTAAACAAACCCCCAATGCAAATACACAAAGCAGATAATTCAAACGTCGCATAAGAAAATTTCCGCGAAATAATTAATTTACTGCTACATCAAAAAAAGCTCAACAAAGACATAATAATTTTTTAACGCTCTACAGAATCTTTACAGAAAGAAATAATATTCTGTTAATAGGGTTCCTGAATTATATACATAGCTTTAGATGGTTTCATCCCTAAAAGATCGCTATGGATACCCCAATTACACAGAAGATTCCAATGCACTGGCTTGCCCGAGACAATATGAACGGCAAAGTCCGCCACTCAAAAATTCAGAATTCCTCCAAATTGACCTGGTATCTTACCTGGTATCAAGAAGTATAACATGGATGGCAGAAAAAATTCGGCATTTTTTTGCAAATGGAAAAGCTTATCAACCTTTATGAATACAAATACTATTAAAAATTATTCACGGCTTAAGACATCACTGTTCTGTTTACCTGCTTTTTTACTATCTGCAATTGTTTTATTCCTGTATAGCCAGGATGCACTGTCCGTGAATCATTATATACAAATTCAAAAAAGCAGCTTTTTTTCTTTAAATCATTACTTGGGGCAGTATCCCGGTCTTCAATTTAATCTTACTCAGTTTGGAGATTGTCTGATTTCTTTGTCACTCTTAAGTATTTTCATTGTGTATGCTCCAAAAATCTGGGAATCTTTAATATCAGCTTTGCTGGTTTCATTTCTGTTTTCTAGTGTATTGAAAAATATATTTGCAGTACCGCGACCTGCAGCAGTGTTTGATAGTAATAGTTTTATAATTGTAGGGGAAAAATTGTCCGGATTCAACAGCCTGCCTTCCGGGCACTCGGTTACTGTATTTACTGTACTCACAGTACTGCTGTTTGGATTGACGCCTCAAAAGTTGAAATATAAAATAACATGGTTTCTTTTGGTGGTTATTACAGGATTGATGCTTGCGCTTACAAGAGTAGGTGTAGGTGCACATTATCCGATTGATGTTATTGTAGGCTGTATTATCGGGTATATTTCCGCGCTTTTAGGTATTTTTATCAGCCGCGAATATAAAATCTGTAGCTGGGTTAATGATAAAAAATATTATCTACTTTTTATTGTAATGTTCATTGCCTGTTGTGTTCTATTAATTTATAGAATAATGAAGGAAGATCTGATAATATTTTATTTATCGCTCGCCAGCTTAATTATTTCGCTGTATAAAACTATCAATGTCTATGCTAAAAATATTAAAAAATGAATTACAGGTAACCCGTTTTGTCATATTAATGAGTTTTCTGAATTTTTTATTCTTCCATTTTCCCTTTTTTTCTTTTGCTTTTAATAATATAGATCATAAAAGTTTTAGCGGCATCATCGCCATTATAAGTTTAATAATTTTAATGCTGGTTGTAAATGCTTTTGCTTTTTACCTGATATTTTTTCTCTCCCGGTTTGTTGGAAAATTTTTACTGGTCTTATTTTTTATTATCAACGCAATTGCCGTTTATTTTATTAATACCTACAATGTTATAATAGATGAAAGTATGATTGGTAATGTGATCAATACCAATTACGAAGAAGCCAGCAGTTTCTTTTCAATAAAATTGATTTTATACATTATTCTGCTTGGCGTTATCCCCGGTATTTACATCATTAAAATGAAAATAATAAACGTAACATTGAAGAGATTTTTGATCACTTCTTCCCTTACTTTATTATTTATCGCCATACTGGCATTTGCGAATGCGAGCCACTGGTTATGGATTGATAAAAATTCAAAGCAATTAGGCGGGCTTGCCATGCCCTGGTCTTATTCCGTAAACATTTCGCTTTATTACATCCATCAGCATCAGAAAAATAAAAAGGAAATTTTATTACCGGATGCCACTATAAAAGACAATGAAAAATCGGTTGTTGTTTTAGTTATAGGAGAGTCCGCAAGAAAGCAAAATTTTTCTTTGTATGGATATGGAAGAAACACGAATTCGCTGCTTTCCAAAACACAAAATGTATTCCATTTTGACGCCACTTCCTGTGCCACATATACTACAGCGGGCGTAAAATGTATTTTAGAGCATGCCAATACCGATGATCTGTATGAGATTTTACCCAATTATTTATACAGGAATAATGTAGAAGTTATTTGGAGAACCACAAATTGGGGCGAGCCTCCTGTTCATATCAAAAATTATCAAAACAAAGATGCCTTAATGCTAAATTGCAAAGGAGAAGGTTGCAATTACGATGAGGTTCTTTTAAACGGACTAAAAGACCAAATATTAGCCAGTAAAAAAAATAAAGTACTGGTTATATTACACACAAGTATAAGTCATGGACCTACATATAGTAAGAAATACCCTCCTCAGTTTGAAACTTTTAAACCAGTTTGCAATAGTGTTGAATTGGGAAATTGTTCCCAGGAGGAACTGATCAATGCATATGATAATACGATTGTCTACACGGATTATTTTTTGCACAATGTAATTGAAGATTTAAAACAATTAAAAGAGTATAAAAGTGCAATGCTTTTTGTTTCAGACCATGGAGAATCTTTGGGAGAAAAAAATCTATATATGCATGGATTACCTTTAAGCATTGCTCCTAAAGAACAATATGAGATCCCTTTTATTGTTTGGACATCCGATAATTCAAAACAACTCAAGCCCAATAAAACATTGTCTCAAAACCACGTGTTTCATAGTGTTTTAAATTTCTTAAGCGTACAAAGCCCTGTTTATGATGAGGAAATGAACATTTTTAAATAGGGGGCTAAAGGATATAGCCTGGCAGTGTTTTAGCTTAACGCAGTAACTGAAATATCATTTCAAAATTTCTTCTAAATCAGGTTACAATTTCGCCTTGTAAATTTCAAGGCTTAAATCATGTCTAACAAACATTTTATTCTCCTGTTACTTTTAATATTGTCTGTAGCTCATTCTTTAGCGCAGGCGCCGTTTGTTATCATCTCCGGTATTGTAAAGAATAAGGCTGATAAATCCGCTATACTTTATGCAAATGTTATAGTGAAGAGCGAAAAAGACAGCGCTTTTGTCGCGGGGACTGTTACCAATGAAGAAGGAAGGTTCTCTGTTGAAAATATCAAACCGGGTAACTATCTTTTAGCAGTTTCATTTACCGGATTTGAAGCTAAAGAGCAGTCTTTATTTATCGGAACTCTTTCAGCCTTTTTGGATATTCCCGTTATTGAGCTGGATGAAAAATCAACAGTTTTAGAAGGCGTTACCATTACGGCAAAAACAAGCGATATAAGCAGCAGGCTGGATAAGAAAACTTATTCCGTTGGAGATAATATCAGCCAGAGCGGCAGTTCTATTTTACAAAGTATGCAAAACCTTCCCGGTATTACCGTGCAGGATGGTAAAGTACAATTAAGAGGTAATGACAAGGTAACCATATTAATAGATGGAAAGCAAACCGCGTTAACAGGCTTTGGCAGTCAAACGGGTTTAGATAACCTTCCTGCATCTGCCATTGATAAAATTGAGATCATCAATAACCCTTCTTCAAAATATGATGCTAATGGTAATGCAGGTATCATTAATATCATCATGAAGAAGAACAAGCAAAACGGATTGAATGGTAAGATTGGTTTTACTACGGGGTTAGGTTCGCTATGGGTAAGGAAAGAAAACCTGCCTACCATCAGACCGCAATATACTTTTACACCAAAGATCAATCCTTCTTTATCGCTTAATTACAGAAAAGATAAAGTAAATATCTTTCTGCAGGCAGATAATCTATACACGCATACATTAAACAAAAACGAGTTTGTGACCCGAAACTATGACGACGGAGCTGTTGTCAACTCTCAATTGAAGAGGAACAGGAATACCAATTTCCTTACCACCAAGGCGGGCGTTGACTGGAATATTGATCAGCAAAACACTTTAACAGTATCAGGGATGTACGGGAGTGAAAAGATCATTGACCGGGGCGATCAGCCCTTTTTTAACAGTGATCACTCTCAACGATTACGTCTTTGGCAGTTCCTGGAAGATGAGCTGAAAACTACAGTAATGTCTACAGCCGCTTACCAGCATAAGTTCAAAGAAGCGGGGCATTTGCTGAATGTAGGTTTTAATTATACCTTCCACCGGGAAGATGAAAAATATTTTTATGATAACTATCTGCCGTCATCCAAAGGTACAGACGCTTTCAAACTAATATCTGACGAGCAGGTGTATGATTTTAATATAGATTATATAAGACCTCTGAAATATGGCCGGGTTGAAACCGGCATTAAGCTCCGCGACAGGCGTATACCTACCAATATGAACTTTATTCCGGGTGAAAATTCGGTACTGGACATTGACGCCGGCGGCTGGGCCACTTATAAAGAATTGATACCGGCCTTATACGGCAACTATGTTTTCGAAAATAAAAAATGGGAGACTGAGCTGGGGTTGCGTTTGGAGTATGTAAGAATCCAATATGACGTAAATCCAGATCACAGCACTTATAAAAGTGATGGCTACAATTACACCCAGCCCTTCCCTAACCTGAGGTTAGCCTTTAAGTTAAATAATAACAACAAGATTTCAGTATTCTATAATCGAAGGGTGGACAGACCCAATGAAGTGGACATCCGTATTTTTCCTAAATACGATGATGCGGAAATTATCAAAGTAGGAAACCCGGCATTGCGTCCGCAGTTTACCAATTCCATAGAGTTAGGTTATAAAAATAATTGGAATAATGGCTACTTCTATTCCGCATTGTATCACCGTTTTGCAGACGGAACCATTACGAGAATTTCAAGTATTGTTCCGGGAAGCACACTGGTATATGCCATATTTCAAAATGCAGGCAAGAGTTATAACACAGGTATGGAAGCTATTTTGAATCAAAAGGTTTCCGCTATATATTCCTTTAATATTAACGGGAACATTTACAGAAATCAGATAAATGCGTTCACTGTAAGGAATTTGTATCCGGAACCTAATACCTTCTCCGCGGAAAAGCAAACGGTTATTTCAGGTAACCTGAAACTGAACAATACATTCCGTTTTGCAAAAAGCTGGGATGCACAACTGACAGCCGTGTATTTAGCGCCTGACATTATACCGCAAGGAAAAATCCTGACAAGGTTTTCGATAGATGCAGGATTAAAGAGATCAATTCAAAAAGGTAAAGGCGAGATTTTCTTCAATGCTACTGATTTGCTGAATACAATGGTTATAAGAAGACAGGTACAGGGTATGGGATTCAGCTATACCAGCGATGATTATTACGAAACGCAGGTGATCCGGCTGGGATACAGCTATAAGTTATGAAAAGGCTATGGGTATGAGCTATGATTCACAAAAGCACTACTCGGTATGCAGATCTTTTGCAGGATTTGCAGTTGCCGCCCTCCAGGTTTGGGAAATAATTGTTGTTAATCCTATACAAAGCAAAAAAGCAAAGCATAATGCTGCTGAGAGCAAGCTGTCATTGGTTCTTATAACAAAGTTTTGGAGAAAAAGGTGCCCTGCCAGAAACCCAAGCGGAACCGCTATAAAGCCGGCAATAAAAATCAGTTTTATAAACCTGCGGGATAACATGTTTATAAGCTGTTTTTCCGTAGCCCCGATGATTTTCCGTATGCTGATCTCTTTACGTTTTACCTGTACGGTATAGGTAACCAAACCAAGTAACCCCAACGTGGCTATAGCTGTTGCAATAAAAGCAAGATAACCCAGCAGCGATACTGTAGCTGTTTGGTCATTGGCGCGTTGCAGGTCCTCATCAAGCCAGGAAGGCTGTACTGTAATACCGTGAAGAGAGGTTTGCAGCGTTGCAGCTACTTTCTGGGCTATCGCCTGCCTGTCTACATTGTTCCCGACTGAGATATACAAAAAATTACAGGCATCCTTCGATGTTCTGAAGGCAAGCGGGAATACAGGAAACCCAGGGCTTTCGTAATTGAAATTTTTCAGCACTCCGGCAATCCGCATTTGTGTTGTATCACTGGTTTTTATAAGCTGCCCTATCGCTTTTCTATAATCTTTAAACCCCAAACCAATAGCAGCCTGCTCGTTGATAAGGATATCTTCAATGACAGATGCAGTTCCTTTTGTTTGGAAATTATTGCCAGCTAATATTTTTAATTGCATTACAGAAATGAAACCGGGGTCGGTAAAATAATATTGCAGCTTTAATGACTTTTGTGGATCGTCTGTCCATGCCGGCATTGTCATTCCGCCAAACCTTTTAGAAATTTCGGCAGACATCGCCGCCGATGAACGTATGCCCGCAATGCCATTAATCTCCGGGACAGCACGTTCAGCTTTTATACCATTCAGGGGCACAACCATAATATTGTCTTTGGCAAAGCCCCTGTCAACTTTCCCCATAAAAGAAAACTGCCGGTAGAATGTCAACAGAAAAATGATGATAAAAAGAGAAAGGCTGTATTGAAAAACGATCAGCGTTTTCTGAATACTTACTTTACCCATGATCTTTGCCGTTGTAAGGTTTTTCATTACCCGTAACGGCGTAAATGAAGAGAGTATCCATGCCGGGGCAATGCCTGCAAGCAAGCCTGCAAATAATCCGAAGGCAATTGTGTATATCACAAACGGGCTATTATACGTGAAAGCGGAAGGAATAAACTCATATTCATCATTGAAAGGAGCATATCTCACAATGAAAGATAAAAATATCCATGCCAGGCAAAGTGCCAGCAACGATAACAATAATGCTTCGATAACATACTGAACAAAAACATGTATACGCTTTGCCCCTGCAATTTTCCTGATCCCTACTTCTTTGGCACGGCTTAATGCCCTGGCAACAGTAAGATTGGTATAATTAAAACAGGCTGCCAGCAGAATGACAGCCGCTATGATTATTTCAGCAATAATTTTCCCCCACGGACTGACGCCGTTCATCTCGTTCCCCAGCATTTCTCCCGACGGGCTGATCTTGTCAAACTCCTGGGTGGTAAATGTAATTTCTCCATCAGTATTGTTTTTATTTAATGTAGCGGCAAAATCTGCAAGCTGTGCATTTATCCTGTTTTTGTTTTCTCGGGGAGTAGCCTTAATAAAAGTATATGCGGCATTCAGCGCAAACCAATCTGATGATTTTGCAGCAAGGGTTTTCCTGTCTTCCATCTGTTTCACGCTGCTCCAGGAAGCAAATGCGTCATAATCAAAATGAGTTTTGGACGGCGGATCATTCAATACCCCGGTAACCATAAAAGTTTCACCGGTTTCAAGAATAAGCAATTTTCCAAGCGGTTCTTCATTTCCAAAATATTTTTTCGCCGCTGTTTGTGAGATAACTACGGTATTGGGCTCCTTTAATGCTGTTGAAGGATTGCCAGCCCAGAACGTAAATCCGAATATGTCAAAAAAAGAAGGTTCTGTGAAAGCTCCGTTCAGGTAAAATTCTTTACCATCAACTTTTATTTTTCCGCCCAATGCGGGATAGACATTCACTACAGCCCGGATGTCTTTAAAATTGTCAGCGATCTGTTGCCTGAGCGGCAGGGATGTTGTGGCCATCTTCCACTGCTCTCCCGATTTTTTATGATACAAACTGATGATCCTGAAAATGCTTCCTGATTGGGGGTGAAAGTTATCGTACGACAGATCCTGCTGCATCCTGATCATGACCATCATTCCCACGGTCATGGCCAGCCCAAGCCCGAAAACATTAATAAAAGTGATCAGGCGGTTTTTGCTAAATACTCTGAAAGCTACCTTGAAATAATTCTTAAACATGTGTGTTCAATTCGTTGGTGATTCCGGGTAAATACCATGCCAATACAACAAACAATTAATAATCAATCACTTTTACTTTTTAGTGATATCAGGGATGTCCGGTTTTGCAACACCTTGTGTTCAATTGTGTAACAATTATACATCCCGCCAACTGTATTTAATACGACGCTCGCGAACAATAGACACAAGGCTCTATTCCTGTCTTATATTCTGCGTTGAATTGGACGGAGCGGTTTGAATATAGGGTTCCGAACCCCGGAACCTGTTGACTTTTCCGGGATTTCCTGCCCCGGACTTTTAAGCTGACCTATACCCGCAGTTTTGAAAAGCAAAAGCTTAAAGCCGCCCGTAGCAGAACTACCGGAGCGGAAGATGAGCAGGAGCGGGTGAAGTATTGACAATGGATTTTTAATATCTTCATTCGGTATTTGTACCGGCAGACACATCAAGTAAAACAATATGGACATAAAAAGAAAATCCGCTTTCAAAGACGAAAAGAAAGACTTCCAATATCTTGAAAACTGGGTAAACCGGTTAGAACATGCTAATGGCAGACAATACGAGAGAATCGGGATAAAAACAGCATTAGGAAAAACGCACGTTTGGGGGATTAATACAAAAACCGGGTCAGAAACATTAGTCATTTTTCCGGGGGCAAGAACAACTTCGCTTTTCTGGGATTTTGATAAAGGCCTGGATAATCTGAATGTTAAACTCCGGATTTTTTTGATAGAAACAAACGGTCTTCCCAATTTCAGTGATGGCGGTACTCCCGGCATCAGATCATTAGATTACGGGCATTGGGCAAATGAAGTTTTGGAGAAATTAGAAATCAACAAGGCTTTTATAGCAGGTGCATCGTTTGGAGGGCTGGTCTGTATGAAATTGGGAATTACTAATCCTGACAAAATTAAAGCCGCCTTTCTTCTAAGCCCGGGATGTTTGCAACCATTTTCGATGAAGTTAAGCAACCTTTATTACAACCTTCTGCCAATAATAAAACCCACCGAAAAGAACGTTCTTACATTTTTGAATAAAGCTGTTTTTTCAAAACCTGATCATCAATTGTCAGCAGAAGCTGAAAAGCTGATCACGGATTATGAAGTCTTCGCTATCAGTCGCTATAACGATAAGACAGAAAGACCATATTATATGGACAAACAATTGGCAGAAGTTAAAGCAGACACCTATCTCCTTGAGGGCGATAAGGATCTGCTGTTTCCTTTTCAGAAATCAATTGACAATGCAAAAAAACATATAAAGACATTAAAAGAAATAAAAGTCTTTGAAAATGTTGGACACGGAATAGAAACATACGGCAAAGCAATGAATTATATCGGAGAGAAAATAAAAAATAAGTTGCTTCAGGTTTCAGGGATTCGTTTTTAAAATCCATAGGAATATAAATAAGCCTCAGAACCTTCTAAAATAAAATTCTAAAAAATTTTATTGATATTGCAACTTTTTTTTGACTTAGGGGAATGCAAAGAATATGATTAAGCAAAAATGGTGGAAGCTTATCTGTATATTGTTACTTGCTGTAACTTTTGTTGCCGGATTCCTGATGGATGTGCCTGACAAGCATACACTTCATGAAACTATCCGAAATTATTTTTTTCATCCTGCCTTATGGGTGGTAATGATGGTGCTGTTTACTACATCGGTCGTTAATTCAGTCTTCTTTCTACGTACCGGCAGATTAATTAATGATATAAGAGCTGAACAATACGCGAAAACGGGGCTTTTATTTGGGTTATTAGGATTATTCACCGGGATGGTCTGGGCTAAATATACCTGGGGAGCTTTCTGGAGTGGAGATCCTAAACAGATCGGCACTGCTGTAGGATTACTTACTTATTTCGCTTATTTTATTTTAAGAGCTGCCGTGCAGGATGATACCGGAAGGGCAAGGATTGCTGCCGTGTATAATATTTTTGCCTATGTTATGCTCTTCCCTACACTGTTTATCATTCCGCGCATGGTAGAAAGTCTCCATCCTGGCTCACAAGGAAACCCGTTGATCAATCCCAACGATATTGAACCTCGGATGTTTATGTTATTATGGTGCATTGCATTACCGGGATACTCTTTGCTTGGAATATGGATCACCACACTGCTGATCCGCATCAAAAAAATTACAGACAAAAATATATTATGAGTAAGCGGATCGTGCCCATCTTATTAATCATCTTTTCATTAGCCCTGTCCAATTATGCTTATTGTCAGCAGCAATCATTTCACAATAATGCAAATGAAAACCTCCGGCTTTCGCCGCACCAAATTCATTATATTGCTGCGGTAATAGTATTAGTTGTGTTAACTTTATTGGCATTTTACCTTTTCGGGGTTGAAAGGCGGATTTCAGAACTTGAAGATGAGCATCATAAATAAAAGAGTGTGCTTTAAAGCTCCTGCATTAAGCTAATAAAATACTGCTCTGATACCAGGAACTACCGACGGTAATTTTATTGCTAATTCCCTCAATTGCCACTGGCAGATCAATTATCTTTTTTATACAATAACGCCTGTTCCATAGTGCTGTGATTCTCCCGCGTAAGGGCACATTTCAAATTTTCCTGCTTTAAACAGAAATTCAAAATTAATTCAAAATTGCCCTTTTGTTTTGTGCCGGACTTTCCAAGTAATATAAAAAAGGCGGATTAATATTGGATGAAAACAAAACCCAATCTAAACCAGAAGCGACACGAGGTTAATATTGTGTCAACATCCTTATTTTCAATTTTTTTTCACAAGGGAACTGGTCCCTTTTCGATTCATTACCGGTATCCCAAAAATTTCCCTCTCGTGCTTTTTCTGGTGGGCAGAGGATCTGCAATCTTTGTAAAAACAGGGTGTTCCCCACTCCCGGTAAGAGTGCACACCAACAGATCCCAGCTTTTCTTTGAAAGAGGGATCAATCCAAAGCTCTCTTTTAACGGAACTGAAAAATGGGAGTTTTTTGAAATAAGACTATCAGCTTCCTTACTGGGTGACCTGCCGGTTTCTTTATCTCCTACATGGGATTTGTTTATGAAAAACGTAACTAAACGTAAGCCAGCTATATTATCTACCTCAAATCTATACTATAGGGCAGCTCTTAAAGATATTTCTTACGCACTTTTAAGTGAGCAATTTACGGAGCCTTCGCTACAGGAAAAATATTTCGGACTTAAGATAAAGGAAATGCTACTGTACCTGGTACATGAATTACTGTCACCTGCAGAAACAAAGACCAGGCTGTATAAGAAGCATAATACACTTGCGCTTAAGGCAAAGCAAATACTTGATAAAGCAAAAACAAGCAGAGCCTTTACGCTTCAGACACTGGCTGAAAGCCTGGGAACTAACGAAACAACCTTAAAGCAGGCTTTTAAAAAAACAACCGGTACTACAATTTATCAATATTATTTGCATAAACAAATGCTGGCTGCCAAAAAATTACTGAATGAAGGATACCCCGTTACAGAGGTAGCATTAAAAGTCGGTTATAGTGCCATAGGGCACTTTTCTTATCAATTCAAACAACAATTTGGTATAAGTCCGAAAAATTTCAGGGCTTAGTCCTGGATAAGCTAAACCGTTTCTCCTCCTTTATTAGTACTGGTGTTAAGTTGTCAGCATTTCAGCCGGGAGTATTTTGACCTTATTTATAGTGGACTTTTTCTATTTACGCTTTCAGCCAATAGCTATTACAGTACGGAAAGCTCGTTGCCAGCAGACATGCTATAAAATAAAGTAGTTTTGAAAATGTTCCAAACTGATCATGGAAAAGCAATGCAGGAAGTAGAAGAAAATACATACGAATAGATATAGGGAGCTTAAAAACAATTGCTATTTTAGTATTGCATTACAGTTGTAGCCTGTTTCTTCCTGCTCATATGACTACATACCTTTCTTTCCGCGCCCCATCTTACCTTGGATATTTTCTAAATAGTGTTTAGCCAATCTTTTGAAAAAAGCAGGGCTGGTTTTATTGTCACTCTTCTTTTGCTTTAATCCAATTAAATTATTGAAACCTTTTCGGTATAGCACTCGGTGAGTGCAGTTATGGTATGCCGGATGTTGCTGAAAGAGCGAAGCCGTAAGAAATCAAAATTCTAATAACCGGAAGAAGCAATTACAGTATACCGCATTAAGCGCAGGTTGGTTTTGGAACAGCCGTTCCTCGAGTCAGCCCAGCCTCGATAATGACTACAATATTCATTGGCGATACAGCTTGTCTTTTGTGTTGATATACCGCTGCTGATTTTTTATACAAAATCAAAATAGCTTTACTTTTTACAAATACATTAAAATCCATTCCTGCATCCGTGGCTTTGTTGTATCCAAAAATCATCCCGCCGCACAGAACGCTGGAATTCGTGGCATAGAAAAAAATATGCGAGGTTGTTAAAAGCAAACTCCATTTAATCATTGACGGGTATACTATTAAACACCTTAATAATATTGGAGATTTCGCTTTTAAGAAGAGTAATGAATCTGGTCGAACCATCTGTCAATATTCTAGTTTCAACTTTTCTCCCATCATTCCAATTTTTGCATACTGCTTTGTGATCTTACCTATGTCAAACGTGAAACCTGCCAGCCGGCAGGCTGGTGTGAGAAGTGAAACATGTCTTTCACCTTTACCCTCTCACTTTTCACGATAACATACAGACATAATTGGCTTGACTTTAGCACCAGCAGAAAAACTGCGTCAACCGGCGGGAATTTTTATTATTTTCCCGCTTTCCTCCCGTTACTGTAATTTCGCGGCAAATTTTTCAGGTAATATGCCCCAGGTTTTATCGCACAGGCAATTGGCAGATATAGCAACAGCATTCGGTACTCCCGTATATGTATATCATGCGGAACGGATCACGGAACAGTACAACCTGCTGAAAGAGGCCTTCAGAGAGGTTAATGCTACTTTTTTTTATGCCTGCAAGGCGCTTACCAATATCAATATATTAAAGCATATCAAAAGTATTGGTTGCAATGCTGACTGCAGCTCGGTGAATGAGGTGCTGCTTGCGGTGGTAGCCGGTTTTCCCCCGGAAAATATCCTGTATACCTCCAGCAATATATCATTTGCAGAGATTGAAGCGGCAGAAGAGCTGGGGGTACATATTAATATTGACAGCCTTTCCAACCTCGAAAAATTCGGTAGAAAGTACGGGCACAGCTATCCCGTAGGCATAAGGCTGCGCCCCAATATCATGGCCGGGGGCAATCTCAAGATATCCACCGGGCACAATAAAAGCAAATTTGGTATTCCCCTCGAAGATATTGACAAGGTGCTGGCGCTCATGCAAGAAACAAACCTGCATATCCGCACGCTTCATATTCATACCGGCAGCGAAATAAAAGATGTGGAGGTGTTTGCAAAAGGCATTGAAGTACTGTTTAGTCTTGTGAACCATTTCCCTGATCTTAAGGTTGTTGACCTTGGCGGAGGATTCAAAGTGCCTTATGCACCGGGAGAGGAGGGTACGGATATCAAAGCCCTGGGAGCTAAAGTGGCTGAAGAATTCAGCAGCTTTGAAAAGCAATTTGGCCGGAAGCTGGAAGTATGGTTTGAGCCCGGTAAGTTCCTGGTGAGTGAAGCGGGGTACTTAATTACTTCTGTAAATGTGCTGAAACAATCCGGGGATATAAGGTTTGCCGGTGTAGACAGCGGGCTCAATCACCTGATACGCCCGATGTTCTATGGCGCCTATCACCATATCGAGAATATTTCAAACGACACAGGGCAGATGCTGCCTTATACTGTGGTAGGCAATATCTGTGAGACGGATACTTTTGCCGACAATCGTATGATCAGCGAGATCAGGGAAGACGATTATCTTGTGCTTTATAACGCAGGAGCCTATGGCATGGAAATGGCATCAAATTATAACTCCAGGTTCAGACCGGCTGAAGTGCTGGTAAAAAATAATAAGCCTGTCCTGATAAGGAGACGGGAAACATTGCAGGATATACTGAACACACAGGTAGTTGCTGCAGATTGATGTATATTCGCGATATTGCTTGTTCCTTTCAACCCCCTGCATGCATGAAAAGATCCGGACTGTTTTTATTGATCCTTATTATAACTGCTCACGCCGCCAATGCGCAGAAGGCTGCCGCGACAGTAGAAGTAATGGTGCAAGGGATAGATGAGGGACTGGTAGATATTCTTTTGCCTGTACAGCATTCCGTTTTCTGGGGAGCCTCCAGGGTGGATACCATTAAGGGAAAAAAGCCTCTGACGATCAAACTCACTGATGATCAGACGGGCTTTGTAAATATAATAGTAGTTGAAAGGGAAATCAGGCTTTTTGTACAAAAAGGTAACAATATAAAGATAACTATAGACGAAGACAACGAAGAAGAGCCGGTTACTATTAATGGCCCGAATAAAGACGGCCAGACGCTGCTGACTTCCGGGCAACTCTTATATCCGGGCAGCCTGCTTCCCCGGTATAAGCGCGACACCATTGCCACGATGCTTGAAAAGCATGTAGGGGATGATAAAGCGGTAAGGATGAATATTTTTAAGAAATTGTTTGATGAGCACAAGATTGACAAGCCTTTTTTTGATTTTATTAAGCTTACCCTTGACTACTACCACGCTTCTATCATTACCGAAGTGATCGCCAGTAAATATGAAGCCTCTGCTTTGCCTAAAGATAATCCCTTTTATAAAGCGCCTTTTTCCCCGGATTTCGGAGCATTATGGGAAGCGACCTACCGGCAGTATCCCGTTAATAATCCGGCAGCAATCTGTTCTTTTGGCTACAGCGACCGGTTCAATACCTATGCAGGCGATTACCTGAACAGTTACCTGAGCTGGCAGAAACAAAAATATGGCGCGGCACCATCCGTGTCAGATCCCGTGGCAAATATCAAAGAAACTGTACAACGGATACAGCACAACTTAAAGCCGCCTGTTGCGGAGTTTGTAGAGGCTGACCTGCTCTTTTCTGAGCTGAGCCTTGAAAAAAACTATGTTATACTGTCTGCCCTTTTTAATGATTTCAAAAAGAGGCATCCCAAAAGCGTATATATCCCATACATACAGCCACTGGCAGATAGAGCCATTGCTTATTATGAGAGAGTGAAGCAGGATTTTACCTCCGGCCAAAAGATCATTAAAGATTACAGGCTGATCAACTCTTTCAGGGAGCTGATATCCCACTTCAGGGGAAAACCGGTATATATTGAATTTTGGGCTACCTGGTGCTTCCCCTGCAAGGACCAGTTTGAGTATGAGCCCGGTCTCACCAAATTCCTTCAGAAGAATAATATTGAGCACCTGTTCATTTCTGTTGACAACGACAGGCAGGAAGCCGAATGGAAGGAGCTGATCAAATATTACAACCTCGAGGGCAGTCATATCAAAGCCAACCCCAGTCTTATAAAGGATCTTTCAAAGATCTTCTGGCAGGGAAAAGGGTATGCATTGCCGTTATATGCTATCATCGGCGCTTCAGGAAATATAATAGAGTTTGATGCCCTGAAGCCCGCAGACAGGAAGAAGCTTTACCAGCAGTTGAGCAGATAGGGAAGGGGGAATGGTGAGACGTGAGACGTCAAATGTGAGAAGTGAGAAATGAAGCTCCCTTCAGTTTAAAAGATATGCTCGACTACAGCGTTTTTACACCATCTCACCTTTCACCTCTCACGTTTCACTACCTCTCATCGTCGCTCGCCTGAAAAAGATGATTAGGATAATTAAGCGGATCCTGGTGCAGGATATCGCACAATGCTTTATACAGGTCGGGATAATGCAGCTGAAGCCTGTCGGGGCTTTTAAAATATATTTCTATGCTTTCCGCCCAAAACTCCTGGAAGTCTTTGATGGCATATTCTGAATACAGCCCGATGGTCACTACTTTTTCTACATGGTATACTTTATCGCCTATTGCATTGAACTTCTGGAATGCATCTTTAAAATCTTTGTCCACATACAGCTCCGTTTCAAAATTCTGGTAATAGAGCGCATGGGCCATTTCATGCAGCCCCACGTTCTGCAGATCATATTTGTTTTTGTAGCCTTCCAGGAACTGTTTCCACGCGATATTAATAGTGTTGCCGGTTACATTCCCGATCAGTATGCGGAAAGGCTCCAGCCCTACAAAAGCTTCGGGAAAGACCTGGATGATGTTAAAATGCGATAAAAGGTATTTTCTTAAGCCGAAAGTGAGCTGTATGGCAGACGCACTGATGAGGATAGGCATCTCGCGGTAGCCTTTTTTGGCATGAATAATAAAGATTTTATTATCAATGAATTTCCTGAGCCGTGAGATAAACTTTTCCCGGTCTACATCCAAAAGCCTGTTGTAGTATTGAAAATGTTTGGTGAGTACTGCATGGAACACTTCTGTAGAAAACTCCAGCTCGCTGCCGTTATATACCAGGGGACGGTCTATATGAGCATCTTCCTGAGCGATCTTATCATGCACAGGAAGATCTGTAGAATCTGTCAGCGTTTGTTTTTTTGTACGCGTCAGGTACCAGATAGCAGTAATAACTAATATGATAACGATTATCCAGATAAACATTCAGTAGCATCTCTCCAAATATAACGTATCAGTTACCCAATAAATTATCTTTACTCTCGTCATCCAGCAAATTCAGGTCTATGGAGTCCTGCCCGGCTATTCCCTCAATGGATCCGCGGATGTGCGCCGCATTTAACAAAACTTTCTCCAAATGCTTTTCACGCGATTTCCATATTTTTTCCATGGCATCCCGCTCTTTCTGAATGGAGAGCTTCATAGACAGGAACCCTTCCCTTATTGCCTTCCATTGTCCGGCAAACTCGTTGCCGGTGAGATAATTATAAAGCAGGTGCATCTTGTCGCCCCTGTTCTCCTGTGATTTTGCAGCCTGGTATATTTTGATAATACCATCCCGCAAAATATGCGCCAATGCTCTTACCTCGCCGAAGCTGCATATCCATACGCCCTCCTTTTCCCCAAACTGCTCCATATCCCTCGGCATCGACTGGGTAACGATCACGGCAATATCTGCGCCCGTTGCCCGCATATCCGTTTTCAACTTTTCAATCCAGTCTGCAGAAAAATGTTGTGTTCGCTTGCTTTCGTATATAATTTTCCCGCATTCCTGGCCAAACTGGTTGCGCACCACCTGGATGCAGTCAGCGCCTTTAGCGCCTTTACCCACTTCAGCCACATGGTCAAAGGGAAAGCTGTTGCGAAGCAGGTCCTCTATTAACAGTTCCTGTACTTCTCCCTGCATTTGCATAGACCCCTGCTCCGCCTTTCGCTTCATCTGGTCTACCAGCTTTTTCTGGTCTTCCAGTTGTTTTTCCATTTCTTTCATCCTGAGCTGGTATTCCGTTTCACGGGCGCTTATTTTCTGCTCTTCCAGCTTGCGCACTTCATCAGCGATTTTTTCTCTTTCTACCATCAGCGTTTTCTGCACCTGTATCTCCATTTCCTGCTCCCTGTTTTTGAGCTCCTGCTCTTTTTTCAGGTATTCCAGTTGCTTTGCCCTTGCATCCTGCAGCTTTAATTCATTGTCTTTATTCGCATCCTGCAGCAATCGCAACTGGTTTTCAAAATCTGCGTGGATGCTTTTACGTAAGTTTTCTTCCAGTGACTTTTGGAGCTTTAATTTCTCCTCTGCTAATTTTCCCGCATATTCCGCTTCTTTTTGCTGCGCCAGTTGTAGCAGCGCCTGCTCTTTCTTTGCAAACTCATCCTGCTTTTTCTGGAAATCCTCCGTCACTTTGCTGATATGCTCTTTCATTTTTTCGCGGAGATCTCTCTTATATTCTTCAGCAACTGCATCTTCCATCTGGAAAACATGATTGCAGTTGGGACATTTTACCTGCGTTGCCATCAATACAATATTTTCTGCAAGTTTACAAAACCCGTAAAATTTTGATATATTTATTCGCAGGGAAGGGGATAAGAGTTTCAGGTTACAAGTTTCAGGTTGCCGCCTTACACCTTATGCCCTATACCTTACACCTTATTCAAAAACCCTCACTATGCTTTCAAGACGGTTGCTTTTAAAAAAATCTTTTCTTCTTTCGTCGCTCATGCATACAGGTGTTTTTAAAACACTGATGGCTGCTTCATCAGCTATGGGAAGCAGCTTTAAAATAGGAGCATGCGACTGGTCGCTCGGGAAGGGCAGCAATATAGAGGCATTTGATGTTGCCAAAGCTGTGGGGGTAGACGGTATAATGGTTGATATGGGATCTGCTGAAAACGGGCTCCATATACGGCAGCCGGAAGTGCAGGCAGCCTATAAAAAAGCCGCGGCAGCCTCCGGCATCGCTATATCAAGCCTGGCAATGGGATTGTTTAACCGGGTGCCGTTCCATGAGAATGAGCATACGGTGGAATGGATAAAAGATACTATTACGACTGCAAAAAGCCTGGATGTTAAAGTGATCCTGCTTGCATTTTTCAATGCCAGTGATCTCCGCAATGATGATGCGCGGAAGGCTATTGCGGTAAAACACCTTAGCGCGGTAATGCCCGCTGCAGAAGCCGCCGGTATAACGCTGGGTATAGAGTCTTACCTTAATGCTGCGGAACACCTTGATATTATGCACAAAGTAGGCTCAAAAAACCTGAAAGTATATTATGATTTCCGTAATACGGCTGATGCCGGTCATGATACAGTAAAGGAATTTATTAAGCTCGGTCCCTCCAATATATGTGAGCTTCACATGAAGGAAAACGGGTACCTGCTGGATAAGGGAACAGTTAACTGGACCGATGTTGCAAAAGCTGTGTATGATACAGGATACAGGGGCGATCACTGGATGCAGATAGAAGGCGCTTTGCCCAAAGGTGCTGATATTGTGGAAAGCTACCGTCATAACCTTGCTTACTTACGCAAACTTTTCTATAAATGAAATTTCTTTCGGCTGCCTCCGTTACCTTTATGGCATTGCTGCTTTCCGGCGGCTGTACTTCTCCCGGTGAAAAGGCCAAGACTGATATCCCTTTTTATTTGCCCGATGATCTTGAAGCTACGCTGTGGGCCGAATCTCCCATGTTTTACAATCCTACCAATATTGACATAGATGCGAAAGGAAGGGTGTGGGTAACCGAAGCGGTGAACTACAGGAATTTTAATAATGATCCCACAAAGTTTTTTCATCATCCCAAGGGCGATCGTGTAATGATCCTGGAGGATACCAATAAAGACGGCATTGCGGATACGGCAAAACTGTTTGTTCAGGATACCAGTCTTGTATCGCCGCTTGGTATAGCAGTAATAGGTAATAAGGTGATAGTATCCTGCGCTCCCAACCTTATAATATATACCGATGAGAACGGAGACGATGTGCCGGATAAAAAAGAAATACTGCTCACCGGATTTGGAGGTAAAGATCATGACCATTCGCTGCACGCATTGTTCGGCGGACCTGACGGCAACTGGTATTTCAATACGGGCAATGCCGGCCCGCACATTGTAACCGATAAAAGCGGGTGGACGCTGCGTGCGGGAAGCGTATATGCGGGAGGAACACCCTACAACAGGAAGAATGAAGGCAATATGAAGAGTGATGACGGTCGTGTGTGGGTAGGAGGGCTTGCGCTTGGTCTTCACCCGGATGGCACGGGACTGAAAGTGCTGGGGCATAATTTCAGGAATGCCTATGAGCTTACCATGGATTCCTACGGCAATATGTGGCAGAATGACAATGATGATGAAGTGGCTGCCTGCCGCACCTCATGGCTGGCGGAAGGCGGGAACGCAGGGTATTTCAGCACCGACGGTACAAGAACCTGGCAGGCTGACCAGCGGCCCGACCAGGATATATTTACGGCGCACTGGCACCAGCAGGATCCCGGTATCATGCCTGTTGGCGACAGGAGCGGGGCAGGGGCGCCAACAGGTATCGTGCTGAATGAGGGGGATGCGTTGGGTGAAGCCTACCGCGGCATGCTGCTTAGCGCCGATGCCGGCAGGAACGTGATTTTCGGCTATCATCCCCGGCGGGAAAAATCGGGATTTGTTCCCGGCGAAAAAACCAGCTTTATTACTTCGCTCAGCAGCGATAACCCAATGTATGTATGGAATGACAGCGCTGCCAACACACACAAGGAAAAATGGTTCCGCCCCAGCGATGTGGCTATAGGAACGGATGGCGCCATATATGTTGCAGACTGGTATGATCCCGTAGTGGGAGGGCACCAGATGAAAGATACAACAGGTTTCGGCAGGATATACCGCATTACCCCGAAAAATAAAACACTTGCTATACCTGCCATTGATCTCAGCAATATCAAAGGACAAATTGAAGCGCTTCGCAATCCTGCCATCAATGTGCGGTACCTTGCATTTGAAGCGCTGAAGCAACAGGGAGAAGCGGCAATAGCACCGGTGAAAGCGTTATTGAAAGATGCTAATCCCTATATACAGGCAAGAGCTATATGGCTGCTGGCACAGCTTGGGGCTAAAGGCATTGCTGAAACGGAAGCATTGCTGAAAAGTGATAACGATATGATACGCGCCACAGCTTTTAAAGCGCTGCGCATATCCGTTCCTGATATAATGCCTTATGCGCTGCAGTTGCAGCAGGATCCGTCGTCGCTGGTGCGCAGGGAAGTTGCCGTCGCCTTAAGGGATATTCCTTTCGATAAGTCGGGGCCTGTATTGATAGAACTTATCAAACAATATGATGGCGATGATAAGTGGTACCTGAATGCCTTAGCAGCGGCATGTGCCGGGCATGAAGAGCAATTATATCCGGAGATTGTGCAGTTGATGGCCGGGGATACAGGTCCCGGCAAATGGAATGCAAAGATGAGTGATATTGCCTGGGAGCTTCATCCTGTAGCTGCGCTCAATGACCTGGTGCTGCGTGCAGAAAGCGCCTCCCTGGATACGACAGCAAGAAAAAAATCGATTACGGCTATCGGGTTTATAAAAGATAAAAAAGCAGCGGAAGCGATGCTGTCTTTAAGCAAGAGCAAGCTGCCTGATGTAGCGGAAACGGCGGCATACTGGCTGGCATTCCGCCAGGGCAATGACTGGTATGACCTGCTGGATTGGGATAAAGCGGCTGTTAACACCGGCTACCAGCGGAAGCTCGCTGCCATGAAAGTAAAAATGCGTGGAATGCTCGATGAACATCTCGCGGCGGATGCGCGTAAGCGGCGGACAGTGGAATTGGCCCGGGATTCCATTGGCGGGCAGATGCTTATCGGGTTGGCAGCAGATCATAAATTGCCGGAGGCGCTGATCCCGGCAGTGGAAGAAAAGATTTTCAGTAATCCTGATCTTGCCGTACGGGTGCAGGCAGGAAAATACTTCCGGCAGCCGGGGGCGCAGAGCGCATTCAGCATAGGGGAAGTGGTTGCTTTGCGTGGGGACGCTGCCGGCGGGAAAAAAGTATTCGCAACGTATTGCGCCACCTGTCACCGCATAGGCAAAGATGGGAATGATATCGGCCCGGAGCTTACCAATATAGGAAAGAAGTTTGACAGGACTGCTTTACTGGACGCCATCATCAACCCGAGCGCCGCTATTCTCCTCGGGTATGAACCCTGGCTGGTCAATACCAGTGATGGCGCATCATACTTCGGCTTTATTGTCAGTGAGAACAAGCAATCCATAACTATTAAAGATGTTTCGGGGCAGCAACACAATATAGCGGTTAATAAAATTACCACACGCAAAAAGCAGGAAAAGAGCCTGATGCCTGAGCCTTCTGTAACCGGTCTTTCTGCGCAGCAATTGGCCGACGTAGCGGCTTACCTGGAACAGCGAGGGAAGTAATGTGCTATGGTTAGCATATTGTGCTGCGCCGGGGGGGAATGGGCAATAGTGAAAGGTGAGACGTGAAATATTTCACTTTTGACGTTTCTCATCTGACATTCAGCCTTTCACGTCTCTCTTCTCACATTTCTCGTCTGACACAGCAGGCGAGAAGCCTGATCATTACTTACTTATATCAGAATGAATATGCCAGCGCCAGCCCGTTTTTTGAAGACTGAAACCGCAAGCTGTTCCCGTATTGTTTCATTTTTCTGCTGCCTATTGCCCACAGTGGAATACCACCGCCTTCCATCCCTAGTCCGAATATGACACAAAGGATCCCGCCAAGGACTTTGCGATCACCTGCCGACAGTTGTGAATCATTATAATAATAGTCGTCTTCTTCTTTACTTCCGGAAGAGATCAGTACAATACCGGTTGCCAATAAGCCTGTTCCCACACTGGTAAGTACAATACCCGTATTCCGCATTCTTCTAAACCTTATATATTTCTTCTCGTTATAATTAGCTGATAAGTTTTCCTGAAAAGAATAACTGCTTACAGGCTGTTTTAAAAATTTTTGGGTAAATGTATACGACGACACCGGTTCCTGGGCATGAGCAAGGGTTGTGAACAGCAGGCACATAATTACACAAAAGAGCTGACGTTTTTTCATGTTTCAAAGTTTAGTGAGGTTAATGAGTGCAATTTATTGTTTTAAAGGTTTTTACGATCAATATCAGAACGCTTATTCTCTTTTTTTATTCTGTGTAATTTTATCCGGGTTATCTGTATTATAAACGCTCTCTATCAGCAAAGGCATTGCATCCGGTGAGTTTACTGCACGGCTCTGCAGGTGGTGCGTTCCCTGGTAGGAAAGAGGTGTAGACATGCTTGAACAAAGAGTGACTTATCTCCACGAAAATCCTGAGCGTGCCGGTTTTATTGAATTGGCAGAAAGCTGGAAATATAGCAGTGCAGCATATTATTACACAAGGTACCAAAAGGGATTACTGGAAATAGTAAGCATGTATTGATGAAAGATAAGTAAAAGCAAGACAGCAGGTCTGACTAAGCATCAAAAATTTGTGCAGTCGCATATACAATGATTAACTTTACAGGTTAACAATCATAATAATGAAAGAAGTAGTCATTGTATCTGCTGCACGTACGCCGATCGGAAGCTTTGGCGGAGCGCTTAAAGGAATATCTGCCACAAGACTTGGCGCTATTGCCATTAAAGGGGCATTACAGAAAGCCGGCATTGAGCCGGGAATGGTACAGGATGTACTGATGGGATGTGTGATACAGGCTAATCTTGGACAGGCGCCGGCAAGACAGGCTGCTAAATTTGCAGGGCTGCCTGATATTGTGAACTGCACTACAGTGAATAAGGTGTGCGCCAGCGGCATGAAATCCATTGCTTTTGCTGTGCAGAGCATTATGCTGGGCGATGCGGATATTGTAGTAGCCGGCGGTATGGAAAACATGAGCAATGTGCCGTTTTATGCAGATACTGTACGCTGGGGTAATAAATATGGCAATACGGGTCTGATTGATGGACTGGTGAAAGACGGGCTGACAGATGTATACGACGGGCAGGCAATGGGCAATGCGGCCGAGCTCTGCGCGAGGGAATACGGCATTTCGCGGCAGCAGCAGGATGATTTTGCCATACAAAGCTATGAGCGCAGCCAGGCTGCCTGGAACAACGGCGGGTTTGACAATGAAGTGATCCCCGTGGAAATACCGCAGCGTAAGGCAGATCCGCTGATGGTTGCAAAAGATGAAGAACCATTTAATGTAAAGTTTGACAAAATACCGACCCTTAGCCCTGCATTTCAGCGGGACGGTACCGTGACAGCCGCCAATGCTTCCACCCTGAACGACGGGGCTGCTGCACTGGTATTGATGAGCGGGGAAAAAGCCACGGCGTTGGGTATACAGCCTTTGGCCAGTATTGTATCGTATGCTGATGCGGAGCAGGCGCCGGAATGGTTCACCACCAGCCCTTCGCTTGCTGTTCCCAAAGCCATAAAAAAAGCAGGATTGAAAATGAGCGATATTGATTACTGGGAGATCAATGAAGCTTTTGCTGTAGTGGCTATTGAGAATGCGAGGCGGATGGAGCTTGATCCTGCACGGGTAAATGTGCACGGTGGGGCAGTATCGCTGGGACATCCTTTGGGAGCGAGCGGCGCCAGAATAATTGTTTCTTTACTGAATATCCTTCAAATCAATAATGCCCGGTATGGGGCCGCAGGAATATGCAACGGTGGCGGAGGGGCGAGCGCGATGGTGATAAGGAGGAAGGGATAAGGTATAAGGTCCAAACCTTACAATTACAGTTACAAGTTTATAGCTTATATTTTATATCTTACTCCTTATACCTTATCCCTGCGCCTTCCTCAAAAACATCTCATGCGATATACCTAAACCCGTTATTTTCCGTTCTTATCTGTTATATATCTAACACAAAATTTTCTTTATGAAAAGGACCTTTACTATTATTTTTTTTACGATTGCTATGTATACCGGTTATTCACAGAGTTTTATGCATGGCGCCGGCGTAGGTATATTTGTTGCTGACGCTCCGCTCACGAACGTGGCTGTAGGCGGTATGCTCACCTATTCTCCCCGGTTCAACTTCATGGAAAACGAATCCCTCTCCCTGTCGCTCGGCGTACCAATGAGCATTGGTTTTTCGGGTAGCTACAGTGTTTCTTATGATTCTTATTATGGAAGCTCGGAAAACAATACCCTCCGATTTATGTTCAACGCGCCTTTAATATTGAACCTGAATGTTGGCGCAGGCTCCACAAAAGAGAATGAACAGCGGTTTGGTTTTTTTGTAGGCGGAGGTTTCGGTTATCACTATGGCTCTTATGCGAAGGAGGTGAAAGTAGATGACTATGTGGATTATACAGAAGGATATGGGAACTCTTATGGTCCCGCAGGTAATATTGGAGCAAGGTTTGCTGTGGGTAGTCATCAAAAAAGCATCGAAGCCAGGTTGTCGTATATGAAAGCCGTGAGTGAAAGTAAGCTATCATTATTCGGTGTTGCAGCGCTGTTCAACTTCTAAAATATTTCTGCTATCATGCATCTTGCACTGCCTCCTCCGTTACTTTCAATAGTAGCAAGGGAAGAATGCAATATGCGGTTATATTGTTGTAGCTGGCTGATCTGGGCGGCAGTAAGTGAAGCATATGCACGGGAAGACATCACAAGCAGTTTTTCTCCCTGCCTGTTCTCAAGCTGCAGCATATTGCCGGCAAACTGCTCCATTTGTGCAGAAGATATGGGAATGATTGTTTTGCCTGAATGTTTAACAGTATTTGTAAGCATCATTTTTTGAGCATCCGAAGTAATGCTTTCCAGGCAGATCACTGCATAATTTTCTGCCACACACATCATTACATTGGTATGATATACCGGTATCCCTTTTTTGTCGTAAGCCTCAAAAAATACCGGGGTGTATTCCATTGCTTTGCAAAACGCAGCCAACGCCTTTTCACTGGTGCGCGGAGAAATACAAGCATAGGCAATATGATTGCTCCTGTCCAGCACCATGCTTCCTGTGCCTTCGAGAAAAAGATGCTCCTTTTCAAAACAGGTGAGGTCAATTACCTTTTGGATATGCAAGCGGGCCCTTAGCGCTTCAATCAATGCAGGCTTCCTTTCCCGCCTCCGGTTTTCGGCAAACATAGGATAGAGGCAAATAGTGTGATGATGATGGAATGATACCCAGTTGTTGGGGAAGACAGCATCCGGTGTGTAAGGTGCAGGCGTATCTTTCATCACCGTTACTTCTATACCATTGTCCTGTAACAGGGTAACAAGCTCTTCAAATTCCTGCAATGCTTTTTCCTGGACATGCCTGTCGTGGCTTTCCGACTGGAAAGCGTTATTCACTGCAGTTTCTGCATTAAAGCTGAAGCTGACCGGCTGTATCATTAATATATGTGAGGTGGTTTGCATGATGGATAAAGTAAATGCAGTATAGGATATTTCGGCTGTCAGGACTTATCTCTCAGCAACGGCATGCTCATACAGTGAAAACCGCCTCTTGCCCGGGAGAGCTCTGCGGAAGGCATCAATATCAGGGTATCCCGTAAGGTTGCCGGATCAGCTTTTCCTGCTTCCAGCCGGGCAATGAGCTCTTTTGCATGGATCACATGGAAGCCCTGCGCTTCGAATGCTTCTGTTGTTTTATTATTCCTGTCATAGCCTAATACCACACCTTCTTTGAGGGCGAGCAGGTTACAGGAGTCTGTCCATTGTTCCCTGGCGTCAAAGGGAAATTCATTATTGCCTGAATAAACAAATGCCGGTTTCTCCCTGCATTGCAGGTCGTTGACACTGATATCGGTGAGCAGGTCTTCAAGGTTGTCTATATGAACCGGGTTGCTGATATTGGCTTTATGAAATTGTATGATCTGCAGGGCATCTTCTTTTCGCGGGGTATTGAGTATACGCTGAACAGGGTCGGCATTCTCCTGGTGAATAGCGGTTTTTGAAAAATTGCCCAGCATTACCCACATATTTTTTTTCACCTGTGTAAATATGGTATCAATATGCATGTAATCCCGTTTACGCGGAATGCGTATTACGCTTACCTTTTCAGCCAGGCCTTTATCAAAAGCAATATGAATTACCTGGTAAGCCGCTTCCATGCTGGTACGCTCGCTAACGCCAACGAGCAAGTGATTTTCGCTCACTACCATTACGTCGCCGCCTTCAAGGGTTACTCTTTTGTCTTCGCTATCCGCGGGCATCAGGAAGTGGTGGTCTGCTTCCGCCAGTTCAATTATATTATTATAACAGGATGAAAATAAAGGATGGTTGAAGAAAATATATTTGGTAAGCAGGGCTTCTCTTATGCGGGCCGTTTTGGCCGGCTTGTTCAGCAGGATATGATCTTTTATCACGATGCCGATATCCCTTGTGAAAATAAAATTGGGTATAGGAGGAAAGATCATGGTCTTATCCGGAAGGCTGCCGGTAATGAAAATTTTTGCCAGTTGTGCAGCATGTATTCCCTGTAATTGCTTTTGCAGGACGTAGGAGCAATCTTCAATAGCGCATACACTGGCAGCCAGTTTGGCTTTTATGGTATGGTCTTCCAGTATATCAGCCAGAAGACTTTGCAGCTCTACTACTTTGTCAGAACCAAAAAAATGCTCATGATCGGGCTTATAGAAGTTGCGGTTGTTCGCAGGTTCATCAATATCCTTTAGTTTTCCCTTGATTTTTACTGGATCCAAAAAGTATAAGAGCAGCTTGGTATAGTGATCATATTCCCCGCGGCGGATCGTTTCCAGGTGAACAATATCTTCAAAAAGCCAGTCCTGCGCCTTGCTGGGCACCACTTTTCCCAACCCGCTGTCGGGAGTATGCACCAATACTCTTCTCAGGTATCCTGTTTCTGACGTTACTTCTATTTTTTGATCTGCATGCATAATCGAAAATAGCAACTGTAAATGTAGATAAAATATTTTCACGAAAAGGTGCAAAGAAAACAATAAACACTAAACGACAAATACTTCGTGAAACTTTGTGCCTCTGTGTCTTCGTGGTTCAAAAGGCTCGCGCAATTGTATTTAAGTTAACATTTCTTTTTAAACGCTTAGGAATAATATTTGTCTGAACATATTGTAACAAAATGTTCAGGTCATCGTTCATTTAAAAACACAAGCATTATGAACAAAGCAATTTTACTTCTTGCACTTCCTGTTATTATGTTCTCTTCCTGCAAAAAAGAAGTCACTGAAGTACGGCAGGTAGACCAGGCGTTCTCTGCCATTTACACCATTAATCCCGGCGACTGGACAACTTCAGACAACGGTAAGAGTTATTCAGTGAGCTTCGACGTGCCGGAGCTTGACAATATTATTTACCAGAATGGCGCCGTGCTGGTATATCTTTCCTTTGACGGTAATGCTTATTATGAAGCATTGCCACAGGTATTTGATGGCATTACTTATGGCGCTATTCATGGTGATGGGTTTGTAGGTGTGGATATGAGCGCATTGTCAGGCAACGCGATAGATCCTCCCCAAAAGCAGGTTCTTGCCAAAATAGTGCTTATTGATGCTACTAAACTTGCCCTTCACAAAGACATAAACCTTAAAGACCTTCAGCAGGTGGAGCGTGCGTTTAATATCAAATAAAATACAATACCGTTATCGTGAGAAGTGAGAGGGTAAATGTGAGAGAATGTTTCACGTCTCACCTTTCACGTTTGACACAGCACCAGAACCTCCACCATTTATTAAAACCACCAGTATTTAAAAAAATATTGGTGGTTTTTTTATGCAATTTCCTGTCTACTGCATCTTGTCTTTGTTCTTTGGGTTTTATTTAACAGTGTTGGAATGGGTTTTTGAAACTAAACTTATAGTTTTATTACTGAAACAGACCTGAGCTTTTTATGACTACCAAAAAGATACTGATATCAATAGGCGCGCTATTGATATTGTCAGCGACTGCCTATGCCTTCCTCTTCAGGAGCAAAGAAGTAAACAGAGATATTCTTGTTGACGTCAGAAAAAATGATTTTGAGGTAAATATTGTTACCACCGGAGAGCTCCGCTCCAAAAGCATGACCCGCATATCTGCTCCCACCAGGCTGCAGCAGCTTGGTATATACCAGATCAAAATTGCCGATATGGTGCCCGAAGGCTCTTTCGTTAAAGAGGGCGAGTTTGTGGTATCGCTTGATCCTTCTGATGTACAGACTAAAATAAAAGACCAGCAGCTGAATATTGATAAAAAAAATGCGGAGATCAAGCAGGCTTCTCTTGACACCATGATGGAACTCAGGACACTGCGCGATGAGATAGTGAACATGAAGTTTGACCTGCAGCAAAAGATCCTGGAAAAAGAGCAGTCGAAATATGAAGCTCCTGCGGAAATAAAAAGGGTAGAGCTGGAATATGAAAAAGCGCAACGTACTTTAAAGCAGAAGGAAGATAATTATAAAACAAAGCAGATACAGACACAGACCAAAATGCAGATACTGGGGTCCGACCTGAAGCAGTTGACCAACTATATGGATGGTCTCACCAGCATTCTAAGCCAGCTCACCATCTCTGCGCCTAAAAGCGGTATGCTGGTATATGATAAGAACTGGAATGGACAGAAGAAGACCGTGGGCACCCAGATCGAATTGTGGAATCCAACGCTTGCCACGCTGCCGGATCTTTCCCAGATGGAAGTGCTCACGTATGTGAACGAGGTGGATATTCAAAAAGTAAAGGTGGGACAGGCTGTTGATATCGGGCTCGATGCCGCTGCGGATAAAAAGCTTAAGGGAATAGTGAAAAGCGTTGCCAATATCGGTGAAGAAAAGCCCAACAGCGATGCCAAGGTGTTTGAAGTGCTGATAGATGTGCTTACCCAGGATCCTATTATCAAACCTGCAATGACGGTAAGCTGTAAGATATCGGCGGAAAAGTATAAAGAGGTATTGCAGGTGCCGCTTGAAGCTATCTACAATGATGCGAAAGGAAGCTTTGTGTTTAAACGTGCAGACGGATCAACGGTGAAGCAATATATAAAAGTATATGCCGTAAACGAAAGCAATGCGCTTATCAGCAACGGAGTGAAAGATGGCGACAGGGTGTACCACAACTTACCTTCAGATACTACCGGGCTTAAAATAATTATCCCGGATTCTACGAAGGAAATAAAACCCCAACAGCTCATCTCCATTGATACTGCCCGGGCAAAACAGCTAAAGGAGCAGGCGGGTAAAGAAAGCAAAACGCAGAGCGGAGATGGCGGTGGCGGGGTCATTATTGTTAATTGATATCAATGCTAACCTTATGTCAAAAGTGAAAAGTGAGACGTGAGATGTGGAAAGTTCGTTTCACCTCTCACGTCTCACGAAAATGAACAGCCATATTTTGATTGACTTAAAACCATCCTGATTCTCCTCCATGCAACTGCAAAGATTTATTTTAAACTTCAATATAGGCTTACAGGCCTTGTTCCAAAACAGGTTCAGGGCGATACTCACTTCGCTTGGTATTATATTCGGCGTTGCTTCGGTCATTGCCATGCTGGCGATAGGAAAGGGGGCTGAAAAAGAAATACTCGAACAGATCAAAGAAGTAGGATCCAATAATGTGATCATAAAATCAAAAACACCTGACCAGTCCAAAAAAGATCAGGATGAAAGCGCAGATGCTTCAGGCGGAACTGCGGCATCGGGCAACAGCCGGCAGGATAAGAAAAATTTTTCACCCGGCTTAAGTATTGGAGACGTTAATGATATTATGAAAAATATTAGTACGGTTAAATTCGCCAGCCCGGAAATAGAATTGCAAACACAGCTTTTATTCGACGGGCTCAATATGCCCGGTAAACTTATTGGCGTCAAAAACTATTATTTTGAGACAAGCAATGTGCAATTGTCGGAAGGAAATTTCTTTTCTGATGAACAGATGGAGAATGCACAACCGGTTTGTATCATCGGCAAGAATATCAAGTCGAAATTATTTGCGAATAAAAATCCTTTGGGGCAATACCTGAAATGCGGTAACAACTGGTTAAGGGTAGTCGGTGTTTTAGGCAGCAAAGACATTGCCGGTAAAGATGTGGAGAAGCTTTCCATACGCAACCTGAACAATGAAGTATATACTCCTATAAGCACCGTGCTGATCAGGTATAGCAACCGATCGCTGGTGACAGCCGACAAGATAAGGATGATGCGCTACCGCCGCAATGACGGTCCGTCTAATTATAACCAGCTCGACCGCATAGTGGTGCATGTAGATCAAAGCGAAATGATGATGCCTACGGTTGATATTCTCAGCAGGCTGCTCAGCCGGCGGCACCAGCAGGTGCAGGATTATGAAATTGTGGTGCCTGAGCTGCTGCTTAAGCAGGAACAAAAGACAAAAGCCCTGTTCAATGTAGTGCTGGCTATTATCGCATCCATATCCCTTATAGTAGGCGGTATCGGTATTATGAACATCATGCTGGCATCAGTGCTTGAACGTACCCGGGAAATAGGGCTGCGGCTGGCGCTGGGCGCTACTAAAAAAGACGTCATTATGCAGTTCCTGGGAGAAGCCGTCAGCATCAGTGTTACGGGCGGACTTATAGGCGTAATTCTTGGCGTAACGGCGAGCTCCACCATCAGGAATCTTACGGGTATTCAAACGATCATTTCCCCGGCTTCTATTGCAATTTCATTCACCATTTCCATAGCGGTAGGGTTGATATTCGGTATACTCCCGGCAAGGCGGGCTGCAAAAAGCGATCCCGTGGTATCCCTGCGTTCCGACTAGAGTTTAGTCAGGCAGATCGTTTATCGTGAAAAGTGAGACTTGCCTACCGGTTTACCTGCCGCAGGCATGGCAGGCAGGAGATAGAGGTGAAAGAATGTTTCTTGTCTCACATCTCACGTTTGACATTTGACGCAACATTAATAAACGCCTGCTGATTTTCCTTATGTGCAACATTTCTAACCATATAAAACCGATTACTTGAAAAAGATTTTTTGCTTCCTGGGCATATTTGGATGTATTGCCCTGTCTGTTTATGCACAGGAAAAAATGACATTGTCCTTACGGGAAGCTATCGGGGTGGCGAGGGGGCAAAGCCTGCTTTCCAGGCAGATCAAAGCCGATTACAGCAGCTATATGCACAGGTACCAGTCATTTAAAGCTTCTCTTCGCCCACAGTTGAGTTTGAACGGCACGCTGCCTTCTTATGACCGTTCTTTGCTGAATATCGTTCAGCCTGATGGTTCTTATAAAATACAATCCGTACGGCGCTCTTTTATCGGCAGCAACCTTGAGATCACTCAAAACATTTTCTGGACTGGAGGATATGTATATGCTTCCTCCGGCGCTAACTTATTTACGAACAAAGGGTCGGGACTCGACCAGCGCCAGTGGCAGACTTCTCCTTTTGTGATCGGCATCAACCAGCCGCTCAATTTATTCAACACGGTAAAATGGAATTTTGAGCAGGAAAAGCTGCGGATGAAAAGGGCGACCAAGCAACAGATAGAATTATATGAAAACCTTTCAGGGCAGATTGCCACTGCCTATTTTGACCTGTATGTATCGAAGATGGTGCTTAATAATGCAAAGCAGAATGAAACGATCAACGACACTTTATATAAAATATCCACCGGGCGCTTTAATGTGGGTAAAATTGCAGAGAATGAGCTGCTGCAGGTAGAATTACAACTGATGAATGCAAGGAATGGAGTAACGCAGGGAGAAGTGAACGTAAAAGCAAATTCAAAAAAGCTGGCCAACCTGCTGGGACTGGACGGCAATACTGAGTTTGAGCTTATCCCGGTAACAGATGCACCGATATTCCTGGTAGATCTGAAGCAAGCGGTGGCCGAGGCCAAACAAAACAGGAGTGATATACTTGGCTTTGAGCTGAATGAGAATGCCGCGAAAATGCAGGTGAGGCAAAGCCAGTCTAATGCATTTGCCAGCGGAAGCATCAACCTGAATTATGGTCTCAATCAAACCGCCATGACGCTTTCCGGCGCTTACCAGAATCCATTGGATTTCCAGCAGGTAAGCATCGGCTACTCTTTGCCGTTATTTGGCTTCGGCAAGAATAAGCACGACATTGCAAGCAGCAAGGCTAATCTTGAATCCATACAGGCACAGATCGCATACCAGAAAAAAGGCTTTGAATTAGACGTGGAAAATACTGTCAACCAGTTTGTACAGTTGCAGTCGGCAATACTGGTGTCAGCCAAAAGCGATACTATTGCGCAGAAAAGATATGATGTAGCCCGTAACAGGTATATGCTTGGAAAGATCAGCATTACTGACCTTGGGTTGGCCCAGGAGGCAAAAGATGCCGCACTGGTAGATTATGTGCGCACCCTGCAGCAATACTGGGAGTCTTATTATATGCTGAGGCGGATGACATTGTATGACTTTGAGAAAGGGCAGGAAATTGTGGAGTAGGGGAGGTGGTGAATAGGCAATAGTGAATGGTAAGAGACGAGAAACGTGAGAGGATAAACGGCAAATGTGAAACACTCATTCACCATTCAATGTTGTTTTCTTAAGAAGGCATAGCGTTTTTAAGGGCAAGTTGTTGATTGCCTCAAGCCGGCGGGCTTCGTAACCGGAACGCCGCTGCTTTTTGTCTTTTGAAAAAATATGCTCCGCATTTTTTCAATCCCGCCTCCGGCGGGACCAGACAAAAAGAGGCGGCTTATCCGGTTACTGGTAAAAGTTAAGCTCCCGATAGAGTAAGAGGGCATAGCATTTTCTGGTATGTGTCTCACCTACCTTTATGCTTAAGTTGACGGCTATGCGCACGTGCGGGCTGGTAACAGTTCGATAAATCTCTGCGTTGCTGACAATTTAAAAGTTTTATGATGATTCTCAAACTAAAGGAAACGACATTGAATGGTGAATGGTGAAACGTCAAACGTGAGAGGTGAATTGACTATTGACCATTCACCATTCACTCTCCCATCAGCTTTCCGCTCCTGCAACCAGTATCTCATCCGGCAGGCTGTCTGGAGCAGGTCTTCTGCTTTTGCGTTTCACAAGTTCGCTTACCCTATAGAGTAAGTATAAGCTGATGATAGAAATAAAGATGACTACATAGGCTACTTTATTGTAATTCTCCAGGGGGCTGAATTTATCTTTTTGCACTACGATCATCCCGGCAATGGCTGCGGCTATGCCTCCTGCAATTTGTTGCAGGGATGCATTAATGCTCATGAAAGCGCCCCGGTCTGCAGCATCGGGTATAGCGCTCGTGAGGGCAGAAGAAGGGATCATCCGGCTCATGATACCGGACAGCATCAGCACATTCAGCACCATTACCAGCCACAGGGGAGTAGGACCGAGATTGGTATATATCGTCACCATCACCATCATCCACGCTGAAGCAACAGCAAATATGATGAACTTGTCCACTTTATCGCTGAGGCGACCTACCGCCGGCATGATCACAAGAGAGCTCAGACCCGATACCATGAACAACGCTGGCAACTGGTAGGTGGTGATATGAAGATTATTGATGGCAAATGCAGCGCTGAAAGGCATCATCATAAATCCCCCGATGGACAGGAGAGCCGTAGCTGTAAAGCCAATTCTGTAATCGCGTATGATAATAGTATGCTTTAAATGTTTAAAAGCGGATCTGGTTTGCTGTAAAGCAAGATGCTTGTTTACCGGCTGCAGCTTCAGCGCAATGGTTACCGCCATAATAATAGCGAGACCGGCAACCATTAGGAAAGTTGCTTCCCATCCCCAGTTGTTGGCAAGTATCAGCCCGATAGGTACGCCCAGTACCTGGCTTGCCCCGAAGCCCATTTGCACAAATCCCATTACGCGCCCGCGCTGCTCTAATGTAAAAAGGTCTGTAATGATGGCCATCGAAATAGAACCGATAACTCCGCCGAAAAGTCCGGTAATGATGCGGGCGGCGATCAGGGCAGGGTAGGAGGTGGCTAATCCGCAGAATATAGTGCCTGCAATAAATCCGCAGTAGAAGAAGAGCAACAGCTTTTTCCGGTCAAACCTGTCGGCAAACCCCGCCGTAAGCAGCCCGGAAATACCTGCGCTGAAAGCGTAAGCCGAAACGGCAAGCCCGAATTTTGAGGGGCTTAGTGAAAGAGCTTTCATGAGCATATCGCCCAGCGGCGACATTACCATGAAATCAAGGATCACCGTAAACTGGGTAGTCGCCAAAAGGAAGATCACGAATTTCTGGTACCCGCTGAAAGGAAGTATTGTTGTTGAATGCGCTTGTTTATTCATGTTATGCTGCATTGGTTGGTTATTCTCCTCCGGTTAATGCAGCTTTTATCATCTGCTTCACTCCTTCAGAGCAATTTTTTTTCAAGGATAAGCGATCGCCCTCTCATTTTAAAATATTTTTTCCGTGCAAGGCAAACGATAAACCTGAAACTTGTAACCTGCAACTTTTGCTTCCCCCTTCACCCACAAATTCCTCCGATACACCTCAAAATAGCAGGAGCTGTTGCCGGGAAGTATATTTATTAATTAATTTTAACCATCATGAAAAATAGAGCAACCCAGACAGTCATTCATATAGCAGGTTGCGTTTTGTTTTTAGCATTGCCTTTTTTATTTTCCCCCGACAGGTCAAGGGGATTCTTTTCCGTGATCCGCAACCCGGGTTATTTCAGCGATCTGACCCGGTATATATTTTTAATTCTTTTTTTCTATCTCAATTATTATTTTCTTATCCCGCGTTTTTACTTTCCTGAGAAATATGTACAATATTTCCTGATCGTCATACTTTGCTTTATTGCTATCAGCGCTATACCGCAGCTTTTCTTCCGGCCGCCAATGGAGCTCAGACCGCCTCCCGGATTTTCTCCCGGCCGCGAACCATTTCCCCGGCGCGAAATGCCTGGCGGAGGCGGCTGGGGCATGCTCCGCCAGAATATTTTCCTGTTCCTGGCTATCTTCTTTTTCTCTCTCCTGCTGCGCATCAGCAACAGGTGGCGGGCTGTGGAAAAGGAGAAGACAGGCAGCGAGCTTTCTTATTTAAAAGCCCAGATCAATCCTCATTTTTTGTTTAATACATTGAACAGCATCTATGCGCTTGCTATAGAAAAATCAGATGATACAGCCACGGCGATCGTTAAGCTCTCTGCTATGATGCGCTATGTGCTGGCTGATGCCGGCAACGATTATGTACCGTTGGAAAAAGAGATCAGCTATATTAATGATTATGTGGAGTTGCAGGAGCTGCGTTTTGGCAAGGCTGTACCGCTTGAGCTCTCGGTTACCGGAAGTCCGGCGGGACTTAAAATTGCACCGCTGCTGTTGATCACATTCGTGGAAAACGCTTTTAAATACGGGCTGAACGCCGAAGATGATGCTTTTATCCGCATTGCAATTTATATTGAGGACGCCATGCTCAAGATGCAGGTGTATAACCGTATAGTAAAAGTGCAGCAGGGTATGGCTGATGGGCATGGGGTCGGGATATCGAATACAAAAAGCAGGCTGGATCTCCTTTATCCTTCACGGCATGAGCTTCATATAAAAAATACAGGAAAAGATTTTACTGTTTTGCTTACTTTGAACCTGCAATGATACAGGCTGTTGCGATAGATGATGAATTACCCGCGCTGAGTATAATTCAGAATTTTTGCGCGAGAACGGGTTTTATTGACCTGCAGAAAACTTTTTATCAGCCCGGGGAAGCATTGAAGCATCTCAGGAAATTTCCCGTTGACCTGCTCTTCCTTGATATTAATATGCCTTCGCTGAACGGCATTGATCTGTATAAATCCGTTTCACAGGACACAATGGTAATATTTACCACCGCCTATAGCGAGTATGCAGTGGAAGGCTTTAACCTGAGCGCTGTGGATTACCTGCTAAAACCTTTTACCTACAGGCGTTTTTTACAGGCGGCGGAAAAAGCCAGGGACTATAATGCTTACCGGTTGCAGAAGGACAATACAGCCGCCCAATACCTTTTTGTAAGAGCCGACTACAGCCTTGTTAAAATTGAGACTGATACTATACGCTACATAGAAGGACGGGACGATTATGTAAAAATATACTTCGAACATCAAAAGCCCCTGGTTACCAGGATGACCATAAAAAATATGCTGGAAAAGCTTCCTGCCAACCAGTTTGTCCGTATTCACCGATCTTATATTGTTGCGCTCCGCAGCATTGAAAGCGTAAGAAATAAGATTGTTACCATTGGAGATGCAAGACTTCCTGTTGGGAACAGCTTCGAAGAAAATTTCTTAAAGCATTTTAACAAATAACACTGCTCTGCCGCAGGATATTTCAGGTTTGCCGCTATTATTTTACAACGCTCTTTTCTGTCCCCATATTTGTTTTACCATCTATACTCCACTTCAAAAAATGATTTTATGGAAAGAAAAAGATTTTTAAAACAGGGTATGGCAGCGCTGGGAATTGCATTTGTAACACCCATGACCGCATGCAAAAAGAATGATGCCACTACCGATAACAGCGAAAACGGCGGCACAGAAGGAACCGGATCGGAGACCTGTGCTGTAGCGCCCACAGAAACGGAAGGTCCTTATCCCTCTAAAAATCCTTCCGCTTATGTAAGAAGCGATATTACAGATGGCAGGTCGGGATATAAACTGACCGTTAATATTACTATAGGCAAAGTGAGCAACAACTGCAGCCCGCTGGAAGGCGCTGTTGTAGATGTATGGCATTGCGATGCAGACGGTAACTATTCCGAATACAGCAGCGGGAGCACTTCGCTTCATTTCCTTCGCGGCAGGCAGACAACGGATGCCGGCGGGCTGGTAACATTCACTACTATTTTCCCGGGCTGGTACCAGGGCCGCGCTACGCATATTCATGTTCACGTTTTCAATGCTTCGGGTACTTCTCTAAAAGTGACACAAATTGCTTTTCCGGAAAATTCCGGCAGCGCTTTACTTACCGTTAACGGGTACAATAAAGGCATGAAAGGATATACTTATAATGCACAGGATAACGTTTTCGCGGATGATACCACGGGTGTGGAAATAGCCACTGTTACCGGGAATACGACTAACGGTTTTTCTTTGGTGCATAATATTAATGTTCCATAACAGTGGAAGAAACAGGTAAAATGTACCGGAAAGTAATCACTTTATGTTACCGGAAAATCATTGATGCACGTTCGCCGGGACGATGGGAGAAACTTGTATTTGAAGATAGCTATGCCGAATTCCTGATACAGTCACAACTCTACAACCCGGAAAAGAAGTATACCCGCTTCAGCGATATGCTGCAGTATGCACCCGGGGCAGAAAAGCTGCATTTCCTGGTAAGCGCATCAGTTATCAATTATGTAAAGCCACTGAATAACAGAATGCCTGATATCACCAACAACCTGGGAAAATCTTTTTTACATTTTCAACATTATTTTTTTGAGATCATAAACTCCGATATCAGGGACCGATTGGTGCATAGCATAGCTATTAATTTTTGCAGTTCTCCGTTGATATGGCATGATACAGTAGGGGACTACCTTTTGTTGTCGGAGAAGAAAGATAATACCCTGGAAGAAGTGCAAACAGATATACTTCAACTGCGTCCTTTTTTAAGCATTCATTCCCTTCAAACAGAGCAATATGATTGAGCAGGCTTCTGCAAAAATATTTCTGTCAGCGGAGCGCGGGCATAATGAATCTGCTGCTTTCAGGAGTTACAGCACGTTCAACTTCGGCAGATACTTCAACAGTAATAAAGAGGCATTTGGAGCTTTGTATGTGCTCAATGATGATACCATTGCCGGAGGATGTGCGGCGAAAATGGTTACAGATCGTGATTGCTATATAATATTTATTCCTCTTGTGGGCGGAATTGATTACAGCGATAGTATGGGGAATAGCTTTTACATCAGCGCAGGAGAGGTTTTTATGCTGCATGCACCCCGTGGTCTTGTTATTACATTAGCTAATCCTTACGAAGATGCCATGGTGAATTACCTGCATCTCAGGGTGGACATGAAGGCATATACGCCACTTAAAATACCTTTTATCTTTAGCGCAGACCCGGAGGCAAAGAGAAATAATTTTACTGAAATTATTTCCCCGGTAATATGCCGCGATCCGGCACTGCCATTTGCAATAAGCCTTGCAAGGCTTGACGGGAGGACAGATGTTGTATATACGCTGCGCGATGCTTCCGGTGGTTTTTATGCCTATTCCATACAGGGCGCGTTTGAAGTACAATACCGGTTATTGCAACCCAGAGACGGATTAGCCCTGTGGAATGTTAAGGAAATTGAAGCCGAAGCGCTCAGCAATGACGCTATTTTATTGGTTGTGGAATTATATGAGCCGGCGTAAAGCATCTATAAACTGCTGCCGGGGTATCATTGTTGCTCCCAGGCTTTCAAGATGCGGCGTATATACCTGGCAGTCTATAAGCAGTACGCCTTCCTGCTGCAGTTGCTGTGTATATTTTATAAAAGCATATTTGCTGGCATTGCTTACCAGGCTGAACATACTTTCGCCAAAAAATACTTTTCCAAGCCTTATGCCATACAGCCCGCCGGCGAGCTTTCCGTCTATCCATGCCTCAGCGCTATGCGCATAGCCCAGTGCATGGAGCCTGGCGTAGGCGCTTTCTACTTCATCCGTTATCCATGTGCCGTGCTGGTTATCCCGCTTTATATTTTTGCAATGATGAATCACTTCGCTGAAGCAGGCATTGACAGTAAATTGAAATGTGTTCTTTTTCAGCAGTTGCTGCATACTTTTGCTCACACGGAGATCGGGAGGAAACAGTACAAACCTGGGGTCGGGGCTCCACCACAAAGGAATATCCCCGTCGTACCAGGGAAATATACCGCTTTTATATGCCAGCAGCAGCCGTTCTACCGACAGATCGCCGCCCATTGCCAGTAAGCCATCCGGTTCCGCCATCTGCACGGGCGGGAATATTAATGCATTTTGTAATGCGTATACTGCCATTGTTGCGAAGATAAACAGAGATGGTATATAAAATAAAACGGACAGTGCAACGGTTTTTAATGTAGCATTGTCAAAGATTCTGACAGATCCGGATGGCTGATTATCAACAATTAGTAAAAGACTGCCTTAAAGGCAAAGCTAAGGCACAGCGGGAGCTTTATGAGCTCTTTGCTGAGCAGATGCTTGGCATTTGTTACCGGTATACCAAATCGCTGGCAGACGCGGAAGATATACTCCAGGATGGCTTTGTAAAAGTGTTCAAATATTTGCAGCAATACCGGTCAGACGGAGAGCTCGGCGCATGGATAAGGCGCATTATGGTGAATACTGCTATTAATTACCTGAAGCAAAACAGTAAATACCAGTATGATCTTTCCTTTACAGATGTAACCATGCACCCGGTCTCCGAAGATAACCCCCAACTACGCCTGCAGGCAAAAGAGCTGGCTAACCTGGTGAGACAATTGCCCACCGGTTACCAGACGGTTTTTAATATGCATGCCATTGAAGGATATACGCATGTGGAGATTGGAGAAATACTTGGAATAAGCGAGGGAACTTCCAGATCTCAATATATGAGAGCAAGAAATTTATTGATCAACTGGATAGAAAAGCATTCCGTTGAAGCTAAACTGGGATATTATGCCGGAAAATGATTTTGAAAAAAATGTGCAGCAGTTATTCGATGGTTTGAAGCTGAAACCATCCGACGAAGTATGGGCGCATGTACATAGCCGCCTTCAGAAAGATAAAAGGCGAAGACGTTTCATTTTATGGGTACCTTCTTTGCTGTTATTGCTGGGCGCAGGAGGATACTGGATAATAAAACAGGAAAATGCTCCCGCTGTAAACACAACGGCTTATCCTGAAAATTCCGTAACGAAAAACTTACCGGAACAGGAAAAGGCAGAAGAGAATACTACTTCATTTAATACAGACAAAACTGCTGAAAAGCTGAAGGAAAATACTCAGCCCGAAGCTTCTGTTGCAGAAAACAATGCTCCCGGGCAGGACAATAGCATTATCAATAAAGATAGCAAAAAGACTGATCATTTGTCTTTAAAGGCTTCTGAAACCAGGGGAAGACGATTGGTAAACACACAGGCACCGGATAAAAGCAATAATCCGGCGCCTTACCTGAAGCCTGTAGTTAAAACATCGCAACAGCAACACAAGCCCTTGCAAAAGAAAAACAATTTTCCGGGAGCGGCTGAAGAGGATATAACCCTAAGCGGGAACAAAAACAAGATAGCTCCGGAGAATAATAATGTATTCCCTGCGCAGAAAGCTTCCGCAGTAACCGGTTATCCACAAAGTGTGCCCTATCCCCTGTCTTTTGCAGGCGATGTGCATCTTGAGCAACATCTTGACAATATATCACGGGCATCACAAACTCCTGTGAAATTATCGAAGAAGAAAAGATGGGAATGGGGAATTGAAGCAGGAGCAGGCGTTTCAAAAATCGGAAAAGGCATTGCAGATATTTTGAAAACAGAGTCAGATATAGATAAGCCCGCATCCGATAACCTCTCGCTCAACACTAATTATACCAACAGTGGGATGACCATCAGCAATATCACCGGTCAAAATAATATATACATCGCTGCTCTTCCGCCTTCCGCTTCTCCTGTAAAACCCGGGTCCGCCTGGCGTGCAGGTCTTTTTGTCAGGTTGCAGGTCAGGGAAAGACTGTCATTATCTTCGGGGATAATGTATAATTATTTTTCTACTCAACGTGAAGTAGGCAGGATCATTTCCCCTTCGCAGGGCTTCAGTCAGAATACCACCAATGCCAGGTATTCAGCTACCTATGCCCAGCAAGACGGTAAAAGCTATACCAATAAATATCATTACATAACTTTACCCGTAGGTATAGAATGGCAACTGAATAAAGGCATTAAGCTTCCCCCTATTGCGTTAAATGCAGGAGCCGACCTGTCATGGATGACGGCTACCAATGCATTGCACTATAATGCCAATACCGGCTCTTATTTTGAAGATAAAAGCCGCTTCAATAAGTTCCAGGCGGGAATATATACAGGACTGTCTGTAAAGCTGCTCCGGCATGGCAGGCATCCCCTGGATATTGGCCCGGTATTTCAATATAACCTTAGTAATCTGATAAAATACAACAATTATAAGAGCCGGAATATGATATATGGCGGTATAAGTGCCAGGTTAGTACTATGGAAACAGTAAAGCATTTTCCCGGGAAAAAATAATTCCTGATGCAACGGTGTAGGTGAAAGCTTTGTCATCTCATGCAAAAAGATCGCTATGCCAAAACAAGTGCTTGCCGCCTGCTTTGCTTTTGCTGTATTAATCCTGGCAGGATCACAGGGCTGCGTAAAAGACCACTGCACTCAAACCTATAAATATTTCGTTCCTGTATACAGGACTTCTGAACAGGTACGGGCCAATATTAAAAGCAATGCGCCCATAGCAATTGAAAGAGCCGGTAAATTATATATTCGTGGTTCTTATATCTTTCTGAATGAAATAGATAAAGGTATTCATATCATTGACAACGCTGATCCCTCTAACCCTCGTAATGTGGCTTTTATTGATATTCCTGGCAATATGGATATGGCGGTGAAAGGAAATACATTATATGCCGATGCATATACTGATCTTGTGACCGTTGATATTACGGATCCTCTTCAGTCGAAGCTTACCTGTGTAACAGAAGGAATTTTTCCTTTGCGCCAGTATTACGGATACTTTTACGCAGATACGTCCAAGGTGATTGTTGACTGGTTACCGCGGGATACTACCGTAAATGTTGATTGCGGCAACGGAGGTTTTTTTGGTATAGAGTTCAACAAGCATGAAGTGTTGATGTATAACGATATGGCTGCAGTTCTCGATATCTCCTCAAATGCATATAGTTCCTCTTCCCCTGCGGCGTCAGTATCTCCATTTGGAGCAGGCGGGTCAATGGCCCGGTTTGCGATAGCAGGAAATTATTTGTACACGGTGACTACCTCCGACCTCAATGTATTTGATATACATCATTCCCTGTCTCCCTTATTCAGCAATAAAGCCGGCATTGGACAAAATATAGAAACCATTTATCCTTTCAAACAAAAATTATTTATCGGCTCTACCGGCGGCATGTTTATTTATAATATCAATGATGGTGCTCATCCGCAAAAAGAAGGTCTGTTTGCCCATGTGCAAAGCTGCGATCCCGTAATAGCGGATGACAGGTATGCATACGTAACGCTGAGGACAGGCACCGCCTGCAACGGTCTTGATCAGCTCGATATACTTGATATTGCCGATGTTAACAATCCGGCTTGGGTGAGAAGCTATAGTATGACCAACCCGCATGGACTGTCCAAAGACGGTAACCTGCTGTTTATATGTGACGGACGTGACGGCTTAAAAGTGTATGATGCAACAGATGTTTCAAAAATATCACTGCTGTCTGTTGTCAGCGATATTGAAACCTTTGATGTGATCGCAATGAACGGAGTGGCTTTAGTAGTAACTTCCAAAGGATTATATCAATATGCTTATGCTGATCCTGCCCACCTCGTATTGTTAAGTAAAATAGATGTAGCTATATGAAAACAAGCCGTATGATCTTAACTGCATTATGCTGTGGCATATTTTGTATCGCAAATGCGCAGCAAACCAAAAAAGCAGTTTTCCATTCTTTGCAACAGGTGGGTTTGATAAACGGCAGGGGCGCGGTCTCTGCAAGCCTGCAAAGCATTAATGGTTTTGAAGCGGGGGATTGGTTTGCAGGGATTGGCCTGGGGCTTGACTTTTACCGTTACCGGTCCGTACCTCTTTTTGCAGATGTAAAAAGATATTTTAAGATAGCAAATGGTAACCGGCTGTTTATCTATGGAGATGGCGGCTATAATTTCCCCTGGAGCAAAACAGAGGAAGAACAGTTTTCTCCCTGGTCATGGCCAACGAAAGTGGATAAGAAGGACAAGGGTGGAGTGTATGTGGATGCAGGTGGCGGCTATGCTATACAATTTCATAATGGCAATGCGCTTTTGCTCAGTGCAGGCTATTCTCATAAATATTTTTCTGAAAAAGTATCAACATCTTATATGCAGGGGGAGACAGTAACCACCAATACGCAGCAGTATACTTATAGTTTTAACCGCATAATGGTAAAGGTCGGCTGGCAGTTTTAAAAGGAAGTTGAGATACATTCAGATTTTTTGCCCGCTGATCAACCGGGTCAATTCTTACACAGACAGTACATGGACGGTTATAATACAAAGATGCCTTTAGCGGGCATCTTTTTTATTGGCTGATAAATCTGAGGTTTCTTTTAATGCCGGAAAACTTTGCCCGCCGGATGGGGGAGTGTCTGAATATTTTTTTAAAATTTTCTTCTGTAAGCTCTTCCCAGTCCTGCGTGGAGAAGTTCAGTATTTCGGGAATGGGTGAGAATGCTGTTTCATGCGTGGGGGAAGAGAACCGGTTCCACGGGCATACTTCCTGGCAGACATCACAGCCAAACAGCCAGTTATCAAACTTACCTTTCATTGCTTCAGGGATAAGCATATCCTTCAGCTCAATGGTATAGTAGGAAATGCACTGGCTGCCGTTTACGATCTTATTGTCAAGAATAGCGCCGGTAGGGCAGGCATCAATACAGCGGGTACAACTGCCGCAATAATCCTTAGCCAGGGGATCATCATATTCCAGCTCTATATCCGTAATAAGCGTTGCGATAAAAAAGAACGAGCCTGAACTCTTATTAATGAGGTTGCCATTTTTCCCGATCCATCCCAGCCCGCTGCGCTGTGCCCATGTACGCTCCAATACCGGGGCAGAATCTACAAACCCTCTGCCATTTATATCACCCAGTTTTTCTTTTATACAGGCCAGGAACTGATTGAGCTTTGTCCTGATCACTGTATGATAATCCTCCCCCAACGCATACCGGGATATCTTGTTGTCCGTTTGCCGGGCCTGTACAGCAGGATAATAATTCAGCAGCAATGTGATCACCGACCTTGCTCCGGGCACCAGCTTCTGAGGGTTTACCCTTAGCTCGAAGTAATTCTCCATATACTTCATCTCACCGTTCATCCCCCTGGAAAGCCATTGCTCCAACCTTCTTGCATCTTCGTCGAGCGGGATGGCACGCGTAATACCACAATAATCGAAGCCGGATTGCGTTGCTATTTCTTTAATAATATGTGTACGATCGCTCAGGTTCAATTAACAAAATAAATTTAGTATAAAGATAAATTTAGCTTGTCTAAATATCTATATTCGTACTCCGGCATCATCTCTGATTCAAACTTAAACTCATGAAAAGCAGATCCCTTATACCCATTATCGTCCTGCTGTTCCTTTCACAAAATTATCTCATTGCACAGGATAAATTAAATATTAAGTACGGAAAGATCACCCCGGCAGATTTTGATCTTTCCAAATACAGTTTTGATACCAGCGTAAGCGCTGTTGTGATCGCCGATATAGGCACCTCCGGGTTTGTCGGGAATACCAAGGGGTGGTTCTCTCTCGAATTCAGGCGGCATACCCGCATCAAGATCCTGAATAAAAACGGGATGGATGCCGCAAACGTGGAAATCCCCCTGTACTTCAGCGGGCAGCAGGAAGAAAAAGTCTCCGGCCTGAAGGCTTCTACCTATACCCTGGAAAACGGGAAGGTTATTGAAGCTGAGCTTGATAAAAAATCCGTTTTTAAGGATAAATATGACAAAAATTACATGAAAGTGAAATTTACGCTCCCCGGCGTAAAAGAAGGATGTATCATAGAATACTCTTACCTGGTTACCTCAGATTTTCTGCGAAACCTTCAGCCATGGGCGTTCCAGGGCGGCTATCCTGTATTGTGGAGCCAGTATGAAGTAGCTATCCCTGATTTTTTTGCGTATGTATTTCTTTCACAGGGCACTTTTCCGTTGGAACATACCTTAGAATCATCAAGAGAAACCTATAATATTCTTGATCAGTCATCCGCGGGAAGCTCGGATCGCTATACTATTCCTGCAGTTCTTGCCCGTCATAAATGGGTTGCAAAGAATGCTCCTGCGCTCAAGACAGAGAGTTTTACGTCTACTATCCGTAATCATATTTCCAGGATCGAATTTCAGTTGTCGCAATACAGGTTCCCCAATACGCTTGTACAAGATATAATGGGCAACTGGAGCAAGATGGCCACAGACCTGATGAAGTATGAAGATTTTGGCCAGGATCTTAATAAGAATAATAACTGGCTGGATGATGAAATGAAAGAAATAACGCAGGGCGTTAACGGTCAATTGGAAAAAACTAAAAAGATATACGCCTATATAAGAGACCGGTTTACCTGCACGGGCAACCAAAGTTTTTGGCTTTCTGCATCTTTGAAAACTATTGACAAAAATAAAAACGGCTATACTGCGGACATTAATTTATTGCTGACGGCAATGCTGAAGCATGAAAAAATAGAAGCATACCCGGTGTTGCTCAGCACCAGGGACCATGGTTATACTAATGAGCTGTACCCGTTGCTCAATCGTTTTAACTATGTTATCTGTGCGGCAAAGATTGATAATAAGATATATTATCTTGATGCCAGCGATCCTTCGCTCGGCTTCAATCATTTGCCGGATGAATGCTATAACGGGCATGCCCGGATGATCACAAATGATAATGCCTTCTCTGTTTATTTCAACCCTGACTCTCTTATTGAAAAAAAATTAACTACTGTCTTTTTACATAGCGATAAACCGGGCGAGTGGCAGGGCCATTTTACCAGCAGTATGGGCTATTATGAATCATTGGGTATCCGTTCCCGCATCAAAGAAAAAGGAGAGGATGCCTTTTTCAAGACTATACAAACAAGTTATACCAGCGATTATGAATTGACGGAAAAAAAAGTTGACAAGCTAAAAGAGCTTGATGCTCCTGTTAAGGTGGAATATGATTTTACGATGAAGCAGGAAGATGATATGGCCTATTTCAATCCGATGATGGGAGAAGGATATAAAGAGAATTTTTTTAAAGCAGCGGAAAGAAGCTATCCTGTTGAAATGCCCTATGTTTTTGATGAGACCTATATTTTCACTTTTGAAATACCCGCCGATTATTCTGTGGAAGAAATACCAAAATCCGCAAAAGTGAGCTTTGGGGAATCGGACGGGTTCTTTGAATACCTCATAGATAAGTCTGAAAACACTATACGGCTTCGTTCGAGGGTCAAGCTCAACCGTGCCACTTTTGCCCCTGAGGAATATAATGACCTCCGGGAGTTCTTTAGCTATGTTGTTAAAAAACATGCTGAACCGATTGTATTAAAAAAGAAACAGTAAGCCATGCTGAAGAAATATTGCACCGGTATATACGTATTGCTATGCCTGTCGGTGAATGTGCTGGCCGGCGACGGCGACTATGCCGTGGGTAAAATACCTGCGGAACTGCTGAAAAATGCGGATGTTGTAAAACGTATGGAAGAAGTAAGGTTTGAAGTGGTTGACCCGGGAAAATCAAGATTGTATCATAAATATGCTTTAACGATACTGAATGAGAACGGTGATAAATACGCGAGGCTGGTATTAGGCTATGATAAGCTCAGGGAAATAAAAAGCATGGATGGAAAGCTGTATGATGCAGATGGAAAAAAGATAAAAGAGCTTAAAAAGTCTGAGGTCAAAGATCTTAGCGGAACGAGCGACATAAGCCTTATGGATGATAACCGCATTAAAGCCCACAGCTTTTTTCATCGCTTATATCCTTACACCGTTGAGTATGAAAGCGAGGTTCAGCTTGTAGGCAGCTTCTTCTTCCCCGTATGGGATCCTCTCGACAATGAGCGGATATCGGTGATACAGAGCGCCATGACCGTGGTAGCGCCTGCTGACTTTGGGATCCGTTACAAAGCATTCAATTATAAGAATGAGCCCGTAATTCAAAACGAGAAAAGCTCAAGGATATACAGGTGGGAGGCAAAAAACCTTGAAGCCATAGAGCTTGAATACGCCTATCCGTCATGGGATTATCTTGCCCCGATGGTATATCTCGCCCCGGCAAAATTTGCGCTGGAAAAATATGAAGGGGATATGTCTACCTGGCAGGGATTTGGCAAATTTATATACTCACTTAACGAGGGGAGGGATAAGCTGCCTGATGCTATAAAGCAGAAAGTGCATGAGCTTGCCGATAAGGTTAGCGACCCTAAAGAAAAGATCAGCATTCTTTATCGCTACATGCAGGAAAATACCCGCTATATAAGTATCCAGTTGGGGATAGGCGGATTTCAGCCCTTTGACGCCGCTTATGTTGCCGCCAAAAAATACGGCGACTGCAAGGCCCTGTCAAATTATATGTATTCCCTTTTAAAGGAAGCAGGTATACCTGCCTGTTATACACTGGTAAAGGCCGGAAGAGGAGCTACTTATCTGCGCGAAGATTTCCCGAGCAACCAGTTTAATCATGCTATTTTGTGCGTGCCTTTACAAAAAGATACCGTGTGGCTGGAATGTACAAGCCAAACGCTTCCGGCGGGATACCTGAGCAGCTTTACCGCAGACCGTCCTGTACTGATCATTAACGAAAGCGGCGGAAAGCTGATAAGAACACCCGCATATAGCATCTCGCAGAATACCCAGGTAAGAAATGTTACAGCTTCTGTGAATGCAGAAGGCTTTTTAAACGCCGATATAAAAACCTCTTACCGGGCGGTGCAGCAGGATAATCTGCATCATCTTATTCATGACCTGTCAAAAGAAAAGCAACTGGAATACCTGAAGGAGGAAATAGAGCTGCCGCATTACGATGTAGTGAAGTTTGATTACAAAGAGCACCCTTCTGCCCTTCCTTCCATAGAGGAAAATCTTGCGCTTACTGCGCTTAACTATGCGTCTATTACAGGCAAACGGTTATTTGTTGCCCCCAATATTATCAGTCGCTCTGGAACAAAATTGAAGAAAGACGAAACGAGAAAATATCCCGTATCATTCAGCTACGCTTACCGGGATATAGACACTGCAGCTATTAAGGTACCGGCCGGCTACCAGCCGGAGGCTGTGCCTGCCCCGGTAAATCTTGATACCAAATTCGGTAAATATAGTTCTTCTATTGAAGTAAAGGGAGATCAAATCCTTTATTACCGTAGCATGGAAAAATTCAGCGGTGAATTCCCGGCATCCGATTATAATGACCTGGTGAAATTTTACGAACAGATATACAAATCCGACAGAAACAGGATAGTGCTGGTTAAAAAAGATCAGTAACCAGCGAAAGGGTTTCCAGCTTTCGAAAGGAGACCCCCTGCAGAAAGCCGTCCTAATTTATTTGTGAGAAGTGAGACGATAAATGTGAAAGGCTCAAAAGCCTGAATTATCCTTATTTCCCTTTTCTCCCTTCACATTATGTTCCTATCTTTAGCCCCCCAAAAAAACGGGGCATAACGATTATTTGTTCATTTTTAAAACAGTCATATAATATGAGCATCACCCTGGGCAGCAAAGAATATTTTCCCGGTATAGGAAAAATCAAATACGAAGGTACTCAGTCCGATAATCCCCTTGCCTTCAAATGGTATGATGAAAACAGGATAGTGGCAGGGAAATCAATGAAAGACCTTTTCCGTTTTGCCGTAGCTTACTGGCATACCTTCTGCGGTACAGGCGCTGACCCCTTTGGACCGGGAACAAAAAAATTTCCCTGGGATGCAAATGCGGATGCTGTACAGAGAGCTAAAGATAAGGCGGATGCTGCCTTTGAATTTATAACTAAACTGGGAGTGCCTTATTATTGCTTTCATGATATAGACCTCGTGGATGAAGGCGGTTCTTTGAGCGAGTATGAAAGCCGCTTGCAGACTGTTGTGGAATATGCAAAAGAAAAACAAAAAGCAAGCGGTGTAAAACTGCTTTGGGGCACGGCCAATGTATTTTCCAATCCCCGTTATATGAATGGCGCCTCTACCAATCCTGATTTTGACGCAGTAGCTTATGCTGGAGCTCAGGTAAAAAATGCGCTGGATGCCACTATTGCATTAGGAGGCGAAAATTATGTATTCTGGGGTGGAAGGGAAGGTTATATGACCCTGCTGAATACGGATATGAAAAGAGAGCTGGATCATCTTGCGCAGTTCCTGACCATCGCCCGCGACTATGCCCGTAAGCAGGGATTTAAGGGCACTTTCTTTATTGAGCCCAAACCCTGCGAGCCTACCAAGCACCAGTACGATTATGACAGCGCCACCGTGGTCGGTTTTTTGCGCCATTACGGTCTGGATAAGGATTTTAAGCTGAATATTGAAGTAAATCATGCCACACTTGCCGGTCATACTTTTCAACATGAGCTGCAGATAGCGGCCGACAATGGCATGCTGGGCAGCATGGATGCTAACCGCGGCGACTATCAGAACGGCTGGGATACTGACCAGTTCCCTGTAAATCTCAATGAGCTTACAGAATGTATGCTGATCATCCTGGAAGCAGGCGGATTTGCCGGGGGCGGGGTGAACTTTGATGCAAAAACCCGGCGCAATTCTACCGACCTTGAAGATATATTTCACGCACATATCGGCGGTATGGATGCGTTTGCAAGAGCGCTGGTCACTGCTGATAATATCCTGCAGAAATCATCTTATAAAAAGTTCAGGAAAGAGCGCTATGCTTCATTCGACAGCGGCAAAGGCAGGGATTTTGAGACCGGGAAACTAAAGCTGGAAGATCTGAGGGACTATGCCGCCCGGAATGGCGATCTCAAACAACTAAGCGGCAGACAGGAGTGGCTGGAAAATATTATCAACCAGTATATATAGTGTGATGTTGGGCGTGAACCGGCAGGCTTGCCTACCGGTTTACCTGCCGCAGGCATGGCAGGCAGGCGACCAATGGGAGCATTTCACGTTTGCCGGCTCTCTTCTCACAGAAAAATCCGGCAAATTATCGTTACATGACACTATAATTCACTGCTGAATAATTTTTTTGCCGTAGGTTTGCTCGCTTTTTTCAACAAAACGATCAATACATGCAACTGTCATCACGACTACAAAAGTTTAACGAGCCCGAAACACTGAAGATGGCCAAGCTGGGCCGTGAGCTCAGGGCAAAAGGAATAGATGTAATAGACCTCAGCCTTGGAGAACCCGATTTTGATACCCCGGATCACGTAAAGCAGGCAGGTAAAAAAGCTATTGACGACAATTACAGTCATTATACACCGGTTGCCGGCTATGCTGATCTGCGCGAAGCGGTATGCACCAAACTCAAACGTGATAATAATTTAGACTATAAGCCTGAAAATATCATTGCCTCCACCGGCGCCAAGCAGAGCCTTGCGAATGTAATCCTTGCCGTAGTGGATATTGGCGATGAAGTGATCATTCCTACTCCTTACTGGGTAACCTACTCTGAACTGGTAAGGCTTGCGGATGGCAAACCGGTATTTGTACAGTCTTCGCTGGAGAGTGATTACAAGATCACGCCACAGCAACTGGAAGCCGCCATCACGCCGAAGACAAAGCTGTTCATGTTTTCCTCTCCCTGTAACCCCTCCGGGGCGGTATACAGCAAAGAAGAGCTGAAAGGACTGGCGGAAGTATTCAAAAAGCATCCTGATATCCTGATCATATCCGACGAAATATATGAGTATATCAACTATAAGGGTAAGCACGAAAGCATTGCACAGTTCCCCGAGCTGAAAGACCGTGTGATCATTGTGAACGGCTTAAGCAAAGGATTTGCTATGACAGGCTGGCGCCTGGGGTATATTGCTGCTGATCCGGCGATCGTGAAAGGCTGCGAGAAATTGCAGGGACAGCTCACCAGCGCTACCTGCTCTATTACACAGCGTGCCGCTATTGATGCGCTCACCGGCGATCTTACCCCTTCCAAAGAAATGCTGAAGGCGTTTACCGAGCGCCGTGCCAGGATACTGGGACTGCTGAAAGAAATACCCGGGGTAGCCTGTTCCGAGCCGGATGGCGCTTTTTATGTATTCCCTAAAGTGGATGCTTATTTTGGCAAAAAAGACGGGGATGCCGTAATTGCAAATGCGGATGATCTGTGCATGTATCTCCTGAATACCGCTCATGTGTCAACCGTAACCGGCACAGCCTTTGGAGAGCCTACCTGTATCCGTATGTCTTTTGCCAACAGTATGATCAATATTGAAAAAGCGCTGGCACGTGTAAAGGATGCGCTGACAAAGCTGAAATAGACTATTGTAAGATCCATTCATATTGTTCAACCACCTTTAAGCCCGCTGATAATTATCGGCGGGCTTTTATAATTATATTACTCTGCTTTCAGGATGTATTGACCTAAATGTATATTATAACGGGAGAGAAATCTGTTGGGCAATAGTGCTGAAGTTGAGCATTAGTACAAAATCCCAACAGATTTCTCCTTCGCGGAAGTGTCATTTAACTATAGAGATCCTGCCGGCTCAGTCGAAATGACGCGCGACGGGCTGATGATTTTGTAGCTTTCGCGATACTTCAATCCCGCAAATAATCAACACTCTTACCCGTCACTGCGATCCCAACCGAAGGTCGGGAGAAGCAGTCTCCGGGGATTGCTTCGCCGCGCAGCAGTCCTGATCTTTACAATGATGCGTATGGCGGCTCGCAAAGACGGGCAAGGGGTTGATGATTTTTTAACTCTCATGATAATTCAGGTTTACAAATAACCTATTCTCGCCGAAACCCAATGGGTATATTCTATGTTTTGCAGGCCGCACCTGCTGAGCTAATTTGGAATGCACCTAAATCAAAATTCTCCCTATTTTGGTAAATTTATGGTATGAAACGGTGGCTGCTGTTATATTGCCTGGTGGGGATGCTTTCCTGTCTGAAAGGACAGACCTGGCGCAGCAGTGATTTAATATCCCGTAATGCCATATCTATTCCGGATAGTATCAGCCGTTCTTCCCCTGCTATTGCCCGTTTTGTGCAGGAAAAATATGCCACAAAAGAAGATCAGCTGCAGGTGCTTTATCGCTGGGTGATCAATAATATCAGGTATGAAACTGACAGCTCTTATTACTTTAACTGGAGCGTGGATGCCGACACAAAGATAGCGGCTACGCTTAGGCGCAGGTCGGGGGTATGTGAGAATTTTGCAGCGCTGTTTGCCGACCTGGCAACAAGGATCGGCGTGCCGGCTTTTGTGGTGCATGGATATGCCGACGGCAGCGGGAACAGCCTGAATGTAGCACATAGCTGGTGCGCGGTGCAGCTTGGTGAGGACTGGCATCTCTGCGATCCCACCTGGGATGCTGTATCACCCGGCGACACACGCTATTTTTTTATGAGCCCCCGGGAGTTTGTAAGCACACATATTCCTTTTGATCCGATGTGGCAATTGCTCGAAAAACCGGTGGGGTATGATAGTGATGAAAAAAATGCTTTTGTATTTAATTATAGAGATTCCATCAAAGCATTTCTTGCATCCGACAGTCTCCGGCAATTATTTGCCATTGAAAGGCGTATGCAAAAAGTAAAAGGCAACAGCAGGCTGCTGAAAACGTGGCAGAGCTATAACCGCATGAATATCGTGATCATAGGACAGGAAGAAAATATGAACTTATATAATGCCGCTGTGGAAAATTATAACCAGGCCATCACCTTGTTCAATGAATTTATAGCTTACCGCAACAACGGCTTTTTGCCTGTAAGGCCGGATACAGCCATTGAAAATATGCTGGCGCCCATTGAAGATCTGCTGAATGCAGCTCAGAAAAAGCTGGGTGGAATAGGAAGGATAGCCGAGAATTTCCAGTATGACACAGAGGGGCTGAGCAATAAAATTCAAAACCTGGCACGAAGGCGGGATGAGCAGAAGGCATACCTGAAAAAATATTTCAGTTCCAGGATCAGCAGGGCTGCTATAATGCGTTAGGTGTAACCTCGTTTTCACGGCTCTCATTTCACATAGCAGTAGTATATTTGGATATATCAGAGTGCTTATATATTTGTCATTTTGATGCAATATGTATTCAGAAAAATAATCAGAGCATGAAAAGCCGCTTGATCCTTTTGTTGTACATTTTCTGCAGCATTACATGCTGTACAGCACAGGATACCGTATACTTTGATAAAGGCTTCCAGGTGAATGGTGTGCAGCATTATGGGAGGGAAGCATTGTATACCGACCTGCCTGCCTTCCGGATGTATTCGGGGAAATTGCAGGCGCCCACCGCGGAAGAAGTATTTTATAAAGATGAAAAAGGACAGCCGTTGGTGTGGAAACCGGTTGCGGCAGACAGTCTTCATCGCTTTCGCGGCGGAGGAAGAATGTTTGCCAACAGCGGATATCTATATGTTTCTTACCAGTCGTCCCGGGCACAAAAAGCTATATTAAATACCCAGGGCAGTAGTGCAGTATATGTGAATGGCGTCATACATGCCGGCGACCCTTATGCATTGGGATGGCTGTACATCCCTGTGGAATTGAAAAAAGGATTGAACGAGTTTTATATTCGCTCAGGTTATTTCACGCTTGCCTGTCTCGCTTTTCCCAAAAAAGAAATATTTCTTGATGCTGCTGATCCTACATTGCCTGTGGTGAACATATCGGAAGACAATACTGCATTGAAAGGAGCGGTAGTGATCATTAATAATAGTTCTAAGCCGGTAAGTGGCTGGAAGATCAGAAGTCATATAGCAGAAGGTACTGTAGAAACCGCATTGCCGGACATACCGGCAATAGCTACACGAAAAATAATATTCGGGTTCAATGCCGGCAATATTCATCAAAAGGGGAAATATGATCTTCAGCTAACGCTGATCAACGGGAAGAAAACGGCAGATGATATTACCACGTCAGTAGAATGTGTGGCGCCGGGAGAACATTACAGCACCACTTTCGTAAGCGATATTGACGGCAGCCTTCAATATTACGCTGTTACGCCACAGTCGCCTGCACCCACGGAAAATGCTGCATTATTCCTTTCTGTGCACGGGGCAGGCGTGGAAGCGATAGGGCAGGCGAGGGCCTACCGGTCTAAAGACTGGGGCACACTGGTAGCTGCTACCAACAGGCGTCCCCGGGGATTCAACTGGGAGGACTGGGGCAGGCTGGATGCGCTGGAAGTATTGGCATCGGCAAAACAAAAGTTCAGACCTGATCCGCAGCATATTTATCTTACAGGCCATAGTATGGGCGGGCATGGCACCTGGTTTCTCGGCGCTACTTATCCTGATAAATGGGCGGCTATTGCGCCAAGCGCGGGTTATCCCACATTGAAAGAATATGGTTCTCATGACGGGAAGATCCCGGATAGCACAGATTCACCTGTAGAACAGCTATTGCTGCGGGCAGGGAACCAGAGCGACGTGGTAAAGCTGGCGGAGAACTATAAGCCGTTAGGTGTTTATATTTTTCACGGGGATGCAGACAGGACAGTATCTGTGGAGTATGCCCGGCAAATGAAAAAAGTGCTGGCACAATTCCATACTGATTTTGCCTATAAGGAATACCCGGGCGGAGGGCACTGGATCAGCAACGAGAGCGTTGACTGGCCGCCTATATTTGACTTCTTTAAAAGGCATATCATCCTTCCGGACAGTGCGGTCAACCATATTGATTTTAAAACTTCGAGCCCCGGCATCTCTTCTGCTTTTCGCTGGGCCGCTATTATACAGCAGCAACGTCCGTTGGACTTCAGCCGCATGATATTTGACAGGGATAATGCCGCTAAAACAATAAAGGGCAGCACTGAGAATATCAGTATGCTGAAGCTGGCGCTGGATCAATTTGGAGCAGGCAGCACCGTAAAGATCACCCTTGACAGCTTAAATACTATTTCATATAAAACCATGACTGCGGCAGACAGCATTTACCTTGTCAAGCAGGATATGCACTGGGTGCTTTCGGAAGCTCCTTCGCCTATGCAAAAAAATCCTTTGCGATATGGCACCTTTAAAGAGGCATTCAACCATCGTATGGTATTTGTATACGGTACCAGGGGAACAAAGCCGGAGAACGAGTGGGCGCATAATAAGGCCAGGTTTGACGCAGAATCGTGGTATTACCGGGGTAACGGGGCGGTAGATATTATTGCGGATAAGGATTTTGCTGAGGAAAAGTATGCCGGGCGCAACATAATACTTTACGGCAATGCACAAACGAACAGTGCCTGGAAGGCATTGCTCTCCGATGCTCCGATACAGGTGGACAGGAATAAAATTGCCATCGGGAAAGATATTTTCACAGGCAATGATCTGGCTGCTTATTTTATCTGGCCAATGAAAAATTCGCCGGTGACATCTGTGGGGATTGTAGCCGGAACCGGTATAGAAGGTATGCAGGCGGCCAATGCCAGCCAGTATTTTGCAGGCGGCAGCGGTTTTCCTGACTTCATAATCTTCCGGCTGGATATGCTCCGGGATGGTAGTAAAGGCATTATCACGGCAGGCTTTTTTGACAACAACTGGAAGTTAGATGATAAGAACAGGGTGGGAGAGTAGAGAATGTGAGTTTTTGAGCTATGAAAAAGAACGCCACGAATTCCAGCGTTCTGCGCGGCAGGATGATTTTGGGATACAACAAAGCCACAAATTCCATAGGTCCGCAAGCGGACTGATCTATGAATACAACAAAGCCACGAATGAGTCTTTTTTGAATTGACCATCTATTCGTGCATTTGTGGCTAGATCTCCTTTATTCGTGCATTGGCGGCTATTTCTTCTTTTTTTTCTTTTTATTTTCTTCGGTTTGGGGAGCAAGCTGATGTTTATACTCCCGGTATTTATCGTTGATATATACCAGCATGGCTTCCCTGTCGTTGGCGCGGCAGAACTTGTAAGAGGGACGGTAAGTGTACATGAAAGTGCGGAGAGAGTCGCCTTCCAGACCGGTTATTTTGGATACATAATTATAGGGAAATTTAAAATCAATGTAGTATTCCTCTTCCTGCTCGTAAAACATTCTTTTGAATCTTCGCTCATTTTTTTCTTTTTTAGAGAAATGGCTCAATGGGCTAAAGGTAACACCCACACCATCGCTGATAGTGTTGCCCTTACCGCCTACGATCTTGCTGGTGGGAGTATTGAGCGCCTGCGAAAATTCTTCCGCCCTGCTCAGGGAATCCACCTGGTATTTATTCAGCTCTCCAACGCCTACTTCTTCCAGCTCTATAAAATGCTGGTCAAGAAAAATATCAAGACCGTTGCGCAGCATATATTCTTCTACCCTGACAGTGTCTGAAAAATATCCGGCGGAAGAAAAAATGATATGGTCGCCTTCTTTCGCTGCAATTTTGTAATTCCCCCCCATATCACTCGTAGACGTGGTCTTATTATTTAGGTTACTGACTGTTGCAGCGATAACTACCCGGTCATACCCTTTGTCAAATATTTTACCCCGTAAATAAGATTGCCCCCATCCTGCGGAGCAATACCATACCCCTGCTATTAGAAGCAGCACATGTTGAATCCTCATAATTGCACACAATATAAATCAGATTACAATGTGGCGGTAAAATTCTTTATTCACGGGATAATGCAGCTTTCCTTTGCAAAGCTTCAAATGCAGCGCTCACATATACCAGGGGCGCATTCCAGTTGATGGCAATTTCATTGCAGGCATAAGCTTTCCCGTCATCAATAAAAGCTGTTTCCGGATCGGCGAACGGGTAAGGAACTTTATCCTGCATACCGGGGTTGGGGCCACCGGCCAGCAAACCGGGAACAGGTGCTGCAATACCATCAGCCCGGGAAGGACGGTGATGAATATGGAGGGGCGACTTTGAGCTCGCTCCGGTAACAAAACAATACCCTGTGGCATTACGCCCCAACACATAATCCAGATTGGATAGCGCTGCCTTGAGGTAAGTTGTTGTATCGCTCATCATATAAGCATTGATAAGGGCTATGCTTTGATTTAGTGCTACGGCATTGCTGCCCCATATATAATCTTTGCTGCTTTGGCCCATCATTGTTTGGAAAGCCCGGTTGCCGCCATTGGTAACCAGACCGCCTGCAAAGCTGAACAATTGATCCCGGATAAGATCATAAGGTATGTTTTGAGATGTAGGTTCCGCTGAACGATACTGACGCATTAAAGTATAACAGCCAAGCATACCCACATTGCTCCATGACGCCAGTTGTAGCTGGTGTATGGGATAAGCATTTATTGCAGGAAGATATTCGTCTTTGCCGGTAGTGGTAAACAATTCAGCAGCGGCCCAGAATCTTTCGTCTGTAAAAAAATGATCCCCATAAGCTCCCGTCGTCACCGGGGGAGAAAAGGATGCATTAATGGCAGACTGGTCGTAGGCAATTCCTGGATGGAGGGTTGCCCATTTCCATGCATATACTGCAGCATCCAGGCAACTGTCAGACAGCCCGGGAAGCACTGATGGGAACTGCCGGAATATTCTTGCTGACTGCGCCATGACCGCGACGAAATCAAGCGTGGCAGCAGTGCTTTTTTGTACCACGTACCGCGGAAGCTTCGTGACGCCGGGCATCACCTGTCCGTCAAACGCTGCGTTTGTGCATTTGTGATAAACTCCCCCGTCATCAGGATCCTGCATTGTCAGCATCCATCTCAGGTTATATAATATCTCATCCAGCAGGTCAGGCAGTTGATTGTTGCTTTCAGGTATATTGGTTTGCAGTCCGGCAAAATAATCAGGGAAGTCTTCATAGGCTGAAAGCAGTGTGCCCATGGTAATACCTGAATTGACAATATATTTATTATAGTCGCCTGCATCGTACCAGCCTCCAGGGCAGGAAATAACAGTACCTGCCGGTCTGGTGACCGTGGCGGCTGAAGGATGTATAAGCACGCGGGTATCCGGATGACCGGCAGGTCTTTTCCACTGTCCTGCATATTTTTCTTCAAGCGGCATAGCAGACCGTTGATAGTAGAAACCTTTTAAAGCAGCAGCGGTCAGCGCTTCAAATACATTGTCATTAACGGAAAATATTGCTGAAGAAGGAAGCCCTTTTACATATACGATATATTTGCCTGTTTGAGTAAAAGAGGAAAAATCGGCAATACGCGTTACAGCAGGAGAATAGGAAGATTGTACCGGCGGCCGGAGCTCTCCTTTAAATACGGTGTCTTTCTTATCAGCGCTTACAATGTAAAAAGAGTCTGAAGCAGGCGAATTGATAATGACAGCGATTTTGGGACCATACGGATAAAACCCGCACTGGTTGAGTACAATGCCCGGCGTTCCTGCATGGCAGTAATATATTGCAGCAGTTAGCAGGAGTATTAGTATTTTGTACTTCATGGCTTCAGGTTGTGTTTAGCGCAGATCATTTTTTGTCGATTGCCAATATTACAGCACCACGTGCGGGCAGTGTTACTTTTACACCGTTGGCGGTTGATGCAGCTCTTGCCTTGACAGAGACATAATCTTCAGGTCCGCCTGCTTCAAGTGTGGTGCTGCTGCCGTTCACACTTACTTTCCTGGAAAATTCGCCATTATCATTACCTCCTTCTAAGGTATACCAGTAAAACCGGTTGCCAGCTTTAAAATTTTTCCATTTAATTTCAACAGATAAGGGTGTTATGCCGGTATTCACCAGGGTTGCATTTATTTGTCCTGAGCTGAAAGTAGAAGCATAGGCTTTGAGACTACTGCTACCCTGTATGTTTACAGGCACTAACCGGTCGCCCAGCAGCTTTTGAAAAAAGTACATATAGTAGAAAGAAGGCCGTGGCGTCCATTTGGGAATATTGGGTTCGTTGCCATCACTGAAAAGCCCGTGATCGTCGCCGTTGCTCCAGCCGTTCAGCAGGTCCCAGCGTGCCGCCAGCCCGTATTTATTCTTAATGGCTTCTCCCATCACTATGATGGCAAACAGCCCGCTGATATTCGACACCTGTTGTTTAGCACCTGTAGCAAACATATTCCATTCGGTTAAAGCAAAGGGTTTAACAACGCCGCCGGCTGTTTGAATCTGTGCAGTTACAAAATTCATCATCTTCTCCGGAACGGTGAGCGCCGCGTTCAATACATCAGAAGCATTGGAATTAGTTTCATAAGGAGTAAAATAATTATGCAGCACATAGTAATCATTTGCGCCGTTCAGTTCCGGTATCATAGTCTGATTCCATGTTTTTACCGTATTGGTTTGCCATGCTTCCGTAGCAGCTTCGTAAGTTACAGCGCCTATATAGATGGTTTTGCCAATTTCTGCGGCGGCGTTCTTCATGGAGTCTGCAAATACCTTAAAGTGTTGAGCATATAGCTTACCTGTTAAATATTCGGGTTGCCCGTCTTTATTTTTTGAAACATCAATACGGTAGCCCGCTTCCCAGTCGCCATAGCTTTCATTGCCTATCTCCCAGTATTTGGTTCTGCCATTGTCATACCTCACCCAATCGGCCGCCAGGTGTGCTGCTGCTGCCACCGGATCATCACTGGTGCCGTATCGCGCATATCCATAATTAATAGTAATGACCCCTTCATTATTTGCGCTTTGCTGCCGCATTTGATAGTACTGGTCGGTGCTGGCGGACCAGCCATTGTTTATTTTTCCATACCAGTAACCCGCATCCTGTAATGTCCCGTTGGCATTCATCAATTGTGCGGGTGCGTCTGCAGGTGCTGCACCTTCCGGCCGGTTCCAGAAATAAGTATCACTGGCGCTTCCCGCAGGCCAGCGGATAATATGGGGATGCAGGTTAGTAATGTGATTCATAAACAGGGGCTGATCTATCATTGACGTCATCCAGGTATTGGCGTTATGCCCTGTAATAGTAAGGGGGATTTTGGTAATGATAGATGATGCATCTATGGTCACTGTATTATTTGTAGTGGCAGGGATAGCAGTTTCTGTAAAATCAGGAGCGGCAAATGTTTTTGCCTTCCAGTCATCCAGGAAAAAATCAATCGTTGTGGCCGCAGGCGGATCTGCAACAGGTTGGACAGTTATCGTATCTGTATCCCCGCCGGGCGGGTCAGGCTCAACAGGGGGAGAGCTGTTTTTTTTGCAGGATTGAAATAATATAACCAGGATAAAAATATATTTAATCACCATGCCAATATTTTAAGCCGTGCAGACCATTATAGTATTAGGTCAGGCAAATTATGTCTGTTATTGTGAAAAGTGAGAAGACAGACGTGAGATGTTTCACCTCTCACCTCTCACGTTTGACGTAACAGGTGCAGCATCCTATAACTGCGCCTGCTGTTTCAATTGTTACTTAACCAATAACAGATCATCAAAATAAAATGTCTCATCCTGGTTATCCGGTCCTTTTATCCAAAAACCTATCTGGTTTGAGGGCGAACCTTTTGCCCATAAGCCTATATCTGCAAGGGACAGCTTAAAATATGTCCATGTTTTTGCAGGTATATTAAGCGGCATGGACTGATCGTTATTGCCGAAACCTCCATTCCTCTTATCTCCCGTAAGATAAAGTGTCATATCTGCAGAGCCTCCTTTTATCCAAACCGTAAGATATTTATAGGATGGATCGGAAGCAAGCCCGGGCCACCAGTTTGCAAAACCAATCAGGTGCCAGTTGCCTTTGGCATAGGTTTTTCCCACGGATTTGCTTCCGGTTTTATGTTCAGTGGTCGAAATGAAACCCGGATCTCCCCAGGAACCATCGCCCCAGCCATCACCATAGCTGTCGGTAAAAATCTGATAGGCTTTGTCAATATTGACCAGTTCCTGGCTGGTAGTGATAGTACCTGTAGCATTTGTTATGTTCAGTGATGCCCTGCCTACTTCTGTTGCGGTCAGCTCGATCACCAGCTCTTTTTTGGTTTGGGATATGATAGTTATTTCATCGGTGCTGCCGGTAAAGGTTACTTTACTAACATCCTCCAGGTTATTGCCGGTTAGTGTTATCTGTGATCCTTCGGTAAAATCATAGTTGGATACCGATGCCACACTCGGATAGGCCAGCACCCGGAAAGGTACCGTCAGGGTTTTGCCGATGCTGTTGGTAAAAACAATATTCTGCTGACCACCAAGAGCGGTATCAGGCACGCTGAATATGAGTGCGGTCTCTGTGTTCAATGTAGAATAAAATGACGCAGGCACATCGCCTTTATCAAACATTATAGTGCGCATATCGCCGAGCCCTGTTCCTTTTAAAGTTACCACCGATCCGCCACTGGCAGAGTCAGTGCTTATACTTGCGAATACAGGATCTCCCGGCTCCACGTGCGGGCTGCCGTCCTTAAAATCTTCTTTGGAGCAGGCATTTATTACAAGCATGGCCAGGAAGGTTACAACAAGCCATGCCAGGTTTTTGAACGAAAATATTTTTTTCATACAAATAATAATTAAGATGGAATTAATAATAGGGTACGGGATCTTTTGCCAGTTCGGGATCCTGTAAAATTTCTCCCGAAGGAATAGGGAGGTACATCATGCTTTCCGTAAACGTTGATACATTATAGTAATTTGTTGCCGTGCCCCTGTTTTGTCCGGCGATGATTTCTTTGGCTTTTTGATAACCCTGTCGTTGTATATCAAACCAATATTCCCCTTCAAAAGCAAATTCAACACGACGCTCTTTTAATACATCATCCGTTGTAATAGACGTTTTGGCGGAAAGACCAGCGCGGGAACGTACTTTATTAAATGCTTTTAGTGCATCGGTGTTATCCGTTGATGCATTGGTACCTAACACAGCTTCTGCATAAATAAGCAGTATATCTGCATAACGTAAGATCATGGTATTAATACCGGTATTCATTCCTAATACGGTTTCTCCTCCATACGACGCACCGGGGCCGACTACATATTTGGCGATATTGGAGCGGGTATCGTTTTTTTGTCCACCTTCGCCTATGGTAACCGTTGTATCATATTTATAGCCGCCCGCCATAAACTGATTATACTTGTCGTTGGAGCCCTGGGGCTTCCAGCTGAGCTTGCTCCATCCATGTTCCATTATTGACCCTTTGCGACGAAGATCGCCAAACTCATAGGCGCCTTTGATATCCATGGTGGGCAGGTATAATTCCCACATGCTGGCTTCGTCTGTCTGAAGATTTCCGGGCCCCCGATCAGGGTTTTTTTGATTGCCTGATCCCCAGGGATTAACTGTCAACTGGTGCTGTATGGCAAACATGGACTCTATATTGTTATTATTGGCGCTTGAATTGAACATTCCTGCATAGTCAGGAAACAGGTCATATTTGTTTGACTCAATTACCTCCCATGCTTTTATTTTAGCGCTGTCGTAGTCTTTCCTGTACAGGTAAAGTTTTGCCATCATACCCTTAGCTGCGTATTTGTTAAGCCGGCCGGGAACAGGGTCTGTTTCCGGCAGCCCGGCCTCTGCTAACTTCAATTCTTCCAGCGCAAAGCGTAACACATCTGCCTTGAGATAACGCGGAATATTAAAATTGCCGCTTTTTGCGGTGCCCCCGGGATCAGTTACGATCGGCGCGTCGCCCCAGGCACGTGCAATAAAAAAATATACCGTTCCCCTGAAGAAGTGACATTCGGCTATGGCAGGATCAATGAACGAAGCGTCTCCTCCCTGACTTTTCTTTAATTCTAATGCGTTCATATACTCGCTCGTCCAGCCGCCTATTTTATAAAACACTTTCCACGCATCTGCAAGCCTGACTGATGTGGAAGCAAGTGTAAAATTCAGGAAAGGAGCATCATCTGCATTGCCGCCGCCGGTATATTCATTGCCTGCCATTACATCGCCTATTACGTCCATCGCCCTGTTTTCATAACCGCTCCACGGCAGCCCGTATAATGTGCTTGTAAGCCCTCTTACTTCATCTGCAGTGTTGTAATAGTTAGAAAGTGTTGTCCCGTCCAATGAGGAGCGCTCAATAAAATCTTTTTTGCAGGATGCCAGCGCTATCATTGCTGACAACAGGGCATACATACTTTTATATTTCATTTTTTTCATTTTAAAGGTTAAGTATTATAGTTCAACATTTACACCTGCCGTAATAGTACGCGGGTTAGGATAGTGCCCTGCATCAACATTCATCAGCCTGATATTATTATTGAATGCACCAATCTCGGGATCATACCCGCTGTATTTGGTGAAAGTCCAGAGGTTCTGAACAGAGAGGTATAACCTTATATTGTTCAGCTTTGCCCTGCTGAGAATACTTTGAGGGATCCTGTAACCCAGTGTAATGTTTTGAATGCGCAGGTAAGAGCCATCCTCCACATAACGGTCAGACATAGCTATATTATTTACCTGGCCACTTACAAACCTTGGCAGCTTGCCATCTGTATTGGTTGCAGTATACCTGTCTAACACTGTGCGAAGCTGATTGTAATATACATTGTCCATTTTTTCAAGCTGCCAGCGGAGGAAATTGAATACTTTGGCGCCATAGCTTCCCTGCAGGAATATGGTAGCATCGAAATCTTTGTATTGGAATGTGTTAGTGATCCCATAGGTGAATTTGGGCAGAGGACTACCGATATAAGTGATATCTTTTTCATCAATTACTTTGTCGCCGTTAATGTCTTTAAAGCGGATATCTCCCAGCCATGTATGTGCCTCGTCAACAGAATACCCGAATTGGGGAAGACTGTTGTCGAGATCCTGCTGTGTGCGGAAAAGCCCGTCGGTAACCAATCCGAAAAATGAGCCAACGGTGTAACCGGGATTAGTATAGGTGATAGTATAGTTATCATAATACACTTTCCCGGTCAGTCCCGCTGTTGAATTCGCCATCTTGTCGAGCTTGTTTTTAAACTGCGAATAAATGATGCCGGTTTTCCAGGAGAAATTTTTTGATTTAATATTAGTACTGTTAATGCTTACATCAACACCGGTATTCGACATCTGCCCCACATTTCCGACAGGCGCTTTCAGATCATCCCATGCATCACCCACACCGATCAGCCGCGGCCCGGTCAGGAACAACAGCATATTAGTGGTGGTTTTCCGGTATACATCTACTGTTGCATCTATCCTTCCATTTATAAAAGCAATATCAATACCGGCATTTTTGGTAACGACGGATTCCCAGCTCAGGTCGGGGTTGGCAATACCATTCAGATAGCTGGAATTGCCAAAGCCAACCGGGCCGGGCCAGAAACCGATAGCGGAAGTATAAGGCGGGTTCTGTGCACCTGAAGGAAGATTCTGATTACCCACAGCGCCATAACCTGCCCGTAACTTTAAGTAGCTTATGGCAGGCTTCATGCCTTCTGCAAAGCTTTCATTGGATACTGTCCAGCCAACAGATGCCCCGGGAAAATATCCCCATTTGTTATTGGGACCGAAGTTGGAGGATCCATCAGCCCTGAAGCTTACAGAAAGGGAGTAGCGGTTATCAAAAGCATAGTTAGCTCTTGCAAAATAAGATTCCATTGCCCACTGGCTCTTTCCGCCGTTCAGCTCCCAGGTAGTTTTATCACTGTTGCCTGCATTGATGTCGAGGATATTGTTTTGCAGATCCACCCGTTTTCCTGCCAGCCCTTCGTAGTAGGAATACTGCGCTTCGTGACCTGCGGTAACAGATATATTATGCTTGTCTAAGTATTTATTATAGTTCAGGTAATTCCTGATGGCATAGTAATAACTGTTCCCCCTGTTATCATATAACTGGCTCTGTAAAGTAGTAGTTCCTACATTGCCTGCGTACTGGTAGGCGAGGTTATTATTTAAGCCCAGGGAATACGAAATTTCATTCCTGAGATCAAGTCCTTTAATAAATTCAATATCAGCATACACATTACCGAAGATCTGGGCATTGGTAGTTTTATTACCCCGCATAGCGCTACGGGCAATGGGATTGTCCTGACCGTATTTTACCCCGCTTATCGTGTTGCCGCCACCCCAGCTACCGTCAAGATTTTTTACCGGTATCAACGGGTTCTGGATAGCTCCCCACCAAATGGTGCCTTCTGCGGCATCAGCAAGTGTTACGTTCTGTATATTCCTGGAACCATTGGCGCTTACTCCAATTTTTATCCAGTTCTTCAACTGGTGATCCAGGTTGAACCGCATGGTATATCTTTTAAAATCCGATCCGATCAATATACCGGTCTGGTCAAAATAATTGAGTGATAAATAATAATTGGTTTTGTCTTTCCCGCCGGAAAAGCTCAACTGGTGGTTGTTTACCTGACCGGTGCGGAACATGGCTTCCTGCCAGTCTGTTCCCGGCCCGAGAATGGAAGGGTCTTTAAATTCCTCGGTAGGCTGAGCACCCAGGATCGGCGCAACTTCATTCTGGTATTGTGCAAACTCTCTCAGGTTCATGATATCTAATTTTTTTACCACGTTGGATTGACCATAATAAGCGTCGTAATTGATTTTGCCTTCACCTGCTTTGCCTTTTTTAGTGGTAATAAGAATTACGCCATTAGCTGCCTGAGATCCGTATATGGATTGGGCGGAAGCATCTTTTAAGACATCTATTGTTTCAATATCATTCGGGTTTAAAGTGGCCATCACACTGTTACCGGTCTGCCCGTCAGAGCCTCCGAGTCCCGCATAGCCGGAGCTTGATTTTGTATTGCTTACAAAAGGAACACCATCAATTACAATTAAAGGATCATTGCTGTTGATAGTGGTCACGCCGCGTACTTTGATAGATACGCCGCCTCCCGGCTGACCGCTGTTATTCATTACGGTTACCCCGGCAACCTTTCCCTGTATAGCCTGGTCTATACCTGCAACAGGGAGGTCCTTGATATCTTTTGCACTTACAGAAGATATGGACGAGGTGACATTTGCTCTCTTGGCAGTGCCATAACCGACTACCACCACTTCGTTAAGGTTTTGTGATACTGATTCCAGCGTGATCTCCATCACTGCGGAAGAGCTGATCGCCACCTCTTTGTCTTTCATGCCCACTGAGCTTATGATCAGCGTTTTTGCGCCGGAAGGAACAGTAACTGAAAAGACGCCTGATGTATTTGTTGTGGTATAGGTTTTGGTACCCTTTACCTCAATAGTTACGCCGGGCAGCGTGTTGCCTTTGTCGTCTTTAACTGTGCCCGTGATCGTCCGGGCATTCTGGGCATACACAGATGTAATAAGCAGTAGCGGTAAAAGAGACCATAGCAGGGCTTTCATTTTTACCGCCGTTTTGTTTTTGTTCATATGCGTGCAATTATGGTTTTGAAATATAATGATAATTAGTATTTAATATTCATTTTTATCGTTTGTTCATTTCCGTTATATGATATGGCCGTGTCCGCCTGATCTGGTATTTCCTGTGTGGTAGCTTTATCATGACTGATCCATACTACCCGGAAAATCTTATTTTTCTGCATACCGTTAAAATCGCCCCTGCATTTGCCTATGGTGAGCGTTTTGCCTGCCTCATTGTAGCTGATAGGGATGGTGCAATATTTTCCCTTCTCATAGTTGTAGTTTATTCCCTCATCTTCATACAGAGTAAAGGAGGCATCCTTACCGGTATACACATACAGGGTGATCATATCAGGAGACTTTCCGGTAGTATATTGCATGTCGGGGCCTGCCGGGATGATCGAGCCTTCTTTAACATATACCGGCATGCGTTCATAAGGTGCAGGAGCTGTAATAATCTGCCCCCCGTCTATATATTTCCCTGTATTAAAGTCGTACCATCCCTGTCCGGCAGGAAGGTATACTTCACGGCTCTTTGCCTGGTATTTGTATACGGGATTGATCATCAGAGAGGGCCCGAACATGTACTGATCCCCGATATTTTTTACTTCAGGATCGGCCGCAAAATCCATGATCAGTCCCCGCATGAGAGTATAGTCATTATGATAAGCGCTTCCCGCGAGAGAATAAATATACGGCATCAGGCGGTACCGCAGCCGGTTGTAGTACAGCATGCTTTTGTATGCCGGGTGCGTTTCGGGAGCTATATTAAAAATCTCCCTGTATGGGTATTGACCATGAGAGCGGAATAAAGGACAGAACGCACCGAACTGGTACCAGCGCGTGTTCAGCTCTCTCCATTCTTCAAGGGCGGCGCCCTGTGGTGCAGGCTTGTCATATTTGTCTTCTACAAAAAAGCCGCCGATATCAGTTGTCCAGTAAGGTAATCCGGATAAGGAGAAATTGATCCCTGCCGGGATCTCTCTTTCCAGCTCATCGAAACGTGCGGCAATATCCCCGCTCCAGGTGGCGGCCCCATAGCGTTGCAGCCCGGCGTAGGCGGAACGGGTAAGGATGAATACGCGCTGGTCTGGGCTCGTCGTGCGTTGTCCTTCATAGATCCCTTTTGCATTTGCCAGCGCATACCCGTTAAAATACTCAGATGATGGCCCCAACGCCGTGGGATTCATAAGGGCTTTGCGTTTTTCAATAGTGGCATTGGATAATATATCCGGTTCTGTAGCATCCAGCCACCATGCATCAACACCTTTACTGAAAAGCTTTGCATCAATCAGGCGCCAGAAGGCTTTCCGGGCATCTTCATTATAAGCATCATAAAAAGTGGATACATATCCTTTGCCGATCCAGTCCCGGGTCTGGTCTTTTACATTTTGCTTATAGAGCCAGTTATGTTTATCAAACAGTTTGTACGGCTCAGTGCCTTCGTAAAATTTTGGCCAAACGGAGATCATAAAATGAGCGTTATACTCATCATGCAGTTTTTTTATCATGCCGGAAGGGTCAGGAAACCTGCTGCTGTCAAATTCCTGGCTGCCCCACTGGTCTTCTTTCCAGTAGCTCCAGTCGAGCACAATATTGTCAAGCCCTATTTTTCTTTTCCTGAATTCGGCTACAGTATTTTCGATCTCTGCCCGGGTTTTATACCGCTCCCTGCTTTGCCAGAAGCCATAAGCCCATTCGGGAAGTATGGCGGCTTTGCCGGTCAGCAGTCTATAGCCCTGTATTACTTTGTCAGTATTTTCACCATATACAAAATAATAGTTGAGCTGTTCTGCTGCTTCAGATGACAGCCTAATGGTATTATACATGGCCGAAGGAGCAGGAGAGAGCCATTGAAGCGAAGCAAATGCCTGGGTCGACTCGGGGATCCAGGCTACTTTCAGTGAGCATGGCCTGCCTGCCTGCATAGGGTATTCAATATAAGAAGGACCGGGATTCCATCCTTCCCGCCATTTGTCAAAGACTAATTGGCCGTCCAGCCACAATTGGAGATATCCTGATGAAGAGAGGTAAAACTTATGCATACCGGTGGTGTCGGGGGTAATAAACCCTTCCCAGGTCACTTTTCCCAGGGCCATCGGAAATTGTCCCGGTATTTCTTTTAATGAAGGGAGAAAAGAATAATCTATTTTATTTTCCTGTCTGCTGAGATATACCTGGGTGCTGTCGTCACGATTGCTATAGGTAGCGGTCAGCCCGGGAGAGACACCATCTTTCCCTTTGAGTACAAAAGAAGAAAGCTGACGTTTTTCCCTGTTGTCGCCGAAATGAGTGATCGAATAGTTATCCCAGAGAATACCATAATGCCGGCTGGATACTACAAAAGGCACAGCTACCACAGAATTATATTGTGTAAGGTCAACATCCTTATTCTTATAATTAAAGATGCCGGTTTGTGGCTGACCGAGCCCGTAAAAGGCTTCTTCTGTGGGCGACTCAAAAACCTGGCTGATGCCGTAAAGGGATTTGTTGTCAATGGTTACCGGTATAAGTTTTTTTCCGCCTCCTTTTTTTTCCTGCAGTATAATATTACCGGTACTGTCCCTGAAAACAACTTCGCCGGTCAGTTTGGAAATGGTTGCTGATATGGAAGGGGTTTTAATTGTTTCGGATGTTTGGGTGCTTTCATGCGCCCAGGCGGCTGCGGGTAAGCTGGCGCTGTCGCGCATAAGGCTGCTTTCCCCGGACAATTTTTTGCCTGCGGCGCAGGCAGCTACCTGTATGATCCTGGAAGAAATGACGGAAAGCCTGATCAAAGCAGCTCCATTGGGTGGAGGCTGTTTTATATGCACTATAATGCCGTCGGAAAGAATGTCAACATCCTTATTAAGGGTACAGCCGGTAAATATTAAAATAAGATTAATACAAGCAGCAGTCAGGATAATATATTCTTTTCGGCAGGCAGTCATTGAGCGCAATACATTTTTGGTATTCTCTGAATATCAATACTCAAAACTACTATTCGCGGAGGCAGGAGAGGTGCCACAGATGTTTAAAAGAGGGTATCTGAATGTTACCCGAAGGGTATATTTTGTTTATTTGAAGGGTATGAAATGTTAAGGCTTAACTATCCCGGTGCTAAGTCGTTATCGTGAGAAGTGAGAGGGGGAGACGTGAAATGTTTCACTTCTCACATTTCTCGTTTGACACAGCACCAGCTTCTTAGTGTCCGCCCCCATGACGGGGGATGGGTGAGTATTAATATAAAATACCTATCTTGATAAAGATATAAATGAATGGCTGCGGCATCTTGCGATGTCAATTATTTAACTTTATACGATTTTATTGCAGTTCAAGCCAGACGGTTAGCATATATGAGAAAAAAGTTCCTGCTTTTTTGTGTTTGCCTTATTGCCTGTATTACTATTTATGCCCAGCGGAAAACTTACCAGTTCATGCGGCTGGATGTTCGCCAGGGACTTTCGCACAATCAGGTAAATACCATATTTAAGGATGGCGCCGGCTTTTTATGGTTTGGCACTATGTCGGGGCTTAACCGTTATGATGGTTATGATTTTAAAGTGTTCCGGAACGACCTGGATGATTCCACCTCGCTCAGCGATAATTATATCAGCAATATTTTTGAATTGCCCGGGAATAAGATGTGGATCGCAACCCGGAACGGCAATAATATTTACGACCCCACCACCGAGTCATTTTCCCGCAACGATCAGCATTATCTCGCCTCCCTTTCTTTGCCCGGCGGTTCTGTTACTTTTATCTCAAAAGATAAGCAGGGCGATTTTTGGTTTGTATACCAGAACCTGGGCGGTATTTATAAGTATTCCCCCGGGAGTAAAAGTGTTCTCAAATTTTCCTATGTGCCCAATGACAGTGTAAGTATTGCTACCAGCGATGTGGCAGTACTGGCGCATGATCATCAGAATAATACCTGGGTGGTGCACCGCAACGGTATCATCGAAAAGCTTGATCACCTTACCCATAAAATAACATTCAGGACGGACCAGTTGAAAAAAAGAAACAGTGGCAAAAATGAGAATTACTCGTTATTTATAGATAATGATGATGAGCTTTGGATATCAGTGCTCTTGTCGGGGATACCCGGTGGCATATACTGGTATAAGCCCGCGCAGGATACGCTTGAGCGCTTATCAAAGGAATCGGGGCAATTCCGTCTCAATACGAATATTGTAGCCGGCGTTGTCCAGGATAGTGAAGGGAAAATATGGATCGGGACCGATCACGGCGGTATAAATATCATTGATAAAAAAAATAACCGCATCCAATACCTTCTCAATGATGCTGAAGATCATACCAGCATTTCCCAAAACACCATCTGGAGTATTTATAGAGATAACAACGGGGTGATATGGCTGGGTACTTTCAAGCAGGGCATTAATTATTATAGCAATCAGCTCGCCCTGTTTGATCTGTACAAGCACAAAACATTAGATGCTGCCAGCCTGCCTTTTGAAGACATCAACAAATTTGCTGAAGACGAACGGGGTAATTTATGGATCGGCACGAACGGGGGCGGGTTGCTATATTATAACCGGGCTTTGAATACCTACAGATCCTTCCGGCACGATCCCGGCGATCCCAACAGCATCAGCAGCGATGTGGTCGTTTCACTATGCATTGACCACGAAAACAAATTATGGATAGGCACTTATTTTGGAGGACTGAATTGTTTTGATGGAAAAAGATTTATCCATTTCAGGCACGATCCTGCTGACCCCGGCAGCGTATCGGACGACAGCATCTGGGAGATATTTGAAGATTCGGACCATGATCTCTGGATGGGGACATTATCCGGGGGAATGAACATGTATGACAGAAAAACAAAAAAGTTCAGGCATTTTGATGTGGAGAACCGCTCTCTCCATTCCAACTATATTTCTGTTATTGTAGAGGACAGTAAAGGCAACCTCCTGTTCGGTACCTCCAATGGTATTGATATGCTGGAAAAAACCTCGGGCAACTTTACCTACTTCGGGCATGATGATGCTAATGGCGCATCCCTTAGCAATAACAATGTAATGTCAATGCTTGAAGATGGCCGGGGATTGATATGGGTGGGCACAAGAGAGGGGTTGAATGTTATGCATAAAGACAGGAAGCGCTTTTCCGTATTCCGCAAAAGCGACGGGCTGGTGGATAATACTATCCTCACCATACTGGAAGACAGCAGGCATAACCTTTGGGTGGGAACGCCGAACGGACTTAGTCATGTGATCGTAAATTATAACGACTCCGGGATGATCTCGGCTCATTTCGTGAATTATGACGAATCGAACGGGCTGCAGGGACGGGAATTTAATGATAAGGCAGCCTATAAGACCCGCGCAGGAGAACTGATATTTGGCGGGCCGTATGGCTTTAATATTTTTTCACCGGATAAATTCCTTTCCTATAAAAACCCTCCCCGGATCGTATTGACCGGCTTACAGATCTTTAATGAAAACGTATTGCCGGGAGAGGAATTAGACGGGCAGGTTGTTCTGCCGGAGTCTATCACCCAAACCAAAACCATTACGTTGAAATATAACCAGAATGTATTTTCCGTTTCCTTTTCAGCGCTTGGATTGGGGATGTCGGCGAGGGATAAATTCCAGTATATGCTGGAAGGGTTCAATAAAGAATGGCTGACAACAGACGGAAGGCAAAGAACAGTTACCTATACCAATATAGATCCGGGGCAATACACGCTTAAAATAAAGCCTGATGGCGTACCTGGTATGGAAAATGCAGCAGTACTGGAGGTGAATATACTGCCCCCGTTCTGGAGAACGATCCCTGCGTTTTTATTATATGCTTTGGCCGGTATTGCCATACTGCTGGTGGCGAGGCATTTCACTATACAGCGGGCCAATATGCGCTTCCAGATGGCACAGCAAAAAAAAGAAGCAGAGCGTATTCACGAGCTGGATATGCTGAAACTGAAATTCTTTACCAACGTGAGCCATGAATTCAGAACGCCCATATCACTGATACTGGCTCCTGTGGAGAAAATGATGAAGCAGGAGGAAGAAGGTCCGAAAAAAAAGCAATACCAACTGATCTACCGGAATGCCAAACGCCTGCTCGGGCTTGTTAACCAGTTGCTTGATTTCAGGAAGCTGGAAATGAAAGAGCTTCGTTTATACGCTTCCGTTGGAGATATTGTATCGTTTGTAAAAGAGCTTGTATTGTCGTTCACGGATCTTGCCGAAAAGAAGAATATTGATTTTACTTTCAATGCTGCACCGGAATCTGTTCACACCTCTTTTGATCCTGATAAGATGGAGCGTGTTATGTTCAATCTTTTGTCCAATGCTTTTAAGTTCACCCCGGAGCACGGGAAGGTTGCTGTGGATATAACAGTCTGCCGGAAAGAAAGTCAGGGGGTAGTGGAGATCAAAGTGAGCGACAGTGGTATCGGTATCCCGGAGGAGAGCCGTGAGAAAATATTTGAGCGCTACTTTCAGCATGATACTTCCGATAATTTGCTGGGGCAGGGGAGTGGTATAGGGCTGGCCATTTCAAAGGAGTTTGTAAGGCTCCATGGAGGGGAGATCAGGGCGGCTGAGAGGCCCGATGGCGGCACGGTCTTTACGGTATCGCTGCCCGTTACCGAATATACAGGCACGTTCTCACAGCAGGATCATGGTGAAACGGAAATGCTTATGTATAAGGCAACCGAGCATTCGCATGATGATACTCCGGGGAATGTAGCCAAAGGTAAAAAAACAGTGCTGGTCATTGATGACAATGACGATATCAGGTTTTATATAAAAGACAATCTCCGGCATAGCTATATCGTTTACCAGGCTGCCAATGGAAAGGAGGGATGGCGCAAAGCGGAAGAATTTCAGCCGGACCTGATCATATCCGATGTTATGATGCCTGACATGGATGGAATAACGCTTTGCAGGAAGATCAAAAATGATCCGCGCACTTCTCATATCCCCGTCATCCTGCTTACCGCCCGGAGCACCGATGATCAAAGGCTTGAAGGGTTCAGCACAGGCGCTATTGATTACATCACCAAGCCCTTCAGCTTTGAAATATTGCAGGCAAGGATAAAGAATATTATGGCGCAACAGGAATCCATGCGAAAGCTTTTCCAGCGGCAGATCGAGATCAATCCCGCGGAGATCGCTTCAAGCCCGATAGATGAAGCTTTTATTGCCCGTGCAGTGGAAGTGGTGGAGAAGAACATGGCGGAAACGGAGTTTTCGGTAGAAGACCTGAGTAAAGCGCTGCTTATGAGCAGGGTAGCGTTGTACAAAAAACTGCTTTCCCTTACCGGCAAAGCGCCGCTGGATTTTATCCGGACTATCCGTATGAAAAGAGCAGCGCAATTACTGGAGAAAACGCAGATGAGCGTATCTGAAATTGCCTATGAAGTGGGTTTCAGCAATCCCAAATATTTTACGAAATATTTTAAGAAAGAGTTTAATACCCTGCCATCAGAATATATGGCAATGAAACGGAATAAGGCTGTTTGATATGTCCTTTCAATCAACTTTCAACATCCTGATTATATTGCTTAAATCCTATTCTGTTCCCTGGCTTTGGTTTACTTCGCTGCTTAATCAGTTATCTGAGCACTACAAAAATATTTTCAATCTTTGGGAAACCACTCTATATTTCGTTTCACCTGTCATACATTTCTATTTCTTCCCGGTCATCGCAGCCGCTCAATACGGCACAGATGGTAATACCTATAATGTCTTTGAGTGTAATTTGGTGCGATCTATACGGAGATCAGTCAGAGAATCAAAAAACGATAGCATTTTTCAATGCAGTTTCTACATAATGCCTATTCAACAATCAAACGGGGATAACTTTTTACTCTTTTCTTATCAATCGCTCTTTACTAACATTTATGAATAACATACTCCTGATTTATATGCGTTTGCCCTGCCTTCCTTTGTTGTACAGAATTCACGAATGTTTATACTATTATAGAGACCAGGAACGTTTTACTGCTGTCCGTAGGCGCACTGATCAAATATCCCCGTTTATGAAAAATCTTTTTTACCTCCTGGCAGCTTTTACTGCTTTCAGTTCATGTTCCTCCACCGAGCTGGTCACACTGAGTGTTGTTGAGCCGGCTCCTGTAACTGTTTCCTCCGATATTAAACGGATCGTGGTCATAGACCGCACTGAAACATCAGGTCAAAACAAGACAGTTGACGTTGTTGATAAGGTGTTTTCCCTGGAAGGAGCCACGCTCGACAAAGAAGGCGCTAAAGCGGCAACCGCGGGAATGAGGGATGAGCTGACAAGAAATGACCGGTTTGACGAAGTGATATCCTATCCCGGAGTGCTTTCCCGCAGCAGTGTGGCCGGAGTATTCCCTACGCCTTTGTCATGGCAGGAAATAGCCGATGTTTGCAGGAAGTATAATGCGGATGCGGTATTTGCTCTCGAATTATTTGATACCGACTCAAAGATAAGCTATGCTGTCAATCCGGTGTCGGTGAATACTCCTCTTGGAAAAGTGCCTGCTGTAGAACATACCGCCACAATGGCTACCAAAGTAAGGACTGGCTGGAGAATATATGATGCCCGGGGTAAGCAGTTACTTGATGAATATATAATTGAAAAGATATTGAATTTTTATGGTAAAGGCATTAATCCTGCCGCAGCGGCAGCAGCGCTCCTGGAAAGAAAAGAGGCGGTAAAGCAGGCGGGCATAAAAGCGGGCGCCCAGTATGCGCTGCGCATAGTGCCATATTCCGTAAGGGTGAGCAGGGACTATTATGTGCGTGGTACCGATAATTTCAGGGTGGCGCGCAGGAAAGCGCAAACTGGGAACTGGGATGGCGCAGCAGCTCTATGGCAGCAGGAAACCGGTAATGCAGATGCCAAAGTCGCCGGGCGTGCATGTTATAATATGGCGATCATCGGCGAGATCAACGGAGATCTTGAGCAGGCCACAGGCTGGGCGCAGAAAGCTTATGAGCAGTATGCTAACAAGCTCGCGCTTCGTTATGTAAAAATACTCGAAAGACGAAAAGAGGATAATGCAGTGCTCAGCGAGCAGACTGCAAAAAGATAGTGGCTATTACTATATCCGGGAAGGCGACAGGATGCTCGTCCATGAGTAAATGCAAGACTGCCTTTCCGCTGTTTTCCTTTAAATGTAAATACAGAGAAACATTTAATTGTTTCGCCTTCCGTAGTAAAAAGTCATATTAGCAGTCGTATTCCCGTTTTTATCCCATGTTGTAGTTGGTCCATGCGCAAAAATTCCTGACCATGTGGATTGGGATTTCTTATTTCCGTTGTTCCAGTAAGTAGTGTACATAATGGTATTATACGGAGTATATTCTTTTGTCCACAACAGGCGTCCTGTCCTGTTCCAGTATTTTTCCAGGGCTGTTTTCCTGCCGTTATAATAGACGGCTTCATATTGTTGTTGCCCGTTTTCGTAATACCAGCTTTCTTTGCCGTTCCTCAAAAATTCACCATTATCTGCAATCCACCCGCTATACTGTAATCGTACCTGGCCATTGGGATATTTTTCTTCGAAGTGTTTTGTCTTCCCGGGGGAAGCTACGCCGGGATTTTTGTGCATCTCCGATTCAAAGTCTGACAAGATCCAGGCTTCGTTCATTGCAAATTCCATGGCAGGCAGGCTTTTAGAGGAGAGCAAATGAATAATGCCGTTAGGGCTTTGCGTGGCTGTGCAATACCCAAGTGTGCCCCAACCCTCGTTAGGCCAGCTTTTATCTGTTATTCCTTTCCAATCCTGGTGAGACGTTACCGAGGGAAGCTTTTTGATCCTCCAGGTTTTCCCATCATCAGTGGAAAGCGCTACGTAAGCACCCCTTTCCGTAATACCGGCAGGCGGTGGATTCCTGAACATTTTCATATTTTGAAAATCACCTGCCATAAATAAGTTACCACTTTTTAACCTGATAATTACCGGTCGCTGGTTACTACCCAGGGCGGCGAAAGGAGTTTGGGATTTCCCTGTCCATGTTTTCCCGAGATCGGAAGAAAAACATTGCGGCATATATCCTTCAATATTACTGTCTTTACCTCCCATACCTAAGATCCTTCCGTCTTTCAGCAAAACGAAACTGGTATGCCGTCCTGCCGTTCTTCCTCCCGTATCGTACCATGTATTACCGTCATCATCACTTGCCCAAAGGAAGGAAGTAGCCCAGGAGGAGGATGTGCTTTCATCCAGGCTGCCGTCCGAGCCGAAATATATAGCATTACCCGGTCCTCTGAAAGCGCTGGTGATTGGCTGAGGGGCAAAATCTCCGACAGCTCCTTTTATTTCGGGAAAAGTAATGGCGCTCCATGAAGCCCCGTTATCATCTGAAGTAGTAAACCGGAATGGGGTATTGCCAAAATTGCGGCCGCCGCTAAAAAACCAGATCTTTCCATTGTCGTTCCATAGCAGGGCAGACTGGTCGTTCAGGCCTGCCAGGCTGTAAAACAAAGAGGGCATTTCCCATTCCTGGGATCCATAACGGAGGCGCGTAGCTACCATAGTAGTGTTTGGAGCGTTCTCGCTTTTTTTGGGTTGAGATGAAAAAGCGATGTATAACAGATCCCCGTTGGGGCATACCGTCACTCCGCCGCTGTGCAGGTTGCCGATAATTCCATCATCCAAACCTACCGCCTGGTTATCTCCGGGAGACGTCAGGTCTGGCGGGCTGGATATCAGTGGCCGTGATGTAAAGTACGGCTGATCGGGTGAGGGGCCGGTGCCGGCATCAGCCTTGTGCTGGCTTACACCGCGGAAGGCCATCCCCGGCTCGAAATGCGCCGGAGCTGTCCGGGGCATTTCACCTAACACAACCCGGAAGCCGATAAAGTGGGGGCGTTGCCCGGCAGCGTACATTTTAGGGTAATCGGGTGGCAGGCTGCTCCGGTTAGCCGCATAATAAAAAATACCGGTAGTATCAGGTTCAAAAACCTTCCCCTTGTGATTCCTGGTGCTTATGGCGCCACCCCTGATCACTTTTCCCCAGCTATTATCATAGCCTACAGGATCGGTTTGGGCCGTATCCGGGTAAGGACCAAGCCAGTCGTAGCACCACTCCGGCGCTCCCGATGCCATGTTCTTTAAGCCCCAGGGGTTGGTATCGTCCTGCGGCCGCTGGTGACCGGACCAAAACAACCCTTCTGATCCTGCTCTGTATGCATACTCCCATTCCGCTTCGGTGGGCAAACGGTATGGTTTGCCTTCTTTCCTGCTCAGCCATTTGCAAAAAGCAAGGGCTTCATTCCAACTGATGCCCGTAGCATAAGGTTCAAAGTATCCTGTACCGTTGTATTCTTTTTTAAACTGCCGATATTGACGAATAGTAACCTCCGTTTCCGACATGTAGAATCCTTTACTTATCGTAACGTGATGAGCAGGCTGCTCGTCTGCCAAAGGTGCATCTTTAGACATGCTCGTAGGTCTCCCGATGTGAAATGAATCCGGTTGTGCACCCATCAAAAAGTCGCCTTTTTCAATGAAGAGCATCTTCATACCAATGGAATTGGTAAAAGGCCCGGGCGCTTTTGTATAAGAGTTGTTAAAGCCTAAAAAAAATATACCGGTCATTCCAAAGAGCAAAGAAGGCAGGATGGTCTTTTTATTCATAACGATGTTGGGTTCTGATATCTTACCGGAAAGTTTTGACCAGGGACTATCGCAATATATATACTGTCTTTTCCGGTGTACTGTATTGATAGAGTGATCCTGTGCCGGGTAATACCCAATAGTGCAGGGAAATATTTGAACAGGTAATTATTACATTTTCTGATTCTTATCCTTAGTATTTACTTAATACCAGGCTACTCTGATTTTATTTTTGACCAGTCCTTCCTAATTGAAAATAAGAAAGTAATCCACCCTGTTTGATCCTGTAGTGTCTCCGGATTGGTTAAGATATATTTAAGTAAGGCTGTCAATATGAGTTGTTGAATATTTCTTGCGCACCTGCTTGTAACGAGGATTGCTAAAATGAAATTTATAGCTGATGAGGATTTATAAATTACGAATCAATGTCGTTGCCTTTAGCTTAAGCATCATCATAAAACTTTTTAAAGGGATATATGAACAATAATATAAAGCTGACAGATCTCCTCAAAGCAAAAAGCAGGGTCCCACCCCAGGGTGGGAGATACGAAGCCCGCCGGCTTGAGGCAACCAACGACTTAATCTTAAAAAACGCTATGCTTTCTTAAGCAAACGACATTGATTTACGGATTGTCAATAAAGTTCGATGACCGCATGAATGAATCTATCCGGGCAGGAATAATGCCGGGCCGTGTGGAGTTTTCAATGAATGATGAAGCCGCTGACTTATGTGTCATCAGGGTTCATCATTTCCAGGAAAAACTACTTCATCTTCTTTGCATCGTCCAAAAACTTTGCAAGACCTATATCAGTTAACGGGTGCTTTAACAATCCGAGGATAGGCTCAAGCGGGCAGGTGCATACATCAGCGCCCAGCTCTGCGGCCCGTACAATATGTAATGAGCTGCGGATAGAAGCAGCCAGTATCTGTGTTTTAAAGCCCTGCAGGGAGTATATCTGTGCTATCTGGCCTATAAGTTCCATGCCATCCCAGTTGCCGTCATCAATCCTGCCCACAAAAGGAGATACATAGGTGGCGCCGGCTTTTGCAGCGAGGATCGCCTGCCCGGCAGAGAATACCAGCGTGCAGTTGGTCCTGATGCCATTATCGGTAAACCATTTCAATGCCTTTACGCCCTCTTTGATCATAGGCACTTTCACCACGATATTAGGGTGAATGGCGGCCAGCGATTTACCTTCTGCTACAATACCGTCAAAATCTGTGGAAAATACTTCTGCGCTGATATCGCCTGACACTATCTCGCAGATGGTTTTATAGTGATTACGAATAGCTTCTTCTCCTTTTACACCTTCTTTCGCCATAAGAGAAGGGTTCGTAGTAACGCCGTCCAGTATACCGAGTGCATTGGCTTCTTTGATCTGATCAAGATTGGCTGTATCAATAAAGAATTTCATAACCTGTTTTTTGAATTTCTTTTATGGAATGTTTAATAATTAAAAAAGGCAAGTTACTTACATCGCACCGCTACAACCGCCTACCCTTGCTACCTTCCGGTCCTGGGGGAGTTCAGCAGGAGCTGGTCGTATAAGACTTGCCACTGCAAATATACATGAATTGCCATGAATAGCCACGAATGCACGAATAAATATAATTAAAATAGATTGGCGCATTCTGTACAAGAAAAGAAAACATAGCCACGATGCACGAATATATAATGCATTTTGATTCTTTATTCGTGCATTCGTGGCTTTGTAGCTGCTCTATTGCCCCGGCCTGTTTTGCAGTGAATTCAGTGTGGTCACATTTACCAGTTGGTCATACCGTCCTCCTAATTCACGATAATATACGAGTACGGTATACTCATTTTCTGCTTCCCAAATATTACCTTCTGTTTCATCGGTGTTGAAAGCCTGCTTACCTGCAGCCGGGCTTAAAGCATAAGCATAGTCATAATATCCCTGCTTCAGGAGCAATGTCGTTTCATATTGTCCTTTCTCTTCATTCCATTGCAGTTTTGCTTTTTCATCTTTGCCGTAATGGGTCATCTGTCCAATAATATACAGCTCTTTTCCCTGGTAAGGAGAGCGGGAAGGAGTGATATAGGTAAAATGCACTGTAGCGTAGTCGCCGTTCCAGTAGGGATTTACATTTTCATTGGTGAGGGCGGCGTACCAGCCGTCATAGTCTTTGTAATATATGTATCGCTGGGTATTGCGCGACACGTCTGGTATAACATACAGGTCGTATGCCGTATTCGTATTCTGCTGGCGGCGAACCCGGTCGCTCAGCAGGCGAAAGCTGGTGAGATCAAGCCAGCGCCATTCCCGCATTGCCGGGAAAAGGCAATCATTTTCCCCGTTATACTCATAACTGTTGCCGCGGATAATATTAGGCTTTATATTTTGTATACAATTGTCCCATCGGTCATTTTGCAGGATGACCACTTTTATTTGCTGCTGCGGATAGCTTACATTCATATTACCTGAGTTTACCGTCAACTGTATCTTTTGGTGGGTACGGAAAAACTGCTGGTTGAATGGCTGCTGTACCTGAGCAGCTACAGAGACCATGGGGCTAACCACCACAAACCGCCTGGTGAAAGCCAGCCTGGAGGTATCCCCGTTTATAAAAACTTTCAGAAGATAATTTCCCGCTTTGACCGGCATAATATCCCGGTTGGGAAATGTAAGCTGGTAGTGGGTATAGCGCGTCAACACCTGCGAAGCGCTTCTGTAGGTGGTTATCCGCTGGTTGGTATATCCTTTCACATAATCGTAATAGCTCATCTGCACGGGCGACCAGTCGGCATTACGCAGCTCAAAATTGTAATAATAACTTTTAATATCGCCATCCATATCATCAAAATCAAGCTGCAGCATATCATTGCTGTTGAGCTTCACTACCGGGTAAGCCAACTGGTTACCATACATGGTGAGCTGAACGGTTTTAATATTATCCATGAATATTTTATCAGGCTCGCGCTGTGCCAGCGCGGGCGCAGTGAAAAAGATCATATAGCATGCCAGCAATCCTGAAAAGTAAAATTTGCACATCGCCTAATTCTTTTATCTTCACAATTTAGTAAAATAGCAGGATTGAATATAGCTTCATTCATAGCAGGCAGGATAGCATTTAACCGGCAGCGATCATTTTCCCGTATCATCATCCGGCTGGCAATTACCGCTACGGCCATAAGCGTAGCTGTTATGACGATGACGCTTGCCTTTGTAAACGGCTTCCAGGAAGCGGTAAGCCAGAAAATATTCAGCTTTTGGGGACATATCCGCCTGCAGCATTACGAGCAGTATAAGTCTTCTATTGCCGAAGAATCACCTATAGCAAAAAACGACAGTATTGCACAGGCTATATCCGGTATACAGGGAGTAAAAAGAGTGCAGCCCTTTGCTACCAAGTATGCCATTCTCAAAACAAGCGAGTCTATTGAAGGAGTATTGTTCAAAGGGGTGGACAGCAGTTATGATTTCAGCGCCATGCAGCAATTCCTTACACAAGGCAGGTGGGTGCATTTTAATGACAGCTCCTACAGCAGGGAAATTGTATTGTCGGAATATACTGCCAAACAACTCCGGCTAAAGCTGAATGATAAGATCCTGATCTATTTTTTCAGGGGAGGAGATCAAAAGCCGCGCCCAGATAAGCTTACCGTAGTGGGGTTGTACAGGACTTATATGGAAGAATACGACAAGCTCTTTGCCATTGGCGACCTGGGATTGGTACAACGGCTTAACGACTGGACGAAAGGCGAAATAGGAGGCTACGAAATATTTGTGAACGATTATCATGCAATTGATGAAGTGAATGAGCGCATTTTTGAATCCCTTCCCCCTGAATGGGGAAGCAAGACCATAAAAGATATCTATCCCAATATTTTCGACTGGCTCAGGCTGCAGGATGTGAACAGGAATATAGTGCTTGGTGTAATGGTGGTAATTGCCATCATTAATCTTATCACCTGTCTTATTATTATGGTACTGGAGCGGACAAGGATGATTGGGGTACTCAAGGCATTAGGCGCTACGGACTGGAAGATACAGCAGATCTTCACCATCCAGGGAGTCTTCATCAGCGTAGCCGGAGTGCTGATCGGACTGATCGTTGGTTTGGGCATCTGCATTATCCAGGAGAAAACACATTTTATTCATTTCTGGGATGAGAATGCTTACTATATGACAGTGGTGCCTGTGAAAATTGTATGGTGGGAAATTGCATTGGTAATAACAGGTACCATGATAGTATGCTCGCTCACTTTGCTGATACCAACACTTGTGAGCAGGAGGATACGGCCTGCAAAGGCAGTACAGTTCAGGTAGAGGGTGCAAGGTGAAGACATGAGAGGTCAAACGCGGGATAACCCTGTTCACGTTTCACGTCTGTCGTTTCACGTTCCCCTTTTCCCATTCCCATCAGCCTACTCTTTTCTACGGAACCGTATTGTGCCGCTTGACTTTTCTGTAGATGTGATATATACTTCATTTCTTTTGCCGTCTATGACAGCTACCATGAGCGCAGTATTAGGCGGGATGGAACCCAGGTTATCTGCATACATCACCAGCTCGTTTATATCTCTGCCGGGGTCAAGTTTGATCATTACGCTCAGCGGTTTATCAGTGAGCCGTTGCCGCGATAAAATAAGCTTGTCGTTGAAAAAAACAGAAATAGTATCCCCGTCTATTTCACCATTATCATAAAAATCAACTTTGATCTCATCGCTGCCGGCTACATCAATTGTTTTCAGCACATTCCGGGTCCTTTTTTCAAAACCTTTTACGGTTGGGGTGAACACTTCCGGCCGGGTTGTTTTTGCAAGAGGAGAATCCGGAACTGTTTTTTCCGGTATTTTGGCTATGGTCTGGTTGCCCGGCGATGTTATTTTTTTAGTATCAGGGGCACTGGTTTTGGGCTTTGTGTTGCCGGCAACCGGCTTACCGGATCTTTGAGCAGGTGTTTTTGCCGGAGGGGTATGGGTGCGGGGTTTGTCAGGCTTTGCTGCAAGGTTATTGGACGGTATATTGATTTTAGGCTTTGCTTCCGGCGGGTCCTTTTTTACCATACCCGGGGCAGGCTTGGGAGGCGTTACCCTTGTCAGCATCTTTCTTTCCAGCTCGGTGGTACCGGCGCCGCAACCGCTGCTGGGGATATATCCACGCCAGCGCCCTACCAGCTTCTCTGTATTGCCCTGTTTAAGAAATGTCAGTATATGGGTTTGAAGACAATCTGCCCATCCCGGGGGAGTATTGCCTTTTATCCGCTCTTCTTCATTGACTATAATTGATTTTTCGGCAGCATTATAGCTGCCTTCCAGGCGGCATATCACATAGTATCTTTTGTCGGGGTAGTTAAAATAGGAATAGGAATATCCTGTTACCTCGGCGCCCTGCACATTCAGCTCAAGAACATATTCCGTGTTATTACCGCCTTCCCTGGCTACAACGTTCCCTGCAGTATTAAAAGAACCGCGCCATTGCCCGCTCAGGCTTTGTCCGCTGCAATAATAATTCATGCCCAGAGACGTCAGCACCAATAGTAACAAGCCTCTCATTAATGGTAAAACTTTTTATTATGCAAAAATAACCTCAATAGTAAGGAAATCGGCGAAGGAAATGAAATGATACGCCAATAGTTCGTTAAATTTGCGCTCCTTTTTAAGGAGCAGGAGGATTACAATATGATTAAAATAACATTTCCGGATGGCGCAGTCAGAGAATATCAGCCGGGGGCAACATCACTGGATATAGCAAAATCAATCAGCGAAGGGCTTGCGAGAAAAGTGCTGGCGGCTTCGGTAAACGGGGAAGTGTGGGACGCTTCCCGTCCTATTAATAATGACAGCACGCTGAAACTACTTACCTGGAATGAAAAGGATGGAAAATCCACTTTCTGGCATTCTTCCGCCCACCTGATGGCGGAAGCTGTCGAATCATTATTCCCGGGCGTAAAGTTTTGGGTAGGTCCTCCGGTAGAGAATGGGTTTTATTATGATATGGATCTGGGCGACCGTAAGATATCGGAAGAAGACCTGCATGCGCTGGAGAAGAAAATGAATGAGCTGGCGAAAACCAACAGCCCGTACGTGCGGAAGGAAATATCCAAGGCGGATGCCATAGATTATTTTTCTAAAAAAGGAGATGAATATAAGCTTGACCTGCTGCAGGGGCTCGACGACGGTAAGATCACTTTTTATACACAGGGCGGCTTTACAGACCTGTGCCGGGGACCGCATATCCCGCAGACAGGCCTCATCAAAGCCATAAAGCTGACCAATATAGCCGGCGCATACTGGAAAGGTGATGAGAAAAACAAGCAGCTCACCCGCATTTACGGCATCACTTTCCCCACGCAGAAGGAACTGGACGAATACCTGCTGATGCTGGAAGAAGCTAAAAAAAGAGACCACCGTAAGCTAGGCAAAGAGCTGGGAATATATACCATGGATGACGATGTGGGGCAGGGGCTTATCATGTGGCTGCCTAATGGTACCGTGGTCATCGAAGAACTGGAAAAACTGGCCAAGGAAACGGAGAGCGCAGCAGGATATAAGCGTGTGGTCACCCCGCATATTGCCAAAGAGAGCATGTATCTTACCAGCGGTCACCTGCCTTATTACGCCGACAGCATGTATCCCCCTATGGAGCTGGATGGTGAGAAATACTACCTCAAGTCAATGAACTGTCCGCATCATCATAAGATCTTTGCAGCAGAGCCTAAAAGCTACCGTGACCTGCCCTACAGGATCGCAGAATACGGTACGGTATACCGTTATGAGCAGAGCGGTGAATTGTTCGGGTTGATGCGGGTACGCTGCCTGCACATGAACGATGCGCATATCTACTGCACCAGGGAGCAGTTTGCATCTGAGTTCAGGGCAGTGAATGAGATGTACCAGAAATATTTCAGGATATTCGGTATTGACAAATACGTGATGAGGCTTAGCCTCCACTCTCCCGATAAGCTTGGCAAGAAGTATGTGAATGCACCCGAATTGTGGAAGGAAACCGAGGAGATGGTAAGGCAGGTGCTCATTGAATCCAACATCCCTTACGTGGAAGTGCAGGACGAAGCAGCGTTTTATGGCCCTAAAATTGATGTGCAGATATTCAGCGTGATAGGGCGGGAATTTACGCTGGCTACCAACCAGGTAGACTTTTCCCAGGGGCGCAGTTTTAAGCTGGAATATACTACGGCAGACAATCAGACTGAAACGCCATTGATCATTCACAGGGCGCCACTGGGCACCCATGAAAGGTTTATCGGGTTTTTGCTTGAGCATTATGCCGGGAAGTTCCCCGTGTGGCTTGCACCGCTCCAGGTAAAGGTTTTACCGATAAGCGATAAGTTTTCGGACTACGCACAAAATGTTTTAGAATCATTGAAAAATGCAGATATTCGCGCTGAGATAGACAACCGCCACGAAAAGATAGGACGAAAGATCAGGGATACCGAAATGGCAAAAGTGCCTTATATGATAATTATTGGAGAAAAAGAAGTGAACGAAGGGAAAATAGCAGTAAGGCGCCAGGGTAAAGGAGATGCAGGATCAACATCAACAGAGTCGTTTATAAAAGAAATACGGGAAGAAATAAAAACGAGGAGCGCCGGGTAATATGGATCATTCAACTAGTGTTATGTCAAACGTGAAACGACAGACGACAGATGTGAGGACCTCACCTTTATCGTCTCACTTCTCACAAAAAAAATAGACAAATTATTGTTGACATAGCACTAGCTATTGTGTAAGTCATTTTTTCATTTTATCTTGACGCTGCATATATAAACAATTTATCAGAAATTTAAAAAACAGTATTCAAAACTCCGCAACAGGGAGTATCACTTTAAAAATCGTAAATGGCATTTCCACCACGACCACAGTTTCAAAAGGGTAATTTCAACCCACGTTTCAAAAGAGAGCAACAGCAGGAGCATCGCACAAATCACATGATTCGGGTACCACAGGTAAGGCTGGTAGGCGATAATGTGGAAGTAGGTGTGTATTCTACCCAGGAAGCATTAAAAATTGCTAACGAACAGGGGCTTGATCTGGTAGAAATTTCCCCCAACGCTGATCCGCCGGTTTGTAAGATCATTGACTATAATAAATTCCTTTACGAAAAAAAGAAGAAGGAAAAGGAGATGAAGGCCAACTCCAAGGTTTCTGAAGTAAAGGAAATCCGCTTCACTCCCAATACTGATGAGCATGACTTTAATTTTAAGGCAAAGCATGCAGAAGATTTTCTGAAAGATGGCAATAAGGTAAAAGCCTATGTGCAGTTTAAAGGCCGCGCCATCATGTTCAAAGAAAGAGGCGAGCTGCTGTTGCTGAAATTTGCGGAAAGGCTGGCAGAGATCGGAGCGCCCGAAGGATTGCCAAAGCTGGAAGGAAAACGTATGTTGATCATCTTCGCACCAAAGAGCCAGAAAAAGAAAAAGTAGTGTTATGTCAAATGTGAAACGACAGACTTGCCGACCGGTTTACCATGCCGCAGGCATGGCAGGCAGGCGATAAATGCGAGATATTCACTTTTATCATTTCACTTCTCACCAAGAAATACGACAAATCATTGTTGACATAGCAGTAGATATATTCTGCAGTTTCGGCTATTGAAAAATAGTATTCATCTGCAAAATTTGATTTTGGATAATCAGGTTTTGCAGTTTTTTTTGAATGCCCTTTCAAACATTAACCATATTTAACGTGTGATCAGGATTATTCTTAAAGGTTCAGGGTATTTTTGATTTTAAATTAATCCATTTATTTTCTCTGAACCATCATGAAACCCGGAAATTTACTTCTCCTTATTTTAATATTAACTTCCTCTTTCTCATTTGCCCAAACAGAAAGGACAGTGAGAGGGAAAGTATATGACAGCAGCCATCTGGCATTGCAGGGCGCTACAGTATTCCTGTTTAAAGACGGCTCTGCCGATACTTTGAAAACCGTTACCGGCAGGGACGGGCAGTTTGTTTTTAATAAAGTACGCTTCACCTCATTCCGTATCAGGGTCACTAATGTAGGTATGGAAAATAATGAGCAGGCATTTGATTTTGAAGACAGCAAAACAGATCTGAATACAGGCAGCATCACGCTTATACCTTCCATTAAAACATTGCAGGAGATAGTTATCGCACCGCCACCCATTGTTATAAAAGAAGATACGGTGGAGTTCAAGGCAGATTCTTTCAGGGTAAGACCTAATTCCTCAGTGGAAGATCTGCTGAAAAAACTGCCGGGATTACAGGTCGATAAGGATGGCAATATCACCGCTCAGGGAAAGACGGTAACCAAGATCAAAGTGAACGGCAAAGATTTTTTTGGCGGCGACCCCAAAACGGCTTCCCGTGAGCTGCCGGCGGAAATTATAGATAAAGTGCAGGTGGTGGATGATTACGGCGATATGGCAGCTATCTCAGGTATAAAAGAGGGCGACCCCGATGTTGTAATTAATCTTCAACTGAAGAAAGATAAAAGCCAGGGCGTCTTTGGCAAAGCTTCCGCAGGTTATGGTACAGATAACCGCAAGCAGGCTACACTGAGCGCCAATGCTTTCAGTGCAAATACACAATTATCACTGCTGGGAAATCTCAACAATATCAACCAGAACCTGTTTGATTTTTCCAATGACGGAGCCAACCGCAGGGGGGGAGGCGGTGGTGGGATGCGCACTATTAGCGGAGGCAGCAGCAGTAGTGGTACTTCGGATACCAATGCAGATCAAAACGGCATCACAGACAATAAATCAATAGGACTGAACTTCAGAACAGATTTCCCCGATAAGAAAGGATCACTATATGGTAACTACAGCTTTGCCAACAGGAATACTGTGATCACAAAAAACACATCCCAACAAAACCTGTTTGATAACGGGAACACATTTGTAAACAACAGGAATACATTATCAGACAATATCGGGAACAATCACCGGCTGAACCTGAACCTTGAATACCAGATAGATTCATTTAACTATATCAAAGTAAGACCTAATTTCAATTACGGTTATGCTGACAACAGGAGCAACGGTGATTTTGATTATACCAGCGCAGGCTCCAAAACACAGGAGGGGTATTCCGGTGATACGGTATCAAACAAATCTCCCAATCTCAACACAGAAATAAGCTATAACCACAGGTTTCAGAAAAGAGGACGCAACCTGTCCGTGAATATTAATCTCGGCACTTCATCACCCTACAGCGAGGACGACAAAATAAATTATACCAAAGAATTCCTCAAGGCCGGCGGTTCTTCAGAAACATTCATTGATCAGCTGATCAGGCAGGACAATAATAATCATAATTACGGTATCAATATAAGATACAGCGAGCCTGTTGCCAGCAACCGCTACCTCGATATCAGCTATGGATACAACACTTCCTATTCAAAGAATGACCGAAAGACTTTTGACCGCGATGCTGCTAATGCCGATCTCAACCTGAATGACAGCTTAAGCAATGCTTATGAAAATACGTTCGTAAATCAAAGAGTGGGATTGAGTCTGCGCACCATCAACAAAAAATACAATTATTCGTTCGGTGTTACCATGCAGCCCGTATATATGACCGGTTATTCCCTTACAAAGGATAGCGCCTACACTGCGCAGCGAAGGATCAATTTTTCACCTTCGGCAAGACTGTCGTATAATTTTTCCAGGACCAGGCGCCTGAACATGAATTATAATGCCAGCTATAACCAGCCCGGCTTTAACCAGTTGCAGCCGGTAAAGGATATTTCCAATCCGCAATATCAAACACAGGGTAATCCCAATCTCAGACCGGAGTTCAGTCATAATTTGCGGGTGTACTTCAATAATTTCAATTTCACTACCGGGCGGGTGCTGTTTGTAGGCATGAATGCCAACCTGATACAAAACAGGATCGTGAACAACAATATCCGGCTCGACAGCAGCGGCGCCCAGCTCAGCATCCCCGAAAACGTAAATGGTTATTATAATCTTTCTGCTTTCTATAATTACTCGATACCTTTTCAAAACCGCACTTATGTAATATCATTTAACGGAAATGTGAATTATAATCACGATGCCGGTCTTGTAGACAGTAAGAAAAATATCGGGAATAACTGGGTAACTACCCAGCGGCTCAACCTGGAAATTAACCTTAAAGAATGGCTCCAGACCACAGCCGGCGGGGCATACAGCCTGAACTCGACTAAATATGACCTGACCCAAAACGGGGAGAGAATAAGCTCCAATGCCTGGGCGCTTACCAATACCTCCCGCATTGACATCCCGGGCGGCGTCATCATCCGCTATGACCTCAGCTACACCATCAACCATGGACTTGCTGACAATGTAAATGCCAATCCTGTCCTGTTCAATGCTTCTGTTGAAAAAACTTTTCTTAAAAATAAAAACGGATTTCTCCGCCTTTCGGGGTTTGATATATTCAACCAGAATACCAGCGTTACCCGCCAGGTGACCGGTAATGCCATCATTGACAACCGTATCAACCGCATAACCAGATATTTCATGCTCACCTTCACTTATAAGCTCATGAAATTTAAAGGGCAGTCTTCCTCCGGGCAAAGCATGGATATGGATCGCGGGGGAAGAAGAATGTTTTGATTGAGAGAGCTATGGGCTGTGGGCTGTGGGCTATGGGCTATGAGCCGTTAGCCCGCAGCTCATAGCTGCCTGTCCCCAACTTGTGTCAAAGTAGTGACAGCCATTCTATGGTTTTTTAATTCATTTCAAATACCTTTGCGGACATTTTGGAACAGGAGTATTTTTGTTCAAATAACTAATTATCAATCAACTAATTAACTTTCTCATATGCCGGGAGCATTAAAAGAAGTCCGCAACCGTATTAAATCAGTACAGAGCACGCAACAGATCACCAAAGCCATGAAGATGGTGAGCGCTGCCAAATTGCGCAGGGCACAGGAAGCTATATTGCAAATGCGCCCTTATGCGAAAAAGCTGCAGGAAATGCTCAGCAATATTGTAAGCAATTCAGATGGTGAGGCCGGGGGAACTCTGGCTGTGGAAAGAGCTCCTGAGAAAGTGTTATTTATCGTTATTGCTTCGGACAGGGGGCTTTGCGGCGCATATAATGCCAATGTTACCAAGCTTGCCCGCTCAGTAGCCCAGGAAAAATATGGACAGCAGCTTGCCAAAGGCAATATCACAGTGTGGCCTATCGGGAAAAAAGCCGTTGATTATTTTCAGCGTGTGAAAATGAATACCAATGCTGCTTTTAAGGATGTGTTCCTGAACCTGAATTTTGAAAATGTGCAGCAGGTAGCCGCTACTGCTGTAGAAGCTTTTTCAAAGAAAGAGTTTGATGTGGTGGAGATCGTTTACAGTGAATTTAAGAATGCGGCTACCCAGCGCTTCGTGGTAGAGCGTTTTCTTCCCATACCTAAAGTGGAAAACCCTTCGGGTAAAGCCACCAAAGCAGATTTTATTTTTGAACCGGAAAAGGAAACGCTGGTGGCAGAACTGATGCCCAAGATCCTGAATACACAATTATACAAAGCTGTGCTTGACGCCAATGCCAGTGAACATGGGGCAAGAATGACGGCTATGGACAAAGCCAGTGAAAACGCAAACGAATTACTGAAAGGGCTTCGTATTTCTTACAACAGGGCACGCCAGGCTGCCATTACTACCGAGCTTACCGAGATCGTAAGCGGTGCAGCAGCTTTACAGGGATAAAATGGAAATTTCTCAGATCATACTACATATTGAAGCATTGGTTTTTGCCAGTGAAAAGCCATTGACGGCTATAGAGCTTGTTGAGCTGGTAAATAATGCGCTGGGCTTTATTGAAGACAGGGCAACGCTTGAACAGGTAGAGGCAGCTATTGACGGCATCCGCGAGAAGTATGCCACGGAGTTTTATCCTTTTGAAATACGGCAAAGCGGCGGCGGCTGGCAATTCCTTACGAAAGGTGCATATCATAAAACCATTGCTCAACTGAATGGCGATAAATTCATTAAGCGCCTTTCTGCGGCAGCCATGGAAACGCTGGCTATCATCGCGTACAAGCAGCCCATTACCAAAGGCGAGATTGAATCAATCAGGGGAGTGAACTGCGATTATGTGGTGCAGAAGCTGCTGGAAAAAGAGCTGGTGGTGATCTCCGGCAGGAACGAGGAGCTGCCCGGCAAACCACTGGTATATGCTACTTCCAAATCCTTTATGGACTACTTTGGTATCAATTCGCCGGATGATCTTCCGAAGATCAGGGAAGTACTTGCCGACCAGGTGGTGCAGCCTACTCTTGTGAATGCAAGCCATTTTGAAGTGGAAGAAGAAAGTAATCTTGTAGTAGGCGAGAACGGCGAGCTGCTGCAGCAAACTACCATAACTTTAGAAAATGTAGGAGAAAATGCCTCGTCGCCGGAAGAGGTGGAAGATCAGACTACTTCTGATCCAACAGAAGAGGAGCACCCCACTGCTGAAGCGCCCGGCTCTTCCGGAGTTGAAGATGCAGAAAATGACGGGTCTTCTGCAGAGGAAGAAAGTGATAAAGAGAGTGATCTTTAATGTTTGTACAACCTGCAATAATTTCAGCATAATTCTTTATCTGGTCATCCTTGTCTGAATTCACTTCCGGGATTTCTGTAGTTTTCCCGTTTTACAATGTGGCATTAGCCCGCTACCTTGAATGTTACAGGCTGCTTCCGGTACGAAGTAACTTTTATCCCGTTTTGCATGGCAGGGTTCCATTTAGGTCCTTTATTAATAGCATTTATTACCGCTTCTGCAAGCTTTGTTCCCTTCATGGTAAGCGCTTCCGCTTCCCTGATGCTTCCATCTTTGTTCACTATAAACTGAACAAGACAGGTGCCCGATTTCCCATCTTTTTTCAGATCATCTATATTCGTTTTCAGTGCACTGCTGATATATTTTACCCAGGCATCCTCTCCGCCGGGAAAGCTGGCCTCTGTTTCCACTTTTTGAAAAACAATATTGCTGCCTCCCTTAGCTGTGCTTGCAGCTTTGTTGCTTTTTGTAATTATTTCAATAACGCCGTTCCGCCCTTTTTCGCCGTATTTTTCAATAGCAGTTCCATCTCTTAAAACAGTTATGCTTTCAATATCATTGGGATCAACACTTTCCATATTTCCCGTCGTCATTGCCACTCCGTCAATCATATATAAGACCGAGTCCACGGCCCTTCCTCTTAAAGTTATGTTTGTATGGCCCAAAGCAGGATCAACCAGTCCTCTTTTTACAGCTTCCTCCCTGGTTATTTTTTCTGCCTTATCATTTTTATAAATGATGATAACATTATCATCTTTTGTGAAATCTATGGATTTAATGTTGACAGGCAATGTATCTTTTAGTGCTGCTGCAGTAAAAACAATTTTTTCAGTACTTTCCACAGGCTTCTTATTATTACCATCAGCCTGGGGTGCAGAAGGTTCAGACGGAGATATATCAGCCGTCACAGTTTGTGCTTCTTTGGCAAAACGTTCTATGCCCTTTAAAATATCTTTAGCTATTTTTTCCTGATTAGACGCGTTTGAAATAAAAGCCAGGTCTTTTGTATTGTTGATATAACCACATTGAATTAATACTGCGGGGTATGTGATATCCGGGGCGTCCAGCACCCATATACCCTGTTCTTTACGTTGCTTAAGATCCGGGGCTATGGTATAGGTTTGAGCTATTTCTTTTGTTATTAAACTTCCTAACAACCTTGACTCTTTATCGAATGGATTTTCTTTTCTTGAAACATACAGGTCAAAGCCGGATCTTTGTGTGTTTTGCTCTTCTGTATTATTAATATGGACAGAAATGAATGCGTCGGGTTTTTGTTCCAATGTCCATTTTACTTTGTCTCTTACCGGTTGAAAAATATCAGTTTCGCGGGAAAGCATTACGCGGATATTTGCATTACTGTTAAGCTGTTTTACTTTCTGTACAATAGCTAACGCAAATGATTTTTCTGTTGTCCCGTCCGCCGCTTTAGCGCCCGGGTCTTCTCCGCCATGCCCTGCATCAACTACTACGGTGAAAACTTTTTCAAGCTTAATGTTTTCATTGTCCTGCGGCAATAAGGTTTTTGTTTTAATGGTGAATGCTAAAAAAATAACGGTGAGCAACGGCAATGCGAGTATACGGCTTATATAGCTTACCCGCGGATTTTTCATTTTTGTCAACATAAGTAATCTGCGTTTTATGGATGAATTAAAGAAATTACTGGTCAGTCCGAAAGCCTGCTGCGGATAAGCGGCATGCAGGATCATCGCGGCAAAAGCGCTGGTATCGTTGTCTTCCACGGCTTTGCTGTCGGCAATGAATTCGTGAATCATATTCATTTCCCTGCGTACCAGCCAAAAGAATGGATTGCACCAGAAAAAGATCAGTACGATATTCATAAACAACCTGTCGGCGCTATGCTTTTCCTGCACGTGCACCAGCTCATGTAAAAAAATCTTTTTACCGGTATCTGAGTTCACATCTATATGATGATTCCAGAATATATACCTGAAGAAGGAAAAAGGCGTTCCCCTGGCTTCAGTATCTACAAAGTTGATCTGTTCAATTTTTTGTACCTGGTGCCGCCTGATGAGATTACTTAGCTTTAGTAAAGTATGTAGCAGCAATACTAAAAATGCCAGCGACACTAATAAATATAGTATGGAGATGCCCTGTTCGCCGGTAAGATGGAAGCTTCCGTTTTTGTCGGCCTCCATTATCATTTCATCCCCGGTGGTTACTACATTTAATAACTTTATTACCTGCCCGTCATCGTCAGACGGGATATGCCATATATTGATCTTAATAAGCGGAAAGCTCAGGCTCATGATCACCGCAGCCAATAAATAAAACCTGTTCCACCTATGAAATATTTTATTGTGAAGGGCAAGCCTGTAATAACCGTACAGGATGCCGGAGCAAATAATGACCTTGAAGAGGTAATATGCAATGCTGAGCATAAACACAGAATGAATTGTTAGTGATTTGTGATATTTCTTTGTGAGAAGTGAAACCTGCCTACCGGCAGCAGGCGATAGATGTGAGCATCTCACCTCTATCGTCTCACTTTTCACGTTATTTCCCCTGCTTCTTCAGCTCTTTCAGCAGCAGCTCCAGGTCTTCCACGCTGAGGTTGTTTTCTTTAACCATAAAAGAAACAACGTTGCTGAAGGAACCCTCAAAATAGCTTTTCACCATATTCTTCATGGTGGACTTTGAATAGGCCTCTTTGCTGACAAGGGGGTAATACCGGTGCGTACGGCCAAATACTTCTATGCCTACAAATTCCTTTTCCACCAGTATTTTTAAAATAGTAGCCACTGTATTCTGATGCGGTTTGGGATTGGGCTGCGCCTCTACCAGTTCTCTCAGGAAAGCTTTTTCCAGCTTCCAGAGCGTTTGCATCACCTGCTCTTCTGCCTTGGTCAAACTTTTTATTGTGCTCATAATATTTATTTCAGTAAACAAATATAAAACTAATTATTTAGTTTTAGTACTATTTTTTTAGTTAAAACATAAATTTTTTTAGGTTTTAGCCTTATCTTAGGTCAAAGTATCCGTTCTTTGCACTGATTATCGGGTAGTAATTATTTATACAGAGCAGTAACAGTATGGCAGAAACTATTCTTGAGCTTGAGCATGCAAATATTTACCAGGGGCAGTCGCTTATATTGGAGGATGTCAATATTAAAGTGAACAGGGGTGAATTTGTGTACCTGGTAGGAAAAACGGGCACGGGCAAATCGAGCCTGCTCAAAACATTGTATGGTGAATTGAAGCTGAAAGAAGGTGAAGGTGCTGTGGTAGGGTATAACCTGCGGGATATGGATTGGAAAAAGATCCCTTTTCTCCGAAGAAATCTTGGTATTGTTTTCCAGGATTTTCAACTGCTGACCGACCGTAATGTGCATGATAACCTCAGGTTTGTGCTGAGAGCTACCGGCTGGAAAGAAGACAAGCTTGTGGAGGAAAAAATAAATGATGTGCTGGAAAAAGTAGGGCTAAAAACAAAGGGGTTCAAGTTCCCTTTCGAATTATCGGGTGGAGAGCAACAACGTGTGGATGTGGCGCGGGCACTGTTGAACTCTCCCAAGCTGATCCTTGCCGATGAGCCCACAGGCAACCTTGACCCTGAGACCTCAGATGAGATCATGCAACTGCTATTTCATATCTCCAAAAATTTCGGTACTGCTATTGTTATGGCAACACACGATTACAGGGTTATTAATAAATTCCCTGCAAGAACCATAAGAACTGAAAAAGGAAAAGTGATTGATAATGCGGCGGTCAGCTTTTAGTGGTAAGTGATAAGTGGTAAGTGGTAAGGTGACCCGGTTACAAGTTGCAGGTTTCAGGTTTTGGCCTCTCACTTCATTCACTATTGCCCATTCACCTTTCATTTCTCACGTTTGACGTCTCACTTCATTCACTATTGCCCATTCACCTTTCACCTTTCACTCTATTCACCATTGCCTATTGCCCATTCACCCCAATCACATATCTTCCTCCCATATATTAAAGTCCGTGCGGTTTTGCTTAAGCAGCAGGTAATGATTCTTCAATGTTGCGCCAAATTGATAACTTCTGTAAGGAAGATGATTATTGGCCGCATGCAGCTTTAACCGCTCTGTAATTTCAGGATAATAGCTGTGATGAATATTGGGGAACAGGTGGTGCACAATATGATAATTGTAGTTGCCCAGCACAAAACGGGTAAACCAGTTCTCCCCGTTTACATCATTGGTTGTCTTCAGCATGTGCAAAAGCCAGTCGTAAGGAAGCCGTTTATTATTATCCGGGGAGGGGAATTCAGCTTCAATGTTAGCATGGGGCGGCAGCAAGACAAGCAGGGCCAGTATACTTGCCGTAAATATCATGATGATAAATGCCGGCAATAATGTTGCCCATGAAATACCCAATACCAGTTTTGGGACAACCAGCATATACATAAAATATAGTGCCTTAAAGAAAAACAGTTTTACAAATTCTTTTTTCGGTATTGAGATCCTTTTCTGCACAATCCTGCTGTTGCTGAAAAAATCTTTAAAGTCTCGGATGAGCAGCCAGTTGAACAGGAACAGCGGGTATATAAAAGGAAGATAAATATGCTGGTATTTATGAAATCGTGACGAAGGCGCCTGTGGTACCACTTTAACCAGGGCGCTTTGATCAATATCAGTGTCCCATCCGTCTACATTGGGATAGTTGTGGTGATACAGGACATGCCTTGTTTTCCAGATATAGCTGTTGGCGCCCATTAGGTCGAACAGGTACACCCACTGTTCGTTGAGCCGCCTGCTTTTAAAAATGGCATGATGCACGGCGTCATGAATTACGTTAAGGTAGTTAAGTACAAGCAAGACCCCCATCAGAGGGTAACAGGAGAACAGTACAGCAGGATTTCTCCCCCAGAGGAGAATACAAGCCCATGCGGCAAAATAGAGTGTGGGAAATAATATTGCTTTGAAGACTCTTTCACCCTTTCTTTTATCCACCAGCCTGTTTACAATAGTATTCGCTTCAGAGCGCAACTGCTGGAAGATCTGGTCGTTTGATCCTTTCTGATACTTTAATTTCTGTGCTTTTATCATGGCTTCCTAAACTATTATTAACAGTGAACAGGGACAGGTAGATTAGGAATTGTTCTTCACCGCAAATTTAAAAAAATTGAATTGAATATGAGGATACGAATGCCGGATTTTTATAAGCGGTCATTTATTTTGCCTTTAAGACAGTCTTCATATCATCTACTACATTTTAAGTATTTCTGCTCAAACTCATCGAATCTATTTTTAACAGGTAATACATACTGTTAACTATTATAACAAATTAAACATGCACACTAAACTCCTTGCAGCTACAATATTGTTGCTGATTACATCTTTCTCCAGGGCGCAATTTTCATTTGGACCAAAGGCGGGCTTCAACCTGTCGAAATTATCTTTTAGTAATGGCGATTTTAAAACCTCCTTTAAGCCGGGCTTTTACTTTGGTGGATTTGCGCATTATCCGCTCGCTGAAAAAATGAGCCTGCAGGGTGAGTTGCTTTACTCATCAGAGGGTACCAAAGAAAAACGAACCAATGCTAATATCAGCGGATACATTACCAAATCATACTTACATGTGCCTGTATTATTTCAATACCGGTTTTATGATAATCTCTATGCAGAAGCAGGAGTTCAATTGGGCCTCCTGCTTTCATCAAAAGAAAAATGGGGAAGCGGAAATAAGAACGACATCAAAAAATATTACAAAAGCTCTGATTTCCGGTTACCCGTTGGGGTAGGATATAATTTTAAAGATAATCTGGAAAAATTAGGTGTAAATATCCGGTATTCTTTCAGCCTTTCCCATATTAATACTGTAACAGTAGGCGGAGGTAATTTGAAAAATCAGGTTATCAGCATCGGCGCACAATACAGGTTATAACAGGTATTTTAAGGCCATCTCGTGTAACGGATGGCCTTTAAATACCTGAATAACGGCTGCAAACCTGCCCGGCAGAAGAAATAAACTTCCATCAACTTTTCTTCTTATCCGTATTCAATGCCCAGAAAACAGCATTGGTCAGCAATGTGATAAATGCACCATCCGAAAAATCAGCAGGATAACCGAGGGAGGTATAAAAGACACGGCTTTTGCCAGCCATTCGCGTCCATGCAATGGGCTGACTCCTGTCTTCTACACTGCCTGTCAGCAGGGGCACGGCATGAGGATCAATAGTGAAATCAACCAGGTAAAGATTTCCTTTACTGTGCCATTGAACGGGAATATCTTTTAGTATAGGATGACTTTTCTGCGTTTCTATCATCCTGACATCAGTACCGGGATCCACCGGTCCATAACCTTTGTTCAGGCATCCAAGAATATCCGGCACAAAATCCCACCAGTCAACGAATCCAGCTTTTTTGTCGGCCGGCTGCACAGAAAAAGCATGGTTGGCAGTCCGGATGCCTACCAGGGGCTTACCTCTTTTAAAATAAGCTTTGATGCTGTTCATCTGTTCTTCAGGCAATGCCAGTCTTCTTGCAAACACCACCAGGAGGTCCGCTTTATCCAGGGCTTCCTTTAATCCGGGAAAAGATGCGGCTGTTCTTTCTCCCTCAGCCTGTAATATGGTTACTGAAAAGCCATATTCCGATTGTAACTTTTCAGCGTAAACGGGCACTGTTTTATCTGCCTCATAGTTATCAACATCTTTGCTGATAAGAAAAAGAATTTGGGGCTTACGGAGTTTACTATCCCGTAAGAAGCTGTTGGCGCCTGTAGCGTCAGCGCATATTAAGGAGGTTATCAGTAAAATTATTCCGTAAAGTAGCTTGTTATTCTTTGTAATTATCCCAGGCATTGGCACATTGTTTAGATATTCAGTTAATATTTTTTTCATTATTATATCCGGCACAAAATATGCGAAAATCTGAATAGCCGCAGGTGGATTTATTTGCCGGTATCCAGTGAGGAGAGCGCCTCAAGCATTTTAGCAACCTCATCTGTGTCGAGTTGTGCAGACACCAGTTCCTCATTCATCTGGACATTTATATACTCCATAGCGGAAGCAATGCTTTTACGTGCGGAAGAGTGGAACTGCACAGCCCGGGTTTGCTGCGCCAGTGAGGCGATATTATCAGCACGGACTCCTGATCCCGGCATAATAATGATACGGTCATCTGCCTGTCTTACCAATGCTTCAATGGTATCGGCGCCTTCGGGAGCGGTGGGTTTAAGACCGCTTGTCAGTATACGTTCGCACCCTGTTTCAATAACATCTTCCAGCGCTTCAAACGGGTTTGCCGCCCTGTCAAATGCGCGGTGAAAAGTGACGCCCAACGGATATGCGGCATCTACAAGCCGGGCTGTACGAGCCTTATCAATACTGCCGTCTTTTTGAAGCAACCCGATAACAACGCCGTCGCACTGTAATTCTTTGCAAAGCGATATGTCCCTCTTCATTATTTCAAATTCCTCCTCATTATATAAAAAATCTCCTCCTCTCGGGCGGATAATAGGATACAGCAGCAGCGTGGTTTTTTCCCTTGCAGTTTTTATCATCCCACAGGAAGGTGTGGTACCGCCTTCACCGGGATTGTCACAGAGCTCAATCCGGTGAGCGCCCGACTTTTGAGCCAGTAATACAGATCCGATATTAAATGCAATTACTTCAAGTAAATAGTTCATGAAGGAAAGGTAATTTATTTATCTTTTGGAAAATACATTATTTACCTTTTAGCATATCAAATTAGACGGGCTGTGCGGCAGTAAAATATAGGATATACACAAACTTATTACTTAAAAACCTTATGGACTTAATAACGTCCACAAGCTTATTGCATACAACCTTATTCGCTTCTGCATGTGTAAATAAAAAATAATTAATAAGGTAGGTCAATAAATGGTCATCTTATTACTAAGGTCATAAGGTTAGTCTGTAAGCAATCTTTTTATTTTGTTGCCGGCTGTAGTACTACTATTGAGCCTTACTTGCCACGCCCGCCTGTGACGAGGTGCGCTTTGCCGTAGTGAAAAAATTTCCGTATGCCGCACATTACAAAGTTCTTACTTCGTCCAGTTCAAATGCTTTCTGCTGTAGCGGTATAGCCGGCTTTTTGATGGAAGCAGCTATCCTCCTTATTTTGCAGCACACCGTAACCACCGATATCCTTAACACCCGGGCTATTTCTTTTATGCTTACACTTTCGTAAACAAGACTACTTATCATCGGTTCTATATTTTTGTTGCAGGCTGCATATTTATACTGCAACTGTTGATATTTTCTGCATGTGCTGCAATAATATTTTTAAGCCCCGTTTTTTTGCCTGCCTGCTTTCTGGCAGGTTTGTCTACAAAATTTACATTCCATAAAAACCTGACAATCTGATACACGAATACGAAAAAAGCCCTGTAACAGGGCTTTGATCTTTTAAAAATCCACATTTTTGCCGTAAAAAATTACAGGAGACTAAAATTGTCTCCTGTAAACGCTTTATTTTACTATGATTTTTTAAAACCTGATAATTTGATACACTACCCAGAGGCACTGATAATTTGATACGTTACCGACATTTTTATGCATTATTATTTTAGGAACGGAAAAATTTACTCGCTTTTACAGCTTCTACTAGCTTATTGTAGAAAATGGATATATCCTCCCACTGCCCTGTTAAATCATTTGCAATTAAATAACCACCCTCAAACCAATATTCTTCAGATTTTAATATAGCTCTGTTATTATCAATTCCTAAAGATGAAAGATTAACTGCTATTTCAATAGCATTTATATCAAATCGTAAAGGTTTTGACTTTTCATATAATTCTGATTTCCTAAAGTCAGCTATGCGGTTTCGCAAATTAATAATTATGGATTCTATTTGCATTAAAATTACTTTTCTATCTTTTCAAAAGTTGCAGTATTCTTTATTTCAGTGTTATATATCTGCTGTCCGCCACCTTCTGTTGTTTGGCTTTTATCTCTCCAATAGGGAGCGTCCTTTTTGTGAGTTGATTTCAGCACTTTAGCATCTTGAGTAAGTGTTACTTTATAAACTTCAGAGTAATCAGCAGATTTGAGTCCGACTTGTTCAGGTGTAATATCTAAAGATTCTACAAAATAACTTCCTTTATCTGTTCCAGGTATTCTATATTGATACAAAGTTTTGCCTTCTGAGAGGGTTTGAGTTGATACAGCTTTTTCAAAATCTATATAATCCGTGGCAATAATCCAACTCTTGGCAAGATTAGTTCTTGCCCCAATTTTTGCCAGTAAAGCCAGCTTACTTATTCCCTTGTCAGCAATAATTCCTGTTGCTATGTTAGTGCCAAACTCCGAAATATACGCAGACCTTGAATATGCATCCCCTCTAACAACGTCATTAATAAATTCATCTGTTTTAGCATCTACCATTGGGGTTGGGGCTACAGGAACTGCTGACATGCTTAATGCTCCTTGTTCTATAAACTTCCCGGTATTTATCCATGTTTGCGCTTTCCAGGCATCTCTTGCAAAGAAACTCCAGACGCTTTTCAATGAAGCCTTAACACCTTTCTCAGTTCCATTTATAATTTTTGCAGCCGTAGGTCCGTATACTCCTTGCTTTGCTAATGTATACTGAATAACTTCTAATTCATCCATATCAATCCCGTCAATAGGTCGGTTGGATACAAATTGATACGGCGTAAGGAATGGATAATCCCTCGTCAATGGGTCAACACTTAAAAACCTCTGTACACTTTTTGGTTTTAGTCAAAGAACTTTTGTTACTTACTAAGATACCAGATTTTTAGTTGAAAGAAAAAACTGTCGATGATAGTTGTTTATAGCCTGTCATATCTGTTCTGCACAGTCCCTTGCCGCTCACTTTGCCAACACACAACAGGAGACTGTGCCGCGAAGTAAGTAACGCCTAAGCACTGGTCTGGCCTGGCACTATTGCTCCGCTACCAAACCAGCGCTAGCTTACTATGTGTTACAGACCAGCGCCAGTTGGGGCTATATCCTCAGTCTTTAATGTACATTTCGATATCGTTAATCGCATCCTCGACCCTACCCCCAATTTGAAAATCATTTAATCGCTTATTTAGCTTCGCTATGACCTTTTTTTTGTCCATTTTTCCATGTATCCTTGCTATATGTCCCAAACAGGTAGCAGCTAAGCCACTAATGTTTTCATTAGGGTGTTGTAAATATTCTAGACATATATTTTGTACCCATTCCCAATCATTTTCATAGAAAGCTATTGATACTAAGGTTGTAGTAATTTTTTCAATATCATCCGTTTCTAAATTTTCTTTTGCTTGATTTTTACTAATAGGTAAAACCTCCTGATACTTATTCATCGTAACTCATTACTTGTTATTAATTAATATTTTTCCTTTATCATTGACCATTCCAGCGTCTTTTAAAGTGTTCTGCATGTCTATATGTAAATCTTTCCATTGACGGACATGCCCATGATAAACCAGCTCTGGCGCAGGTCTCCTGACCTGTGCCTCGAAATTACTTTTCCTGCCGTTTATTACACGCTTATAATATCAAGCAACCCCTTACCGTCTTTTACGTGATAATCAATGGCACTGCTATATAACCATTGCTCCGGCAACGATACAAAACCAGCGCGTACCGGGTTTTCGTGAACGTAGGTCATTCTTTGTTCCAACATAATATGATCTTCCAGAAATACAGGATGATTTTCATGTTGCCAGAACTGATAATGATAGTTGGTTTTCTTTACCTGACCGTTTTCTTCAAAAATCCTCAGCATCCAGTCCTTCCTGCTCTCTTTAGGATTTTTTATGATCGCATCAATTATTTTCAACGCAGTGAAGCTTTTAATATTTTTCAATACCATACCCGGTTCATTTCCATTAATGCAGGAATATACCAGGTGGAAGTGATTGGTCATTAATACCCAAGCGTGGATCTGCAAGCCCTGGTTTTGCTGGCAATATCGGAAACTATCCAGCAATATTGTTTTGTAATCTTCTCTCGTAAATACATCTATCCAATCAACTACTGTTGATGTTGCAAAATAGGTTGCAGCCGTATCCGTAAACTTATATTTGGTACTCATGGTTAGCTTTAATGCAATATACCTGTTTTTCTGTATCCATATCTAGATCAACCACACTCACATCGGCAAAAAAAGTAATCACAAGGCACAGGTCGGGAGACCTGCGCCAGTAGCGGTATTTGAAGCATAACTAAGCTATCGCAATATTTAATTATTGTCTTGTCCGGACTTCCGGACAACTTATTATAGAAAGTTCGTAGAGGTTGCACCGCTGCGGCTGTTATACTTGTTAACAGAACACTCATTAATATAATCTTTTGCATATAGGTTGATTTTTACTTAATGATACACGACTGACTTAGTTTAAAGGAGTATTATATCCATCCGTTCCAGTCAAAAGATAATAAGGTGCATTAACATCGAAGTCCTCTTTAACTATTTCATTTTTGATATACTCCTTCGATTCACCAGGAAAAAAAACCTCCCAAATCCATTGAAAAAAAATTCTTGCATTTGATGGTGTTTCAATAGGAAGTAACAAAGAATTAAATATGCTTTCAAAATTTACTTTTTTCGGATAAGTAAGATAATAAGCAAGCGTGTTTTTGACAGCAACTTGAAGTATTGGCTTCTGCTTTTTAAATTCGGGCAATAAAACATCCCGTGCTAATTCTTTTATATCACTCTCTTCATCAGGCCGGTAATGCCCATAAATCTCAATAGTAGATTCATCATCTGCTCCGCCTGTAATAGGATCAAGGACGTAATCAATATAAACTGGATTTACTGTAATCATTGTTTTAGTAAAGGATATAATGTATTTAACTGTCCGTCTTTGAATACAGCACGAACTTCTGTTGTAGTTCTGAAACTACCGGCTCCGCCTCCTTTTATGTATCCTTCTCCAGCAAGTTTACCCATATCAAAAGTGAAAGCTTTCTCACCTGTATTTGCAAATCTCGCTTGCGCCATTTTTGCAGCTTCGAGCTGTATTTCGTTAGAGAAAAATCTTGATGCATTCACTTCTCCCATAACTACGCCTTCCGGTGTCATGCCTGATACTGCTCTTAGATATTGTGAGCTTAATGATGTTTGCGCTCCGTGGCGTGAAAGAAAATGCCCTCCGGAAGCTGCTTCCATTTCAGCTAATTGAGACCCTGCAGATCCCGGAGCAAATTTTCCATATAAGCCAATCCCACCGCCAATCATGGTTAAAACTCCTGCTCCTGCCTCCCAGGGATTGCCGCTTTGAATACCTGAATATGTTTGCAGACCCCCAATACCTACTGCACAACCTGGGCATACCGTTAAAGCTGCTGCCTGGGTAGTTGGGCTTGTTATCATCCCTCTTTCAAAATCGCTATACCCTGCAAAAGGATCGGGGCTTTTTATTTGGGCTTTATTAGAAGGTAAATTTTCAGGATTAAACCTCCTTGTAGATTCTTCATATGCCCTTCTACTGGCTTCGCCATGTACAGTAGCATTTCTAACATTGCTTGGGAGACTTAAATTATCTTGCCGACTTGGTTGAGGCCGGGCTACAGGTTGCTTTGGTGTATTCTTAGATTGATCAAATGTATACGCCAGCGTACCCGGAGGCGGGGAGGCATATACCCTTCCTCCAGTTAAGGGGTCTCTGGCTAAAGGCCCGAAAAGCACTCTTCCATCAGCGGCGTAACTCTTTTCTAATCCGTCTATGTCAATATTAGCTATAGGCGAATTCTCCGCATATTGATAAGGAGATAACCAGGGATATTGTTTCGTCAGCGGGTCGACACTCAAAAACCTTCCTACTCTATTATCATACATGCGTTCCCCATAGTCTATCTGGTCGGCATTGCCTTTTGTGCTGTTCTCCCATTCCTTGCCATTAAACCCGTAGCGGTATTTGCCCGGCACTGCGCCGTTATAATTCATCCCCTGCATGATCATGCCAAAAGGAGTGTAGTCTACAGCGGTCACCATATTGACGCTGTAGCTCCCTACCAGCGAAGGATTGCCCGTCTGCGCCCTGGGCACTTTGCTGTCGGTGGCGGTGAACAGCACATTGCCTAAGTGGTTCGTAAATTCAAAGAGCTTGTCGCCACGCGTAAAGGTAGCTAAATATGCCGTACCAAGATTGGCATTGCCATTATCCGGCGTCAGCCTGGGCTGATCCACATCCATATCACGGTTGATCACCCCCAGCCGGCTGCTGCCATACATATAATGCTCTTTCAGCTTCAGCGTTATAGTAGCAAGATTGCTGCCATTAGCCTTGTATACCGCCATCACATTGCCCTGTGCGTCCCTCACATACCAGGTATATACATTGTAGGCGCTCGAAGGATCGTACAATACGGCCATGCCGGTACGGTTGCCGGAGGGATCGTAGTGATAATGCAGACCGGTGGCTTCCGTGCCATAGGCTGCCGAATGCTTATAGATATGCTGCATCTTGCCGTACACATTCCATTTTATGCTGTCTATGGAGCTGATGCGGTCATAGTTCAGCTCTCCTATGGCATTGTATACATAGTTGCCCGATGACTGGTCTTTGATGTCTACTATAGCCCCGTAGTTGCTGCTGTGAGAGGTGACCCCTATGCCGGTGGTATCCCGTATATGATCAAGCTGGTTGGTGCCGGGCTTGTAGGCATAATAGAGGTTATCCATCAATGGGTTGGCTGTAAGGTTGCCGTTGCGCAGCGCATAGGTGATATTGCCGTTGGCATCGTAGCTGTAGCGCTCCTTATACAGATCGTTAAGCGCAAGGCTGCTCCACTGGTTGGTGGTGGAGTTCAGCCCGCGGTACATGTCCATCGCTTTGAGCCGGTTGAGCTGGTCGTAGCTGTAGTTGTACAACTGGGCATAGAACCTGGCGCCTATATTATGCGCTGTGCTGCTGATATTGCCATTATACAGCGGACGGTATTCCCCGGAGGGGAAATATGCCTGTGGCTCGGCAAAGGGCCGCAGATTGTAGTTGATGGCGCCGTAATCACCGTTAAAATAATAGAGGGTATAGCCGTAGCCGTCGGAGGCGTTATATATATTGGCGCCCACGCCATCGCCACCCATATCCCAGGAGGTAGACTGGGCCGTGTTGTTGATGCCCTTGAGCCAGCCCTGCAGGGTGTAGGCATAGTCCACGCCCTGCACTACCTGCTGCCCTGCCTGCATGCGCGCCAGCGGCCCGTGCTGGTAATACTGGTATTTGGCATCATGCTCTTCCAGTCCCGGCTGCCCTATGAAGGCTTTGGTATCGGTGGTATATACATCGGTGAGGCGGTTTTCGGCATCGTATTCATAGCGGTGGTAAAACTCATCGTTCTCACCGGGGTTGTAATGCACCTCATTTACTTTACTGCTGATCAAATCGTATTTGTATACAATGGTTTTGCAACTGTTGTAGCCATGGTAGGTAATGGGGCTGTAGGTGATGGCATTGTACAGGTTGCGCATGCTGTCTACATTGCCGTGGATGTCGTAGCTGTAGTCTATGCCGGTGGTATAGGTAGCGCCGCTGATATAGTAGCGTGCGGCTCCCGCATCGTAATAGTAAGAGGGCTTTTCATAATAGCGGGTATAGCTTACCCGGTTGCGCAGGGTATAGGATTTTTGCACAAACCGCAGCCCAGTGGGGCAGATGGTAGCATCCACGCCGGGTATATCATACACCGTCTGGGTCACCATCTCGGCAGGGTAGTGGTTGGAGCCGTCGTTGTAGTAGATCCAGCCGGCAAGCGCTGCCGTATCGCGGCTGATAATGTTGGTCATAGCTGTGGTCTGGTATTTCTGTCCTACCTCGGTGATACGCCCCAACTGGTCGTAGAGGGTATAGCTGTATTTATGCTCTGCCAGTTGTTTGGCATTCTGGCTTACGGCAAGCCTGCCGAGCTTATCGTACCAGTTAGTGGTCCTGCCGGCATCGGGGGTGCTTTGGCTCACCACCTGGTTGAGGCTGTTGTAGCGGTAGATGGTGGGCAGGGTATGGCTGGGTACGCTAGGCACGCCCGCTTTCCGTTTTGCCCGCACATCCGCCAGCCATGCCGAGTCGCGGTTGGGGTTGACCCCGGCGGGAGGTATGGTCTTCACCAGGTTGCCCGCCTGGTCGTAATAGTATAAGGTATAATGATATTCGCTGACCTTGTGCTCCACAATAAGGCTTTCTATAGAGGCCGCTCCAAGACATTTAGCCGTATACTTCTGGTTGAAGCTTTGATCCAGAGAGTCTTTATACAGTGTGTATATTTCTTCGCCCGTATTATTGGCAAGCGTGCTGCTGTCGGAGCAGGGCGGGTCGTATACCTGCTCCAGTGTATATGCCGGCGGCGGCTCATTTTTGCCGCAGAGCATGAGAGTGGTAGGCAGGCTGGCATCCGGCGCACTGCAGCAATCGGGCAGGTGACCGCATTTGGAGAGGTAGAGGGAGTTTATCTGTGCAGCCGTTAGTTGGGTATTGAGCTTTCCGTTAATAAAATCAGTAAATGATGAAAACCAGAGAAGGGTATCGGGAACAACAGGAGTAGTGTAAGTCGCATTGGGAACATTATTGTCCATCCCTGCTCCGCTGAGATACCATTTCTTTACCGTTAAAGCAGCCACAGCCGCATCACTTGCAGAGCTTCGTAATGTTCCTCCATAAGGCAGGATCACTAATGCGCCACTGTCGTTTACCGCACCCGCTGCAACCTGGTTTATAATTTCATCAATCTTTTGAGTTGACAATACGCTACTTGAACTTACATACTCATTTTGAATCCATAAAAATCTAATGCCCGGTATGGTAAAATCCAGATTTTTTGTAAAAGAAGTATCAAAAGGTCTAATTATAATGCTAGCAAGATTGGGAAAATTATTTGGCAGATCAGGAAAATATTCACTGATAGGTTTTGTTTGGCTTACGGGAACTCCAGGATCATTGTCAATGTCTATTTGCCGCATGTCATGATTATTACTGAAACTCAGAAGCCTGTTATTTCTAAATCCCGTACTGGTGTGACCAGCGAATGAAAAATCCGTAATAGAATTTATCTGACTGAAGTTTCTAATATTTGAAAAATTATTCAGTGTAGAATCGTGAGTAGTGTGAAAATATATGCTTCGTAAATCCTGGGGGAAATACCCTCTTATATTTCTGATATTTGAGTAAATGGCACAATTATCAGGAGCAAAACAATCAAATGCTATATTGCCTTTAAAATCGCTATGATAAATGGTTACGGTTTTAAATGTTGGGTTGTTTGTATAGTTATGTTTTGTATAATAAGTGTAAACAATTTTGGGATCAGGATATACGGTAAAGGCAGCAGAGGCAGATAGGGAGACAGTTACCGTTGATGTACTGGAATCAAGATCATTTACTTTTGTACCAGTACTGTCTCCAAAGTCAATATACGTACCTGTTCCCGTAAGAATTCCGTCCAGCAAGTTTGTATACGCATCTACCTGGTAATACCTTTGCCCGATTATTCCCTGGGGCGGCACCTGTTTACCAGCGTTAAGCATGAGCCTGAACCTGCCGTTCTCCAGCAGCGATAAAGTGCCTATAGCGCGGTTGTCTGCGCTGTTGTTCCATATATGCACGTAAGATTGCTTTACGGCAGTAGGCGTGCTGTCAACCGTATTGCCCAGCAGCCGGCCGTTCACATCAAATACGCCCTTCGGTCCTTCATCAGGCGTTTTATTGCCGGCGAAAGTGCGCATGTCGAGATCTACATAGCCGGAGGAGGGGGCGATGTATTGGGATTTGTAATCGCCTGCATATTTTTCAAGCTGATCGCAGCGGATAGCTACCGTATCTATCGGACAGGCATCTAATACCATCCCGCCGGCAGTATAGACGGAATCCAACTGGCTGTAGGTATAGCTGGTGCCTTCTCTTGTATTATAGTAGCTCTCAAAGGCCTGCCGGCAGGGAGTATAGGATGTGCAGATAAATGATGTATCAACAGTAGCCGGCCGGGAAATGTTATCAAAATCTTCAAAATATTTTGTGCTGTCGTTCGCATCCCCGATGCGTATCCAGTCTATTGCACCATGCCTGCCGCGCAATCCCCACACAAAGCTTTCTTTATTGGCGATGGTATCTGCCGGGTTCCTGCTATGCTCAAATATCAGCCTGTTGTTATAGTACAGCTCATATTTTGAAGGTTTCACTATTCCTTTAACGGTCATATAATCCAGCAGCGCATGTGCATTGGAATCTATCAGCACAGATAAGTTAATGGTATCCACGGAAGCCCCTTTCAGCGTAACCTTCTCCAGGTATAGTTTTCCGTTTGTGTCCTTGTAGAATAAAGGAACCATGTTACCGTAATCCAGGTAAAATGCATCTCCGGATAAGGAATCGTTCAAAAACCTGAACTTCGACGCTACCGTATAGCCGGCCGAGGTGCAGAACTTATCAAAATAAAGCTGGTACCTGTTGTAATCCGACCCGGGAAGACTTCTTATGGAATCCGGCAATACTACCAGTCCGTTGCGTACTATTTGCTTCAGGTCATGCAGAGGGGAGGCTGCCTGTGGCGTTATGGAATGGTCCACCCTGCCCGGTTTGGCATTTACGTAGAAGCTGTCTACGATATCGGAAAGTGTGTTTGCCCCGCCATAGATACCTGTACCACACACATCGAGGTGCTTACCTCCAACAGCAAAATAGATGGAGTCTATCTGGCTGAAAGTATAGGAAGTGCCTTTTCGGGTATTGAAATAGTTGGTGAACCCGGTCTGGCAGGAAGATTCCTGTGAAGGGCAGGTAAATGAAGGATCTGCGATAGTCAATGTAGTCGGATCATCAAAATCGTTAAAATAAACCAGCCTGTCATTAGCATCATATAGCTTCATCCAGTCTATTGTTGCCTGGTAGTCATAAAAGCAATACGCAATTCCGGTGGCGTTAACAAGGGGTCTGCCTACCGGGCGGGCAACTTCTTTCACCAGGCTTCCATTGTAATAGATCCTAAAGTGAGTTGTTGTAACTGCAACTTTGATCACTGTCCACTGTTTGAACATTATATCAGGGTCACTATCCATTAATGCTAAACTGTCAAAAACATATTCGCCTTCCCCTCCGCCAATTGCAGAGATAGATCTCAGAAAGAATCCGGGAGTAGTTCCTGTTTCTCTTCTATATAGTACAAAATTTATATTACCGCCCTGCATATAAAAATAATCGTCCGCAGTTGACATTTTTTTTAATGATTTAAAGCGGAATTCAACAGAGTAGCCATTTGTCATACAGAAAGGAATTCCCGGGCTGGTCTCCTGAAAATACACCCATCCTTTCCCTGTAGTATCCCGGATTGCTTTTGGCCACCTGATCGTTCCTTCTTCAAGTATCTGGTTAAGATCCGTCAGATAAACAGGAGGATTGAGGCCGTTTGATTGATTTGCTATCCTGACTCTTAAAGGGTTACTCTCAAGGTTGTATTTTTTTACTATTGCCCGCAGGCTGTCATATGCAAAACTTATCCCGCAGCTATCCATAAATGCCAGGTATTCATAGGAGGCTTTTGAAAAACCGAGCTTATCGTTCATATAGTGCCGGAAGAGCTGGTTAGTCTGCTGTTGCAGCTCGCTGGTATCTGTGTAGGAAGGTATGCTGCCGGGGAAAGCTGCTTTAAAATTATTGTACACTGCATTTACCTGGTTGCAGTCCACGCATACGTCATAACCGGTGCTGCACTGCAATGCAGAAGGTATGGTGATGGGATTCACCTTAAAGCGGCAGCCTGTGCCGTTACAGAGGTCCCTGAGCGAATCAAGGTCGGCCTGGCTGATAGTGGCATGCAGGGTCTGCTGTATATAGTCGCTGAAATCGCTGTAGCCGGTTGTGCCCTGGTATTTTGTATAGAGGGCACTGATCTTGTCGCAGGTACAACTGTCGGGCCGGTTATAGGTGGGCTGGCTGATCACTGCAAAAGGTTTGTTGTAGGGTCCCGGTGCGTCTATAAGGTAAGCGTTGCATGCAGGGCTGTTGGACAGCCCTTTGCTGTTGTTGTACTGTGAGATCACCTCATCAAAGCTCCTGTAGGTATAGTGGCTGCCGGGCGCCACAGAGCTGGCGCCATAGGGATGGGTATAGTCGCTGCCTTCACTGCACACTTCTATCAGCCTTGGCACTATGATCAGGGAATCTTCGGCAGTATAGTTGCAGGGCGCCAGCTGCTGCCACCAGCGCTTGGTATATTCAATGCAATTCCTGTTGCTGATGATGGTCATGGAGTCTGCGCCTGCCTTCACAGCTGCGGCGCTGTCGGTGCCCAAAAATACCCCGGACTTGTTTGCCATATCATCCTGCGAAAAGAAAACGGGCACAGCAGAGGAGTCGAGCACTACGGTTACGCTGCCTTTCACGGTGTTGGTGATCCAGTTGCGCTTTATTCTCAGGTATTCATCCCTGAAAAAGCGCCATGCCATGTTTTTCTCTCCATCGCACATGGCGCTGCCGAATACGGAAGAAGGAGTGGTGCGAAACCCGTTTAAGCAAGCAGCATCTGAAAGATCACAATGCGCCATAATGCTTGCCACTGCCCACAGGGAGTAGGTGTTGCCGTCTTGCAGTGTCTTGTAATGAATGAGGCTGTCCCATATAGCTGCGCTTGGCCCGGTTCCCCCGTAAAACATGGAGTCGTTGCCATTGCCAAAGAGGGAAGCCGGGGAAAGGCTGGAATTAGTTGGATTAAGATATCCTTTGGGCAACGCCGCTGCATAAGTGTCGGTTTGTTCAAAGCCGTCGTCCCAGTGAAAGCTGGGGATATATCGCTCATAAGCCTGGAGCTTTTCGTATTCCGGGTGCAGCTTCAGCAAGGCCTCCGCCCATTCCGGCTGAAAATTATTTACGAATGCCTCCCGGGTATAGCCTCCCGGATCAGGCTTGTCGCTGTCATGCGGATAGAATACGGTCTGGTAAATATCAACCGGTGGCATCTTGCCGGCCCTGTTGAAAATATTGAGCCGGCTGTTGTCTTTTGGTATGGGATAATCGGCATACTGCCCGAAAGGCGGCGTCATATCCAGCAGCATCTGCTCCCTGTGCTGGTCATACAGGTAGGAAGGCTCGCTTTCCTGCACACAATCTCCTTCCCGTTGCTGCCTGATAAGGGCAAGCTGATCGTTGATAATATCCTGCTTTGTCTTTACGGTATTGTGCGGTGCGTATAAGCTGTCGCGGTACCAGTCCCTTGCATCTTCGCGGAGCGTAAGCTTTTTGGTCACCATATAGCTCCCCTCGGTAAGGGTAAGCGTGAACGTGTCTTTTGTGACAGTGAAGGCTGTAGCCTCATTATTGCAGGTAGTATCGTATACCGGGGGCAACACGCGCATATTACTGTCGCGGAAGACGAAGGGCCGCCCCGAAGGAAGGCTTTGATTGTTGCAATCATCAGTGACGGTTATGGTAAGGTCATACAGGCAATCGTAACAAACGTCCACGTTGTCTTTATCCGGCAGGGTGAGGCTTTCGGGATTGAGCGCATACCTGAAAGTAACATCGCCATTCATGGTCACCAGCAGGCTGCTGGCAGACTCAATGGTGTTGCCTTTGATGAGATTGTTGCTTTTGCCGACCAGGGAGTCCGTTCTTGTAAAGTAAGCATAGCTGTCGAGTGACTGCAGGCTGGCGGGAGCCTGCCCTGCCAGCGCTGTAGCTACCGTTCTTCCGTGCATATCTACATAAGAAACGCTATACTGCCCGTTGGCATCCCTTACCATATTTTTCTGGTAGTGCGCAGCGTAGCCCGCTTCTGTGCCGAACAGGGCGTCCAAGTCTGACTGTTCGGGTGTGCCGTAATAATATTTTGTTTCGTGCCCGCTGTTAAGCTGAAACTGCGGGCCTACGCCTCCCTGGCTGGCGATACGCCCTGTATTATCCTGCGTATACTTCACTTCAGTAAAGGGATAACCCAAAGCGCGGGGAATAAAACGGTTAAATGCTATGAGCTTATTGGGATTATTATAAGAATAATACTTCGACGCACCCGAGCTGGAGTCCAATAGCGGAGCGCTCTCTGCACAATAATCTGCCGCAGTGTACAAAGTGTCATACCTGTCTTTGCTGTATTCCACGCCTCCCGGGGCTTTATTGAACTGAGGCGTATATTTAATGATGGCGCTCAGCGTGGGCGCGGGCAATACCTGTATAACGCCCCTGCCTTGTTTGTCGTAAAAAGTTTCGGCAGTGAGCGTGGAATCGGTGGTATTGTCCTTTGTAACGGTCTGCCGGTTGCGCAGGGTGCCGTCAAAATATTGTACAACAGATTTTCTTTTTCCTCCCTCTGCAAAAGAGGTGGACGCCTGCCAGTTGAGTGTCCGCTCGTGCCCGGCAAAGCTGTATTGCCCCAGACCGCCGTCTGGAATAAAGTCAGAGCTCCAGTGAGTGGCTTTGCGCTCTCCGCCGATGGTCGTTTGGGCAGCCCTTACCCTGAAAAACAGTTGCCCGTCGCCTTCATACAGCAATGGTATAAAATAACCGGTTCCTGCAATGGTTACCCGGGTAGCATTGTCTGCAAATACCAGTTCTGGGTCTAACACGCCTTCCTTGTTATACCATCCTGCATCTAAAGCTGTCTGATCAATAAAGGTCCATTCCAGGTCATACTCCTGCGCACCATTCAGCTCTGCCCACGACACCATCAACTCTCCCTTGGTATTGATGTACTGATCATCATAGGCAATGGTCTTGACGGCAGTATTGCTGCAATCAAGCGTGAAAATGCGGTCAATCACCATCCGGTTTTCAAGCTTTACAAACGGCAGCGCTGTGCCCAGTGCCACATAGCCCGGAGTGATACCTGTCACTTTCATTTTCACCCGGTGCGCTCCCCGGAAATAATATACCGCCTTGTTGGTGTAGGTACGCGCCTTATTGTATTCTACCAGGAGCGTTTTGTTGGTAACGGAGTCGTAGATGCTGTCCTTATTATAAAAATACAGGTTCACATCCACCGACAGCCTGAAGGAATCCGGCGGCATGAGTGTGGAGTTCTCATCCACATACAAAGTAATAATATTGGATATGGATACCGTGGTATCAAACGCCGGGAACATTGATTTGTTAAAATATACAGAATCCTCCACCGTGCGGTTGCTGTCCACCGCCAGCGAGCCGTCGGCGCCGCTTAAACTTTTTATACATGGCTGTGTACTTTGCGCCAGGGTGTTCTGACAATACAGGAACACCAGCATGACTGCGCAGGCTTTTATAATATAACCGCGGATGAACAAAAGTATTTTCATGTGTTGCAGCATTAATTATTGTGCAATATTGGTTTCGATAACATACCCGGTATAGTCCGGCCGTGGCTGAAACTGCCCATTCTGGCTGACTATGAACTTATCTTCGCTGAACCAAGCGCTACCCACCGGGTTGGTGCTGTACCCGGAAAAGGTAAACCTGATCAGGGCTTTTCCGCTTGGAAAAAGACTGGCGTCTACTCCCGGTGCGCTTGCCGAGATATAGCATTTCACATCCTGGAGAAGATAGTTGTCTGAACTGTATTGTATTTCATAGCTGGTATAGGCAGCCCCGGGCTTAAATTTGGCTACTAATAACCGCGTAGAATCATTAAGGTCTGTAACGGAAATGCTCTGGATAAATGTTCTCCAGTACAGGGTATCTGTCACCGGTATATTCAGCACGTCGGGGTATTCCTGGCGGTCACTTACAATTATCAAACTGTCATCGTGATTTACCCTTACCAGGTACCTGTTGCCCTGCACAATTTCCGTGCTGTCTATATAAGTATAGAAAAGCCCGCTATGCAATTTGTAATTGGCGGTCATCTGCTCAATGATGGTACCTGTATTCGCGCTGTCGGTATAGTTGATCTGTACGTTGAAGCTTAGGTCGGGCGCATCTCTATAAGTTTCAGCAATAGAAACCATTTCAAATATTTCCGAACCGGGTTTAACGGTTTGTGACATTGCCGGTATTACTGCGCAAAGCAGGCAGTATGTCAAAAAAAGCAGGCATTTTGTATAGCTCATAAAATAGTGCTTTAATATTATCAGATCAGATCTTTTATTTTACTCCTTACTCTTCTCTTATCATGGCGCTTCTTGTTTCTTTGATGGTTTGTATCCCTTTCACTGTTTCTTTCTTTACACGTATCAGCGTTCCATCATTGTCATATTCATAGAAGCTTGCATAGTTGTTCTCATCCAGCTCGGCCATCAACCGCAGGCTTACGGGATCATAGGCAAACGACTTCATGCTGCTGTTGAATGGCTGTATCCTGACATCATCTATGTAAACTGTTTTTGTGGCGCTGCCTTTCAGGCTGAGGAATACAGAAGTGGCGTTGGAAGGTATATTTATCGCTTTTTCATATCGCTGCCAGCCCTCTATACGCACGCCTGTTTTTACCAACGTATCCGTCACGCTGCCATTGAAGCCCACACGCAGCGTATTTTCAAGCGCGGGTGCAGTATTGCAATCTTCTCCGTCCATCTTCATCCAGGCGCTCACCACTATCTTTTTACCCTGAATAGGAGAAAATACAGGACGTATTATTCTTTCCTGTTTTACATTATTGAGATTAATGCAATAGGTTGCAATACTTGTTTGAATAGATTCCGGAGGTGCAATCGGGGTGGTTACAGGATACAGGTAATTAAGAGGAATGACCTGCCATGTTCCGGGAGGAATATTTAAAGCGCTGGAATACCATAGGAGTTTAACACTCGCCGCGGGCTGAAAGAGAGAATGGCGGTATTCTGCAACAAATCCATAAAGTATACTGCCACCTATAAGAAAGAAATCCCTGGATGCAATTCCTGCCTGGGCAATAGTCGCCCCATTCAGGGATAGCTGCCCTGTTCCACCCTGCACATCAAGATAAAACTTATACCAGCCGGTAGCCGGAGCCTGAAATTTGCCTTCCCATGTAGCTCTATAGCTTCCACGACCGCAAATATTACTAAAGGGCGTGGTGAGCCCCCAGGAAAAGTTAAGGTCAGTGCCTGTAGAAGTGGCAGTACCTCCCGTACCGGGAGCACAGCCACTCATCAGCAAACCCAGGAAAGACTGAGACTGCGTATAAGTCCCGTCAATACCTGTTCCTGCTCCCACGACCTTAGTAGTATATACGGGTACAGAATCTACCTTTACCGATAGTGCCGGTGCAAGGCTATCCGCTCCGCTCACAGTTGCCTGTAACAGCGATTCTGCGCCAGCAGTAATTTTTATGCTATGCTTACCGGTATGGTGTTGCAGGCTGTCTATGGTAACACCCGACTGATCTTTTACAAAATCAAATTCCCGGGGTATATCGCAGAAAGGCACGCAGGCTTCATTGCGGTAATTGTAGTCTTCAAATCCATCATACAGCAGCTCACGGTAGCGGCTGTTCTGTGCCACTGCTACCGGCAGGGATTGTGCATACCCGTACAAGCCGGCATTGTACCTGCCCAGCGGGTCATAATTTTCAACTTCAAAGCCCCGCCTGTTGTAAATGGAGCTGGCGGCATTCCATACCCATTTGGTGGTGTCGGCTGTATTCACAAGACCGGAATCCGAAAAGCTCCAGTAAGGCGTAAATTGCCTTAATGCACCCTCTTTGCGTATATCCGTACCTGTTATATCCGCGTTATCTTCTTTCCTGTCGCTGTACCAGGTATACGCCCTGTCGGCGCGCCAGTTGCCCAGGATACCCCAGCGGTAGGGATTGGTGGCAGTATCGTTGATATTTTCCTTACATAGCTTAACGGTAGAATCTACATAAGCTCTATAGTTGACAGTCAGATAGGGAGCAGAGCAATCACAGGATATCTTTGGATTAGGATCCCCGGGGTGAGACAATCCACAGGTAACGCCTGTTAAACGGTTAGCATCGTACTGGTCATTGGCACAAAAGCTAAGATAACTTGATTCGCTGTTTGATGAATTTGCCTCATGCCTGCGGTCTAATTCGAACATGATGCCATAGCGTTTATCAACCGGCTGCGATATATAATCCTGTATCAGATCAGTAGCAGTGATCCCATAATAGTCGTGCGATGCATTTTGGGGCACCACTACCCTGTGTGTGCCGGTGGTGTCAAAAGAAGAATAGGGTGTATTGATATTCCAGTTACCCGTTATTCTTTTCAAAGAAGCTGTAGCGTAATCTTTGTAATAAGTAGTAGCTCCGCTCCAGTCATAACCATACCTGTATTTGCTGGATGAACATAAAAAACTTCCACGCTTTACCCGCTCTTGCGTAAAAATACTTTTAGGTACTTTGGGGAAGAAGCTAAAAAAGGCTGAGGTGACAATAGCATCCGCCGGGATCTGGGCAAGGTTAAACTTCAAAACGCTTTTAGTAAACGAGCTACGGGAATTAAAACAGGTTCCGTTGTTAATGAAATCAAAGCTCGCAATCATGGTACTGCTGTTGGCTGTGATACTCTTGGTTTCGTTACCCAAATCTCCATCCCTTGCAAACCTGACTAAGTATATGGAGGGCGTCACTGTAACAGGATCAAAATCCTGATACACCCTGACTACACTATCTTTTATATAATAACTCTTCTCTACCTGCCACAGGTCTTTATAAGCTGTTGCTGCTGTGTTGATGACATTGATATTGCTGTCAATGATAATTTTGAACCTGCCGGAGGATATCTCCCGCACCGGGTTTATAAGAGAAACAATATTACCCGCGCTCGCAGACAGCATATTGCGCCTGCCCGAGCGGATAACGTGCATGGAGCTGATATGACCGTGGAATGGCTTGCCATTCTCATCAATGAAATACATACCCTCGTCTTTTTCTTTTCCTTTTGCAGCATCAATTGCCCATATTTTAATGTTGGTGGTGATACCGGAAAAATTATACTGCGGGCAATCCCCGGGTATCGGCGTAATGGTTTCGGTCAGGCTGCAGGTGTCTACCCATATCTCATCGCCGCTTTCAAAAAAGCGCTCAGCATCAAAACTGTACTTTGTTCCACTGTACATTTTCCCTTTGATAACTGTCTTATCACGGAATACCGCGTTGATGTTTTTATATGCAGCTCCCATGCCGCTGTAAGCCCAATAAGCAGGGTAATTGAACTGGTATACCGGGTCATCAAACTCATTATTCGTCCTTGTGACCACGGGATCGCCCGTCTCCCCGTCATATACCAGGTTTTTAGTGGATACAATGCTGCCCTTATCCATCACCACCACACTGTCGAGTATGCCATAGCGCTGCACGATCTTCACAGTAGCTACAGAGCGGAAGGTATTCTGCTCTCTCTGTATCATGGGATAGTAAGTAATGATTGGTACGGAAAACCAAAGGATGGGAATGAGGTCAAGATTGCCCTGGTGATTCTGTGAGTTTGTCCGGGAATGCTGTTCCCGCATATCATTCATCAGCTCAATATCCAATCCTATTATCCCTTCCTTATTGATGCTTCCATTCAGGCTGTCAACGATCCATACCTTGTTGCTCAGGTGTTGTGTGGTCACCGCATCATTATCTACCTTATAAAAATTCCTGGTGTATTGCAGCGGATTGAGAGAGTCGCTCTCCGAATAGCTGGTCTGGGATTTGATCTTTCCGTTCATGTCATTCAATTCCACTTTAAATCCCTGTGACAGGGTGATATTACTTATCGCGTTCAGCCTCAGCAGGTTTCTGAGCTTGGGATTATAGCGCATCTTGCTGTCACCCAGCAACGGCGTAAAATCCACGATGGTCGGAAAATCTTTTGTAGTATAAAACTCCGTTTCCTGCCTGCCATTGGCTGACCTTGCTTTGGTATTGATAGTCCTTACCGTTACCTTACTGTAGCCCACCATTGCTGCGGGATAAAAAGATTCTCCCAACGGCTTTTCGGAGTACATATAATTTTTAGGCGCCAGCACAGCCAACCGCTCCTGGTATTCTATCGGTTCTTTCAGCGGGTTTTCCTCGCCGCCTATAAACGGCTCATAGCTTGCCACACCGCTGCTGATCGTTATGGTATCTTTTACCAGCTTTCTTACACCGCTTTGTATGATGCTTTTGTTGATGACTTTTGTGGTAGTATAAAAATAATTCTGCCCGTAGCTTGCTTCTTTCTGGCTGGTCATCGCATTCCAGTTATCAAATACTTCAACCCGCTTTACCCTGTAGCCTCCTCCGTATTTTTTATAGAGCGGCGTGTTCAGCCGCACAAAGGAGCTTTCCACATTTACCTGCTGGCATAAAAAGCGGCTCTTACCCGCAGCATAAAACCCATTTAACATATTCTGCATTTCGGGCAGGGAAGACAGCAGCATCCGGACAGCGCTCTCAAAACTCAGATCGTCCCCGGTTTCAGAGCCGGGGTATGCTTTGGAAGGAAGATTGAGTTTGAGGAACTGAAGTGCTGCCAGCGTAAGCGGCTGCTTGCCGTCCACATGCGCCAGCTTCATCCATATCCGGGTATTGTTGCCTGTTACCACGCCATAGTTACCGGCTTCAATTTCAAAGTAAGTAGGCACCCACTCATATCCTGAGCCCCACATATCCGAAGGCATTTTCACGGCGATCTTACAGAATATTTTATTGATGCCTTCCAGGTATTTGCGGTATATGTCATCCTTATCCGTTACCGGCTCGCTTACATCAATAAAAATATAATCCAGGTCGTTATTACCTAAGGAAGATTCGTATAATATATTTCCGGGCGTGCTGGTGGCGGAGCTTCCAAACCCTGCCACTTTAAACAGCTGGCAGGCTCTCCTGTCCTGCACATAGGCGTAATCATCCGCTTCGTAAGAGATCTTCATTATTCCTCCGGAAGGCAGCTTAATATCTGTCAGTTGCCAGGCATTGGCATAGGTTGCGGATTTTGCGGAGTCCTGTATGGCGTAAGGGTAATCCACGTTGTTCAACCCTGCCGGGTTGTCTGCAGGATCCTTATAGGTTCCCCAGCGGTCGTATTGCTTGCTGTTGTGCTCCGGGTTGTATTTATTTGCCGGCTGGCCGGGCTCCACCTGGCCGTAATTAAAAGTATAAGGATTTTTTACCCCTTTATAATTGCCATTGTATGAAAACCAGATCTTTCGCAGTGTGAGCTTTCCCTTGTTTTTATTCACATTACTGCTGCTTTCCTCTGCTACCGTATTGCCGTTCTTGTCTACCGGGTTGCCGGAGTTATTTACGGTATTGCGACATTGGGAGTAATCATACTCAAAGTGCACCGATTTTACCGGCCGGGCAGAAGCGCCGTTCCTGATAAGGTCAGGCTTGGAATAAAGATCAATCCCGTCCAGCCTGCGCATCCGCTGGCCGGCGTCCACCCCTCCGTTCTCGCCGGTAATGCCCAGGTCGTCTTCCCTTTTGTTTGATATCCTGAATACGGCGATCATGGTTTTGGATACGATGGAATTCAGGTACCACACTTCTTTCTTCCCATACAGGTAAGTGCCTTTATCATCACGATTGTAGGTTTTCAGCCCTTCGTTATAGTTTGCCTTACCAGCTTCATTAGGTGTCCGCCATTTGTAATATCCCTTCCCCTTTCCATAGATAATGGTGTAGTTGAACTTCACTGCGTCGCCGAGATCGTCATCGGTAATGCCGTCGCCCGTAATGTCTACATAGTCCGGGGAGACAAGACCGGTCAGTAAAAAGGAATGTGCATAAGGAGGCATCACGTCCTTGGTAAAAAAATGATCCTTGCCGGACTGGTTGGTTGTGGCATGATTATCTTTTTCCGAAATGTAGTGGGCGATGCCCCTGTCAATATCAGGCTGGTTAGTTTCCTTGCTGATCGCAAAGGTCACGTCAGACTGCTCTACGTTATAAGCCGGCAAACCGTATATATACCGCCTTCCGTCACTGTTCAGCACGGTGATCTCTGATATATGATGCTGCTTATGTATGTCATCCACCCTCTGCAGCGGCGCATCCAGCGCAGTATCGGGGCAGGCTGCTAATGGTATGCTGTTTTCCTTATAAGAACGGATAATCCTGTCAAGACCGTTTTGGGAAGCTTCACCGGCTGTTTTATAGCTGATGACCTGTGTTCTTTTATCTCTCTGCCGTTTTACAAGCGGCGATCCGATATTGATATCTTTCACGGATTGCCCGCCGGAATACACTTTAAGTGTATTAGCTGCATTAACATTGTCTCCGCTGCCCGACAGCGCTATACGTACAGTACTGTCGCCTCCTATAGCGTTGTAGTAAGCAACGCTGTTGTTTGTTTTTTCCCCGGGGTTACGGAAATAAACCGGCTGAAAAGTAGTATCGGCCTCCCTGAAATCAAGGTTTGGTGTGACATCAGACTTCCAGGCGCTGTTGCGCGTGGTGGCAACAGTAACATTTACATCTGCGCCAGCCTTAAAATATGCCCCGCCGCCGAGATTGATCGCAAAATTTCCCGTATTGCTTTTGGTCTGCATGTGATGATCGCGTACAAAACCGGCTTCACTGCGGTATGGTCTGAACATGCCCCCTGTGCCTTCACCGCTGATGCTGTATACGTCATAAGTATATTGTGGTATAGCGATATGCGGCGTGCTGGCATAGTTGAAGTATATTTCTTTTTCCCGGTTCATGTCCAGCAGGGCCTTCTCATCATTTTTGGCATTGGTATAGTACAAAAAGCCATACCCCCGAAGGGATTGCAGGGTATCTTCATTCTCTATGCTCTGGTTGCTCACATATCCTGAAACGCTTACATTGCCATGCACACCCCACAATTCCCCGCCGATCTTGGTGGCGAAAGTATAATTGGTGCTGGTAAACGGCATCTGTATGGTGGGGGTATACGCAGGCGTTGCAAAAGAGATGAAGGATGTATGACCGTTCGACCAGTTTACATGACCTACATCTGAAATAGTGCCGCCATTGACCTTTGCGCTTGCAATAAAAGTGCTGCTCCCCGATACCTGGACGCCCAGTTGCAGCCCCGACAGCCCGCTTCTTGAGCTGTAATTGGTGCTCAATGTTCCCGTACCCGTAAGCCCGCTGTTCAGGTCATCAAGCATGAAACTCAGACCCGGCACAACATTTATACCGGTCTGTGAATTATTCTGAAGCCCCAGCGATGCAGTCAAAGACCCTTTGGAAGCGCTCCCCGCGCTGATGTTGGCGTTGATCCCATGCTCCACACCCCACCCGTTGTATGTGTTTTTAAATACCCCGGCGTTTACCCCCAGCCCTATTGAGCCGCCGAATATTTCTACGTTTGCGGCTACATTTACGCCAACTGTTTTATTCTCCCTGATCTTTTGGATCCTGCTGATGGTATCTTCCCCGTTGAAATCATCCGGCAATCCTCTCAGTGATCTGCCTACTGTTCCGGGGTTAATATTCCATCCGATACCCACCCAGCTTGCTTCCTGGTCAATAGTAGGCCCGCCGTTGTAATGGATATTTACCGGGTAGCCGCCCACATCAAGCAGGGGAATGCTGTATGAAAAATCACCTGTAAAAAGATCTACCATATTGTCTGCATTCACGCTCTTGAAGCTGCTCATCTCCGGCTGACCCGGGCCGCCGATAAATGTTTTCAATGGTTGCCTGGCATTGGTCTGTCCGGTAGTATGCTCTTCCTGCTTAACAGTAGTGCCAACGGCAGGCAAAGAAGATAATGCTGCCTGAGCAGGCAAAATGTTTGGCTGGGCAGCAACATGCCCGTAACTATTGCCGGGAAAAGAGCTGCCTGACCAGGAGGCACGCGCCAGGGCATACCCCGGCAACAGTGTTTCGGTCAACATCAGGGTCAGCATAAAAGCAGCCATATTTTTTTGAATATTTTTCTTCAGTAAGTAGGTCATAGCTGTGAGCTTAGATTGTTAGGTATTGCTTGGTTTCTCCTGTCGTCTATTCATCTTCGTGCCTTCTGAATTCAAACTTCATCCGCCATTGTTCTCCCCAGTGATTGCTTAGCTTCAGCAGGTAGGTGTGGCGGCTCACAAACACCTGCTTATCCGACAGATCAATGTTTATGAGATTTTGCCCGTATTTTACCGGTATGGTATCCCAGCGCATAGGAATGCTGTCCATCGTCGGCGTAGACAGGTCATACACCTCGATGTTCCAGGTGGAATCATTGGCTTCATTGAGGTATTCAAACTTGAGATAGTCTACCTGCAGGGCATATCCCGCCTGGTCGGACCGCACCAGCTTTACATAAGGCAGGTTGTTTGTCCTGACAACTTCCACCTTCTTTTCTTTTTTTGGGGTGAATGTCCACACTTCACTGCGCGATACCACCACTCCGTTGCTTTTGGCAGTGATGCGCCAGGCATACTCCTTGTCAAATTCCAACTGCGGTGCACCGGCGGGATACAGCAGGGAAGTAGGTATAATATTTACCTGGTGCAGCAGCGGCATATTCTGTTGTATAGCATCTGCCGCAGACTGACCGGGCAATTGCTCCACCAGGTCAAGATCATAATTCAGGTTGGCAAAAAAACTTACCGGCGACGGAGGCAGCCAGTTGAACATCGGGGTTTGTGTAAGCTCCTCCGATGCATTCCAGGGCAATACCAGCTGCGGCGGGCTCAAAGGTTCCACTTCTATGAAATCGCATTCTTCCGCTATCTGTGTTATTTCCTCAGATGCATGTCTGAAGAAACTAATACACACACTGAAGTTCCCGACAGGCAGCATCCCGTTAGGCCCGGGGTCAATCACGTAATTAGGATTGATCAGTGCGTACTGCACCGGATCCATCATTGCACTGTTGATGATGAGGTTGCCGGGAGCTATGCTGAAGATCTTACCGGTTCCCGATAGTATGGGCTGTCCCGTCACATTATCGCCGAGCACCACCTGTATATGCCCCAAAATGCTTGTGGCGCCGGTATTGGTCAGTAGCATGTCCCACATCTGTTGTTTCTGTACTACCCCGGTTTTCTGCAACTGGGGCGTTACAATGATCTGCGTATTACCTTTCAGGCATGTCAGCAGCAGGATCAGTGCGATGATTTTGTCCATACGTTTATTTTATTATTAAAGTATCTTGTAAATCCAATGGTCATCCATTCGTTGACCTTCAGTCCGGAGGCAGCGCCCGGCAAATAGCTCCGTTCGTACCAGATATTTATATCTCCCAGTGTCTTCCATGCTATCCGGAGCGTTCCGTATCCCCCCGTTTTTACTTCCGAGAGATTGTACCTGTTGATCTTTGCGCCAAAACCTGCCTGAACGAATTGCCCGTATTTTATCAGGAGACCGCCTTCCATCACATCCAATGAATACTGGCTGTTGGCAGTGCGGGAATAACCTATATTGGCGGCAAACCTGGAAAATGAAAATTGGTGAGCGGTATAAAAATGATTGGCATTGTAGTATACGAATCCTGTATCACTGCCGGTATTATAAAACTTATTGTACATAAAAGTCCCATTGGCCTGCATGTTACCAACACGGTAAACTTGACCGGCAGTAATATTTAAAGTCTGGTAGCGGTTCTCCACCACCTGGTTGGCAACGATGGTGTACTGCGATGAAGGCATATATCCCATGGTGAGATAAGGCCAGTTGCGCCTGCGAAAGGTTACCGAAAATGATGTAAAGACCGTATTGCTGTTGTATTGCTGCACTACATAAGGGTTGCTGTAATCGTTCTTACGCGCCGAAGCCTGCAGGCGTAATTGTTTTTTCCAGATATATTGTTCCGCCCTGAGGTTCCAGGTGCTTGCATTGGCGTTTACCCTGTAGTTCGTGAAATTCTGAAAGTTGATGCCGGTGCGCTGATAATAGCCGTCAATGCGGGTTTGTGTATAGGGAACATAGCCATATCCCTGCAGGGAATATGCTTTATTGGAATTATCATGAATGCTGAACCCCGACGGTTTTCCGCCCGATGCCGATATATATACCGGGCTGGTAGACTGCGCCGCTTCTGCCGTTATCCTCAGGTATTGCTTCCACACCCATTGCCCCTGAAAACTTACACCGCTCAATGCGGAAGCGCCGGCGCTGCTGTTGGAAATGATCTGCTTTTTACCCGTATATCCTGTTACAAAAAAATGATTTCCTTCCTTTGTTCCATAGCCTGCAGTAGCGGCCAGCACATACTGAGGCACACGGGACGGCTTGCCGTATAAAAAGTCCCTTGATCTGAAATCAATGGTCCCGGCTGTTAAAGCAAGATAGAGCCTACCCGGATTGACCGCCACATTCAAACCTGTTACGTTCAGGTTTTTTACAGTAAGATTGCTCATATCCGGCAGCGTTCTGCCTACAGCAAAGGTTCTCACGGCATAAAGGTTCCGCAACCATTTTTCCGTTTTGCCATCGAGGGCATTTTCCTCTTTCAGCTTTTGTGCAATAATATCCGAACCCTGCGAAGTATACATGTTGCCATTAATGATCTGCCTGAGCTGCTGCACTTTTGCACTGTTGGCCGTATACAGCTCTTTCAAAGAATCTTCCGTCTTTTCAAAAGACCGGAGCAGCCGTTGTTTTGCCTCGTATGTTTCCACGATCCTGCGCGAGCTGGCGATCACAAGCTGCTTGTCGCCGATATTATCGGGCAATTTCTCCCCATATACCAGGTTGCGCTTGCTTTCCAGGTAACTGTTCAGCAGCTCTGTGGTATTCAGCCATCTTTTCAGCCCGGCGATCTGCTCCGCATAGGATCGTAATTGCTGAACAATACCGGGATCCTGGATGCGGTTCAGGATTCCATCTAATCTTTTTCTGAGGTTGGCCTGCCTCAGGCGGTTAAATTCCTGCACATTGAACTCCACCCTGACATCGTTGTAATCTCTCAGGTAAATGGAGTTACTGCGCCTGCCGTAGTAAGTTATTTTTACAGGTATATCCGCCACCGTTGCGTCAAATCCTGCCATCACCAGGTGCTGACCCATATTCTGCTCCATGTAAGGTGTATCCAGCGCCGAACGGAACATGTAATTGTAGTTGATGAATCCTCCGCCAACTGTTATTACAGAAGAAGGTGCTTTGGGCGTGTTAGCCAAAAGGCTCTTCCATTTGGCCCTGAGGGTTGAGTCGGAAGGGCTGTGCAAATATGCTTTGAGAACGTCTACATTTTTTTTGAAGCGGCCGGAGGCTTGTGATCTCAATTTTATCCAGGCGCTGTCACGGTTCAGGCGTTGTTTGTCAAAGCCCAACGCCGAGGCCAGGAAACGCTTTAGTGAATCAGTGGAAGGAAATCCTGAGATAAATTGTGCAAGGCTGTCTTTGTCAATTGCAGAAGCGCCATCCCCCAACACATCTCTCATGATGCCTGTAAGCGAGTCCCTGTAACGAATAAGCGAATCTTTAACAACTCCTGGATGTAGGCGGGGAATGACGCTGTCTCCGTAAGTAACTTTATTTTCCAACACCCTTCCTGTATCCATTTTTATATCCTGGCATTTTACAGGATTTAAAATGAATAACATAATGGCAATATTAGCCAATACTGACAGTATTCCTGTCAATGTACTGCTGTAATGCATTTACGTTGGTTTAAAGATAGGGAGGCTCAAACATAGAAATTAATTTTTGATAATTATAGCATTTTGATTAACATTTTTTTAAGAAAAAAATGAATTATAGAATATCATATAATTTCAGATAAGTGGAAACTTATAACGTGTACCCATTGATATTAAGTTTACTTTAAGTTATATATGGTATTGGAATATCCTAGAAAACAGCAACACATTAGTGCACTATTAAAAATAGGCAGAGAATTACTCCCGTATATTCCAGATTGTCATACTACTTTTCTTTCGTCCCCGTTCATTCGACACGTAGAGAGGATAGAAGAGATGAGGGATTAAATATGTGAGCGATAATTATATTCCCTTCCAGTGCAGGAAATGGCAGTTACAAAACAAAGCACTCCCGCAACATCACTGCTATCCAACTGCAATATGCTTCATTATAAAAACGACTATTACGTCGGGAGCCTTACAGGGAAATAGATCGCTTTATGCACGCGATGACCACAAGAGGTTGATAACTCTGTAACTTTCAATAATTCAGGTTTACAAATAATACATTCTTTCGCCTCCCCCCGGTATACCCATATTTTTTTGCAGGTATAACTGCAGCGGTCAATTTGAAATGTATCGAATTATTTTACTTATTAAACTTTTGTATTACATTCGGCTGGCGGATCTTTATTACCAATACATAGTCCATTATCAAATGCAGAAAGCTACGCTGTTGGTATGACCTGGTATCCCATGTGGCGCCGGAATAGCCTTCGACAAAGACATTAACAACAACTAAAATTAAATTCACCTATTTTGCCCGAACATCTTTTATCTGTGGAGCACCTGAGCGTTGATTTCGTATCTGATCAGGGTATCAGCCACGCGCTGAAAGACATTTCCTTTTCTGTGCGGGAAAGGGAAGTGGTAGCGATAGTGGGTGAATCGGGCTCGGGAAAATCCGTAACCTCATTATCCGTGCTCCGGCTTCTTGATACGCCACCTGCAAAATATAAAAGCGGCAAAATACTGTTTGCAGGCAGCGATGATGGCAGCGATATCCTGCGGCAGCCGGCTTCCGCATTGAGAAAGCTCCGCGGCAACAAGATCTCGATGGTATTCCAGGAGCCCATGACTTCCCTTAATCCTTTGTTTACCTGCGGCGACCAGGTAGCTGAAGCTATTATTCTTCATCAGCAAAAAAGCAAAAAAGAAGCAAAGGCCATGGCTATTGATCTGTTTAAAAAAGTTCAGTTGCCTGAACCGGAAAAAATATTTTACAGGTATCCCCATGAGATCAGCGGCGGCCAAAAGCAGAGGGTAATGATCGCAATAGCCATCAGTTGCCGGCCTGCGCTGCTGATAGCGGATGAGCCTACCACAGCGCTTGATGTTACTGTACAAAAGAGCATACTGCAACTGATAAAAACGCTGCAGGCGGAAAGAAATATCAGCGTGATCTTCATCAGCCATGACCTGGGGCTGGTAGGAGAGATCGCCGATCGTATCATTGTGATGTATAAAGGCGCTATAGTGGAGCAGGGATCAGCAAAAAGTATTTTTGAAAACCCGCAACACCCCTATACCAGGGCATTGCTTGCCTGCAGGCCCTCGCTGCATCCCAGGGGCGAAAGGCTGCCTGTTGTAAGCGACTTTATGGAAGTAGATGCCGGCGGAGCGGTTATTACAAAAGATCCGGGCATTCTACCGGTCAGGCCTACCCGCCCTGCAACATCGTATTCACTCAATGATACCCCATCCCCGGGGAAAGCGCAGGCGCCGGCTTTGCTGGAAGCACATGACCTGCATGTATGGTTTCCCGTAAAGAAAAGCCCCGGGGGGAAAGCGCAGGAATATTTTAAAGCGGTGAATGGCGTCAGTTTTGATATAAGGAAAGGGGAGACTATGGGCCTGGTAGGAGAGTCCGGCTGCGGTAAGACCACGCTCGGCAGAAGCCTGCTGAGGCTTATAGAACCGGCTTCGGGAAGGATCGTTTTTAATGGCGGGGATATCCTCGGCCTGAAGACAGAAGAGCTGAGAAAGAAACGGAAGGATATGCAGATCATTTTCCAGGATCCTTTTTCTTCGCTTAATCCACGGCTTACCGTCGGCGATGCCATAGACGAGGCTATGAAGGTACACGGCATAGGAGAGCGCAAACAGGAAAGGACTGAGATGATCATGGACCTGTTGAAAAAAGTAGGGCTGCTGCCGGGACATTATCATCATTACCCGCACCAGTTCAGCGGCGGGCAGCGACAACGTATAGGCATTGCCCGGGCGCTTGCTTTAACTCCCTCTTTTATCATTTGCGATGAGTCTGTATCTGCCCTTGATGTAAGCGTGCAGGCGCAGGTGCTCAACCTGCTCAATGACCTGAAGAAAGCATTTGGCTTTTCATTGCTGTTCATCTCCCACGACCTTTCGGTAGTGCGCTATATAAGCGACCGCATGCTGGTGATGCGCAACGGCAAAATAGAAGAATCCGGCGACGCGGAAGAGATCTACAACAACCCGCAGCAGGAATATACCCGTAAGCTTATTGCCGCTATTCCATCCATACGCAGATGAACCAATGTGAAGATCTCACATTTATTGCCGTCAGGCAGGTCTGCCATTTCACGTTTGCCATAACAGCAGGATAAAAAAATAATAATAGATGATTTGTTTATTTACTTACCTTTGCCCGCTGTCAAACACAGACACAATTACATGAAACCTGGTGCCGTAAGATCAGGTTGTAGAATTTCATAAATCTCCGGCTGCTCTGGTGATAAGTTTCATGTGACTGCTAAATAATAATAAAGACTCCAATGAAACTATCACAATTCCGTTTTGACCTCCCGCTTAATCTTATTGCCCAACATCCTGCCAAAAAAAGAGAAGACGCCCGTATGATGGTGGTGCACCGCGACACAGGTAATATAGAAAACAAGCACTTCCGCGATGTGCTGGATTATTTTGACGATAAAGATGTTTTTGTTGTAAATAATACCAAAGTATTCCCGGCCCGTATGTATGGCAGGAAGGAAAAGACAGGGGCAAAGATCGAAGTGTTCCTGCTTCGCGAGCTCAACCATCAGAATAAACTGTGGGATGTTATCGTTGATCCCGCAAGGAAAATAAGGGTGGGTAACAAGCTTTATTTTGGAGATGCGGAAGAACTGGTAGCCGAAGTGATTGACAACACTACTTCCCGCGGAAGAACGATCCGTTTCCTGTTTGATGGCACCGATGAAGAGTTTAAGCAGGTGCTGAACACTCTCGGTGAAACGCCATTGCCCAAATATATCAAGCGCAAGCCCGATGAAGAAGACCGCGAGCGCTACCAGACGGTATATGCAAAGCACGAAGGAGCCGTGGCTGCGCCTACAGCGGGGCTTCATTTTAGTATTGAGCTGATAAAAAGACTGGAAATAAAAGGCATCCGTTTTGCGGAAGTAACCCTGCATACAGGTTTAGGCACGTTCCGGCCGATAGAAGTGGAAGATCTCAGCAAACATAAGATGGATGCAGAATATTACCGGATAGAAGATAAGGCATGTACCATTGTGAATAAGGCGAGGACAAACGGCAACAGGATCTGCTCTATAGGCACCACTACCATGAGAGCGCTGGAATCTTCATTCACTGCCGAAAAGCTGCTGAAACCTTCGGAAGGATGGACCAATACATTTATTCACCCTCCATATACTTTCTCTATCGCTGATTCACTTATCACAAACTTTCATTTGCCCAAGACCAGTCTGCTGATCATGACCTGCGCTTTTGCGGGATATGAACTTGCTATGGAGGCATATAAAAAAGCGATAAAAGATAAATATCGCTTTTTCAGTTATGGTGATGCTATGCTGGTGTTGTAAAAAACGAATAATGCCTGTATGTTAATCGTGAGAGGATAAACGTGAGAGGTGAGAGATGGCTTTCACCTCTCGCCTCCCGCAATACTCTTATTTCAAAAGAGCAAGCTCCACACGCCTGTTTTCTGACCTTCCGTCAGCAGTAGCGTTGGAAGCTACAGGATCGGCACTGCCGTTGGCTGATATCATGATCTGGTCTTCATTAACACCAAGGTCAATCATATAATTTTTAATATCATTAGCGCGCATCCAGGAGAGCTGCTCGTTATATTCAGCGCTGCCTGTGCTGTCTGCAAAACCCGCTACACTCACTTTTAAGGAAGAATCATACATTAATTGATCTGCATACTGAAGAATTTCATTGAATGCTTCCGTGCTGAGCGCATTATATTTATCGAAATCAAATTCCACGGTAGTGAAAGACAGGTATGTCTTTGTTTCTTTGATCAGTTTGTGAAGCATTTTAAAATTGTTATTCTTTTCCGCGGAAAAGCTTACCGCAAAACTGTGATTAGCCTTTACTGTTGTTTTTGCAACAGCTTTGACAGTCTTTTCAACTACAGCAACAGATACATCGGCCGCAGCAACTTTCTTTATAGATTTTGCAGACCTGTAAGTAGAATCTATTGCAGGCAACGGTGTATTCCCGGCGAAATTTTCATCCAGGATCTTGACTTCTGAACGGATCAGGCTGCCGTCAGCATTGCTTACTAAAATGCGGTTAATCTGGAAGGATATTAGGATAATACCGGTTACAATCAATAGCGCTTTCATACAATGTGTTTTAGGGTCGTGAACGATGAGTATTATCCCGAATAGGGTACGTAAAAATACGTTGAGGTCTACAGAAAACTGCATGATCTGCTATATATATTGCTACAGGTGCATGCATTTTACCATAGCTCAACCAGGTGTCAGCTTTTCTGCTGTTCTCTTTGATAAAGATCAACGGGAGCGAAGGTCAGAAGGGAAATACTTAGATTTCCGTAACCTCTGTTACGGCGTCGGGATTAATGGTTCCATATATATGCGGGAAGGTATCTTCTATGGCATTTGACCAGTCGTATATCAATTGGCTGGTTAACTTGTCAGTATCTATGCGTAATTTTACGAGGTTCGTTTTACCGGAAAAATAACGTTGCAGCACGTCGGGAACCTGCCGTTCTTCGCAGCAATGAATGAAACCTTCTTCTTTTAATGCAGGAGATTCGTAATACCCTTTTTTTATAGCGTTATCCCAGTCTGCTTTGGTAGCGATGTGATAAATAAATGGCATGGCAATCATTTTACATTCACAATATACGGGATATGCGCTGTTCGAGCAACATCAGGTCGCACAGAACGAATGCTGTCACGGCTTCCAGCACTACGGGCACCCTCAGCGCTATACACAGGTCATGCCGTCCTTTTACTGAAAAATCTTCTGTTACCCCGGTCTCCCAGTTCAGTGTGTGTTGTATTTTAGGGGTGGAAGAAGTGGGCTTGACAGCGATACGGAAAACCAGCTCATTGCCATTGCTGATGCCGCCAACAATACCCCCGGCATGATTGGTTCTTGTTTTACCGCTCATATTCTCCAGCGCATCATTATGGTCGCTGCCAAACATTCTCGCAGCAGCAAAGCCGGTACCGAACTCTATACCTTTTACAGCAGGTATGGCAAATGCGGCATGGCTTAATAATGATTCCGCGGAATCAAAAAAAGGTTCTCCTAATCCCAGCGGTAAATTGGCTGAGCGGCATTCTACAATACCGCCAATGCTGTCTTTTGCATCTATGGCTTTTTGCAGTCCTTTCTCCAGGTCCTGTTCTCCGCCGATCTCCAGTATTTCGGCAGTTATACCAATGCTTTTTGTTGCCAGGATCTTTTTGGCAATTACCCCGGCTGCCACAAGCGCCACGGTAAGCCGCCCGCTGAAATGGCCACCGCCACGATAGTCTTCATACCCGCCGAATTTTTCATGCGCTACAAAATCCGCATGCCCCGGCCGCGGCACGGACCGCTGCTTCTGGTAATCGCCGGAGCGGGTATTGTTGTTTTCAAACAGAATGGTGATTGGAGCGCCGGTGGTAGTATCATTGAAGATGCCACTCTTAAATATAGGGAGATCGGATTCCTGCCGGGGAGTAGTGCCCTTTTGGGTACCGCCTTTCCGCCGTTCAATATCAGGCAAAAAATCATCTACCTTCAAAGGCAATCCTGCCGGGCATCCGTCAATACACAAGCCCACGCTTTCCCCATGGGATTCACCAAAAATATGCACACGAAATATTCTGCCGAAAGAGTTCATATCTGTTTGTTGAATGAAATATGCATTAATAAATATTGTGAATGGTCAATGGTGAATAGTGAATCCATTCACCATTGACTATTCACTATTCACCACCTTTACCGCTGCACCAAGCTTTTGAATATCAGTATAAAAATCAGGATAGGATTTGTTGATGGCTTCTGCATCTTGAATGCGCACGCTGCCGTTGGCACGAAGCGCAGCAACAGCGCATGCCATTGCAATACGGTGGTCGTGCCGCGAATGTACTGTTGACGCTTTCAATGCTTTTACGCCATCAATGGTCATGATATCACCATCAAGCTGCACCTCCAATCCCATCTTGCCAAATTCTTCCTTCAATGTTGTACCGCGGTCGCTTTCTTTATGCGCCAGCCTGCTTACTCCCTTTATTACGGTTTGTCCTTCGCAATATGCCGCCAGTGCCACAAGCGGAGGGAACAGGTCGGGACAATGCGTGGCATCAAAAGAGAATCCTCTAAGTATGCTTTGCTGTAATACAATTTTTTCATCGGTTACGCTCATAGCTGCCCCTGCATCTTTCAACGCTTCAAGTATTTTTTTATCTGCCTGCGGCGAGGCCGGATCCAGGCCAATGACCTCAATATTACCGGCAATAGCGCCGGCTACCAGCAAAAATGCACCGCCGCTCCAGTCGCCTTCCACGGTATAAGTTATAGGGGATGGGGCAGGCCTTTTTGCTGAAGGCTCAAAATGAAAAGACCGGTAGTCATTATTGCGTGGCGCCCTGAGCCCGAAATGCTCCATCACTTTCAACGTAAGATCAATATAAGGCAGGCTCTTCAGGTTGTTCACTGTTATGGTAACGTTTTCCGCGCCCGACGCAGCATACGCGAGCAATAAGCCGGTAAGGAACTGGGAAGAGAGAGAACCGTCAATTTCAATATCACGGGGCTTCACCGGTCCTTTTACAATAAGAGGCAACCGGCCTTCATTGGATTGAATAGAGACCCCGAGCTCCGGCAATATCTCATCAAAGAAATCCATGGGCCGTGTAACAAGGCTTCCTTCTCCTTTAATGGTAACCGTATTTTTGCTGAGCGACAGGATAGGGGTGAACATCCGGATACCCAGGCCGCTTTCACCGCAACTGACTTCCAGGTTGCCTGTGCCTCCGCCCGGAGATCCAAGGTCCACCGCAGTACTGTCCACCTCCAGCATATCCGGGGCAGCAACGTTCACCCGGGCGCCAATGGTACTGATCAGTTCAATCGCCGCCTTATCGTCGTTGGAATGTCCGGGGTTGCGGATGATAACTTTTGTTTTGGCAACCAGTGCAGCCGCACATGCCCGCTGCATAGAACTTTTAGAAGCGGGAGCGGTTATGGCGCCAGACAGCACTGATGGTTGAATAGTAGCGATCATAATTATAATGCAGTTATCATTTCTTCTAATTCAGTCAGGGGTATCGGCCGGACGATGCCTTTCCCTATTTTTTCAAGCAGCACATAATTCATTTCTTTACGTACTCTTTTCTTATCCATTTTAAGCACTTCCAGCACAGCTTTCTTATCGAAAGAAGCATAAGTGGGAAGCCCGTATTTTTCCAGAAGAGAAACCACTCTTTCCACATGCTTAAAGCCACAAAGCGCAGCAGAAATATGGCTCGCATAAGTCATGCCGATGGAGATAGCCTGCCCGTGCGACAGCTCATATTGATTTTCCAGCGCATGACCCAGCGTATGACCAAAATTCAGCAGCTTGCGGTCTCCCTGTTCAAACTGGTCTTTCTGAACTACTTTTATTTTGATGAGTGCATTACGACGCACCAGGTCACAAAATTTAGATTTACTGCGCCGGTACGCTTTAAGCGACCCTGCTTCTAATTCTGCAAACATACGGGCGTCTTTGATGCAGGCATGCTTGATGATCTCAGCAAAACCATTTTCCCATTCCGCCTGTGGCAGTGTATTCACGAAAAGCATATCATGCAGGATGAATGAGGGTTGCCTTATTATACCTACCATATTTTTATATATGCCTACATCAATTCCATTCTTACCCCCGATACTGGCATCCACCATTCCTAATACCGATGTAGGAACAAAGCCGAAAGAAATGCCCCGCATGTATACTGAAGCTGCATAGCCAGTTATGTCTGTGATCACGCCTCCTCCTACGCCCACCAGGGTTGTTTTACGGTCTGCTTCCAGGGCGATCATCTGTTCAATCACGGTATCCACGGTAGCCTGTACTTTGTACGCTTCCCCTGCTTTCAGGACAATGGTATTCCAGCCTTTAAACTTTTTGGGATACGCATTGAAAATGTTTTCATCCGTAATGATAATGGCAGATGCGGGCGAGACTATTTCTTTGAGCTTCGAAAAGCCGGCAGCGAAATAATATTTCGTTAATGCATTACCAAAATGATATGTTTCAGGTTTCATCCGTATGTTTTTCCGGGAAATAAAATATGTCAAAAATTATCAGCTTTGTACAGCCGGGCTTTGCGCGCTTTGCGGTAAAATATAACCGCAAAGGAAATACAAAACCTGCCTGACGGCAGTCAGGTTTTTCGCCCGCCTGAATGATCTTCAGATCGGGCAGGCAAAGACCACAAAGCAATCTCATGTTTTGCAAGCATACCCGCTCCCAATTTGAAATATAACTATATCGTCTGACCAGCCATTTTTTCAAATGCTGCCAGTTCTTCATCCAGCGACCTGGTTTGATGATATGCTTCCTGCCTGCTCAGATACTCTATGGATTTATCAATGGTTGAAGGACTTACAGAATATGCAGCATAATCGGCATCCCATTCAAAAGCCTGTTGCAGCAGCCTGCTGTCGTTCAGCCAGCCGGAAGATATCTCTTTGAGCTGCCTGATCACCTCCGCAATATTCTGCACAGGCATCAGCTTTACCAGCGCATGTACATGATCTTCCACACCATTGATGCCAATCACCTGTATTCCTCCTGCGCCGGCGGACTGTGTCAGGACGGGAAACAACACTTTCCGCAATATGGGGGTCAGCAGCTTCTCCCTGTTACGGGTTGCCCAGATTGTGTGTATGTAGATAAAAGAATGTGTTCCTTCCTGCATGTTCAGGCACAATTACATCATGTATCTGCCCGGCATCAGGCGTTCATGATCTTATTCTGATGATTGATAGACTCCATGTGCACTGCGTCAAAATATTTGGTGATGAACTCTTTGCTCAGCCCGATCTTTTCGCCCCTGTTAAAAGCCCTCTCCAGTATTTCATTCCAGCGCGATGTTTGCAGGATAGTAATATTATTTTCTTTCTTGTACAAGCCGATCTTTTCAGCAAGCTTCATGCGCTGGCTGAGGATCTGCATCATTTCATCATCGAGGTGGTTGATCTGCTGGCGAAGCTTTTCCAGGGCAGCATGAAATTCTTCTGAATTTACATCTTCCTTTCTCCATACAATGGCCTCAAGCATTTCCGCAAGGCGCTCCGGCGTTACCTGCTGCTTGGCATCGCTCCATGCATTATCGGGGTCTATATGGCTTTCGATCATAAGCCCGTCATAGTCGAGGTCTATGGCTTTTTGTGCCACATCCATCAGAATATCCCTGCGGCCGCAGATATGGGAGGGATCATTGATCATGATCAGCTCGGGGTTACGGCGTTTCATTTCAATGGCGAGGTGCCACATGGGCGCGTTACGGTATTCCGTATTGCCATAGGCGCTGAACCCTCGATGTATGAGCCCGATCTTCTTGATACCTGCTTTTGCCACGCGCTCTACGGCGCCTGTCCATAATTCAAGATCAGGATTGATGGGATTTTTTATTAAAACAGGAACATCCGAGCCCCGCAGCGCATCCGCTACTTCCTGCACACTGAAAGGATTCACCGTGGTACGGGCGCCGATCCACAGCATATCCACCTCAAAATGCAAAGCGTCTTCTACCTGCTTTCCCGTAGCTACTTCCACTGTTGTAGGCAGACCTGTAAGCTTTTTAGCCTGCTGCAGCCAGGGAAGTCCTTTAGTGCCTATTCCCTCAAAGCTCCCGGGGCGGGTGCGTGGCTTCCATATCCCGGCGCGGAGCATATCCACTTTCCCGGTCTTCGCCAGGCGCTGGGCTGTTTCCAGCACCTGAGCCTCTGTTTCCGCACTGCAGGGGCCGGCAATAATAAGAGGTTTTTTGTTCAGCTTTTCCAGCACTACAGCTTTGGGATTGTTTTCAACCGCTTGCATATAATTGATAGTTTATGTTTTTAAAATTATTGTGTACTTGTAAGGTTGGTTAGTGCTATATCAACAACGGCTTTTCCTATCTTTTGTGAGAAGTGAGACGATAGATGTGAGATTCTTACATTTATCGTCTGTCGCTTCACGTTTGACCTAACACTGGTTTCTTGGCCATTATCTCCTGCTGTCCGCATCATTCATCCTGATGCTTCTGCCCCGGTATTTTTTGCCGTCAATAGACCGTATCATCTGCCCCGCAGCTTTTTTATCCACCTCGATCCAGCTGTTCATCTCCTTCATATCTATTCTTCCGAGCACCTCTTTGCGGAGATCGCTCATGTCAAGAATGAATTGTAAAAAGCTGGCTTTATAAAATCCGTCTTTTGTGCCGAGGTTTACAAAAAGCCTGGCATACTCGCCTCCGTTTGCGGCATAATTCCTGCCACGTCCATTCATATCCCTTCTGCGGTCACCATCCCGTCTGTCTCCATAAGATGATCTGCTCTCTCCACCACGGGGTTCACGCACTCTTTCCCTTACATTGAGATCTTCAGCGTTCTCGTAATATTTCAGAAAACGGTTGAATTCCTGGGCTGCCAGCCTTTTGAGTATTTCCTCTTTGGATATATCGGCAAACTTTTCTTCCAGCATAGGGATATAAGGCTCATAGCCGGTATCATCTATATCCAGTTGCAGCAGGTTATCCATGAAATGATAGAACTGCTTCCGGCATACGTCCTTGCCTGCGGGTATTTCCAGCTTGTGAAAAGGCACCTGCACCATTCTTTCGATCTGCCTGATCTTGCCTGTTTCTCGGGTATGTATGATGGACATACATATACCTGTATTGCCTGCTCTTCCCGTACGGCCGCTGCGGTGGGTGTATACTTCCACATCATCAGGAAGCTCGTAGTTGATCACATGAGTGATCCCCTGTACATCAATGCCCCTTGCAGCCACATCCGTTGCAATCAGGAGCTGCAGCGTTTTGTCCCTGAATTCGCCCATCACTTTATCGCGCTGCTGCTGGGTAAGATCGCCGTGCAGCGCATCAATATCATACCCCTCGCGGGTAAGCTTTTCGGCAATGTTTTGCGCATCGGCTTTGGTGCGTGTAAAAATAATGCCGTAAATACCCGGATTAAAATCAATCAGCCGTTTCAGCGCCTCATAACGGAGCTGGGCGCTTGTAACATAATACTGGTGATCAATATTTTTGTTCGCCGTATTCACTTTACCTACGGTTATCTCTACCGGCTGCTCCATATACTTCTTGCTCACTCTCCTGATCTCCGGCGGCATGGTAGCGCTGAACAACCAGGTGCTTTCCCTGTTGGGCGTGTTCTGAAGAATGAATTCTATATCATCCTGGAAACCCATGTTCAGCATTTCATCGGCTTCATCAAGCACCACGTATTTTATCTGCTGCAGGTCAATAGCTTTTCTTTCAATAAGGTCTATCAGTCTTCCCGGGGTAGCTACTACGATTTGCACCCCTCTTTTCAGATCCCGTATCTGCATACCAATAGAGGAGCCTCCATACACTGCGATTACATGCATGCCGGGCATGAATTTCTTAAAAAGCTCTACTTCATTCACGATCTGCAGGCAGAGCTCCCTTGTAGGGCATACTACCAGCGCTTGTGGAAATTTGTCTTTTTCGTTGATCAGGTGCAGCAATGGTAAACCAAAAGCTGCCGTTTTTCCGGTACCGGTCTGTGCCAACCCCACCAGGTCTTTGGTGCCACTCAGTAAAACAGGAATAGCTTTTTCCTGTATGGGCGTTGGTTGCGTAAATCCTAAAGCATCGGTAGCCTGTACCAACCTCTCGTCTAAACCCAACCCTTCAAATGTCATCATATATTAAAAAAAATTTTCGCAAAGATAGCCACGATTTAGCTGATTACCTTATTATTTGCCATTTTGTGCTACAGGTTTTCAGCCATTTTTCTCTCTGTGGCAGTTATTTTATGATCCTGCTTATTTTATTGGCGTTTTCCATAAGCTCATTCAGGTATTCATAGTTTTCCTTCTCTATACAGCTCTTGAACTTTCTCAGCTGCGTGATATGCTCATTAAGTACATCCAGTACATGCTCCCGGTTTTGCCTGAAGATGGGCAGCCACATGGCCGGACTGCTTTTGGCCAGTCTCACGGTGCTTTCAAAGCCGCCACCGGCAAGCTTAAATATGGCATCTTCTTCTTTTTCTTTTTCCAGTACGGTATTGGCCAGGGCAAAGGAAGTGATATGGGATATATGGCTCACATAGGCCGCATGCATATCGTGGCTGTCGGCATCCATATAGGTTACATGCATACCCAGCAGCTTGTATATCTTTTCCATGGTTTCCACGGCATCCGGGTCGCTTTTTTCCTTTTCACAGATCACACATGTCCTGCCGGCAAAAGCATCAAGCACTGCCGCTTCAGGGCCGCTGTATTCTGTACCCCACATCGGGTGGGTAGCTACGAACCTGTGCCTCATGGGGTGGTGGGCCAACGCTTCACACAACGCTTTTTTAGTGGAACCTGCATCCGCAACGATCTGCTTGTCGGTAATAAGGTCCATAATGCGCCGCATCATAGGTATGGTAGCGTCCACAGGAATGGCCACATAGATCAGGTCGCTTTGCTTTACCGCCTCTTCCAGCGGCAGCGCTTCGTCAATAATACCCAGCTCCATAGCCCGCTTCAGGCTCTGTTCTGTCCGGCTTACGCCAATGACACGCTCGACTAATTTTTTATTTTTCAGTATCAGGCTGAATGAACCGCTGATGAGACCTACTCCTACAATCGTTATGGTCCGGAACATGGCTTAATTTTTACTTTTCAATGTTGCTTTTATCCTGTCAATGCTTTCCTGTATCTTTTCTTCCGTACAGCAGAGGCTTACTCTCACGTAGTTATCACCGGCGCTGCCGAATATACCGCCGGGAGTGATAAATACGCCGGACCGGTACAATACTTCATCGCTCAGTGCATACCCATTTTCATAACCGGCCGGTATCGCCGCCCACACAAACATGCCGGCCTGCCCGGTGGAAAAAGTACAGTTCAGCAGCTCCAGCAGCTCAAATACTTTTATCCTTCTTTTTTTGTACACTGCATTCACGCTGTCGTACCAGTCTTTACCAAGCGATAGCGCTTTTGCGGCAGCAAGCTGCATAGGCAGGAACATACCGCTGTCCATATTGCTCTTAAAACGCAATACTTCTTCGATACGCTGTTTTGCCCCGCAAAGCATCCCGATCCGCCATCCGGCCATGTTCTGCGATTTACTCAATGAGTTTAATTCTACCGCAACCTCTTTTGCGCCTTCTGCCGCCAGTATGCTCAACGGCTTATTATTAAGAATAAAGCTGTAAGGATTGTCGTGCACCAGCAAAAGGTTATTTTCTTTTGCAAAGGCTACCAGCGCTTCAAAAAAAGAAAATGCCGGCAGTTGCCCGGTAGGCATATGGGGGTAGTTGACAAAGAAAATGGATGCCCTGCCATCGCCTTTGTCATTGGCTTTTACCAGAGATCCCAATGCTGCAAGATCAGGCAGCCACCCGTTTTTTTCACTAAGCGTATATTCAATAATATTCCCTCCTGCCAGTGTTGCCGCACTCCGGTAAGTAGGGTAGCCGGGGTTGGGCACATATACGTTATCGCCTTCGTTGATGTAGGTCATGCACACATGCATAATACCTTCTTTGCTGCCGATAAGCGGTAATATCTCTGTTTCGGGATCGAGCGCTACATTATACCAGGTATCATACCAGCCGGCTATGGCTTTGCGCAATGCCGGCGCGCCTTTATAGTTCTGGTAGCCATGCACGTTGGGTTTTGCGCTTTCTTCCTGCAGTATTTTAATGACATCGGGGTGGGGCGGCTGGTCGGGGCTGCCAATACCCAGGTTAATGATCGCTTTTCCCTGCCGGTTAAGCTCATCGATCTCTCTCAGCTTTCTGGAAAAATAATATTCACCTATTCCTTCTAGTCTTTTAGCCGTTGCAATCATGTGACGTTAAATAAGAGTGTGAATTATATAAACTGTATTTTTTAAGCGAAATGTTCTCCTTTTTTGTATACGCCGTAAATTTTAAGGTCTTCCGTATAATCTTTCAGATCCCTGATCACATCATAAAACCGGGTAAGCGAGTCAAACTCCATATCTGCGTGAAAGGAATACCTGAAATCCGAGCCGGGAATGGGAAAGCTCTGCAGCTTGCTGAGGTTGATGCCGCCGTCAGCAATGCGGGTCAATGCCCTGGCCAGGCTGCCGCGGGAATGATCGGTATGAAAATTGACAGAAGCCTTGCTGGCATTTTCTATGATCTCAGCAAGGTCTTCGTGCTGCAGGATCAGGAAGCGGGTATAGTTATTCTTTTGCGTATGAATATTGGGGGCCAGTATATCCAACTGGAAAAGCCTGGCAGCGAGGGTGCTGGCAATGGCTGCTATATGCTTGCTTTTGTGCTGGTGCAGAAGTTTGGCACTTAAAGCAGTATCTTCTGTTTCCACCAGCTTCCAGTCGTGCTTGTCGAGGTACTCAATACATTGCAGCAGCGCCATGGGGTGGGAGTGTACCTCTTTTATATCTTCCAGCTTTACACCCGGGCTTACCATCAGGTTTTGCCCGACATGCAGGTAAATTTCACCTACTATCTTAAGCTTGCTTTTCTGTAATAAGTTATAATTGGGGAGAATGCTGCCGGCGATAGAGTTTTCAATTGCCATGACCCCGCCGTCGCTTCGCTTTTTGTCGGAGGCCACTTTTACTACCTCCCGGAACGTATTGCAGCAAATGACTTCTGCCTTGTTATCAAAAAATTGATTGGCCGCCAAATGATGAAAGCTGCCTTCATATCCCTGGATAGCCACTGCTACTGCATTGCGGGATCCTTTTTTTCTGCCGGGAGCATCGCCCGGGGACTGCTCTGGTTCTTCCGGCTTTATCAGGCTGGTTGTAGATGTCATATAATAATACCTGTGTTTTAGGGGGTTCAGCCACAAAAAAATCCCGGCTTTGTGCCGGGACTGACTATGTTGAACTTCTTTATTTGTTTTATTTTTTCAACAAAAGCAATCCCGGTCTACCGGTAAAGTAGAAATAAAAATAAAAAAAACGGTATGCTTTTGAGATCTTCATTGCGAAGCAAAAATAAGATTAAAAACTATTCAACAATATAACCGGGAAAATTTTTTTAGAAAAAAAATGCCACCCCTGGACAGGAGTGGCCTCAACGATTGCTTGCCATATGAAAATCGTAAATCTCTTATTTCTTAGTAGTATCAGCAGCAGCGGCAGTGCTGTCAGGCTTTACGGTAGTGGTGTCTGCAGCAGCAGGAGCAGCAGGTTCTGCAGGAGCTTCAACTTTAGGAGAATCTACAGTTGATTCAGCAGGAGTTTCAGATGCGTTGTTACAAGCTGCAAAAGCGCCGATAGCCAGGATAACTAATAACTTTTTCATTCTTAATAGATTTTGAATAGTTTGATAATGAAATTTATCTTTAATACAGAACCTTAAAAAAAGTAACCCACTATTTTTTAAAATTTATTTTTTAGCCAATTTTGGGTTACCAATTAGGATATTTGAGTATTAATAATGCACGTGTGAGCAATAACCAGAAGGAACAAGAACTGATAAAAGGGCTGGCACTCGATGATAAGACCGCTATTGAAGCTATTTATAAGGATAATTACGGACTGATACAAAACCTGGTTATCAACAACAGCGGCTCGGAAGATGATGCGAAGGATATATTCCAGGAAGCGCTGATCGTATTGTACGAGAAGTCAAAATCGGGGGTTTTTGAGCTCAATTGCCAGATCAGGACCTATATATATGCCGTGAGCAAACGCCTGTGGCTTAAAAGGCTTCAAAACAGGAGCCGGTATGATCTTATAGAGAACGGGGCAGAAGAAGCCGTAACTGTGGAAGATGATATTGCCCTGCACGAAAAGAGGAACAGCCAGTTTGGGATGATGGAGCATGCCCTGGCGATGATAGGAGAGCCCTGCAAGAGCCTGCTTGAAGCGTACTATATCGGGAAACAGAATATGCAGGAGATCGCTGACGCTTTTGGGTATACCAATGCCGACAACGCCAAGAACCAAAAGTACAAGTGCCTTATGCGGTTAAGAAAATTGTTTTTTGCACAATATAAAAGTGATAATACAAATGGATAATATCCGGTTGTTAGAAATGGTTGAACGGTATCTCTCGGACGAAATGTCGGAGGAAGAAAAGATACTTTTCAATGAGCTGAGGAGAACCAATGCCGAAGTGGATCAGATGGTCGTGGAACATCATTTTTTTATTAACCAGCTGGATCGTTTTGGCGAAGACAAGAAATTCCAGGCTTCTTTAAATGAAATACATGACAGGCTCCTGCTTGAAAAGAAGCTTAAACCTTTCAACGGCAATAACAAGGTAGTGTATCTTTGGAACCGCTACAAACGAACTATTGCTGTGGCAGCCTCTATTGCCGGTATTACTGCCCTTATGATCAGCGGTGTATTTACTGCGCTTTCCCCAAAAACCGACAAGGCACAGATAGAAAATCTCGGCAGGAAGATCAATATGCTTGAAATGAGCCAGAATCATACCCGCCGTGAGCTGAGCGATGTAAAAAACAGGATTGAGATACCCGGCGAGCCTGCCAAGTTTGGTGGTACCGGCTTTTTAATTGACGGGAAGGGCTATATAGTAACCAATGCGCATGTGATCAGTAAGGCTGAAAAAGTGAGCGTGCAAAGTGAGAGCGGTGTGGAAATGAGCACAAGAACTCTTTTTTTGGATGATACGCTTGATATTGCGATCCTGAAGATTGAGGATTCACTCTTTAAGGGTTTTGCTACGCTTCCCTATGCTGTTACCAAAAAAGTATCAGCCGAGCTCTCGGAACCGATCTTTACTTTAGGATATCCCCGCGATGAGATTGTATATGGAGAGGGATACCTGAGCGCCAATACCGGCTTCAACGGCGATTCGCTTACCTGCCAGATCTCTGTATCTGCCAACCCCGGCAACAGCGGCGGTCCCGTTATTAACAAAGACGGGGAAGTCATCGGCGTATTGAGCACAAGGCAAACCACTGCTGAAGGAGTGGTATTTGCCATAAAAACTAAAAATATTTTCAAAGCAATAGACGCCCTGAAAAAGGATAGCCCCGATATCCATATCAAGCTTCCTCCTACCTCTTCTCTCAAAAATACCGACAGGGTACAGCAGGTAAAAAAAATACGGGAGTGTGTATTTATGGTTAAAGGATATTAGGACTGGAGTCCGGCAAGTGATGCGGATATGTTATTAATCGTGAGAAGTGAGAGGATAGAAGCGAAAGTAATGTCTGTCTTCTCACTTTTTACATTTCACGTTTGACATGGCTTATTATTCCACAAATTCAATCCTGCTCCATTTGTCGGGCAGGTGTGTATCATACACTCCATGACTGTTTAATGCCATAGCCGGATGCGGAATGACTTCTTTGCCGCCAATCATTAATTTCTGGAACCTGCCAAGGAACATATTCCATATATCGCCGTGCGACGGAGGTACGGTCTTACCGTTAGCTAATAGCTGAAGGCTACTCCAGGGAATGGCTATTTCCAGCGTCCAGCCTTTATCAATATCGCTATGGTCATTTAACGTACCATCTATTGTGGTAGCCACCTGTAAACCCGGCATATCAAAATGAGTAAATGCCCAGCGGATACCCCGCGGATGATTACCTTTCCAGAAGGTGGTGCCACTACGGTCGTAATCGCCACCGAATGTATACGCCTGTGGGTGATGCACATCAAACAACGGGATATCAAAGCGGCTACCTTTGGTAAAGGCGTCACGCCAGATAAAAAAGACTTCGTATATTGTACCTGCGGCATTTACTTCCAGCTCATAATAGCAATCACCGCCATCAATGAGCATTTCCAGATCATTCTCTAAAAAGATAATACTATCCCGTTCCGTTAATCTTGCTTCTACAAAAGGCTCCTCCGCGGAAAACGCGATATATAAATGCTCCTCGTTCCACAGCACTGCTGTTTGTGTATTATAAATGCCCGGTTCGCCGGTTACAATATCAACAAAGCGACTGCTCCATGTTGCGCTTAGCCACGGTTTTTTATTAATATTGCCGTCAACAATAATAGAAGAAGAAATTTTTCTTGCTTTATAGTCAGGAATATTCATACTGCTATTTAATTAAAAAGAGGTAAACAGCATTGCTTTGCCGCAAAATAATTTTAGTATTCAAATAAATGTAAATATAGTTTTATGGAAAAGAGAAGAATTAAAAATACAGACCTGGAAATTGCACCCATCAACCTTGGCAGTAATGTATTTGGCTGGACCTTAGATGAGGGGCAATCCTTCAATATCCTTGACAAATTTACAGGTGGCGGATTTAATTTTATTGATACCGCAGATACTTATGCATGGTGGGTGAATGGCAGTGGAGGGCAATCTGAAACTATTATCGGGAACTGGTTGAAGACACGTGGTCATCGTAGTAAAATGGTAATAGCAACGAAAGTAGGCTCTCAAACAAAAGAGCATCCGTATGATATCAGCAAAAAGCATATTCTCAGATCAGTTGATGAATCACTGGCAAGACTGCAGACCGATTATATTGACCTGTATTATACGCATTTTGATGATAACAGGACAGCGGTGGAAGAAACCCTCGAAGCATACGATGAGATCGTAAAAGCAGGCAAGGTCCGGTATATCGCCGTATCCAACGTTTCACCTGAGCGTATTAAAGCATCTTTTGATGTGGCCGCGGAGAAGGGTCTCCCCCGGTATGTGGCACTGCAACCACATTACAATGTACTGGTACGCGAAGAATTTGAAACGTCATATGCACCCGTGGTAAAGGAATATGACTTAAGCGTATTTACCTATTGGTCACTGGAAGCAGGCTTTCTCACAGGGAAATACAGAACGGAAGAAGATTTTGCTAAAACCGCAAGAGGCGGGGGAATAAAGAAATATTTTGATAACAGGGGTAAAGCTGTTCTCTCTGCGCTTGACAGGGTAGCCGCGAAGCACAATACCCCGCAGGCAACTGTGGCTTTAGCCTGGCTGCTTGCCAATCCGCTGGTAACAGCGCCTATAGTAAGTGCGACAAGCGAATCCCAGCTGCAAACCATTTTTGACGCACCCAATATAAAGCTGGATGAGGCTGATATTGATTTGCTGAATAAGGCAGGGAAGATCTAAACCTTCTGATTTTTTGCGGCAGAGAACTAAAACCTATTTTTATTGCATGAACATACGCAACTTCTATCCTTACCTTAAGCCGTATAAAAGATCTTTTATTATTATACCCCTTTTTGTATTGATAGATGTAGTGTGTGAAATATCACAACCCAGGCTGATGTCTGCGGTGGTTGACGGGGGGATATTGAATAAAGATCTTCATTATGTTTTAAAAACAGGGTTGGCGATGATCGGTCTGGCACTGGTTGCCATATTAGCCAATCTTGGCAATATTTACTATTCCTCAGCAGCTTCAGTAGGTTTTGTTACAAGCCTGAGAAGAGGATTGTTTTATAAAATACAAACCTTTTCCTTTGCCGACACAGACTATTTCAGTTCCGCATCGCTCACTACCCGCATCACCAATGACGCGAACGTATTACAGCAGGTGCTCATGATGAGCCTGCGCATGTTACTTCGGGCGCCGCTGATGCTGATCTTTGCCGTGGTGTTCGCCATCATGATCAATAAAGAGCTGGCCTTAGTGCTGGCTTTTTCTATCCCTGTATTGGCCATCAGCATCTATTTACTGTTGCGTAAAGGACTTCCTTATTTTATTAAAATGCAAAAAAGGGTCGACAGGCTGAATGCAACCGTTCAGGAAAACCTGCTGAATGTGCGGGTAGTAAAGGCGTTTGTACGACAGGACTTTGAGAAAGAAAAGTTTGAAAAAGTAAATACAGACCTGATGACCATTGCGGAAAAAGCCTCAGGGATTGTAATTATGATCATGCCCGTAATGCAATTGATCATGGGTATCTCGCTGGTGGCGGTAACATGGTTTGGCGGGCAAAAAGTAATGGCAGGTTCATTGCCATTGGGAGGACTGATGTCCTTTCTCAGTTATATCGCCCAGATACTGATCGCGCTGATGATATTATCCATGACCTTTATGATGCTGTCAAGAGCCATTGCTTCCGGCGACCGTATTGAAGAAGTTTTGCTGAAAGCATCTTCCCTCACCAATACACCCGGCGCTGCAGAAAAAGGATTGAAAGTAAAGCATGGCAGCATCCGTTTTGACCATGTTTCCTTCCGTTACAGCGCCGGAAGTGAAAAGGCCAACCTGGAGCATATCAGCTTTGATATTGAAGCCGGGTCAACAGTTGCCATCATTGGAGGAACAGGTTCTGGAAAAAGCACCCTGGTACAACTGATACCCCGCTTATATGATGTAAGCAGTGGCGCCGTATGCATTGACGGAGTGAATGTAAAAGATTATACACTGGCGGAATTGCGCAGCAGCATCGGTATTGTGCTGCAGCAAAACCAGTTGTTCTCCGGCACTATTTACGACAACCTGAAATGGGGCGATCCCAACGCCTCCGAAGCGGAAATTACCGAAGCGGCACGGATTGCAAGCGCCGATGATTTTATCCGTTCATTTCCCGATGGTTATCAAACCATGCTTGGCCAGGGAGGTGTAAATCTATCCGGCGGGCAAAAGCAACGGATATGTATAGCCCGCACGCTGCTCAAAAAACCTGCAATACTGATACTGGATGACAGCACCAGCGCCCTGGATATTACTACCGACCGGAATATACGCGAAGGACTTGATAAATACCTGAGCAATACTACAGTGCTCATTATTGCGCAACGCATCAGCAGCGTGCAGCATGCCGATAAGATCATAGTATTGGATGAAGGACGTGTTGCCGGTATGGGTCAGCATGCATCACTATTGAACGACAATGCCATTTACCAGGAAATTTATCAGTCGCAATACCTGAATAAAGAAGAGACGGTATGAGCATGAAAGCAAACGATAAAGCAACGATACCCGCTAATATACCGGGCAATAAATTCCGCCAGATCAAAACAGAAAAGCCACAAAACGGCGCACAGGCTTTGTTGCGTTTGTTGCGGTACTATGCTTCACACAAGTGGTTGCTGGTGCTGGTAGGCATTTCGCTGGTATTGGGCACAGCAGGCTCGTTGGCCGGCAACTATCTTGTACGTCCTGCCATTAATGATTATGTGCTGAAGCATGATCTTAGCGGCTTATTAAAAATATGCCTGGCAATGCTTGCCGTGTATGTGCTGGGCAGCTTATTTATCATGCTGCAGAACAGACTTACCATTAAAGTGGCACAGTTAACGGTGGCGCAGTTGAGAAAAGAGCTGTTTGATAAATTGCAGCACCTGCCGGTAAAATTTTACGATACGCACCAGCATGGCGACCTGATGAGCCGCTTTACCAATGATATGGATACAGTGAGCGATGCATTGAACAACAGCATCACGCAGATCATTGTAAGCAGCATTACACTGACAGGCACATTATTACTGATGTTATACATCAGCCCGCTGTTGTCTGTTGTTTCGCTCATTATGATCCCTGCCATGCTTTGGGCGGCCAAAGCCATCATCAATAAAAGCAAGCTTTATTTTGTAGCCAACCAGGCTGCCATAGGAAACACCAACGGTTATGTGGAAGAAATGATAGCAGGACAAAAAGTAGTACAGGTATTCGGGCATGAGCAACGGGCAATGGAACAATTTGATCTGCTTAATGAAAACCTTCGCGACAAGGCGGGCAAAGCACAATTTTATTCAGGCATGATGATGCCGCTGATGGTGAATATGAGCACGATCAATTATGCGCTTACTACTATTGTTGGAGGCATTCTGGCTATTACCCGCGGACTTGACCTGGGCGGGCTGGCTGCTTTTCTGCAATATGCGCGGCAGTTCGGCCGGCCGGTGAATGAAATTTCCAGCCAGTACAACAGCCTGCAGGCGGCGCTTGCGGGAGCAGAACGCATATTCGCTGTGATTGAGACAACGCCTGAAAGTCAAACGGAAAATCCTGTACCTGTCAGCGAACCGGTAAAAGGCAATATTGTTTTTGAGCATGTTGATTTCAGTTATGTGCCGGAAAAGCAGGTGCTTTCCGATATCAACATACAGGCATTGCCGGGTCAGAAGATCGCTTTTGTTGGAGAAACGGGCGCGGGTAAGTCAACTATCATTAATCTTTTGCCGAGGTTTTATGCTATTGACGCAGGCGATATTGATGTAGACGGCACTTCCATATACCGGCTCGACCGTGATACCCTTCGCAAAGAAATGTCCATTGTATTCCAGGATACGCATTTATTTACCGGCACCGTAATGGAAAATATCCGTTATGGGAGATTGGATGCCACTGATGAAGAAGTGATAAATGCCGCAAAGCTGGCGGCGGCAGATAGTTTCATTACACAATTACCACACGGATATCAAACTGTATTGACCGGCGATGGTGCTAATCTCAGTCAGGGGCAACGGCAATTGCTGAACATTGCCCGCGCCACTGTTGCCAATGCGCCTATTCTTATACTGGACGAGGCAACCAGTTCCATTGATACCAGGACAGAGATCGCTATCCAGCAGGGAATAGACGGGCTGATGCAGGGCAGGACAAGTTTTGTGATCGCACACCGTTTGTCAACCATTTGCAATGCAGACATTATCTGTGTGATTGACCAGGGAAAAATTATTGAGCGGGGCACACACCGGGAGCTGCTGGCATTGAAAGGGAAATATTATAAGCTATATATAAGCCAGTTTGATTAAATACATTGATAATATATAACGCTGCTTTTATTACCAGGAACCACATTTAATCCGAACAGGAAAAGAATGTCTTCTCATCTCTTTAAATTATAATGCCTCAACAAAAGTTATGGTAATCCCATTAAAACAGTCGTCCTGGCAACCATCTTCCACATATCCGCACGAAGAAATGATACCATTGTTTTTTGCTTCAAAATATGTTTCGGCATTACTTCTTTTCCTCAGCCAGTTATTACGAGCCTCTTCATAAACCTGATCCAACGTTACCGCTCCTGCAGCTCCAGTATGTTCATGGGAATTGATCTCACTTTCATTTTCCGTCCATTCTGTCTCATCATTACCAGGAATAGTACCCGTCCATCCAACCGGGAAACTGAATTTATAATACCTTTGTACCACTTTCCCTTTGCTTACCGTAATGATTGTTTCCCAGCCGGTGCCAGTCCAGGAGCCGCCGGCAATCCGGTAGCGGTAGGAATTATCAGACGCTTCTTTAAAATCCAGCCACTTTTGAAAACTATTTTCAAAATCGTTTTGATGCCTGAAATCCTCTTTTTTACACGAAACAAATAATGTTCCCATCAGCAGTAAAGTAAGCAAAAGCAAATTGGATTTCATGCAAGCGTGTTTTAATGACTGACTATTTAAAAACTAAAAACGTTGCGTCGGAAATTATTTTTTGAAAACATTTCTGCATCTGCAATTTCATGCCGGCAGCAATGAATTTCACACAAAGCCTGCAAAGGAAGCAAAGTCTGCAAAGAAAATCCTTTGTGAACCTTTATGTCTCCGTGCCTTTGTGGTTCAATGAGTTTCACGCAACGGGCGCAGAGGAGCGGCGACGCAAAGAAAAAAACTTTGTGAACCTTTGTGCCTCCGTGCCTTCGTGGTTCAAGGAGTTTCACGAAAAGCCTGCTATTAGTTAAAGACGCCCAGCCAGCTTATCAACATTTCAAATCACCTCTTTTCAACAGGAAGGAACTCCCTGTTCTCCGGCCCGGTATAATTAGCGCTTGGCCGGATGATCTTTCCATCCTGGCGTTGCTCAATAACATGAGCACTCCAGCCGGTAACACGGGCGATCACAAAAAGTGGGGTAAAAAATAAGGTAGGTACACCCATAAGATGGTAGGAAACCGCGGAAAACCAGTCGAGGTTGGGGAACATTTTCTTTTCATTCCACATCAGTGTTTCAAGGTTTTCTGCAATATCAAAAAGAAGGGTATCTCCGGCTTCTTTTGAAAGTCTGCGTGCCACTTCTTTGATCACTTTATTCCTCGGGTCGGACACAGTATATACCGGGTGACCGAAACCAATAATGACTTCTTTTTTCTCCAGCCTTGCTTTGATATCCGCCAGGGCCTCCGCAACCGATCCATAGCGGCTTTGAATGTCGAATGCCACTTCATTGGCGCCGCCGTGCTTTGGTCCTCTCAATGCACCTATAGCTCCTGTTACGGCAGAATACATATCAGAACCTGTTCCTGCAATGACGCGGGCGGTAAAGGTGGAAGCATTGAACTCGTGCTCTGCATACAGGTTGAGCGAAACCTGCATCGCTTTTTCCCAGGAAGCGGGTACTTTTTTCCCGTGTAGTAAATGCAGAAAATGCGCACCAACGGTTTCATCATCAGTCTCCGTTTCAATCTTTTTGCCGTTGTGGGAAAAATGATACCAGTAGAGGAGGGCAGAGGCATAGGAGGCCAGGAGCTTGTCTGCGATATCTCTTGCCCCGGCAGGATTATGATCTTCTTTTTCGGGGCTCACCGTTCCCAGTACCGAGGTATACGTGCGCAGCACATCCATGGGATGCGCGGAAGCCGGGATTTGCTCCAATACCTTTTTAGCTGCTGCAGGCAGCCCTCTAAGTGATTGTAATTTTGCTTTGTAAGCATTCAGCTTTGCCTGGCCAGGCAACACCCCATGAATAAGCAGGTAAGCTACTTCTTCAAACGATGCACCTTCCGCAAGGTCAAGAATATCGTAGCCGCGATAGTGAAGGTCATTGCCGCTTTTACCTACGGTGCACAGTGCTGTATTGCCGGCAGCAACGCCGGAAAGGGCTACACTTTTTTTGGGTTTAAATGCAGTTGCTGTATTTGCAGGCTCGCTCATAGCTCATATCATTTTTTGATTTTAAAAAGGTCATCCAGCTTTTTCTCAAAAGCATAATAGCCGATGCTGTCGTACAGCTCGGTGCGGGTCTGCATCATGCCGGTAATATTCTTTTGCGTTCCCTCTTTACGGATGGTATTAAAAACTGTTTCCGCAGCTTTATTGGCGGCGCGGAAAGCGGAAAGCGGGTAGAGGATCAGCCCAACGCCGGCTTCTTTTAATTCTTCTTTTGTCCATAAAGGCGTCATCCCAAATTCAGTTATATTGGCCAATACCGGAATGCCTGCAGCATCAACAAATTTTTGATATTGCCATAGCTCCTTCACTGCTTCAGCAAAAATAAAATCAGCGCCGGCTTCTTTATAAGCCACAGCTCTTTCCAGTGCTTTATCCAGTCCTTCACCGGCCAGAGCATCAGTGCGGGCGCCTATTACAAAGAAAGGATCGGTGCGGGCATCAGCGGCGGCTTTTATCCTGTCTGTCATTTCTTCTTTGCTCACAATTTCTTTTCCCGGCCGGTGACCGCAGCGTTTGGCGCCCACCTGGTCTTCAATATGCAATGCACCTGCCCCGGCTTTGATCAGGGATTTTACTGTGCGTGCCACATTAAAAGCAGAAGGGCCGAAGCCGGTGTCCACATCTACAAGCAGCGGCGTATCGGTAACGTTAGTAATACGATATATATCCGTCAATACATCTTCAAGTGTGGTAATGCCCAGGTCCGGTATACCAAGAGATCCCGCTGCCACACCTCCACCGGAAAGATAAATAGCTTTGAACCCGGCCTGTGTGGCAAGCAGAGCGTGATTGGCATTGATAGTTCCTACCACCTGCAGCGGCACTTCTGCTGCCATCGCTTCCCTGAAACGTTTACCGGCTGATACCAATGAAGTATTTCCTGCTGTCATGCGTGCAATTTAGCCTAATAACTGGTATATTTTATACTTTTGCGCCCATGAAACTGGATTTACTGGCAATAGCGGTGCACCCTGATGATGTAGAACTGGGATGCGCAGGCGTTTTGATGATGGAAAAGCTGAATGGCAAGAAAACAGGTGTAGTTGATCTTACTTACGGAGAGCTGGGAACAAGAGGAAGCGTAGAGATAAGAAAAGAAGAAGCTGCAAAAGCTGCAGAGATCATGCAACTTGATGCCAGGGAGAATCTCGGGATGGCAGATGGCTTTTTTAAGAATGATGAAGCGCACCAGCGTCGCCTGATCCAGTCCATAAGAAAGTACCAGCCCGAGATCGTGCTGGCAAATGCGCTGGATGACCGACATCCTGATCATGGCCGCGCCGGCCATCTTATTAAGGATGCCTGTTTTTTGAGCGGGTTAAGAAAAATTGAGACCAGCGACGAGGATGGAAATATACAGCCGCACTGGCGCCCCAAATATGTGTTTCATTATATCCAGGACAGGTACTACAACCCTGATTTTGTATACGATATTTCACCTGTATTTGAAAGGAAGTTAGCATCCATTAAAGCATACGCCTCCCAGTTTTACTCGGAAGCCTATACCGAAGATGAGCCGCAAACTTATATTTCCTCACCGGAATTTCTGAATGCTATCATAGGCCGCCAGGCCATGTTTGGCAAGATGATAGGTGTTCCCTATGCCGAAGGTTTCACTACAGAAAAAGTGACCGGCATCAGTAGCTTCGATGCTTTTATACAGAAGGATACATGAGGGAGGGCAAAGAGGAGTAAGGTATAAGAGATGAAAAGTGAGAGGATAAACGTGAAGCTTTCATCTCTCACGTTTATCCTCTCACTTTTGACGTTTATCTTTTCACCCATTCACCATTGCCCATTCACCATTGCCTGACCTCATTGCCCTTTTTAATTGTTTATGCAACCTTTTTTCCTCGTTTCCCGTCATATATGGCATTAAGAGCTTAACACGGTTCATCATTCACAATGTCTTTACAAAAGGAATGCTGGTTACCCAAAACACCTTATCCGTTTTTCCCTTCTTTATAAGTGTACTCGTTAAAAGATGAACATTTTGCGAAATGTTTATCTCCGGTCCGTGCTTATTCCGACCAATGATCTCTGAAATGCATTAAGCATAGTTATATGCAGCTCCTGCCATGGCAAGCCAGGCAGTAATGGGCGGAGCTGTGCTCTTCTTACAGATACAGCCGGGAAAACATCTGAGAACCACCTGTCCAAATATCTATGCAAAGACCTTTTTTATTTTATTACAGGAAGAGCGCGGCATATTGTGATCAACAGAAGTAAAGATGTCTTACATACTGATCACGGGTCTGATTTAACATCAATCTGCCCGTAGCAGTTATCGGAAGCATGTGTAATTGTTTTTAACGGAACAGCCTTACCTGGGTTATCGGAAGCCGGAGGAGTATTAACTATTTCTTTCCATGCGTCGTTCTTACGGCAGTAGTAAGGTTTGCCAGCTACCGAGTGATGCTGCTGTTCGGTGTCGCTTGGATAACGCATGGTACAGTTTGTAGCGCCTTTGAATAGATCCGCCTCACTATCACCATTATCATTACCCCAATGATGACGGATGCCTATCAGGTGTCCTATCTCATGATTGACGGTAAATTGTGTCCACTGTTGAACAGCCCACGAGAAAGATTTAGCAATGTTGCCAGTATAAATTAAGATAACGCTCGTTTTTTTCAGGGATTGATCAAGCCCATAAGCATTGTCACCAACCGATATATCTGCGGTATAAGTTCCCGGGGTATCATAATACTGAATGGACGGCGTACCGGCATAACAGGAGCCATACATTATCTTATTGTCATGAGAAACTGTATATGCAGGTTGTATTTTCAGTATTGCCGCATACTGCTTAGCGTAAAAATGGTCCGTTTTGTTGAAGTTTGTCCACCGGTTTTCCGGGTCTGTACTACTGGCAGTAAAGATCATTTCATCCTTATTAATATAATGCCAGCACAGATCAGATGGATTGTAGGGTTCATAATATTGCCTGAATAATTCGTCTTCATCCCAAATGAAAATATCCTTGTAGCCGGGATCCATACGAAGATGTCCGTTTTTAAAGGTTTCGTGACCGCCCTGTGGTACCAGGTTGTCTTCTACCTTAAAGCCCCGGTATTCTTCAAAGAGAGTGTATCCGTCGCCGTTACGCCTTTGATTTTTAGGATAAGCATCCTCGTCAAAATCAGCATCGCTTGTTTTATTATACATACCCACATCTTTTTCCCATTTGTCGGCAATCCTGTTCCTGTTTTCATCTTTAGGTATGGTAATGGCAAGTTCGTCAGGACTGCCCTTAAGATGCGCTTCCAGGTCAATATCATCATCATTAAGGTGCACATGCGCTCTTAACTCGCCGAAGGCGGCGTAATCATAGCTGGTGATCACCGCATCTAACTGACCACCTTCTTTGTCTTTTGATGTTAAAGAGGTTCCCGTTTTTTCTGTATAGTGTGTGCTGTTTTGGTAGTATAAAGAATCCCATCGAAGGTCTGGTTTGCTGTCGGCGTCTTCCTTTTTGGGAAAATTCATGCAATACCCTTTATAGTCTGAAACCTGCTCCAGCAAATATTTTACGCTGAAAGGATGTATGTCGGTAACATCTTTACCGCTCTTTTTATCCAATAGGCGTACATGAAATGCAATAGTGTTGCCCTTATTATTCAATGGATTTTGAGCGTTGCCAGCATTTACCGGCGGCCCCTGGGGTATCCAGTCATCATAATTATCGGGAGCTAACCCCGGCATTGGAAAGGGTTCAATGACGGCCTCATATTCCGGAGTATTGCCCCGGGTAATGGAAATATATATATTGATGGACCAGGTTGTTTTCTCACCGTCGTTATTGGTATAGTCCTTTGTAGCAGTGTAGTCGGCTTCATATCCATTCTTAGTTTCAGTCACCTCGAGTTTTCCACCAAGAAACTGGCAGGTAGCCGCCAGGGACTGTGTAGTACTCAGCCCGATATTACGAACAGCGCATCCCCAGAACGCCCCGCCCATCCCCATAGAGCTTTCTTTGATCGTAGATGCGTCAAGAGCAGGAACAGTTTCCCCGCCGGCAGAAATATGATTAACAGGAGCGTTGAAGTCGCCACCTTCTATGTTAAGCGTCCCTTCTTTAGTGCGCTTATTATAGCGAAAAGTTATTTCAAATATACCCGGATCCACTTGCCCGTTGCCGGTCATCAGGCCGGAGCTATGGCTGTCGCAGGAACTTGAACTGTTATATACCCGCCAGTTGATATGATTACTTCCATTTAGCGGATCAGAAAACTTTTGAAACCGGTCACCTGTTGCCGCATACGACGATATATCTACTTCATCTGCCGATGAGAAGCCAACATTCCTGCCGGAGAATAGGTCAGCCTGCACGGAATAACCGGATGAGCCGTCTCTCGTAACAGGGCAGTCACCGCCTGAGGTGCTATGGTAATGGGATTGTTCCGTTGCACTATACTTTATATTTATTCTCCAGGAATTGTCATAACCAGGTGGCAGTCCATCATTCTGGTCTTTCCGGTTACCGGGTGTGCTTTTCTTTGCGTCCGCAGCCGCTTTTTTTGCATCCTTAAGCAACTGGTCAAGGTTCTGTGTAAAGCCGGAGGAAGCAAACATCATTATCAAACATACCAGCGCCCCCCGTGTAAACTGTCTTATGGTCATTGTTTGTAGAGTATTAAGTTAGGATTATTGTACTGTAAACAATTGTGAGAGGTGAAAAGTGAAAGGTGAGACTTTCACGCCTGCCTGTCGGCAGACAGGTTTGACTGCTGACATTTCCCGGTTAACAGTTTAAAAGCAACCGGTACAATTACCGTCATATACGCCATGCAGCGAATTGTAATATTCAGTGTATACGTCTGCGCCTGTTTTCCGTATATTCTCTTCGCTGAGTGCCAGTTGTGAAGCCGCTGCAAAGGCGCCTCCCTGTGCACTGAACAACTGTTTTTTCAAATTGGGTGTTTTTACTGCATCACCCATTTTTAAACTGTTAATACCGGCATCTATCTGAGCGCAGATCGCTTTTACTTTCGGGAGATATTCGTTATATACATTTATCTTCTGCTTATTGTATTTATCTATACAATCCACTCTTTGTTTAAGATAGGGCTGCCGTTGCTGATTGACGCATGCACAGGAAACGTTTCCTGTATTATCTGCAGGCGAACAGTTGCAGTCAGGCTTTTTTAGATCCTGCAATGCCCTATCGGCTGAATCACTTATGGCATGCAACCGGTCTGTAAATGCTTTCATCAAAGCATTTACGTCCAGGGATAGCTGCATCGTTTTGCCGACCAAAGCCGTTGTGGCGCCGTCGTCCTGTATAGCAGGCTCATTGCTCCGGCGCTGCATCTGCTGCTGCGCCATCTTCACGGCAAATGCTTTTTTCTGATCGTCCGTCATACTGTTCAGCGTTTCGGCTAATTGCTTTGCACCTTCTACCTGGGAAGAAGAAGGCGCCTCCGGTGCGGCAAGACTCTTATAAGTGACATTTGTAAATTCCGCTTCTTTTTGCTTAATATAATCGTCTATCTTTTTGTAGTTTACACCGTAATCCACTATATCTTTTGCGCCGGAGCGTTCGCCCGGCTTTGTTGTGCAGGCTTTAAACGATTCCATAGCAGAGCTAGGGACGGCATTAAATTCCGTAACCACGGCAGTGTGCATATCAAAGCAACGTTGGGCATGTATGTTTGCCAGCGAAATGACCGCCGAAAACAATGTTGATAATATTTTTTTCATTTTTTAAAGTGATAAGCCATTGTTAATATCATTCCAGTTAATTTTTGACAATAACTCTTTTATCCTTTGCTCATTTCCCATTATAATAATGACAATATTTTCTATAAATGGGCTGTTGTTCGGGTGAACGAAATGAAACCGGTAATCGTTGTATCCCTGCCGGAACTTCGCCGTGCTCCAGTTGCCGAAAGAAAGCACATAGCCTGCTTCAAGGCTTCGGTCAATACCCATCCAATGGTCGTGCGGCAGCTTAGCGACAAAAGCGCAACCGGGAATTCTAAGATTTTCCTTACTGTTTTTGTCAGGATTTACCAGCAATCCGGGACGGTTTACCTCCACTTCAACAAAAATATCTTTCAGGTTATGATATTCTTTTGAGAGCCGCTTCCACGCCTTCATTTGTGTTGAATCATTGTACTCTGCCGGCGGGTGCATCAGCTTTTCAAACAAAGGGTGCAGTTTTTCATTCCATAGCGGAGAATTTTCTTTTACTGAAAATTGCCAGGTATTGAAAGGTGCTGTATTGACAGGAACCTGCGGCTTTGTACTAACAGAATAATCATCGGGACTGTCGGTGTCCCCCTTAATAATCGTCCAGTTTTCATCTGTAAACTGTTGCATTACCGGCAACACGGCATGTACAGTGCGGTCTATTGCCGTTCTTTCCTCCGGCGTAGGCGCCCTGTTGCTTTGCGCAGAAGAGAAAAGACAGGAACAGGTAAAGAAAATTGTTAAAAAGGTACAAGCTATAGCACAAAAAGCCTGGTGAACACAAATACGGGCAGGATATTTATTATCCATATTCTTTTGTTTACAGGGAGAGAAAATTTTTTAAAATTATTGTTTTACAAATTCTACTCTCCTGTTGTTTGCTTTTCCTTCTAATGTATTGTTATCGCTGACAGGTTTGGTATCACCGAGTCCTTTTGAAGTAAGGCGTGCAGCATCAATGCCCATGCTTACCAGTTGCGTTTTTACAGCATCTGCTCTTTGTTGTGATAAAGTGAGATTGTGTGCTGCAGTTCCTGTATTGTCCGTATGACCATCCACTTCAAACTTCACATCGGGGTTATCTTTCATTACCTGAACGATAATATTCAGCGTGCCCATGCTTTCGGGTTTGACATTGGCTTTATCAATATCAAAAGTGATACCATGCGTTACGATCTTACTTTCGGTAAATTTCTTCCCGATCATGTTCATATTGCCGCCGGAAGCTAAGCGTACATTGGCAAGCACCATCGGTGCATTCTGGTCGCCGATACCGCCAAAACGCAGCGATGCAGGGATCATTTTTATATCAGGCACTATCAGCACCCGGTATTGGTCGACATATATTTTAAGCTGATTGTTCCTGTATGCCATGGCAATATGATGCCATTTGTTTTTGTAGTTATCGGCGTTAATAGCGTCGGGTAATTTGCCGTTGATAGAAAAACTTTTGCCATCTGTGTTGTTTTCATAATCTGCTTCTTCGGAGTGAATGCTTACCATGGCATCAAAATCATTTGTTGAGCCTGCCGTTTTGAAAAACAGGTTAACCGGGTAGCCGTCGCCAGGCATATAAGTATCATATTCCACGGTAAAAGGGTCTGTGAGGTAATCTGCTTTTTTCATTCTCGGCGTGGCATACACATAATTGCCTGAAGTGAAAACCAGTGCTTCTTTTCCGGACATCTTATTCAGTACAGCCTGCCCTTTATCCAATTCCCAGTGCGCCGGGAATTCACCGTCCTGGTCATCCTCAAAATGGTCTTCAAAAAGGATCTTATCGCCTGGCACAAAATCGTAGTTCTGATAAGACTTTATATTTTGATCGCCCGCTATATTTGGATCAGAAGTACTGCCTTTAGATTGATCAGTAGCAGGTTGCTTATCTGCGGCAGGCTCCGTTTTGTTCTTCTTTTTGAAAAGCCCCTTGACGGTATTCTCGGCTTTAGACGCGGCATTATCTGCCGCACTATTGATATCGTTATTGGCATGATTAGTAGCTGCCTCTTTACCTGCCTGCCCAGGATTAACGACCTGGGCGTGCAAATAACCTGCAAATAATATGCAGGCGATAATGATTATTTGTCTTTTCATCCTTTTATTTTTAAGTAAATATTGATCCAAAACTACCATGCAGCCGGCAAGCAGAATATCCCCTAAAAACGGTAAGTTTTTAAACAGTTGCTTCATTCAACTTTGCATACCCTTATAAATCGAATTGTGTTCTTAAATAATACTTTTTAATAATTTGCACCAGATGAAGTACCTGTTTGTCTTTATTATAGCTGTATTTATATTATTGCCCGGCAAAGGCAACGCACAGCATTTATTGACAAAAGACAGTTTGATGATGGCTTTGTCGAAAGCAGCGCCGGATACGCTTAAAGTGAACCTGCTGCTTAATATTGGCGATAGTTACCAGTTTGACGATAATGATCCTGAAACGGCAAAAGCCTGGTATAAAAAAGCCGGTGAGCTGAGCGGGCAATTACACTATCACGCGGGAATATTCAATTATTTATTTTACTACCTGGATATTTTAGTACAGCAGGGGCAATATGACTCCAGTCTCCGGTACAGCCGGCAGGCCATTGCCCTGGCTCAGCAGTTAAAAGATACCGCCCGCATGATGCAGGGCAATTTTACCGCGGGCGTGAGCTATGACGGACTGGAAGATTATACGGCTGCTATTCCTTTATTGCTGCAGGCGGCCGACTATTATGAAAGCCGGCATAATGGAAAAAGCGCCGGGCTCTGTTACAATGAAATGCAATTGGCTTACCGTCACCTGGCGCAATATGCTAATGCGATTCAATATGGAAAGAAGGCCGTGGATATTTATCATCAGCTCCATCTCGGTGCTCAATCGGTATCTCCCTTATCCAACCTGGCAGGCAGCTATCTTGCCATTTACCAGCCCGAAAAAAGTCTTCCTCTTTTAAAAGAAGCGCTTGCGATCAGCAAAACAACTCATTCCGGCTATAATGAGCTTACCACGACCATTAATCTCGCGGATGCATATTTTTTAATGGAACACTATGATGACAGCGTAAAAATGCTTGCCGGCAGGGCTTTATATCTTGCCAGAACACTTGGGCAAAAAGAATATGAAGCACAGTCCCTGTATGCATTGGCTACATGGGTTCTTCATCAAAATCAACTGCATAAGGCAGGATTATATGCAGACAGCGGCCTGGTAATTGCAAAAGAAAACAACCAAAAAGAAAACCGGCAAACGGGTTATTTCCTCCTTTCTAAAATAGCTTATGCCAATCATGATTACCAAAAAGCTGCCATGATGGATCGTGAGGTTGACCTGGTAAAAGAAGAGATCGAAAACGATCATATTAACCGAAGTATTCTCGCGTTGCAAATGCAGTTTGAAACTACAAAGAAAGAACTTCGTATCAACCAACTGGAAACAGCGCAGCAGGTGCAGCAACTGGCCCTGCAGAAAAGAAAAACAGTGATCTTCCTGCTTATACTATTGCTCGCGATGGTATTACTGGTTGGCTGGCTGTTGCTGAGAAATAACCGCCGCAGGCAGGCATTGCAGCACCAGCAGATCCTTCAGCTGCAGCAGGAAAAGCAATTGTCGGCAACGGAAGCGGTAATAAAAGGCCAGGAAGAAGAGCGGGTGCGTATGGCGCGGGATCTGCACGACGGGCTTGGCGGCATTTTATCCGGAACACGCTACCTGTTGGGCAGCATGAAGGAACATATTGTTACAGGTGAAGAGCATGCGTCTACCATTGACAGGACGATAGGCATGCTCGACCATTCCATTGCTGAATTGAGAAGAGTGGCGCACAATATGATGCCGGAAAGCCTGCTGAAGCTCGATCTTAACGATGCTTTGCAGGACTATTGCCAGCAGATCACCAACAGCGATGCCCTGGACATTACCTACCAGGGATTTGGACTGAACGACGTTGAAACAGACCATACCGTTAAAATAACCGTATATCGTATTGTGCAGGAGCTTATTAATAATATTATTAAACACGCATCGGCAAAAAGCGCAGTAGTGCAGGTGATAGTCAAAGATCGCGAGCTAAGTATCGCTGTTGAAGATGACGGCAGAGGGTTTGATACAGCCATGCTTGACAGCGCTAAAGGGATCGGGTATAAAAATATCAGCAACAGGGTTGAATTCTTAAAGGGAAAAATTGATGTAAGTTCGGAGATTGGAAAAGGAACATCTGTTTATATACAAATACCGCTGCAACATGATTAACCTGGTGCTGGTAGAAGATCATTCGTTTGTTACGGAAGGGGTAAGGGCTATGCTTGCTACAGAGCATGGCATTACCTGTATACACTATTGTGCTACCGGGGCTGCGCTTTTGCATTTTTTAAAGCAGCAGCAGCCGGATGTGATACTGATGGATATTAACCTGCCGGATGCAAGCGGTATTGATCTGTGCAGGGAAGTGAAACATCTGTACCCGGCCATATTTATTATTGCTTTGAGCATTAATAACCAACCGGGGGTTATCAGGAAGATGATCGAGCATGGCGCCAGCGGTTTTGTGTTGAAAGACGCGGATAAATATGAATTAATTAATGCCATCACTACTGTAATAAAGGGAAAACAATTTTTCAGCCGGTCCGCCGCCGCAGCTATGCGCAAGCCTGATAAATCTGCAGTGCCTGCGCTCACCCGCAGGGAGAAGGAGATCCTGACCCTGATAGCCGATGGGCTCACCAATAAAGAAATCGCTGAAAATTTATTTATAGAAGTATCTACCGTAGACTCACACCGGAAAAATATGCTGGCTAAATACGATGTTAAAAACACTTCTGCACTTATCAAAATTGCCGTGGTGCATAAATTGATATAACCAATACTATGTCAATCGCGAGACGTGAAAAGTCAAACGTGAAAATCTCACTTTTCACGATAATATACTGGCATGATATGATACTAATAAGTGTATACAGCCGGCTACAGGCTCTCTCCCCATGCGATCAGCCTGCTCACTTCCTGCGGCACATTATTGATCTTTTCATCTCTTTTTTCTCCGAGGCGAACAATGACCATATTCTTTTTGGGAATACAAATAATATATTGCCCGAGTATACCGCGGGCATAGAAGATATCCGGTCTGCCGGGAATGATCCACCACTGGTATCCGTAATAGTTGCAGGGTGTCCCGGATTCATCCTTTATCATATTGGGGGTAACAGAAGCAGTGAAATAGGCGCTGTCTATAACGGCTGCGCCGTTTATTTTTCCGCTGTCAAGCATCAGTTGTCCAAGCCTTGCAAAATCCCTGGCATTGCTATTGAAACAGCAATAGGCTTTTTCGCTGCCACCCGGATGATCAGTACTCCATAGCGCCGGGTATTCCGCTCCGAGCGGTTGCCACAGCTTTTCAGAAGCATATTGGCTCATCGTTTTTCCCGTAGCTTTTTCTACAATTAATCCCAGTAATTGGGTATCCCCGCTTTTATAGCGGTGCAGGGTACCGGGCGTGGTAATAATATTGACAGAAGTGGCCGTTTTGCGTACGTCATTGCCATAATATAATTCAGTAGTAACAGAAAGAGGATTGGCATAGCTTTCATCCCAGTTGCTGCCGCTGCTCATGGTCAGCAGGTCTGCTATCTTTACTTTCGCTTTTTCACCGTTAGCAAATTCAGGCAGGTATTTTGCCACAGCGTCATTTACGGAACCGATCTTCCCTTCATGAAGGGCAGCGCCGATCAGTAAGCCTGTAATGCTTTTTGCCATGGAGAAAGAACCAGACAGGGAGCTGTCACTATATCCCTGCCAGTATTTTTCTGCCAGTATCTCCCTGTTTTGTACTACCAGCAAGGCAACGGATTGCAGGCGCTCTAAATATTGATCAAGATCGTCAGGGATCTTTACCTTTCCATATTGGAGAGATAACGCCCAGGGTATTTCGCTTCCTGCGAATACGGTATCATTATCAAATATCGTGTAGTCGTCTATGTTAGCAAAATTGTGATAAACTGCTTTATAGAGGTATTGTTTGCCGGTAAGCGAAGGCAAAACAATTATCACGATTATGATTATCAAAAGGATTTTTAGGGCTCTATTCATTTACCTTTATCACTTTATGTTGCTTACTAAGATAAAATAAATACTTGTATGAAAATTGTAATTCTTGACGGGTATACCATTAATCCCGGCGATCTTACATGGGAAGGACTGGAAGCGCTGGGAGAACTGACCGTGTATGACAGAACTCCGGCAGAAGAAGTGGCAGAAAGATGCAGCGGGGCACAACTGGTGCTTACCAATAAAGCGAAAGTATCCGGAGACACTATTAAAAAACTCCCAGACCTGAAATATATCGGAGAACTGGCAACCGGGTATGATAATATTGATATCAAAGAAGCTGCGTTTCGCAATATCCCGGTATGCAATGTGCCGGGGTACAGCACGATGTCTGTGGCGCAACTGACCTGGGCGCTGATCCTGGAGCTGGTATGTAAAACCAGTCAGCGTTCCGGCGAAGTATATGATGGCGCCTGGGTAAAGAGCAAAGATTTCTGCTTCGGGCATGCAGGGCTTTTTGAGCTGCAGGGGAAAAAGCTGGGATTAATAGGCCTGGGGCAGATAGGAAGCGCTGTGGCAGCGATAGGGCAGGCCTTTGGCATGGAGATCATTGCGAATGTACGGAACCCGCAGAAGTATACTATACCGGGAGTTCGTTTTGTGAGCCGGGAAGAGTGCTTCAGGGAGGGTGATATTGTAAGCCTCCATTCACCGCTTACCGACGAAACCAGGCAGATGGTAAATGCAGCCCTGCTATCCACCATGAAACCTTCAGCAATGCTTATCAATACAGCCCGCGGTGCGCTGATCAACGAAAAAGATCTTGCTGATGCGCTCAATAATAACCGTATTGCAGGGGCAGCGCTGGACGTCTTGTCCTCTGAGCCGCCTGTCAAAGACAATCCCATGTTTACTGCCAAAAACTGTATTATCACGCCACATATAGCCTGGGCAACCATTGAAGCCCGTCAAAGGCTTTTAGGTGAATCCATAGAAAATATTAAAGCATTTCTGAACGGTAAGCCCAGAAATGTGGTGAATAAAATATAGCCTGTATGCGGCAGCGTTTTGTTTTCCATCACAACCAAAAATCACAAACAGTAAATTCCAAACGTTTACCTCCCGTCTCCGTCCAGCAGGTTGCCTAAGCCGCCAAGAATACTGCCCTCTTCTTTTCTTTTGGTGGTGGCGTAGGAAAGGATACGGCTGGCAAGGCGGCTTACCGGCAGCGTCTGGATCCATACTTTGCCGGGGCCCTGCAGCGTGGCAAAGAATACTCCTTCGCCGCCGAATATGGTATTACGTATACCGCCGACGAACTGAATGTCGTAGTGTATATCTTTAGTATAGCCAACGAGACATCCTGTATCTATGCGCAGCAATTCTCCCGGCTGCAATATCCTTTCAAATACATGACCGCCGGCATGCACAAAGGCCATCCCGTCTCCCTCCAGCTTTTCCATAATAAAGCCTTCCCCGCCGAAAAGCCCCGTGCCCAGGCGACGCTGGAACTCAATACCGATACTAACCCCGCGTGCTGCACATAAGAATGCATCTTTCTGGCACACTACTTTTCCTCCCAGCGCATACAGGTCGAGGGGAATGATCTTCCCGGGATAAGGTGAGGCAAATGCCACCCGCTTTTTCCCCTGACCTACATTGGTGAATGCAGTCATAAAAAGACTTTCGCCGGTCAGCAGTCTTTTGCCTGCGCTGAACAATTTGTTCATTATGCCGCCTCCCGATTTCTGGGAGCCGTCGCCAAATATGGTTTGCATCTGGATACCGTCATCCATCATCATAAATGCACCACTCTCCGCCATAGCGGTCTCACCCGGATCAAGCTCAATATCTACATACTGCATTTCTTCCCCGTAAATACGATAATCAATTTCATGCGCTGTCTGCATAGTCTGAATGTATTTTTTATGGCATAAAAATATAGGAAGATCGGTAAATCAACATACCGCTTATAAAAGAATAACCTGATTATTTCGTTATATTTATCACAAAACCTCCCGTCAATGGAAAATATGGTATACCTCCTGGCCGTAGTTGTGTTCCTCGCGATTCTTATCCCTTTTGTTTTCTATCTTTTTACGCTGCAGCGAACGCTTGAAGTCATTGCTATCGAAAGCCGGAAAATGGCGCCGGGACAGGTATGGTTTTTATTCATTCCTATTTTTAATATTGTCTGGCAGTTCATCATGACTGCCCGCATCGCCGACTCTATCAGGGATGAATGTATACGGCTGCAGATACCGCTTACTGAAAACAGGCCCACATTCGCGCTCGGGTTAGTGATGAGTATTTTATACATCGTTTCTATTCCTCTGAATAACCTGTCGGCCGCACCCATGCTGGGTGGACTGTGCTCACTGGCAGCGTTGGTTTGCTGGATCGTGTATTGGGTAAAAGTGAATAACTACAGAAAGCTTATAATAGACAACGGGGATAATTTTTTACTGGATATAGAAAAAGAAACAGCGCCGCTTCAGTAATCAACTTCAATTTCCTGCATCTTTGTTTTAGCTGTCAGCTATCAGCAGTCAGCTGTGGGCTATGAGCGCAGATACCTGATAGCTCAAAGCTGACAGCTAATTTTTTTATACATTCGGCTTATCAAACGGTTTATTATGGCACAGAAAAAGCTGGTGGTGCTTACCGGCGCAGGCATCAGTGCGGAGAGTGGGTTGAAAACTTTCAGGGATAGTGATGGTTTGTGGGAGGGCTACAACGTGGAAGAGGTAGCCACGCCCCGCGGGTGGAGGAAAGACCCGAAGCTGGTGCTGGATTTTTATAATATGCGGCGGCAGAATGTGGCAGACGCCCACCCCAATGCAGCGCATTACGGCCTGGCAGCGCTGGAGAAGGACTTTGATGTGCATATAATCACTCAGAATATTGATGATCTGCATGAGCGTGCAGGCTCCTCCAAAGTGCTGCACCTGCATGGAGAAATTTTCAAAATGCGCAGTGAAAAAAATGAAAGCCTGGTATATGATATACGGAATGATATACAAATAGGCGACAGGGGAGGGGATGGTGCACAACTCCGGCCTGATATTGTGTGGTTTGAAGAAGCAGTTCCTATGATAGAGCCGGCAATGCGGCTGACCGGTTCTGCCGATATTTTTGCAGTTATCGGTACATCACTGGCGGCATACCCCGCAGCAGGACTGATCAATTATACTCCGCATCAGATACCCAAATTCATTGATAAGAAAATCCCATACACTTCTTCACTTCGTGATATAGTAGCCATTGAAAAGCCGGCGACAGCAGGAGTGAAGGAGCTGACTGTATTGCTTGCAAAATATCGGGAGGATTAAGCCGCTCGTAAATATTGATGAGTTGTCTCTTTTCCATAACTTACAAACGATAAACGTCAAATAACACCCCCCCGGACTTCAGTGGTTCATCTTTTTTCTTCCGTAAATATTATTCCCTCATTCTCCAGCTCTTTTAAAACCGGCTCATAGATCTCCGGTACTATAGGGATATGCAATCCCGTCAGCCTGATCTTACCTTTCAGTATCATTACAGCGGCAATGCCAAGCGGAAGTCCTACTGTTTTTGCCATAGCGGTCTCAAGGCTGTTCTTTCCTTTTATAACCAGGGAACTTATAATTTTACTTTGTATTCTCCCGGTTTGGCAGCCTATTTCATGCATCATAATGATCATGTCCCTGTCGCCCGGCTGCAGCATCAATGTATTTTCAGCGCAGGACTGGAGTATGTCAGCAGCAGTGAGCAAGCCTTTATCAATGACCTCATTGCTGTATAGACCCAGGTAGGATAAAAGCATTTTTTGCTTTGGAGTGGCGTCATCAGTTAACCGGTGATGGGCAAGATGCTGCTTTAAAAAAGAAACATAGCTAAGATTGGCGGTATCATAGCGCTTATCCTCGTCCGTAAGCTTCAGCTCAACTATTTTCTTCCATCCCAAACAAAAATCAGGATGCCGTAAGGTGGTACGTATAAATGTATCACAGTTTTCCAGCCCGTAGAGCTTGCTATAGCTCACCGCGTCCCTGTTGGGATACCACGCGTATAGGCCTTCCCCTGCTACTTCAATTGTTCTGTTTTCATCAAATAATAGTTCATACGGCAGGTATATGATCCTGCCTTCGCTCTTGTATACCGCTCCTGCTTTTCCAGCCAGTACTATATTCCGCGGGTTCCAGCTTATTTTATAATGCCAGGGGTTATTATCACTTTCAGGCGCTATCAGTCCGCCACAATGTGAATGAAAGGATGTTATTTTACCACCGTCTTTTTGTATACGGTGGATCAACTGCATCGCGCTCATGTGATCTATACCGGGGTCAAGCCCCATTTCACACAAAAACAACAGCCCTTTTTGTTGTATGGTTGCTGCAGAAGCACGGATGTTAGGATCAACATAAGAAGCAGTGAGCAGATGCCTGCCTGCTTCCATACAGGCCTGCGCTACCAAAAAGTGAAGTGATGCGGGCAGCATCGAAATAACAATATCTGCCTGACGGACAGCAGTCCTTGTTTGCTCCTCATTATGAATATTGATATGCATTGCAGCGGTATTCGCAGCCCCCTTCAGCTTGTTTTGCGCCAGCTTCAGATCGCTGTCCGCAACAGTTAAATGCCAGTCATGCTCAAGGCATTTTTTCTTCAGGTATTCAATGAGCACAGTGGTGGACTTCCCGGCCCCTATCAATAAAATCTTATTCACCGGCGATAATGCTTTTATATGGCAATGTAAGTGATTTCCAGAGTTATTATATGCACATCCGTGGAAAAAAAGGACAGAATAAAGCCATCCTTTTGGACGAAAAGCGCTGTAAATGCGGTACATTTGCAGGTATTTTAATCACCATACACTACAAAGTTCAGAACAGGGAAAAAGCATTATGGAAGAGAACATTACGCCCCACGAAACCAACGACAGCGACCGCATTATCCAGGTGAATATTGAAGAGCAGATGAAAACAGCCTACATTGATTATTCAATGAGCGTGATCGTCGGCCGCGCCCTGCCTGATGTGCGGGATGGGTTGAAGCCGGTGCATCGCAGGATCTTATTTGCTATGAATGAGCTGGGTCTTAATTACAACAGGCCCTATAAGAAATCAGCCCGTGTAGTAGGAGAGGTGCTGGGTAAATACCATCCTCACGGAGACAGCTCGGTATATGATGCCATGGTGCGGATGGCGCAGGACTGGAACATGCGGTACACCCTGGTAGACAAACAGGGGAATTTCGGGAACCAGGACGGGGATGGCCCCGCGGCAATGCGGTATACAGAGGTAAGACTTCAGCGGCTTGCTGAGCACATGCTGGACGATATAGAAAAAGATACGGTAGATTTTCAGCTCAATTTTGATGACTCTGAAAAAGAGCCGACCATTTTGCCCACCCGCATCCCGCAACTGCTGGTCAATGGCTCAAGCGGTATTGCCGTGGGTATGGCTACCAACATGATGCCGCACAATCTTACTGAGGTCATTGGAGGTTGTATCGCCTATATAGATAATAAAGATATTACCATTGAAGAGCTCATCCAGATCGTAAAAGCCCCTGATTTTCCCACCGGTGGAGTGATCTACGGTTATGAAGGAATAAGATCAGCCATGCACTACGGGCGGGGCAGGGTAGTGCTGCGGGGCAAACTACAGGTAGATACCAAACCCAGCGGCAGGGAGCAGGTGATCATTACGGAAGTGCCTTACCAGGTAAGCCGCGATACGCTAACCAACAAAATAGGTGAGCTGGTAAATGAAAAGATCATAGAAGGTATTGCTCATGTCAACAATGAATCTACTGAAAAAGACGGCACCAGGATAGTAGTAGACCTGAAAAGAGATGCTATTGCCAATGTGGTGATCAACCAGTTGTACAAGCATACTGAGCTGCAAACCTCTTACGGGATCAACAATGTAGCTATTGTAAAAGGAAGACCGAAGATCTTAAACATAAAAGACCTTATCAGCGAGTTTGTAGAGTTCCGGCACGAAGTAGTGGTGAGAAGAGCCAGATACGAGTTGAGGGAAGCAGAGAAAAAAGCGCATATCCTGCAGGGTTACCTGATAGCGCTGGATCACTTAGACGAAGTGATCACCCTTATAAGGAATTCACCTACGCCTGAAGCGGCTAAAGAAGGACTGATCAGCGCAGGATGGGGATTGGATGAAGTGCAGGCAAAAGCGATACTTGAACTGAGATTGCAGCGCCTTACCGGTATGGAGCGCAATAAGATCAAAGAAGAGTATGATGAGATCATGAAGCTCATCACTTATCTGAAAGATCTGCTCGGAGATGAAGGCAAGCGCTATGAGCTTATAAAAACCGAGTTGCTCGAAATAAAGGAAAAGTATGGCGATGCCCGTAAAACGGAGATCCAGTATCTTGCCGACGAGATGCGGGTGGAAGACCTGATAGAAGAAGAAGATGTGGTGATCACCATATCGCATGAAGGGTATATTAAGAGGACTTCTGCTACCGAATACCGCCAGCAGAACCGAGGCGGCCGCGGCGCTATCGGTGGTAAGACCAAGGAAGAAGACTGGATAGAGCATCTCTTTGTGGCGTCCACGCATCATACCATGCTTTTCTTTACGGAAAAAGGGCGCTGTTACTGGCTGAAAGTATATCAATTGCCGGAAGGCGATAAGACCAGTAAGGGAAGGGCTATTCAGAATCTTATACAATTGCCGCAGGACGATAAGGTAAGAGCCATCATTGATGTAAAAAATCTTGATGATGAAGCTTTTGTTAAGAATCACTATATTGTTCTTTGTACACGCAAAGGCATCATCAAGAAAACAGTTTTAGAAGATTTTAGCAGACCGCGTGCAACCGGTGTCAATGCTATTACCATCGTAGAAGGAGATGAACTGCTCGAAGCAAAAATGACGGATGGCGAAAGCGAGATCATGATGGCTGTGAAGAGCGGCAGGGCCATAAGATTCCCGGAGAGCAAAGTCCGTGCTACGGGACGTGGCGCTATAGGCGTCGCGGGAATAGAAGTAGATGATGCCAATGATGCGGTGGTTGGCATGATTTGTGTCAAAAAGGAAGACAGGTCAAAAACTGTGCTGGTGGTGAGTGAAAAAGGGTTTGGAAAAAGAACTGCCATAACAGACGAAAGCGGTGAAGATGTTTACCGGATCACTAACCGCGGCGGAAAAGGAGTGAAGACTATTAATGTTACAGATAAAACAGGGGCTTTGGTGGGCATATTGGATGTTGCGGAAGATGAAGACCTGATGATCACCTGCAGATCGGGACTGACCATACGGATGTCTGTGACACAGGTAAGCCGGCAGGGAAGGGCTACACAGGGTGTGAAGCTGATACGCTTAGATGAAGAGGATGAAATAGCCGCTATTACCAAGCTGGCAAAATATGAAGCGGAGAATGACCACACAGTTACTGAAAATGAAGGCAATGTGCAGCAGGATAACGGGCAGGGAGAAAGCAGCAGCAATGAAGAAAGCACTTCTGCAGACACGGAATAATTTTACTTAACCAGTTTATATTATAAAATCAACTACAGAACATGAAAAGAGTAATCCTTGGAACCTTACTTGCAATTATCACACTGGGGGCTTCGGCGCAAAACATCGACAAGGTGAAAGATATGCTGAAGAACAATGAGCTTGATAAAGCAAAGGAAGGCATAGATAATTTACTGGCGAATCCCAAGCAGCAGAAAAAGGCTGATGTGTGGATCACCAAAGCCAAGATATACGGCGCCATTGCTGCCAGCGATAAATTCAAAACTCTTGTTCCCGACGGCAGGGCCGATGCTTTTGAAGCCATAAAAAAAGCACAGGAAATTGACAAGAATGAAACGACAACGCTCCTGACCTTAGATAATTATAAACCTGTCTATGAATTATATGCAGGTTATTTCGATCTCGGCGCCAGCCAGTACAATGCAGAAAAATATGAAGACGCCCTGGCAAGCTTTAAAAAATCCAATGCCATAAGCGCTTTTATTTTCTCTAACGGATGGGGACTTTCCAAACTGGATACCACGCTGGCCTATTATTCAGCGCTGAGCGCCATGAATGCCAAAAAGGAAGATGAAGCTGTAAGCCTTTTCCAGCAACTGGCAGATGCTAAAGTAGGCGCCAAGCCGGAACATGTAACTATTTACCGTTATCTCGCGAAACACTACCTCGACAAAAAAGATATTCCGAACATGCTGAAATACGTAAAAGAGGGCGAAGAATTGTATCCTAAAGATGATTACCTGCCGCTGGTAGAGTTTGATTACCTGCGCAGCCAGGGCGATAAGAAAGCAATATATGCAAAATACGAAGAGCTGATCGCTGCCAACCCGCAGAATTATGATATGATCCTGGACTATGCCAACGAGCTTTTCAACGAAACGCATGTGAGCGAAGCTAAAGACCGCCCGGCCGATTATGCTGAGCGTTGCGCAAAAATTGAAGACCTTTATAAAAAAGCATTGGCGATCAAGCCTGATGCCCTGGAAGCCAACCTGAACCTGGCTAAACATTATTTCAACCAGGCTTTGTTTCTGGAAGATGATGCCAATAAAATCAAAGGCACCAATCCTGATGATGTGAAAAAGAAAGCCGATATCAAAGCACAAGTAGTAGCATTATGCGAAAAGGCTATTCCTCCTTTTGAAGTAGTGTTCAAAGAACTGGATAGCAAATCCAACCTCAAGCTTTCTGAAAAGTCGGAGTATAAATCCGCATGTAATAACCTGGCTTATTGCTACGACAGGAAAAAAGATAAAGCCAAGGCTGATTTCTACCAGAAGAAATATGATGAAGCTGATTCAAAATAAACGCCTTTTTTGACCAGTACTATACAGACCGCTCATTATGGGCGGTCTGTTTTTTATGTACCTTCTTAAGGCTTATTCCAACCGGTAAATATACATGACCGATACATTGTCATCAGGAATAAAAAACAGTTGCAGCTTACCGTTCACGCTTTCTATATAGAACGGGTTTTGCGACATAACGGTTCCTTTCGCAGAATATTCTGTCACCGGCCACTGCATGGTGGCAGTATATGACTGCATATCTATCATCTCCAGTCCGCCGAGGCGGATATTTTCACCTGTACTGTTTTGATAAGCTCTTAATCCCGAGCAGATCATCTGACCGTTGCCGGCATAATTGCAATCCTGGTAATCTACATAAAAATGGGGGTTGACTGTTCCTTCCTTATTTTCCAGTTGCAACCGGTGCTCCCTTAGCTGCCAGCGATAGAATTTTCGGCTGCCCCAGTTCATGCCGGCAAGCGTGGAAGATTGCCGGTTATATGCCACAGCGCCAATGGCATCATGGAGGGTATCCATAGCCGTGGCCTGCATGGTGGAAGGATTTACCTTATATATTATAGAGTTCCCGAAAGGACGGTACTCGCAAACCGGCACCCATATATTTTTACCGTCAAAGTCAATGCCGCCCGGGTGGTAGATGCTGCCGTGGTCAAGGCGCAGGCTGTCGAGCAGCTTACCTTCCGCACTGAACCTGAACAGCAATCCTTCGCCTTCACCGGTGTCGCGGTCAAATCCGTTCACCGGCTGCTCATACCTCCGGGGAGTGCGCATCACTTTCACCGCGGTAAGAAAAAAGACATCGCCCACTTTGGTGAGTCCCTGCGGATGCCAGGTATGGAAATCAAGCGGAATTGCTGCGATCTTTCTCCATTTACTGTTTTCAGAAAGTTTTGAAAATAACTCTGTTGTTTGAGGTTCTTTTTCCAGCTGTTTTGATGGCTGAGCAAATCCGGTGGAATGCCAGGTTAAAGCAGTGAGCAATAAAAAGCGGGGAAAGGAATGTTTCATCTGTGCAAATTATTGGATTTCGCGCAAAGCGGGAAAGGAAGCGAAGAGCGCAAAGAAAACTTTTGTGTGCTTGAAATATAACCATTGATTTTATATAACATTCCAAGGCAATTGTAATTCAGAATAATAATTTAAAAAATTTTTATAGAAATGATTTGTAGCCTTATAGCTTAAGGTGCATTACCCTGGATTTCTGGGATAGGGACAGATGGGGAGGAAGGAGAATGTGGTGAATCTTATATTTAACATAATATAAATTATAGGACAAAACGAGCAGTCGCTGCGGAGGCTGGCTAAGCCGTTTGTCAGCTATAATTTATATTATGTCTGCGCTCCGTTGCACTACGCTTGCCCTGCGGGTAAATAAAGGACGCCTTCGGCTCAATGGTGAATTTTTTCCAAAAATTCGGGCTTATCCGTTTTGTCCTAATTGGCTGGTAAAATTTCCTGCGGTTATTGAAAACTTACGCAGGAAAATTTTACTGGCGCCAATTCCGCTATGACGTATTTATGTCTTTAAAATTTTTGCCTTTTTTGCTCTGCTTCTTTTTTTAATGGTCGCTCGCTGGCCTGTAAAAAATGCAATGTGCGCCGCTTCGCCGGCTTTCTTTTTTGCATTTTTCCAGGCTGACGCTCGCGGTATTTATCTATATGTTCTTTTGCCTTGATGCAAAAGAACCAAAAAATCAAGGCTGTAATGCCTCGCTAAAAATGAGCTACGTTTCGCTAAAATGCCTGAACTTGCTACGGCTACGCCTACGCTTCGGACAGCAGGCATTTTTTAACGCTTCACTCCGCTCATTTTCTTAACGCTGCGGCATTAAGGCCGTTAGAGCAAATCCGCTTACTTAACATAATGTTTTTCCTTTTCCGAAATATCTATCAATTCCATTAAAGCAGTTATATCCAATACTAATTCACTTAATTCAGATATAGAACCTTCGGGGAAAAAACTAACGTAATGGGCTAATAACTGGCGCAAATGACCATTTACACGCTTTGCCGGGTGCTGTTGCCGCCATTGTTTAAAATACTTCGACTTTTTCATTGCTGATTCGAGGTTTATATATCTACGTATCGTTGTTCTTTCGACACAGTAATAGTTAGCTTGCCATCCTCACAAGTAATATCTACCGTATGACCAATTTTAAAACCACTATCCTGAAGCCATTTACCGCTTAAGCTGATGATAGGAAAAAACACGCATCGTCGCCCACTTAACCGCTCAAATCCTTTGCTGCAAACGGTCATACGTCTTGTTGGAGCTGCTTTGCTTAATGGTTCATCTTTTGTGATATGAATAATTAAATTTGCATGATGATAACTTCTGATACTATGCCAAACCACAAAATACATGAAGGCCGAAACGTCAAACGTTTCCGCGAAATGCTGGGTATAAAACAGGATGCGCTGGCTGCCGATTTGGGCGATGACTGGAACCAGCAAAAGATTTCTTTACTGGAGCAAAAGGAAACCATAGACCCTACCCTGCTGCAGCAAATTGCCACCGCTTTAAAAATACCTGCCGAAGCCATTCAGAATTTTGATGAAGAACAGGCGGTGAATATTATATCGAATACTTTTCAGGAAGGCTCATTTGTGAATACCGGACATACTCCTACATTTAATATCAATCCAATTGAAAAGTGGATGGAAGCTTTAGAAGAAAATAAAAAGCTATATGAGCGAATGTTTCAATTGCAAAGGGAAATGATTGAGAAGTTGGAGAAGTTGATTGGGGGAAAATAAGTAAAAGGTAAATTGTATTTAATCTTATGGATAGTCCAAATGAACATAGAAAACCACCTAAAGAATACATAGACCTTTTAGAAAAAAAACTGTATGTTAAAGCAGTTGGTATCGAAAATAGGATGTTAGAAGTTCAAAATACTATTATAAATAGTATCGAACCGGGTAAAAAACGATTTGATAAGCTTAAAAAAGAGCTTGACAAATCGTTTCCTCCTAATTCTGTTAAGCGTGGAGCTGCGGACGGGCTAACTTATTTTCTTTTTGACAGTGCATTTGAATTATATTTTATTGGTAATAACTCTGCACTTTTCATCGAATTACAAGGATTGATTGAGAGGTTCTGTATAAATAAAGCTTGTGAATTTATTGCCGTAGATGATATAGCCAAATCTCTTCTTGAAGATTCTTTTTCAAAAAAAACATTAAATGATATAGCTAAATATTTTAAGACTATTTCATTATGGACTGACGAGGATGTAAAATTTGCTACAAAACTTACACATATTAGAAATGGTATTGCACACAAAAACGCAGAACTTGTAAGCAAACATTTAGGTGATGGAAGAAAAAATTTATTAACATCAATTGATGAGATAACTAAAAGTGTAGATACAATACCATATATCATTCATAGCATTGAACTGTTAATCAAAATAGCAGACGGACTAAAGCCGTCTTTTTTATCGCACCCAAGATTTAAAGGCAGACTTGAAGCTTATTCAGCTGTCATCGGAATAACTATGAACCTCTTCTGTGATAGCGAATTTATTGCTTTACCGAATGAAGTAAAATTCACAATGCTTAATAGAATATTTGGAAAAACATATCTACTTGGGTCTGAAACATTACGGAACAAAATCGGTGAATACAAAAAGCGAATTATCCCATTTCACGATTTTTTAGGGGTTGATGATATAAAAGCTAAAGCTTTACACAAAGAACTTGTTCAATTAGGTATAGATATTTATGAAGAAATGAGAAAAGATTTGGAGATAGATGGAAAATCAGACGTATTTATGAAGCCTCGATCTATAAAAATAGATTTCAGCCGAATAGTTAGAAAGAAATAATTATCTCGCTTTAAGAGAAGACAGTAAAAATTATGTTATTTAATTCGATTTAATCCAGCTTATGATTAAAACATTACTTGACGGGCTTTCAAAAATTCTTGGTCCAATAGCTACCCTTTCAAAAGATAGGCGAGAGTTAAAGGATAGTGCCTTGCGGGTTATTTCAAATGCATTGGATGAAACTTTTTTGTATTACAGAGATATAAATAATAGTGGTCAGCGCAATTTAGAAAGAGAAGCCTTGCTTTCAAAATATTGGTCGGCAGCAGCAATACCCATGAGGCATTTTGATGAGCAACTTTCAAATATTTGCGAACACAAATCAGAATACTGGGTCAATCCTGATAATTACGATGATAACGACATCGAACAATTAGGAATTAGGCTTGATGATGTAAGGCAAGCATATCGAAAAATGCTAAGCCCTAAATTTTCAATAGCAGGAAAGGATACCTATACCAAAGCCGAAAAACAACAAGCTCATAAAAACGCTTACGAACGCTGGTCAACAGAAGATGATGAAAAACTGGAATTACTTTTTTGTGAAGGGAAAACCGTAAAAGAACTATCAGCCATCTTTGCAAGAAACGAAGGAGCCATAGAATCCAGAATTAAAAAGTTAGAGCTTCGGGAAAAATACGACCGTTAACACCTACCCTACTTTTCATTCATACAAAATAACAGCAACCGTTATGCGGCTTCGCCGCTAACCCAGTCCCCCAATATTTACAATTCGGTTCCTGCGTTTTTAAAGAATTTGGTAGATAAATTATATAATCGTAATATTGCGATTTTAAATTAAAAAACTAATGGGTGCAACTAAGACAGACCATTTTACTAATAAACAAAATCAAATTGCTACAATCGCAAAGGCATTGGGACATCCTGCGAGAATTGCCATTATAGAATATTTACTGAAAGTGAATGAATGTATTTGTGGTGACATAGTGAACGAATTGCCGTTGGCACAGCCAACCGTTTCACAACATTTAAAAGAGTTGAAAAATGCAGGTTTGATTAAGGGTAATATCGAGGGTAATTCAGTTTGTTACTGCATTGATGAAAAAACCTTTAATGTGCTGAAAGATTATTTTTCAAAAATTATTTTGACTGTAACCAATCAAAAATGCTGTTAAGCATTTTTTTTACTTTTCATTATCGCAATATTGCAATAAAACAGAACAACTAAATAAAATGAAATTATCAGAACTAAAAGAAATCTTACCCGTATTAGACAATGTGCAATTTCAGTTAGAGAATGGAACTTTTGTTCCTGAACATTTTCACGTTACCGAAGTCGGTTTCATAAACAAGCATTTTATTGATTGTGGCGGAACTATCAGAAAAGAAAAAGTGGTGAGTTTGCAACTTTGGAACGCAAACGATTTTGACCACAGATTAAAGCCCGAAAAACTTTTAAAAATCATAGCGCTTTCAGAGAAACATTTAAACATTGAAGATACCGAAATTGAAGTGGAATATCAGAGCGATACAATAGGTAAATATGCTTTGGAATTTAACGGAACAAATTTTATGCTGCAAAGCAAAACAACGGCTTGCCTGGCAGGCGACAAATGCGGCATTCCGCAGGAAAAACAGAAAGTAAGGTTATCAGAATTACAAACCGTTCCATCTTCTTGTTGTACGCCTGATAGCGGTTGTTGCTAAAATTATGAAACAGCAATTCATTAAATACAAAAAGTCGATTATTATTGCCACATCGGTAATCGTTTTGCAACTCATTTTTGGATTTGACCCGAAATTTTGCATCATCAATATTATTTGGCTCTTCGTTTAAATACAGATAAAAAATGAAAAAAATTTTAGTCCTTTGTACAGGAAACAGTTGCAGAAGCCAGATAGCCGAAGCATATTTACGACATTTTTCGGACGGCAAAGCCGAAGTTTACAGCGCAGGTGTTGAAACTCACGGAGTAAATCCGAAAGCTATTGCCACTATGCAGGAAGAGGGTATTGATATTTCAAACCATACTTCAAATAACATTGACGAGTATCGCCATATTGATTTTGATTTTGTGATTACAGTTTGCGACAACGCAAAAGAACGTTGTCCTTTTTTCCCGACAAGCGCAAAGAAATTTCATCAGAACTTTCCCGACCCAGCAAAAGCAACAGGTACAGATGAAGAAATTAAGGAACAGTTCATACAAGTAAGAGAAGAAATAAAAATCTATTCTCAAAAGTTTGTAGCAGATAATCTATAAAGAAAATTAAACCACAGTAACAGCAACCGTTATGCGGCTTCGCCACTAACCCAAGAAACCAAACCCACCCACCACCCAAGTATTTGTAGCGGGTTGGTCATACTTTACTGTTAAGGTACATAATGGCGCACATTGTTAAGTATTTGGGCGTGCCCCCGATAAGAAAAAACTACGGCTCCTACCCTCGCCTTGTTTTTCTAACCGGGGTCGGGCTATTCGCTGCAAGTCCTCACTACGCTGCGCTTCGTTGCGGGCTTTCCGCTTCTATCCCTCACGCATTTGCCAACGCACAAAAGGCAAAATTTTAAAGGGCGTCTATTGTAACATAATGCAAACATTATAGGAAAAACTAACGATCTGGTAGATTTAAAAGTTAATATATACTTTGCTTTGATACTGGCTGTAAAAACAGAACAGTTTTGCCACTGCGAGCCCGCCGGTAAGTTTATTTAATTTAATGAATGTTGCGGCGGAAAAGCAGTCTCTCACGGACTCAAAGTAGAGATGGCTTCGGCACGCAACATCATGTAATCACACCTTCAAAAGATGCCTCGCCATGACGGCAAAAGGGTAAAGGTTGATCCCTTTAACATAATACTTTCACACTATGTCGGTATATTGCTCAATTCGTAAAACCATGCAGACCGAAAACACCGTGTGCCCATTTCTCCCAGCTATTTGCCCGTAAGGCATATCACAGGCAGCACTGTATAACCATGCGTAAAATTAATGCCCGCTCTGCGGAACCCTTTATTGCATACAGTCAGTTTTCTTACTTTCGGTAATGTTTGTTGCGCTTCCATCAATTTGCTTTTATATAGTGCAAAGCACCGCCGCGTACAACCCGTAACCTACCCGGCATATTTGTATTTTACTATGTAATATGTGTGGGATGCATTCCAAATTGTCACATGTCATCCGGTAGCTTTTAATCCATATTTAGACATTTCAATTATTTTGCTCCATTAGTGATTTTTATTCATAACTCTAAGGTTAAGCATATTTTGAGCTCCCACCATGCTCCATCTTTGTCCTGATGGTTTCATTCGTTTTTGTATCACAGTTCTATGTGCCGATTCAATCGCTCCGGATCCTATAATGCCACAGCCCAATTGTCTATATTTTTGATAATCCATCCTGGAAGAATTGGCTTGATAAGGCGTGATAATAATCATGTGTTGTGATAGCCTGTGGAAACGCATCAAGTTCGTCATAACATTTGGAGCAGAGTTCCAGATATTCTTCCTTTGTCATAAATAAAATAGGTTTGGAATGCACCCAAACCGCTGGAATTCATGTTTTTTTACAGATAGCAGCCCTCTCATAGCGAATATTCCTGCCGGGCAAAAAATCCTCAGAAGGGTGTAGACTTTTTTGCTCAAAGCTTTATGCAATGAATCGCCATGCTTCCAAATTGCCGGCACAGCAGCATGTATAGAGAAAGCATGGCACAAAAATTTCTTAACTTTTCAGAAAAATATATGAAAGCGATATGGAGCGGAACAATAGGATTTGGCCTGGTGAACATACCGGTTAAGCTGTATAGCGCCGTTAGCGACAGCACGCCTGATCTTGATATGCTTGACAAAAAAGACCATGCTAACATTAAATTTAAACGGGTGAATGCCAACACCGGCCGCGAAGTGTCGTGGGAAAACATTATAAGAGGTTATAAGATCAACGACAGGTATGTCATTCTTACTAATGAAGATTTTGAAAAGGCAAGCCCTGAAAAATCGAAGATGATCGGGATTGATAGTTTTGTTGATGCAAAAGAAATAGACGGGATATACTATGAAATGCCATATTATATTCAACCCGATAAATCAGGAGTAAGAGCTTATACGCTTTTAAGAGACGCCTTAAAAAAATCGGGGAAAGCAGGTCTCGGCGCTTTTGTAATGCGCAACAAAGAAAGCCTGGTGCTGCTTAAACCCATGAATGATATCCTGGTATTGAACAAAATACGCTTTCAGCAGGAAATAAGAGATACGAACGAAATTGATATCCCTTCCGCCCGGAATAAGCCTGAAGAAATGAAGATGGCGCTCCAGCTGATAAATAACCTGACCACAAAATTTGACATAAAAAAATATAAGGATACCTATTCGGATAAGCTGATGAAGCTGATAAAAGCAAAAGCCAAAGGGAAAAAAGTGGAAGCTCCTACATTAAGGGTAGTGCATTCGAAAAGCCGTGATCTTATGGCCCAGTTAAAAGAAAGCCTGAACGGCAGACCAGCCAGGAAAAAAGCGTCATGACAACAGCTCTTACCACATATAACAGTAAAAGGGATTTCACCGCCACACCTGAACCTAAAGGAAAAAAATCAGGAGATGCAGCTTTCAGGTTTGTAGTACAGCGACATGACGCCAGCAGGCTGCACTACGACTTCAGGCTTGAGTTGGGCGGCGTACTGAAAAGCTGGGCGGTGCCCAAGGGACCTTCCATGAATCCTGCAGACAAACGGCTTGCAGTGATGGTGGAAGACCATCCTGTGGGTTATATTGACTTTGAAGGAGAGATACCGAAAGGACATTATGGCGCAGGTACCGTACAGATATGGGATAAAGGAAAATTTTTTCCCATAAATGAAAAACTGGAAAAAATATCAGGAAGACAGGCCCTGGCAGCGCTGAAAAAGGGGGAGCTCAAGATCATTTTGCAGGGAGATAAGCTTGCAGGAGAATTTGTATTGGTACGATTTAAAAATGATGGCAAAAACTGGCTGCTGATAAAACATAATGATGAATATGCCGTAAGAAAAAAATACGAATTATGAAGAACGAACAAGTTGAGCTTTCCAATCCTGATAAGATTTTCTGGCCGGAAGAAGGCATTACCAAAGGAGACTTGCTGAACTATTATCAGTATATAGCTCCTTATATATTGCCTTACCTGAAAAACCGCCCGCTTTCGCTTAAACGCAATCCCAACGGTATCAAAGACGAAGGCTTTTACCAGAAAGACGCGGCAGAGATAGCGCCTGAATGGATCAAAACAGCAGAAATATATGCCGAGTCTACTAAAAAAATAGTGCATTATCTTATATGCAATAATATAAAAAGCCTGCTTTTCATTGCAAACCTCGGGTGTATTGAAATGAACCCGTGGAATTCGGTAGTGTCAACACAGGACTATCCCGACTATCTTGTGATTGATATTGATCCCTCTGCAAAAAACTCCTTTGATGAAGTCATAGACGTCGCCCTGGCAGTAAAGGAAGTATTGGACGAAGCCGGCATTACAGGCTGTTGTAAAACATCAGGGGCAACGGGGCTGCATGTATATATTCCCTGCAACAAAAAATATAAATACGAAGAAGTGCGGTCATTTGCTAAGATCATAGCTTCACTGGTGCATGATAAGCTTCCGGGCATCACTACTATGGAACGTTCTTTATCCAAAAGGCGCAATGACCAGATCTATATAGATTATCTTCAAAACAGCCGTGGTCAAACTCTTGCTTCTGCATATAGTGCGCGACCAAGACCCGGAGCAACGGTTTCTACCCCGCTGGATTGGAAAGAGGTAAAGCATGGTTTGCTGCCTGCACAGTTCACTATCAAAACTATCCCCTCCCGGTTGAAACGAAAACCTGCTGATCTTTTTGCTCCTGTTTTAGGCAAAGGCATGAATATGAGGGATGCATTGAAAAGCCTCCATGTATAAAAATTTTTTCGCATCATATAAATCTCCATCTTTGCGCCGTCAAATCAAATGCGTAAACAACACACCCTGATATATGAGAGGATTATATACTATCCTGCTGCTGTTCCTTTCCAATACTTTTATGACACTTGCCTGGTATGGGCACCTTAAGTTTTTTGGTAAAAGCTCCGGGCATGCTTCAACTTCCCTCTGGTGGATCATCCTGGTTAGCTGGGGCATAGCTTTTTTTGAATATTGCTTCCAGGTGCCGGCTAACCGCATTGGTTCGGCTGAACTCGGAGGTCCTTTCTCCCTGATGCAACTGAAAGTAATACAGGAGGTAATTACCCTCATTGTTTTTGTGATCTTTTCTGCCGTGGCATTCAAGAACACACAGTTCACGATGAACCACCTCATAGCTTTTATACTATTGATCGGGGCGGTATATTTTATCTTTAAGAAATGAATATTGCAGAAAAATCCCGGCACCTCGTCAATACCATGTAAAAGGACTGTGTGATGCAATATGCGTAACAGCAATGCCCGGTAGCTTTGGCTTAAGCCAGGATACCAGCCAGACCATTCCCGGCTCTTCGCTCACGGAATGGCCTAATACCATCAGAGATATTTTATCTCCTTTCCTGCGGGCATCTCTTATATACTCGCTCGTCTCCCACTCCTGCAACTCCCCGCAGATCAAAAGACCGGGCTGTTCTTTTTCTATTGCAGTGATTTGCGCCCTTCCACCTTCTGCTCCTGGCATCAGCAGGATCTTTTCACAGCTATCTCCGGGCATACCGATCGCCTTTACAAAAGGTATTTTCAGCTTCTGCTTTACTTCTTTCAAAACACTCCCGAAGGTTGCTCCTGCAATGTGTACGATATTTTCTTTGCCGGGCGTTGTAAACCGTTGCCAGTCCAGCATCCGCAACACGCCGGTCAATACGCCATCTGGCATATCGGAATGCCAGTAATCATGAAAACGCCAGATGACAATCCCGGTCTTTTGTATGAGCTGCTGCTTATACTCCAAAACCTTATCCTGATCCAGCCAGTCAGTATCATCACGATGATTATAAAAAGTGGGCTCATGGGCTATAATGAAATTTGCTCCAAGCGCAGCAGCTTTTTCTATCACTTCAATAGTAGCAAAGGTGGTAGTGACAATACCTTTCAGTACCTGGTCGGGATTGCCGGCTTTTACCGTATCCACAGTATTATCAATAGGTGCAACAGGTATGCTTTTGATAATAATGTCTATTGCTTCCCTGATAGTGATATTTTTTGTATGCGCAAAAGCATTGCCGGGTACAATACCAGCCATGCTTACACCTGCAGTTGCAGCGAGGCTAATAAATTTTCTTCGCGAAACAGGAGAAATATCTTTTGAAGTCATAACGAAGTATTTAACTAAATCAAAATAGTCTTCCGGCAATAATGCAATATATAAAAACAAAGAAACGGAGCCACGAATGTATCTTAATATATTTATTCGTGCATTCTGTACAACAAAAGGAGATATAGCTACAAATGCACGAATAGATGGTCAGTTGAAAAAAACTCATTGGTGCATTCGTGGCTTTGTTGTATTCATAAATCAGTCTGCTTGCGGACCTATGGAATTCGTGGCGTTATTGTACGGAATAGCATTTACCGGCACATTTTCTCAGTTCCTCTCATTTTACATTATTAACGCAGCCCGCAATATATCTTTGCAAAGAACAAAAAAACAGCTTATCACCCAACACCATTAAAACTTAGCGCGTATACACAGCAATTGTACCTGAACATTTTACTAAAAACAGTTTTAATTATGTCAGCAATTTCTTATGCGCTCAGGCACCCGGCAAAACCCATTGTAGTATTTTGCATTTCCATGGTATTTGTTTTTTCGATTTCCTGCAAAAAAGACGATGCCTCTGCTACAGGTGGCAGCAATTCCGCACCTTCTTCCATAGACAGCAGCTATACTTCCGGCACGGCGGAAGGCTCAAGTGAAACCGGCTACAATGAAGACGACCTGGTGAAAAACTCCACTTTCAGCAGTACCATTCTTATTGAATACGGTACTACAGTAAGCATTACAAACCCGTTGGATGGCGCGGGCGTAGCCGTAGCAGTGTCAGGTAATAATGTAGTGATCACTTCTACGGTCAAAGAAGTGTCCTACACTATTTCAGGAACAACGGTAAACGGCTCGTTGAAGATATACAGCGACAATAAATTTAAGCTTGTACTGGATAATGCTAATATAACTAATAATGAAGGCCCGGCTATCAACATACAGTCCTCCAAAAGAGTTTTTGTTGTGCTGGCGGATCAGTCAATCAACACGCTTGCCGATGGTAGTGTATACACCGCTTCGGTAAATGACGAAGATATGAAAGCGGCTTTCTTCAGCGAAGGTCAACTGATATTCAGCGGTAGCGGCAGTCTTACCGTGAAAGGTAATTATAAACATGCGATCTGCAGCGATGATTATATACGTATCATCTCTGGCAACATCACTGTTTCCGGGGCTGTAAAAGACGGCATACATACCAATGAAGCCTTTATTGCAGACGGTGGTACGCTCAGTATCAAAGCAGAAAGTGATGGCATAGAATGCGAAGAAGGATATATTGTCATCAACGATGGTGAGATGACGCTGACTACGGGGGATGATGGGATTGTCGCTTCTTATGATGAAGGAGAGGATGCAAGCATTACTCCATATGTCACTATTAACGGGGGGACTATTAACGTTAACAGCTCGGCAGGAGAAGGCATAGAAAGCAAGTCGGAGCTTACCATCAACAATGGGAATATCAGCGTTACCACAGCAGATGACGGACTGAACGCAGGAACTGCTATTTATATCAACGGCGGGAACATATATGCTTATAGTACCGGCAACGATGCCATGGATTCAAATGGTATCTTCACCATTACCGGAGGCAAAATTGTAGCGGTAGGCGCAAGGGCGCCTGAAGCTTCCATAGATTGCGATGCGAGAACACTTAAGATAACAGGAGGTATAGTCATCGGCATTGCGGGAGCCACCAGCGGCCCCAGTGCCAGCGCTTCAACTGTTCCTTCTGTTATCATGGGCAGCGGCAGTGCAGGGCAGTTGATACATATTGAAACATCCGACGGTACGGAAGCGCTCACTTTTCTTGCACCGATATCTTACAGCACATTGATATTTGCCGGTTCAAAACTAAAACAAAACACGGGCTACACCGTATATACGGGCGGGGAAGTCGCCTCTGGCACTACATTCTACGGGCTTTATACAAGCGGCACCTATAGCGGAGGCACAAGCGTTGCAATTTTTACAACAAACAATATGGTTACCCAGCTTGGAGGGTCAATAAGCAGGGGATAGAGGGATGAGATGAACCGGGAGAATCGCAAAAGGGAGTTTATTGTCAGAAGTGAGACGAGAAACGTGAAAAGTTACAGGACATGAGCTCAGTGTACACCTGAAACTCGAAACCTGTAACACGGAACCTTCTCTCACTTCCCTTTGGCAATGGCAGCTCTTACTTTTTTTACATCCGCAGGAGTAATGGGTTTAGCGTTGTTGCCGAAGCTGTTTCTTACATAAGTAAGCACATCCGAAATTTCCTGGTCATTCAGATGCAGATGCGGAGGCATGGGATTATTGTACGTATCACCGTCAATTTCAATAGGGTCAGTAAGTCCTTTTAATACGATATGTATCATTTGTGCCCTGGGTCCCAATACCCATTTTGTTTTTGCCAAAGGTGGGTTCAGCCCCTGTACACCAAGCCCATCCGCCTGGTGACAACCCAGGCATTCTTTAGCATAGATCGTTTCGCCTCGGTCCATCACTGCTTTGGGAGGCTTGATCTGATCAGGCTCCAGGCTCAGCAATATGAAAAGCAGCGAGGCTATTACCACATTCACGGGGATCAGTCTTCTTCGCATATATAGAATGAGTTATTTTTTATAGGTTATTTTCCAGATATTCCCTTTACGGTCGTCTGATACGTATAGTGCACCATCAGGTCCCTGCGCCAGTCCGCAGGGACGGTAATCCACCCTGCCGGATGCTTTTTTATCATCACCTCCTGCAAACCCGTCGGCAAATATCTCCCAGTTACCACCGGGCTTTCCGTCTTTCATAGGCACAAACGCCACGAAATAACCGGCCTGCGGCTCCGGCGCCCTGTTCCATGATCCGTGGAAAGCTATGAAAGCGCCGTTTTTATATTTTTCAGGAAACTGGTCGCCTGTATAAAACAATAAGGCATTCGGTGCAAGATGCGCCGGAAATGCTACAAGCGGTTTTTCAATTTCACCGCAACGCCCCTGTATTTTTCCGTCACCGCCATATTCGGGGGCCAGCATTTTTTTATCCTGTTTAGGATCAAAATAACAATAAGGCCAACCAAAATCCGAACCCTTTTTAACCAGCAGGAATTCTTCCGCAGGCAGTTCGGCATTATCCTTCACCGTATAATACTGTTCAAACATACGATGCAGGTCGTCGCGGCCATGCTGCATCACATACAGCTCGTTAACGCTACTGTTCCAGTCGAGCCCCACAGTATTTCTTATGCCGGTAGCGTAATGCACGCCGTCATTTATAGTCTGGTTCAGCTTATCTGTTTTAAATTGCCATATACCGCCGGCATAATCAAGAAGCGGACAGGGATCCTGTCCCTTAGAGCCCACTGCCCTGTCCTGCACCTGGCAGGAATTGGAAGGAGCGCCGATATTCACGTAAATATTCCCGGCGTTGTCAAGCGTTATGGATTTGGAATTATGTTGTCCCCTGTCGGTAAGGTCTTTTACAATAGTTTCCGGCTTGTCGGGATCTATCACCTGATTGCCGGCATCCAGCTTATACCGGAATATACTGGTATTAGAAGATGCATAGAGATACCCGTTTTTTATTGCAATACCGGTACCCGGATAGTTGCCAAAGCTGCTGATACGGCCGGCATCCCCGCCTTTCAGCTCCAATATTCCTTTCCCGTCTTTAAGCTTCGAAAGTTTCGCATATATGTCACCGTTACTGTCTACTACAATATGCCTTACGCCACCGAGATTCTCCGCCACCACGGTAGCAGAAAAACCGGAAGGAAGCGTCAGCCCTGCATTATCTCCGGGTGAGGAATGAGTGGTTGTGGTATCTCCGGCCGGTTGATCAGGAAGCTCGCCTGCACAGGCGCATAAAAAATGTGTGGTTGCTAATACAACCACTGTCACTATAGATGAGAAACTTTTCATGTTGTATTGCTTTATGGTGAATAAAATTACAACTATGCCATGAAATCGCTCAAACTGTTAACAAGCGCTTTGTTTTCATCGGGTGTGCCTACTGTTATGCGAAGGCATCCTTCACACAACTGAACATTGCTCCTGTCTCTTACCACAATACCTTTAGAGAGCAGGTATTGGTACGTTTTTTTGGCATCGGCAACTTTCACCAGGATAAAATTTGCCTCTGAGGGATGGATTTTTTCTACCTGAGGCAGGGCTGATAAGGCTGTTGCCAGTGCTTCCCTCTCCGCAACCAGCGTTTGTATCATTCCATTCACCTCTTCCACACGATCGAGTGCGTGCAATACGATATCCTGTGTTGCCTGACCGATATTGTAAGGAGGTTTTATCTTGTTATAGATATCAATGATAGTTTTATCCGCAAAAGCCATACCCAGCCGGAGCCCGGCGAGCCCCCAGGCTTTGGAAAGGGTTTGTAATACCACCAGGTTAGGATATTCCGCCAGTTCCTGGATAAATGACCGGTGGCGTGAGAAGTTGATATATGCTTCATCAATCACGACTATACCGGGGAAATTATTCAACACCGTTTCAATATCTTCCCTGTGCAGCGCATTAGCTGTGGGATTGTTGGGAGAGCACAGCCAGATAATCTTGGTAAAATCATCAGCCAGGTTTTCCATGTGTACAAGATCAAGCTGGAAATCCTCCAGCAGGGGCGCTTTGCGCACTTCGATATCATTGATATCCGCGCTCACCTGGTACATGCCATAGGTAGGCGGGCAGATGATCACATTGTCTTTACCAGGGTTGCAAAATGCGCGGTAGATAATATCAATACACTCATCGCTGCCATTGCCGAGAAAAATATTATCAACAGGCACTTTCTTTATGAAAGATAACTTCTCCTTGATCTTCATTTGCAGGGGATCAGGATAGCGGTTATACGCAGGGCGGAAAACGCTGTCGCCTTCTCCCAAAGGAGAGCCGAGGCTGTTCTCGTTGGCATCCAGAAATATGTTTGCTTCGCCTTTAAACTCATCTCTTGCAGAAGCATACGGAACGAGTTTTTTTATATTTTCTCTTACAAGATCGTTGATATTGAAATGCATAGTTGTTGTTTTAGGTATCAGGTATCAGCTCTGAGGTATCAGGTATCAGGCACACTTACCACTTACTACTTATCACTTATCACTTATTTCCCCATCCTCACTCTCACCGCATTGGCATGTGCCTCCAGTCCTTCTGCTTCTGCCATGCGGATAATGACAGGAGCTATCCCTGAAAGACCGCCGCGGGTGAGTTTCTGGTAAGTGATCTTTTTTACAAAGCTATCCACACTTACTCCACTATAGGCACGCGCATAGCCGTTAGTGGGCAGTGTATGATTGGTGCCGCTGGCATAGTCGCCGGCGCTTTCGGGGGAATAATTGCCGAGGAAAACCGAGCCTGCATTCACAATTTTTTCGGCAACCGCTTCATCATTTACACAACTGATGATCAGGTGTTCCGGCGCATAGGCGTTAACGATAGCTACGGCTTCCTGTATATCTTTTACGATAATAACCTTGCTGTGCTGCAAAGCTCCTTCCACGATCTGCTTCCTCGGTAAAGCAAGGGTCTGTGTCTCTATGGCTTTCATCACTTCCGGAGCCAGCTTTGCAGAAGTAGTGACCAGCAGCACCTGGCTGTCGGGACCATGCTCTGCCTGGGACAACAGATCAGCGGCTATATAACCAGAGTTAGCAGTTTCGTCTGCCAGCACGCATACTTCGCTCGGTCCTGCAGGCATATCTATCGCAACTCCGTCGCGCTGCACCAGTTGCTTGGCGCAGGTGACATACTGGTTACCGGGTCCGAATATTTTGAACACTGCCGGTATACTTTCCGTGCCATATGCCATTGCAGCGATGGCCTGTGCCCCCCCCGCTTTGAAGATGCGGGTAATGCCCGCCTGTTGCGCCGCAAATAAAATAGCAGGATGTATCCTCCCTTCCCTGCCGGGCGGCGTTGTCAGTATGATCTCCCTGCAGCCTGCAATAGCTGCCGGTATACCCAGCATGAGCACCGTAGAGAAAAGCGGCGCTGAACCTCCCGGGATATATAATCCTACTTTTTCGATGCCAACGCTTTTGCGCCAGCAGGTCACTCCCGGCATGGTCTCCACTTTTTCCGGCGATTGCAATTGCCTGCTATGAAAAAGATGAATATTTTGTTTTGCCTGTATAATCGCCGCTTTCAGATCATCGCCCAGCAGGCTTTCCGCTTCTTCTGTTTCTCCGGGCATCACCTGCATTTCTGTAAGCGCTACTTTATCAAAACGGGTGGTAAATTCCAGCAAAGCTTTATCGCCGTTCTCTTTCACCGCATTCAATACCGGCAGCACAACCGACTCCAGCGACCGGCTGTCAAATGCCGGGCGCTTTAGCAATGCATCCCAGTCGCTTCTCTGTGGGTTGGAAATAATGTTCATGTCGGGATCAATGATTTTATCAGTTTACAAACTACGTGAGACGTGAAACCTGCCTGCCGGTGAGGCAGGGGTGAGAAGTGAGATCTCACGTCTCACCTTTCACGATCAATACAGCACCACAATGCATCGTTACATCACCATCTTCTCTATAGGCACCACCAGTATTCCCTGCGCACCGGCATCCTTAAGCTGCTCTATCTTATCCCAGAACTCATCTTCACTGAGCACGCTGTGCACGGAGCTCCATCCTTTATCCGCAAGCGGCAGTACAGTCGGGCTTTTCATGCCCGGCAGCAGCCCTATGATCTCATTGAGCTTATCGTTGGGAGCATTGAGCAGTATATACTTGTTATTTTTGGCTTTTTTAACGGCGTGTACCCTGAACAGCAATTTATCCAGCAACTGTTGCTGCGCTTTGTTAAGCTGCCTGTTCCTGATGAGAATGGCTTCCGATTGAAGAATGGTCTCCACTTCTTTCAGACCATTGGTAAGCAGTGTAGAGCCGCTGCTTACAAGATCGCATATCGCATCTGCGAGGCCAATACCCGGCGCTATTTCCACTGAGCCGCTGATCTCATGGATATCAGCTTTCACTTTATTCTTAGAAAGGAATTGCCCGGTAAGGTAAGGATAGCTGGTAGCGATGCGTTTACCTTCCAGTGATTGGATATTACTATATTCCTCACCTCTCGCTACTGCAAAGCTAAGCCTGCATTTCCCGAAGCCCAGCTTTTCCACTACATCAACGGATTTATTTTTTTCATATACAACATTCTCACCAACGATACCGATATCAGCCACGGCATCTTCCACGTACTGCGGTATATCATCATCTCTCAAAAAGAATACCTGCAGGGGAAAATTACCCGCTTCCGTTTTCAGCTTGTTAGCGCCGTTGGAAATGCCGATGCCGCACTCTTTTAGAAGCCTCATGGAATCCTCGTGCAACCGTCCTGATTTTTGTACTGCCAGTTTAAGCATGATCTGTTATTTGGTATTAAATAAAAAAGACCTACCGGGTGGTAAGCCTTTTAAATGATATATTATGCATATACACACCCCCGGCTCACCCTTTGGGTAAGGTATGATGGTGGTGATGTGTATATATATTCATTCTCCTGATTTTCGGGCGCAAAAATAAGCAACGGAATTTATCCCGCAAAATTTATATAGCAAAGGGTTCACGCAAAGGCGCGAAGAAAGCAAAGTCCGCAAAGGAAATGCTGCGCGAAACGATAAAAGTGAAACAGCAAACGATAGACTCCTATTCAACGTTGTATATCCCGCCTTGTATGGTTTCTCAACGCGTTGTCTTTGAATATTCATCAAGGATCTCCTTTTCTTTTTTAGTAAGGCTGTTCATGCCTTTCTGGTGGATTTTTTCCAGTATCTGGTCCACCTTTTTCTGCATGTCTATCTTTTGAGTATTGTACCGGTCTTCAATAGTATAGGAGCGGCTATGTCTTTTGTAAAAAAGATTATCTACAAAAAGATAATGGGGCATTTTGATGATGATATAGATAAATACAATACAAGGAATGAGAATGACAAGGATAGGGAAATAATTGTATGCCAGCACTGAAGGCTCCAGCAATATCGCGATCAGCATACCCGCCACGGCAGCGCCGAGATGCGCCTCATGACCAATATTATTGCTGCGGGAACGGATGCCGTATACGGAGTAGAGTATAAATGCCAGTCCGAATATCCAGGCGGGAAAAGCTACAGGCAAAAACAATAACCCGATATTAAAGCCGGGAAAAAGTGCAATGGAAGCAAAGATGATACCGCTGACCGCCCCTGAAGCGCCGACAGAACTGTAGTCGCTATCTTTTTTATGCAATACCAGTGAAAAAAGATTCCCGGCAATAAGGCTCCCAAAATAAATCAGCAGGTAAGAAAATACCTCCAACTGCCCCGCCAGGCTGGTGCTGAAGAGATACAGGGAGATCATATTAAAGATGAGGTGCGTCCAGTTGACATGCAGGAAGCCGGAAGTGACCAGGCGGTCGTATTGCCTGTACACAATAACTTTTTCCACCTCAAATGCATAGCGGTTGTAAAATTCACTGTCTTTAAATCCCCGGTAAGAAACGTATATATTCGCCGCGATGATCAACAGGCTGAGTATCTCTGTAATTGTCATAATAGGCTATTGCTGCGTGAAAAGTGAATAGTGAATATCACTATTGTCCTTTCGCTTTATCCTCTCACGTCTCACTTTTCACGATACCATACAGGCATTTGATTGAGCTGCTACCATTGTATTCCCAACAGTACGATCCTTACAAATGTAAGGATTAGTTCATGGAAGAACATATCTCCCAAGGGTTTCCAACCTTAGAAAGGCTGGAAACCCTATGGCTGTGTTCAATAGTTGTTCAGCAGTTGAACGGAGCGTCGCCACTATCGCCTCACCGGAGCGGCGGAGCCGGGACAATAAAGTGAGACGAGAAAGGTGAAACGTGAGGCGTAAAAGGTGAGATGGCAGAAATAGTACAGATGCACAGATCAAATCTGCGTATCTGCGACTAAAAAATATGAGATATGTCTCATATTTTGCTGTTATCCAACTCAGTTAATTTAAATGCCATTTCAATCTTACTATTCCCTGATCAGCCATATATCAGAGATCTTCGAGTGTTTTCGCCAGTTGAGGCCGGACTCTTCGGGTTCATCAAAACTAACCGAGATCTTCCCGTCGCCGGTGGCGCTTAATGGTATGATCCATTCCTTGAAACCATCTCCATCTTTATTATAAATAACAGGCGATAATCTTTGACCATCAACACATAATAAAGCATCCCCTTGTCCGCAAACCTGTATTTTGTAACGACCATTGGGATCCAGATCAGTATACTGCAGTCGCGGACTTCTTTGAAAGGTCTGGAAGGATAACCTCTGGCGGCTCCTGCCATCGTCCCACCACGCAATATCGGTAGCATCATCAGAAATAGTCTCAACCCGGGGACCTTTGCTCACGCTTGAAACATCATCATAGTAACTGCCCGGGCCGGGGTGCTCCCAGTGGCTGATCTGTTGTACCCGTTTGTAGGCTGCAGTTCTATCAGCCATTGCTTTGATCTTTTTAAACTCATCTGCCAGCCACCACCTGTTGTTAAGCGGGTAGTCCACAAAATCAAGCACTGCGCCTCTTTCATAGCCGCGGGCCTTGTAAAGCGGCACACTGGTTTGCAGCCCTATGGACTTATAAAGCGCTTCACAGAGATCGCCGATCTTTTTACGAAGTTCAGGCGATACCGGTGATCTGTCAGCCCGGTTTACCACGCTCAATGCGCTATCCATTACAGCGGAAAGATCAGCAGGGGCTGCTGAAGCGAGCAAAGTGTTGGCTGTTTGCTCCAGTCCCTGTTCATATATCAGCCTTCTTCTTGTATAAGTATCATAATATGCCCGCAACAGGAGCATCTGCCAGCGCCAGTTGCCTGAGAGTTCCGGATGCTGTTTCTCAAGTGTGGTCCAGAAAGAAAAAGCCGCTTCTACCCCACCATTTTCCGCAAGCGGTCCGTTCCAGTTCTGCTCCAGCGCTGCTATACCAGCGGCTACGTTTTTTTCAAACCCAGCCCCGAAAAAGAACCGTGCATATTCTTCCAGTACTTCGTTGACATCCTTGCCGGGATCCCAGGCGCCTATGCTCCAAACTACTTTATTAATATCGTCATGGCAACCGTCTGAATAAGATACAAAGCCATCGGTAAACGGCGCATAAGTCTGCTGTATCCTGGAAAAAGCAAAGGGGCGCGGGTTGACAGATTCCCTTCCCAGGGTGAGCGCATAAGCCTGGTCCCAGCGGGCTACCGGAAATTCGCAGCGAACGGAATGTGTAATATCAGGATATTCCCTGTGCTTATACTTTGCAGGCAGGCGGTAACGCGTCTGCGCTATCGGCGGGCTGCCGGGACCAGATACCACGCCTTCCAGCCAGGCGGGCTGATACCTGCGCAGGTACTGGTAGAAATAATCCACCTGCTCTTCACTGAAACCCTGGAGCGATATCCAGATCTTTGCATTGGGGTGATATTTCACCAGCCTGTCGTGCAGGTCTTTCAGGAAAGGCATTACTTCAGCAGGATGGTTATCGCCTGGGTCGCCGCCTGGAAAGAAGATATGATCAAGCCGCGGGCAGGCTTTGTAAAAAGCCTCATGCATATCCAGCTCCGCCTGTCGTTTAGCCTTATCCGTGAGATCAAAAGTAGCGGGTGTCCATACCCAGTAATCCATATCATAAGCCTGGCATATTTCGCTGATCTTTACCCGCATGGCTGCGGCGGAGATGGTAAAATGCGGGCTTGGATTGTCATCTTCATGAAAGGGAATGCCTTCAATGGCATTAGTACCGAAAATAGCAAGGTCGCGGATATACTGCTCAAACTGGGCCGGCGTCCAGGCATCATAGGAATTAGCGGTATTCCTGTAGCCCAACTGATGACCCCGTATGGGATAGGCGGGCGAAGAAGTCATATCTGCAGGTGCATCTAACTGAAGCGTGCGCTTAGTCATCTGCAGGTTGCGCAATAGCCAGCCGGCGCCAAACAATACACCACGGCTGTCAGCACCTATGATCCAGGTAATGCTGCCGCGGGCAGCAGATTGTGTAACAACACGGAACCCTTCGGGCTTATACATAGCGCTGCCCTTATCTGCAACAACCGGAACAGCTATACCATCCAGCTCCGCATCCGAAGCGAGCGCGATGGCTATAACAGGAGTATTCTTTGCGGGCCAGTGACCTGCCTGCTTTAGCTGAATGCCTGTCCGCCTGCTTATTTCTTCACGAAGCACTTTCTCTACGGTCTGGTGCATGGGAGAAGGCACGGATGCAGAGATCATGGTTACAGCGTCTTTGAGCTGCACCTGCTGCGCAGATACATATTTGAGCGGACAGAGACTACACGATAGTATTGATATTAAAACAAAGGCACGTACCCTGTATATCCCGGCAGTAAGATTATTTGCTGACATAAGGTTATGAAATAGTATTGCTGTGAAACAAAATATTTTCATACCTATGAGCAATAAACATTTAGAACATACCTACTTATTGGTGTATAAATTCAGATGGCAGGCAGCGCTATTCCATCTGTGAATAGGCAATGGTGAATGGTGAATTCACTATTGCCTATTCACCATTCACCTATGATCACTCGCATCACGCCCCCATGGTTTCATCCTGCTTTTCTACCGAGGCTTTAAGCCGTTGCACCAAAGCATTAAATGCTTCCCGGTTCAATACGCCGTCTTTGTCTTCAAAATGGCGCACCAGGTAATATTTATCATTTTTACCGCTGTCGCCGGCAAGCCACAGAGCTTCCAGGTTGAGCGCAGGAAACCTCAGCAGGCGAAGCTCACTGCCGTCATCGGCGCCGGTTTCCGCACGCCTGAGCTGTTCGATTCCATTTTCAACGTTATTTAAATAGGCACTGTCAGTGCTTACCTGCTGTACCTCTGGCTGGTTTTCATTGGCAGACAGATCATAGATCGCTACCGGTTTTGCGGCATCAAGCTCAATCACGCGCACTGCAGAAGGTTGTTTCGGCACATTTATTCCTTTATCAATATCTTTTAATGATACAGTAAAGACATGATGCGGCATGCTCAGATCAAGCTGATCTAATTTTTTTTCTACGTTCAGCCCCGGCAGTTGTACTTTAAGCAATGGCCTGATCTGCGGAATGGGGATCAGCAGCTTTTCGTACAATAGCAGATCCAAAAATCTCATATAGGAATATTTTTTAGTGATATAACTATGTGTCCAGCTACCGCTTCCCTGGTAATTATTAGAGAACTGGTCTACTGTCAATACGCTCTTCCCGTAAATAGGGTCGTCAATATGAAAATAATGCGTGAGCCCTATTCGCGATACCCCGTGAATTGCCATAAAATGGCCGCCTCCGCCGTTCCATCCTATACGTGTTCCCACTACCAACCCTTTATCTATTTCCGCTTTTACTGCGTCCCAGGTCATGGTGCCGCTGCTCATGGATACATAATTGTGTGTGCAGTCAAGCGCCTTGTCTAAATACCATGCCACATTGCAACCGGACGGCGTGGGAGTATTGCAGCAGGAAAGCCCTTGTTCGTGTGAAGCAATTTTGCACTGCGACCAGGGGTTTAAAAACTTAGCATAGAAATGAGAGACGCTGTCTGCTGTGGCCGCCCAGCACCAGTTTGATTTTAGCTGCGCTTCCATATTGAAGTTAAGCACTTTGCTATAATACAGCCAGCTAAAAACACTTTGTTCCAGTTCGTATGGAACATCAATCCTTAAATTGTTGAGATTTGTAAAGTCCATAAATACAGTATTAAAGGTTATTCAAACAATAAGGCTTCATCACAACAGATACCGCATTAAGGAACAGGTTTCACAGATATTGCGAAAGTACAGGGCGCGCAGCCCTGCATTAATATATACTATACCGGTAAAATGTTACCCACTGACGAGACTATATTTTATTCCTGCACGGGAGCTGCCCGAACCATATTATATACCCCATGCAGAAAGCGCCGGTTACAAAAGCAAAACGCTCTTACACGTCATTTCGATCCCGCCTTCATACTGTCTTGATCTAAATGTATGTTACGGCGGGAGAGAAATCTGTTGGGCAATAGTCCGTATGTTGAGCCTTAGTACAATCCCGGCAGATTTCTCCTTCGCGTAAGCGTCATTTAACTATGGAGATTGTGCTGCTCAGTCGAAATACGTGCAAGGGGTAAATGATTTTGTAACTTTCGCGATAATTCAATTTACAAATAATCCATTCTCCCGCAGAAGTTCCATGGGTATATCCCATGTTTTGCAGGCGCGCCTGCCGGGCTAATTTAAGCGGCTTTAATCAGGCAACTGGTACTGCTGAAAAAAATCCCACAGGAGGTCATTGGCTTTAATAGCTGTAGAGGGAGTATCGGCCATCCCGCTGCCAGGCAACCCGCCCGGCCATGCGTGCCCGCCGTCCTGAGTAAGATACAATTGAATGTTCGCACCATTATCACAGCTACTCCATTGGGTGAAGGTGTAGTTGTCGTTGCTTCTAATTACCTGGGCAATATTGGTGCATCGTGAAAAAGAGGAAAATACATTCAGCACGGAATCAACAGGCGGCAGGTGCAGGTTAACGGTACCAATGCCGCCACCCTGCCCTCCGGAGTAAGGTACATGCTCATCTTTTACCGAATGCATGTGCAGCACCGGCATGGGATGAGCGGGGCTGCACGGTTCTGTCGTCACCATCGTACAGGCATTCACCGCTATCGCTGCGATCTTGTCTGCAAGCTCACAGGCGAGACGGTAACACATCATGCCACCGTTGGAATGCCCTGTGGCATATACTTTCCGGGGGTTGACCTTATATTTTGCCAAAAGGGTACTAATAAGCTGCCTGATGAAATGTACATCATCAATATTATCAGCCGCGGCATAATCGCAGCATGTGCCTGCATTCCATGTCTGGGCTTTGAGCACGCCGTCACTTTTCACGCCATTGGGATATACTACTATGAAGCCGGCGGCATTTGCTTTTTGCGTGAGTAAAGAGGATGATTCAAATTGTGTTGCGCTCCCGCCACCGCCGTGCAGGGCTATCACCAATGAAAAGTTATCTCCTGAATAATAACCCGGCGGTAAATTAAGCAGGTATGATCTTTCAAGCCCGTCAACCTTTATACTGTCTGTAAATCTGAATTCTCCCGCATCCGGATCAGAAGGTGAGTTGTCTTTTGTACACCCTCCTAAAAAGACCAGCAGCCCAGGCAATAAGATTGTGCTGAAAACCACTTTAAGTACCATGATACCTGATTATTGCAGCTATAACGCGAAATTGATTTCCGGTATTATGGTACTTAAAGACTTCCAGACAGTCCTATGGTTTAATCGCGGTCAGGTTTTATGTTGAGCTAAATACAATATATGCGGCTCGCAAACTCAACACTATCTCTCATCAAAACAGATGGTACTGTTTTCGCGGTACGCTTTTGATAATATCCTGTAAGGCTTCTTCAAGATGAGGAAAGCTGAACCTGAAACCGGTTGCAGTGATCTTTGTTGGGATCACCCAACGGCTTTTCAGTACTAATTCCGTCTCTGTACCTATAAGAGGCGCTCCAAGTTTCAGCAGCCATGCAGGAGCAGGCAAACCAAACTTATGCCCGGTGACCTTGCGTAAAGTTGACATAAATACTTCATTGGTCACGGGGTGAGGTGCACAACAATTATAAGTACCTGTTATCTCCGGGTGGCTTTCTATCCATGCTATCATCCTGCAGGTATCTGTAATATGTACCCAGCTATACATTTGCCTGCCATTCCCCTGCCTGCCGCCCAGCCCGGATTTGAGCAGGTTGAAATACGGGATCAACACGCCTCCGGCTCCCAGCGTGATAGCCATGCGCAATGCCACTTTTCTTGTAGCCGGAGTGTTTTCCGCATACAATGCAGCTTCCCATTTTCTGCATACCTGTACAGAAAAATCATTATGATATTCACCGGTATATTCATCCTGCGGGTGGTCAGCAGCATGACGGTATATAGTTGCAGAGGAAGCATTTATCCAAAGCAGTGGCGGATTTTTGCATTGCCTGATGGCTTCGCCGATAGCATGAACGGAATTGGTTCGGCTGTCGAAAATTTCCTTTTTGTTTTTAGTAGTATACCTGCAGTTCACGGTCTTGCCTGCCATATTGATGATGATATCGGCGCCGTTAAGCGCTTCAGACCAATCGCCCAGGGTCTTTCCGTCCCATTTGATATACCTGACATTTTCAATAACTTCCGGGGAGAGGGTATGAAAATGATTACGGTTATTGGCGGCGCTGGGTGCTGCACGTGTGAGTATAATAATGCTGTTGTCTTTCCCAAAATAGTTGGTCATTGCTTCTCCTATGAACCCTGTACCTCCGGCAATGACGATTGTTTTATTTTTCATATTTTCAGAATTTATTGAAAATATAGTACTTAAGAAAAGCCGGAAGATCCGGCTTTTAACAGGTATAAGGGGAATATGGCTACCTGAATATTTTAATAAGGTTACTGATAAACCAGTTTTCTTCAGCTTTGATAAGCGTTTCAAGGGTCTTGTCGGCCTGCAGCCCGAGCTTTTTTATTCCTGTCACCACCTCCGTAAATGCCTTCATCTCCCTGTCTCGTTTATCCCCTTCCGTTTGCTCCAGCTTTTCCATTAGCTGAAGTATCGGCTCCAGCTCTCTTTTTTTCCGTTCTTTAACAATCTGCCTTACTACTTTCCATATATCTTTTTCCGCGGTAAAATACTCCTTTCTTTCTCCGGCAATGATCACCCGTTCGGCCAACCCCCAGCCAATCAGATCCCGGATATTCATATTGGCGTTCCCCCTGCTGATATTTAGTGCCTCCATCATATCATCCTGGGTGAGCGGGTCGGGACTTATTAACAATAACGCATGAATCTGAGCCATAGTGCGGTTGATCCCCCAGTTTGTACCAAACGCACCCCAGCCCATAATGAACTGCCGCTTCGCTTCTTCCAGATTCATGATTCAAAGCTAATAATTATTTTTAAATTTTCAAATATTTCTGAAAATTTATTTAAATGAAGTGGAAATGGCGGCAGGTTACAGGATCTGTCGTTTGACGTTTGTCGTTTCCCGTATTGTATAGTCAGTTTTCGGATGCTTTTCTACTTCCTTTTAGGAAGGTCGGGAAGGAGCACTCTAATCCCTGCTGAAATACAACAGCCTGCTTTTCAACTGATCCCAGAACTGGCGTACTTTGCCCGGATTTTGTTTCCATTTGTTGAATTCTTCTTCTGCCTGTTTCCTTCTCAATTCATTTATTTCGTGCATTACATCAGCCTGCAATTGCTTGTCGGTAGATATTGCCGTCTCATAAAATGCAGCTTCTACTTCTTTTATTGCTGCTCTTTCAGCCTGCCAGTTGAGCTTCTTTTGCTGCACGGCATCCTGCACTTTTTCTTCATAAAGCCCTGAGGGCATCATCAGCTTGGTGAGCAAAGGCATCAGCTCTATCATCATAATGAGCATGATCACCAGCCGGTAGCGATATTTAACAGGTGGGTGCACCAGCATAAGATCATCCAGTGTTTCTATCCGGGTAAGAAACCCGTCTGACAGCCCTTTATCAAATTCGGCTATGCGTTGCTGTATGGTTGCTTCCGTAATTCTTTCTCTTGCTAGAGCGCTGTCAAGTGCAGGTTGCACACTGCGCTTCCAGGTAATAAGATCTTCTTCAGCCTTCAGGTAAGCCATTTTTTTCACTCTGGCTATAGTGTATTCTCCTATTTTACCCGAACCGCCTGTGCCGTCAGTTTCCCTTATATAGGCATTTTTAAGGTCAAGTATTTCCTGCTCTTTCACTTTCTGATCACTGCGGATACGGTCAATTTCTGCTTTCGCCTGCTGCAGCACCACGGCATTTTCATCCCTTACCTGTTTTGTGTAGGCGGTAATCTTCTTTTCTTTCACCACCGGCAGATGGGCATCTATATCTTTTTCAAAAAGCATCAGCACAACGGGCTGCGAAATGAAGAACCCGATAGTAAGCGCCAGCAGCAGGCGTAGCGAAAGGGACAGCCATTTGTTTTTTCCGCCGTTGCTGTTCAGTCCCGCTATCAATCCCCTGTCAATGGTAAGAATGACGAAGCCAAAGAAAAGCGCTGCGGGCAGTATGATAAGTATATCATCAAACAAAGTAGAAAAAAAGTAGCCCCAGGCCAGTGTGGCAAACAACCATGTTGCCATGACGGTATAGCCTATCACACCATAGCGGAAACGGTCCGGTCCGCATGTTTTCATCAACGAAGAGTCTGCAGCCGCCATCCACCAAAGCACTTTATCCCATTGCGAAGCCTGCTCATCAGGGATTGATGGCGAGGCGGACAAAGTATTAGCCGGCTGTTGATCTGATTTGTAGTTCATGTTGCTGAGGGTATAAAAGTGATAAAGGTAGTTTTTTACATTGCCCACTCCCTATGCCAATGCTCCTTTCCGGATCGTCTTTGGCGCCAGGAATACACGCTGTTATAAACACCAAAATAAGTGTGTTCAGTATTGCAGGAAATGTTAATTTTTGTCTATGGTTGCTCCAACAGTAAAGCAACCACACCCACTGATACAGTAAAATGCGGATGAATACCAGGCGGCTTATAATACTCCTTTGGTGCTCGGCAGGTAATTGCTCATCGGGTCGCGCTTTACCGCCATGCGAAGCGCTTTGGCAAAAGCCTTGAATATAGCTTCGATCTTATGATGCTCATTATCGCCATTGCATTCAATATTCAGGTTGCATTTGGCAGCGTCTGAAAAAGACTTGAAAAAATGAAAGAACATTTCGGTAGGCACCTCTCCTATCTTCTCCCGCTTAAATTCAGCATTCCATACTATCCAGTTGCGGCCTCCCATATCCACCAGCACTTTGGCATCCGCTTCATCCATCGGTAGCGCAAAACCATAGCGCTCCATTCCTGTTTTATCTGCCAGCGCTTTGGCAAAAGCTTCTCCCAACGCTATACCGGTATCTTCAATAGTATGATGCTCATCAATATGCAGATCGCCTTTGGTATGAATTTTCAAATCCATTTTGCCATGACGGGCCACCTGCTCCAGCATGTGATCAAAAAAACCGAGACCGGTAGCAATATCTGCCTTGCCGCTGCCATCCACATTCAGCGCTATGCTCACCTGCGTTTCATTAGTATTGCGCTGGTGGTTCACTTTGCGCAGCCCCAGTTTCAGGAAAGAATATATATCCTTCCATTCAACAGATTCTAATACAATAGTATCCTGAAGCTCTGCTGCCTTATCAGAAATTTCGGCAGCGCCTAAAGAAGCATCACTGTTCAGCCAGATGGCTTTACAACCCAGGTTCTTCGCTAACTGCACGTCAGTGATCCTGTCGCCGATCACAAAGGAATTAGGCAGGTCATAGTCCGGGTTGTTCAGATATGCTGTCAGCATTCCAGTGCCGGGCTTACGGGTGGGAGCATTTTCATGAGGATAAGTTTTGTCAATAAAAACGGCGTTGAAAAAAATATCTTCACCTTCCAGGCTTTTCATCACCAGGTTGTGCAGCGGCCAAAAAGTATCTTCCGGAAAAGCAGGTGTTCCCAGTCCATCCTGGTTAGTGATCATTACCAGCTCATAATCCAGCTCGCGTGCTATCCTGGTCATATATTCAAACATATGCGGGTAAAAAGTCAGCTTCTCAAAAGAGTCGAGCTGGTAGGTTGGAGGAGCTTCATTGATTAAAGTACCATCCCTGTCAATAAACAAAACACGTTTAGCCATACTGTTGGATAATCTTCAGGTTAAAGGGCAAATATATCATTATGAACAATATTAAAATGTTTTTTTACAACCAATCTTCATCTTCAAGTTTAAAAATATCATCAGCTTTACAATTAAGTATACAGGCAATTTTAAAGGCTAATGTAGCGGAAGGAACAAATTTTCCTGCTTCAATAGCTATGATGGTCTGTCGCGCCACTTTCACTTTTTCTGCCAGCTCTGCCTGGGTCAGATTATGCCTTGCGCGCTCAACTTTTATCAGATTTTTCATTGCTCTTCATTTGACGTTGCCTGATGTTTCAGATAATGAAAGCTTACCGTAGCGATAATGAGTGTGAGCGCTAAAAACTGATACGCAGAAACAGAAAGGATCATACCGCGCTCCCGTTCAAAACGCCAATTGAGAAAAAGATAATTAAAAAGATGAGTAATAGAAAACGCTACAATAATGGCCCATGTCAATGCTCTGAACTTCAGTCCATGTATCATTTCATCATCTGTTTTTTCTTTCGAAAAAAATATAAAAACAAATCCCCAGCTAAGTCCGATAGCCAGTTCATTTAAATCAAAAATTCCCCTCTTATGATACCGCAGAAAAAAGCTTATAACTCCTGCAACGATTATTACTACTCCCAGGATCTTTGTCCAATAGGAATAAGGAAAAGAGCTTTTCTGCATAAAATGTAATTTTTAATTTACCAAATGTAATGAATACATTACATTTTATCAAATAAACAGTTATATTTTTATCTTAACCTGGCTATATTTCGTGAGATGAAACACGGTGATGAGAGAAAAGAAAGCTATCCCAAAGAGAAGGAGATTGTTGCACAGCTCTCGTTGTTTGAAGGTTAATTATGAATTGCGGGAAACTACCAACAGCAATACGATCATTATGGGGTTCGGCAGCACAGAACACTTATACATGCAATTTTTTGTAAAAAACTGGAATACGCCCCTGCCCCGTAACCCGTAAAATGTTTTTAAAAGTTGTGCTGTTTTTTAGTATCTTAGGGTCATACCAGTCCTGTTTTGCCACCTCTAAAAGCAGGCTAAGTGTTATTCATTATCTTATATTTTAACCCCAATATTCTTCTTCCGTACTGTTACCACTCCTGATTCCGGATTCCTCAACTAGCTCACGCATGAAAACAAGGCAATCAGTTACTGTACCCCTTTGGAGAGCCCGTTTATCCAATAGGAGCGGATCCGTTTCAGGGTCCGCTTTTTTTATAGACCAGGGCAATATATTTACCGGTCAATCCCTCCGCCTAACGCTGCTGGAACCGCTGCTCCTGATATTTTTTACCACAGCATTACCCCTGTAATACACATCACTTGAGCCACTGGCTATTACATTAACTTCTTTATTGATAGTGAGCTGTATATCTGAAGCCCCCGAAGCATTGGCTTCACAGTAATCAGTGATTAGGTCGTAGCCCTTTACATCACTTGCGCCGCTTACATTAATGTTCACCTTATCCGCTCTCCCGCTGATCTGTGAGTCTGAGCTGCCGCTCTGATTAAGCGAAAGTTCCGCTACATCTACAGCTCCTTTAAAATCGCTGGAACCGGAAAGGGTAAGATCCAGCGACTCCACTTTTATCACACCATTGGCATAAATATCAGATGACCCTGAAGCGCTGAGCCTGCTGATATTTTTGAACGACACATAAGCTTTCAGCTTCTTGTCACCGGCATTCCAGTTAAATCCTTTTCCGTCAAAATAAATGTTCAGTATCCCGTTTTTTACTTCCGTCACTATCTTTTCCCTGTATTTTACATCAGCGGCGCTCACCACCACAACTTCTTCATCCGACTGTGAAAGATACAGGTCAATAGCTCCCGAAACAGCAATACCGGTAAAAGATGAACCGATATTGCGCGGCCGGGCATTATTATCGTGCACAAATACCTTATCATCCTGGGCGTATACAGAAGCAAAAGCTGTAACCCCTAAAACAAGTGCTATTATCTTTCTCATAATAATGCTGTTTTTTATGCCGTAATGCAGCAATAATTATACGGTCGGAGTGCCGGAAAGTTACAGGATTTGGAAGATAATTTAATTCTCCTTTAACTTTGTGCTTACAAACAACCGCGGTTAAAGTTTGTTTTAACCTCAGTGATTCCCGGGGTGCTGCCCGATTTAATATCGGGGGCTGAGATCAAACCCGTAGAACCTGATCAGGATAATACCTGCGCAGGGAAGGATGAGTCCTCACCTCTCTCCTTTCCTGTTTTTGTACACCTGGTTCCGGCAAGTGAGTGCATGCAAAACTGATATGCACGCCGTAACCTACAACAAAAACAGAATGAAAAAAATGATGATGGCCGCAATGGCTTTAGCCTTGCATACAATTCTCCCTGCACAATCTTCTGTGCATGGGAATGTGAAAGATAAGTCTACCGGTGCTCCGGTCGTCAATGCTACCGTAACACTTCCGGGTAATACAGCCACTATTACTGATGAGAACGGCAATTTCAGCTTTTCCCATATCAAAGCAGCCGGTTATAATGTGCTGGTCACTGCGGTGGGCTATAAGGATGCTGTGACAGCAATCAATTCCAATTCCAGCCGGCCGGTAACCATCCTGCTGGAAAGAATACCTTTATTACTGCAGCCTGTGGAAATAAAAGGCGTGAGAGCAGGTGAAAAAGCTCCTTTTGCAAAAAGCAGCTTATCAAAGCTCCAGATCGAAAAGCTCAATCTCGGTCAGGACCTTCCTTTTGTATTGAATCAGTTGCCTTCTGTTACTATAAATTCAGATGCAGGGAATGGTGTTGGATACACCGCCTTTCGTATCAGGGGCAGTGATGCAACAAGGATCAACGTCACTCTTAATGGCATCCCATACAACGATGCCGAATCGCAGGGAAGCTTTTTTGTTGACCTGCCGGACTTTGTATCTTCAGTAAGCAGCATCCAGGTGCAGCGGGGCGTGGGCACCAGCAGCAATGGTGCAGGAGCTTTCGGAGCTACTATCAATATGAGCACCAATGAATTTAATGAGAATCCTTATGCAGAAAGCAGCAATGCTTTCGGGTCTTTTAACACATGGAAACATAACATCAAAGCAGGGACAGGGTTGATTGACGGGCATTTTACCGTTGATGCCAGGCTTTCCTCCATTACCAGCGACGGCTATATAGACCGTGCTTCCAGCGACCTGAAATCCTACTATTTCTCTACCGCATATTTTGCAGGCAGATCTTCAGTGAGGTTCAATACGTTTTCCGGGAAAGAAAAAACCTACCAGGCATGGAACGGAGTACCGGAAGATAAGCTGGCGACCGACCGCACTTACAATTCCGCGGGCACAGAAAAACCCGGGGAACCTTACGATAATGAAACGGATAATTATAAGCAGGATCATTACCAGTTGTTTTACAACCAGGAGATCAATGACGTGCTCAGGTTCAATGTTGCCGGCTTCCTTACAAGAGGCAAGGGATATTATGAGCAGTATAAGGCAGGTGTTCCCTTTTCAAAGATCGGGCTTGATAATCAGGTGATAGGCGATTCTATTGTTACCGCCACAGATCTTGTGCGCCAGCTATGGCTCGACAATTACTATTATGGCAGTATTTTTTCCCTGCAATACCAGCGGAAAGGCACACAATGGATCACAGGCGGCGGCTGGACAACGTATGACGGAAAGCATTACGGCAAAGTGATCTGGGCGCAAACCGGCATTGCCAAAGACTACAGTTGGTATCACCTCAATGCGAAAAAAACAGATTTCAATATATATTCAAAGCTGCAGCAACGGTTTGGCAACCATCTTGACGGCTTCCTGGATCTGCAATATCGTAATGTGCACTATGTGCTGAACGGTTTCAGGGATAATCCGGATTTACGGATCGATGAAAAATACAATTTCCTGAACCCCAAGGCCGGGTTGACTTACAGCAACGGCAACTGGACCGGCTTTGTATCGTACGCACTTGCCGGAAAGGAACCTAACCGCGATGATTTTGAAGCAGGCCTGCAACAGCGGCCAAAACCCGAGCGTCTTCACGACTTTGAGGCAGGCATCAACCGTAAAGGAAGCTCCTTTAACTGGGGAGCAAATATTTATTATATGCTTTACAAAAACCAGTTGGTGCTGACAGGAAAAATAAATGACGTTGGCGCTTATACAAGAACCAATGTTCCCAACAGCTATAGGGCCGGCATCGAGCTCCAGGCAGACTGGCGCCCTTCGGCATGGTTCAATGCAGGCGGCAATATCGCATTCAGCTCCGGCAAAGTGAAAAACTATACCGCTTACTATGATGATTATGATAATGGCGGACAAAAGCAGGAAGCTTTCGACAAAGCAGATATAGCCTTCTCTCCAGCCGTTGTAGGCAGCGCTACGCTTGGCTTTACACCTGTGAAAAATTGGGAATTAAGCCTGTTGAGCAAATATGTAAGCAGGCAATACCTCGACAATACCGGCAATAGGGCCCGCATGCTCCGGGCCTATTATATACAGGACTTCAGAACCATATATACAGTGCATAAACTTTTATTCCGGGAGATCAGCTTTATGCTCCAGGTAAATAATATCTTCAATACCCTGTATGAGCCAAACGGCTATACCTACAGTTATATATACGGAGGGAATGTGGTAAATGAAAATTATTATTTCCCGATGGCGGGCACGAATTTTATGGTTGGGGTGAATGTAAAACTATAGCTGTGAGTAATGGGCTATGAGCTATGAGCAATGGGCTATGGGCTGACACCCATTGCTCATAGCCCATACCTGATAGCCCTTTTCCTTATCTTGCGTATTATGAAAATAACAGGCACGGATATTTATAAGTTCAGCATACCGATGCACCCTTTTACGATTGCGACAGGGACGATGCATTTTGCACAGAATATTTTTATCAGGGTATTTACCGATGAGGAGATATATGGCGTTGGCGAATGTTCCGCATTTCCCATGATCGTTGGAGAGACCCAGGCTACCTGCTTTGAAATAGCAAAAGATTTTGCTCACTTGTGGAAGGGGAAAAACCCGCTCAGCATTGAGGAGCGTATGAAGGAGCTCCACGATTGTATCGCCGGCAACAGCACCATTAAAAGCGCTTTTGATATGGCGCTGTATGATATCAGTGCAAAGCATGCAGACCTGCCTTTATATGCTTTTTTGGGTGGGAATAAAAAATCCATGGAAACCGATCTCACCATCGGCATTGATACTCCGGAAAATATGGCAAAGAAAGCTGCAGCTTTCAAAGCGGATGGCGTGCGCATCATAAAAGTGAAGCTTGGCAGAACAGCACAGGAAGATACAGAGCGGATAAGACGGATACGGGATGCTGTAGGCCCGGATATACAGTTACGTATAGACGCCAACCAGGGATGGGATTATGAAGAGGCGCAAAAGGCGTTGACCGCGCTTGGCAAATATGATATACAGTTCTGCGAACAACCCATGCGGAGCTATAATGATCATCATTTGCCCGCGTTGAAAAAACTATCGCCTATACCTGTTATGGCCGATGAAAGTGTATTTGATCATCATGATGCGGAACGAATTATCAGCAGCGATGGCTGCACTTACGTAAATATTAAATTTGCAAAGAGCGGTGGCATATTAGAAGCGCTGAAGATAAATGCGGTGTGTGAGGCAAAAAGCATCCCATGCATGATGGGCGGTATGCTGGAAAGCCGTGTGGCGCTTACTGCTTTCGCACATTTTGCATCTTCACAGGAAAATGTACAGTTTTATGATATGGATACCTGTATGCTGGGGCACAAAACAGACCCGGTGACCGGCGGGGTTACCTACAATAATTATTTTGTAGAACTACCCGATGCTCCGGGGATCGGTGCAGATGCAGCCGGTGATTTTTTGGAGGGGCTGGAAAAAGTGTCTTTGTAAAGTGAGGTTTCAAGTTACAAGTTTTCATCTCTCACCTTTCACGTCTCCCCTTTCACGTCTCCTGTTTCCCCCGATCTTCAGCATTCGTTTGCTCACGGCTGACAGCTGATACCTGGCACCTCACCCTTTATCATCTTTCGTCGGAGAAAAGTGCCTTAAGCTCTATTGCATCGTTGGGCGCCATTTTTCCGCCAAGTATCAGGCGGAGTTGTCTTCTGCGCAAGGCGCCGTCGAATAAACGGGTTTCTTCTTCTGTTTCCGGCAGCAGTTGCGGTACCGGAGCCGATTTACCGGAGGCATCCAGGGCAACAAAAGTATAGTAAGCTTCATTGCTTTTGTATTTCTGCTGGTGCTTAAGGTCCTCACCCCATACATGCATGTGCACCTCCATGGAGCTGTTGAAAGCCCGGCTTACTTTTGCTTCAATATATACGGCATTCCCCAATTTGATGGGAGACTCAAAGGAAATATTATCTACAGAAGCGGTGACTACCGGCGCGTTGGCGTGCTTTTGGGCCGACAGCGCTGCAGCAATATCCATCCAGTACATCAGCCGCCCTCCCATCAGGTTGCCAAACACATTTGTATCATTGGGAAGTACCAGTTCAGTCATTTGTATAAGAGATTCTTTTGCTGTTTTTAATTTTGTCGCCATTGCTGTGATTTGTTCAAAGATAGGGAGGCTGTGTTAATTGTAATATGGATATTGAAGGGGTAAGGTATAGGGTATAAGACATACTCCTTATTCCTTATTCCTTATTCCTTATCCCCTACCCCTCCTGCTTTCTTCTCTTTCTTTGCCTTAAACATTTCAAGCATCCGGTCTGTTACCACAAACCCGCCTACTACATTCAGCGTTCCCAGGATCACAGCGAGGAAGCCTAGAATGAGCGCGGTATAGTTGCCGCTTTCAGCTTTTCCCATTACAATAATAGCGCCGATGATCACTACGCCGTGTATGGCATTGGCGCCGCTCATCAAAGGGGTATGCAGCACAGAAGGCACATGCCCTATTACTTCTATCCCGACAAAGATCATCAGGATAACGATATAAATGATCTGCTGATGCGTTGCGACCCATTCAAGAAAATTTTGCATATAAGAAGTTTTCCCTGTTATATAAATTATTGCAACATTGACATGTACCGTTCGTTTACGATTTGCCCTTCATGACAAATACATGCCCCGTTCACCAGCTCATCATCAAAATTCAGGAGCAGCTTTCCCTCCTTATCCACGATCAGCGCCAGGAAATTAAGCAGGTTCTTGCCATACAATTTACTGGCATCTGCCGGCATGGTGGAAGGTAAATTTGAATTGCCCGCTATGGTTACCCCGTGATACAAGACAGTTTCATTGTTTTTGGTAACCGGCGTGTTTCCTCCCGTTGCAGCAGCTATATCAACCACTACAGCACCCTTGCGCATAGACTGCAACATTGTTTCGGTGATCAGCACAGGCGCCCGCTTTCCGGGGATCTGCGCAGTGGTGATCACTATATCCGCCCGGCCGATGCATTCTGCTATCTTCTGTTGCTGTTTTTGCTTATATGCTTCCGATTGCTCCACTGCATAGCCACCGGCGCTGCTCGCATCCGCAGCGCCATCCACTTCAATAAATTTAGCGCCAAGGCTCATCACTTCTTCCTTCACTGCTGGGCGGGTATCAAATACTTCTACTACAGCGCCGAGCCTCCTGGATGTAGCTATGGCCTGCAGTCCTGCCACTCCGGCGCCAAGCACCAGCACTTTTGCCGGGGCAATGCTGCCCGCAGCGGTCATCAGCATGGGCATATACCGGCTGTATATATTTGACGCAAGCAGCACAGCTTTATACCCTGCGATATTAGCCTGGCTGCTCAGCACATCCATAGTTTGAGCGCGGGTGGTTCGGGGCAGCATATCCAGGCTAAAAACAGTAATACCGGCGGCGGCATACTTCTCCATCAGATCCCTGTGGTACAAGGGCTGGAAAGCCCCGATCAGCACTGTGTCTTTTTTTAGGTGCTTTATTTCATATTCAGGAATAGTGTTGAGAGTAAAAATAATATCCGAAGCATCTAACAGCTCTGCGCGTGAAGAAATGCCCACAGACCGGGAGCTATATGCAGCATCATCTGCAAAAGCGTTTACCCCAGCCTGTTGCTCTATCCTTACTGTCACATTTTTCTTTACGAGAGTTTCAGCCTGTTCAGGCAGAAGAGAGACCCTCTTCTCTCCCACTGGTTCTTTTAATATTCCGGCGATCATAGATTGAATGTAAAGATTTTTCAGGAATTTAAAGCGATGAGGTATCAGCGTAAGCCCTTAGCTCATAGCTCACAGCTAATTGCTGCCAGCCTCAGTACCTGATCACAAAATGCTGCTTTGTTTTAAAATCCGGTGTGTAGAAAAGAATACCGATAAAAAACAGGTCAATGCTGCAGGTAACAGATGGATCCAGGCGGACGGCTGCCCAGGCATCTTCCATTTCCCCGCTCCAGTGAATATCATCAAGTATCACTATTGACCTTTCACCGGTATATGCCTTCAGTTGTTCCACATACTTAAGGGTAGGCGCTTTCCGGTGATTGCCGTCAATAAACACAAGATCAACAGTTCCTGTCTGCTGCAGCACAGGTGCAAGTGTATCATCGAAATTCCCGGTTATCGTACTTATATTGCTCAGCCCCAGCTTCCTGAAATTTGCCTTTGCAATACCGGCCACTGCCGGGGCGCCTTCAAGGGTATACACTTTGGCATGGCTGTTGGCCGATGCGAGATAGGATGTGGTGATACCGAGCGAAGTACCCAATTCAAGGATGTTTCCCGGCTGATAATAATTGGCTATACGAAAAAGCAGTCGTGCATATTTGGGAGATTTCAACGACCGGCGGGCAATATCCTTTATCTTCCGCGTTTTCCCGTTAAGTCCCGATGAGCCTGCACCAAAATCGTCTACTTCTACCACGGCAGCGCTTGTCAGCATTTCCTGCCGCAATGCTTCAATACGGCTATAAGGATAGAAAATCCTGTTGTCGTTCAATACTCCGGTAATAAACCTGTATACGAAGGGAGAGTGAATGCCATGTCCCCTGCCATTGGCCGCAGTAATATAATACCGGAAATACCTGGCTGCTAATTCAAATGTATTATACATGCAGGTGGTTATATTCTTACCCAGGTTTGAAAAGAATAAGCATACGCATGTTTTTCATCAGCAGGGAAATCCAGCTCGTATACTTTTTTCCACTCTTTTTCGTCAATAGCCGGAAAGAAAGCATCTCCCTCCAGCACCGCATGTACGCGGGTAATATATATTTTGGTGGCTACCGGTAAATAGGCATTGTATATCTGTTGCCCCCCCGCAATAAAAACCTCTTTACAATCTTTCTCTTTCGCTTTAAGCAGCGCATCTTCGGGGCTGAAAGCCAGCTCTGCATTACTGCGTCCTGAAAGGTCTATATGATTTCTTGTAACAACTATATTATATCGTCCCGGCAGCGGTTCTCCCGCAAGCGATTCAAAAGTCTTTCTTCCCATAATGACCGGCATAGCCCAGGTAGTGTTCTTAAAAAACTTCATGTCATTGGGTAAATACCAGAGAAGCTTATTGTCTTTCCCTATTGCATTGTTTTCTGAAGCGGCAACTATGAGTGATATGATCATAATATTGTATGCTTTTCCTATACTTCACCTTTCATGGATTAACCTCTCCTCTGCCTCAGACAGCCACCGGCGCCTTAATAGGCGGGTGAGACTGGTATTGTTCCAGCGCAAAATCTTCAAAAGTAAAATCAAAAATATTTTTCACTTCCGGGTTTAACCGCATAGCAGGCATTGGATACGGAATACGTGTAAGCTGTAAATGAGCCTGCTCAATATGATTGTTGTATAAATGCACATCTCCAAAGCTATGGATGAATTCGCCAGCGTCGAGGTCACATACCTGAGCGATCATCATGGTGAGCAGCGCATAAGAGGCTATATTAAACGGTACCCCGAGAAATACGTCTGCAGAGCGCTGGTACAACTGGCAGGATAGCTTCGGCCGCCCCTGGCCGTTATCGGCCACGTAAAACTGGAACATGGTATGACAGGGCATCAACGCCATCTGCGGAAGATCAGCAACATTCCATGCGCTCACTATCAGCCGGCGGCTGTCGGGGTTGGTTTTGATCTGCTGTATCACGTCAGTTATCTGATCAATCGCTTTCCTGTCAGCGCCTTCCCAGCTTCTCCACTGTTTGCCGTATACAGGTCCAAGTTCTCCGTTCTCATCGGCCCATTCATCCCAGATGCTCACGCCATTATCTTTAAGGTACTTTATATTGGTATCTCCTTTCAGGAACCACAACAATTCGTGGATAATGCTTTTGAGATGCAGCTTTTTTGTGGTTACCAGCGGAAAACCTTCGCTCAGGTCAAAGCGCATCTGGTATCCAAAGCAACTGATAGTGCCGGTGCCGGTCCTGTCGTGCTTCTGCACGCCCTTATCTAAAATGTGTTGGAGTAAGTCGAGATATTGTTGCATCGGGCAAAGTTACATGAATAGCAGCTTGCAGCCGGGAAGGACGCATTTCAAATTTTCGCACCATTTTTCCCCTCTCTGCTGCGCGGAGAGGGGATTACAGCGATGAAGGAAAGATATGCAGTGAAAATTTGAAATGTGCCCGCCGGAAAAGCCTGCCGTCGGTTTCCTAAAAATGTGTATTCAAGGTAGATATTTAATGAATATTACCGGATATTTACGGCGGTAAAAAATGATCCGATGAAATATACGCTTGTTGCCTTCCTGTTTTTTTGTACCAGCCTGCCTGCCCAAACAAAACTGAAAATACTGACATACAACATTTTTCACGGGGAGCAGGCTTATGAAAAGGGAATGCCCAGCATTGACGATATAGCCGCGCTCATTAATAAAATAAAGCCTGATCTTGCCGCTTTCCAGGAGGTAGACAGCGCTACGGGCAGAAGTGCAGGCATTTATAAAACGCCGCTCAACTTTATCCAAGCCCTCGCAAAAAAGACAAACATGCATGGATTCTTTGGTAAGGCAATGGACTATGACGGAGGCGGCTACGGTGAAGGGGTGCTCTGCAGGAAGCCCGCAACAGCTACCGTAAAAATATTACCCACTCCCAAAGGCGGCGAACCAAGAGCCCTGATATATATTACCTATACTGCAGGTAAGAAGCAAATTGTGTTCGCCGGTACACATCTCTGCCACCAGTATAATGAAAACCGGATGGCACAGGCAAAAGAGATCAACGCTGTTTTCGCTTCAGAGAAAAAACCTGTAGTGCTTTGCGGCGATCTCAATTTCACCCCCGACAAAGAGCCTTACAGTATATTACAAACAGAATGGGAAGATGCAGCAGCGCTGAAAGGCGAACCGCAGCATACATTCTCTGCTGATAATCCCCATGTCCGTATTGACTATGCCTGGCTGAAAAAAGGAACGAGATGGAAAGTGACAAGCGTGGAAGTTTTGCCTGTGAAAATTTCTGATCATAAACCGGTATTGATCACTCTTGAAATCGAATAAATACTTGTGTTGTGTTAACAATAATTTGTTATATTTTTTTGAGAAGTGAGCCTTGCCTACCGGTTTACCTGCCGTAGGTATGGCAGGCAGGCGCTAAATGTGAGCATTTCACATTTAGCACAGTTTAACATAGAAATGAATAAAAATAAAAACAGACAGATGAATAATATCTTTCTTGCTGCAATAGCTTTGTCGCTCATCAGCTCCGGGTGCTCGCACAGTAAAAAACTCACAGACAGTAGTATGCACTTTGCAAAAAATATTGTTGTGGCCCACAGGGGCGCATGGAAAACCAACAGCCTTCCGGAGAACTCTATTGCTTCACTGGACCAGGCGGTAAAGATCGGCTGTGCGGGATCGGAGTTTGATGTACACCTGACAGATGATGACTCTCTTGTCATCAATCATGATGCTGTATTTGGCGGAAAACATATACAAAAGAGCAGCTACGTTTCCCTGCTGGAAACTAAATTATCAAACGGCGAGCCTATTCCTACCTTATATCAATACCTTTCTCATGGCATTCAGCAGCACACTACCATGCTTGTGCTTGAAATCAAGCCTTCGGAGATCAGTGAGGAAAGAGGCGAGCATACGGCACAAAAAATAGTGGAACTGGTTCAACAATTGCATGCCCAGCCCTGGGTCATTTATATCAGCTTTGACTATGCTATAATAAAGAAAGTGCTGGAGCTGCAACCCGACGCAAGGGTTCAATATTTAAATGGAGATAAATCCCCCTTAGAACTTAAAAATGATGGTGTTATGGGATTAGATTACCATTACAGCGTTTTTAAAAAGCACCCCGAATGGGTTAAGGAGGCAAAGGATAATAATATAGTACTGAACGCCTGGACGGTGAATAATGCCGAGGATATGAAATGGCTGATAGAAAACAAATTTGATTATATCACCACCAATGAGCCGGAACTGTTGTTTGGGCTTATCAAAAGACCATAAAAGATTATTTTTTATAAATTGTATCCTCATTTTACATCACAATAATTGAATAATTATGATCATTCGTTTTCCACATCTTGTAATGAGTGCCTCCCTGGTACTCGGATCTTTTGTTTGTTTTGCCCAGACAGCACCGAGAAACGGCGACCCCAAGCTGACGGAGTACTGGGATCCTGCCGTAAGAATCGTAACCCCCGGAAAAACCAACGCTGATCCCCCTTCCGACGCTATCGTATTGTTTGGCGGGAAAGATCTTTCCAAATGGAAATCTGAAAAAGACGGCAGTGACGCAAAATGGAAAATTGAAGGCGACGCCCTGGTGGTAACAGGCGGTACAGGCGGTATTTTGACCAGGGAAGCTTTTGGCGACTGCCAGTTGCATATCGAATGGAGAACTCCCGCTAAAGTGGTTGGCGAAAGCCAGGGGCGCGGTAACAGCGGGATCTTCCTGATGGGTAAATACGAGCTGCAGGTATTGGATTCTTATAATAACCGCACTTATTCCAATGGACAGGCCGGCAGCATTTATAAACAGTTCCCTCCATTAGTAAATGCTTCCCGCGGGCCCGGCGAATGGCAGGCTTACGATATTATTTTCACAGCACCGGTATTTTATGAAAACGGCGCGCTGAAATCACCTGCACGTATCACTGTTTTTCATAATGGCGTACTGGTGCAGAATAATACAACTATCTGGGGAGCTACACAATATGTAGGCACTCCCAATTACGAACCGCATGGGGCGAAAGAACCGCTGATGCTGCAGGATCATGGAAATCCGGTGGCCTACAGGAACATCTGGATACGCCCTATCTGATAAGGGATCGTTTTATATTCATGTAAAAAAGCCGGGGTTGTGTATACCCGGCTTTTTACATTGAAAGCCATCTATCTTTGCACTTATGGCAGAAGACTTATTCATTGCAACAGGAAATAAGACAGACCAGTACAAGTCGCTTATCCCCCAGATCAAAGGGCTGACAGAAGGCGAGACTGACCTCATTGCCAACATGGCGAATATTGCTGCCGCGCTGAAAGAGCAATTCAAATGGTTTTGGGTAGGGTTTTATATAGTGAAAAACGGTGAGCTGGTCGTTGGCCCCTTCCAGGGACCGGTTGCCTGCAGCCGTATACGGAAAGGTAAAGGAGTATGTGGCGCAAGCTGGGAAAAAGCATGTTCCCTGATAGTTCCCGATGTTGAAAAATTCCCGGGACATATTGCCTGCAGCAGTCTCTCCAGGTCTGAAATTGTTGTGCCGGTAATACGCAATAATGAAGTAGTCGCCGTATTAGATGTGGACAGTGAGCATCTCGATGCTTTTGATCAGACAGACCGGGAATACCTGGAAGAAATAGTAACGCTTTTCCCCTGGCACAAAGTGTGGGGTGAAAAGGTGAAACGTGAGAGGAGAGAAGATGAAACGTGAGAAGGGAGATGATAAACGCAAACTGTCCGCTGACGCCTGATAGCTGATACCTATATTCCTATGTGGCTTTATCCTTTAATCAAAAAAACGTTCAATAATTGAAAAAGCAAATTTTACTCATCGCCTGCCTGGCATCAGCAGGGCATTTCACTATTGCCCAGAAAAGCAATTTTGTATCCATCTCACAGGATGAACCGGAAGAAAGTATCATTCAGAAAGCCGCCAACATTGTGCCTACTTCCAGGCAATTACGCTGGCAGCAACTGGAGCTGACGGCCTTTTTTCATTTTGGGGTAAATACATTCACAGGCAGGGAATGGGGCGACGGGAAAGAAGACCCTGCTATATTCAATCCTGCAAAGCTCAACGCGGAGCAATGGATAAAAACCGTAAAGGACGCCGGTTTCAGGCAGATCATCATTACAGCCAAGCATCATGATGGTTTTTGCCTTTGGCCTACCAAAACCACGGATCACTCTGTAAAAAGCAGCCGATGGAAAAATGGCAATGGCGATGTGGTAAAAGAAGTAGCCGATGCCTGCAAAAAATTAAATATCGGCTTCGGCGTTTATCTCTCTCCATGGGACAGGAATGCAGCCACTTACGGCAGTGATGTATACAATGATTTTTTTGAGCAGCAGTTGACAGAACTGCTCACCTGGTACGGTAAAGTGGATGAAGTGTGGTTTGACGGCGCCAACGGCGAAGGCCCTAACGGCAAAAAACAGGTCTATGACTTTGACCGCTGGTATACGCTCATCAGAAAATTGCAGCCACAGGCCGTGATCGCCATTATGGGCCCGGATGTGCGCTGGGTAGGCACCGAAACCGGCAAGGGACGCGCTATGGAATGGAGTGTGGTACCCGCCAATAACCTGGACCAGGGCAGCATTGCAGCAGGTTCTCAAAAAGACCTCACCTTCAAACCGCAGGGAGATATGCGGGGAAGTGATCTGGGAAGCCGCGAAAAAATAATACATGCAAAAGGATTGGTATGGTACCCCGCTGAAACAGATGTGTCTATCCGCCCGGGATGGTTCTATCATGCCGATCAGGACAGCAAAGTAAAGACTCCAAAAACACTAAATGATATTTACTACACTTCTGTGGGAATGAACAGTGTGCTGTTGCTGAATATCCCTCCCGATAAAGACGGGCTGATCAATGCAGCCGATGTAAAAAACTTACAGGACTGGGCGGCCATGCGTAAACAAATATTCGGTACAAATTTATTGACCGGCGCTGCCATAACCTGCAGCAATGGTACCGGTACAAAAAACATCACTGATGGCAGGTACAATACCTGGTTTACCACGCGGGAGAGAGATACTACCACAACAGTTTTATTTACGTTGAAAAAGCCCGCCACGTTCAATGTACTATCTCTCCAGGAAAATATAAGCGTTGGTCAGCGTGTAGAAAAATTCTCGGCATGGTATGAAAATGCCGGTTCCTGGGAAAAGTTTACGGAAGGGACAACCATTGGCTACAAAAGGCTTTTAAAGTTTGCACCGGTCACTGCCCAGAAAATTAAAATAGAAATAGAATCTTCACGGCTCAATCCAACGCTTGCAGAAGCGGGATTGTTTTATGACGGGAATTAAAGTGGAAGCGAGTTTTGAAATAGTTAGGGGATGCTGAATAACCGGGGATGCCTCATAGATTTGGGAAAAAGGAGCATATCGCCACTAATGCACGAATATTTAGTGTTAATTCATAAAAAATCTTGAGAGAATTATCTGTTTTGAGGTGTAAGATTTGATCTGGCGGCCTACCAAGGTCATAATTAGGGCTTGCTGAATAACTGAAGGTGCCTCACGGGTTTGCGGGAAAGGAGTAAATTGCCACCAATGATTTTTGGATACAACAATTTGCTTCGCAGAGCAAAGTAAGCCACTAATGCACAAATGGGCACAAAGGTATTAGTGTAAATTCTGTACATCTAAATTTACGCCTTCACGGTTTATTACTTCCTAAATCTGGAGATACAAAGTTGCACGGAGAAGTTTGATAGCCTGCCGCCTATCGTTTGACATTTATCGTTTACCGCTTCGCTTTCCCTTTGCGTGCAATCTTCCGCTAATTCCGTACCCCAAACAAAAGGCTTCCTATCCTAATCATATTACTTCCTTCTTCAATAGCAATACGATAATCTGCGCTCATTCCCATGGAGAGGGTAGTCAGTTGCGAGCCGGGAAACTGCGCAGCATATAATACATTGATCTTTTCATACAGTGCTTTAAGCCGGCGGAATTCATTCCTGACAATATCATCATCGTCTGTGAATGAAGCCATTCCCATCAATCCTTTTAAAGCAATATTGGGCAATCCGGGTAAAGTGCTTATCAATTCATTCAGTTCTTCTTCGTCCAGCCCGAATTTTGTTTCCTCCATAGCAATATGCACCTGCAGCAAAACAGATATTGTCCTGTTGTTTTTTAATGCCTGCCTGTCAATTTCTTTCAACAGCTTCAGACTGTCCACTCCATGGATCATATATACAAAGGGCACCAGGTACTTCACCTTATTGCTCTGGAGATGACCGATGAAATGCCAATGGATATCAGGAGGGAGAACAGCCTGCTTTTCTATTATTTCCTGCACATAGTTTTCACCAAAATCCCTTTGACCGAGATCATATAATTGTTGGATATCTGTAACAGGCTTGGTTTTGGATACTGCTACGAGCGTAACATGCTTTGCATCCAGCTCTTCCGTAATTTGCTTAAAAACAATTTCATTCACAGCCATAACTATGCGAACTTACTCAATATTTCCTCTATTTGAGTATGCTTCGCCCGATCACTATACGCTGCACTTCGCTGGTGCCTTCGTAGATCTGGGTGATCTTGGCATCCCGCATCAGCCTTTCCACGTGATATTCTTTTACATAACCATATCCTCCATGGATCTGAACCGCCTCGGTGGTCACCCACATGGCTGTTTCTGATGCATATACTTTTGCCATAGAGCTGCTAAGCGCATAATCGATACCGTTATCTTTTTCCCAGGCAGCCCGCAGGCATAAAAGCCTTGCCGCTTCAATGCGGGTAGCCATATCCGCCAGTTTGAATTGTATCGCCTGGTGCTGGGAGATCTCTTTGCCAAAGGCTTTACGCTCTTTAGCATAAGCCACTGACCTTTCGTAAGCACCGGACGCTATCCCCAATGCCTGCGCTGCTATACCTATCCGGCCGCCGGCTAAGGTTCTCATAGCAAAAGTGAACCCAAAACCATCATCGCCGATACGGTTTTCCTTCGGTACTTTTACATCCTGGAACATGATGGAATGCGTATCGCTCCCGCGGATGCCCATTTTGTTTTCCTTGGGACCCACGGTAACACCTGCCGTACTTTTTTCAACAATGAAGGCGTCAATACCTTTGCTGCCTTTTGCTATATCCGTTTGCGCCATCACCAGGTATACACTGGCGCTGCCGCCGTTGGTGATCCAGTTTTTTGTGCCATTCAATATGTAATGGTCTCCCCTGTCTTCTGCAGTAGTACGCTGTGAAGTAGCATCGCTGCCGGCTTCAGGTTCGCTCAGTAAAAAAGCGCCTATATACAGCTCATTATTTTTTTTACCCTGCGCCAGCGGCAGGAGATATTGTTGCTTTTGTTCTTCGGTGCCGTAATGCTCAAGCCCCCAGCATACCAGGCTGTTATTAACGCTCATGCACACACTGACACTGGCATCAATCTTGCTGATCTCTTCCATTGCCAGCACATAGCTGGCAGTATCCATTCCACTGCCGCCATACGCCGGAGCAGTCATCATTCCCATAAAGCCCAGGTCGGCCAGCTTCTCAACCTGCTCTTTCGGAAATTTTTGTTTTTCGTCGCGTTCTATTACCCCGGAAAGGCATTCCTGCTGTGCAAAATCCCTGGCGGCTTTTTGTATCGTCAATTGTTCTTCGGTGAGTTGAAATTGCATCTGTTGCTTTTTGAGAGTAACAAAAATAGTAGAAACAGACTATTAAACTAACAACTGTTAATATTTTTTAGATGAACAAAGTATCAGCAAACCCTATTGCTCCCCGGGAAGCCCGGGAGATACAGCAGGGGTTTCCATATAGCGTTTAAACGACTCAAGGGTATTTTCCAGGTAGGTTTCCTTGAGGCTTTCGGAAAATAAGCCATAAAATTTTTCCCAGGGGTACCATTTTAAATCTTCACTTATCCACCATTCTACTTTCACAACTCCGGGCATATCAGCGCCGGAGACAACAGTAAATCCGGAATGGAACGAAGGCACATTATCCGTGGAAATATTTACAAAAATACTGTCGGGCGCATAGGGCTTTAATTCGATAGTATTTGTTTTCCCGTTGGCCGTCTCCCACTTCACCGCGGAAGCAGAAGGGAAGCTGTAGGTGATGCTGCTGTCCTGCAACATGGGATTCCAGTTTTTCCAGTCTCTCAGATCCATCAGGCGGGCAATGACCTTTTCTTTAGGAGCGTTTACCAGTACTGATTTAGATACACTTATGCGGGGTGAAAGCAATAATGAGAGAAGGAACAAAAGAATGCTGAAAGCTGTAATGCCAATAATTGCCTGTTTCAATAAACGCATAAGATATTTCCTGAGTTAAATGCTTTACAACTTGTTTAATGTTTACACCTACTGTCATGTCAAACGAGAAATGTGAGAAGTGAAACGTGAGAGGTTAAAGCATTCACTATTACCCTGCTCACCTCTCTCCTCTCACTTTTCACGATAACATACAGCCATAATTAGCTTAACTTAACACTACAATCTATTCCCATTTAAAGACTTTAATTGCCAGTGTATAACCTACTACCGCCCATATGGCAAGAATACCCAGTTGTTTCCAGCAACCTGTAAGATGTGCACCTTCGAAAGCCACGTTGCGCATGGCATCATTTAAATGTGTTAAAGGCAATATCTTACACAGGGGCTGCAGCCAAGCAGGAAAATTATCAATGGGAAAGAAAGTGCCGGCAAGCAGGAACTGAGGTAATGTAACAATATTAGCCAGCGGGGGAATAGCGCTTTCACTATTAGCAATACCGCTTACCACAAAGCCAAAAGCCATAAAAACAAGCAGCCCTATAAAGCTCAGCACGAGCAGCTCAATGAAAGTCAGCAGTCCGTGAATGAGCGTAAAATGAAAAAAATAATGCCCCACTACCAGTATGATGATTGCAGTGAACAACTGGAATATTACCCGGCTCAGCCCTTCGCCCAAAACAATACAGGTACGGGTGATGGGTGTGGCAAAAAAACGTTTCAGCACAAGGGTTTGCCTGAGACTGAAGAAAAGAAATGCCACGCCAAAAACACCGGCGCTGAGCAGGGAGAAACCGAGCTGCCCCGGCAAAATAAAATCTATGGTCCTGTATACCCGACCGGGGATCTTTTCCACATTATTATTGATTACTGCCACCGTTGGCGTATTAGGATATTGCTTCTTATCCATATTATCAATAATGGATGTAAGAATGGACCGTAATACCTGTATGTTCTGGGGATTGACAGCTTCTGAGCTTTTGAGATTGATGAAATAAGCCGGTGATGCAGCTTCAGTATTTTTTTTTATGGAGATGACTGCAGTCATCCGCCCTTTTTCAAGATCTTCACGTATTTCTTCTTCACTTTTTTCGAGAATATGAATACCGGGGATATGATTGATAGCCTTATACAGGTAGGTAGTAGTATCAGTGCTGCTGTCAAAGGATGCGCGAAGCGATACATTGCCGGCGCCTCCAAGGAAACCGAATACAAGTATAAATACCAGCGGAAAGGCAAAACTGAAAACAACTGCGGAAGGGCTGCGGAACATTGCTATAAGCCCGGCCCGGGTAACGGCGAGCATGGCTTTTAACTGGCTATAGGATCTTGACATGCATTGATCAATTGAAGCGGTAAAGATAACAGTTTTGAAATGCAAACTATTAGTTAACACTGATATCGTAAGGCAACCTTGCCTGCACAGTGCCTGTAATTTCTTTGATCCGTTTCAATTGCATATATAGCTGGTATTCCTGCTCTCCCAACTCTTCTTTTATGGATTGTGATTTTACGGTTTTACTATAACCGCTTTTCAGCATGTCCCAAAAAGATCTCGGCTCCGGGTATTCCCTGATGCTGTAGTCTTTAAGCTTTGCCATGCGCGCTGCGCAGGCAATAGCGTCTTCCAGCCCGCCAAGCTTATCCACCAAACCCAACTGCAATGCCCTTGCGCCTGTCCATACCCTGCCCTGCGCAATGCTGTCAATGAATGCAGGATCTTTTTTGCGCCCTTCCGATACCCTGCTTTTAAAAGTATGATACACCGTATCCACTTCAGACTGGATGATCTGCTTTTCGGCAGGCGTCAGGGGGCGGCTGACAGTGCCAATATCTGCATTGGTTGCCGTTTTTACTGCGTCAAACGTAATACCGAGCTTGTTTTTGAAAAATGCACTGAAGTTGGGTATAATACCAAAAACCCCGATGGACCCGGTTATGGTATTAGGCTGTGCAAAAATACTGTCGGCGCCACTGGAAATATAATAGCCTCCGGATGCAGCAAGATCGCCCATAGAAACGATCACAGGCTTTCCTTCGCTTCTTGCAAGCTGTGTCTCGCGCCATATCACATCGCTCGCGAGGGCGCTGCCCCCGGGAGAATTCACCCTTAATACTATGGCTTTGATATTTTTATCCTTTCTTGCTTTAGCCAGCAGATTGCGGAATTCATCAGCGCCAACCTGCTTATCACTGCCTTTGCCGCTTACTATATCTCCTTCTGCATATATTACCGCGATCCTGTCGCTGCTGTATTTTTTAAGATTAACAGCTTCTGCATAGGCAGATACCGGGACAAAGCTGATATTTTCATCTTTGGGAGTGCCGGTTTTCTGCCGGAGCTCCTCTTTCACTTCATCATCATATTTTACCCCGTCTATTAGTTTATATTTCTCCGCATCTGCCGGACGCCTGATAGCATAATCATTGGCATACTGGTGCAACAGGGCAGTATCAATGCCACGCACTTCGGAAGTGGAGCGCAGCAGGTCACCATACAGGTCGCCGAGCCACACCTGTGTCTGCAGCCTGTTGGCTTCTGTCATCTTTTCTTCCCTGAGTGGCTCGGTGGCGCTTTTGAATTTGCCATCATAAAATATCTGAGGCTCAATCTCCAGCTTTTGTAATGCATTTTTAATAAAGAACATTTGCGAAGCAAACCCTTTCCACTCGAAATCTCCCTGCGGGTTACAATAAATTTTATCGGCTGTATTACCTACATAGTATGCCTTCTGTGTAATGGTTTCACCATAGGCAACCACAAACTTTTTACTTTGCCTGAAATCGAGCAGGGCGTTGCGCAATTCCTCACTGGCAGCAAAGCCGTTGGCATTCTCATTGCATTTTATATAAATAGCGCGGATAGAAGAATCGGTCTTTGCGTGATGAATAAGCCGGATGACATCATACAGCGGTACTGTTTCAAGGCTCAGATCCCCGCTAAGCCTGGAAATAGTGTTGTCCTGCCTCCGGTCATTGAAGGACTGCGACAGATCAAGCACCAATACGGATTTAGGGTCTATAGTTACTTTATCGCTGCTTGATAAAGCGCTGGCAAAGATCATCAGAATGACGAAGCATATACCCGTAAAAACTATAAGCGCCACCAGCGCAGCCAGGAAAAACTTTAAAAAACTCCTCACTACTTTAAAATTTTATTCCGGTAAAAATAAAGATATTTGATCTGGCAACTGATATTCTGTTTAATGAACAAGGTTTATTTATTGACAGGCGGTAATATGGGCAACAGGCAGGCAATGCTGGAACAGGCGAAAAACCGCATACAAAAAGAGATAGGGGTAATATCCGCATGTTCAGAAATATATGAAACCGCAGCATGGGGAAAGGCAGACCAACCGTCTTTTCTCAATCAGGCACTTGAGATCACTGCTCTGCTTTCTGCCCGTGAAGTGTTGAGCGGGGTATTATCCATTGAGGCAAAAATGGGACGTTTCCGGCAGGAAAAGTTTGGTCCCCGTATTATAGATATAGACATTCTGCTGTATAATAATGCCATCATTAATGAGCCGGGACTGATCATTCCTCATGCCCGCCTCGCAGGCAGGCGGTTTGCGCTTACACCGCTCGCAGAGATTGCGCCGGATTATGTTCATCCGATATTAAAAGAAACTATCGGTACATTGCTGCTCAACTGCAAAGATGAGTTGCCGGTGAAAAAACTGGAAAATTAGTTTTCCACGGTTTCCGTTTATGTTGAAAGGTTGTTTAAGTTTGGCTTTCTTTATGAATTATCATTTTGTTACTATTGAAGGGAATATAGGTGCAGGGAAAACGACTTTAGCGCATTTATTAAGCAAACATTATAATGCCCGGCTCATCCTTGAGCAGTTTGCAGACAATCCATTCCTCGCAAAATTTTATGAAAACCCTAAACAAAATGCATTCCCGCTTGAATTATTTTTCATGGCGGAACGTTATAAGCAGCTCAAGGAGCTTCTCCATACCCAGGATCTTTTTCAGAATATTACCATATCCGACTATCTTTTCACCAAATGCCTGCTCTTTGCCAAAGTAAATCTTCCGGACGAAGAGTTCATGCTTTACCAGCGGCTGTTTGAAATAATACACCAGCAGCTTGTGCAGCCGGATATACTCATATACCTGCATGCGCCGGTAAGCGCTTTGCAGGCAAGCATACGCAAACGCGGAAGGCCATACGAACAATCCATCCCCGATGCCTACCTGTTCAGCATTCAGCAAACCTATACTCACTATATCAAACAGCATAATATCAAAACTTTGTTTGTAGATGCATCCAACGCAGATTTTTTAGGGAATGAGAAACACCTGAAAGTAATTACCGAAGCATTGGAAAAGGACTATGAAGACGGGCAGCATTTCCTTACCCTGCCCTGAAATTTTTGCACATTATGAGCATTCAGTCTTCTATAAATAACAATCCTTTTGAGTCAGTCAAAATACGCGAGTTCAGGAACCTGCTGATGGGGCGGTTTTTATTTATTATGTCGCTGCGCATGATGAGCACTCTCGTGGGATGGTGGATATATAAGCTTACAAGCGCCCCTTTTGCCATCGGGCTGATTGGCCTGTCGGAAGTAGTGCCCGCTCTTACGCTTGCATTATATGCCGGTCATTTTATAGATATCAGTGAAAAGAGGAAACTGTTGCTTACAGGTGTCTTCCTGTATTTTTGTGCTGCAGGCATTTTGTTCTTTCTTTCCACAAGGTTTACGGCAATCCACCTTACCAATCACTGGATCGCGATCTGCATTTATGCCGTAATTTTCTGTACCGGCATCGTTCGTGCTTTTACCGGGCCCACATTCAATGTGCTGCTGGCTTTGATAGTACCACGTCAGGCATTGCAGAACGCCACAACATGGAACCAGGGCGCCTGGCTCACAGCCTCGGTATCGGGTCATGCGCTGGGAGGCTTTTGTATTGCCGTATCCGGCATACCGGGGACTTTATTGTTTATATGTGCGGGAATTTTCAGCGGACTGCTGCTGCTGACCCAGCTAAAACCTAAACCTCCCATTGCGCATAGCAGCGAGAAAAAAACCTGGGACAGCGTGAAGGAAGGAATACACTTTGTTTTCAAAACCAAAGACCTGCTCGGCGCCATCACCCTTGATATGTTTGCCGTTTTCTTTGGCGGGGCGGTAGCCATGGTGCCGGTATATGCAAGCGATATTCTAAATGTTGGACCCGAAGGATTCGGGATACTGAACGGAGCCGCTGATATCGGTGCAATCTGCAGCGTATTGCTGCTGACCATCTTTCCTATGCAAAAGCGCCAGGGACAAAGGCTGATCATTGCCGTATCAGGCTTTGGAATATGTATAATCGTTTTCGCACTCTCCAGATTATACCTGCTGTCATTCCTGGCCTTGATGATAAGCGGTATACTGGATGGTATCAGCGTGGTAATAAGAGGAACCATCATGCAGTTGAAGACTCCCGATGGAATGAAAGGAAGGGTGATGAGCGTAAACAGCATGTTCGTGAATTCAAGCAACGAGCTCGGGCAGTTTGAGAGTGGTCTTATGGCTAAGCTCATAGGAGTAGTTCCCTCTGTAGTTTTCGGAGGATGTATGACGCTTGTGGTAGCGCTTACCACCTGGGTAAAAGCTCCTGGATTGCGAAAACTGGAATATTAAGGAACGTGAGACGTGAAGGGGAGCATCTCACGTCTGACGTTTGTCGTTTCACGTCTTCACCAGCTCCTGTATTTTTTTCCTGTCGCCCACGATCCAGACAATATCATTCCATTCCAGTACGGTTTGTGATTCAGGGTTCAGTATGCGCTGACCGTCACGCTCTATTCCCACTACGAGCCCGCTTGTCTTTTCCCGGATACCTGATTCACGGATGGTCAGTCCTTTCAGCAGCGTATGTTCATCCACTACTATTTTCTGCAGAGCAACATCATTAGTGTCTTCGGTATCTGCATCATCAGCACTGCTTTTGAAATCAATGACTGGTTTAAAGGACTGTAATTGTTCATCCGTGCCGATCACACCCAGCTCATCCAGCGGGTACAGTCGCTCCTTTGCACCTGGAGCATAGATCATCCGGTCCCCTCTTTTGATATAAGCGATATTAATACCGTATTGTTCCCTCCATGCCAGATCCTGCAGCGGCTGACCTATAAAGACAGCATTCGGGTTGACTTCAAAATCTGCCAGGTGCGCATCCCAGGGCGAAAGCGCAGCATTGGGATCTCCGTTCACCGTTGTAGCTTCAATTTCACGCTCATTCAGATTGTCGAGAAAGCGGGCATGTATACGATTGTAAAATTTCTGGATCTTCTTTGAAAAAATAAACAGCACGATCAATGCTACGGGTATTATTACAAGGAATGCAATTGTTCCCGAATAGATCCTGTCCACAAGAAACCCTACAAGCACCACCGCAAAAAACACCCTGCAAATTTCGAGTACCAGCAGCGGGCCCTGGTTGTATTTTTTATCAAGCCATAAGGTGGTATATGCGGAATTATTAGGCTTGCGCGCCATCAGCGCCCACAGGAAAGGCGCAATGATGGCAAAGGTAACCACAAGAAATAGAGTTTTGCTCAGAGTAAGATTACTGAACTTTTCATTGAAAAAAGGATATAAAAACGTAAATGAAGCAAGCACCAGCGCTATTATAATTATTGCATTGGAGCCTACGATCATTGCATAAGATTTAAGCACTATCTTCCATTCACTTTCTGCCTGGATATGCTGCGCCCCGGCAGAATACCTGTTGAGCATAGTAAGCAACCGGGGCGGTATAAAGCGGCTGATGAAATTATAGAACGCTTCAGAATATTTAATAAAATAGGGAGTAGTGAAAGTTGTGATGGCTGAGGCGCCAACGGCAACGGGAAACAGAAAATCGCTGGTTACTTTCAGGGTAAGCCCAAGAGTTGCCACGATAAATGCAAACTCACCGATCTGCGCCATGCTCATCCCCACCTGTATGGACTGTTTTAAAGGCTGCCCGGATAACAGTGCGCCCAGGGTGGTAGCTAACATCTTACCAAAAATAGTGAGCAGGGTAACCCAGAGGATCGCCATACGGTGCTCAAAAATAGCGGCAGGGTCTATCAACATACCTATAGATACGAAGAATACGGCGCCAAACAGGTCCTTCACCGGCTTAAGAATATGTTCTATTTTTTCAGCCGAAGTGGTTTCTGCCAGTATAGACCCCATTACAAATGCACCAAGCTCCGCAGAGAAGCCAATCTCCGTTGCCAAAACTACCATTCCAAGACAAAGCCCTATAGAAAGTATCAGCAATGTTTCTTCATCGAGGATCTTTTTTGCCCGTCTTAAAAAACTGGGCAGCAGAAAAATGCCGGCAATGAACCACACTGTCAGGAAAAAAAGCAGTTTCAGCACAGAGGTTATCATTTCCGTTCCATTAAACTGCTGGGTGACAGCCATGGTAGACAGCAACACCATCAGTAAGATCACTACAATATCCTCCACTATCAATACCCCGAATACTATCCCTGCAAACTGCTGTCGCTTCACTCCTAATTCAGAAAAAGCCCTTATAATAATGGTAGTGGATGAGCTTGCCAGCAGCCCTCCGAGGAAGAGACTGTCCATAAACGACCAGTTCATCCATCTCCCTACAGCATAGCCCAGCACCAGTATTACAATGATCTCCACTGTAGCCGTAACGGATGCCGCCCCGCCAACACGGAGAAGCTTTTTGAAGCTGAACTCTAACCCGAGGCTGAACAGCAAAAATATCACGCCCATCTCGGCAAAAGTCTTGATATTCTCTTCATCTGCTACTGTAGGGAATATAGATGTATGCGGCCCTACTAAAAATCCTGCTATAATATATCCCAATACCAAAGGCTGCTTCATTCGCCGGAACAGTAATGTAATTACCGCGCCTGCACCCAGTATCAACGCCAGATCTGCTATTAATTTTGGCAAATGCCCCATAAATAAATTATAATCGCTTTTATGCAAATGATGCGCAATATGACAAGCACATCCATAGTAAAATGTGAGATACGCCCTGGTGTCCGCTGCCGGTCGTTGAAAAAGCAAGCCGCGTGATGGGTCGGATTATACTATTGCTGTGATGAAAGCCGTATCTGCACAGGATCGTACAAATTTAATCATTTCAGCGCTAACAGCCGCTCCATTACATAAAAAACTGCAGGACAAAATCCGGAATTCTTCAGGGTGATGCGGGCACGGTTGACCAGCACATCCTCGTCAGTGTAAGGAAAGCGCGCGCAGTCGGAAGGACGAACATCATAGATGCTGCACCGGTTATCGTCTCCTAAAAAAGGACAGGGTGTTTGCTTAACCACATAATCGCCTTCTTCATCAAGCCTGAGGTAGGTATCAATAAACACACTTTCTTTCACCTTCAGGTGTTTACTTATACGCTTAATGTCGGGCGTCTTGAACCGGGGAGAATAATTTTTGCAACAGGCCGCGCAATGCAGGCAGTCAATATGGGAAAAGGCCTCCTCATGCAGGTCCGGCAAAAGCTTCAGCACTTTTTTCTTATCAGGATTCTGCAGGAAACGGGCATATGTTTTATATCTCTCCGCCGCTTTTCTTTGCCACTGCCTGTTTTTCCATTCACCCGATACGAACGCAGCAGTATTCTCTCCTTTCTCCATAAAATTTAATACATGTTAACCAGTGCAATTTACATAAGAATTGATCCATTATAGTTAATTTCGCGGCTTCTTAATAACAATGGATTCCGTTCGTGAGCAAATATTGATTCTTTTAAGCACGCCAGTTTATATTATCATCATTGGCATTGAAGTATTGCTGAGCAATTACCGCCACCGGAAGTTGTACTCATGGAAGGATACTGTTGCCAATCTTTATCTCATGATAGTCAACGGTGCAATAGATCTTTTGTTCCGGGGAGTATACCTGGTTATCCTTGATTATTTCTACCGGCACCAGCTTATCTCTTTCAGTAATATTGTAACATACTGGATATTGCTGCTCCTCTTCGAAGACTTCCTGTATTACTGGCTGCATCGTTTTGACCATGAAATAAGATTGTTTTGGGCGGTACATGTAACTCATCATTCTTCAGAGCATCTCAATTTTACAGTGGGCTTTCGTTCATCAGTATTCCAGCCCCTGTACCGCTTTTTTTATTTTATCCCGCTGGCGCTGATGGGATTCAGACCCATTGATATAGTTTTTATATATTCTGCCACACAGATATGGGGGATATTTGTGCATACAAAGCTTATCCGCAAAATGGGCTGGCTTGAGTATATCCTGGTAACCCCGTCCCATCACCGTGTGCATCATGCATCCAACCCGAAATATTTAGACAAGAATATGGGCATGTTCCTTATCATCTGGGACAAAATGTTCGGGACCTTCCAGGCAGAATTGCCCGAAGCCAAGTATCAGCCTATCAGGTATGGATTGACAAAGCCTATTGAAAAAGAGAACTTCAGCACGATCATCTTCCACGAATGGAACAGTATATGGAAAGATATACGCCGAAAGGATATTGGCTGGCGGGAGCGCATAGGCTATCTTTTCGGACCTCCCGGCTGGAGCCACGACGGCAGCCGCCTCACCAGCGAAGAAATGAGGCAGCAGGAATCCGGCAATTCTGATGAGGAAAGCCAGACCGGTCATCCTGCATGGATACCCACTTCATCGGGAAAGACCAAGGGCACCCCATAACTGTAGCCGAAAGACATGGCAACACGCTTTATGCTACCCTCGTCATGATCTAACCCTCTGCCTTTTTCATTTAAAACGTTTGCATAACCTGCTTATCCACATCATTCTGCATACAGCGCACATCTATATTTTATCTGCGGCTTTCCTCGTAACTTTGCCCGTCTTTTTTAAAGCATGAGCTATTGCTATGTCAAACGTGAAATGTGGTGAATAGTGAATAGTGAATAGTGAATGGTGAACGAAGGGAAATTCACTATTGCCCATTGCCTATTCACCTTTATCATTTCACATCTCACGATAGCACACAGCTATAATTTGATTGATTTAACACTACTTAATATATGAGCGTATTTGAGTCCCAGTCCGCTGAATTTCGCCGCCGTCATATCGGCCCCAATCCTGCTGAAACAAGAGAAATGCTGGATACCATAGGAGTTTCGTCCCTGGAAGCGCTGATAGATCAAACGATCCCTGCTTCCATCCGGTTCGACCATCCCCCGGCACTTCCCGCAGTACAGAATGAATTTGAGTATCTCCACGAGCTCAAAAAAATAGCCCGCAGGAATAAAGTGTTTAAGAGCTATATAGGACAGGGATATTATGGCACTATTACCCCCTCTGTGATTTTAAGGAACATTTTTGAAAACCCGGGCTGGTATACCCAATATACACCTTACCAGGCAGAGATCTCCCAGGGGCGCCTGGAGAGTCTTCTTAATTTTCAGACACTGGTAGCAGATCTTACGGGACTGCCGTTTGCCAATGCTTCCCTGCTGGACGAAGGCACTGCCGCTGCCGAAGCTATGGCAATGCTCTTTCACCATATCAATAAAACAGACAAGATCAGCAAACCCAGGTTTTTTGTGGATCAGGCAATATTTCCTCAAACACAGGATGTGCTTGCAACACGTGCCGAGCCGATAGGTATACAACTGGTAACCGGAGATTATACAACTGCGCATATAGATGACAGTTATTTCGGCGCTATAGTGCAATATCCCAACGGCAACGGCAGCATTGAAGATTACCGCAGCTTTATTGAGGAGGTGCACAACCGGAATGGTTACGTGGTGGTGGCTGCCGATATACTTGCGCTCACCCTGCTCACCAGCCCCGGGGAGATCGGCGCTGATGTGGCTGTTGGCTCTGCACAACGGTTTGGAGTACCCATGGGGTTTGGCGGTCCGCATGCCGCTTACTTTGCAACCAGAGATGAGTTTAAAAGAGGAATGCCCGGCAGGATCATCGGCATCAGCGTGGATGCGCAGGGCAACAGAGCATTGCGCATGGCGTTGCAGACAAGAGAACAACATATCAAGAGAGAAAAAGCCACTTCAAATATTTGCACAGCCCAGGCGCTCCTGGCCAACATGGCAGCAATGTACGCAGTATATCATGGCCCTCAGGGGCTAAAAAACATTGCGTCAAGAGTAACCCTCCTTACGAAAACACTTGCTGAAGGACTGGCTGACCTGGGATATACCAATGCCAACCGTTATTATTTTGACACGCTCAAAGTGCAGGCAACCAATATTACCGCTATAAGAAAAATAGCAGAAGCACATGAAATTAACTTCCGGTATTTTGACGATAACTTTATCGGCATTACTATAGATGAAACAACATCACAAAGAGATATACTTGATATCCTCTATGTATTTGCGGAAGCCTCCGGTCAGAGTGGTGCGTCTGTAACCTTTAGCGATGAACTGATGTTTGAAAATATTCCTGCTTTTGCAGTAAGGCAGTCGGCTTACCTCGTCCATTCTGTGTTTAATACCCATCACAGTGAAACCGAAATGATGCGGTATATCAGGTTCCTTGAAAACAAAGATCTGTCACTGGTCACTTCCATGATATCACTCGGGAGCTGCACCATGAAACTGAATGCGGCATCGGAAATGATACCGGTAAGCTGGCCGGAATTTGCACATATCCACCCTTTTGCCCCTCGGGATCAGACAAAAGGGTACCGGCAGATAACAGATGAGCTGGGTAAATACCTTTGCGCTATTACCGGCCTGGATGCCTGCAGCCTGCAACCCAACAGCGGTGCACAGGGAGAATATGCCGGTCTGCTCACAATCAGGAATTTCCATAAGGCAAAGGGAGAAGGGCACAGGAATGTAGTGCTGATCCCCATTTCGGCTCACGGAACCAATCCTGCGTCGGCAGTGCTGGCAGGGCTGAAAGTGGTGGTGATAAAAAGCGATAGCGAAGGGCATATAGATGTGGCAGATCTCAAAGCCAAAGCCGAACAATATGCTGCTTCTCTTGCCGCACTGATGGTTACCTATCCATCCACACACGGTGTTTTTGAAGAAAGCATCCGGCAGATATGCGATATAGTGCATAGCAATGGCGGCCAGGTATATATGGACGGCGCCAATATGAATGCGCAATGCGGTCTTACTTCACCGGGAGAAATAGGCGCCGATGTATGTCACCTCAACCTGCACAAAACATTTGCCATCCCGCATGGCGGCGGCGGCCCCGGAATGGGACCGATCTGCGTAAAAGAACACCTTACCGCTTACCTGCCTTCGCATATAGCTGCCGGGGCATCAGCTAACAGCAACGGGCATACACAATACCATGCGGTAAGCGCAGCGCCTTACGGGTCGGCATCCATACTGCTGATAAGCTACGGGTATATCCGCATGCTTGGCGCAGAAGGTGTGAAAGCAGCTACGGAATATGCCATCCTGAACGCAAACTATATGCGGGCAAGGCTGGAAAAATATTATGATATATTATACCTTGGCAGCAACGGCACCTGCGCGCATGAATTTATTGTAGACATAAGACCTTTCAAAAGCCAGACAGGAATAGAAGCGGAAGATGTGGCAAAGCGCCTGATGGACTATGGATTCCACGCCCCCACACTGAGCTTTCCCGTGCCGGGCACGATCATGATCGAGCCCACCGAAAGCGAGGACAAAGCAGAGCTTGACCGTTTTTGCGAAGCAATGATCAGCATTTACCACGAAATAAAAGCCATTGAAGAAGGTAAGTCCGATAAGACAGACAACCCTCTGCAAAATGCGCCCCATACGATGCAGGTGGTTTGCGCCAACGAATGGACGCACTCCTATACCCGTCAGGAAGCTGCTTTCCCGCTGGCTTATACAGTCCAGAACAAGTTTTGGCCCAGCGTTTCGAGAGTGAATAATACTTATGGCGACCGTAATCTTGTATGCACCTGCGAACCTGTGGAAAGCTATATGGAAGTAGAAAAGAGCTGATACAGTCTGGATGGTGTCGTGAAAAGTGAAAAGACAAAAGTGAAAGAAGCATTTCACTTCCCGTACCTGGCATAGCCGGGCAGTACTTCATTTGCAAATTGAACCATGATATACAAATTGCTCACAGCCTGCCTGTTTGTTTCAGTTATGCTGCCTGGCTTTGCCCAGGAGCAACCTACCAGGAATATCAGCACGTATTTTACAGCAGAAAAGAAATACCTGGTGCTACCGGTAAAGAATGGCGCAACCAAACGCAATCTTGAACTTTGGGTCGATGGCGTGAATACCCGCTTCTGGGATATGGAGCTGGCAGAAGACAAACCAGACTGGTATGCATATATGCGCATTGATGAATGGAAAGGGAAGCAGATTGAGCTGAGGGTAGATAAAGTATCCGCCGCATCAAAAGTATTTGACCCGGTAATGCAAAGTGATGCAGACACCAATGCCAATGAATACAAAGAAAAGCTTCGGCCGCAGTTCCATTTTTCACCCAAACGAGGGTGGACCAACGATCCCAACGGCATGGTATATTTCAACGGGGAATACCATTTATTTTTCCAGCACAATCCTTACGGCCGCAACTGGGGTAATATGACCTGGGGGCATGCTGTTAGTAAAGACCTGGTACACTGGGCTGAATTAGATGACGCCATACACCCCAACCAGGGGGGACCTGTGTTCAGCGGTGGCGCTGTTGTAGATAAAAATAATACCAGCGGCTTAGGTGAAAACGGTAAGCCCGCAATGGTAATGTTCCATACCGGTGCAAGAGGCTGGGGGCAATATATGACCTGGAGCACTGACGGCCGCAATTTCCACTGGTACGATAAAGCCGTAGTGCCCCGCATCAACAAAGAAAACCGGGATCCCAAAGTAATATGGTATGAGCCTGCAAAGCAATGGGTCATGGTGTTGTGGGTAGAACGTGGAAATAATGAGCAGCACAGTATACAGTTCCTTACTTCGCCCGATCTTAAAAACTGGACGCCTGCCAGCATCACTTATGGCGGCATAGGTAACGACCGCTACCTGTATGAATGTCCGGAATTTTATGAACTGCCAGTACAGGGTATGGATGGTGTGAAAAAATGGGTGCTTACCGGCGCTAACACCGAATATGCTGTCGGCAGCTTTGACGGCACTACATTTACCGAAGAAGAAAGAAAGCTGCAAAACCAGCACGGACGGGGGTTTTATGCGCCGCAAACCTTTAGCGATGAACCCACAGGGCGCCGCATTGAGATAGGCTGGTGGCGTACTAATACCGCTGAAGATGATATGGACTTCAACCAGTCCATGAGCTTACCGATGGAGCATAAGCTGGTAAAAACACCGGAGGGTATCAGGCTTACACGGATGCCGGTAAAAGAAGCAGAGCGTCTTCGCAGCGGTAAAATATATAAGGCAGGCAATAAAACCCTTAAGGAAAACAGTGCGAATCCGTTAAAAGACATCAATATTGAACTGGCAGAGATACATGTGGAAATAACGCCGGGCAAAGCAAAGGAAGTAGCGCTTAATATTCGCGGAGTGGCGGTAATATATAATGTCGCCGCCCAGCAACTGGTAGCAGATGGAGTAAAAGCGCCTGCACCCCTGCAAAATGGCAAACTTACTCTGTTGATATATGCAGACAGGACCGGGCTTGAAATATTTGCAAATAATGGATTAATGTTCATGCCCGTAAATATTAATATTGATGACAGCGATCGCTCCTTATCATTATCTGTCAAAGGCGGCACTGCAAAAATTTCGAGTCTTGAAGTGTATGAATTAAAAAGTATCTGGCAATGATATAGCCGGGCTTATTGAATTGCATAAGAAAAAGCTGAAAATTTTATCAGGCTGCCTGAAGTAATGGAAATGGATACAACATTTGTTCAAAGCCAGATAGATTTTATTCCCGACACCATCAACGAACTAAGAAAATTGCTTGAAGATTTAAAAAGTTTATCATGGAAAAGGAACTGGAAAATTTAATTACGTTGGCTGGTACACCAAAATTCGATACCGGGCTCAGAAAAGTATATAAAAAGTATAAGAGCAATCCGGAAGCTCAAAAACACTTATCCGGTCTGATACAAAAAGAGTTGTCCGGTATACAACAGGATCTTTTGACTATTAAAAAAGAATTGTCCCTTAAAAAAAACTTAAGAATATATCTGAAATGGTTTCCCTTTCTTAGGTGGTCAAGGAGTATTTTAATAAAACAAGACATTGGCTCTACCAACGGATCAATGGTAATATAGTTAATGGTAAAGTATGCAGTTTTACCTATGATGAATTGAAGCAACTGCAATTTGCTTTAAAGGATATCAGTAAAAAAATAGGCGCCACATCTGTTTTGTGAGCTAAGCAGACCGTGATTGATTTCCGTAGGTGGTATAGAACCTTTTCATCTTAATTTTAATTAGTTTTTTTAAATTTGCGATATGTACAGCACTTCCCAAATACTGCAAATCTTGTCTACCAAGAAAGTGGAATTACAAACACGCTATCCTATTTCGGAACTGGGCTTGTTTGGTTCGTATGCCCGGGGAGATTTTAATGAACATAGCGATATTGATATTTTGGTAGATTTTCACGATAGCATAGACGGGTTCAAATATATCCGGCTTGCACATGAATTGGAAGATACATTTCATAATAAAATAGACCTTGTGTCCCGCAAGGGCATTAAGGAAAAATACCTTCCCTTCGTAGAAAAAAACCTTATCCGTGTCTGAAAGAGCACTTCCCCTTTTAATAGACGATATTAAAATTGCCATTGCCACCATTTTGCAATACACGCTGAATTACAGCTATGAGCAATATGAAGCTGACCTTAAAACCAGGCACGCCGTAGAAAGGAATTTTGAAATTATTGGCGAAGCCGCTTCACGTATCCCGGAAAGCTATAAAACGATATATCCACATATTGAATGGCGAATCATCAAAGATTTCAGAAATTTTATCATCCACGATTATTTTGGAATCAATAATGCTATTGTTTGGGAGACCATACAATTGCGCCTTCCCGATTTACTCTCGGATATTACTGCTTTGCCAGGTGTTGAATAATATAGTGCTGCGGTAAAAACTTTTAACTCTTTTCCTCCCATATCATTGCCAGGTGCACGATCGTCTCCACACTTTTCTGCATATCCTGTATGCTTACATATTCGTGCTTTCCGTGAAAGGCCATTTCTCCTGTAAAAATATTGGGGCAGGGCAATCCCATGAACGATAGCCGCGATCCGTCTGTACCCCCCCTGGCGCTTGTCCGGAGAGGTTGCACACCGGCCCGGCTGATGGCTTCCAGCGCATATTCGCTTACCTGCGGATGATGGTCAAGCACTTCCTTCATGTTACGGTATTGCTCCTTCACTTCCATAGTAATGGTCACCCCGGGAAATTTCCTGACCGTCTCATCAATATATTGCCGCAGCAGCACTTCATATTCATACAGCTTTGCAGTAATGAAATCGCGTATGATGAACTGCAGCGTTACTTTCTCTGCAATGCCGTTGATATACACCGGGTGTACAAACCCCTCTCTGCCTTCTGTTGTCTCCGGCGAAAGCGCATGGGCAGGCAAAAGTTCAAGAAGGGCGCCTGCTGCCTTAATAGCGTTTACCAGCTTATCTTTCCCATATCCCGGGTGAGCGCTCACACCGGTAAAGGTGATGGTGACACTGTCCGCTGAAAAAGTCTCGTCTTCAAAAGCTCCTCTTTCACCGGCATCAAGCGTATACCCGAAGTCGGCGCCCAGCCTTTTTAAATCTACTTTATCTACTCCCCTGCCGATCTCCTCATCCGGGGTGAACAATAGCTTTATGACGCCATGCTTCAGCCCCGGGTGCATCATAAAATAATTGGCCATATCCATAATAACGGCTACACCTGATTTATCATCCGCTCCCAGCAAAGTAGCGCCGGAAGCGGTTATAATATCTTCTCCTTTCTTTGCAGAGAGATAAGGATGATCTTTTATTGTGATCACCTGCTGCGGGTCATCGGGCAATACAATATCTTCCCCCTGGTAGTTGCGATGAATCAAAGGACTTACCCCTGCCCCGCTGCAATCCGGTGAAGTATCCACATGCGAGCAGAAACATATAACAGGAACATTTTTATCTGTATTAGAAGGGATTGTCGCATATACATAACCGTGCTCGTCCAGCGCTGCATCAGTAACTCCCATTGCAAGCAGCTCTTCCACTAAAATCCGGGAAAGATCTTTTTGCTTTTTTGTAGAGGGAAAACTGGTGGAATGAGGATCGGACTGCGTATCTACCTGCACATATTTTATAAACCGGTCTGCAACTGTGAAAGAATAGTTCTGGAACATGTATTACAAATTATTAACGGCAGCCATTTTCAATACCGGCTACAAATGATAATGCGGTGAAGCATATATAAAAAGGATAACCGGCGCAAATATAAAGACGATCCATAAGCTTAGCACAATAATTCTTCCGCTGTTACCGAGATCCATGTTCACTGATCCAGTAAGCACTTTGTTTACATAAGAAATGATCATATCCTCATCGCCGGATATCTTTTCAGGATCATACTCCCGTAACGCAGGAATATTACGGATCAATGCTTTCCTGATCGCCATATATCCGGCATCGCTCAGCGCTTCATAACTTGTGTCATAGGCAATACCAACTGCATCGAGGTCTTTTCTTATGACAGAAAGCCTTTGAAGGCCCCTGAAACGCAGGATGATCAGCCACACGAAAAGCAGGATAAGGTAATTATGCAGGACAACGGCCATATAGAATAAACAAATTGCCGAAGCAATGAGTAAGAACGGCTGAACAGCCCTCCCGGCGCGCGCAAAAAGATTTTCCAGCAACTGACCGCCGTCTAAAGGCGTTACAGGCAGCAGGTTAAAAACATTTAATAAGATAAAGATGAGGGATAGCTTATAGTAAAAAATGCCTGAAGCGGACATGAACGCAAACAGGTATACTACGCCAATAATAATGCCTGGCAGCGGACCTGCAAGCAATGTAATGACCCGCTGTTTTTGAGATATTTTTTTCGGGCTTCCTGAAACATAAGCACCAAGAAAAGGCACAAAAAGCATATGCACGTCCCTGTATCCAAATATTTTCATAGCGGCAAAATGCCCTGCTTCATGCAGTAATATGACGCCTGTAAGTATCAAGATCCACTGCAGGTCGCGGTGGAAAAAAATATAGTAGGCTGCAATATAAAGCGCAAGGCTTATGATCGTCCTTATCCATATATTTCCCCTTCCGGTTATATTTTCATATAACGGCTTTTTATCAGGTAGGAGCTCTGCCGCAGTATTTATTTCTTCCTCCATTCTCAATAATATACCATATTTGCGATAAATATATATTCACGTAAATTAAAAAATAAGCTATTAACTTGAGCTATTGACCCGAACGGAATATGACAGACCATCATTTTGATCATAATGAAACTGCTATCCTGCTTGCCAGCATTAACGTTGGCGTTGCCAGGATGAATGCAGACAGCAGGCTGATCTATGCTAACCCTGCATTTTGTAAAATAACCGGTTATTCTGCAGAAGAACTGGAATTGCAGCATTACAGTTTATTCATAAAAGAGCATGATAATGTAGAACTGGACTATTGGGATGCCCTGTTGCGCAGAGGAAAGCTTGAAAAGATGACTAACCTGGTGGGGATCACCACCAAAGACAACAAAAAAGTCATTTGTAATGGCGCCATCCACCAAATGAAGGATATCCGGGGAATCTCCTATCTCCTTATTATTGAGGATATCTCGGAAAAGATCTCTGGCGATAAGACGCTTAAAGAAAACCTGGTGCGGTATACCATTCTTGGTAAAGCAACAGTGGAAGGATTGTGGGACTGGAATATGAAAACGGGGCAGTTATATTACAACAATAATGTAAAAACGCTTTTAGGCTATAACGATGACGATCTTGAAGCGGGATTTGAATGGTGGAAAGCCAATATCCACCCTGATGATAAAGAAAAAGTATTGGATAAGATCAATGCAGCTTTGCCGCTGCCCAATATTACCAGCCTGAACAATGAATACAGGTTTGCTTCTAAAGACGGGACCTATAAAATAATTGCTGACTGTTTTTCGATAATGAGAAGTGCCGAAGGTCAGCCTGTAAGGCTGATCGTTTCTATGCAGGACTTTACGGAACAACGAAACCTGCAAAAGCAACTGGCGGAGAAGGAAGCAATATACAGGAGACAATTAGCCCGCACCGTGCTTGATACCCAGGAAAACGAACGGAAAAAGCTTGCGGAAGAGCTACACGATAATGTTAACCAGCTACTGGGGGTAGTAAAGCTTTATATTGAGCATTCAATAACAAACGAAAACATACGGGAAGGGCTTTTAAAAAAAAGCAACCAGTATATTGATAAGGTGATCGAAGAGCTGAGGAATCTTTCTAAAAACCTGTCGCCTCCCCTGCTTGCCGAGCTGGGACTTGAACATTCCATAACAAGTCTTGCTGAAGCTATATCCGAAGTGCAGCATATTTCCGTAATTGTGGATATGCTTGATTTTGATGAAGAGGGACTGACGGAAAGCCACAAGCTTATGCTGTACCGCATTGTTCAGGAACAGCTTAACAATATCATAAAACACGCTGAAGCAAAGAACGTAGAGATCAATTTCCGGAAGGCGGATGAAAAGTTGCAGTTAACAATAAAGGATGACGGCAAGGGTGTAGACCTGTCAGTTGAAAACAATGAAGGATCAGGACTGCGCAATATCCGCAACCGGATTGAGCTATACCATGGCACTATTGGTATGATCTCTTCCCCGGGAAACGGTTTTACCCTGAAAGTTGAATTTGAAGTATAAGCAAGGGTATAATATACTCCGGGGCATCCGCATTATATTTCTATCCATTCGCTCAGCTCCAGCCATCGCATTTCTTTTTCGTCAAGGAGGGATGTTATTTCGCCGATACGTCCAGAAAGCGCCTGTAGCTCCGTGTATGGAAGCGAGCCTGCAGCAAGTTGCTCCTGGACGGATAGTTTTTCTTTTTCAAGCGCTTCAATCTCCTGCTGCAGCAGCTCAAACTCTCTTTTCTCTTTATAGGAAGGTTTCCTTTTTGCAATGCCTGCACCTGCTTGCGCCTTATCCGGCATTACCGCTGCGCCGGGATCATCGCTGATTTTCTTCCGGGCTGTTTCCGATTTTATATCTTCCTGCTCTTTTTTCCATTCCCTGTATTGGGTATAGTTGCCGGGGAAATCCCGGATCTCACCATTTCCTTCAAAAACAAAAAGATGATCGCAGAGCCTGTCCATAAAATACCTGTCGTGCGAAACAATGAGCAGGCATCCTCTATACTCATTCAGAAAGTTCTCAAGCACGCTGAGCGTTGGCAGATCAAGATCATTGGTAGGCTCATCAAGTATCAGGAAATTAGGGTTACGAAAGAGAATGGACAGCAGCATCAGCCGCTTTTTTTCTCCACCGCTCAGCTTCGATATAAAAGTATACTGCTGATCGGGATTGAAGAGAAAAAGCTGCAGGAACTGGGCAGCGCTCAGCGATCCGCCCCCGGCAAGAGGAAAATTCTCTGCTATATCCTTAACATATTCAATCACCCGCTTGTCTTCTTTCACCTCCAGCCCCTGCTGTGAGTAATAGCCAAACACCACTGTTTCTCCGATATTGATCTTTCCACTGTCTGCTTTCTCAATCTCCTGGAGGATATTTAAAAAAGTAGATTTGCCGGCGCCGTTCTTTCCCACCACGCCTATTCTTTCTCCTTTCGCAAACGTATAGTCGAAGCCTTTCAGTATCACCTTGTCGCCATAAGATTTATATACTTTCTTAAGCTCGGCAATTTTACCTCCAAGCCGGCTCATCTTTACCTGGAGCTGCACCTGTTGATCCTCCATCTTTTGCCGGGCTTTTGCTTCTACAGCACCGAAAGCATCAATACGGCTTTTGGATTTGGTAGTGCGCGCCCTGGGCTGCTTGCGCATCCATTCAAGCTCTTTACGATACAGGTTTTTTGCTTTATCAATGCTGGCGCCTTGCTGCTCTATACGCGCAGCCTTTTTTTCTATATAATTTTCATAATCGCCCTTATGAACATACAGCTCGCTTCCCTCCAGCTCCCATATCTCATTGCAAACAGCATCCAGAAAATAACGGTCATGCGTCACCAGCAGCAGCGTAACCTTCTCCTGGTTGAGGTAATGCTCAAGCCACTCCACAGTTTCCACATCTAAGTGATTGGTAGGCTCATCCATTATCAGCAACACATGCTTATGCTCAAACCCTATATCAATAAGTGTGCGGGCAAGCGCTACACGCTTGCGCTGCCCCCCCGACAGGCTGCCGACTTTTTGCTGCAGGTGATGGATATTGAGCTTGCCGAATATCTGCTTTACCTTGCTGTCGAAGTCCCAGGCGCCAAGCTCATCCATCCTCACTATAGCTTCTGCTACAAGATGGCTGTCTTCCGTTTCACCTGCCGCTTCAAATGCTTTAATAGCATTGATCACCGGGTGAGTATGGTGAAAGATATTGTCAAGAATGCTGAGGTCTTCATAAAACACAGGCTCCTGTTCAAACAGGGCAACCGTTACATCTTTGTGTATCCACACTTTTCCTTCTTCCGGTATTTCCCTGCCGGCAATGATCTTAAGCAAAGTAGATTTGCCATACCCGTTGCGTGCAACAAGAGCGATTTTATCTCCTTCTTCTATATGAAAGCTAAGATTGCCGAAAAGAGGTTTGACGCCGTATGATTTTCCCAATCCTTCTGCAGATACATAATGCATCCGGCAAAGATAAATGTTCATAAGAAGCGCACAAAGTATATGGCTAAGCTGCCAACCGCTCAAGGCTATTCAAATCCGGGGGCTTCGGGCTTAGACTGACGCGTATACTGTGCTTGCAGTTTAAAATAAAGCCCAAAGGGCGCATTTCAAATTTTCGCACCATTTCTCCCTTCTCTGCTGTGCGGAGAGGGGATTGCGGGAGTGAGGGAAATATGTGCCTCTAAAATTTGAAATGTGCCCAGCCCAAACGGGTTCAAACTTATTTTCCGATAATTTTGCAGGATGGAGCAAGTCATTTTTAAAGACCTGGGGATTATCGGGTATAAAGAAGCATGGGATTACCAGGAAAAGTTGTTGCAGGAAAATATACGGGGCAAATCGGCCGCTGCAGCAGTTGCACGAAACAAGCTTCTCCATCAGCAGGAAGCTAAAGAAGACGGCGAATCAATCGTTACTATCCCTTCAGTTTCTCACTATTTTTTGCTGTGTGAACATCCACCCGTATATACGCTGGGAAAAAGCGGCCATGAGTCGAATGTGCTGCTCTCGCAGGAAGAAATGGATAACAGAGGGATTGCATATTATCATACTAACCGGGGTGGAGACATTACTTTTCACGGGCCGGGACAGATAGTAGGCTATCCCATATTAGATCTGGAAAAATACTATACCGATATCGGTAAATACCTGCGCAACCTGGAAGAAGTGATCATACTTGCTTTAAGTCATTACAATATTACCGGGCAACGTTCACCGGGCGAAACAGGCGTATGGATAGATCCTTTTGTAAAAGGGAGGGAAAGAAAGATCTGCGCCATGGGGGTGCGTTGCAGCAGGTGGGTGACCATGCATGGCTTTGCGCTGAATGTAAATACAGACTTAAGCTATTTCAATCATATCATTCCCTGCGGTATTGCAGACAAGCAGGTAACCTCCATTGCAAAAGAGCTGGGCTACGAACCGGATATTGAGGAAGTTAAAACACTTGTGCAACACTGCTTTGAAAAAGTCTTTGAAAGCAGGCTGGTCAGCGGATAGAGCTGTCTTTGGGTACCATCACTTTATTCTTTTCCCTGAGCACATTGTTTTCGTAAAGCTCAAACTTATACCACCCGGCACGCATAAAGTTGGACTTATCAATAGAGAAGATATGTTCCTTTATGTTGGCAACCTGGAATATTTCATCTCCGTTATCGTCAAAGAATTTGATGGTATACTGCCCCTGTTTATCCACAGGCACTACGACTGTAATATTACCAAACGGGTTTGTATACACAAATCCCGAGGGAGTAAATGTTTCGGGACGAACCATGACAACAGTGTCAGCTCTCAGTCCATCACTTCTTTTCCTATTGATTACCTGTGTCAGTTCCGGCTGGTATTGCTTTGATGGCAGCCCTGGATCCGGCTGCGCAGCTTGTGAAGTGACAGCATTAACAGTGCCGGCAGCCGCCCCTGTCGCTGATATAGTATTACCGGTATCGTATGCCGGAGTGCCGGTTGATATATCCGGAATCTTGTTCTCCTCTTTTTTAACCACCACCGGTGGTTGCGCTTTATGAGGCCTTTGAGCCTTGCTGAAAACATATTTACCGCTGTCAAGCAGGATATACAGCTTATAAAATATTACCGTATCAGGGGCATTATTGTCTAGAAAACCATTGGTAACAGAAGACGGATCGGGCAAGGTGAGAATAGTCCGGAATCCTTTGAGGCTGTCTGCCGAGCGCTGTATGCTTAATTGTTTGATCACAGGGAATTGATTTACCCAGCTCAATATCACTTTCCCATTGACATTTCTTACGGTAAACTGCGGCAAAGTGTCCTGGGCTTCTGATGTGTAGCCAGAAAACAAAAGCATGGCGGCCAGCAAAATACTTACGATCAGCTTCATAGATAAAGACGTCAGGACAATGGATAATTTCTTTTAGCAATGCAAAGATAATGCTACATTTTCTCGCGGAATTCCAGGATTCCCGGCGGAAGAGAACGGTTCCCCTGAAGCCCTCCTGTATGTAGCATTAAAATTGCTGCGCCCGGTGAAAAATAATTTTTACTGATCAGGTCGAATATACCATACATCACTTTGCCGGTATACACAAAATCCAACGGGATATTTGATAAACGATAAAACCTGTTCATGAAGTCTAATAATGGCTGAGATTTTTTTGCGTAGCCCCCAAAATGATAGTCATGAATGATACGGAGGTTTCCGGGAATGCCATTCTCAAGCAGGGAGGATATTTCATCTGCCAGGGCTGTATTGTTTTTCATTGCACTTATTCCTATCACTTCCTGTTGCGGAGATGCCACCTGTAGTATACCGGCAATGGTAGTTCCTGTGCCAACAGCGGTTATAATATGAGTGTATTTAATTATATCTCCGGGATGAAGTATCTCTGCAGCACCTGCTACCCCCTTACTGCCAAAGCCACCTTCAGGAATGTAGTAATGATCTTTGAAACGGTTATCAATAGGATTGATCCCTGCACTTCTTTTGGACAGGTTGTAATCATCACGTGAAAGAAAATGAAGTTCCATACCAAGATCCCGGGCAGCGGATAAAGTATGGCTGGGCAACAGGGGCTGCTCTCCCCTTATAACACCCACGGCGTCAAAATTAAGCTGTTTTGCCGCGTAAGCAGTGGCGGCAATATGATTTGAGTAGGGTCCCCCGAAGGTAACTATCTTTTTATACCCTTTATCAGCGGCATCTGCCAGATAATATTTCAGCTTAAACCACTTATTACCAGAAATGACAGGATGGAGTTTGTCGAGCCTTAAAACATGAAGCTTAATATTTTTCCCCGCAGTAAGCTCTGATTCAACGGTGTCAATGGTAACCCGCTCGGAGTATATAGGCTGATTAAGATCCATTGGAGATACAACATATCAACTGACGCAAATATCCACGACACTGACCTGACGGGAAAACAGCTTTTACGAGGTATAGATTGTTTATACTTTGTCAGAGGTAAACGAAGACCCGAGATATTCCTGATTAAGCCTTGCTATATTTTCCAGTGAGATCTCTTTGGGGCAAACAGCTTCGCAGGCGCCGGTGTTGGTACATGCGCCAAAGCCTTCCTTATCCATTTGTGCGATCATATTCATTACGCGGGTCTTTTTCTCAGGAGCTCCCTGCGGAAGCAGGGCCAGGTGCGAAACCTTGGCTGACACAAAGAGCATCGCCGAGCTGTTTTTACAGGCAGCCACGCAGGCGCCGCAGCCTATACAGGCAGCAGCGGCAAAAGACTGGTCGGCTTTTTCCCTTTCAATAGGAATGGCATTCCCGTCTACTGCATTGCCCGTATTCACGGAAATAAATCCTCCGGCCTGGATAATATGATCAAAAGCACGCCTGTCAACTATCAGATCTTTAATGACAGGAAATGCATTGGCCCGCCAGGGTTCCACCACTATGGTATCGCCATCTTTAAATGCACGCATGTGCAACTGGCAGGTGGTAGTGCCATGCCAGGGACCATGAGGGCGGCCATTTATATACATAGAGCACATGCCACAGATGCCTTCGCGGCAATCGTGGTCAAATGCGATCGGCTCCTTCCCTTCTTCTATCAGTTGCTCATTGAGCACATCAAACATTTCAAGAAACGACATTTCGGAAGAGATGCCTTTTACCTGAAATGTTTCAAAACTGCCTCTTGTATCTTTATTCTTCTGTTTCCAGACCTTTAAGGTCAGATTCATTGTATAATGTTCCATGATTAATGCGTCAATTTGAAAATTTGAAAATTTGAAAATGCGTAAAGGAACGCCCACATAAACCCGTGGATACTTCCTTTGACAGAAGAAATTATTCTAGATAAGATCTTTATAATTTCATTCAAATTCCCAATCATTATATCGTTAAACCTATAATTTTTACTTTTTTTACAAAGCGTCAGCCAATACAGGGATTCACTTGCTTCCTTAGCGGCTATCTTCATTTTATGAATAAAGTCAGCCTTACTTTCCTCATTCTGCGCTTCAAAAACATTCGCTCCTATTGATGTTGAAGAACGTAACAATTGCCTGGCAATCACAAATTTTTTATCCGTCTCCAACTGCTCACAATATTCAATAATAGTCAGTGAAAAATGTATTGTTTTCTCTACTATTACATTGGGTTTATCATTTCTCATCTCTGAAAATTTAAAGATTAGCAATTTGATTTCATTTTCAAATTACTACATTTTCAAATTTTCAAATTATTTATAATTCCTTTGCGTCGGCTTTATCTCTTCATATACCAGGTCCTCTTTATTCAGTTGCCAGTTGCTTTCACCTTTATATTCCCATGCGGCCACATACATAAACTTATCATCGTTGCGCAGCGCCTCCCCTTCTTCTGTCTGGCTTTCTTCACGGAAATGACCGCCGCAGCTCTCCGCCCTCTCCAGGGCATCCAAGCACATCAGCTCGCCAAGCTCTATAAAGTCGGCAACCCTGTTCGCCTTGTCGAGCTCATTATTCATCTCCATAATATCTCCCGGGATACGTACATCATTCCAAAACTCTTTTCGCAATGCCCTGATCTCTTCAATCGCTTCTTTGAGCCCCTGCTCATTGCGCGCCATACCGCATTTATTCCACATGATCTTACCCAGCCGCTTATGGAAGCTTTCCACCGATTGCTTACCCTTGATGCCCATGAGCTTATCAATACGCTCTTTTACTTCTTTTTCCGAAGCTTCAAAAGCTTCATGCGTGGTAGGGATAGGCCTGGTGCCAATTTCACCGGCAAGATAATTACCCAGTGTATAGGGTATTACAAAATATCCGTCTGCCAGCCCCTGCATCAGTGCAGATGCTCCAAGACGATTAGCGCCATGGTCGCTGAAATTAGCTTCACCTAATGCATAAAGCCCGTCCACAGAAGTTTTCAGTTCATAGTCTACCCACAGTCCGCCCATGGTATAGTGTACCGCAGGATATATGCGCATAGGCACTTCGTAAGGATTTTCACCGGTAATTTTTTCATACATATCAAAAAGATTACCATATTCCTCTTTTACCACTTCCTTACCCAGCCTTATCAATGTTTCCGTGTCAGGATTCTCAATGCCCTGCTTGCTTGCTTCTGCTCTTCCGTATTTATTGATGAGATTGTATTTAAAATCAAGGTATACCGCCTGCTTTGTAGTGCCTACACCATACCCCGCATCACATCTTTCTTTCGCGGCGCGTGAAGCCACATCTCTCGGCACAAGGTTACCAAAAGCGGGGTATCTTCTTTCCAGGTAATAATCTCTCTCGTCTTCGGGGATATCATTGGCCCTGCGGGCATCATCTTTCTTTTTCGGCACCCAGATACGACCGTCATTGCGTAAAGATTCAGACATGAGTGTCAGCTTGCTCTGGTGATCGCCGGTTACCGGTATACAGGTGGGATGGATCTGTGTAAAGCAGGGGTTGGCAAAAAATGCGCCCTTTTTATGCGCTTTCCATGCAGCCGTAACATTGCTGCCCATAGCGTTGGTGGAGAGATAAAACACATTACCATAGCCGCCCGAGCATAACAGTACCGCATGACCGAAATGTCTTTCCAGTTCACCGGTCACCAGGTTGCGGCAGATAATGCCCCTTGCTTTTCCGTCTATCACTACCACATCATGCATTTCATGACGGGTATACATCGTTACGTTGCCTAAAGCTACCTGCCTTTCCAGCGCCTGGTACGCTCCTATCAGCAACTGCTGACCGGTTTGGCCCGCAGCATAAAAAGTTCGCTTCACCTGCACGCCGCCAAAAGAACGGTTGGCAAGCAGCCCGCCATATTCCCTCGCAAAAGGCACTCCCTGGGCCACACACTGGTCAATGATATTGGCACTGATCTCTGCCAGCCGGTGCACATTGGACTCGCGGGACCTGTAGTCCCCTCCTTTAATAGTATCATAAAAAAGACGGAATACCGAATCTCCGTCATTCTGATAATTCTTTGCCGCATTGATCCCTCCCTGCGCTGCAATGGAATGCGCCCTGCGCGGGGAATCCTGGAAGCAGTAAGCCTTCACTTTATATCCGAGTTCACCAAGCGATGCCGCAGCGGAAGCCCCTGCAAGCCCTGTGCCTACAACGATCACTTCAAGCTTACGTTTATTGGCCGGGTTTACCAGCTTTACATGCCCTTTATAATCGGTCCATTTATCTTCTAATTTCCCGGGAGGTATTTTTGAATTCAACATAGCTCAATTACGTTGATGATATGATCAGATTGATGACAAGTTTAGTTAACCGGATGACAAAGCATTTACCCGATCCAGCCCAGATAAATGGATACCGGCATCATTGCAAATGTAAAAGGCACTACAATGGAAAACACATTTCCGACTCCTTTTACGATCCTGTAATAACGCTGATTGTGCAATCCAAGTGTCCTGAAAGCGCTTGCAAATCCATGCATAAGATGGTATGCCAGCGAAATACATCCCAGCACATATAAAATAACTATAGCAAGCGACTGGAACACTATAACCATTTCCCTATACAGATCGTGGTATTCTTTTCCGTCAATAGTTGTGGTGCCCAATTCATGTATATTACCAATACCCCCAAGCCGGCTGGGCGTCCAGAAATGATAGATATGCATGATAAGAAATAGAAGAATAAGCGTTCCCAGCAATCCCATGCTGCGGCTGTACCACTTGCTGCCTCTGTTGCCCAGGGGCACCTGGTAGCCGATGCTGCGCTTACTCCTGTTTTCAAATTCGAGCAGCAGCCCCTGTACAATGTGAAGGATGATCCCCACAAATAATCCAACTTCGAGGATCCGGATAACAACGGTAGCACCCATAAAGTGCGCAGCGCGGTTAAACATTGCCCCATCATCATTTGCCCAGATACAGGCATTTATTCCAACATGCACAACTAAAAAAGCAATCAAAGAAACGCCCGTAAGCGCCATCACAAATTTCTTCCCAATGGAAGATGTGAAGATTTGTTTCCAGGTCATATTCAGAAGAAGTGGTTAGATAATCCCTGCAAAAGTAACACACAAACGCTGACAAAAATCAGTTTGTTGTATTTTTTAGCTATCAATCCTGTTGTGCAAATAATTATCTACCATTTGAAAAAGGTGCTGCGGCTGCAGTGTGCGCCAGTTAGGAAGTTCGAGCAGCTCTACATACCGGTTAAGATGTGCCTTCTTAAAATCCTGCTGTGATTGCTCGGGCATATTGAGCAAAACAATCCATCCGCCTTCTTCATTCAGCTCCTGGAACCAGTCTTCATAATAGCTGTCGTCGCTGCTGTGAAAGTTGAGCACATTGTCTGCGATGAGAATAAACTTGCTGATGCCCTCATAAAACAAAACATCTGTAACTTCCCTGCGTAATGTCCGGATATCGTTCTCTATGGCATCATTCCACTCTCCTATCAGCTCTATGATGGCGTATCCCTGCTCATAATCAGCATACAATATTTTCATGTAGAGCGTGCGCGACCCAAATTCATCCCACTGCGGGTGTATATAGTAATTGTAGATCGTTTGAGAATATACAAACTCACTATGTTCCCTTCCAAAAAAAGGAGACCGGGGGTCCTCAGCCGATGTATAGAGATGCTGCCAGTTGTAAAAAGGTTCGATATCATGCATACCTGCTGCTCTTGCTGCAAATATCGCAGTTTCCGATGTATTGTTTGAAGTTTGTTAGGGGTTACAAGTTTCAGGTCTCAGGTTACAGGTTGTGAATTTGAAAAGTGAGACGATAAACCTGAGGTTTGACCTCTCACCTTTCACGTCTCTCCTTTCACGTCCGGGCGCTGCGTATATTATGCAAACATCTACCTTGCCAGCAAATAGTCTTTTAATATATTGTACTCCGCATCAATTTTCACACTATGCTTTTGGAGCGGTAATATCTGCTGAATAGCAGGCGGCACAGCGACCTTTTCTTTAATGACCGGCTCTACCACATCATAAAACTTTACCGGGTGCGCCGTTTCAAGAAATATTCCGCTTTCCCCCGGATGCGCTGCAAGATAGCGCTGCAGCGCCAGGTAGCCCACAGCACCGTGAGGATCGAGCAAATAGCCCTCCTGCTCCTTTACGGCTCTTATGGTCTCTTTGGTTTCAGCATCTGTAATAGTATACCCGGTCAGGACTTTTTTAAGTTCGGGGAACTGATGGCTGAACAATTCGAGTATCCGCACAAAATTGCTGGGGTTGCCCACGTCCATTGCGTTGGATAACGTAGGAACGGCGGGACGCACTTCATAATTTCCATTGTCCAGGAATCTTGGCACCACATTATTGGCATTGCAGGCTGCAATAAAATGCTTCGCCGGCAAACCCGAAATATGCGCCAGCATACCGGCACAGATATTACCGAAATTACCGCTGGGTACACAAAAGACCGGCGGCTGCTCTTTGATCGCCCACTGCCTGTAAGCAAAGAAATAATAGAACTGCTGCGGCAGCCAGCGGGCAACATTGATAGAATTGGCGGAAGTAAGGAATTGCTTTGAGGTGAGACTGGTATCAGCAAAGGCACGCTTTACCATCTGCTGGCAATCATCAAAACTGCCTTTTACCTCAAGCGCATGTATATTCTTACCCAGGGTAGTAAGTTGCTTTTCCTGCACCTGGCTGACTTTTCCCGAAGGGTAAAGAATGACCACTTCCACGCCATCCACATCATAGAACCCGTTTGCAACCGCCCCCCCGGTATCGCCGGATGTAGCGACCAGAACAGTGATTTTTTCACTTCTTTCCCTTGCAAAATAGCCGAGGCAACGGCTCATAAACCTTGCACCCACATCTTTAAACGCCAATGTCGGGCCATGAAAAAGCTCAAGTGAAAAAATATGATCGTTTATCCTTACCAGCGGGATGGGAAAATCAATGGTCTCTTTTACGATCTTTTGCAGCTCCGTTTCGGGGATATCTTCTCCTGCATAAGGGCGGATCACATCAAGAGCTATCTCTTCATTGGTCTTATCTTTAATGCCGTCAATCCAGCTTTTATCATGCCCGGGTAACGATTTTGGAAAATATAAACCTTTGTCAGGCGCCTGCCCTTTGATGGTAGCCTCTTTAAAACTTACTTCGGGAGACTGGTTATTTAAACTGTAATATTTCATTTGTCTGTTACTGCAATTTTTATCCGATTATCTTAACGCCTTCTTTATTGATCGTAGTTACATAGGTATAATATGCGATCCCGGTCTGGGTATATACTTCCTTCATTGCGCTTTCTACCGCCAGGGCTGTAACTTCGTCCTTGCTTAACATAAATATAGAAGGCCCCGAACCTGAAATGCCGCCGCCCAATGCACCCGCCTCCAGGCTTTTTGCTTTTACTTCCGCAAATGCAGGAATCAGGATGCTTCTTACCGGCTCTATCAGCACATCTTCAAGAGAACGGCCGATCAGCTCATAATCACCTTTCATCAGCCCCGCAACCAATCCCGCAATGTTTCCCCATTGCTTTATGGCATCTTTGAGCAATATCTGCTTCCGCAATATCTGCCTGGCGTCTTCCGTGCGTACTTCAATCTGCGGATGCACGATCGTAACATATAAAGGAGGGGAAGAGATACCGGTAATGTCCAGCGGAAGGATGCTCCGTATCAGTGTCACACCACCTGTGATGCAGGGAGCTATATTGTCGGCATGCTTTACACCGGATGCCAGCCTTTCTCCCAGCATCGCCATTTGCACGAGGTCGTTTTGCGAGAAAATATTTCCCAGCAGGTGATTGGCCGCCACAACGCCACCTGCCGCGCTGGCTGCGCTCGATCCAAGCCCGCTGCCCGGTTTGATCCTTTTCTCTATAGTGACATCAAAGCCCACCTGGTTGCCCAGCCGCTCTATCATATCAAGCAGGGGAACGCCTGCTACATTTTTTTGAGGATCGGTAGGCAAGTTATAATCATCAACATTGTGAATGATCACTTCCGGTCTGTCTATCAGCTTTACTGTCATCACATCACAGGGATCATTCAACGCCAGCCCAAGTATGTCAAAGCCGCAAACCAGGTTGGCAACCGTCCCCGGGGACTGGATAGTAACAGATCTGCCTTTTGCCTTTTCGATTACATCTAACATTTGAGATTTGAGATTTGAGATTTGAGATTTGAGATTTGAGATTTGAGATTTGAGATTTATCCTATGCTCAGATGGTTTATATGTAGGTGACTCATAGCTCACAGCTCATAGCTGATACCTCATCACTTCCCCGCTGTCGCTCTTATAATATCCGCAAAAACACCCGACGCCGTCACATCTGCGCCTGCCCCTGCCCCTTTTACCACCAGTGGCTGCAACGGATAGCGTTCTGTATAAAACAATACCACATTATCTTTTCCATACAGGTGATACAGGTCGTGCCCGGGCGGTATTTGCTCCAAACCTACTGCAGCTTTACCATGTTCGTATTTGGCTACAAATTTAAGCTTAGAGTTCGCTGCAGCCGCTTTATCATAAAGCGCTTTAAAATGACTTTCGTGCTTTCGCATTTCTGTATAAAACGCAGGCACATCTCCTTTCATACAACTCTCAGGCAGAAAGCCACGGCAGGAGACATCTTCCATTTCTGCCTGTGCACCTGATTCCCTTGCCAGGATCAGTATCTTTCTCATTACATCGGTACCGCTCAGGTCAAGCCGCGGATCAGGCTCGGTGTATCCTTCGTCCTGCGCCTGTTGTACAATATCCGCAAAGGGCTTTTTACCGTCATAATTGTTGAACACGAAATTGAGCGTTCCGCTTAACACTGCTTCTATACGGTTTACTTTATCCCCGCTCCGCATAAGGTCATTCAACGTTCCTATGACAGGCAGGGCCGCCCCCACATTGGTTTCAAACAGGTACTGGCAGTTAAATTCCCTGGCAAGATCCTTCAGCTTTTTATAATAGGTATAGGAAGAAGAAGCTGCTACCTTATTACAGGCGACCACAGAAACACTTTTCTGCAACAGTTCATCATATATACCGGCTACTGTATCGCTGGCAGTCACGTCAATGAATATAGTATTGCTGAGATTTTTGCCGATGATTATATTTATGAAATCGCTGATGTTCGCAGATTCTCCCGATTGCAGCTTTTCCTGCCAGTGGTTAAAATCAATCCCGTTGTCGTCAATGATCATTTTTTTGCTGTTAGCCAGCCCCACTACCCTAACGTGTAGCCTGAGATGCTCAGCCAGCCAGGATTGCTGCTGCTGCAACTGACCGATCAGCTTGCTGCCCACATTGCCGGTGCCCGCAATAAAGAGATGGATCTGTTTGTAAGTGGTTTCAAAAAACGCTTCATGCAGCACGTTGATGGCTTTGCGCACATCCTTTGCAGATACTACCGCGGAGATATTCCTTTCGGAAGAACCCTGGGCAATAGCGCGCACATTGACGCCATTCCTTCCCAGCGCTCCAAACATTTTACCGCTTATACCGGGATGGCTTTTCATGTTCTCTCCTACCAGGGCTATAATAGAAAGATCGCTTTCCATTTTTAACGGTTGCACTTTTTCCCTGCTTATCTCATCTGCAAAAGCCGCATCCACCACCTCCTTTGCTTTTTGAGCTGAGGCTGATTCTATACCTACGCAAATAGAGTGTTCTGAGGATCCCTGTGTGATGAGTATAACATTAATACCTGCCAGGGATAATGCTTCAAACAAGCGTCTTGAGAATCCCGGCACTCCTATCATGCCGCTTCCCTCCAGGCTGAGGAGCGCCATATTGCTGATACTTGAGATGCCCATGATGGCATTGCCATTAGTGGCAGGCTTCCGGGTGATAACGGTACCGGCATCTTCAGGACGGAAAGTATTTTTAATAACTACGGGAATGCCTTTGCCCAGCACAGGCTGTATAGTAGGAGGATACAGCACCTTAGCGCCGAAATGCGAAAGCTCCATAGCTTCCTGGTAAGAGATGGAAGGAATTACTTTGGCGCCGCTTACCCAGCGGGGATCAGCCGTCATCATTCCAGGTACATCTGTCCATATTTCCACCAGGCTGGCGCCGGTAGCAACAGCAAGCAATGCAGCGGTATAATCAGAACCGCCGCGCCCAAGCGTTGTGGTTTCATTGCCGGCATTGGATGCAATAAATCCCGGCACGATCACCAGTTTGTCTTTCCCGGCTGAAAAGCTGTCACCCGCCAGTTTACCGGTAGTCTCTATGTCTACGGTAGCATTGCCAAAATTGGAATCGGTTCGTATAAGCTTTCTCGAATCTTTCCATGCTGCGGGAATACCTGTGCTGTTGAACGCGCCTGTAATGATCTGGGAAGACATCAATTCGCCATAGCTCAGGAGCCGGTCGCGTGTACGAAGGGAAAATTCACCCAGTAAAAAGACGCCGTTGCAGATATCTTCTATTTCATTGCACATTTTCTTTACCTGGCTAAGCATGCTGCTTTGCTGCTGTACCGGGATCAGTTGCTTTACCGTTTCAAGATGGCGCTGCTCGATGCGCTGCAATTCATGCTTATACTGCTCATTGCCCTGCGACGCCAGGAAACCTGCATTCAGCAGGGCATCGGTGGTACCACCCAGGGCAGATACCACCACTATCGTATTGTCTTTTTCTGTTTTTCCTTTTATGATTTCAATGACCTTCCTGATATTATCAGCGCTTCCTACCGAAGTACCGCCGAATTTCAACACCTGCATATATATTTTTTTGAAAATTTTTGTAATACCTGTTCACCTGTCCTTTCAGATAATTGCAGCTCTTTGCCCAATGGTTAATATACGTGAATGCGACCCTCAACCGAGGGTGGTGGTGGTTGTAATGGTAATAATAGCAGCAACTCCGGAAGATGAAGTAAAAGTTGAGGACGGGATATGTATAAACTGGTCTGCCATTGTTTTTTACGGCGCCGAAGTTAAAACAGATTTTTTCAATTCCAAAAAAATTATACAACCGAGATTTTTTGAAAACCCGAAAAATTAAAATGCAGCCGGCATATTTCCTTTTTTTTTGACTAATTTCACGCCAGTTTGCTTGCCTTTTGATGCATAACATTATGTGCCTGCCAGGTCGCTGCAGGCGATCATCTATTATTTCAAGGATTAAACCAGGATATACAAAACATGCCTAGCTCATCTACTGCATCTCTTACACAATTCCAGAATCTTGTAGGGCGTAAATTTCAATTGTACAACAGTCTTTTTACTTCTTTACCGTTTCATCGTATTGAAAAAACAGGTATACTGTTGGCCATGCTGCTCTCCTATTGCGAAGAAGGATACGGCAACGGACTCAGCCCGTCGCAGATCATTGAAGATTTTTTCAGCAGGCAGACCACTTATGTGAAAGAAGAAGAAAAGCTTGATCTGCTGTTCCGTTTTGTGCAATATGTGGAAAGACAGGTAGTATTATTTGACGCGCTTGAAGATGCTGCTTTTACCACGGTAAATGACATGACAGGCCCTGGCACGCTGAAAAACCTGCAGTCCGAAGTGGTTCAGTTTGATAAAGAGGGCGAGCTGAAAAAAAAATCTGAAAGCTTTAATATAAGGCTGGTGCTTACGGCACACCCTACCCAGTTTTACCCCGGTGCGGTTTTAGGGATCATTTATGATCTGGCCCGTGCTATTGCAGAGAATAATATCAACAATATCAACATGTACCTGCAGCAGTTGGGAAAAACGCCTTTTTTCAAAAAACAGAAGCCAACGCCTTATGATGAGGCGATAAGTCTGATCTGGTACCTGGAAAATGTGTTTTATCATGCCGCAGGCAGGATAGTTTCGTTCATGAAAACCAATATGCCGGAAGCGATTTCGGAGGAGCATCCTATTATCAGGATGGGGTTTTGGCCCGGCGGCGACAGGGACGGCAACCCGTTCGTAAAAACGCCCACCACCTTTAAAGTGAGCGGGGCATTGCGCGAAAGCATCTTAAAATGCTACTATCTTGATGTGAGAAGGCTTAAACGAAGATTGACATTTAAAGGGGTGGATACGCTTATACAGCAACTGGAGACCAAACTGTATAATAATGTCTTTATCCCCGGTCATATCAGCGATCTCACCAAATCGGAAATACTCGAAACGCTGAATAGTATACGTGATATCCTGGCAGAACAGCATGGCGGACTATTCCTGGATATGGTAGAAATACTGATCAGTAAAGTGGAAATATTCGGGTTGTATTTTGCATCCCTTGACATAAGACAGGAAAGCACTGTACATACGAAGATCACCGAAGAAATTGCAAAATACTCAGATGCCCTGCCCGACAACTATGCATCACTGGATGCAGGAGAAAAGATCAAACTGCTGGCACAGATTAAAACATCTGTTGATCCCGAAATACTTACTGACGAAGTGCATAAAGATACGCTTTGCGTAATGTCGGCACTAAAGCAAATCCAGGCTTCCAACGGGGAATATGGTTGCGACAGGTATATCATCAGCCAGTGCAACAGCGCCCTGAATGCAATGGAAGTATACGGGCTGTTTTTAATGAGCGGATGGAAAGCAGAAAGCCTCAGCATTGATATCGTCCCGCTTTTTGAGACTATTGACGACCTGAAGCACGCATCTTCCATAATGGAAGAATTGTATACCCTCCCCGAATACCGGGCACATCTTGAGCGCAGGAAGAACAAACAAACCATTATGCTTGGATTCTCTGACGGCACCAAAGATGGAGGTTACCTGATGGCCAACTGGAGCATATATAAGGCAAAAGAAGAGCTCACACAGATATCAAGGAAGTACGGGGTGAATGTTGCCTTCTTTGACGGGCGCGGCGGTCCCCCTGCACGCGGTGGCGGTAAGACACATAAATTCTATGCCTCCCTGGGTAAAAATATCGCCAATGAAGAGATCCAGCTCACTATCCAGGGACAGACTGTAAGCTCTAATTTCGGCACCATAGATTCCGCACAGTTCAATATTGAACAGCTCATCAACGCCGGGATATCCAACGATCTTTTTGCTTCACAACGTTTAACCTTAAACGATGCGCAAAAGGAACTGATCCAGGAGTTATCCGAGATCAGCTTTGATGCATATATGGAGCTTAAAAACAATCCTAAATTTTTAGAATACCTGGGGCACGCAAGCCCACTGCGGTTCTATGCCGCAACCAATATCGGCAGCCGCCCTTCCAAGCGAGGCGGTTCTGGAAAGTTATCCTTAAAAGACCTGAGAGCTATTCCTTTCGTGGGCGCATGGAGCCAGCTTAAACAGAATGTGACCGGCTACTATGGCGTGGGCACTGCCTTAAGACAAATGGAAGAACAGGGGCGCTGGAAGGAGATCAAAGATCTGTACGATCATTCTACTTTTTTCAAAACACTGATCGGCAACTGCGAGATGTCAATGAAGAAGAGCTTCTTCCCCATGACCTCATTTTTGTCCCAACATCCGGTATACGGTGAGATATGGAATAAAGTGTACAACGAATATGAGCTGACCAGGACATATATTTTCAAGCTTACGGGTAAAAATGAACTTATGGCAGATTACCCGGTAGAACAGCTTTCCGTACAAATGCGGGAACGGATCGTACTACCGTTGGTTACCATACAGCAATATGCTATTACCAGGGTGCGTGAGCTGGAAGAAGCAGCGTCGCAATCCCCCAACAAAGACACTTATGAGAAACTGGTAATGCGCTGTTCATTTGGCATCATCAATGCAGGAAGGAACTCTGCATAGATCCGGAGGCGATCATTATATTCGTTAAACAACTATTTATTTGTTATGAACGAAACAATATTCGGGCAGGTTGACGACTATATCAACAATCTTTTTTCTCCTGCTGATGAAGCGCTGCAGCATGCAGTCAGCAGTATTGCCTCTTCAGGCATTCCACAGATCAGCGTATCTGCCGGACAGGGAAAGCTGTTGCACATACTGGCCAAACTCAGCGGGGCCAGGAAAATACTTGAAATAGGAACATTGGGTGGCTACAGCACGATATGGTTAGCCCGTGCATTACCCGCAGGAGGCAAGCTGCTCACCCTCGAGCTCGACCCAGCACATGCTGCCGTAGCGCAGAAAAATATTAATTATGCGGGATTGGATGGTAAGGTGGAGATCAGGACAGGTAATGCGCTGGAAACACTGCCCCTCCTTGAAAAAGAAAATGCGGGCCCTTTCGATCTTATATTTATTGATGCAGATAAAGAACCTTATGCAACATACCTGGAATGGGCGTTAAAGCTTTCCCGGCCGGGTACGGTGATCATTGCCGACAATGTAATAAGAGAGGGTAAAGTGCTGGAGGAACATCCTGCGGATCCGTTAGTAGAAGGCGTAAGCCGTTTTAATAAGGCGCTTGCCGCCAATACCACTCTCACCGGCACCATTATCCAAACCGTAGGTGAAAAAAATCATGACGGGATAGCCATTGCTATAGTTAATTAGGAGGGTTTCAGGTTATAAGTTTCAGGTTTCAGGTAGTACCTCAGACCAGTAACGTCCTGTATGACTTTTGAGTGCCTAAAATTTGGTTGGTATTTTCTACTTACCACCATGAGCCGATAGCCGACAGCTAACACCCTGCATTCTAATGAACAATCAGCTCACTTTTAAGCACCACATTTTCATAAGGGATAGAACCTTCGGGGGATTTGGTATTAAGCAATTTGAACAAGAGCTCAGTGGCGCGCACTCCCTGCTCATAAGGGAATTGCTCTACTGAAGCGATAGGCGGGAAATCAAGATAGCTGGTAATAGGCCAGTTGGCATAGCTTACCACACTTATATCTTTATCAATCTTCAATTTCTTTTTCTTGGCATATTGTATGGTATCCAGTGCTACCGTGTCGTTGAAAGCAAGGATAGCAGTAGGCTTTTCCTTTAAGGATAATAACTTTTCAAATGCTCTTTCCGTGCCTTCTTTTGACAGGTCTGTGGTAACGATCAGGGATTCGCTTACGGGCGCCTTATTGCGTTTATGCGCTTCATAATACCCTTCCAGCCTTTCATTTTTGATATTGAGCGAAAGCGGCCCCTGCATATAAGCAACCCGCTTATGCCCTTTACGGAACAGAAGCTCTACTGCATCTATAGTACTGTAATAGAGACTGCACCATACAGAATGGATATTAGGGGCGTTAGGCACACGATCGAAAAACACTACAGGTATTTTATATTTTTCCAGTTGCTCAAAATGCTCAATATTATTGGTTTGCTTGGATATGGATACCACAATACCATCCACACGATGGCGGCGCATGGTTTCGAGTATCTTCTGTTCCCTTTCCAGGTTATCATGACTTTGCCCTATCAGCACATTGTAATTATTTTCCAGGGCCACCTGTTCCACACCGTTTATTGCCAGCGAAAAGTATTCTTCCATAAGATTAGGCAATATAAGCCCGATAGTGAAGGTCTTCCCCTGCTTGAACTGTATAGCTGTCTGGTTGGGTTCATAATTCATTTCCGCAGCAAGCTTCTGCACCTGCATTTTGGTGCGCAGGCCAATGCTCGGGTGGTCATGCAGCGCCCTCGACACAGTAGAAATAGAAATATTAAGCCGCCTGGCAATTTCTTTTATGGTAGGTACTTTTTCCGACATAGCGATACCGAAGATAAATTTTTTAACTTAACAAATCATGCAATCGTTTGACTGCATTCTTTATCATTTAATCATGTAGTTTTAGGCACCTCCAATGAGATGTATGATGAAAAAGTTATTTACCGCATTTTTTTGTTTAATGTTTTTTGCCGCAGAGGCGCAGGTCAGCCCTGCTGCCGGTGTATATTATAAAGATCCTGTAATACCTTCTTCTGCGGAAAGCCGGTGGTCATCCATGAGCAATACGGTGGAAGCAAGCTTTGCAGGCAGCGATACCCGTTTTGCGAAAGATATTGTCCCCGCCATCCCCTTACGCAACGAATGGCATGCCAGCTCCTGGAAAGGTGAAAAAGTGCATACACAAATACTGGTGTGGACAAAGCAGGATATACCTGCAGTAAAGTATACTATCGGTGAGCTTAAAACTTTGGAGGGTAACATTATTCCTGCCGGTAATATTCAGTTGCGTTTTGTGCGTTATGTCATTACCGATGAGTTTGCCGGCGGCTGCGGTTACCGTAAGCCGCAGGATTTTGATTCTTCTACCGTGGCTGATGTAATAGATGCCGTAACCGAATTGCCGGTGAATGCGAAGAACGTGCAGCCGATGTGGCTCAGCATTGAAGTGCCGCAGGACGCTGCTCCCGGGCTCTACAGGGGGATGCTTACTATTAATGCGTCAAAGACATTCCGCCTGAGTTACAGCATCACGGTAAAAGATCATATTCTCCCGCCGCCCTCAGCATGGAGCTTTCACCTTGATCTCTGGCAGCATCCTGCCGCCATTGCGCGTGTGCACGACGTGCCCTTATGGAGCGATCAGCATTTTGAATTAATGCGTCCTTATTATACCATGCTCGCATCGGCAGGACAAAAATGTATCACTGCCGCCATTATGGACGAGCCCTGGGGGCATCAGACCTACGACGATTTTCCCGGCCTTATCAAATGGACAAAGCATAGCAACGGAAGCTGGAGCTACGACTACACGCTTTTTGATAAATATGTATCCTTTGTGATGGACTGCGGCATAAAGCAAAGCATCAACTGCTACAGCATGGTGCCCTGGGCCACTTCATTCCGCTATTTTGACGAGGCAGCTCAAAAGGATACTGTGCTGAAGGCAGCCATCGGCTCTCCGGAATACAATGTGCACTGGACCCGCATGCTGAATGATTTTACAAAACATTTAAAAGCCAAAGGCTGGTTCAACATCACTACCATCGCCATGGATGAGCGCCCGATGAAAGACATGATGGTCGTCATTTCTTTGCTCAATACCATTGACCCCAAATGGAAGATCGCGCTGGCGGGCGATTATCACCCCCAGATAGAAAAATACATATACGATTATTGCCTGGCATCTGCACATGAATTCCCTCCTGCTGTTTTGCAAAAAAGATTACAGGAAGGAAAGCCAAGCACCTATTATACCTGCTGTACAGAAAACTATCCCAACGGGTTTACCTTTTCTCCGCCGGATGAAAATGTATGGATAGGCTGGTATGCTGCTGCAAAAGGATTTACAGGTTACCTGCGCTGGGCTTACAACAGTTGGGTAGCAACGCCGTTGATAGATTCCCGGTTCAAAGCCTGGCCTGCCGGCGACACTTACCAGGTATACCCCGGACCAAGAACTTCCATACGTTTTGAAAAGCTGATCGAAGGCATTCAGGATTTTGAAAAAATTAGAATACTGAGAGAAAGCTTTATCCAGAAAAATGATAAGGCTTCTCTGCAAAAGCTGGATGCATTGCTGAAAACATTTGATATACAAAAGCTGAAGAGCATTCCTGCAAAGAATATGGTAGACGAAGCGCAAAGAATATTGAACAACTGGTAAAGTGTTAGCAAAGTAATACGCAGTTATTATTAACCCAACGGCAGTGCTACTATGCTGCTGCCGTTGCGTCGCACACTTCTGCATTCTGTTCGCTATTCGGCAATAGGCAGCATGCTGGAAAAACAATACAGTATCTCAGCATGTGGATGTATGTGTTGTTTGCGAACTTGAACTATCACGAGCGTTATAAAATCATCAACACTCTTGCACGTATTTGCGATCCCGACCTTCGGTTGGGATCGCAGTGACGGAGGTAAGAGTATGGATATTTTGCATTTCCGCTTGCAAAAAATTGAAATAGACGCTGACTGCCATCATTCCAAAAAAATCCCTGTTATTTGCAAAAAGTTTTAATCCAAACCAGACTTTTCAAAAACTCAAAGCACAGTGATGAGAAAAAAGATCTTTTTTACCTGCATGCTCTTCGGTCTCTTTCAACATCCGTTGACAGCACAACAGCCCGACATTCCCGTATGGAATGCCGCTATGGACAAAGAGACCACTACCGACTGGCTTGTTTCATCCATCCCTCAAAAGGCAGGCGTATGGAAAAGCAAGGACGGGAAAGATCTGGTGCTTTACAACGGACTGGTAAAACGGGTTTTCAGGATCATGCCCAATGTGGTCTGCTATGATTATAAAAATATGAGCACCGGTCAGCAATTGCTCCGTAGCGTGAAGGCAGAAGCAAGCATCATAATTAACGGGAAAGCATATAATGCCGGCGGCTTGTACGGGCAAAAAGAAAACGCCTATATCCTGCCCGGATGGCTTGATCAGTTCAGTGCACACCCTGAAGATTTCCAATACACCGGTTACTCTGTGTCAGATATCAAACCCTATGTCAACTGGAAGCCGGGCGCCTGGTGGTCGTCGCGCACCACTCAACCCTCCGGTAAAACACTGACATTCTCTTATCAAAGCAATATAGCAGACTTGAAAGGCCTGTTGCTTAAAATTAATTATGAGATATATGATAATATACCATTAATAGTAAAATGGTTAAACATAGAAAATAACGGAACAGCTTCGTTTAAGCTTGACCGTGTGGTAAACGAAATACTGGGATTGGTGGAGGAAGAAAGTGCCGTAGTGGGAAGCCCTGAAGAAATGAAAAAGCAGCACGGCATCTATGTAGAGACCAACTATGCATTCAACAATGCCATGCGCTATGATATCAGCGACCAGACCACGCACTGGAAAACCGACAGCGTATACACTTCCCAGGTAAATTACAATTACCAGACACCCTGCCTCCTGGAAATATATCCTTCAAAAGCCCCGGGCATTGAGTTACAGCCGGGGGAAATTTTCAGATCGGTTCGCACCCACGAGCTGCTGATGGACAGCTACGACCGCGAAAGAAGAGGACTGGCTATACGCCAGATGTACCGCACAGTAGCGCCGTGGACTACAGAAAACCCCATCTTTATGCACCTCGTGAGCAAGACCGACGAGCAGGTATATGCAGCCATAGATCAATGTGCAGCCACTGGCTACGAGGCAGTGATCCTCAGCTTTGGCAGTCATTTGAATATGGAGGACAGTGCTGCAGGTAATCTTGCCCGATGGAAAAAGATTGCCGGTTATGCGCACAGCAAGGGGATCAGGATCGGCGGTTATTCTCTTTTCAGCAGTCGTCGCATTGATGATGAAAATGACGTGATAGACCCTGCAACAGGGAAACCGGGAGGCGCATTTTTCGGGAACGCGCCATGTTTCGGAAGCAAATGGGGGCTTGGGTACCGCGATAAGATCAAATTGTTTTTTACCCAAACAGGATTTGATATCTGGGAAAATGATGGGCCTTACCCTGGAGATGTATGCGCATCTACCACACATCCGGGACATAAAGGCCTCGATGACAGTCAATGGCGGCAGATGGAGATCCAAAAAGAATTGTACCATTGGCTGAATGAAAAAGGGGTATATATCAATGCACCGGACTGGTACTTTCTCGACGGAACACATAAAATAGCCATAGGTTACCGGGAGGTAAACTTTTCATTGCCGAGAGAGAACCAGAAAATACTCAACCGGCAGAATATCTATGACGGGTTATGGGAAAAGACGCCTTCCATGAGTTGGGGCTTTGTGCCGCTTACCCGCTACCAGGGCGGCGGCCCCGAAGCGGTACTGGAGCCATTGAGCGAGCACCTCAAAGATTATCAGCAACTGATGATGCAATATTACGGCGCCGGCGTACAGGCCTGCTACCGTGGCCCGCGCTTATACGATACCGATAGCACCAGGGCAGTCGTAACAAATGTTATCCGCTGGTACAAAAAATACAGGGATATCCTCAACTCGGATATCATACACCTGCGCCGCGCCGACGGCAGGGACTGGGATGGCATTATGCACGTGAATCCTGCATTAAAGACCAGGGGGTTGCTAATGCTATACAACCCACTGAAAGAAAAGATTACCCGCACTGTTCAACTGCCATTATATTATACAGGACTAACACAAAAGGCTACCCTGTATAAAGAAGGCAAACAGATACAGACCCTGCAGCTTAACAGGCGATTGGAAGCTGCATTTACTTTTACGTTGGAGCCGGAGAGCTATGCCTGGTATACAATTGAGTAATGATCGCAGCAATAAAAGAAGGGAGTCTTTAAGATAAACTCCCTTCCTAAAATCTACCCGCGTATTTATGTCAAACGTGAAATGGTAGACTTGCCTACCGGTTTACCTGCCGAAGGCATGGCAGGCAGGCAATAAATGTGAGAATCTCACATTTATCGTCTCACCTCTCACAAAGAAATACGAAAAATCATTGTTGATATAGCCCTAGTGGCACATATAATCAACGCTCACTTCACGGCTGCCCATAGAAGCAGCATCCCAATAACCAATAGTGAAAATATCAATATCCTTCGCTTTAACGGGCAACTTATTACTGTTATACTGTGTGGCCTGACCTGCAGGAGCATTCACACTATAGTCACTGGTTATAAACATCCAGGTCTTATGCGTTTGCTTAATATTGGTTTTGTCAGTATACGTTACGCCGGGTAAAACAAGATTGCCGGCAGCATTATAGGTATAGGTATCATTTGAATAATCACCCTCAGATTTAATGATCCGGCCGTAACTGTCTAAGCTGTACTTTGTTACCCATATAGTTGGTTCTATTGAACCGGGAATGAAGATGGGACGGTCCTGATTGAAAAAATCACCATTTGCATACACAAATGTGGTGTCTACTACAATATTATCACCTATATATACATATTTGTGCCAGTAGTCGGCATATTGAAAATCTGGTAATGCATCTTCCATATATGCCACCAGGCGATGTTGATTATCGTATTTAAATCCTTTATTATTCCAAACTGCAGTCGTCTTACCCCCACTGCTATATAATACCGTTACAGGATCACCATGTGCATTGTAGCTTATGTTTGCAGTATCCTGTATCGTGGCCCCCCCATTACCAATATCAAACCATTTAAAAGCTATCTTTTCAATTTTACAGTTATCTGCTGTGCCATCGTGATGATTTTTTACATAGTCCAGGGCTTTTTTACACCCTGAGAATGTGATTAGAAAAAAAAGAACCAGGAAGCAATTGAAAAAAATTGTCTTTCTCATTTTGATCATTTTAGAAAGTTGATAAATAGAGCTCTCCTTTCAGATAATGGAACATAGCAGTATAAAAGGGGATGAGAAGGGCTTGCTATTTAAGATAGCCCTTCCTAATTGAGTTAATACCAGAACCCTATTTGCAGCTATAAACAACAACACATTTCCGATAAATAGCATCGAACACGGCAATATTATCATTAAAAATTTCCGGTAGATCATTTTTATTAAACTTAGCTACTTCCCATCCGAGTTGATTCACGCTGTAGTTATAGTCAATAAGCATCCACACTTTATTAGTTTGATGAATATTTATTTTGTCGGTATAGGCTGCACTGGTCATTCCTGTTCCTGGTATTATACGGTTTCCTCTGTTATCGTACTCAAAAGTATAAAGAACAGTTCCGTCAGCAAGACTTACCTTGATTATTCGGCCATAAGCATCAAGTTCACATTTCCGTATTTCAATTTCTGCATAACTATCAGGCCTTTCTGCTGTTAAATCTCCGTGAGCATTTTTAAAAATCGTATCAATAATCCTGGTAGAATTTACATAATTGTATTTATGCCAAAGGTCGGCGCCTACCGCATTAGTATTTCTTTGATAGCTTCTCAAGCGATGAGCCTTGTCATACCGGAACGCCACATCCCCGCCATACCAGCGCGGATAAATTATATTTGTAGGATTTCCTAAATCATCATAGATGAACTTCACAGTGTCTTGTCCAAAATAATCGTTGGGAAGCAGGATAAGTTGTTCCACCCTGCATTGATCCGCTACTCCATTAGGATGGACTTTTACATAGTCCAGCACTTTCTTACACCCGGAGAGTGTCATTAGAAAAAAAAGAAACAGGAAACAATTGAAAAAAATTGTCTTTTTCATTGAAATCGTTTTAAAAAGTTAATGAATGGAGGTTTCCGTTTAAGATAATGGTCAATAGGATAGATATAAAAGCGGGAAGGATTAAAAGGCTTCTAAATATACCGGATCAGAGTACAATTGTAAATATAGTATATAAATTATTATAATCCGATTATTCATTAGCTATCTATATTAAACCAACGCTTCTGAAAGGCATACCTGGTATACAACCTGGTGATCATAGTGCGGTAAGGGATAACAGGTTGTCATCAATATTCAGCCTTTATCCATAACAATACGATAAGCCGTATCTTTATTTATCTATCTTGCATATATGGGACTTGCAGGAAAAAAAGATAAGCTTTCGCTGATGAACAGGATGCATTCCGGGGTTAAACTGCTGATATGCCTGGGCATCGCCATCGTCTGCAGTATTATATTCAGGATGGACAACGTTTCCATACTTACGCCTCTTATTCTGGGATGGGATATTTTTTGCTGCTGCCTGCTGATATTTTACTGGATCTCTTTTTTCACCACCCCGCAGCCGCATATCCCCAGGCAGGCGGCAGAAGACGACCCCAGCCGGGTGATCATATTTGTGATCGTGCTGATATGCTCGGCTGCAAGTATGCTCGCTGTTATTTTATTGCTCACTGCCAAAAAAGAAAGCAGCGCTGAAAGATCCCTGCATGTGCCGCTGGCACTTTTAGGGATGATCTTTTCATGGCTGACAGTACATACTCTGTTCACGGTAAGGTATGCACACATGTATTACGGCAGAAAGAAAGATGATGTTTCGTCTTATAAGGGAGGGCTTGATTTTCCTGACGACAGCAAGCCGGATTTTCTCGATTTTGCTTATTTCTCTTTTGTGCTGGGAATGACCTTCCAGGTATCGGACGTACAGATATCCTCAAAAAAGCTCCGGCGGCTGGCACTTTTGCATGGGCTGATCTCGTTTGTGTACAACACTATCATTGTGGCCCTCACTATTAATATCATTGCCGGGCTCGGAGATTGATGACGCTGAAGCACCGCTACAGCATGAATATTATGATGCAGATTCCTCCTTGAATCAATGCACAATCCATAAATAATATGATATGCTTCATGCAACTTTCCGGTCGGTGAGACACCAACCTGCGAAAAACTGAAATGCACAACGAACTTATTACGATCTCCTTTTACCTATATTTTCTTATTTTTATTACAAACAGCGAAATAAAATATTATGTTTATCACGTACCATTTAACATCGGCGCAAGGGGTAAGCACTGATATATTAAATGCCATTAAAGCCGCCTTTGAATCAAAGCCTATCACCATCATTGTAGAAAAAGGAAAGAGTGATTTTGAACTTACAACTGATATAAAAACAGTTTTGGAAGAACGCTTGCAGGAAGATGAAAATACCTACCTTACTGCCGAAGAGTCCCTCCGTCAACTCAAGAAAAAATATGACTTATAAAACCTTTCTTTCATCCGGCACACAACAAGAAACTGAAAAAGCCGGCGATCCTGACCTCCCCACCTTAAGGCCGTTCCTCACAGCAAGCTGGCTCAACCTGGCAATGGCAAACTACGAAGTTCCCCCTTCACTGCTCCAGCCCTTTACTCCTTTAAAAACAGAATTGGATTTTTTTAACGGTATTTGTTATACAAGCCTGATTGCCTTTCGTTTCCGGAATACCAGGATCAGAGGAGTTGCAGTGCCGCTTCATACCAATTTTGAAGAGATCAATCTCCGGTTTTATGTGCGGTATAAAGAGCGTAATGTATGGAAAAGAGGGGTAGTATTTATAAAAGAAATCGTACCCCGCGCCGCAATAAGTTTTATTGCCAATACTTTTTACCAGGAACGATATGAGACCATGCCTACCCGGTCGGAAATCAAAAGACTACCCGAATCGCTTTCAGTAAAATATCTGTGGGGTAAAAAACACAGTAATGAAATAACGGTAGATGCCCATCCAATCCCGCACCCTGTTATTACAGGAAGCATTGAAGAGTTTATTACCGAACATTACTGGGGCTATGCCCAACAAAAAGATAATACTACCAAAGAATATAAAGTAGATCATCCGCAATGGAATGTGCATACAGTTAATAATTACAATATTGTATGCGACTTCGGAAAATTATATGGTCCGGCATTTAGTATTCTGCAACAGATGCAGCCTCTATCTGTTTTACTGGCACAGGGGTCCGCTGTAACAATATATAATGGTAAAAAAATATAGCGATTATGCTCAAACATACTATTCATTACACGTTTATACTTTTGCTGTCTTCTTTTTTTACTGTAGTACAGGCTCAACCTTCCTCTAATAAAAATACAGATCGTTTTGCCGGGCTGCATTTCGACTTCCATGCCGGCTTAACGGATTCCGGCATCGGGAAAACATTTACTCCGGAAATGATTGACTCTTTTCTCCGGATCGTGCAACCTGATTTTATACAGGTGGATTGTAAAGGGCATCCGGGGATTTCCTCCTACCCTACCAAAGCAGGAAATCCGGCCCCGGCAATTGAAAAAGATATTATGAAAATATGGCGCACAGTCAGCGATAAATATCATGTTCCCCTGTATGTGCACTATTCCGGTATATGGGATAACCGCGCATTGCAGCTTCATCCGCAATGGGCGCGGTATAATGCAGATGGCAGGCCGGATCAAAATGCCAATTCGCTGTTCAGCAGTTATACTGACTCCCTGCTGATCCCACAATTGAAAGAGCTTGCCACAGTATACCATATCAATGGCGTGTGGGTAGACGGCGATTGCTGGGTACTGACACCTGATTACAGCCCTGAAGCAAAACGTCAATTTACAATGGCGACCGGGATAAAGGATATCCCTGTTAAAAAAGACGATCCTCATTTTTTTGAATGGATGGAGTTTCACCGGAAAGCGTTCAGGGATTATATAACCAAATATGCGAATGCCGTACATACGGCAGTCCCCGGTTTTAAAGTCACCAGCAACTGGTCATTTTCATCTATGATGCCCGAGCCTGTTGATGTTCCTGTTGATTATCTTTCGGGGGACGTGGCCGGCACCAACAGTTTGTACAGCTCTGCTTTTGAAAGCCGCTGCCTTGCGCTCCAGGGTAAGCCCTGGGATCTGATGTCCTGGTCTTTTGCATGGAAGAACGGCTCAAAAGCAACCAAGTCCGTACCGCAATTAGAGCAGGAAGCAGCCGAAGTGCTTGCCATGGGCGGAGGATTTCAAACCTACTGGCAACAAAACAGGGATGGCACACCCGAGCCTTACCAGTTCAGCAAAATGGAAAAGATCATCAGGTTTTGTAAGGAAAGAAAAGCATATACTTTCCAGAGCGAGATCATTCCCCAGGTAGGGCTGTTATATTCCACTTATGCATGGAAAAGGTTGCCTGCCAATAGCCTGTACTCCTCACACGGGCAGGAGAAAATAAAGGGTATACTGAATATACTACTTGATGCACAGCTTCCTGTTGAAATATTGATGGACCATCAGTTGAAGGAAAGAATGGACAGGTATCCCCTGCTCATCATTCCCGAATGGGAACAAATAGATCCTGCTATACGGCCCGGGCTGATTGATTATGTACAAAAAGGAGGTAACCTCATTGTGATAGGCGCTAAAGCAACAGCCGGCTTTGCCGGTGAACTTGGTATAACCATTGATGCAAAACCCATAACGGAAGAAAGTATTTTTGCAGGTCACAACAACAGGATCGTAATGATGCACACCGATTTTCAGCCCGTTCACATCAAAAGCGGAGTACAAAAAACAGGCATCAGGCTCAATGCAGACGACTGGCGTTTTCCAACAGATGAATCGCTTGCCTCGGTACGGCGGCTTGGTAAAGGGAAGATTGGAGGTATCTACATGGATATGGGTATTTTCTATAACAACAATAAAAATCCTTTTTCCACAGCATTCCTCAGGGCAGTTGTAAAAGAAATGGCGCCCCGTTTTATTTCCGAAGTGGAATGCGGTTCCGGTAATCTCCACCAGATAGTAAGCCGGAAAAATGGCAATATGTATGTACATCTCATTAACGCCGGCGGAGAACACAGTAATCCTAATGTGCTGGTATATGACGATCTTGCTTCCGCAGAAAATATTGAAGTGAAGCTGGAGACCGGAAAACGGCCGGGATCAATCACCCTTCAGCCGGCTGGTACAGCTATCCCGTTTACTTATAAAAGTGGCATTGCCACAGTACACCTGCCCTCGGTAAAGCTTTACGACATCCTGGAAATAAAATTCTAAAAAGATGGGCTGCAGCAGGTATTACGGGGATATATATTTCTTATGTCCCCTTAAAAGGGGTTAAAGATTCAAACGTTTGCAATAATTCTGTTATTGCTAAATGATATGAAATAAAAACGTTACTTTGTATAGTAATATTAAACAACGATTTGCCATCACTTTCAAACCTGAGCTACATGCAGGCAGAAAAACCAAACATACGGGATTTGTTTTTTCGCATGGCCTCATCTGACGATGAAACTGCATTATGGGAACTGCATACAGAATATTTTCCCCGCCTGTTCAGATTTGCCTTTGCCTTTATCGGTAATAAAGAAACTACAGAAGAGGTTGTTAATGATACATTCCTGGATCTATGGCAAAAACGCCATCTCCTTCATAATGTATCTTCAGCAGAAGTTTATATTTTTATTTGCGCCAAGAACAGGGCGTTGAAACAGCTTAAAAAACAAAACCTTTACGCGGATGTGCTGTCGGGTTTGCATGATATAGAATGCATTATGGTGAGAACCCCGCACGATATTTTAATAAGTTCAGAAATGCACCGGCGCATCAACGAGGCTATCCGCACGTTGCCTCCCCAGTGCAAGCTTATTTTTACGCTTGTAAAAGAAAACAGTCTCAAGTACCGTGAAGTGGCCAAGCTGCTGGGGCTCTCTGAAAAAACAGTAGAGAACCAGATGGGGATTGCCCTAAAAAAGCTAAGCCACGCTATTCCCCTGTCTTTCAGCCTGTAATTTTTTTCTTCCCTTTTGGGGGTATTTGCCCGGCACAGGTATCCTTTCCTAAAAGCAAGCTTCATGATGAGTGATTCGCGGTTGTGGGAATTACTGGCCCGGAAATATAATGGAGAAATTTCCGGTGAGGAATTGGATGAATTGGAACAATTGCTCAGGCAGCAGCAACATGGAATCCAGCTCAATGAACTGCTGACCGACCTTCATAATCTTCCGATCCGGCATATGACTTCTGCTGCAGATGAAGCGAGAAGCAGGGAAGCTGTTCAAAAGGCGCTCAGGAACAGCATTTTCAATACAAACCATGCCACTGTTGAAGAAAACCAGGAGTACTTATTAAAAGAAAATGAAAGATCATTTTCAGGCTGGTTAAGTGCCGCGATAGTAGCAGCATCTGCTATATTACTATTTTTCTATTTCCGGCAGGACAAGCCTGAGAAAACATTGGTAAGTAAAGACGCAATGCCGGTAAATGAGGTGGTAACAAATGGTGGCTCCAAAAGCACAGTCCACCTGCCTGATGGCTCATTGGTTATACTCAACACCGGCAGCCGGTTGGTATACAACAAAGATTTTGGCGCCGAAACCAGGGATGTATATCTGACCGGGGAAGGCTTTTTCGATGTTGCGCACAATGAAAATATCCCACTTATAGTACATGCCGGCGATGTAGATATAAAAGTAAAAGGAACGGCATTTAATGTAAGGGCATATACGGAAGATTCCATTGTGGAAGCAGCCCTTATCCGTGGGAGCATAGAAGTATTTACACAAGCTGACCCTGAACGGAAAATACTGCTCCGCCCGAATGAAAAGATCATCATTGGTAAATCTTCTGTTATTTCATCTGCAAAAAAAGAAGATAAGCAGGAAAGCAATAAAGAAGAAGTTTTCTCTCTTGGAAAACTCAAGGCTAATCCTGTAGACAGCACTATAGCCGAGATTGCATGGATAGAAAATAAGCTGGCATTCTACAAGGAACCTTTTGAAACACTTGCCAAAAAAATGGAACGCTGGTACAATGTAAGCATTGAATTTAATGATGAAAAACTCAACCAGTTGACGTTTACCGGCTCATTCGAAAAAGAAGACATCGTGGAGGCCCTGAATGCGTTGAGACAGATCACCCCTTTTCAATATTCTATCAGGAACAGGAAAGTGACGATAAGCAGAAATAAATAAAATTAGATTACTTAAATCAGTGTAGCTATGACATAAACCATTGTTATAAAAAAGGGAGATGCGCAAACATCTCCCGTCAAGTAAACGGGAACTCCACCCAATGCAGTTCCCATATTTTTCAACTCAACATTTAAAGGTATGCATTTTTCCAAAACTAATTGGGAGAGGCAAGGTGTGTTTTGCCCCCAGAAATGGAAATTCATTATGAAAGTTTCTTTCATTGTCGCAACGTTTCTTTGTCTCCACATCGGTCTTTTGGCAAAAGCTCAAAAAGACATTTCTCTTTCGGTAAAGAAAGAACCGCTGAGAAAAGTATTATCACTTATCGAAAAAGTTTCTGACTATCGTTTTTTATATACTGATGATCCTGTTTTTGAAAACAGCAGGATAACCCTGAAAGTAGACCGCGCCCCTTTCCCGGACGTAATGCAGCGTATACTTGAGGGTACGGGACTGGGATATACGGTAAACAGTAATGAACTGGTTGTTCTCAGCTTTTTAACCGTATCAGATGCACAGGCTGTTATTAAGGGTAAAATAACCGATGAAGATGGTAACCCGCTTGCAGGAGCAACGGTACAGGTGAAAGGGAGCAATATAACCACCGTTACAGATGGAGATGGTAATTTTTCTCTTAATACTTTCGGCGATAATGTAACATTAGTTATTACATCAGTAGGCTATATCAGCCGGGAAGTTGCCGCCAAAGGCAACAGCAGTCTGAATATCACGCTCCAGACCAGCAAAAAAGACCTTTCCGAAGTGGTGGTAACTGCTCTTGGTATATCCCGTGAAAAAAGGACGCTCGGCTATGCTACCCAAAAAGTAGATGGGGCAATGCTGTCAGAATCGCCGGCTTCCAACTTTGTTAATAATATAGCCGGTAAAGTAGCAGGTGTAAATATTGTAACTACAGGCGCTGTAGGAGGCTCTGCAAGAATAACCGTAAGGGGAGAAACATCTATCACAATGAGCAATAATCAGCCCCTGTATGTTATAGACGGAGTGCCTATTGGCAATGACAATACATCCAACACGAGCGGTGGTGCAGATTATGGTAACAGCGCCGCAGAGATCAATCCCGCCGATATAGAATCTATGAACGTGCTGAAAGGACCTGCCGCTGCAGCCTTATATGGTTCCCGTGCTGCTCATGGCGCGATCATCATCACTACTAAAAAAGGGAGTAAAAGAAAAGGAATTGGCGTAAGCTTCAATTCAACCTACTTTATGGAAAAAGTAGCGCGTCTTCCGAAATTCCAGAACAAATTCGGACAGGGTAATAACGGACATTATGCAGGTTCAAACTTCGGAGCATCCTGGTCTATTTATCCCAATGGAGATAATGACGACTATGACGAAAGCTGGGGCCCCCGGCTTGATAATGGCACAACCGAAGCACAGTTTGACTCTCCTACCACCAATGGATTCAGAGGGGGAGATGTTGCATTGAATAACAGGGGCGATATCATTCCAACCCCGTGGATCTCGCATCCAGATAATATCAGCGACTTCTTTACCACAGGACAGAAATATATGAATAACCTGTCGTTTTCAGGAGGCACCGATAAGTCAGACTACAGGCTGTCCCTTTCTTCATTGAACGAAAAAGGCGTTATTCCCAATAACGATTTAAACCGTTACCAGCTCAATTTCAACAGCTCCTATCATATTACCAGCAGGCTTACCACAAGCATTAATCTCAACTATGTGAAGCAAAAAAGCGACAGCAGGCCGGACAATGGATATGGAAGAAATACTTTCATGTACTTCTTTACCTGGATGGGACGTAATGTAAATATGAACAGCCTTCGTGATTACTGGCAACCGGGAATGGAAGGCATTCGCCAGTTTCAATACAATTATGGCGAAAACCACAACAACCCTTTCTTTCTTCTTTACCAGGATACCAAAGGACAGGATAAAGACAGGCTGTATGGAAATATTTCTATTGACTATGCCTTCAGTAATCACTTAAAATTAAAGCTGCGGCTGGCAGATGATTTTTACTACGATTTCCGCCCCATGAAATGGGCTGTCAGCACGGTAGACTATGAACAGGGTCGGTATGAAGAAGTAAGGTTGAAAAGAGACGAAAGGAATGCGGATTTCTTATTAAGCTATAACAATCAAACCGGTTCCGGGGACTTTACCTACACTATATCTGCAGGCGGCAACAGGCTCGACAGAAGCACTACCGACGGTTCTGTAGCTGCCCCGCAGTTGCTTGTACCGGGCGTTTATACTATTAATAACTCAGCGAGCCCGCTTGAAGCCTCGGGGGTGCGCTCCCAAAGCAGGGTGAACAGCCTGTATGGAATGGCAAATATCGGGTACAGGGACCTGGTGTATATGGATCTGACGGCACGGAATGACTGGTCAAGCACCTTACCTTCCAATAATAATGCTTATTTCTATCCCTCATTAGGCTTAAATGGAAATTTAAAACAAATTTTAGGGATGGAGGGAGCTGTCAGCCAGGCACAATTACGCTTTGCCGTAGCACAGGTAGGTAATGATGCACCTCCTTATAAACTCTACAACACATATGGCTTTGGAACGCCCTGGGGCAACAATTATTCACTGGTAGGAAGCTCCAGCCTGCAAAATCCGAATTTAAAGCCCGAGATCACGTCGACCTATGAGATAGGAACTTCCTGGGGTTTTATAAACAACCGCATTACCATTGACGCGACTTATTATAATATAATCTCCAAAAACCAGATCATACCATTATCTACTCCGCAGAGTGCAGGAGTGCTCTCCCGCGTTATAAACGCAGGGGAGATAAGGAACAGGGGCGTGGAACTGGTGTTGTCGGCAAATCCTGTAAACAGCAAAAACTTTAAATGGGATTTCACCATTAACTGGTCAAGAAATACGGGTAAGTTAATTTCCCTGGCGCCGGGGGTTGATAAAATTGTGCAGGCTGCTCCCGGTGAGGATGCATCCATACAGGCAAGGGTAGGCGAAAAAATGGGCGCAATATGGGGACCAGGGTATCAACGTGTAGAAAAAGCAGGCGACCCGATGAATGGCGAAATTATCATTTTCTCCGATGCCTATCCCAGACCTACTTCTACAGATATCTATCTCGGGAATGCCAACCCGGATTGGATCGGAGGTTTTTACAACCAGATCACCTATAAAAACTTCACGCTTAATTTCCTTTTCGCTGGTCAGTACGGGGGTAAGTTCATATCCCGGTTCTTCAATAAAGCTGCCGGTTCGGGACAGTTGATAGAAGCTGAACTCGGGCGTGCTGCAAGGCCCGCAGGTCATGAATACGATGCCCCTTACTATATTCCCGGTGCAGCTCAAATGCCTGATGGCAGCTACCAGCAAAACTCCACGAGCAAAGACGACACTTATAGCGAAGGAGTATACGGTACCAATGCCAGGTATTTTATTAAAAAGCCTTTAGATCATATTTCAGAAGCACAGCTATTCAGCTCGACCTATTTTAAATTGAGAGAGCTTTCTCTGGGTTATAATTTACCGGTTAAATTTACCAGCAGCACTTTTATCAAAAAAGCAAGAATTGCTGTAACAGGAAGGAACCTATTGCTCTTTACACCTAAGAGCAATAAACATTTTGACCCCGAAGTTTCGGTGGCAACGGGTGGCGACGGGTTGATCCCCGGGTTTGAAAATATGAGTACCCCTTCCACCAGGGAAATGGGATTAAGTCTTAACCTGAGTTTCTAAACAGCAAAACTTACGACGATGAAAAAAATTCAAATCATATTTTTGTTCCTGGTATTGATAATTGCCGGTTGTAAAAAAGATTTTGATGAGATCAATACCAACCCCAACGGCCCCGACAAGGTTACCAATATCGGGTTATTATTACCGAACGTAATAAGATCATCCGTTTCCAGCCAGTTTTACAATTCCTACGCCAGGGGCAGCGTGGCAGGAAACTTAGTTGCATCCGACTATGCCAGTAATTTCAGCAACTGGGCGCGTTCTGATGCCGCCGGCTATTTCCTGTGGAATTTTTACGATTATATCCGAGATCTGAATGACGCCATTAGTCTTGCTGAAGGACAGGGTCTTAATAATTACAAAGGAGTGGCCCTGGTGCTCCGGTCATGGATGTTCCAATGCCTGACAGACATGTATGGTCCTATTCCTTTTCGTGAAGCAGCACAGGCCAAACTACAGGAAGTATTCAGCCCCGCTTATGAAACGCAATCAGATGTGTATGCCGGGTTGCTGCAGGATCTTGAAGAAGCTAACTCCATATTAGGCACTTCCGATGAGACGGTGATAGGAGATATTCTCTATGGCGGAAATATCGCCAGATGGAAGGAATTCGCAAACGGGCTTTCATTGAGGCTCCTGATGCGGGAATCCGCCAGGGTAGATGTATCTTCAAAAATTACTGCGATTGTAAATGATCCTGCAAAGTATCCCCTGTTTGGATCGTTTGAGGATCAGGCAGCGTTGCAGTTCAACGACGACAGGGAAGCTAATTATTCTCCGTTTTACACTGCCAGCAACTTCTCTACCGAAACAAAGGTAAGCAAGCAGTTGATTGATACTTTAAAGGCATTTAACGACAAACGCCTGCGAGTATATGCCCTGCCGACGCCTAACAGCAGCGCCACAGGTCCCAACGGGGCAAGACCCGACACATCGGCATTCGTATATGCAGGGGAATTGAATGGGACCGGGAAATTTGCCGATGCTAATGTAAGCTCTCCGATGGGTATGTTATGGATGCCCTTTAAGTTCGACCAGGAGCTGGCTTCAAAAACAGCAGCGCAGGGTATCATACTGACATATTCTGAAGTTCAGTTCATTCTTGCGGAAGCAGCGGAAAGGGGATTAATATCCGGGGGATCAGGCGCTGCGGAAACATACTATCTCAAGGGTATAAAAGATCAGTTTAATTACTATGCTGACAGAATACCCAGCAGCTATGCCAGCTCTTATTTAAAGCTGTCTGCTTCCGACATTATTGCTGATAACGATTACCTGCAGCAGGAAGGTGTAGCTTATACAGGCGGCTCCGAAAGAAAGCTCCAAAAAATATGGTTGCAAAAATGGATCGCTTCATACCTCGTAGGCTACGAAGGATGGTTTGAATGGAGAAGGACCGGCTATCCTAACATCCCCATCGGACCTGTTGGTCCCGGGTATATCCCCAGGAGAGCACTGTATCCGGCAGATGAAATGCGCATCAATGAAGAGCATTATAACCAGGCCGTGCAAATGCTGGGCGGCCCGGATGCGCTGAATACCAAAGGATGGTGGGATAAATAGAGAGTGGTAAGTGGTATGTGATAAGTTGTGCATGGCGTTACAGGTTTGAGGTACAACCTGAAACCTGTAACCCGTAAGCTGAATTTGACTGACGTAACATTATACAGCCAACTTAATGACCCTAACCCTTAACCTGACACCACTTCATGTTTATTACAAACGGGGCACATAAATAGTGTCCCGTTTTTGCTGAAACGTTATACCTTCATCTCATCCAAAAAAGAAAAGAATGCAACCCGGGAAAAAAATATCAAGAGAGCAGGGCGATAACAACGCCGGCGATTACAGGAAAGAATATATCGGATCGCTTGACGACCAGACACGGTACTGGATAAACGAAGATGCAAAATATTTCCTGCACCAGGCATTATCCACACCTGTAATGAACGTGTTATCGGCAACAGAAGGAGCTTATATCACAGATCTTTCAGGAAAAAAATATCTTGACCTGCATGGAAATGGTGTGCATAACGCAGGCTTCTCCAACCCGGAAGTGATAGCGGCGGTGATCCGGCAACTCAATGAAAAATTAGCGTTTACGCCAAGGCGTTATACCAATATCCCGGCAGTAAAGCTGGCAAAAAAATTAACTGAAATAACGCCGCAGGGACTGGACAGGGTTTTACTGTGCCCGGGCGGCTCGGAAGCTATTGAAATGGCAATAGCCCTGGCTAAACAGGTCACCGGCAGATGGAAGACCATCTCTTACTGGGACGCTTATCATGGCAACGGTTTCCAGGCATCTTCCATTGGAGGTGAAGAGCATTTTACCAACGGCCAGGGACCGATGGTGCCGGGCGCTTTTCATGTAGAGTTCCCCAACTATTACCGCAACCCCTGGGGACTAAAAAGCCGGGAGGAGATTGACGAAGCTTACCTGCGCCAGATAACTATTATCCTTAAACGGAATCCCGATATAGCAGCGATCATTGCAGAGCCTGTTTCTTCCACACCTGTGGTGCCTTCTGTGTATTACTGGGAGCGGGTAAGGGAAATTTGTGATGCCCATGGCATCTTCCTCATCTTTGATGAGATCATTGAAGGTTTCGGAAGAACGGGGAAGTGGTTTGCCAGTGAACATTTTGTTACGCCCGATGTACTGGTTTTAGGAAAGTCGCTGGGCGGCGGTATTGTACCATTGGCGGGCATCGTCACCAAAGACAAATACAACATTTTGCAGCACCGCTCTATCGGTCATTTTACCCACGAGAAAAACCCGCTCTCCTGCGCAGCAGGGCTTGCAGAAATTGAATATATCGAAAAGCAGGGCCTGGTAGACAATTCCCGCCTGATGGGAGAATACCTGATGCAAAAACTGGAGGAACTGAAAGAAGAATTTTCTATTATCGGAAATATAGCCGGAAAGGGATTACATATAGGCGTTGATCTCGTAAAAGACCGGATTACAAAAGAACGTGCAGAAAACGAAGCAGAGCAGATCATGTACGATTGCCTTAAGCAGGGTATTGCATTTAAAGTTATTGAAGGCAATATTTTAACTATGCGTCCCGCGCTCATTATTGGCAAAGATGAATGCGACTTAATTGTAACTGCTTTTAAAAATGCATTGCAGCGTTTGTAAACGTGCAATGTACTGTTCATGAGTTTCCAAACAGGGAAGTGTTGCAAAACGGGCAAACGAAAGATCTTGCTATCGGCAGCAGCTTTCTCTTAATCATATCGTTATCTATAAACTTCAAAAAAAGATTATCATGGCTACTCATCAGCAAAAACAACAATTTGCATTTGCAAGCCGTAGAATGTTATTACCGCTTGCCGTATTACTGGTAATTGCCCTTGCCGCAAAAGCCGAAAAGCATAAGTTTTCCGTTTCCCAACTTGTTAACGCGGAGAGACAGGATACGGTAAATGCTTCATTTCCCGGCGGCGAGCGGGAACAAGCAAAGTACCTTAGCCTCTCAATTAACACAGACAAGCATCTCAAGGACTCCATCTATAATAGACAAGGTACTGTAAAAATTCAGTTTACAGTAGATGAAACCGGCAATTTAAAAGACTTTGTTCCCATTGAAGATGGCATCCCTTACATTACTAATCTCATAACCCAAAGTTTGAAAGAAGGTCCTATATGGACTCCGAAAAAGATCAATGGAAAACCTGTATTATCAACTCAACAGGTGCTGCTTAAAGTTTCGGTTGACAAATGGGGAATTATGAGATTTGAATTTTAACTATTCCTGTCGCCGGCGAAGTACTGAGACTATTAATAGCCTTCGGAAAGTAATAACGAAATCCAATGTCTTACAGGGCGTATCCTGCGGCTCATCCGGAAACACCTTCAGTGCTGTCAGGTATCAGCTATCAGGTATAGAACTCATAGCTGATACCTGATAGCTAATTGCTGATACCCCATACCTTAAATCATATAATAAACCCATCCGGCAGTATAGCGCCTTTCTTCACCACCACTATACCATCTTTCACTGTATAGAGCGGATGGTCTGAATCCGGTAAATGCCCTCCCCCATTGATGCGTACATCATTTCCTATACGGCAGTTCTTATCTATGATGGCATTGCGGATATAGCAGCGCTCACCAATGCCAAGCTTTGGCAATCCCCTTTCAGCAGCCCTTTTCATTTCTTCAAGCGTTTCGTAATAATCAGATCCCATCATATACGTACTTACAATAGTAGAGCCATATCCGATGCGGGATCTTATACCCATCACACTTTTTTCAACCCTCGAAGCATTGATGATACAGCCTTCAGCAAGAAGCGTTTTTTCTAATGTAGTGCCGCTCACCTTGGCAGGAGGTAACATCCGGGGGCGTGTATAGATGGCCTGCTCACTATCGAATAAATTAAAGGGAGGTATATCTTCTGTAAGAGAAATATTGGCTTCAAAAAAGGAATAGATATTACCTATGTCTGTCCAGTAGCCTTCGTACTGGTAACTTGCCACTTTGTGAGTGCTGATAGAGCTGGGTATGATCTCTTTTCCAAAATCGGTAGCATCTTTATAGGTATCCAGCAGCAGATCAAATAACAGCTTTCGGTTGAATATATATATACCCATGGAAGCGAGATAGATCCTTCCAAGACGCTGCATTTCGTCGCCGGTATCACTTACCCAGTCGGGGAGCAGTTCTTTTTTGGGCTTTTCAATAAATGAAGTGATCATGCTTTCCTCATTGGCTTTGAGGATACCGAATTCGGGCGCTTCACGGGGGCCGACCGGAATGGTTGCAATAGAAATATCAGCGCCTTTATCCACGTGATTCTGAAGCATTTCACTGAAGTCCATCTGGTACAACTGATCCCCTGACAATATGAGCACATGATCAAATTCCTGTTGCTGAAGATGGCGGAGCGACTGGCGCACGGCATCGGCCGTTCCCTGGAACCATCCCTGGTTATCCGGCGTTTGCTCGGCAGCAATAATATCTACAAATGCCTTGCTGAACCGGCTGAAATAATACGTATTCTTTATATGCTTATTCAGGGAGGCAGAGTTAAATTGTGTAAGCACAAACATCCTGCCTATATCCGAGTTAAGGCAGTTGGAGATAGGGATATCCACAAGACGATATTTACCGGCAATAGGAACGGCGGGCTTGCTCCTGGTGGCAGTGAGCGGAGAAAGACGGGTACCTGCACCCCCTCCCAAGATTACGGCAATCACACTCTTTTTCATGGCTGATAGATTGATTATTAAAAATAAGTTTAGTACAATTGTGATATACGAAGAAGTGAATGGGCAATCGGCAATAGTGAATTTACCATTCACTATTCACCATTCATTATTCACCCATCATGTAGCTTTCCGTCTTTTTCACCAGTCTCTTCCAGCGGGGGAAGCGGCAGGAGCGACTCATACAGGTCAAGGTATTGCTGCACGCTATGCTCCCAGCTAAAGTCCAGTTGCATCATTTGCTTCCTGATGGCGCCTACTTTTTCCTGGTCTTCAAACAAATCTACTGCCCGCCATACCCCCTGAGTGATATCTCCAACTGCAGCCCAGTTATATACAATGCCATATCCGTCCTTTTCACCATAATCTACAACGGTATCGCGTAATCCTCCGGTTCTCCTTACCATAGGGATGGTCCCATATCTCATAGCATACATCTGGTTCAGTCCACAGGGCTCCACCCTCGAAGGCATTAATAAGAAATCGGCGCCGGCATACATCAGGTGACTCAGCGCCTCATTGTATCCTATATATACACTATAGTCATTCTGCGACAGCCTTTGCAGTCCGTTCAACTGATCTTCCACTTCCGGGAAGCCACTCCCGAGAATGAGAAAGCTCATTTTTCTTCCAACATAATAAAAACTGTCGCTTATGGCGCCGGGTAAGATATCGGCCCCCTTCTCTCCCACCAGCCGCCCGATAAAAACGATCAGCGGCTTTTCCTCATCAAGGTTAAACCTCTCACATAGTAAGCGCTTGCTTTTCTGCTTTCCTTCCTTAACATCCGGCACTGTAAAATGATCTTCAATATAAGTGTCCGTGGCCGGATCCCATACATGGAAATCAATGCCATTAAGTATGCCGACACATTTCCCCTTCTCATATTCAAACAAAGCCTCCAGCCCGTTGGCCGATTGCTTCATTTCCTCGAGGTAACTTTTGCTCACCGTAGTTACTTTCCATGCACATTTGATAGCTGAAGCCAGCGGGTTAATATTATTATTCCAGTCCAGCATCCCGTATTTCCAACTGTCCCATGGAGGAAGGAGATAGCTCATCTCCCATCCCATCGCGCCCTGGTACTGGGCATTGTGAATAGTAAGCACGGTAGGTATATTTTGCAGATGCTGGTACTTGTAGCAGTGCTTGATCATGAAGGGAATGAACCCTGTATGATGATCATGCACGTGAATGATATCAGGATGGTGTTCCCAAACAGACATCCAGTCCACTACAGCTACCTGAAAGCCTGTGAAGCGCTGTATATCATCATCGTAGCCGTATACTTTCTCGCGGTCAAGAAGCCCGTTGATATCTACAAGATATAAATCGAATCCAAGCTTGTTGGTCTGTTCTTTTATGATGGTATAGTCAAACCAGTAGTCCCCGATATTTGTTCTGCCCTTATGTACCACATCCCAGGAATTGTCCGAAAGAAATTTCGTTTTATACATAGGCATTACTACCTTGGCAATATGTCCCAGCTTATTCTGGTATTTGGGCATCGCCCCTACCACATCTCCTAAACCCCCTGCTTTGGCTACGGGATAACATTCTGCGCTGACATGAATAATTTCCATTCTCATTTAGTTGGGTGAGCAGTTCGCTGATTGAATATAGGAAGGTTTTTTATTTATCCAAGCACTAAACAGAAAAATATTATTATCACAACAAAAGAGCGGCGCAAGAACATACTATGTCTTGCGCCGGCTCACAGTTATTTTACCAGGATGTAAGAAAAAAAATGTTATGCTTTTTTCGCTCTGCCGATCTTATGCCCTGCAACAGCAAAATATAAAATGAAAAGATAACAGGGTACCATGATCCAGAATGCCTGCTGATACCCGATAGCAGGCTGCTCACCAAGGTTGGCCCATATCCGTGGTAATACTGCTCCCCCGGCAATGCCAACGATCAAAAGCGCAGAACCTGTTTTTGTATATTTCCCAAGTCCTTCAATTGCCAGCGGCCAAATGGCAGGCCAAATAAGAGCATTAGCCAACCCAAGTATCGCAATAAAAAATACAGAAGTGTAGCCTGATGTAAAAATCGCGCCCAGCGTAAACAGTATTCCCAGTATGGCTGAGATCTTCAGTACAGCGTTCTGGGAGATATATTTTGGAATAGCAATAATGCCAACAATATACCCGACGAGCATACCGATGAGCGTATAGGTAGTAAAGTGTTTGGCAACATCAAGGCTGATACCGATAGAATTGCCGTAGAGCTGAATAATATCACCGGCCATTACCTCCACTCCCACATACAGGAAGAGCGAAATGAAACCCAGCCACAAATAAGGGTAGCTGAAAATGCTGCTCCTGTTCACATCCGATGCATGATCGGCGCTGTCTTCTCCCTCAGCTTTTACTTCAGGCAGGTGGGAAAAATAAACGAAAATGCCCAGCAATACCAATACTATCGCGATAACAATATAGGGCGGGACAACACGCGATGCCAGCGCATCAAGCTCTGCGGCTCTTGCAGCAGCATCGAGCGTTGCCAGCTTTGCTTCAAGTACCGAGCTGTCTTTTAATACAATAGCGCCAAGCACCAGCGGGGCAAGCGCACCTGCGGTTTTATTACAAATGCCCATCACACTGATACGCTTCGCCGCACTTTCTATAGGGCCGAGAATAGTAATATAAGGATTGGAAGCTGTTTGCAGGAGCGCAAGTCCTGTTCCGATTACAAACAGGGCAAAAAGAAAAAAGCCAAATTCCCTGCTGTTGGCAGCGGGAATAAACAACAATGCGCCTGCTGCCATTATCAGCAGCCCCACCATCATACCGTTTTTAAAGCCTGTTTTCTTCAGCACCCATGAAGAGGGAAAAGCCATTACCGCATAAGAAATATAAAAGGCAAAGGTTACCAGCACCGCTTCGGGAGTAGTAAGCTCACAGGCGATCTTTAAATACGGGATAAGGGTACTGTTGGCCCAGGTTACAAAGCCGAAAATGAAAAAAAGGGCGCCGATAATAATAACAGGAGTTGACGAAGCTTTAGCTTTCGTCTGAACTTCAGGAGGGGTCAGGAGGTCTGTACTTGCCATTACGAATAAAATTTCCCGAACTTACCAAACATAATTGGTATTAGACATAGGGCTAATTATTTTTTTTGCTGCAAACGATTGAGATGATTTAATTTCACCGCGCTTTGTATATTTATCACATTCTAACGAAGAAAACATGTCCCAACAAAAGCAACCTACTAATACCGGTGCATTAAGTACCCTTGTCATCGTCTTTTTCTTTTGGGGTTTTATCGCAGCCGGGAACGGTATATTCATTCCTTTTTGCAAGCACTATTTTCACCTAGATCAGTTTCAGAGCCAGCTTATAGACTTTGCTTTTTACGGGGCTTATTATATAGGCGCCCTCGGTTTATTTGTGGCTTCTGCCGTAAAGAACAAGGATATTATGAACCATTGGGGAATGAAAACCGGGATTATTTACGGGTTGCTGGTGAGTGCTGCAGGCGCTGTTTTAATGCTTGTATCATTCAATTTCGGTGGTTTCACCGGGATACTTGTTTCGCTCTTTATTATCGGGCTGGGGTTTTCATTGCAACAAACTTCTGCAAATCCCTTTGCCATTGCCCTGGGCGACCCCTCTACGGGATCGCACCGGCTTAACCTTACAGGCGGCGTTAATTCATTTGGTACTACTATAGGACCTATTGTGGTAGCCCTCGCCCTTTTCGGAAAAGCTGCGGCATCCGAAAAAGATATTGAGAATGCTTCTATAACATCCATGAACGGGCTATACATAGTGGTGGGCATATTATTCCTGTTATCCGCTTTATTGTTTAGAGCCAGCAAAAAGCTTCCTAATGTAAAGGAAGAAGACAGTTTTGAGCACGCTCCTAAAGCCATGTGGCTGCTCATTAGCATTACCATTGTTATGGCAGTGGTATTCGGGATAATATTTGCAAGCTACCGCGGCTTAGCTGCAAACGAAAGCCTGAGCCATGAAATGAGCGTACGCAACATGTGGTTACTGGTAGGAGGACTTATATTTATGGTTGTCAGCTTCTTTGGCGCAAACGCAAGCGCTCAGAAAAATGCAGCAGGCTGGGGAGCCATGAAATACCCCCAGCTGGTATTAGGTATGCTTGCGATATTTATGTATGTAGGAGTAGAGGTCACCATACAAAGCAATCTCGGGGAATTGCTCAAACATCCTGACTTTGGAGGATATTCTGAAAAAGGGCTCGCTCCTTTTATTTCAATGTATTGGGGAAGCCTGATGATTGGCCGCTGGACAGGAGCCATCACAGTATTCAACCCTACAAAGCAAATGCGTACGCTCTTATGGATTTTGGTTCCTTACATAGCGTTTGGTGTGGTGATAGCAGCCAATTATATTGCCGGTAACGATTTTACTCCGCTGTACGCGTATGCTGCTGTTATCGTGGTACAGATCGCAGGTTTCTTCATTGGCAAGGAAAAGCCTACCGAAACGCTGATGACATTTGGCGGGCTTGGCGTAATTGCGATGCTCATAGGGTTATTTACTACAGGACAAACGGCTACCTACGCATTTCTAAGCGGCGGACTGTTCTGTTCTATCATGTGGCCCAGCATTTTTTCACTGGCTATTGCCGGGCTGGGTAAATATACGGCGCAGGGATCTGCTTTCCTGATAATGATGATACTCGGGGGCGCTATCATCCCACCCCTGCAGGGTAAGCTGGCGGATCTTCCCGCCATAGGCATTCATCATTCCTATATTATCCCGGTTATTTGTTTTACTTATCTTGCGTTTTATGCATTCCGGGTAAAATCGGTGCTGAAATCGCAGGGCATTGATTTCAGCGCTTTGGAAAGCGGCGGCGGACACTAAAGCGACAAGTTATTTATTCAACAAAAAATATAACAACCAACCAATCAGAATAGTATGAAGCAGCAGTATGCAGTAGGTATTGATATCGGGGGAACAAACACCGTTTTTGGAATTGTTGACCACAGGGGAGACACCTTATACAGGGGCGCAATATCCAGCAGGAAACATACAAAAATTGAGGACTATATTGACGAGCTGTACGCAGCGCTTGAGCCTGCAATTACACAGGTAGGAGGCATAGACAGCATCAAAGGCATCGGCATCGGGGCGCCTAACGGCAATTATTACAGCGGCACCATAGAATATGCACCCAATCTTATATGGAAAGGGATCATTCCGCTGGCAAAGCTCATTACCGATAAGTTTGGTGTGCCCGCCGCGCTTACCAATGACGCCAATGCAGCGGCCGTAGGCGAAATGATGTATGGCGCCGCCAAGGGAATGAAAGATTTTATTATGATCACGCTGGGTACCGGCGTAGGCAGCGGCATCGTTGCCAACGGTCATCTCATATATGGGCATGATGGCTTTGCAGGCGAGTTAGGACATACTACTATTATTCCCAATGGCAGGCTTCATCCCGGCACAGGCATGAAGGGATCGCTGGAAAGCTACGCATCTGCCACAGGAGTGGCCAATACGGCCCGTGAATTCCTCGACCAGCGGCAGGAAGACAGCCTCCTCCGCAATTATCCTTATGATGAAATTGATTCAAGAATAGTATACGACTGTGCCATGCAGGGCGATACTATAGCCAGGGAAGTATATGAGTATACAGGAGCTATCCTGGGTCTGGCCCTGGCCAACTTTGTAATGTTTTCCTCCCCGGAAGCCGTTATCCTGTTTGGCGGCATGACAAAGGCGGGCGACCTGATATTGAAACCTACCAGGGAGCATATGGAAAAAAACCTGCTCCCTATCTTTCAGCATAAAGTAAAGCTGATCTTCAGTGAACTAAAAGAAGCTGATGCCGCTATACTTGGTGCAAGCGCATTGGTGTGGGAAATCAAAACGGAAGCGGCAAGATAACAGGAATCAGCGACGGAGAGACAATAGCGCCCGGATATGGGATAATCCCTTTTCGTTGTATTTGAGTTTTCGGCTGGCGAAAACGCCTTCTCATCATGAATGACCAGGATCAATAATATCGTAATTTTTATTTCTTTACTGCTGGTATCCCAAAACCTGCTGCGGGATTTACAACTGGAAGAGCAAAGAGTGGGAGATCTGCGTAACAGGATCGTTGGCGCCCGCCTGCAAAAAGATGGCATCTCACCTTATTTTTATAAATGGAAGAAAGGAGAAAGCGTACGCTATTATGATCCGCTGAATGAAGACGGATGGAAGGTGTCAGCATGCACTGCAAGCCCTTTTTTTCATACTTTATTGTGCCCTGTAACAGAACTGCCTTATACTGCCGCTTCCAGGTTGTGGGTATTTGTCTTATATACGCTACTCATTGCTACAACGATACTGGCCATGCTGCTCTGTAAAAAGGCAGCTCTTCCCATCGCCTGCTTTATTTGCGTTTCTTTTACCTTCACCGAAACCTGGCTCGACACGATTGTAACAAAACAGAGCTATCTTTTTATCCCTTTTTTTGCCATGCTGGTTTACTTTTTTATAAAAAAAGGCAGCACAGATAAATGGCTATACATACCCGCAGGAATGTTTTCGATTTTTCTATTCCTTACAAGGCCTACTACAATTTTCTTTTTTCTCCCTTTGATCTTTATTCATAAAAAATATAACGCTTCCAATAAATTGTTCTTCTTTTTGCCTGTGTTATTAGGACTGATAATAACATTATCCACCAGTCAATCAGTCCTTTGGCGTGATTATTTTAAAAGCGTCAATGAACATATTAAAATCCACCAGGGGCTTAACCCTGCACCCCAATTAAATGACAAGGGAGATTTTTCAGAAATAGAAGGTTTTAAGACAGAAGGATATCGCAACAACGTAACAAGAAAGTACAAAGCTTATGTGGAATACAGCAACTTTTTTGTAATAATCAATCTTATTTCCGGTTATAAGATCTCTCCCCGCCTGCTGTCTTTATGTTGTGCGGCAGTCATGCTTACCTGCACTGTTTTATTTTATCGTATACAAAAGAAGAAAGCTGTGGAGATTTCACCGGAGGCGGTTTTACTCCTGGGATACTGCCTTTATATGATCTCTGATCTTGGAGCACCCATTTACCGGGGACATTATAATGCTGTTCAATGGCTGTTTCCGTTATTGCTGGTTCCTGCTACTTTTCAGGCAAGATACCTGTGGCTTTACCTGTTGATGTTAGCTGCACTGTTACTGAATATTCATTATAAGCCTTTTTTACCCATGCAACATGCTTTGGCTGAATACATATGGTTAGCATCTTTCCTGGTGTATGCATTCATCTACAGGGAGAACGCAACAATGCACGGGCCGCCGGTGCAACGCGGGATCTTCCGGCTCTGATACCGCGTACCCCGGGACTTTTATATCAGGCAAAAATTATGAAGACAGAACTGCTCACACCACTGCGTTCGGAATGTCTGTTTTATTTCGTTTTTTTGCATTACATTCAACAAACGCTTACAATGAAAAGATCATTATCAATAGCCCTTATTGGCGCAGCTATATTATTCAGCGCCTGCCAAAGCGCTAAAACTACAGATGCCGGCGCAGAGAACACAACCCCGGATACCAGCAGCATAACAGGCAGGAAATGGAGGCTTACCGAGCTTTACGGTAAACCGGTAGCTGCAACAATTAATGGCAAAATGCCATTTATATTGTTGCAGGATACAAACAGCCGCTATTCGGCCTCAGCAGGCTGCAATGGATTGGGCGGCAGCTTTACGCTTTCCGGTAACGGCAGGATAAAATTTTCCCAGGGGATGTCAACCATGATGGCCTGCGAAAATATGGAGGTTGAAACGGAGTTCAAAAAAGTGCTGGAGCAAACCGACAATTATACTGTCAATGGAAATACCCTTTCATTCAACAAAGCCCGGATGGCGCCTCTCGCACGCTTTCAGGAAGACAAAAATTGAGATGAATAAAAAAGCGAGCCTGTATTTCATTTTGCTTTTAAGCAGTCTTTACGGTGTCGCACAGCAAAAGCGCCTGAATATAGTATTCATACTTTCAGACGACCAGGCCTATAATACCATCCATGCGCTCGGTAATAAGCAAATCCTTACCCCCAACCTTGATTATCTCGTACATCACGGCACAACCTTTACCAGGGCGCACATCATGGGCGGAAGGCAGGGCGCCATCTGTGCGCCAAGCCGGGCAATGACACTGACCGGCACTTATGCCAACCACCTGACAAGCGACGGGTATAACATCCCGGAATCAACCCCTACCCTGCCGGAAATACTGCGGCAGCACGGATACATTACTTTTGAAACGGGCAAATGGCACAGCGATAAAAAATCTTTTAACCGGTCTTTCTGCAGCGGGGAAAATATTTTTTTTGGAGGGATGCACGCTCCCGATGCAGGCGGGCATTTTGCTCCCAGGCTCTATCATTATGACAGTTCCGGCGCATATCCCGACAACAAAGCCTGGACAGGAAGCCAGTTCTCCAGTATTTACTATTGCGATGCGGCAGTAAATTTTATCCGTGAGTACAACAACGAGACCCAGCCGTTCTTTTTATATGTTCCCTTTACTTCTCCGCACGATCCCCGCACTCCTCCTGCGGAATTTATGGCAATGTATAATGCCGATACGATCGCTTTACCGCCAGCTTATTTACCCAATCCGAAATTCGATAACGGAGAACTGAATATCAGGGATGAGCTGTTGTTGCCTTACCCGCGGGAGAAAAAGGCGATAAAGGAAGAGGTCGCAAAATATTACGCGATGATTACGGAAATGGATAGCCGCGTAGGAAAGATCATTACCGCATTAAAGGAGAAAGACCTTTTTGATAATACACTCATTGTTTTTGCCGGTGATAACGGTTTGTCTGTTGGTAATCACGGTTTGCTGGGAAAGCAAAACCTTTATGATAACAGTGTGCGTGTTCCGCTTATCTTTTGCGGACCTTCTGTACCTGCAGGTAAACGCTCTGAGGCGCTGGTATATCTGCCTGATATCACTCCTACGGTGCTGGCTTATACCGGTACGCCCAAAGAGGCATCAGTAGTGAGTGAAAACCTGGAGCCGCTAATAAGCGGGCGAAAGAATGAGCTGCGCAAAGCAGTATATTACCTGTACCGTGATTTTCAGCGCGGCGTAAGAACAGAGGATAACTGGAAATTGATTGTATACAGGGTAAAAGGAAAAACGCGCATAGAGCTGTTTGACCTGAATAAAGATCCCTATGAGCGCAACGACCTGTCGGACAACCAGAAGTACAACAACAAAGTAAAAGAGCTTAAAAAATTGTTGCTGCTGCAAATGAAAGCTTATGATGATAACCTGGGCGAAAATGATTTATTCTGATAAAGAATATCCCTGCACATATGCTCATTAGTACTATGTCAGGAATAATTTTTCGTATTTCTTTGTGAGACGTGCCTACCGTTTCATGTTTGACATGACGCTAAGTGCATATTCCTGCATTCTGTTACAACAAAAGAGGAAATAGCCATTAATACAAATAAATACATTAAGATCCATTCGTGCATCCGTGGCGTACTTTGCAGGCTCTATTTAACCGGCTCATTGAAAATTGCTTTAGCTTCAGCATCATTATATTTTTCTATCAAACCAAGCAACTGTTTTTTAAGCGATGGCGCCAGCCGCCTGCCCTCTTTTGTATCATAAATATTTTTCAGCTCACGCGGGTCCTTCTTCAGGTCAAACAACTCCCAGCTTTCCACCCTTTTATAAAAACGGATCAGCTTATATCGTTCTGTTTTGATACCAAAGTGAGGAGATACGGAGTGCTCCCCGTTTTCGTAATAATGATAATACATCGCATTACGGCTGGTATACTTATCATGTTTTAATAAAGGCAGGAAAGATTGCCCCTGCATATCTGCCGGAATTTTTACGCCTCCCGCCTGCAGCAATGTGGGGGCCAGGTCAATATTCATAATAAAGGCATTGATACTGGCCCCGGGTTTTACTACTCCGGGATAACGTATCACCATCGGTGTCCTGAACGATTCTTCGTACATAAATCTTTTATCAAACCAACCATGTTCTCCCATATAAAAACCCTGATCGGAAAGATAAATGACGATCGTATTTTGAGTAAGCTGGTTTTTATCAAGATAGTCCAGGATCCTGCCGATATTCCTGTCGAGCGATGCGGCGGTAGCCAGGTAATCCCTCATATACCGCTGGTATTTCCATTCCGTAAGCGCATTGCCCGTTAAATTTTTCGCCTTAAAATCTGCGTTTATCCGGGAATAATAAGCCAAAAACCTTTTCTTCTGTTCAGGATTCATTCTTCTTATCGTTCCTTCCTTATCGGCATCTGCCGGGTCTTCAAACACTTTGAGGTCATACCTCATCAGCATGGTTTTAGAGATAGTCATGTCCTGCACTGCAGCAGCTTTCCGGGTATCATAATTATCATAAAAATCAACCGGTAATGGAAAGGTACTGTCTTCAAACATCCCCAGATCGGGCAGGTCGGGCATCCAGGTACGGTGCGTGGCTTTATGACCGATCACCAGGCAAAAAGGCTTGCTTTTATCACGATGGTCCAGCCAGTCTTCAGATATATCCGTTATAATATTGCTTACATACCCGGTATATTGTGTCTTTTTATTTCCGGTTTCAATAAAATCAGGATTGTAATAGCTGCCCTGCGCGGGAAGTATCTTATAATAGTCCAGCCCCTGCGGTGTATTGTCCCCAAGATGCATTTTTCCTATCCATGCAGTCAGATACCCGGAAGCCTGCAGGTCTTTGACAAAAATATCCTGGTTGAAATTGAAGTTTGAGTTTTCATTATCCTTAAATCCATTTACATGACTATATCTGCCTGTTAATATTGATGCACGGCTGGGACCACAGATAGAATTCGTTACATACGCCCTGTTGAAAATAGCTCCTTCGTGCGCTATCCTGTCAATGGAAGGTGTTTTTGTAAAGGTGCTTCCATAAGCGCTGATGGTCTGATAAGCGTGATCATCAGAAATGATGACTAAAATATTAGGGCGGTCCTGCGCATAAGCAACAATAGTTGTGATAAGAAAAAAGAATAAGCTGCCTGCCCGTTTACACATTTTCATACTTTTATTTTTTTTACGTTCTGCTATGATCACTAAAATTAAGACCACAAGCAAAAAATTAAAAGACAGCTTATTGAAACCGGCATTGAATTTAATGAAAAAACTTCTCATGATACAAATCCCGCATTATGCAGGTCTGTAGCTTTCCAACACAGTCCGGATCTATCGTTTTTGCTTTATCAGCTGATCAACCGAATATTTTCCACTGCCCGCGATGAAAAACACAAAATATCCTGCCAGGTAAAGCAGGGGCAGCTCCATTTTAGCAAAGCCTTCGGCGGCATGAATAGAAAAGGCAGCAACAAGCATTGTAATGATCAAGGGTATGCTGGCCAGCCTGGTGCCCAAACCAACAAGGATCAGCAGGGAACATACTACTTCAGCAAAAACGGCAAGCGCCAGCGAGAGTCCGGCACTCATACCAAGAGCTGCAGGAAACTGTAAAGCGCCGTCCGAAAACAGCATTTGCATTTTGGGGAGTCCGTGCGACAGCATCAGCGCTGCGATCAAAGCCCTTCCGGTCAATAAAGCAATGTCGGAGTTCAAATATTTCGTGTTTGCGACAAAAAGTTTTTTCATTATCATATTTTAGGCAAAATTACTATTGCCACTCCCTGCCGGACGTTGCTTCCGGGCAAGAAAAAGCATTGACTTTCGTCAATGCTCACTAATTTGCAGACAACTACACCTGAATATTATGTTCAGCGCAAATACCTGGTATTAGCCTTTCCTGTGTGGGGCACCTTTGGGCTTAAAAGCTTTAAATTCTTCCTTGCTGATATAGCCATCGGAATTTGTATCAATCTCACTAAAATGATCTTTGATCATTTTATGTTCAGACTTATCCGCTTCATCTTTACTTATCTTTCCATCTCCGTCTGTATCCAGTTTTTTAAACAATTCCTCGGGATCGCGTTTAGGCGGATCTTTTTTTTCCTGTGCATAAGAAGAAACAGCAGCAAAGCAGGTAACCAGCATGCAGATAAAAATGCTTCTTTTGATCATAAAATAAATATTAAAATGATGAATAATTTTTTGAGGGAAGAGACTTGTTATACCACCTGTGTAGCCATCAACATCATAAGATATGAGTTTGATACAGCAAATTTACCGCGACAGTTTGCAGTGAAACTCTAAAATAGGTGAACACCTGTTATCCGTCGGTGAACCGCAAAATAATAATAAGAAACTAACGTCAATAAATATGGAAGTAATCACTGGCGAAATTCATTAACAAAAATTAACAGTGTGGCAATAAACCAATTGCAGCACAAAAGCATCTGACAAAATATAAAATGAAGCATTATGACAAAAAGTAAGTTACTCAGAACGATGTTTATGTTCATTATAGCTGCAGGCTCATTGAATGTGTCGGCACAGAACAGGAACAGGGGGCAATCTAACAGCAGACCGGAAGTGAGATCAGAGCGGCAACCTGCTGCTCCCCAAAATGACAACAGGAGAAATATCGGCACTATCAGCAGGGATAATGCACAGTTCAAAAAAGAAAAAATAAAAGTAGTCGCCACAAGGCAAAGGCCGACCGGCGCTGAACGTGTTGTGTATAACAACCGTAACTACGATTATAATAACGGCAGGTTTTATATTGAAAATAACGGCAGGTACATCCAGGCTCGCCCTCCAAGAGGCATGCATATCAGGACTTTGCCTCCCAACTACCAGAGGATTAACTTTGGAAATACGCTTTATTATTTCTTTGAAGGAGTGTTCTACTTTGACCGCAATGGTTATTACGAAGTAGTGAACCCGGAGATAGGAACAATAGTTGACGCGCTGCCTGCAGATTATGAAAAAGTAGTGTACAACGGGTATACCTATTACGAATACGACGGGGTACTTTATGACAGGGTAAACACCTCTCACGGAAGAGCATACCAGGTTGTTGGATTTATAGAATAACAATATCGATCTTTCAGGCAAAAATTAAAACAGGCTGTGATCCTATCAACAGCCTGTTTTAATTTTAATGCCTGATGTTCCTTACAGCCAGGCGGATAGTCCATAGCCGAAAGCTCACAGCCAGGTCTACACAACATACCATTGCCCTTTATCATCTTTGCTGTAGCTCAAACCGTTGCTCATTTCATATACCGGGCGTCCGTTTTTTTCACTTAGGTAATTTCTTTTTTCATATATACGCACGCCATTGTTTTCCCTGGTGAGGTACACCAGCAGGGCCGGCAACCCCGGCGCCACCTCGTGCAACCATTGTTCATCGCTTTCTCTTACAAATGCCGAACTCATAACAATGTCTTTTATGAATTTGGGAAGTGGTATGCAGCACGACTGCTTTTCATTAAAACTCCCGATAATCGCCAGCTAAATATTGGTTCGCTTTCTCTTCTTTAAATTTCGCGGTTACTGCATCCCAGTGCAGCGTCTCCCCGGGGAAGCGTCCGGCGATGGTTCCCAACAAAATGGTCTCGGTCAATCTCGCAGCATAATCAAAGGGAGCCGTAGTGGTAGCCTTCCCCAAACAGGCATCCACAAACTGATGGTAATGTTTAGGTCCTTCCCGGTCATAATCCCGGATGGGTTCACCCAGGTTGTGTTCTTTTGAAACCTTAGCGATTTCTTTGGAAATGTCCACGTACTTACCCTTTCTGATTTTCCTTGGGAGTTGCATAAAGTGAGGCAATAATAATCTGCCTTCTTCCCCAACAAACATGGCTCCCTGCTCCGGCAATTCATTTCCGGCGGCTACTCCGGCATCTAATGATATCTTGTCCCTGGCACCTGCATCCTGTGTCTTTTTGTCCTTCTTCATCTCCATGCCGGGCAATATCAGGTCTTCGGACATGCGGGGAGCGCCCTCGCCATCATACCAGATCCACTTTAAGGAGCCGGCCGTGTATTGGGTACCCGGAAACTCATAAGTAACGATGTTGTGCTCCGGAAAACCAAATCCATTGGATGGTCTGCATTCGGTGGTGATTGTTCGCGGCACATCCAATTTCAAAGCATTATACGGGGTATCGAAAATATGAACTCCCATATCGCCCAGGGTGCCACAACCATAATCCATGAGTTTTCTCCAGTTAGCGGGATGGTACATGCCTTTTTTATAAGGTCGTTTTTTTGATGTGCCCAGCCAAAGGTTCCAATCAAGTTGTTCCGGAACGGGGTCTTCTCCCTCAGGCAATGGACCATCGTACCCCCAATTTTTGGGAGACCATGCATGTACAGTATGCACTTTACCAATAATACCGGACTGAATCAAAAGTGTGGCCAGCTTGTAATCGTAAAAAGAGTGTACCTGGATACCCATTTGTGTGACCAGTCCTTTTTCAGCAGCCAGTTTTTTCATTTTCCTGGATTCGGACACATAGTGCGTCAACGGTTTTTGACAGTACACAGGCTTATTCATATTCATGGCCGTCAGGGAAGCCGGTGCATGAGTGTGGTCAGGCGTGGAAACAATAACGGCATCTATTTCATTACCCATTTCCTTCAACATTGCCCGGTAATCAAAAAATATCCGTGCTCCCGGATGCATTTTGTGGGCCACGGAAAGGTTTATGGCATCCACATCGCATAGTGCAACCACTTCTACCGCGGAGTGGGACGAAATGGCTTTCAAATCCGCCATTCCCATGCCGCCCACGCCAATATGGGCCGTTCTCAGCTTTTCTTTTAGGTTTGCCCCTTTCAAAAAGGAAGGCACCAATATCATTCCCAGTGCCCCCGCAACGCTGTTTTTGATAAATTCTCTTTTGTTCATGATCTAAAGCTTACCGTTTTATCGTTTTTTTATTTTTATGTTTCTGAACCATATAGGACTCGCATGATCCTGTAAAGCAATATAGCCTTTCCTGAATTTTCCGTAATCGGGACTGTTTTTCCACTTGTCGGAATTTTTCTTTGCGTACCAGGCGTCATCCCAGGGAACAAAAGATAATATCATTTTACCATTGAGCCAATGCTCCACTTTCTCTGGGGTAAATACGATTTTCGAACTGTTCCATTCTCCCACGGGATACAAAGTCTTTCCCGGATCGGGCGGGTGCATAGCATAGTCGGCCCCGGTTTGTTGCAAAGGCTTAAGTTCTTCAGGATGATCTGTGTACCCCAAACTGGTATTGTAGGCCGTCAGATCATGGATACTGGCATAGTTTTCATCATCAATCAATTGATATTCCGGAGCTACAAAGGGAGGTCCGTCGTACCCTTCTTTTACGTGATAAAAAATACCGCTGTTCCCCCCTTTGGGCAGCTTCCATTCCAGGTACAGTTCAAAGTTTTCGAATTCTTCGGCTCCGTATAGAATGTCCTTGCCGCCGGTATAATTCTGTTCCAGTCCAAGCTTAGTATCAAAAGTCAGGGTACTGTCCTTTATGGTCCATCCGGGAGGTAGGGAATCCATATTGTATCCCCGCCATCCTTTAAGACTGGTACCATCAAAAAGATAAGTCCATCCGGAGTTGTCCTCCCTGGTTCCGGTAGTTGTGCTTTCTTCTTTTTTGTTGGATTGGTTATTACAAGATGCAATGATCAAAAGTAAAACAGCAAGCTTAAAAAGACACTGCAGATAACCAGGTTTAGTTTTAACATTCATTTTTATTGGTAATTGGTTTTGCTAATGCTATGCTTCTGCACGGATCAAAAGGCATAGCGGTTAAAGCTTCAATGATAACACTTTTTTCTTTAAAACATATTTTTTATATACCGGCATTATTAAAAAACTCAACTATTTTTCAACCGCTTCAGGGTGCTGCTCAGCAAGGTTATGTTCCTCGCCAATATCTGTTTCCAAATCATAAAGGGGCACCAGAAATTCCCCGCCTGGTGCAGGTTTGGTGGCATTGCCTTGTGCCAGGCCGGACCTGCGGCTTGCTTTAACTTATCTTAGTTTCTTAAACCAACAAGGTACAAATAACACAGCCATGAACTTACATGCAGCACCCGGCGCAACATAATTCTCACAGCGAAAAGCGCCCCACCATTACCACCGCAATAGCCATAGATACCGTATGGGAAAGAGAAACCTGGATCTTTTCCGGTGTCAGCTCACTCAACGTAGCAGCAGTGGCGCCGAGCAGGCGTATATGTGGCTTACCGGATACTTCATTGTATATTTCGATCTCGTTGAAGGAAGTGCCGTTTTTCCAGCCCGTACCTATGGCTTTGAAGAACGCTTCCTTGGCGGCAAACCGGGCGGCGTAATGTTCATATTTGTGTGTCTTTGCTTCGCAGTAAGCTATTTCGAGGGGAGAAAAAACCATTTCCCGGAACCCCTGCTCCTTGCCGAGGGAGGCAGCGATCCGGTCTACTTCTACAATATCTGTCCCGATACCTGCCGTCATATCACTCCGGTTTCTTTTTTATTTCGCTGATCTGCTTTTTAATATATTCTTCTTCATTTACCGTCGCTATCTCTTTAGTGAGCGCCCGCTCGTAATACTTTACTGCTTTCGCAGGCTGATTGTGCCTGTAGCAGTAGTCGCCGGCCAAAACATAAGCATGATAAAACTGCGGGTTGCTGGCAACAAGACTGTCTGGGTCAATAACCTCTCCGTCAGCTATCCTGCGCTTATACTCACGGAATTTTTCAAACTGCTGAAACTGTGCTGTAAGCAGGAAGCTGTCCGGGGGTATGGTGAGCGTGCTGTCATACAGCTCGCGGTTTTCACTAAGCCCACGCAGTGCAAAAATGCTGTGAAGATCATAGGCTACGAACTCACCCAGTTGCCAGGGAGTAGTAGACACCCATACCAGCAGCTTCTTCGGCTCAAAAATAATGGCATGATGAGCGATGAGCTGGTTCATGGCTTTTTCATTGCCCAACCCGATATCCGTATCGTGCAACCCTTTCCGGTCGCGGAGTATTGCTGCCGTTTTCTGTACCGTGTTCTTCCCGTTTTCCTGCATCAATTCCTGCAAACGTTCATAGCGGTATGCGGAAGCGCTTTTTTTCACTTGCTCTATATTAGGCTCCGACCCGGCTAATAACTCCCCCTGGAAATGATTGGAGCACATGATATGATCCGACTGCGGATCGTATACATCAAGCGTATCCGGTGTTTTCTCAATGATCACGGCTTTATTATCCGCCGCAGATCCTACAAGGAATGACTCAGACACAAACATCGTCCGCTTGTGGGCGATTGCCACAGCCTCTTTTATATTGCCTGCATATTGCAATATTTCCCGTGCCACCAGCGAAACCGGTGTAGCCGACCCGGAAGGGATGCTGCTCTTTGCGGCGTTTATGGTCACTGTCAGCCCTTTCTCATTCATGCCGGATACCACGCCTATAAAGCCTCCCCAGGTCACGCTCATGAATTTATATCCGTCGGCCGGGCTTTCAAATGAAACGATCTTATTCTTTGCAAAATCATCGCCCACATAAAAATCAAAGTTCCTCCCTATGATCATATCGCTGTCCTGTGAAGCGTTGTTCCAGGTACCAAAGGAAGTGCAGCCCACCAGCGCCATGTTCTGCAATGCATGGCCGATATCATGGGCGGCATGATAATTTAAAATGCGCTGGTAATTCGTGCCGATATAATTGTATTGATCAGACGCTGAAGCTGAAATGCCGTATATCTCTTCCTTATACTCTTCAGTAATGTTTTTATCAAGATCACGGTTAAACCATCCTATCACATACTTGAGAAAATGCAGGTAAGCCTTTGAAGGGATCATTTTATTGATCTGTGCATTGAAATAATCCTCCTGGCTGGTCACCAGCTCTTTTGAAAGCTTACCGTTCGCCACGCCCCGCTCAAACGGCCGGCCTTCCGTATACATTTCATACAGCCCCGACCTGCTTTTCCTGAACCAGCTATTGCCGATAGTATAAAAATTATGACCATGATCTGATCTCTGCCAATCCAGACTTTGCGTATCTGCTATCTGCGGCGGATCGGTCCTGCTTACATACACTATATAGCCAAAGCCGCATAATAATACTATTACCAGGAACGCCACTATATACAGCAGCCATTTAAATATTTTCTTAACCCTGCGCATTTTTTATTTTTTCTACAATGTCTTCACTTCCGAGGAGCGTGATACAGGTGAGCAGACCGCTGATCGTTGAACCGAGCACACCATGTATATTGATATTCTGACCGGTAAGGTACAGGTTTTGCACTTTGGTCCGGGGCGAAATAAAAGTTTTCATAGGGTTTTTATGATCTTTTGCTATACCATACAAAGAACCGTCATAATTCCCGATATAATCGCGGTAAGATAAAGGGGTGGAAACAGTATAAGAAGCTATACAGCTTTTTAAGCCGGGAAAGCGCTCTTCTACTGCATCAATCACTATACCGGCTTTATAGCGTTTGAAGGCTTCATAGCTCTCACCACGGTCATGCTCATGCGAAACGGTATTAAAAGTATCCTGCCAGGGGGCAACCTCCTCATAGCGCATATAGGTGAATATCGTCATTGCCTGCGCATACTCTTCTGTTTGGGATGCAGGAGGAAAAAACACGGCATAGCCCAGCGGCCAGTTATCTTCGGTGTATTCCGTAAGGTTCCATATCTCTCCTTCCCTGTGATAATAGTAATTATGTTTCCTGTACCTGAAGCAATCCTTTTTTAAAACAATATGTACCAGGAAAGAAGAAATAGTGTGCGGCAGGCTCCTGAGACGGCGGCGGTATACCTTTCTTATGACTTCCGTATCCGTCATCTCCAGCGTTTTGGAAGGATGGATATTGGAGATAAATTTTTCCGCATAAAATCTTCTGCCATCAGCCGTTTCCGCATACAGGGCGCGGTCGCCTTCCGCATGTATTTTCTGTACATCGCAATGCCGCAGCAGCTCTCCCCCGCAGGCTCTTATATTAGCCGCCAGTATCTTGCCGATCTGTGAACCGCCGTTAATGCATTTCCAGGCACTTTCAATATAACTGTTAAGGATAAGCGCATGCACATAAAACGGGGTTTCATAAGGTATGCCGACGTACAATGCATTATTGCCTACCAGCACCGCCTGCAGCTTTGTATTATCCGTGAGCGACTCGATCACGGTACGGGTATCCTCTGTAAGCACTTCCGCTTTCTCCTCGTACAGGCCTTTTGTCCGGAGATTGTACAGGGGAAATTTTGAGCAGGTATCTTTTACTTTTTCACAATAGCTTCTTATGGCAGTTTCTTCCCCCGGGAAGTCTTTAAGCAATTGCTGTACAAAATTTTCGTAGCCCTGGGCCAGCCGGTATTCATGCCTGTCTTTCCCGACAATGATCCTGTCGAAGCCATCCATATCCATCCGCTGCAGCCTCAGCTTATCCATTATCCCTAAGTAATTAAATATCTGGTAGAGGTTCTGTCCTTTATCCAGCCCGCCGATATAATGCACTCCCGAATCAAAAATGGTCTTGTCTCTTGAAAAAGTCTGGAGGCTTCCTCCTATCTGCTTGTTTTTCTCCAGCACGCATACTTTATAGCCCTCCCTGCAGAGCAGGTTGCCGCAGATAAGGCCGCCGATACCGCTGCCGATGATCACTATATCATATTTTGCTGCTGTCATTGCACTTCTTTCTTAATACAAAGATCACATTTGAAGTATATTTTGTTTCATCAATTTCCCTGCAGTCCATATTGTTGTCGGCAGCTACTTTCCGGATCATGCTGCCGGTCAAAAAAGAAAGCCCGGCAGCGGCAGTTTTATTGAACCCGAAAACTTTAGTGGAGAAAAACTCCGTCAGCTTTGTACCCCCGTGCTTTTCTTTTTCACTGTCGCCATCACGGATAATAAGTATTCCTCCCGGATGTAAGCTGTGAATGGCTTTTTGTAAAACGATATGTTGTTCATCTTCCGGCAGGTAATGCAGCATATCGGCCATAATAATGCCATCGTATTTATCAAAATTGAACCGGAGGATATCCGCATACATAAAATGAATGCCGGCGTCTTTGCTGAAGCAATGATTTGCCACTGTTGTCTTTTCTTCGTCATAATCTATACCTGTGAGCTCACGCCCCGGCGCTGCAAAATGCAGCATGTACGACATAAAACCATAACCGCAGCCGGCATCCAGGAACCTGCCCTCCAAAGGCAACAGCTCATGAAATACCAGGTAATCTTTTTCAAGCCTCACTTTTACACGCATATACCATTCCAGCACGGGACCCTTGTAAATATAGTTGTAAAACAATTTTTCGCGATACCAGCCGGGCTGTTCCAGGGAAGCTTTCCATGCCGTAAATGTGCTGCGAAAATATTTCCCGATCTGCTTCGCCCGTTCCGTGTAGGTAGTACCATATAATGTGTCGGCCGCCGGTATCCTCGGCAAAAAATGTATATGGATATGCCCGTCTTTGAGCATCATATCTCCCTTGCTCAGCGCGTAGCCGGTACCGTGAAGCATCACCGGCAGTATATCAGCTTTGAGCCGCTCTGCAAGAAAAAACGCTCCTTTATGGAAACGTTTCATATTGCCGTCAGAAGAGCGGGTACCTTCGGGAAAGATCACAATAGAATAGCCCTGCTTCATTTTTTCGCTCATTTTTGCAATACCTGCTTCCGCACCTTCAGATACGGAAAAATAATCTGCCATACGGACCACCGCACCCGAGATTGGCGCTGATCTTACCCTGTCATTAGTGAGCACAATGATTTTAGGATGCAGCATCATCATTACAAAATTATCAAGCCCCGACTGGTGATTGCATATTATCACTGCAGGCTTTTTGAAATCTTCGCCCAACGGGTTAATAATGGTCTTCTTTACATTGCCCATAACATAGATCAGCGACTTTGAAAAGGCCGCAATAGCAACATGGTAAAGGTATTTCCCTTTCTCTTTATTAAAGGGATTACACTTCACAAGTACAAACCCGATAACAGCCAGTATTATGCTCCCGCCAATAAACCATACCTGCGAAAAAACGGTTTTAAGCAGCGACATAGCTGTCCAGGGATACAGGTCATTCTTCGTTCTGCGCGTGATGAGCAGCGAAAACAGCCAGGGTATAAAAACCTGCGCCATTACAACCACGCAGAGGATACCTACTACGGAGATAGCTGCAATAGAACGCAATGCAAGATGTTGGGCAAAGATCAGTACACCGAGCCCCGCAATAGTAGTGACGGCTGAAAGCAGGATGGAAGATTTGAACGAAGAAAGATTTTTGGTACCGGTGCGGTATTCCTGCAATAAGCCGTCCATTATAAAAATACTGTAGTCATCACCCAATCCGAAGATAAGTGTAGATACAATGATATTTATAATATTGAACTTAATGCCGAGTACTGCCATCAGTCCCAGTATCCAGATCCAGCTCAGCATCATGGGTAAAAAAGCAATAAGCGTCAGCTCGATCCTGCCATAAGTGATCCACAAAATAACAAACACCAGTATAGAAGTGATCAAAGCGATGCTGGTAAAGTCTGTATTGATCAGCGCTACAAATTTGCCGGTAAGATATTGCCGGTCCAATACGGTAATATCCGGCTTGCCGGCAAAGGCATTATATATTGTTTCTTTATGCTCCGGCGGAACTTTTACGAGTGTGACTACGGTAGCATGATCAGGGAACTCTGAAATATAGTCATCTAAAAAGGTGGTACGGAGCTGCCGTGCAGTGGCTGTATCAATTGCAGGAAAATTTTTGTTGAGCATGGCTGCAAAAGCATTGAAAGCAGTGGCGCTGTAGCCCAATACCCTACCCTTCTCCTGTAATGTTTTCAGCAGTGTTTCTTTTTTTGCTGCAGTCCAGTAGGTATTCCAACGGTCAATCCGCTTTTGCTGAAGCGAATCAGACATGATCAACGCAGAGACGCCGGAATATTTGCTGATGATATTGCTGTCTTTCAGCTTTTCAATTTCCGTATTCAGCTTTTCATTGTTGACAAGCGCCTGGTTGAGATTGCTCCCGTCCACTACAATATACACGGATTGCAAAGCGGCTTCATTGATACGGTTGAGTTTTTTTTCCGCCTCCTTCAGCCGTTCCGGCATATAATTCATATTGTTGAGGTTGGTCTCAAAACCTACATGCCCCGAAGCAACGATGAAAGCAATAGTGAGCAAAAGAATTGTGCCGATGATATACCTGTTGTGATCAGGGCGCCATGTTGCCAGCCGGTCTATCCAGGAATGCGATACTGCCCCAGCCTTATTTTTATTTTTGGAAGAAGTAATGAAATGCGGCAGGAAGATCAGCGACGATAAGGCGGCGCCGATCAGGCTGAAGCCGGCAAAAGTGCCGAGATCTTTCAGCATGTCGGATGCTGCAAAATTCAGGCAGAAAAAGCCGCCGATAGTGGTCAGGCTTCCCAGCGTTAACGGGAATGCAAGATCTGTAATTACTTTCCTGATATCCCCCGTATGGCGGTAATGATTGAAAACATGCAGTGAATAATTCACTGCAATGCCCAGGATCACTGAGCCGGTGCCTACTGCGATCACCGAGATGCTTCCCCGGATAAGATACACCATTGCCAGTGCAAAGAGTGCTCCCGTTACGACGGGGATCATGATCAGCACCGGAGCAGATGCGCGCCTGAAATAAAAGCCGATGAACAATATAAGGAACACAAGAGTGGCTCCCTGCGTAAACCAAGTATCTTTTCCCAACTGCCGTGCATTCCCGGCCGAAACGGCGGTAGCCCCGAAATAACGGGCATCAATATTCGAAAACCCAGAATCAGCTTTTGCCCGGATGATGCTGTCGAGACCGTTCAGGAACTGCTCATTCTTACCCGTATTGTTGGGAGGATATACAGGAGTAAGAAAAAGCATCAGTGTTTTGTGATCCCTGGTTACAATACAATTATCATACAGCTCAAAGTTTTCATCATATTGCAGTTGCTGCAGCTTTCTCAACGCTACAAAAGAAACACCAACAGGATCATTGCTGATCATATTTTTCAGGGCAAATCCTGCAGGAGAAGAAAGGGTCTGCAGGTTATGCTGAAGTGTCTGTTCAAGGGTTCCCGGTTGTATGAGACTGTCTATCTCATGATAATCTTTTTCGTTGAGGTAAACAGGAAGGTGCTCATTTACGATGTTAAAGAGCTCCATTGCCATGTCCTCATCCACCCTGTAGCTTATCTTCTTTACATAAGCTGCCAGCCTGTCTTTTATCTGCGCTACCAGCTCATCTGAAAAAAGGATAAGACTGTCGGGATCGGTGTGCAGGGTATCTTTTAGCGATACCATTACCACCAGTTTGTCCATAAACTTGGAATGCCGGAAAACTTCATTCAGCTTTTCAACCCCGGGGTCCCTGGGCAATATCCGCGAAATGTCTTCTTCAAATTTCAGTCGGGAAGCGAACAAAGCAGTGACCGCCAGCAACAGCACAAAGCTTATATACAGCAGCCATTTTCGTTGTTGAAAGAAATTGTATATGCCGGAAAAAAATTGCTCCATGAGGGGTTGAATTAAGCTACTGCACCCTGCTTTTTCCGGAACAGGGCGAGTATGGTCCAGGTAATCAGCCCGCCGGCCAGGGCGGCAATCACTGCAAGCGTTATGCTGCCGTAGAGGTATTGTTGAAAATTATGGTGGATGCTGTTAAAAGTAATACCGTAGGTAAAGGCAAGATCTTCGCCTTTTTCGCGCATCCATACAGCGCCTGTTTTATAACTCAGGTAAATGATCAGCGGGATCATCGGCGGTATGCTGATATGCGCCGCAAGAATGACCAGCGCCTTATTCAGCCGGAGCAATATGGAGAGGAAAATGGCGCTTACCAGTTGGAATCCCCATATTGGTACAATACCCATAAATACACCAAATGCCACTGAAAAAATTTTGACATGCTTCGGCTCATGGATGTTGATCAGGTGCTCTTTTATAAAGTTATCCCGTTTTTCCTTGATGAAAATACCGCGGAAAAAATTACGGGGCTTAATATAAAGTACGGCGATCAGTACCAGCATGGTGTTGAGCACGCTTATCCTGAAGAAGTCTTTAAAAGGTCTGAAATGGGATACTCTTTCACTTCCGGGCGCATAATACACTGATACAGGAGCCGAAAACACAGGAATATCTTTCCATGCAGCCCTTACCAGCACTTCTATTTCAAACTCATATTTTTTGGTAAAAAACCGCATCTCCTTCATCAGCGATATGGGATAAAGCCTGTAGCCGGATTGCGTATCGGGGAGCTTAATTCCCGTTTCCACCCTGAACCAGAAATTGGAAAAGCGGTTGCCGAAGCTGCTTTTACCCGGCACGGATTCCTGGTGCATATTACGAGCGCCTATGATCAGGGCGCCCGGAGACACTTTCAACTGTTCGAGAAAAATCGGGAGATCCTTTGCAAAATGCTGCCCGTCCGAATCAATGGTAATAGCATACTGATACCCGAGCGATAATGCTTTTACAAATCCCTGCCGGATAGCCCAGCCTTTACCCTGGTTGACAGGATAGCTTACTAATGCTATGCCGGGCAATTGCTCGAGTATCCCGGTAGTATCATCTGTGGAACCATCATTCACTACAATAATACTGGAAGTATATGCAGCCACATCTTCCACTACTTTCCGGAGCGTGCGGCTGTTATTATAGGTAGGGATAATAACACAAACACGGTGATCATTGAAAGCCTCCCTGAGCACATCTTTTTTCTCCATCAATAACTCGGAATTATACATTGCGGCAAAGATATTAAATAGACGGCGCTCAAAAAAGGAGCTGTATATTTTCGGGTACATTTCAGATTAGTCCCACAGGCGCGCCTGCAAAACAGGAGATATACCCGTTAGGTTTCTTTGTGGTCTTTGCCCGCCCGGATGATACCAGTCGGACGAGCGGAAAACTTTGTATTTCCTTTGTGGTTATTTTTTACCGCAAAGCACGCCAAGTATTACGCCCGCCTGAATGACTAGTCGGGCAGGCAAAGGGGCGCAAAGCCAGGTTAAAGGGTTATATATAATTTTCGCTGGTGGGGCTATCAGCTTTCAGTCATCAGCTATCAGCGCCCTGATACGCGTCTCACCGATTGGAACGTTGTGCATGAAGTAAAAAATTGAAATGCTCGCTGTTTTTCCCCGGCGCAGTAAAAAATTTCAAATGATTAGCTTTGTCAAAAAAAAGCAGTGAAGCAATTATTTCTGATCATCACAATACTTATACCGGGCGTAAACGCATTCACACAAAATAGTAATAGTAAAGCTATGTCGGGCAACCCTGTATTTAAGGGTTGGTATGCAGACCCGGAAGGCGCTATCTTCAATAAAACCTACTGGATATTTCCCACCTTTTCCGCGCCCTATGATCAACAGGTTTTTCTTGATGCATTTTCTTCGCCGGACCTGGTACAATGGACAAAACATTCCCGCATTGTGGATACTGCTGCCATACGCTGGGCCAAACGAGCCATGTGGGCGCCGGCAATTATTGAAAAGCAAAACAAATACTATTTATTCTTCAGCGCGAATGATATTCAAAACAATAATGAGAAAGGCGGCATTGGCGTGGCGGTCGCCAATAATCCCGGAGGACCATATAAAGATCATCTCGGTAAACCGTTAATTGATAAATTTTATAACGGCGCCCAGCCGATAGACCAGTTTGTTTTTAAAGATGCAGACGGGAAATACTACATTATTTACGGCGGATGGAAACACTGCAACATTGCAAAATTAAATGAAGACTTCACCGGCATTGTTCCTTACGAAGACGGAACAATGTTCAAAGAGATCACCCCCGGCGGCTATGTGGAGGGCCCATTGATGTTCATCCGGAACAGGAAATATTATTTCATGTGGTCTGAAGGCGGGTGGACAGGGCCAGATTACAGCGTAGCCTATGCTGTTGCGGATTCCCCTTTTGGTCCGTTTAAACGCATTGGTAAAATATTGCAGCAGGCCCCGGCAATTGCAACAGGCGCCGGTCATCACTCTGTTATAAAAGTCCCCGGTAAAGATGAATGGTATATTGTATATCACCGCCGCCCTCTTACAGAAACCGACCGCAATGCAAGAGAAACCTGTATTGACAGGATGTATTTTGATGATCATGGCCTTATTAAGCCTGTGGTCATCACAAAAGAAGGCGTTAAGAGACACCCCTTAAAATAATTATTTCCCGGTGACTATTGCCCTCCGAAAGTATAGCGGGCGGAGATACCGAAGTTGCCTGCATAAAAAGAATCATAGCTGTCAGGGCGGGAAAAGAAGATCGTTGGGCGGTAATCTGCGCCCACAACAAGAGGTATGGCAGGTATCTTCCATTCAACACCGCCTGTAGGATAGAATCCAAACCCGAGCCCGTTGACATCCCCGTTGCTTGCAAAATTGTGGTACCCGGTAAGCCCTCCGCCGATGAACCACCTTAACCCGTCTACCGGGATATTGAAATGATATTGATAACCTGCGGAAATTGAAACGGCAAAGGGATGATATTTGTCTGTTATAAGATTATTTGTAAAATATTTTGTCTTATTACCAATCCCTGCATTTAATTCAATAGCTCCTGCATCATTTAGAAATGTCTTGTATGACAAAGCAAATACATCGTAATAAGAATCAGGCGCTATACGTGCACCCATACTCTTTTTATAATCGTTTTGTGCAAAGAGGGTACCACATATTCCTGTAGCAATTAAGGTTAAGCAAAAAAGCTTCTTCATATACAAATATTTTGATTTGATGCGTCAAAGATATTGCTTCAGCAGTTCAATTGAGGATGCTCTTGCTTCATAGCATTATTTTTAGGGTGCAATTAACAAAAAGGGTGAGCTATCAGCCATGAGCTATGGGCTGATAGCTCACTTCATATATTTACCCGCAAATCAATCCCGGCAGAAAAAATTTATGTAGGTTTGAAATTTTTATGAATATTACATTAAAATCAGGGGAATTGAAAAGCTGGTGGTTGATAATTATGGTGTGCATGGCTAATCTCGTATATGGTCAGTCATCTGTTGCAAAATTTGACAGGGTTGCCTATTATGAGGTCATCGGCGGGACAGATCTGGAAGCCATGGAGAGCCAGATAGCGCTACTGGATAAAAGCAGTCTGAAAAACAAAGACGCTTTTACAGGAGCCCTGATGATGAAAAGAGCAGGGCTGCTGCACGGCGCTTCCCAAAAGCTAAAGGCATTTAAGGCCGGCAGGGTTAAACTGGATGCTGCCATAACCCGTGAAAGCGACAATGCAGAATTGAGATTTCTGAGGCTGATGATCCAGGAAAATGCACCCGGGATACTGGGGTATAATGATGACCTCGAAAAAGACAAAGATTTTATAATAGCTCATTTTAATAGTATCCCGGAGTCCACCCGGCAGGTGATCCGTGATTACAGCAGGCAATCGAAAACATTATCGCAGTCAGATTTTTAACCCAGGAGAAAGCATGACCAAAAAAGTTTTAGCCGTTTATTTTACCCAGTCCGGTCAGCTCGAAGATATTATTGACCGGTTTACGGCCCCTCTTACGGGCGATAATAATGTCGTTACAGAGAAACTTAGGATCTACCCCGAAAAAGACTTTCCCTTCCCATGGACATCCCCTGCTTTTTTTGATGCCATGCCGGAAAGCGTGGATGGCACACCCGCGCCATTAAAGCCTTTTGAACATAAAGAAGACAGGTATGATCTTATTATATTAGGTTACCAGCCCTGGTTTCTTTCGCCAAGCATCCCTGTAAGCTCATTATTGCAACACCCCGGCTTTCTGCCGCTGCTGAAAGATACGCCTGTGGTAACCATCAGCGGATGCCGCAATATGTGGATCAATGCGCAGGAAAAGATCAAAAAAAGACTGAAGGATGCAGGTGCCAGGCTGGTGGCTAATGTTGCGCTTGTAGATCAGCATAATAATTATGCAAGCCTGGTCACCATCCTGTACTGGATGATGACAGGCAAAAAAGACCGTAAATGGGGTATATTTCCCAAACCGGGCGTATCTGATGAAGACATTGCCGGCGCCGCAGTTTTTGGAGAAACCGTTAAACGGCATTTGCAGGAGGGCGACTGGGAAACCCTGCAGCCGCAACTGGCAGCGCAAAAAGCGGTGAATATTAAATACCCGCTGATGTTCATTGAAAGGAAAGCAGGAAAGATCTTTAAAATATGGTCGGGTATTATTCATAAAAAGAAAAACAGGAAGGCCTGGCTTGTTGCTTTCAAATATTATCTTTTGATCGCGCTTTGCGTGGCCGCGCCTGTCATCCTCCTTGTTGATGGCATTTTTTTCAAGCCTTTTCTCGGTAAAAGAATAAAAAAACAGAAAGCATATTATGCGGGGGTTGAACTTAAATAAGATCAGAGTTGCTTTAAAAAGGTAAACCATTATTTTTGCTGCCATATTGGACACTGAAAAACATTTATTTTTAAATTTCTATACAAGTAAATAATGTCATTGAAAGAAGTATACATAACAAGAACTTCAACTTTTTTTCCGAATAACCCTGTGTCAAATGACGAGATGGAGGAGTACCTGGGATATATTAATAATAAGCCCTCCAAATCCAAACGTATCGTATTACGCAACAATGGGATCACCAACCGGTATTATGCATTGGAGAAAGGCGGAAAAGTAACCCATACTAATGCGCAAATGACTGCGCTTGCCATTAAGCAGCTTTTTAATGGACATCCCGGAGACCTGGGCAAAATAGAATTGCTGTCATGCGGCACATCTTCGCCTGACCAGTTAATGCCTTCGCACGGGGTAATGGTGCATGGCTGGCTGCCCGAAACAAAAGCGATAGAAGTGGTATCTCCTTCAGGGGTATGCTGCGCAGGTATGCATGCGCTTAAGTACGCCTATATGGCAATCAAGACGGGGGATGTTAGCAATGCAGTTGCCACGGGGTCTGAGCGCATGTCGATATCTCTCCGCTCAGAGCAGTTTGAAGATGAAGTGCAGCAACTTATAGCGCTCGAAGAAAATCCTTATATCAGTTTTGAAAAGGAGTTTTTAAGATGGATGCTGTCTGACGGAGCTTCTGCTTTTTTGTTGAGCGACAAAAAAAATGAGGAGGGTATAAGCCTGAGGATTGAGTGGCTGGAAGGGGTTTCGTATGCACAGGAAATGGAAGCCTGCATGTATATGGGCAGCGAAAAGCAGGAAGACGGCACATTAAAAAGCTTCCATGAATATAGCCATCACGAGCTCAATGAGCATTCTATTTTAAGTATCAAGCAGGATGTGAAACTGCTGAGCGAGTATATAGTGCCATTGGGAGGCATCAAACTCAAGGAATTATTTGAGACCAAGGGAATAAAACCAGAAGATATCGCCTATTTTTTACCTCATATGTCCAGTAATTTTTTTAAAAGTAAAATCTATGAAAGGCTGGAATACAATGGGATAGGCATCCCTTACGAAAAATGGTTCGTAAACCTGAGCACAGTAGGTAATGTAGGTGCGGCTTCCGTGTATATGATGGTGGATGAACTTTTCCATAGCGGAAAACTAAAAAAAGGCGATAAGATATTATTGCTGGTTCCGGAAAGCTCCAGGTTCTCCTACATGTACGGGCTATTGACCGTTTGCTAGACTATTCAATAATAATTATTGATTTTCATTTATTTATATTATTTTATTACAATTTAATTTCAATACAATGAAAATAAATGAAATTCCGCAGGATCCGGGCGCATTAGGAAAAATAGCCAAAGAGATGGCGTATGCGGTAGATGAGAACGGCAGGTATACCACAGCATTAAGCACCGGCTGGGAAATAAAAATGAAGGCGCTTGATGTAGCCTGGGAAGACGTGGAAAAAAGGATTGCAGAGGCCCGCGGTAAAGTGCTGAGGGAAGAAGCCAGTCCACTCTTATATTATATGGAGCTTAAGCTAATGGATGTTGTGATCGTGTCAGGTTATACCGGTTTTTGGAAATGGCAGGTAAAAAGACATTTAAAACCTTCGGTCTTTAATAAGTTATCCGGTAAAAAGCTTGATAAATATGCCCGTCTTTTTGAGGTGAGCAGGGAACAACTAACTTATGCATATTTAAATGAAACTGGATTATAATCATATACAGGCTGCCCACTGCGAGAACGGTGTTACTACGGGTTTACTGAGAAACTACGGGGTAGAACAAATTACCGAGCCGCTTGCATTTGGCATCGGGTCGGGGCTGTTTTTTATTTATATACCTTTTATGAAGGTAAACAACGGACCGGCGATCTCATTCCGCACTATGCCCGGGATGATCTTTAAGCGCACCTGTACTTCGCTGCAGATTCCCGTAGTGCGGAAAAAGTTTTCCTCACCCCTGAAAGCGCGGGAAGAACTGGATATACGGCTGGAATCCGGACATCCAGCCGCCTGCCAGGTAGGGGTATATTATCTTACTTATTTTCCTCCCCGGTACCGTTTTCATTTCAATGCTCACAATCTGATTGTTGTAGGCAGGGAAGGCGATAACTATCTGATCAGTGACCCTATCATGGAGACCATTGTTTCTATGAGCAGCTATGAGCTGGAAAGAGTGCGTTTTGCAAAAGGTCCTCTCGCTCCCAGGGGCCAGTTATATTACCCGAAAACTGTCAGTACCGTTACTGACGAGCAGATCAAAAAAGCTATCATTACCGGTATAAAAAGGAATGTGCGGGATATGCTGCATATCCCCGGCAACATTGCCGGGATACGCGGCATAAAATATACCGCCCGGAAAATAAAAGGCTGGAAGGAAAAGCTGGGCCCGGAAAAAGCAAGAAGCTACCTGGCGCAACTGGTGCGTATGCAGGAAGAGATCGGTACAGGCGGTGGCGGTTTCCGTTTTATTTACGGCGCTTTTTTGCAGGAAGCTTATGGCTATTTCCCCGTGGATGAGCTCATGACAATCTCCAGGCAGTTCACCCGGGCGGGCGATATGTGGCGCGATGCCGCTATACAGGCTTCCGGCATCTACAAAGGACGGCTTGGCTCACAGCAGGACTATGATATAATGGGAGATCAGCTCATTGAAATTGCTGAGCTTGAGAAAAAAGCCTTTACAGATCTGTCTGCAGTAGTCAGGAAATTGAAATAACAACAAAAAAAAGCCCTCCCGCCGGTCAGATATTCATGAGCGATGCTATCCAGATAAAAAATCTAAGCTTTGGTTATAAAGAGAGTGCCCATACACTGATCAACAACCTGAACCTTAGCATCCGCCAGGGCGACCGTTTCGGCATTTTCGGCCCCAACGGCGCAGGCAAGACTACATTAATGCACCTGATGACCGGGCTGCTTCCCTACGATCAGGGCTCTGTTCAATTGCTCGGCCACGAGATGAAAAATCATCGCAAGAAACTGAACCGGTGCTTTGGAGTTGTCCCGCAGGACTTTTCTTTTTACGGTGAATTAAGCCCTGTAGAAAACCTGGATTTCTTTGGTGCATGGGCAGGTCTTTCCAGGCAACAGATCAGGTCAAAAACAGATGAATTACTGCAGATCATGTCACTCACGGCTGTAAGGGATAAGCCGGTACATAAGTTTTCGGGAGGAATGAAACGCCGGGTCAACCTGGCTATAGGCGTAATACATGATCCGCAGATATTATTCCTGGATGAGCCAACCGTAGGTGTGGACATACAGACCCGTTATGCCATCATAGCCTACCTGAAAAAATTAAATGAAAAAGGAACGACACTGGTATACACTTCTCATCATTTAAAAGAAGCAGAAGACCTTTGCCATACTATTGCCATGATTGACGAGGGCAATATTCTTGTGAATGATACCCTGGAAACTTTATTAAAAACCCACCGGCAGGATGGATTAGAGGGACTTTTTTTGGATCTTACAGGAAGGGCATACCGGGATTAGAGATTTGAGATGCTAATATTTATGATCTCTAAAGTAATTGGTCAAATATTCTAATTATATAAGATAAATGGATACATTTCAAGTTTTGGCTTTATGCAAACTTTCCAGCCGGTGAGACAATTATATTTCAAAATAAGAATATGATACAGATATGGTTATGAGAGTGATCTAAAATAAATAGTAAATATAAATTTTGTAATCATCTGAGACCTTGATCATTTCAAATCTCAAATCTCAAATTTCAAATTTGTTCATTCTTTGGTCTACCATATTGAAAGATCTGCGGATCCTGGCCCGCGACAGGGTGGGACTGGCATTGATGTTCCTGATGCCAGTCATCCTGGCTATTGTGATCGCTTCGGTGCAAAACAGCACTTTTGAGCTGGTCAACGATAATAAAATACCACTCCTATTATATAATGAGGATGGACAGGAAGTATCCGCTGCCCTGGAAGAAGCGTTGGGCAAAGTGGGAATGTTCAATATCAACAAACCGGCCGGCATAAAAAGCAGCGCGGAGCTGAAGGGCATGGTAAATACGAAAACAGCGCTTGTTGCGGTGGATATCCCTTCGCATTACTCGGACGAAGTGCTGAGAAAAGCAAAAGAAGTATCCCGTAAAGCGCTCAAAGATCTCGAAATACCGGCCGACAGCTCCCGGCTGTATCCGGATTCCGCTACGGGCATTACCATATACTATCACCCTGTATTGCAGGAGTCTTTCCGCAGGAGCATTGACGGGGGATTGCAAAGCGCCCTGCAGGTAGTACAAAGCAAATACATTGTAAAAAGCCTGTATCATTCCATTAACAATGAAAATATCCCCGACAGCCTTGAGCACCAGATAGTGGTTAACCAAACCCCGGTAAGATCCATTGCCGTATCGAAAAGCCATTCGCAGGGCATTCCCAATGCCACCCAGCATAATATCCCCGCCTGGACCATCTTTGCCATGTTCTTTATCGTTATCTCTCTCGGCAGCAGCGTGGTAAGGGAAAAGCTGAGCGGGAGCATCATACGCCTGCGCACGCTGCCTACTCATTTCGGACTGGCACTTGTATCCAAACAGATCACCTATATACTTGTCACCTTCCTGCAGGCTGTGGTGATATTTTCTATTGGCAAATGGCTTTTCCCGGAAATGGGATTACCTGCATTGAATATACCTGCTGATCTTGCAGGGCTCATTATCGTAACCATAATTTGTGGCTGCTGTGCCGCATCTTTTGCGATATGTGTAGGCGTTTTTGCCAATACACAGGAACAGGCGAACGGCTTCGGCGCTGTTGCCATAGTATTGCTTGCAGCCATTGGCGGACTGCTGGTACCTTCCTTTGCCATGCCGTCTTCTTTCAGATATATTATGCAATTGTCGCCGTTGCACTGGTGCCTCGAAGCTTATTACGGGCTTTTCCTGGAAGGGGGAAAATTGAAAGATATTTTGCCGAATATTATACCTTTATTGGCAATAACCATATTATTGCAACTCCTTTCCCTGTATGGGCTGAAAAGAAAAAACTTAATTTGAAAATGGAGACTATTGACAAAGAGCAATTGAAACAACAGTTAAAAGAGCAGATCATTAAATTCCTGAACCTAGCAGATAAGCAACCCGAAGACATCAAAGACGACGAACCTTTATTTGGAGACGGTTTAGGACTGGATTCCATTGATTCTATTGAGCTGATCGTCCTGTTGTCGAGAGAATATGGTATCAATATACAAGACCCGAAAGAAGGCCGTAAAGTGCTTGTGGATATCAACACCATGGCGGATTACATAGCGCAACACAGAACCAAATAAATCATTTGTATTGGGCAGGATTCTTGTTACGGGGCTGGGAATTATTAGTGCTATAGGGGACAGCGTGCAGCAAAACCATGAAGCCCTTAAACATGGAATATGTGGAATTTCCACGCTTCAGTATTGTGATACCCGCTACAGCGGTTTGCGCCCCTGCGGGGAAATAAAACAGACCACAACTGTACTTAAAGAAAAATTGCAGGCAGCAGAGCCGGGCGTTACCCGCACTTCCCTGCTGGCCCTGCACGCTTTTAAAGAGGCCTGCCATAATGCAATGCTGAGCGAAGCTGGTATCGCTTCGGCAGACACCGCGCTCATTGGGGGTTGCACCGTAGGCGGCATGTGCCTTACGGATGAATTATACCATGACGCCAATAAAAAAGAAGACGGCTCGCCGTATTTATCCTCCTACGATTGCGCGTCAGTGAATATCTACCTTCAGCAGCGATACGGTATGAAGGGTATCATTAACACTATCAACACCGCCTGCTCCTCTTCTGCCAACGCTATCATGTACGGAGCAAGGCTCCTGCAAACCGGGTTTGCAAAAAGAGCTATCGTGGGCGGCGCCGACAGCCTGGCAAAATTTACCATCAACGGGTTCAATGCGCTCCATATCCTTTCTCCCGAAATTTGCAGGCCTTTTGACAGGGACAGGAAAGGGCTTAACCTCGGCGAAGGAGCTGCTTTCCTGGTGCTGGAAAAAGAAGAAGAGGTGAAAGATAAAACGGTATACGCAGCAGTGTCGGGCTATGGCAACAGCAACGACGCTTTCCATCCTTCTTCGCTATCAGATAATGGCGACGGCCCGCTTTTATCCATGCAGCGGGCGCTGGAAACCGCGCAGCTCTCCCCTGACCGGATCAGTTGTATAAATGCGCATGGCACCGCAACTGAAAACAACGACCAGGTGGAAAGCACAGCCATGAGACGTTTGTTTAGCACTCCCCCGCCCTTTGTATCTTCCAAGGGAAATACCGGTCATACCCTCGGAGCCGCAGGCGCTATTGAGGCAGTATATAGTATCCTGAATCTCTATCACCAGGAAATATATCCCTCTCTTCACTTTAATACCCCGATAGACAATACCGGGCTGATCCCCGAACAGCAGTACAGGTCTGCTGCATTACAGCACGCGATGTCCAACTCATTTGGGTTTGGAGGCAACTGCAGTTCGCTGATATTTTCAAGAGTTTGAGGGAAAGGTCGCAGGTTACCTTATAACCTTGCGCCTACCACTTACTTTCCTCTCTTCCCTGTCGATCCCCTGATCATAAGCTGCGGCGGCAAAATAAGATGTTCTGATATGGCTTCTTTTTCTGTTGCGTTTTGATATTGCAGGAATATGCGTGCCGCTTCGATCCCTAATTGCCTGCCCGGGCGGGCAACAGAAGTAAGCGATGGTGAGATATAACCCGATATAGGAGAATCATCAAAACCGGCTACGGCTATATCTTCCGGAATACGCAACCCTTTATCGCGGATGACTTTCATCGCTCCAATGGCAGTTTGATCGTTCACACAAAATATAGCGTCTGGCCGTGAGGGTAAGCCCAATAATTGGTCTACCGGGGCAATGGCGCTTTCTACTTTGAAATCGGTATGGACGATAAGCGTTTCATCTCTGTCAAACCCATGTTGCTGCAGGCATTCTATATATCCCCGGTAGCGCTGGTCTGCCACCGACATGCCCTGCGGTCCCCGGAGATGGGCAATCCTTTTCCGCCCGGTAGCTATCAGATGCTCTACGGCAACAAAAGCGCCAAGGTAATCATCAATCGTAACACTGCCTGCGGCAAAGCCTTCGTATTCCCGGTCAATAAATATAAGCGGAAGGCTCCTGTTATATACATTCTCAAAATGTTCATAATGCCCTCCGTCGTAGGTTTCCTGCGATACAGATACAAAAATGCCTTCAACGCGGTTGGATAGCAGCTTTTCCACATAGCCCTGTTCAAGCAGGTATTGTTCATTGGTCACACAAATATGCAGCGAATAGCCCAGGGGCTGCAATACCGCGTCTATACCTTCAATAATGGCAGATTCGTAATAGTTATTGATCGTAGGAACGATCACTCCTATGCTGGCAGTTTTTTTATTGAGCAGGCTCAATGAAACCTGGTTGCGCTGGTAGCCCACCTTTTTCGCATATTCCTGCAGGTTCCGCCGGGTATCTTCATTGATCGCGGGATGATTGTTGAGGGCTCTGGATACGGTTGATGGCGAGCATTTGAATTTTCTGGCAATATCTTTTATGGTTACGGGCTTGCTCATATCTTTTTACACTATAAATCCGGTGTAAGTTCAGCATTTTTTCTTAAAAAATTTCAAACGTTTGCAGGGTTGTCAGGGGTTATAAATAGAATTATAGTGCTAAGTTTACCAACCTAAAAACGATACATGCATAACGATAGCTTGCTTGTAAAGCCTGATATAAATAATAAATGTTATCATAATTTGTCTGCCAAAGATGCAGGCTGGACCTATCTCAATTTCCAGGCAAGACTGCTCGGTAAAAATGAATCTTTCTCCGAAAATACCGGTGAATACGAATATTGCATTGTTTTGCTGGGGGGCAATTTCAAGGTAAGCTCAAGCAGGGGCGACTGGGAAATAACCAATGGAAGAAAAGACGTTTTCAGTGGTATTGCACATACGCTGTATCTCCCCCGACACACCGAATTTACACTCACGGCTACAACAGACAATACAGATATAGCAATCTGCAAAGTAGCTACGGATGAAGATCATCCTCCTTATCTTAAGCAGCCGGAAGAAGCTGCCATTGAATTCCGCGGTGGAGACAATGCCAACAGGCAGATCAATAGTCTGCTGCAGCCTGGTTTCGACTGTCACAAGATCGTGTGTGTGGAAGTATATACCCCTTCCGGCAACTGGAGCTCCTACCCTGCTCATAAGCATGATCAGAGAAAAGTGGACAAGGATGGCAATTTGCTGGAGGCTGAGCTGGAGGAAATATATTTTTATAAAATAGATAAGCCCAATGGTTTTGCCATTCAGCAGGTATATACCGACGACCGTTCGCTGGATGAACTGGTAAAAGTGCATCACAATGAAGCCGTGCTGATCCCCAAAGGCTATCACCCGGTGGTAGCAGGTCATGGATATAATGTGTACTATCTTAATTTCCTTGCAGGCAGTGACCAGTCGCTGGCAAATACGCCCGACCCGCAGCAGGAGTGGATATTCGGAACATGGAAAGGACAGGACCCAAGATTGCCGATAGTAACGGCGGAGATGAATAAAGAGCAGGCGTAAGGTATAAGGTGTAGGTGTAGGGTATAAGGCTGGCAAGCTGCAGCATCATTTCAAATTTCAAATTTCAAATCTCAAATGGTTAAAAAATATGATCTGCTTACGATAGGAAGATCTTCCATTGACCTGTATTCTGCCAATGTAGGAAGCCCGTTTACGGAAATTAAAGCGTTTAATGCTTTTGTCGGCGGCTGCCCTACCAATATAGCGGTAGGCGCTACAAGGCTCGGGTTGCATACGGCAATTCTTACCGGGATCGGAAATGATCAGGTGGGGGCTTTTATCAAAAGTTTCCTGGAAAAGGAAAATGTGGCTACAGATTTCGTTCCCACTATAGATGGCACCAGGAGCTCCGCTGTTATCCTTGGCATTGAACCACCCGACAGGTTCCCGCTGGTGTACTACCGCGACAACTGCGCCGATATACATTTACATATCAATCATGTTGATGCCGTACCGTTCAGCGATTTCAGGGCGGCTATATTTTCAGGAACAGCTTTTAGTAAAGATCCCAGCCGTACGGCCATGCTGTATGCGCTGGAACTTGCACAGCAGCATAACGTAACCCGCCTGCTTGATCTTGACTTCCGGGCAGACCAGTGGGATGACCCCAGGTCTTTCGGGATAACGATACGCACGGCGCTTCCACAGTTTAATATTGTGATCGGAACCGAAGAGGAGATCTTAGCCGCTTATCTTACTGATATCAGCCAGGTATCTATCAAACACCAGCAGATCTCCGCTCCTGAGATAAAAGGCAATATAGAAAAAGCCATTCAGCGTATAAAACATTCCGGCGTAGATACGCTGATCGTTAAGAGAGGAAAAGATGGGGCTTCCATTTTTGAGAAAGACAAGCCCGAAGTAAAAGTTCCCGGTTTCCCGGTAGAAGTGCTGAATGTGCTGGGAGCAGGCGATGCCTTTGCCGGCGGCTTTTCTTACGGTTATCTTAACGGGTGGGGATTATACAGGAGCGTGAGGATGGGCAATGCCTGTGGTGCCATAATCGTAACGCGTGAAGGCTGCGCCAACTTTATGCCGACACTGGAAGAAGTGATGCAGTTTACAGGCGAACGCGGGGGAATGTGAGATTTAAGATTTGAAATTTGAGATCATGAGGATGCAGGTTGTCTTTAAATTTTAAATCAGTGCTCATTAAATCACTGCTCAATTGCAAATTGAAATTGGCAATCTATTATTGAAAATAACTATAGCCAATAATAATGAATATTACCTTTTGAACATATCAAATTTCAAATATCAAATTTCAAATCATCATCATGCTTACTTTACAAAATTACATTAACGGGAAATGGGTAGACAGCAAAGCGGGCGAGTACTGGGATGTGGTCAACCCTGCCAGCCAGGAGGTAATGGCAAAAGTACCGGGGGGAGCGGCAGCAGATGTGGATGCTGCGGCAACTGCTGCTGCTGCAGGATTTAAGGAATGGAAAAGGATAACCCCTGGCAAAAGGATCCAGTATCTTTTTCATCTGAAGCGATTGCTTGAAGAGAACATAAATGAGCTATCTAAAACAATTACCCTCGAATCGGGTAAAACTTTTGCGGAGGCAAAAGCGGAATGGATCCGCGCTATTGAAAATGTAGAGAACGCCTGTGGTATTCCTGCATTGATGCAGGGCGATTTTTCGGAAGATATTGCTACCGGCATTGATGAATATATGATCCGCCAGCCGCTGGGCGTTTGCGCATGTATCTCTCCGTTTAATTTTCCGGGGATGATCCCTTTCTGGTTCCTTCCTTATGCCATAGCCTGCGGTAATACTTTTATCATTAAGCCTTCAGAAAAAGTACCGCTCACCATGACAAAGGTGATGGAGCTGATAGACCGGTTGGATCTCCCCGCCGGTGTGGTCAATATGGTGCACGGCGGAAAGGTTGTGGTAGACGGTTTGCTGGAGCATCCGGTCATTAAAGCCATCAGCTTTGTCGGATCTTCTGCTATAGCACGCTACGTGTACGGTAAAGGAGCGGCAAACGGCAAAAGAGTCCAGGCGCAGGGCGGTGCAAAAAACCCTGTTATCATTCTGCCCGATGCAGATATAGATATGACCAGCCAGATAGTAGTGGACAGTGTGTATGGCTGCGCCGGCCAACGTTGCCTTGCGGCATCTACCATCATTACAGTAGGCGATCATAAGGATATTACCGAAAGCATTGTTGAGTTAAGCCGCAAACGCACTACGGGATTTGGTTTGGATGAAAATGTACTGATGGGGCCGGTGATCACCGCTGCCAGCAAAACCCGGATCAACAGCCTGATTGATAAAGGAGTTGCAGAAGGAGGAAAAGTATTGGTGGATGGCCGTAATGCAAAGATCCCGGGATACGAGCAGGGCAATTTCATCCAGCCTACGATCATTGAAAATGTGCCTCTTAACGGAGAACTGGCAGGTACGGAGATCTTCGGGCCGGTCATGAGCCTTGCACATATCAACACTATTGAAGACGCGATCGCCTATATCAACGGAAATAAGTATGGTAATATGGCATGCATATTTACCAGCAGCGGGCTTCATGCACGTAAGTTCCGTAATGAAGCGGATGCCGGTAATATCGGGATCAATATTGGAGTGGCTGCACCGGTGGCGCAGTTTCCTTTCAGCGGCTGGAAAGAAAGTTTCTTTGGCGACCTGCACGGGCAGGGCAAGCACGCCATTGAATTTTTTACCCAGACCAAAGTGGTGATCGAAAGATGGCTGAAGGAATGGACGAGGAAATTTTAGTGGTAAGTGATAAGTGGTGAGTGGTAGGGTCTGAATGTCTTTTTTGCGCGCTTTGCTTTCTTTGCACCTTTACGTGAAACCGGTATCAAATTTCAAATCTCAAATTTCAAATCATAACATGTCCAAAAAACTAAAGACAGGGATTATCGGGCTGGGGAGGATCGGGCAGATCCACCTCTCCAATCTTTTATACCATACTCCCGGTGCTGAAGTGGTGATCGCTTCGGATGTGTCGGCTACAGCTCATGAAGCAGCAAAGAAAGCCGGCATATCAGCCACTACCAGCGCGGGGGAAGTGATCGTCCACCCTGAAGTGGAAGCTGTAATTATATGTGCGCCCACACCACAGCACGTGCCCTATACCATTGCTGCTGCAGAAGCAAAAAAACATATATTTTGCGAAAAACCGCTCGATGTAACGGTAGCAGATATACGATCTGCTCAAAAAGCAGTTGCCGATAACGGAGTAAAGCTCATGCTTGGATTTAACCGCAGGTTCGATCCCAACTTTTTAAGAGTACGGTCGCTGGTAAAAACAGGCAGTATCGGTGATCCGCATATTCTCCGGATCACCAGCCGCGATCCGGCGCCTCCCCCACTGGAATATGTCAAAGTCTCCGGCGGTATTTTTCTCGACATGGCTATTCATGATTTTGATATGGCCCGCTACATCACCGGCAGCGAAGTAAAAGATGTGTTTGTGAAAGGAAATGCATTGATAGACCCACGCATTAAGGAATACGGGGACATAGACACAGCAGTGATCGTCCTCGGGTTTGAGAACGGAGCGGTAGGGGTTATTGACAACAGCCGCAAAGCGGTATATGGCTATGATCAGCGGCTCGAAGTATTCGGATCAAAAGGGATGGCAAAGGCAGAAAATAATACAGAAAACAATGTAGTGCAGTACAATGGTGAAAGCGGAATAAGTGCCCTTCCCCTGCATTTTTTCCTGGAACGTTATGAAAACGCCTATCGTACCTGTATGCAAACCTTCGTGGACTGCGTGTTGGAAAACAAACCTTCTCCGGTAGATGCTCACGACGGGCTTATGGCAACAGCGATAGGAATAGCAGCCGGCATCTCGTTGCGTGAAAAAAGAACTGTGGCAATAGAGGAAGTGTTGTAGTGAATGGTGAATAGGCAATGGTGAATGGATCGTAAGACGTGAGAGGTGAGTCGTGAAACCTCCCTTTTCACATCTGACGTCTCACGTTTGACGTTTGTCTCATTCGCCATTCACCACTCACCCTAACAATAAGACACCCCATAATTAACTAGCACTATATAAAACTTAACGATGAACCAACCAGGCTTGCACAGTTTAGACATTTTAGTCTTTGCCCTTTACCTTTTAGTTATTTGTTTTTACGGGTACTGGATATACCGAAAAAAGACGAACAAATCTGACACGGCCTCGGGATTCTTTCTCGCGGAAGGGTCGCTGACTTTCTGGGCTATCGGCGCTTCTCTTATTGCCAGCAATATTTCTGCAGAGCATTTTATCGGGATGTCGGGATCAGGTTTTGCTATCGGATTGGCCATTTCATCCTATGAATGGATGGCCGCAGCATCCCTGATAGTAGTGGCAGTTTTTTTCCTGCCCGTTTACCTGAAAAACAAGATATATACCATGCCGCAGTTTTTGAGGCAGCGGTATAGCCCTGTAGTAGCTACCACGATGGCCATTTTCTGGCTGCTGCTCTACATTTTCGTAAATCTTACTTCCATTATTTATCTTGGCGCGCTGGCGCTGGAAGTAACGGCAGGAATTAATTTCAACATTGCGGTAGTGGCGCTCGCACTCTTTGCTATTCTTATCACTATTGGCGGAATGAAGGTAATAGGATATACAGATGTGATACAGGTGATCGTGCTTGTTGTAGGCGGTCTCATCACCACTTATCTTGCCATGAACCTGGTAGCCAAAGAATTCGGCACTACCGTACTGGGTGCCTTCACTACATTGAGGCAACAGGCGGATTCTCATTTTCACATGGTATTAAAGCCTGATAATCCTTATTATAAAGACCTGCCGGGACTGAGCGTGATCATCGGCGCGATGTGGATCAATAACCTGGCTTATTGGGGATGTAACCAGTATATTATCCAGCGTACGCTTGGCGCAGATCTTGAGACAGGCAGAAAAGGTATTTTGTTTGCCGGTTTTTTGAAACTACTTGTTCCGCTCATTGTAGTTATCCCGGGGATAGCTGCATTTGTATTATACCAGCACGGGATGTTTCAAAAAGAAATGGTGGACGCTACCGGCGCGGTAAAGCCTGATCATGCGTACCCTGTATTATTGAATCTCCTGCCGGTGGGATTAAAAGGCGTGGCGTTTGCCGCACTTACGGCGGCAATTGTTGCATCGCTTGCGGGCAAGGCCAACAGCATCTCTACCATCTTTACACTTGATATTTACAAAATGTATATCAAACCGGGAGCTTCCGAAAAGCACCTGATCCGTGTAGGGCGTGCTGCGGTGTGGATATCCATGCTGATCGCAGTATTAATTGCCCCGCAACTGCGCGTGCTGGAACAGGCATACCAGTTCATACAGGAATATTCAAGCTTTGTTACGCCCGGTGTATTTGCCATATTCTTTTTCGGGATGTTCTGGAAAAGGGCGACTGCCAATGCCGCTCTGATCACCGCTTTGCTGACAATACCATTGTCAACGCTTTTCAAATTCTGGCTGCCCGAAATACCTTTCCTTAACAGGATGGGGATCGTATTCATAGTGTTGGCAATTGTAATGGTCGCTATAAGTCTCCTAGATAAAAAAGGTCCTGCCGAACGTGGTGTAAAAATTGAGGTTCCCGCTTTTAATTTAAGCAGGGCTTTCATTATCGGCGCCATTATTATATGCGGGATACTTACGGCGTTATATGCAGCATTTTGGTAAGAAAATTTGAAATTTAAGATTTGAAATTTGAGATGTTGAAAAGGTAATGTTCATTATTATTGGCGACAGTATATTTTCAAATAGTTTTCAATTTCAATTTGCAACTAAACACTAATTAAAAATTTAAAGACAACCTGCTTCATCATCATTTCAAATCTCAAATTTCAAATCTGAAATTAACCATGTTATTGACTACCAAACAACTTTTTGATACATGTTATGGCAGGTATGCTATTGCGGCCGTGAATGTTTTTTTCATGGAGGAGATACATGGGTTGTTTTCCGCAGCGCAGGCTGCAAAAGCTCCTTTTATCGTACAAACCACTCCTTTTGCACGCGATTATGCCAACCCGAAGATGTTGCTGGCCATGATCAATGCCGCCGCCCAAATTTATCCTGATGTGGTGTATGCCGTTCACCTGGATCACGGGTATGAAGCGCATATCTGGGATGCTGTTGACAGCGGAGGGTATACATCCGTAATGATTGACGCGTCGCACGATGACTTCGAAAAAAATATTGCAAGAACAAAAGCAGTAGTAGACAGAGCGCATGCAAAAAATATCAGTGTTGAAGCGGAGCTGGGAGTGCTGGCAGGCGTTGAGGACGACCTTACTGTAGACCGGAGCCATTCTTTTTATACCAATCCTGCCGATGTGCAAACATTTGTGAAACGCACTCATTGCGACAGCCTTGCCATTGCCGTAGGCACAAGCCATGGTGCATATAAGTTTTCAGGAGGGCAGGGATTGCAGTTGCATATATTGAAAGAAATACAGGAGCTTTTACCTTCGTTCCCGCTGGTGCTGCACGGCGGCTCCAATGTAAGCGAAGAAGTGGTGAAACGGATCAATGCTGCCGGGGGAAAAATTAAAACAGATGCCAAAGGTGTACAGGACGATGAATTAAAAAAGGCAATAGGATTAGGGATATGCAAGGTGAATATCGCAACAGATATGCGCTTGGTATGGACCATGGTGAACCGTGAGTTTTTCAGGGATAAACCGGAAGAGTTTGCACCCACCACGCCGGGAAAAATATTTATGGAAACGTATAAGGAGTTTATTATAAAGAAATTTGAATTGATGGGGGCTTGTGGGAAAAGTATTGAATTTGAAAATTTAAAAATTTGAAAATGGAGGGGACAATATGGGAACGTGCGGATGTAAAACGCCAATTAATAACTGAGTGAAGGCTGACTGCTGATAGCCCACTGCTCAAAGCTGTAAAACAATTTCAGATGAAAAAAAAATTAACTGTCGCACAAGCGACCATTGCATTTCTGAAAAACCAATATGTTGAACGCGATGGCGTTGAACAACCTTTTTTTGCCGGCTGCTTTGGCATATTCGGGCATGGGAATGTTGCAGGCTTGGGGCAGGCATTACAGGAGAACCCGGATTTCCGCTATTACCAGTGCCGCAATGAACAGTCCATGGTGCATACGGCAGTGGCTTACGCCAAGGTAAAAAACAGGCTGAGCACTTTTGCCTGTACGACTTCTATCGGCCCGGGAGCTACTAATATGCTCACCGGCGCCGCGCTCGCAACTATCAATCGTATTCCCGTGTTGCTGTTGCCCGGTGATATTTTCGCTACGCGGGAGCCTGCCCCGGTATTACAGCAACTGGAAAGCGCAGCCACCCAGGATATCTCTGTAAACGATTGTTTCAAACCCGTTTCCAAATACTGGGACAGGATCAACCGGCCGGAGCAGCTTATCTACGCGCTTCCCGAAGTAATGCGCGTACTCACTTCCCCGGCAGACACAGGCGCCGTGACGTTATCCATGCCGCAGGATGTACAAACACATGCCTATGATTTCCCCGCATCTATGTTTGAGAAAAGGGTATGGCATATACCCAGAACGAGACCCGACATCCAATCGCTGGAAAAAGCGGCCGCATGGATACGAGCCTCTAAAAAACCGGTGATCGTATCAGGGGGCGGAACCATTTACAGCGGAGCAACAGAGTCCCTGCACAGTTTTGCATCCCAAACCGGTATCCCTGTCGGGGAAACTTTTGCAGGTAAAGGGTCTGTAATGTATAATGCACCCTACTGCTTGGGAGGTCTCGGCGCTACGGGAACGAAATATGCCATTGAAATCGCCAATGAGGCAGATATTGTAATTGGCATTGGCACACGCTATAGTGATTTCACTACTGCTTCAAAATCTATTTTTAAAAACCCGGAGGTGAAATTCATTAATATTAATGTCAACGAATTTGATGCGTATAAGCATAATGCACTTGCACTTACCGGCGATGCAAAAGTGACACTGGATGAATTATTGTTTTTGCTGAATGACTACCGGGTGGATGAAAAATACAACCAAAGGATAAGCAAAATGAATAAGGCCTGGGATGACGAAGTAACAAAGATATATGCGGAAGGCAATGGCACGGTGCCCCCCATCGATCAGGCGGTGGTGATTGGCACATTGAACAGTTTCATGAATGAGGAAGATATCATGATCAACGCTTCGGGCAGTGCGCCCGGCGATCTGCACAAGCTGTGGCGTGCCACCAATCCCAAGAACTTCCACCTGGAATATGGCTATTCTACCATGGGATACGAGATCGCTGCCGGTCTTGGCGCCAAGATGGCTGCCCCGGAAAAAGAGATCTATGTAATATGCGGAGACGGAGGATACCTGATGAACAACCACGAGATCATTACTTCCATACAGGAAGGCTACCGGTTCACGATTTTATTACTGAATAATAACGGGTATGCAAGCATCGGAGGGTTGTCGGAAAGCATAGGCAGCGAGCGCTTTGGAACAAAGTATTTGTATCGCGAAGAGAAGTCGGGTCAATTATCGGGGCAGACACTCCCGGTTGACCTGGCAAAAAATGCGGAAAGCCTGGGAGCAATAGTGATCAAAGCTACAGATGCAGCGTCATTGAATGAAGCACTGGCTTCTGCAAAGCAACAGCAACGCACAACCGTAATTTATATAGAAACTCACCTGCACCGTACTGTTAAAGGCTACAATGCCTGGTGGGAAGTGCCGGTAGCAGAAGTATCCACTTCATCAACGGTACAAAAAGCCTACGAAACGTATAAGGAAAATAAAAAGCAACAGAGAATATTTTTATAGTCCCAGGTTACAAGTTCCAGGTTTCAGGTAATGCCTCTCCAAATGTTGCACAACCTGAAACCTGGAACCTGAAACCTGAAACCTCAAAATCATGAATTTCGAAAACATTCAACTTGGGATAGCTCCCATCAACTGGACAAACGATGATATGCCTGAGCTGGGCGCAGAAAATACTTTTGAACAATGTATCAGCGAGATGGCGCTCGCAGGGTATACCGGCTGCGAGGTAGGCAACAAATTCCCCCACAATGTGCATGCGCTGAAGAAAGCGCTTGTATTACGCGGGTTAAGAATATGCAACCAGTGGAACAGCTATGAGCTCACTACCAAATCGCTGGAAGAGAACAGGAAAAGTTTTACGCAGCTCCTGGATTTCCTGGAAGCGATGGACGCCAAAGTGATCGGAGGCGGGGAAACAGGCAATAGCTGCCAGGGAAAAAAAGATGTGCCTGTGCTGGAAGGAAAGGGCATGCTTTATACCAACGAGGATTGGAAAAAATTTACTCATGGATTGAATGAACTGGGAAAGATCGCACGCGACAGGGGTATGAAACTGGCTTTTCATCATCATATGGGCACCTGCATACAAACGATGGCAGAAACGGAAAGGATGTTGAATGAAACAGGCCCGGAAAATGTATACCTCAATTACGATTGCGGTCATTTCTACTTTGCCGGCGAAGACCCGGTAGCCTGTCTCGAAAAATTCATTTCCCGCACAGCGCACATACATCTGAAAGATATCCGCCCCAAAGTGCTGCAGCAGGTAAAGGATAAGCGTATGAGTTTTCTCGACGCTGTGAAAGACGGAGTATTTACAGTGCCCGGAGATGAAGAAGGATGTATCAATTTTCCGGCATTGTTTGATATTGTGAGGGAATCGGATTACGCAGGCTGGATGGTAGTGGAAGCTGAACAGGATCCTGCCAAAGCCAATCCTTTTGAATATGCTTTAATGGCAAGAGAATATATCAGGCGATTGACAGGAGTGTAGAGTTATAGGTTTCAGGTTACAAGTTTCAGGTTGTACCTTAAACCTGCAGCGTACTATACGACTTATCACTTTCTATCCATCACGGAATTATTCAACGGATTGAAATCCGTTGGAACAATATGCACCCGAGCCTACGGCTCCTTGAGATAGTGGTAAGACCTTGCAGGGCGTTACAGGTTTGAGGTACAACCTGAAACCTGAAACTTGTAACCTATACCGCCGGCTGCTGTTGCTCAAAATCAAACGAAGGACCGGCAGGGTTTTTAGGATCTTCACCATAGTCATTGGAAGACCTGTTACCATCCGTAAAAAACCATGATACCTCCTACCAGAGGGATCAGCCCTACCAGGTAATACCAGCCACTTTTATTGATATCGTGCAGCCTGCGTACCCCTGCAGCAATAGAAGGGATAAGGGTGGCTAAAGCAATAATGCCATACACTCCAAATCCAAGGGCCATCAGCGCTGTAGAATCCATTGCAGCGCCTGCGAAGCCGATAATGTAGAAGATGAACATAATGATAGCAGTACCCAGTGCAAAATACCAGTATTCCGCCCGCCTGGCCCTGCCATTGAAGTTGGCGTAGTTTTCGAACATTACTTTTTTCCACCAGCCAATAAAATTGTTAGGTTGAGTTGTTTGCATGTTTAGAGATTTTGGTATTAAGATAATACATATCCCGGCCAAAGAAGAATGATTATATATTTTTACCTGTATTATTTTTCCTGTTCATTACATAATAAACAGGAACGCCGATCAGGGTGATGATCAGACCCGGCCAGGTAAACTTAGGCTTATAAATGATCAGCAGCACACAAAAGCTCATTCCCATGAGGATATATAACAGCGGTAGCACCGGGTAGCCAAAAGCTTTGTACGGACGTTCCATAGCGGGGCGGGTTCTTCTCAAACGGAATATGCCGGCTATAGTGAGCATATAAAAACCTACCACCACAAAAGAGATCATATCCAGCAGGTCCCCGTATTTTCCGCTCAGGCTCCAGGCAGCCGCCACAATGCATTGTATCCACAAGGCAAATGCCGGAACGGAAGCGCTGTTAAGCCTGCCTGCTTTCCTGAAGAACAGTCCGTCGTTAGCCATCGTATAATAAGCTCTTGCTCCGGACATTATCAGACCATTGTTGCAGCCAAAAGTAGAGACCATGATCATAACAGCTATAATAGCAGTGCCCGCATTGCCGAAGATCACATGTGAAGCAGCCACCGCTACACGGTCTTTTTCCGCCGCAGTAATTTGCTGCAAGGTCAGCACTGCCGTATACATAACGTTAGCAAACACGTAGATCACCGTAACAATAAGGGTGCCCATAAACAGGCTCAGACCGATATTGCGTTTTGGGTTTTTAATTTCGCCCGCAATGAATGCTACGTTATTCCATGCATCACTGCTGAAAATAGAGCCTACCATCGCCGCAGCGATAGCGCCAATAGCAGCAATACTGGTGTATTGTTCAATAGTTCCATCGGGCGAGAGCTTGTGCAGTTCCCAGGCATTGGTCCAGTTGGCGCTCCATACTTCAGGCTTTAACGCTATGAAGCCAAAAATGATCAGCCCGAATAAGCTGCCTATCTTGGTGAGCGTAAATGTCGTCTGGAGTATCTTGCCATTTTTTACTCCCCGTGTATTGATAAACGTCAGTAATAATATTACCGCTATAGACAACAACTGTGCAGGTGAGATCTGCAGGAAACCCAGGTCGAGCACTACAAGATCCTCACTGCATTCAGGAATGAGGTATGCGGTAAATTTAGCGAACGCCACGCCAACCGCCGCAATGGTAGCAGTTTGTATGACGGCAAAAAAGCTCCAGCCATACAGGAATGCTGGCAGTGTTCCCCAGGCTTCTTTCAGGTAAACATACTGCCCTCCCGCTTTGGGGAACATACCGCTAAGCTCACCGTAGCTGAGCGCTGCGGTAATGGTCATAAATCCTGTGATGATCCATACCAGTATCAGCCAGCCCGCGCTCCCCGTATTTCTTGTGATATCCGCGCTTACAATAAAGATCCCCGAACCGATCATGCCGCCTGACACCACCATAGTAGCATCAAGCAGGCTGAGCGAGGGTTTGAAAGATTTGTTTTCGGTCACCATGTGAGGAAGGTATAAGGGGTAAGAGATAAGGAATAAGGTGGACGATAAACGACAGAAGTCAAACAGAAGACGTTATTCATCATTGCCTATTCACCTCTCACGTCTCACGTCTGTCATTTCACCATTCACTATTCACTGCTCTCCCCCCGCCGGCGTAATACTGTAATATACACAAGTGGTTACAAAATTCCTTACAAAAGGGATTGCCCGGATCACCGCGGTCTGCCGTATGGGTTTCCATCCGAATTTCCATTCATAGATCGGATTCAGTAAATAGTGGCGCTTATGCTGAATAGTATATCCTTCATTTTTACAGATCCGCTCAAACCGCTCAATGCTGATCCGTGTATCCCTTATTTCCATCAATCCCGCTACATCTTCTTTTTTTGATTGCAGTACCCACCTGTAGAGCGGACGGGGAAGCAGATGAATATAAGGCAGCCGGGATATTGCCGACCTGCACATCTGCTGATGACCGCCGAAAGGCATATACCAGGGCGGGAAACCGAAGAAAATAATGCCGCCGGGCTTCAAAAATGTTTTCATCCAGCCGATCAGCCTGGGCTGATCGTGGATATGCTCAATAACATCTTTCAATACAATGATATCAAACGAGCCGCTGAAATCGCGGTCAACATCAGATTCATAAATATCCTTTGCCACCAGCTTCAATCGCCCCGTCGCAATATCTTCCGACAGGAATGCTTTCGCAAGCTCGGTCCGAGGCAGATCGAGCTCCACCCCTACTCCCGTACAACCTTTATTAATAAAAGCTTTTAACACCCCGCCTTCGCCACACCCTATCTCCAGCACACGCATACCCGGCAATACCGGGAATGTTTCTTCTATAAAAGGAATAACATATTTTTCTGCATTGCTTACCTGCATTTCAAAATATCGCCTGCGATCTGTATGAAACTCGAACAAAGTGAAAAATTTATATTTTAAATTGAGTAGTGCTATGTCAAACGTGAAATGGGAGAGGTGAAAGCTTGTCTCACGTTTCACCTCTCACGTTTCACGAAAATGAACAGACATAATTTGCTTGACTTAACACTATTATGTGATAAGTGATAAGTGGTAAGTGATAAGACAAGGGTGCCTGTATGCTCACCCTCATACCTCATACCCCATACCTCACACCTCACTACACCAGCTCTTTCATCTTTTCAACAAGAATATCAATTTCTTCTTTTGTATTATTGCGGCAGAGGGAAAACCGAACGGCAACTTTGTCAGGATCATTATTGATCGCCCTGATAACATGCGATCCCTGGTCTGCCCCGCTTGTACAGGCGCTTCCGCCGGAAGCGCAGATATTATTGATATCAAGATTAAAAAGCAACATTTCAGATCTCTCCGTTTTCGGTATGCTTATATTCAGCACCGTATACAGGCTTTTTCCAAAAGCATCTCCGTTGAAGGTAACGTCCTTGATATGTTTTTTAAACTGCTCCGCGAGGTACAGCTTATTTTCTTTGATAGCCTTGCTATCTTCCGCATAGGAAGCTGTAGCCAGCTCAAGCGCTTTGGCAAAGCCGGCAATACCGTATACATTTTCGGTACCTGCCCGCATATTACGTTCCTGTGAGCCGCCATGGATAAAGGGCTGTATGCTTACGTTCTCATTAATGTACAGCAATCCTGCGCCTTTGGGACCGTGAAACTTATGCGCAGCGCCGGTAATGAAATGTACCGGTGTATTGCGAAGATCAAAAGGGTAATGGCCTACTGTCTGCACAGTATCTGAATGAAAGATGGCGCCGTATGCTTTACACAGGTTGCCCACTGTATGGAGATCAAGTATATTTCCAATCTCATTATTGGCATGCATTAGTGTAACCAATGTCTTTTCTCTGCCGCCAGCGAGCAACTGTTCCAAATGAGGTATGTCAACATGCCCGTTGGGAAGGAGCTTTACAAAAACAAGCTCAGCTTCTCCCCTGTTACGAAGGTATTCAACGGTATGCAGCACTGCATGATGCTCTATAGCGGAGGTGATGATCCTTGTGCAGCCAAGGTCGCGCACAGCGCCGGTTATGGCTGTATTGGAGCTTTCAGTACCGCCGCTGGTAAAGAATATCTCCGCAGGATGCGCATGAAGTATCTTTGCTACGGACTTCCTGGCATTTTCAACAGCCAGCCTGCTTTCTCTCCCGTAAGAATATATTGAAGAGGGATTACCAAATTTTTCCCGCATATATGGCAGCATTGTATCCAGCACCTCCCGTGAAAGCTGCGTGGTAGCTGCATTATCAAAATATATCCTCTTTTGCTCCATCAATATTAATTTCCTGGGGGTTACTCCGGATGGCTGAGACTATGATTTTTTACAGGCAACAATTGCTCTTACTTTAATTCCTTAATATCCTGCATCAACCGAAGGGCGATATTGTTGGCAGTAGATTCAAAGTTGCTTTCGGCATAAATCCTGATGATCGGCTCCGTATTGCTGGTGCGGAGGTGAACCCAATCGTTATCAAATTCAATTTTCAACCCATCTTCCACATTTATCGGATGGCTCTTATATTTTGTTTTGATCTTCTCAAATATGCTTTTTACATCTACGTCATGCTCCAGCTCTATTTTATTTTTGCTGATAAAATAATCCGGGTAAGTTCGCCTCAGTTGTTTAATGCTTTTCTGGGAGTGAGCCAGATGTGTAAGAAATAATGCAATCCCCACAAGGGCATCTCTTCCATAATGTAATTCCGGCACTATTATCCCGCCATTGCCTTCCCCCCCTATGACAGCATTAACCTCTTTCATCCGGGTAACCACATTTACTTCCCCCACTGCACTGGGATAATATTGTCCTCCATGCTTCAGCGTGATATCCTTCAATGCACGGGTGGACGACATATTGCTTACGGTATTGCCCGTTTTTTTGCCCAACACATAATCTGCAACAGCAACGAGGGTATACTCCTCTCCAAACATGCTCCCGTCTTCACATACAAAGCACAGCCTGTCTACATCCGGGTCTACAGCTATACCAAGGTCAGCCCCTGTTTTGCTGACAACAGCGCTCAGCTCTGCCAGGTTCTCCGGAAGGGGCTCAGGATTATGGGCAAACCTTCCATTTACTTCAGCATTGATCACAGTAATATTTTTCTCCTCCACACCCAATGCTTTCAATAATTCAGGAACAAACAATGCTCCTGTACTGTTTACGGGATCAATAACAATCCTGAAATTCCTTTCTTTTATAGCTGTCACATCCACAAGAGGAAGTGAAGTAATGGCCGTAATATGTTTTTCTATGAATGAATCGTCTTTCCTGATGGTACCGATCTTATCAACGGCAACGAAACTGAAAGATTCGGACGCTGCTTTTTCCAGCACCTCTTTACCGTCCTGGCCTGAGATAAATTCGCCACGGCTGTTGAGCAGCTTCAATGCATTCCACTCCTTCGGGTTATGACTGGCAGTAAGAATGATCCCGCCTCCTGCTTTTTCCATTGTTACCGCCATCTCCACGGTGGGTGTGGTGCTCAGTCCAAGATCTGTCACATCTATGCCCAGTGCAATTAATGTATTTACCACCAGGTCTCTGATCATCGGCCCGCTCATTCTTCCATCTCTCCCGATAACTACTTTATTATTGCCTGTTTTTTCCAACAGCCAGCTTCCGTAAGCAGCGGTAAATTTCACTACGTCCAACGGAGACAAGGTTTGCCCGGGGCTGCCACCTATGGTCCCCCTTATGCCGGAAATACTCTTGATCAATGCCACGATACAAATTATTTTAAGGATGCAAACTTAGCTTAAATTTTTAAAAGATAGTCTTTCACGCAAAGCGGTAAAGAGGGCAAAGAAACAAAGTTTCACAAAGAATTTTCTTTGCGGGCTCTGCTTCCTTTGTCTTTGCGGGAAATTTAAGCCGGAAAATAAGAAAGTGCTACATTTGCTGAAACAATTATGTGATTCATGCCGGTCAGTTGCGGTTCCAGTATTCATTCCTTTTCAAGATCGTTCCAGCTTTACCAACCTGCATTTAATTCATTAAAAGGAGATTTTGTGGACAAATCATTTACAGTATGAACCGTATTGTTGAGTACGATATTGCAGCTTTTTCAAAAATAAACGGTCAGTGGCATAACGGATTTCTTGACTGGCTGATGCCGTTGCTGCGCAATCAATATACCTGGGCGCCGCTGTATCTGTTTACGCTGGTATTCATGCTGCTGAATTTTAAATGGAAAGGATTTGGGTGGATCTGTTTTTTCCTTATCACTTTTGCTATCACAGATATGGTAAGCGGCAGCATGCTTAAACCGTTTGTGGGCCGGCTGCGCCCCTGTGCCGATCCAATGCTGGCATCGGTTATACGGTCGGTAGTAAATTGCGGAGGCCCCCTGAGCTTTCCCTCCTCCCATGCGGCCAACCATTTTGGTCTGGCTATGTTTGGGTTTAAGACCTTATCCTTTATTCCTTATTCATGGAGATGGCTGCTTTTTTTGTGGGCTTTATCAATTTCGTATGCACAGGTATATGTAGGTGTGCATTTCCCTGTTGATACTATTTGCGGTATGCTGCTGGGGTATATCGTTGGGTCCGGCACAGGCTGGGCATTTAATAAAAAAGCTGGTTTTGCTTCTTTAGCTTAACTTCATACAACATGATTGAGATTCTGATCATACTGGGATTGATTTTACTGAACGGCATTTTTTCGATGGCAGAAATAGCTTTGGTTTCTTCCAGAAAAGCCAGGCTTGAATCCCAGGCAGCCAAAGGAGACAAAAGCGCTCAACATGCTCTTACCCTTGCTGAGCGCCCGGATACATTTTTTTCCACGGTACAGATCGGCATTACCCTGATTGGCATTTTAACAGGTATTTTTTCGGGGGAAACACTGAAAAGTAAATTGATCGGCTATCTGTCACGGTTTGAGTGGCTTGCACCTTATACAAGCGCTACTGCTACAGCTATCATCGTAATTATAATTACATATTTTACGTTAGTGCTTGGGGAGCTGGTGCCCAAACGCATCGGGTTATCTAACCCCGAATCCATAGCAAAGCTGGTAGCCCGGCCTATGAGCATATTAAGCAGGATCACCTACCCTTTTGTATGGCTGCTAAGCAAGTCTACCCATCTTACGGCGAAGCTGTTTAAGATCAAGGCAGCAGATAACCAGGTGACAGAAGAAGAAATTAAAGCCATTATCAGCGAAGGCACCGAACAGGGTACCATTGAAGAAGCGGAGCAGGAGATCATTGAACGTGTGTTCCATCTTGGCGACAGGAATATCACTTCCATCATGACACACAGAAATGATATTATATGGTTTGATATACTGAGAGATGAAAAGGATATAAAAGAGAAAGTAATATCCGAGCCCCATTCCATTTACCCTGTTTGCGACAGTAATATTGACAATATTAAAGGAGTGGTTTCCATTAAAGATCTATACCTCCACGAAGATATTATATCACTAAAAGATATACTGCAACCTGCACTCTTTGTACCCGAAAACAATTCTGCTTACCAGGTGCTGGAACGTTTCAAGGAAACCAAAATGCATTGCTGCTTCGTGGTAGACGAATACGGGAGCCTGCTGGGAATGATAACGCTCAACGACATTCTTGAAGCGATCGTTGGCGAAATCCCCCAGATAGACGAAAATGATTATGAGATCACCCGGCGTGAGGATGGCAGCTATTTTGTAGATGGGCAGATCCCGTTCTATGACTTTCTCACCGCCTTCGAAAAAACAGAATGGATGCACGAGGGCGAGCATGACTTCGATACGCTCGCAGGCTTTATCTTACATCAACTGGAAAGGATCCCGCGCCCGGGCGACAAAATGGAATGGAGGGGCTTTACCTTCGAGATCGCAGACATGGATGGTCACCGTATTGACAAGATACTGGTTACCATTTCCGACCTCATCAAAAAAGAAATGGAAGAATAATTTTCACATTTGTTATTCATATACGGGCACCAGATTTGAATAAAAACGGTTCTGTATCGTTATATTAAAAATCTGGTACCTTATGAAGCAAGTGATTGCAGGGCTATGTTATGCCTTTATCCTGCCTGTATTATTATTTTCATGCAAAAAAGATACTATTTCCGGAGACGGCTCAGCTAACCGTCCTGATCTTGACATTATTGAAACCAACCCTCCTGTCCAGGTTGCGGTGAGTGAAAAAATTTCGGACAATTGCTTTGGCTTTTACCGGGCGCTGCCTGCCAGATATGATTCTACATCAAAAAAATATCCCCTCCTGATCTTCCTGCATGGCTCGGGGGAAATGGGTAATGGCACCACAGATCTTCCGTTGGTATTGAGAAATTCCGTACCTAAGCTGATCAGTCAAAAAAAGTTTCCCGCGAACTTCAATGTCGGCGGAAAAAACTTCTCTTTTATTGTTTTTTCCCCACAGGTTAAAGCAATTACCACTAATGATGACATATATGCGATGATCAAATATGCCGTTTCACATTACCGGATTGATACAACAAGAATATATGTTACCGGATTGAGCCTGGGAGGAGGCGCCACCTGGAGTTTTGCCGCTAAATATCCTGACCTTGCCGCAGCAATAGTGCCTATATGCGGAGGTATAACATTAACCCAGGTAAAAGCGAGTTTGATTGCTAATGCGCATCTTGCGGTTTGGGCATTTCATAATGAAGATGATAACTTATCCCCGGTGCAGTCAACCAAAGATAATATCAACCTGATCAATACTTACAATCCAAGCCCCAAAGCTAAAATGACCATCTGGCCAACGGGTAAACATGACGCCTGGACAAAAGCCAGCGATCCGGCTTACAAGGAAAACAATATGAATATGTACGAATGGATGCTGCAATATCACCGGTAGCAGGGTTTGATCAGGGCAATAACGCCCAGGATGTAAGAAGTAAGACGAGAAAAGTGAGAATGCTTTCACGCCTCACTTCTCACGTTTGACATTTCACGTCTCACTTTTCACGTCTCACATCGCTGGGGTCGTTTTTTCATTCATCAATAACCACTCCCCGTATATCTTTCAGCTTAAAGTCAACTTCGGTAAGCCTGTTGCGCGGCACTCCTATTTCCATGTGACAAAAAAGCTGCAGATCCTGCCGGATAATATTGCAGTTATATTGTTTCACAATGATCATAACATCGTTGATAATAGTATAATCGAAATGTAATGAGCGTTTTTCTTCTACCGCTTTCTGTATGACCGGGATGGTTTGCAGCACTAAGACTGCCGCCGATTTATATGCATTGATCAGTCCCGGCACACCAAGCAGTGTGCCGCCGAAATACCTCACCACTACGATCAGGACATTGGTAAGCTGCTTGCTTTCTATAGTTCCAAATATAGGTTTGCCTGCAGTTCCCGACGGTTCGCCATCGTCATTCACCCTGAATTGGTCTCCGTCAAGCCCGATCTTATAAGCAAAGCAATAATGAGAAGCTTTGGGGTGCTCTTTTTTCAGTTCATCCACCATCGGCTTTACTTCTTCCACCGCCGCAACAGGATATGCAAAAGCAAGGAACTTACTCCCTCTGTCCTTATATTCCGCCTGCCCTTTTTGTGCTATAGTAAAATAATAATCCTTATTAGTCATTACCTGTTGTAAAATGTATTATTGAATGGAAGGGTTCCTATAATAGTCAATACGGTCAGTAAGCAATCTTTCAGAAAAAGACAGCCGGGCAGCGCCGGGCTCCGGGGCTTTCAGCCCTTCGGGCAGATACAATTGCTCATTAGTGATCACTCTTGCTTCATCCCAGGCATTTTCTTCTGCAAAGGATTGTATCAGCTTTGCCCCCCCCTCAACCAGTACGCTTTGGATCTTCAGGTGGTATAATGCATGTAAAACCTGCTGCACAGGGCTCACATCACTGGTAACCTGGTAATACCATACTTCCCGGCTGCTTGTTATATCGCGGTCAAGATCATTAATGGTATTGCGTATCATATTGAATACAATAGTAGGAACAGATCTGTCAAACAACTGAAGATATGGCGGCAGCATAAGGTTCATATCAATTACTATCCTTACCGGGCTCTTCCCCGGCCAGTGTCTCGCGGTTAAAGCAGGGTCATCCTGCAATGCAGTATGGGTACCTACCATAATAGCAGCTTCTTCAGTGCGCCATTTATGCACCATCCTGCCGGTATATTCATTGGTAATAAATATCCTTTGCAACGACGATCCTATAATACCATTGACGCTCTGTGCCCATTTCAGGATAATATAAGGCCTGTGCTGCGCATGAAAAATGAAAAAACGTCTATTCATCGCTTTGCATTGCGCTTCACATACTCCGTGTACCACTTTTACACCTGCATCCATCAGCTTTTCTATCCCCCGCCCGTTTACCAAAGGAAAAGGATCGCGGCAGCCTATTACTACCTCAGGTATTTTATGGGCAATGATCAGGTCTGCACAGGGAGGGGTTTTGCCGTGATGTGCGCATGGCTCCAGCGAAACATACAGGACACTTTCAGGGATCAGGTGTTTGTCTTCAGGCTTTACAGCGGCAATACAGTTCACTTCAGCATGCGCTTTCCCGTATTGCTGATGGTATCCTTCACCAATAATACGATCATTATATACCAGTATAGCGCCTACCATAGGATTAGGGGCTACATTCCCGGCGCCCAGCGCTGCAAGCTGCAGGCAACGTTCCATATATAATTCATGCTCAGGCAACAGAAAGTATTTTAGATCTCAAAATTAACGCAGGCAAAATAAAAACCCCGGAACGGGTGGCCCGGGGATATTGTTATATTAGTTGTGAAAGGTCAGACGTGAGAAGTGAATGGTGAAAAATGAATACCTGTGAGATGATAGACGTTAAATGTGAGACAACAATTTACTTCCACGTTTATCGTCTATCATTTCTCTTTTCACGCATTTTCTCACCATTGCCTATTCACCACCCCATCAATGTTGTGCGCCTGCTGCTTTAGCGGCAACATTCGCTTTTGCCTGCCTGGCAGCTCTTATCTCTTCCTTTGTTAGCTTACCCAGAGGCTTGTCTTTAGCAAAATCAACCAATATCGGAGCAGCAACAAATATGGACGAATAAATACCTGTGACCACACCAATCAGCATGGCAAAGGAAAATCCTCTGGTAGCCTCACCGCCAAATATAAAGAGCACCAATACCACGATCAGCACCGTAACCGAAGTCATAATGGTACGACTGAGCGTATCATTAATAGCGGCATTGATAACTTTGGTCTTACTTTCTCCCTTCATGGTTCGCCCGTATTCACGTATCCTGTCAAACACAATTACCGTATCATTCATTGAGAAACCAACTACCGTCAGTATAGCCGCAATAAAGTGCTGGTCAATTTCCAGCGGGAAAGGCATTATATGACGCAGGAATGAAAAGACAGCAAGCGTAACAAATACGTCATGCACAAGCGATACAATAGTACCGAGTGAGAACCTCCAGTCGCGGAAACGCAGAAAAATATAAAGGAAAATAAGTATAATTGAAACAACCGTTGCCGTTACGGCGCCACGTTTCAGATCTTCAGAAATAGTCGGCTGGACACTCTGTGAGAATTGAAGGTATTTCTTTTTGAAATCTGCATGCGTAGTGCCCTCTGCAAGGAAAGGCTTCAATCCTTCAAATACAGTCATTTCCACCAGCGAATCCGCAGATTTCGAAGGGTTCTCTTTTTGGAAGGATGTTGTAATATTTAAGGTACGCGCATCTCCTACTGTCTTTACAACGGGATACTCTCCCAGTGCCTTATGCAGCTCATCACTTACTGCTTCTTCTTTCTGGGGATGCTCAAACTGTACGGTATAGCTTCTTCCGCCTTTATATTCCACGCCTTCATCAAAGCCGTAAAAGAAAGAACCAACACCAAAAATGAACACGAAGATCGAAATGATATAAGCTACCTTTCTTGATTCAACAAACTTAAAATGTGCCTTTTTGAATATTACTCTCGAAAGCTTTGTAAAGTATTCAAAGTGGCGTCCGCGTTTATTGGTCCACCATTCGGATACCAGCCTTGCGATAAGGATACCGCAAAACAGGTTGAGCACAACCGCAATGATCTGGGTGGTAGCGAATCCTTTGATAGGACCCATACCAAATACATACAGGATTATCGCTGTGAGCAGGGTTGTCACGTGCGCATCGAGGATCGGGGGCAAAGAACGGTTATACCCGTGATCCACCGCCATAGCATAGCTTCTGCCCCAGGAAATTTCTTCCTTGACACGTTCAAAAATGATCACATTCGTATCTACAGCCATACCGATAGCAAGCACCAGCGCCGCAATGCTTGCGGAGGTGAGCGTAGCGCCCAGCCCTGTAAGCACCCCTATAGTAAAGAGCAGGTTTAATATCAGTGTAATATTGGCAACCCATCCGCTGGTATTATAATATAAAAGCATCAGGGCGAATATTACAATAAACGAAATGATGAAAGACATTGCTCCTCCTTTGATCGCTTCTTCACCAAGAGTGGGTCCTACTGTTTGTTCTGCCACGATCCTGGCAGGAGCCGCCAGCTGACCGGATTGTAAAATATTGGAAAGGTCAGAGGCCTCCTCTACAGTAAAGCTCCCCGATATCTGTGAATTACCATCAAGAATCGGGTTTACCACATTAGGCGCAGAATACACTACATTATCCAGCACAATTGCGATGGGCTTATTTACATTATCAGTGGTAAGATCGCCCCACTTCTTTGTGCCCTGCTTGGTCATCCTGAGAGATACCGCCGGACGCCCTCTTTCATCATACGATATGGTTGATTCTTCCACATCATTGCCTTCCAGCGGGGCTTTGCCTCCTTCACGTGTCCTGACCACATATAATGGCACTATATTCGACCGACCGGCTTCTGTTTTGGGGGTTATCCCGTACAAAAATTTAGCGTCAGACGGAAATACATCTTTTACCTGCTCAAGGTTTTGATTTAACAGGCTGGTATCCTTTACCTGCACATAAGCAAGCGCTGCATCTCCCTGCGGCGCCTGCATAAGCAATCCCATTATAGTATGGGTAGGCGCCTGTACAGCAGCAGCAGTATCTTTTGTCTTATTGCCGGTATCATTCTTTGCAATATCATTAAGCGACAAGGTCTTTGTTGTATCAACATGTGCGGAAGCCGCAGTGGTTGTATCCGGCTTTGCAGCCTGTACTTTTGCAGTATCAGGAGTTTCCGACTTTGATCTTTTCAACAGGTCTTCGGCCTGGGTAAAAGAAGCGGATAATTCATTGCCGCGGTAAACTTCCCAGAACTGGAGATTAGCAGTTGCCTGCAATATTTTTCTTACCCTTTCAGGGTCATCTTTCACCCCTGCCAGCTCCACGCTGATCGTCCCCTTGTTGGCGTCGGGGTTAATATTGGGCTGCGCAACTCCAAACTGGTCAATACGTTTGGTCAATACTCTGAAAGTGTTTTGAAAAGCTTCTCCGGCCATAGTGCGGAGCTTTGATACTACCTGATCGTCAGAATCTTCAAGCTTAATATTCCGCTGACCGGCATTTGCAAATATGCCTGCCAATTTTGCGCCCGGATTGATTTCTTTATATGCCTGTGCAAACAAGCTGATAAAATCTGCATCTGTGGTTCCCTTACGCTGGTAGGCCTGTTGCAGCGCTTTATTAAGCGCCGGATCCTGGGGGTTATTGGAAATGGATTTTAAAAGGTCTTGAAGCTCTACCTCAAGGGTCACGCTCATTCCACCCTGGAGATCCAAACCAAGGCTCAGTTCCTGCTCCTTGGCTTTCTCATAGCTTACCGGGCCGGTGATGCCGTAAGTAATGACCGCACCTTTGGTACTGTCCAATAGCCGTTTCAGCTTATGATTATAAGCCGAGTCTTTTGTTTCCTGGTCAGCCCCTGCATAACCGGCGTTTACCCAGTTGCGGGCTTTAACCTCCATTTTGCCTTCATGGTTGTGAACAACCCATGTAAAATGAAGCTGGTAAAGGGAAATAGCAATCAATGCAATCGCAAAAACAGTGACCAAACCTTTCAGTTGCATACTAATAAGCGTTTACAAAAAAATTTAAAATTGGGGGCAAAGATAGGGGTTCAACCTGAATTTATGACATAAAAACAAACCAGAAAAGTCAGACTCACCGGAAGGGTAAATAGGTGGATAAGAAGAGACCTGGAAATTGTTTCGGGTTTCAAGTTACAGGTTTCAGGTTTCAGATTGGGCATTACAGGTTTGAGGTACCTGTAACCTGAAACATCTTATACAAAAGGACTTTAAAGATTATAGAAAGTCTCCGCATTCCCTCCCCATATTTTCAACTGGTCTGCGACCGAAAGACCTCCTGCCAGATATTGTGTAAGTTCACATACCTGGTCGTACGACTGCCCGGTCAGGCATACCGGCCAATCGGTGCCAAATATGATCCTGTCGGCACTAAAAATATTTAAAACGGCTTCGAAATAAGGTACAAAATCTTCTTTCTTCCAGTTTTCCCAATCAGCTTCGGTAACTAGTCCTGCCATTTTGCAATATACATTCGGATAAGCATTGAATTTTGAAAGATCGCTTAACCATGGCTCTATTGCTTTGTGTTTTATAAAGGGCTTGGCAAAATGGTCTATCACAAATTTCTGTCCCGGGAACCGCTCCACAAACTGCAACGCATATTTCAAATGCCGGGGATGTATCAGGATATCATATGTATAATTATAGCGGGAAAGATATTTTATGCCATTACAAAAATCTTCTCTCAACAAAAAATCATCTTCTTTCTCCGCCTGCACGATATGCCGGAAACCTTTCAATAACCTGAACCGGGAAAAGTATTCCAGCCGGTCAGCAATATCCGGCGAACGGAGATCCACCCACCCCACAACGCCTTTAATAAAAGGATGCTGCCCGGCAAGCGATAATAAATACTTCGTTTCATTTTCACTTTGATCTGCCTGCACCGCCACACAGCCGTCTATATTATTTTTCTGCATCAGCGGCCAAACATCACCAGGCGCAAAATCTCTTTTTATCATATTCATTTCATCGGTGATCCACGCATCCTTCACCGGATGATAAAACCAATAATGCTGATGACTGTCTATTCGCATATTCCTTTTTTTAAAAGTTATGGTAAACACGATGGACCGACAGGTTCAAAAGTTTTGTAGCCTAACACAAATTCCTGGTGCCCCAGTTCCTCGGAACAGGTTTGCGATCCGCCAGCCACGCTGATAATTTTATTGAATATTTCATTTCCCATTTCGTCTAAGGAAACCCCTTCCGTTAAAATTTTCCCGGCATTAATATCCATATCATCCTCCATTCTTGCATACGTATCCGGGTTAGCGCATACTTTTATTATGGGAGCAATTGCAGATCCAACCACAGATCCCCTGCCTGTTGTAAACAAAACGCATAGTGCGCCGGAGGCAATCAGCTCAGCAATTTCAGAACTGTCATTCGGATTGGGAAATCCGAATCTCGGTTCGCCATCAGGCACAATATCCATAAGATATAGTCCTTTGCGGGGAGGTATATCTGCCGGCTTGATCATTCCGGTAATAGAAGCCGTTCCGCCTTTATAATAAGCGCCCATCCCCTTTTCCTCCTGTGTTGTCAAACCTCCATCTGCATTGCCGGGTGCGAAGCTGCCATGTCCCATGATAGTATAATATCTTGCTGACTTTTCCATCGCTTTTCTCAACTCATCTCTCAGGGCAGGTGTAGTTCCCCGGCCGGATATCAGGTCGTCAAGCCCTATCATTTCCCCAATGTTTTCAAAGATTGCAGTGCCGCCCTTTTCCACCAGTATATCAAAAGCCTTACCTACCGCCGGGTTTGCAGTAATACCGCTGGTAGCGTCGCTCCCACCTGATACTACTCCTGCTACTATATCCGAAACGTCCAGATCCACTACCGGGGTTCTTTTAATTTCATCCAGCGCAGCAGTAACAAATTCAATACCTTCTGTAATTGTTTTTTTAGTGCCGCCTTTCTCCTGTATCCCGAGTAATTGTACCGGGCGTCCGCTCTCCTTAACAGTTTGATACAGCCTTTTGCGATTAAAGCTTTCACAACCTAAGGATACCAGCAATACAGCTCCCACATTAGGATGAGTACATAAAGCATTCATCATCTTATCAGCATAGGCATTAGGATAACATCCTCCAAATCCAATCAACTGAACTTCTCTGCTCCTGAAAGAATGAGCTATTTCGCGTGCAACATGATGCGCACATTCTACCAGGTATGCTACCAAAACAATATTCCGGATGCCTTTTCGCCCATCGGGCCGCAGGTAACCGTACAACTTCTTATTTGTTGACGAATTCATTATTTAAGGTATAAGTTGGTAAATAATCGCTTTTCATATTGTGAAGGTGTACGTGCTCGCCGGCGCTGATGTGCTCAGTAGCAGAGCCTATCGGGATGCCGAACTTTATTATTTTATCCCCGGGATGCAATGATGTTGCCGCAATCTTATGCCCGAATCCCAAAGACTGTTTGATCACATAACTTTTTCCATCTATCTCTACACTATCGTTTGCCTGTAAAGGCACGCGAACAATGTACACATTATCTCCCGGGTTTAATTTCATCAGCTTGCTCATATACGAAATGAGTTTTGAGGTTACAGGTGTGAGCTATCAGCTATCAGCTATGGGCTATGAGTGTCAGCTATCAGTGTCAGTTGCGGGTTTCACCTTCTCACTTTTCACTTTTATCGTCTCACGTTTCATTCACCATTCACTATTGCCTATTCACCATTCACCCTTACAAAGTTCCGCCTAATTTATTTCCCACACCTATTAAAACAACCGAAATTATCAATAGTATGATCCCTGTCCACAGGTAAATTTTTGTTTTGGCGTTGATATTTTCCCATTCTTTAAGATAAACACCCCACAGGTTACTGAATATGATAATAGTGGCCAGGTGCAGTGTCCAGCTTGCAAAATCGTATTGCCCCATTTTAGTGGCGCCCATGCCGTAAAAAAAATACTGGCAGTACCACATAAGACCAGCCAGCATGGACAATAAAAAATTTTTCGTCAGAAGTCTTTTATCATGAAGCTGAAAATCTGAAATTGTCTTTTTCTTCACGGTCAGAATAACAGCGTACACAAAATTGGTTGTAAAACCTCCGGCAAGCGCAAGAACGAAAATAGGAATATTAACAAACACCTTTTCCGTACCCGACTGTAGCGCCTGATGGGCAATAGGGCCGCCTGCATTTATTGCGAGCGCCATGAACGAACTCATTACTCCGCCGGCAATAGCCATAATCAATCCTTTTACCGGCGAAAATTCCTTTACAGAAACATTCCGTTCAATGCCCCTGTCATCCCTGTCTTTTAATACGCCTGCATATCCGCAAAATACTATACCCACCAGGCACACCAGGAACCCGGCTGTGATAACAAGACCGGGAGTTGTATTAAACAACAGCCCTAACTTATGGTCTATAGCAGCCGGGACAATTGTGCCGATAATAACGCAAACGCCCAGACAGATAGACTGCCCGAGGGCTAAACCTAAATATCTTATTCCCAGTCCGGCCATCAGCCCGCCAAAGCCCCACAGCACGCCATACAGGTAAGTAAGCAATTTTGTATTGGAGGAAACGCCGGCAAGAATATCGAACAAACCGTTTGTTGTGATCAGACCGCCAATGGTAGGCATAATGATCCAGGCAACAAAGCCGAGGGTGATCCAGTATGTCTGCCAGTGCCATGTTTTTATCTTGTAAGTAGGAACGTAAAAGCTGGCAGAAGAAAATCCGCCGATAGAATGAAACAGAATGCCTAAGAAATATTCCATGCTGATTAATTTCGATTATTTAGTGCCGTAATGCAAGGACTAAGGTATGAGGTATAAGGTGCAGGGTATAAGGTACGCCTATGCCTTGGGCCCTACACTCTATTGCCTTACTCCTTTTTGCCTTATCCCTTACTCCCTTTCAAAATAAAATACCTCTCGTAAAATGTCTTCTTTTCCTTTCTCACTGTTTTCATTTTCACATACCAGCACCTCGGTCATATATTTCCACCATTTTTTACAAACATCATAATTGCCTATGGCGTTATATCTTTCTTCATCTTCTATTTCAATATAACCAAAGAGGTAGCCTGTATCTTTATGAAGATTAATTGAAAATTTATGTATGCCATGTTGTTTAAAAATATCTGTAAGTGCAGGCCAAATATTGTCATGCCGGCGTTCATACTCTTCTGCCATTCCTTCTTTTGCCCGGATAAGAAAAGATTTACGGATCATAATATATTAAGCTTTAGAGATAAAAGATCTTGCAAATGCTCCCGCAGTTATAAATCTTGCCTTCTTTTTGTTCAGTAATTCGCATAAAATATCAAACTCCTTCAATGCCTTTTCTCCGCAATTCTTCACAATAAAGTGTAATGGTTTGACGCTGCATTCGCCAAAATCCATAGCGCCCTGGGGCATTTCATAAAACTCCCAGGGATGTAAATAAAAGCATACCACAGGTCTGTGCCCCTTCGACTGTACATATTCAATATAGCCATCCACTTTTTTCATCAGGTGTTTGGCCGACTTAGTACGGAACAACGGCCATTGATCCCTGTCGCGGTTGTAAGGATCATTACTCTCCATAGTGAGATCACAAAAATTGGGTATCTCCACAAGCTTCATTTTTCCCGGTTTGGTCCAGTCTTTTGATGAAGGATGATAAGGCATGAATGGTCTTTGGTAAAAATACAGGGGAAAGGATGCATCGGAAATATATCCCAGCTTTTCAAGCACATTCACCACCGTAGTACTTCCCCACAAACGCGGGCAGCGGAAACTCACAGGTTTTTTCCCGGTAATTTTCCTGATGATATTGGTGGCAATAGTTAAGCGCCCCTCCACTTCCGATGGTAAAATAGGCCAGTTGTTAGGCAGGGGAAAGAGCGCGTCTCCCAGGGTTTCATGAAACAGTCCATGACAGCCTGTTTCATGACCGTCTTTCTCCACCCGCAGCAGCATCTCAGGATTATTTTCAGCAGCATGCCCTGTCCAGTAAAATGTAGAAGGAGCATTATGCTTCTTTAATATCTTAAGCAATGGCGGAGTACCTTTTTTAACACCTTCATAAAATGGTGTGAACGATCCTATATCTGTCTCCATATCAAACCCCAATACCACATCAAAAAGAGTTTCATCTACCGGATTATTTTTCTTCATACGTTTTTTGTTATAGTAATAAAATATTATTCATCTTCATTTTTCAAGTATCAGCCATCCTAAGTCGTTGGGATTATCCGTGCCATGTTCCAATCTTGGAGTTAGCGGTTTGAGCTCACACCAGCCGGCTATACTATCACTCTTTTCCATCACCTGCACATCTATCCGGATGCGGTCCGGATCCCTGTCAACCCCCATGTTATTCCAAGGAATTTGCACACATACCAAGAGGGTACCTTTTGAAATTATCCTTTTTATATTCCCATCCCGGCCCGATGTTTTGTCCTTAAAACGGAATTGTTTATCCGGCCATAAGCGGCGGGGTTGCACTCTTATTATTATATCTGAAACCAGGGAAGCAATATCTGCTTTTTTTTCCGATCCTTTAATAAATATATACAAGCTATTTTTATCATGACAGGAAGCCCACAGAAACTGTTTACTGCTACTGCCATTGTTGAATGCTTTCCAGTTAAGCATGGGAAGAATTTTGACACCGGAAGCGCGATCTGTCCCTATATTACCGGCAGACCAAACACTTCTGGCAACAAGACCGGCAGGAGCTTCTCCGGTGTATTCGGGAAACAGCATCCTGCCCTCACGGATCTGTTTTTCGGTCTCCGGAAAATCTTCGGACAGCACCCTATGCAACTGTTCCATACGCCACCGGATCCTGGAAGGATAATATTTGTATCCCTCCGCTTCAGGATGATAACCAAGCCTGCTGTCCTGCTTTGATAACAGGAGCAGTTCGTTGTCTGATTCCAGCTCCCGGTAAACAATTTCTTTAAGCGCTTTAAGCATATGCAGCCGTTCCATTCCCGTCATTCTAAGCATTTTTTCACGGAGCAGGTAAAACTGTAAAATATTATACCCGCTCCGGAATTGTATGCCGATAGCTTTGGCAACGCCGATATCAAGGATACGATCAGGCTCATTACTGTAATCCGGGGCTAACCGGTTCAATATAGCAACGCCGCTGTCCCAGCTTGCGCTCATTTTACCACAAAGCGCCACTACTTCTTCCAGCGATAACAGGCTGGTAAAAGCATCGCCCACACGGTCGCCACTGGGAGGCCATGGCAATGTTGTTTGGGTAGACCCTAACAACCAGGTAGGAGATAAAGGAGCGTCTGCGGGTTTAAGAAGCAGGGGCCATACCGGCCCGTCGTGCATAGGGCTATAGTATTGAAACAAATTGGTCAGCGGATATTGCTCATAGCCTTCTGCGAAATACTTCCATGCCCTTACCACCCCGGGAACATCGGTTTCCTTCCAGTAGATAGAGGCAAGCTGTTGTAAAAAAGTTTCCCGGTCGGGCAGGGAATCAAATGACAACAGGTCTGTGGCTTTCACCATTAAGCCGGGGGCATTTCCGAAATACCAGGATAACATAGTATGGGAAACGCCCAAACGCCGCATGGCAGCAAACTTTTGGTATAAAGCAGATGGTACCGGCACGTAAGGCACGGTAGTGATCTCATGTGAAGTTCCTGTCTGTATCTTGGATGATGTAGGCGTCCCGTGTTCACGGGCAATATTTGCAATCTTTTCAAATCTTGCGCTGGGTCCGGCAGGCATCAGCCAATAGTCACCTCCAATGAGTTTTTTGCCAAACACTTCCTTCTCTACTCCGGAAGTAAAATTGAACTGAAGTATTACTCCCTTAGGCGTATGGGCAGGAAGCTCATACACCCAATCAGCTAAGGTGTTAACAGAGGTGGGCGATTGTGATTGAGGCTGGGGCATATACAGCCAGCTGATCAGCTCTGCCTCAGGGGCTGCATCATGCATTCCCTTTTCCATTGCCGACAGCGATTGATGCAATATCTCCCACGGTGGTATTTTTGAGCATCGCGGGCAGGTTATATGTCCTTCACCAGTGGCCGAAAGAGCACTCAGGCAGGTAGTATAGCGTTCGCCGTGCGAAATATTTATGATACCGCCTAACCCCGGCACTGCCTTGAATATTTTATGAGTAGCCTGATACAGATACTGTTGTCCTGCTTCGCTGCCTGCGCACAGATTACGCACTTTCTTATCTCCTATTACTGCCGGCTCAGGGTATTGTTTGAATATCGGATTGCCCTCTTCAAGGCGGACACAGGGTTCTATGGTGAATATATATATTTTGATACCGTAGCGCAGGCATTTTTCAACAACCGCACGCAATTTTGACAATCGTTTTTCTCCACCTATCCCCTCTCCGGGAGTAACCGTTGTTGAAACAAGATCACCAAATCCTACCATCCTGCCTTCATTGTTATTACCACTAACACTTAACCACAAACCATTAACACCCTGGTGTGCCAGCCTGTTAAGATATCCCTCCGGGTAATAATCAATATCATTCATCAGTTCATCTATTACCAACGGCTGGTTATCTCCTGTGCGGGGCAGGCTGCCACGACGTTTGGTGGGACTGAAATAGCCCCGTATGATGCGCCTCTTTACAGCAGGAAAGTGTTTTGTATTTCCTAATTTGAGGAAAGCGCCCCTTCGTCTGAGCATTTCATCTTCAATATGAAAAATGCCCTTCCGGATGCCGTTCACTCCTGATGCAAGGATACGGCAGGACTGCCGGCTGACATCCAGTGTAAACGCCTCATCTTCCATACCTGCTATATATGCAGTCTCAATACTGTAATTACCGTCTTTCGTATTTACATTTCCGGCAGCAAGAAAATCTTCCAGGTCTTTATAAGCGGTTTCAAGCCTGTTATCCGGATCACTGAAAGAGGCTCTGATAGTCACCCCGGCCGACATATCTGCTTCCCGGTCACCTGCACGTGTACCATCCCAGGGCTGACGGATCCACATGGGTGCTTTCAGATCGTCAATAAAATACATGCTCTCCTTAACCGGTTGGGAAGGCATGTTTTCCGGGTCAAGATAATCATAGTCCTTTGTATGGAATAAACCGGGCTTATCCTGTGACTGAGCGCTGTTAAAAGTCAAAAACAGGATGGTAAATATTTCGCAACAGCTGATAATTTTCCGGGGCATCTTCATTCTTCTTGTTTCAGTCAAAGGGGTACATTCCAAATTAATATCTTTAATTAAAGGATCATTCAAAAACCAGCAATGAATAGCCTTTGCTTACTGGTATGGTCACATGGACATATCCATCTGCTGTTTTAAATGGCAGAGATTTTCTGTCGGGTGCGAGGTACACTTTTTTAGGCGCTTTCCCATCCAGACGCAAAGCTATCTTTACATTAGAAAGCGCAACAGGCTCTTCAATCATCTGGCTCTGTCCTCTCAGCTCCGGAACATACGAAAGAAGATGTACCATTTTCCGTCCCGGTTGTTCTGTAAGAAATATCCGCCCAAATGATGGTACATTTTCACACTTCACCAAAGGTGCCGGCAGAAATTTGCCTAACACATTTGCAAATACAGTCCTGAGTTCCACCGGCGCCTTTTCGTTATAACCCGAAAATATCCTGTGACTGAAATGCGCTACTTTACCATTGATAGTAAGTGCCGGTTTGTCTGTAATCTTATCGGGAGGATTATAATAAAACGCATACTCTCCATCCCAACCCTTGTTGTAATATGGTTTAACAAGGTAAGAGGCAATAGTCGTTCCCGGCAATGGCTCCATATTTACCCCGGATGAATAAAGAGACAGTGGCATATCCGGCAGGCCCTGATTAAAGTTGCTGCCAACTTCAAAATATGCAGGATTAAAATCGTTTTCCCCGATGTATTTCACTCCCCATTCTTTTTCAAGCATAAATTGCTTTTTTCCCTCATCAAGACCGGAGCTCCCGCTGGAGATTACAGCCTTTCCCGCCAGGATATGCGCTTTTACCCGTTGTGTTATTTCTTCAGTAAAAATGATATCATCCGGGATAACAAGGACCTTATATTTGCTCCAGTCAGCCGCCAGGGTAACTACATCAAATTGTTGTTTCAGCTCGGAGAGTATGCGCACAGCACTTTTAAGATGGCGATCTCCCCTGATATGATTAATATTTTTGGGATAAACGATTGCAATCTCCGTGAGATTTTTAGCGTTGTCATACCATGGCTCCATAGTTTGCAGTTCCCTGTATATTTTTTCTATCCTGTCGAATACAGCAGTCTGCAGATCGCCTCTCGGATGAAAATGCCCTCCCACATTCGGACGCATACCATTAGCCAATCCGTATATCAATTCCGATTTGATGGCTGCCTCAGGTCTTAACCCTCCAAAATCTCCCCAGTCATAAAAACGGCCGGTCATATTCAGTACAGGTCTGTCGCCAAGCGTGCGTACATAATGAGCAAGTACCGGTAAATACTCATAGCCCCAGCTTCCTGTTGGTAAGCATTCTACTTCCGAATAAGTGCTGAAACCCGATTGCTCTTCATAGCCCGGGTTGTTATGATAAATAAGCAGATCCGGTTTAATGGCAGTGGCAGCGTCGTAAATATCTCTGGCCAACCTGAGCGCTGAAAATTCAGAAAACTTTCCTACCTCCTCTTTATTGGCATAATCAATGCCGCGTTCCTTCATTTCTTTAATACAAACAGGACATACACAATAAAAATTCTGAAGGCAGTCAATAAAAAAACCTGATACCGGGTAGTTAGAAGCTATTTCCTTCACCATCGCAATAAGATGATCCCTGTAAGGAGAATTATAACACATCGTTCGCACATAGGGCGTAAGGCGGGGGTCGCGGTATTCCCTGCCATCAAAAGATACGGTAGTCCACTCCCTGTGAGCAACCCCTTCAGCGCTGCTTATGCCGCCATTAAGATAAGCAGTTAAAGCAATGCCTTTGCGGCGGCATGCCTCAGCCAGCCTGCCAAAGAGATCATACGTCAGGGATGGATGCCGTATACCTAATCTGGTATTATAATAAGCCATCCCGAGATTATCCCTTGCATGAAAGGTCAGGTAATCAACACCGCAATCCTTGATCCTGTCTGTAAATTTTTCTACGTCAAAGTTTTCTCCCACATCCGGGCAGGCAGGCATAGTATGATTATCAAAAAAAAGGCAGTATTTAGGCTGGTGTATCCCGGGATTAACGGATAAGCTTACAGGCTGGCCGAATGCCGCCATAAAAGCAAGTACGATACCCGAAAAGATCAGCATTATTTTTTTTATCATAGTGTGGGGTTATTTCTTGCGGCAGGTATTTGAATATTCAAGGTCTCTTTTAAAACATTAATTTTCTCTTTCAATGAATAAGGCGTATATACATAATCCTGCTCAAACTGGAATCCCAGGCGGGAATCGCGTGTAGCTGCCAGTAATGAAAGTTCAGTACGCGCAAGCTCTTCCCGGGCAATAACTTCCATTTTATCCAACACGGCTTTCTTTCCCGTATCATTTTGCTCCTTCGTCCACTGAAGGCGAAGGTCTTCAAACTGAAGGACCGCATGATCGCTCAACATCATCCGTTGCATCTGTTCTGCCACTATAACTTCTTTCACTGCTTCCGCCCGATTAGCCTCAGGGCTCTCCAGCGCTGCCTTCCGGTATAGCTTTAGCCCTTCTTCCATCTCATCGGCTGCCTGCTGAAGATATTTCAGAAAAACAGGTAAAACGGCAGCATCATTGCGGTTTTCCACGCCGGTTGCGCTCCGGGCATATAATTCCGCTTTGTTGGTATTATTGCTGAAATCGGGGTAGAAAACCATCCGGGATACTGTAAAAGGCCAATACGGATTAACATGCAGGACTTTCGACTGGTCTTCCCACGAATGGTGATATGTGAGTGTTCTTAAAGGAGGCTCTTCAAAAAAAAGCGGGTTGCCGATGGCATTGTTGGTACCCATATTAGGTCCTGTATCCGGCACGAGCCGTATAGCCCTGCTAAAATGGTCCCAGGCACTAATCACCAGTTCCTTTTGCTGTTCTCCAAATATAGCGGACGCCGCAGTCGCCAGCAGCTCGTTTTTGGAAGGAGCATCGCTCCAGCAGGTCCAGGCGCGGAGCCTGCTTATAAAATTGGGCTTATAACCGCTGCTCCAGCTTTCCAATGTACCTTTCACGCCATACTTTTCCAACGCCTCATATCTTTCGAACCATTGATAAGGACAGGGCAGATAAGGTATAGTACCATACTGCCAGCTGGTGAAAGTGTCTACTTTTGAATACACTTTCATCTTCCGCTTATTGGCTTCTTCAATCTGCGCACTGGTCACTTCGGCAGGACCCACCTGGCTCAGGGAATAATCCCTGAGGTATCCCTGCATATTGTCAATGGTAAAGCTTTTCCCGTTTTCCCAGGTGAGCAGAGGTATTGTCCTGTCCGGGAGCTGCCGGATAAAGTATTGCTTTATATCACTGCTTTGTGGTCTGAAATCAATATTGTATTCCCATGGGAGTACCTCAATAGAAGGATCTATACGGTGGCATTCCTCTTCAACAATAGCTACTGCTTTTGCCCACTGCTCTGCCCACTCCTGCAAGTATGCTTTGCCGGCGCCATGACCACCACCCCATTTTTTATACCAGAATCCTTCAGTCAGTAAAATATAGCCCCTGATCCCGGGGAACTGGTGAACGATCTCCTGTACCAGCTTGCGAAGCCCTGCTTCACTTTCAGGAGTTCCCAGGTATTGCCAGATGATCGGCGTATACACTTTAATGCCGAAACGCGCCGACCGTTGTATCAGGTCTTTTATTACAGTCGGGTTCTGCTCACGCACCTGGTAAAGTAACCGGGCATAAAAATCAGTAGATGTTGATGCGGTAGTCCGGTCTCCGTTGGGGTTTGCATACACGGAAGCAAAGATGCCGTCAAACCCGTCGTGCACCATATGAGACAGCAGTTGATCCGGCCAGTCCATCCACCCCATCCAGGATAATGCCATACGGGTATCGTATAAACTATGGCGTACGGTCTTTAAATTTTTAGGTAAAAAAGGAGCTCCTCTCAGGCTTATCCTGGCTTCAAGATTATAAATGCCAAACATGGTTCCGGCCTCATCATAGCCACATATAATAATGTGCTGATCATTAGCTGTTATCTCATAATCTTTTGAGCGTTTCAATGTAGTTCCGCAACCCGGGAGCTGCTCGCGGGTACCCGCTATGATGCAGGATTTCTGTTTCTTCCAGTTATCAAGTGAATCCTGTTGCTTAATACCAAGAGAAACCCCCATCACTTTCTCAAAATAAATTTTTACATCTTCAACGGCGGTCGAAAGCGCTTCTGACAGTCCTGGCTTATATACTAAGCTCCAGCCCTTATCGGCTATTGTCATTTCGGTTGAAGCTGCCCGGTATGCAACATTTCGTTTCCAGGTATGGATAGCATCTCCGGTCAGCTTTTTGTGATAGGCATACGGTTTTTCTTCCGGCAGGCGCTCCACTTCAGCATTAAATGACCCGGGTTGGGCAACAACAGGAATATATCCTGCTGTTGTTTTTGCCCGGGCTGTATCTGAGCCTGAAATATATTTTGCCGCGGCAATTCCCGCAAAGCCTGTAGCTGATTTTACAACAAAATCCCTTCTTGAAAATTTGTTCTTTGACGACATATCCTTAAATGAATGAGAAGCTGTGATCATGAAATGTGAGACGTGAGACGTGAAAAAAAATCACCACTGTCCATTCACATCTGTCATCTCACCTCCCACAATCCGGGGTCAGGAAATTTTTGCATTTTGGAAAGCAATCCTTACCTGATCTTTTGTTGCTCCCCCGATTTTAATATACCTGCGATTGCTGACAGGTATTGTAATGCTACCGGACTGCTTAGAAAACTTCACCGAAGATCTCTTTTGTAAATCCTCCATTACCGTAACATTTTTATGATTTAAGGGCAGCTCTAATTGTTTAGCGCCTGATATATGCCAGTAAACAACATACAAACTGCCACCCCGTTCAAAGATAAATGCACGTACTTCCCTGCTGTTACCGGCTACATTTGTTATCTGGTCGTAAGGCTGCAATTCAAATTCATTCTTCTCATTGATCAATAAAATATGTTCCTGCTCTAATTGCTGAAGAGATAATTTCTGCGCTGCGGTGAGCAGGTCGTTGTTCCTGACTTCTTCCCACCTTCTCATTACTTCAAAGTTATCGGCAGTCCTGGGATGGTCATCAAATTTCTTCAGGCTGGATTGAATGCTGATAGGACAATCCCATGCCGCAGCCCTGCTGCTGACATACTCAAGCATATCGGGTTGCGTTCCTACCGTCTTTTCATCGGGAACCCAATAGCCTAACCATCCAAAATTAATATGCGTGAAATTTTCTTTCATCCTGGGCGCTTCAGCCGCGGGATGTCTTCTGATCTCTTCTTTCAGCACTTCCGGCCTGAAAATATCAAAAGCATTTCCGCGGCTCAGCATATGCCAGCTGAAATGCGTTTTAGCCGCTCCTTCCGCAAATAAAGGCTGCGGGTTTAATCTTTTATGTACCCGCCACTGCGCCAGGGATACGTTAACCCAGAAAGGAGCATTCACCCCTTCAGAGCCGTCGTAATAGCAGAATTGAAATCCCGCATCGTAAATATCTGCCAGCTTTTCCGCCATCTCATCCTGCAGATCATTGTCCTGGTTGATATAAACACTTTGCGCGCCAAATTCACTTACGTCAAGCACACCCAGCATAAAGCCTGCAGGATGCTCATCCGCCTTTGTCTGAAATGCACCGCGGGTGCAGCCGGTGATCTGGTACGGCCTGGTATCCGTAAAGCCTTCATAAGTGATCAGCTCTGTGCCGATCTTTAAAACACGGCGACCTTTCGCCATTTCTATGGTAGCGGGATCCTGGTCAACGTGAATAGTAACAGCATCTTTTCTCAGGGGAGAGGCTAGCGTAAACAGCTTTACCATATTTAACCGGTGATCCGGAACAGGCGTTACATATTTGCTGTCGAGCCCGATAAAGGAATGAAGAAAATGAAATCCGGGGGTAATGCCTTGCGCCTTAACTGTATTCAATAGCTTCCGGAGATCTTCTTTGCCGTTTGGATAGAGCGACCGGTTCCATTCATAATCACCTATGAGACGGTATCCCCTGCTCTTTAAAAAGGCAGGGTAATAGATACTCATGGCCCGGAATCCTCCCATCTTTGCATATTTCAGGTGCCTGTCCATATTGCCGGGATTGATATCCGCCGTCCAATAGTAAGAATACCTGTATTCTTTACTCCTGCGGCTTTTCACACCGGGAGATAAATTAAAATCATCTTCCAGTCGGCCAATATTATCCAATAGTTTATCTGTAGCGCAGGTTATCAGCGCAACGCTTGTTCCTTTCAGCTTCACCTCTCTTTCGGCTCCGGCTTTCAGAATGTAGCAGCCGTCTGTCTTTTCAGCAACTATTCTTGCATACGGGTCAGTGGATAACAGGTTAGTGGCAACTTTTTCGTCCCAAACAACCTGTAAGAGATCGCCGTAATAGCTCCGCTCACGAACAGGTAATTGCAGGAACCATATTTTAGTGGCAGGAGGTGAAGCAATGAGCACACCGCCATAGCCTTTCTGATCAGCAATAAGGTCTTCTATCCTGAACTCAATATATTGTGGCTTTATATTTATACTAACGGTGATGCTATCAGGAATTAATTCGTAGCCGATAGTGAGCTTGTTCCCATCTTTCCGGGCTGAGTTAGCTTTAAAACTCATTTCCGCATTTGGATAAGCAAGCTTTACTTCATTTTGATAAGGCCTATCCTGGATCATGGTGCTTATCGGGATATTTTTACCACTTACCAGGCATTCTTCACCGGTAGGTTTAAACAGCAGGCTCTTGACTATCGCATCGGATCCTATCACTAATTTCATCTGGTCGTTTTCAATGACCACATCATCTGCTGCTGCAAGATTAGCCGGCTGAGGCGCCCCGTCTTTCCCCGGAGCAACATTGCTGATCTTTTTTTCTATAGTGGTAGCGCGTGCTGCGTATCCTGCCACAGCAAGCCCTCCTATTCCGGCTGCTGATTTGAGCACAAAATCCCTACGGGTAAAATTATTTTCAGACATAATTATATTGTTTAAAGATTAACAGGATCATTGATGGTGAATGGGCAATAGTGAATAGTGAAATGTCAAATTGAAAAATTGAGATCTCTTACATGCATCATTGCCTGTTCAGCATTCACTATTCACTATTGCCCATTCACCACAGGCACACCAAGGCATATCCTGAAACCGTCGCGTGAATCAGAATAGCTTGTGCTCTTTATACCCAGGCGTACTGCACAGCGTGCATTACCGGGAACATCATAGTAGTTACCACCTTTACAGACATTATGAACAACTTTGCCATCTTTACCCAAATAGGCTTTTTCATGGCCGCCCGAGGGATCAAAATCATCCAGCACAAATTCCCATACGTTCCCCAGCATATCTGCCAGGCCAAACCCGTTGCGGCCTTTTTCTCCATAAAAATCCACAGGGGAAACAAATGCAAAACCATCGCTCCATGGCACTTTATTATAGGGCCAGGCCTTATTCCGTCCGGGCAATATGTCCATCCCTGAAATATTCAATCGCCCTTCTCCTTCACTCAGATCATTTCCCCACCAGAAATAAGTACTGCCTTCTTGTCCTCCCCGGCATGCATATTCCCACTCCGCTTCGGTGGGTAAGCGATATACCAACCCTTCGGGTAACCTGCCGGCTGCTCTTTCCTTTTTTGTCAGCCATTCGCAAAATGCTTTATCATCATTATAACTTACACAAACCACCGGGTAGGAGTCCCTTAAAAGAAAACCAAAATTCGGATCGCGCCAGCTCTTTCCTTTCATTGAAACCCATGGGTAAGGCGGCCAGGTACCCTTTGTCTTCCAGTTGGCGTCAAACACCTGTGTCTCGCCACCTGGTCTTTCTGCATCTGTGATGTATCCGGTTTCCTCAACAAAACGCCTGAACTCACCCACTGTAACTTCCGTACGGCCGATCCAGAAAGCCTCTTTCACATGTACCAGCTTTGCTTCTCCTTCATACGACTCCCGTACCCCGGTGCCGGGGAGCCCGGCTCCGGGCTCCGCGCCTCCTTCCCAACCGGTAGCCCATATCTTCTCCTTAAGCGTGCTGCCCATCATAAATTTACCGGGGGCGACAGCAACCATTTCAATAGAAACACCATTCCCAAGATCGATTTTTTTTACAGCCCTCTGACCGGATCCCTGAGTATAGATACCCAAAAGAAAAATAAGTATTACAATATTTTTTGTAACCATTATGTCTCTTTTAATTATTAATAATCCGGGTTCTGGGTCAATGCGCTGTTAATATCTCTCTCGCTTTGGGGAATAGGTATAAGATCCCATCCTTGCTTCACGGTCCCTGTTTTATCAAGACTTATAAGATGACCTGCATAAGGGCCGGTCTTTGCAACCTTATAATCGGTATAGTTTGCAGGATCATCCGTAAGCTTCATCCCGTAGAATACCGTATTTATAACCTGCTGATAAATTCCCCACCGGCGGATACTCATATACCTGATCAGTCGTTCTGTAGCAAATTCAACCCTGTATTCATTCCGGACAAGGGCTCTTAATTTATCAGGATCAGTTTCGGTAACAGCAGGCATGTTAACCGCTGCCCGTCCTCTGACTTTGTTTATAGTTGCATCCAGCAGGGACTGAGTAATTGCGCCTCCACTTTCCAATGTGGATTCCAAATAGCCGAGAAGCACTTCTGCATAGCGCATGAGAATAATATCGTCGCCCGAAGATCCATTATCTCCGGCATAGGTTTCAGTTACAAATTTTTTCCAGCCATACCCTGTTGCACCTATCAGCGTAGCTATCTTGGTGGAAGCAGGATCTGCGGGAAATAATTTACCCCTGAATACGGTATACCCGGGCAAAAATATTGTAGCATACATCCTGGGATCGCGATGCTCAAAAGGATGTTGGGGATCATAAAGGGGAGACTCTCCGATAGGTAATCCATCAGTGCACTCATAAGCATCTACGAGGCCCTGGTATATATTATCTTCCTGGTATCCCCCATAAAAGTCGGGATGATAATTCCTTTGATTGTGTGTATTACCGTAAAGGCTCGCTACACAATTCACGGAGAGAAGAATTTCTTTACTGCCTTCACCTGCTTCTTCGAATATTTCCTTGTAGCGGGGATCAATAATATAGGTATTCAGATCTATAATCTGCTTATAGACAGCGGCTGCTTCAGGCCATTTTTGCTGGATCATCAATAATCTTCCTGCAATTCCCAATGCAGCGCCCTTTAATATCCTTCCCTTTTCACCATCAGGCCTTGCGGCAGGTAAATCGGCAGCAGCGGCAGTACATTCACTGATAGCATAATCCTGCACCTCTTTTAATGTATTGCGGGTTTGACTGTTGGCTTCAGCTATGGTAAGTGTTTTGGTAACCAATGGTACTCCGCCATAAAGCACCGACATATAAAAATACTCATAAGCCCTCAAAAACCTGGCCTCTGCAATATATTGCGCCTTGAGCGTTGCATCCATCTGTACCTTGTCAATATTTTCCAGAAAATAATTGGCCCTGTAAATAGCTTTGTAAGCCCTTGTCCATACAGCGCCTACTACCTGTGCATCGCTGGCCTGAAAATAACCGCTATAAATCAGTCCTACAGCTCCGTTCTTATACCCTGAATCATCGGTATCACTGCCCAAAATGAGGTCATCATTGGTGTAAGAAGCATCACCAACATCACTACCCTGATATATGCCTGTCAATGCCAGCAAAGCATCTGATGAAGAATTCCAAAAAGTGGCCTGGGATAACTGCGCCAATGGCTGCTGGTTCAAAAAATCTTTATTACAACCAACCTGTCCGAATACTATGATCAATAAAACAAATTGAACAAAATATGATTTATATATGAGTTTCATAATAAATGCATTTATTAATGGTAAATTAAAATCTGATATCAACACCTGCTGCGAATGTCCTTAACAAGGGGTAGAAGGTTGCGGTTCCGGTCGTCATCTCAGGATCCCATCCCTTATAGTAATTAGTAAATGTCATTAAGTTCTCACCGCTTACATACACTCTTACCCTGCTCAAAAAAGACCTGCTTAAAATCCTTTCAGGTATGCTGTATCCCAATTGAACACTTTTTACTCTTAAAAAAGTAGCATTCCTGTACCAGAAATCAACAGGGTTTGCATCCCAGAAGCCGGAAGCTGTTGGGATTATTTTAGGAAATTCAGCATTAGGATTGGGATTCTCTGCTGTCCAGGAGTTTTCGTAGAAGATCCTTTGCACATTACTATTGTTCTCCAGGGGATAAAAAAACTGTCCTATTGTTACCGGCGCCTTTCTGCCACCTTCTCCCTGCATCATTACATACAGATCAAAATTTTTGTAGCCTGCATTCAATGTAAGCGCATAAGTTGTATTAGGGAGCGGCCTGCCAATGATCTGCCTGTCATAAGTAGCATCCACCTTTCCATCGGGTTTGCCATTGGGACCACTTAAATCCACAAATTTTATACCTCCGCCTTTCGCTATGTTTGCAAAGGGCTGGGTGGCATAACCTGCAACTTCCTGGTCACTGGCGAACAACCCATCGCTTACATACCCATATTTGCTTCCAATGGGATATCCGATAAATAACCCTTTCGCAATATCTTTAGTTACATTAGCCAGTGCCAGTACTTTGTTATTAACTATTGAAAATATTGTAGAAGCACCGTAAGTAAACGCCCCCGAAGTCTTCTGATAGGAAAGATTAAAATCCCATCCCTTATTTCCTACCTTACCCGCATTGGTTGCAGAAGGAGTAGCGCCCAAAATAGTTGATGCGGAAATATTATATAAAATATCTGAAGTAACCTTATCATAATAGTCCACTGAAATATTCAGCCTGTTAGCTAACAGCGATATATCCATTCCAATATCTGTAATAGCAGTAGCCTCCCATGTGATATTCTTATTGGCGATGCTGGTAATTGCCGCACCTGCCGACAATTGGTTTCCAAAAGGATAATTTTGTCCAAGCGTTAAAAGATCCTGGTAAGAATAATTTCCTATGGACTGATTACCCAGTTTTCCCCACGAGCCACGGATCTTCAGCTCGTTGATCCAGGGCAAAGCATTCTGGAAGAAGTTCTCTTCCGATATTCTCCAGCCTGCAGAAAAAGAAGGGAATGCACCCCACCTGTTATCTGAGGGAAACCGGGATGATCCGTCGTAGCGGAGATTTGCTTCAAATAAATATTTCCCGCTATAATTATAATTAAATCGCCCGAAATAAGAGCGTAATGTATTTTTTGCTGCACTACCTCCCTGTTTTCCGTTAACAGTGGCTCCTGCATCTATCACATAAATCTCATTGTTGGGAAAACCATCTCTGTAAGCAGAAATATTTTTAGAATCATTAGATATGCTTTCCACACCACCCAACAGGTGGAAGGAGTGGTTTTGGATTTTCTTATCATAATCAGCCAGCGCCCGGAGCGTTAACCCCTGATTTTGTGTCCATGCATCAGTCAGGCTGTTGACATTGATGGCATAGTTCGCGGTAACGGGATATTTGGCGGCAAAATAAAGGCTTCTTCCATTGGTTATAGTATATCCTGTCTGACCGGTTAATTTTAATCCCCTGGCAACATCCCATACCAGTTGCGCATTACCGTAGAAATTATAGCTTTGATTTTTTAAGAAGGATTTGCTGTTCAGATCTGCTTCCGGGTGCATTGTCTCATTCCTTCCCCAGTAACCATCGGCTGTTGGTCCCGGTATGGTGTTGGCATTTCTCATTGCTGCAAGCACTATACCTCCCACCCCTGCGCTATAGCCATAGGAAGGCTCCTTACTATTATCCGTTAATCCGGCAAGCTTAACACTGAACCTGAGTTTTTCACTTATTTTGCTATCCACATTCAGCCGGAGATCATAGCGGTTGGCACTATTTTTCATAATAATTGCCTGATCATTAAAATAACCGAAAGAAAATAGATAACGGGTTGCTGCTGTACCGCCACTCACGGATACGTTTTGTTTTGTTTCAATACCGTTCCCGGAATCAAACAAATAATGAATATGGTCAAAATTGGGAAAATTGGGATCTGTTCCTGATTTGAACTTTTGAATGTCTGCATCAGAATAAGTGCCCGGGTTGATAGAGTTAATAACAGTCGCGTATTCCCAGGAGTTTATCATTTCAGGCAGGAAGGTTGGCCTGTTTTTCCCGACATAGCTGCTGTACCTGATTACCGGCTTTCCGGCGGCACCAGTTTTTGTTTCTACCAATATAACACCGTTCGCTGCTTTCGAACCAAAGATTGCTGCTGATGCGGCATCCTTTAAAACTGAAATATTCGCTATATCAGCAGGGTCAACAATATCTAAAGAAGATTCTATACCGTCCACGAGTACAAGAGGAGCAGATCCGGCGCCACTAAAAGTGCCCTGTCCCCGGATCAGGACAGAAGCCTGGTTGTTTCCCGGATTTCCCGAACCCTGCCTTACTGAAATACCACTCATCTGCCCCTGCAGCGCAAGAGAAGATTTTGTAACCGTTCTTTTTTCTAATTGCTTACTGCTTACGGTGGCAACTGCTCCCGTGAGATTAGCTTTTTTCTGCGTGCCGTACCCTACCACCACCACATCACTCAATCCTGCGATCTCCACCTCCAGAACAACATTCACTTCCGTTTGATTTCCTGCATTTATTCTCCTGGTTTGATAACCCACGCTTGAAAATTCAAGTACAATATTCTTGTTGTCGGGCGCCGTCAGGGTAAAACGCCCATCATTGTTCGTGGTGGTTCCCGCCTGTGAGCCTACAATAATCACGGATACGTTCTGTAATGGTTCCCCGCCTGAGTTGAGCACACGTCCCCGGATCTGCACAGGTGGTATAAGAGCAGGATCAGCCAGCGGGGCAAGATCAGTAACTGCTTTTCGGGTGACCACGATCATATTATTCTCAATAGAATATTCCATAGGCTGTCCTTTGAAACATTCGTTCAGCACCTCACTTACCGGCGCATTCTTCACTCTTATCGTCACGGCAGGTAATCCCGAAAGCATGGTCTTGGTATACAGAAAGCCATAGCCCGCCTGGCGCTCTATTTCATAAAACACTTTTTCTACCGGTACATTTTTGAGGGAAAGTGTAATTTGAGGAAAACTTTTTGCATGTACCTGCAAAAAGGTGATGGTCAGGAGAATAGCAGTAAGTTTCATGATTTTCAGGAATTGAGGCGACAGCCGGTGCATGAGCGGCGCCTTGTCACTAACAGAAAAAATCATAGTTTTGTGTTTTGGGTTTTAGAATAAATGAACGTAACTGTTTTACTTATTGGACTACTCAAAAATTTTCGCCATCCCGATAGCCGTCGGGGTGGCTTTTTCAGGTAATCCTATCTTCTTCCTGCCTGCGGCAGGATACATAGATCATTTTTTAAAAGGCATCACCGTAATATGACGTCCGTTAATAGCGAAGCTGACGGTGCCTGTCTTTCCCATCATCTCCAGTATATCCGCTATATTATCATAGCGGGAGCGGTTGATCACCCCTACAAACTCTTCGTTGGTCACATTTTTCTCATAGCTTACTTCTGCATTATACCATCTCGCCAGTTGCCGCATCACCGATTGAATATTATCTCCCTTGAAAACAAACCGTCCGTTTTTCCAGGCTGTCACCGCATCTACGTCTACCTGCTGTATACTTATTTCCGGGTCTACAACATTATCATTATTTCCTGTTACCGCCTGCTCACCCGGGCTGATCATTTTATCGGTATTACCTTTGCTTACTTTTACTGATCCTTCCAGTAATGTAGTCTTTACAGTTGCCTCATCAGCATAGGCATTGATATTAAAATGCGTTCCAAGAACATGTACTTCAGTCCCGTTTACAGAAACAGTAAAAGGCTTCCCCGCATCATGCGCCACCTCAAAATATCCTTCACCGCTGAGCACTACAGCTCTTTTATCGCCTGTAAATGAAACAGGAAAGCGCAGGGATGATGCAGCATTGAGCCATACTTTACTGCCGTCGGACAGTACAATCTGGTACTGCCCGCCACGCGGGGTCGAAATAGTATTATATAATACTTCCTGCGGTTTATCTTTCAATGAATTATAAGAAAGCCGCCCATCATCCAATTTGATGATCTTTATATTACCCTCTTGGGTTAAGGCTCCGTTGCCGGCGCTGTCGAGTATGATTTGATTCCCGTTTGCCAGAGTAAGTACCGCTCTGTCTGTACCCGGTAGCAGCTTATACTCCGAACCCGGCTTTTTGGTTACCGCAATGGGTTGCTCATTAGTCTGTTGATTCAACATAAAATAGCTGCCTGCACTCAATGAGGCAATAATAGCTGCCGCCGCCCAAATACGGGGCCAAATCCGCCGCCGTCCTATCACAGGCACATTTGTGATCTTTGTATAGATCGTATTCCAGTCTGTTTGAGGCAATGGTTCATTAAGATTATGATCTGTCCAAAGCTCTTTTACCTTCTCTTTAAACAGTACGTCATCTTTCAGATTTTTGATCCACTCAAACAATTCCGTGGTCTCTTCCGGTGTGGAAGCATCTGCAGCATACCGCTCCAGCAGATATTTTAATCGGTCGTTACTCATATTATATTACTGTGTCAAACGTGAAATGAGAGACGTGAAGCTATTTATCGTCTCACTTTTCACGATAACATGTTTGACTCTACGCTATCAGGGAGTAAGAAACAAAACGAAAGTACCAGCAGGAAGAAAAATATTTTTATTTAAGCAGCAATCCTGTAGCAGCGACGATGAATACAGACCACTTTTTTAAAACTATCCGGATCGTTTTCATAGACTCTGCCAGGTGATTGCGTACCGTATTGGGGGAGAGATGCATCCGTTCGGCGATCTCGTTATAGCTTAATCCTTCCAGCTTGCTTAATTCGTAAACTGTCCGTTGTTGTGGCGGAAGCTGCTGTATGGTTTCGCTGATCAGTTTGTCCGTTTCATGCGCCGCAATGGTTTCTTCAGTGATATTTTGTTTCAGCGCGATATGATGTAAGACCGTATTTAAAAGCTTCTGATCGCGGGATGCTTTTTTTAAACGGGTAAAAATGGCATTATGGGTAATGGTAAACAAATAGGCTTCCGGGTCGTTGATCTTGTCTAATCTTGCTCTTGACTGCCAGATGGAAAGAAATACTTCCTGCACGATATCCTCGGCTTCCACAGAAGACTTCAGCATTTTAAGCGCTACGCCAAATACTCTTTTCTTATAGGCTTCAAAAAATGCCTCAAACGCACCAAGGTCGCCTTTGGCAAGGGACTGAAAACATGCTGTTATAATCTCATATGGATCCCGGCATGACATAAGCAGTAATATGGTATATTAGTGCTAAGCTAATCGTAATATATTAAGATGAACAGAGCATTCACTATTCACTACTGTCTATTCACCAAATAGTACGATGTATCGTCCTTTAACTTAACACTGGTTTATGATTTCGAAGATAATACTTTTTGTAATAACCTGAAAGTTACCTGATTTGGGCATGCGATACTCGTTTGCTTGCAAAGACTAAAGCACATATTCATTTCTTCCACTCTCTGCCCGGAAATTCCACATTGAAGCTTTCAAGGTTTCCCTGGTCTGCGAGTGTTACATATACCGTTCGTCCATCCTCTCCGCCAAAAGTCAGATTACTGGGATTTTTTCCTGTCATTACAATCTCTCTTATCATTTTTCCCAGAGGAGAAACTTCCACCACGGTGCCTTTGCCATGGCGTGTAATAAATAAATTGCCTTTTATGTCGCAACGCATCCCATCCATACCGAAGTCAGAAAATTCAATAAGCAATCGCTTATTGCTGATCTGTCCATCCCGGGATAAATCATAAGCCCAAACCTTTCGTTGCACACTCTCATTTACATAAAGCGTTTTCCCATTGGGGCTTACTTCTATTCCGTTGGTAGTTCCCAAATTATCTAATAATAAGGACACTTTACCATCGGGATCAATTCTCCATATCCTTCCCGTTCCGGCTTTCCAGTCAGGATCACTGGCATATAAACGATCCTTTTTATCAATTGCAATGTCATTTGGCTGGCTCATTTCCGGCTCATTTGTAAACACACTTAATTTCCTGGAAGACATTTCAACTTTTAAGATATTGTGATTGGTATAATCTGCAATGAGCATATCCCCTTTTGAGTTGAACCGTATACCGTTCCCAATGCTTCCCATAGGGAGCTCAATAAATATACTCGATTCGCCAGAAGGGGTCACCTGTCCTATCGTACCTTGTTTCTCATAGTTTACGGCATATATCATTCCATCTCTGTCAACCGCGGGCCCCTCAATTCCCTGAGTAAATCCATAAGCAGGCGTAAAAACAGAAGACTTATACAGCTTGCCTGAAGCCTGCGACTGTCCGTTAGTAATCTGAAAAAGTCCGCATAAACAAATACAAATATTTATACTGGTCTTCCATTTTATTGAAAAAAAACAGCGGGATCTCATAACACTTTTTTATGCAAATTATAAAAATTAGCCTCCCATAGCGCACTGGTTTAGTCCGGGTAAGGTTCGTGAAACAGGAGAATATGGATAAAGCAGCAAAAGACTAATTTCCGCATATTACCTGGTATATTAGTAATCATATTTTCCACCTCTTTACTTTATGCCCATAGAAAGCATAGTAAATCAGGTAAAGATAGCAGGGCAGCAATACCCAGTAAGCATAGTGGACACCGATCTTGTCTGCAAAATACCCGTACACAGAGGGAAGAATGGCGTTACCACATAATCCCATGATCAAAAGAGAAGCGCCCAGCTTGGTGAATCGTCCCAACCCGTCCAGTGCAAGTGGCCATATCCCTGCCCAGGTTAAAGAATTGGGCAATCCGAGCAACACTAAAAACCATATTGAAATATCAGCTTTATGTCCGAGAAGTGCAACCTGTCCCCTGGTAAACAGAATAAGCATTACCAAAATGAACCCGAGAAATGTACAGGCTTTTAAGGCATTGGTCTGGCTTATAAACCGGGGAATGCAAATGATCCCCAGTATATACCCTGCTATGGTTACCGTAAGGGTATAAGATGGAAAGACCCTGGCCTCCAATAAATCAATATTCATAGAACCTGCATACCCGATTATAGTATCAATGGAGATCACCTGCGTACCTACGTGTAAAAAAATAGCGATTGCTCCTAATACCAGATGCGGAAACTGGAATATATTTTTTTTATCCACATTAGCTTTGGCTACTCCTTCGCTTTCATGTTCGGTATCAATATCCGGCAGCGGAGACTTCCTGATCAATATGCCCATAATGAAAAGGAATATGCCTAAAAAGGTATAAGGCGGGATCACTCTCCTGATCAATTCATCAAGAGCTGCACTCTTTTCAGCCGCCGGCATTACCGGGATCTGTGCAAACAGGCTGCTGTCAGTAGCCCGTAATATTAACGAAGCCAAAATAAGAGGGGCCAGGATGCCTGCACCTTTATTGCAGATACCCATGATACTGATCCGCTGGGCAGCTCTTTCTTTGGGTCCCAGAATAGTTATATAGGGGTTGGCAGTAGTTTGGAGCAGGGCAAGCCCTGCTCCTATGATAAAGAGCCCCAAAAGAAACAGATAATAAGTCCTTGATAACGCGGCCGGAATAAAGATAAACGCACCCAGCGCTATTATCCAGAAGCCGATCATTATACCGTTCTTGAACCCCGACTTTTTGAGCAGGTAGGCAGAAGGTACCGAAAAAATCAGGTAAGAAATATAAAAAGCAAATGTTACAAAATAGGATTCAAAATGATCCAGCTCACAGGCAATTTTAAAAAAAGGGATCAGGATCGCATTGATCCATGAAACAAATCCAAACGTAAAAAAGAGAAAACCGATGATCATAATTGAAACAACCGTATCTCTTTTAGTAAGGGTATCAGCCTTTACAATAAGATCTTTTTCTTTCATACAGGAAACTTTTCGTCAGTAGTATTTGGTTTAGAATAGTATAATATGGTCTTATTGTATGTTATTATTTGCTATATAATATTTCTCCGCCAACAATGGAAGACTGAATAGCAATGTTTTCATCAAAAATAACGATATCAGCATCCTTTCCTATCGCAACAGATCCTTTGTGCTTATCTGCTTTCATAATTCTTGCCGGGTTTAAAGTCATCATTCTGATGGTCTCTACTAAAGGAACACCGGCAGTATGTATCATTGTTCTTACCAGCCTGTCGGTTGTGGCTACGCTGCCTGCAAATGAACTGCGATCAGGAAGCTTGGCCACTCCGTCTTCTACGATCACTTTCAGTCCATTGATTTTGGAGCCTAAAATGCTTTCTCCCGGCGCTGTTCCTGCCGCCCGCATTGCATCGGTGATCAATGCAATACGATCCACGCCCTTAACCTTATAAATAAGTTTTAATAAAGGGGCAGGAAGATGCACGCCATCGGCAATGATCTCCACATCTATTTCATCCATCAGGTAAACGCTTTCTATTACACCGGCATACCGGAATGCATTTCGCCTGGTAACCCCCGACATGGCAGAATAAAAATGAGTTGCAAGCGTATACCCGTTCTGAAAAGCATTTATTACGTCATCATACACTGCATCGGTATGAGCTATTGCCGGTAAAATATCATGCGCCTGCAAACAGCGGCCAAATTCAATAGCGCCATCCAGTTCGGGAGCAGCGCTCCACCTTGCGATGATCCCTCCGAACCTGTCAATAATTTCACTGTATTCTTTTTTATCAGGATTACGGATATACTTGGGATCCTGCGCCCCCCTCTGGCTCATTGCCAGGTAAGGACCCTCAATATGCATCCCCATAAACCGCGCCCCCGTTTTATTTACGGCATTTGCTTTTGAATATACATCGAGCGTATGCATCAGGTCTTCTTTTTCTGCCGTAAGCGTAGTGGGTACCATAGCTGTAGTTCCGTACTGCAAATGCGTTGCTGCTATAGTAAGAAAATCATGCACCGTTGCATCCATAAAATCGCTTCCGCCACCGCCATGCACATGAATGTCTATAAACCCCGGGCTTATATAATTCCCTCCTGCGTCAAGTACCCTGTCTGCCGCTTCGGCTATATGCTTATCACTGATCTCCGTAATGATGCCGTCTGATATCAGCAGGCTGGCATTTTCGATGATCCGGTAAGCTGTGATGACCCTCCCGTTGATGATCTTCAGTTTTTTATGCATGCTCCGCAGTTTTCAATAAAGATGCTGAATCTTTATCCAGGAATAAACAGCAGTTAGGATGATCCTGTAAAATGCTGGCGGGGTGCAGGTTGCTGACGGGTTGCTCCAGGCAATCCTTTACCGCACGGGCCTTACGGGCGCCGGGTACGGAGCAGATAATATATTCCGATTGCATGATCTGCCTTACCGACATGCTGATAGCCTGCGCAGGAACCTCTTCAACCGATCCAAACCACTGCTCATTTACCTGCTGCTGCCTGCATGCCTGGTCTAAACTGGCAATGATATAAGGCTGCGATGTTTCAAAATCAGCGGGAGGATCATTGAATGCAAGATGCCCGTTTTCCCCTATACCTACTAGCGCCACATCAACCGGACCGCTGCTGATAAGATCATTCAGGCGTCTTAGTTCTTCCCCGGGGTTGGTCTCCCCGTTGATCAGGTTAACTGATTGCAGCGGTGGAACCTTATCCAGAAATCTTTCTTTCAGGTATTTTCTAAAGCTTGCCTTGTGAGATACCGGCAAACCGATATATTCATCCAGGTGAAACATAGTTACTTTATCCCATGCTATTCCAGGTTCATCTATCAATTGCTTTAAAGTTTCAAACTGGCTCGATCCTGTTGCAAGAATAATAATTGCATTCCCTTTTTCTTTAATTGCTTTCCGGATGAGCTCAGCCGTTTTTTTTCCCGCTTCTATGCCTAATTGTTTTTGATCAGGCAAAACATATACATTCATTTTATGTGTTTATTATTTTATGAAAGATAAGATGGTTATGAGTTAATTATAGTATGCTGTATTCCCAAGGTGAATGGGCAATGGTGAATAGTGAATAAATTCACCATTGCCCATTCACCATTCACTACGCTTTCACCCCGGTAAGGTTTTCGTGATCAATAGAAAGTTCAACCGGTTTATTTTTTTTCCAGGCTCCCCGCGTGAAATCCGGCACATCGATGGAAGCAGAACGGTGTGCTGCCGACCACTTGCTTAAAGGACCGATGGAAGTCCATAACGCCGCATCATATACATCGTTATCAACCGGTAAGCCGTTACGCAGGCAATCTATCCATCGCCAGTCCATTAAAAAGTCCATTCCGCCGTGCCCTCCAACCTGTTTTGCCATCTCCCCTAACCGCTTTACGATAGGGAGAGTGTAAGTATCCTCCAGCTTCTTCATATCATCTTCCGAAAGCCAGCCTTCATGGCTGTTCGCAATCTTTCCCGGCAGGGGATATTTTAAAGCGCTCCCTTTTGTACCGCTTATCAGGTGAATACGTGAATACACACGCGGGCTGCTCACATCATGTTGCAACATAATGGTCTTGCCTTTCATGGTTTTTATCACAGAAGTATTCATATTCCCCCTGAAGCCGGCATTCAAAAATGGCTTGAAGGTTGCAGGATCTTTTTTATATGCTTCTTCTTCAAGATGATGCAGGGTAAAATCATTACCGCTCACAGATACCAGGTAGTCCAATTGGTCGCCCCTGTTGATATTCATCACCTGGCATATAGGACCCAACCCATGAGTGGGATAAAGATTGCCGCTGCCTTTTGCATTTTCCCTCAGCCGCCATAAATTATAGCGTGCATTTACATCAAAGAGGCTTTCCTCAATGGTATGAATATAAGCCCCTTCACAATGTACAATGTCACCGAAATATCCCTGTCGCGCCATGTTAAGCGTAAGCAGCTCAAAGAAATCATAGCAGCAATTTTCGAGAAAGATGCAATGCTTTTTATTTTTTTCAGAAGCATTGACCAGTTGCCAGCATTCCTCAATAGATTCGGCATTACCCACTTCAATGCATACATGCTTGCCATGATTCATGGCATATACCGCGATAGGCACATGCAGGTTCCAGGGAGTGGCTATATAAACCACATCAATATCTTCCCGCTCACACATTTTTTTATAATCGTCGCCGCTTGCTGAATACAATGCAGGCTTATAAGGCAGGCTTTTAATAGCTGCCTGCGATTGCTGCACTCTTTCGGGCCGGATATCACAAAGACCGTTAATAGAAATCCCATCAATATGGCTGATACGTTTTACAGCAGCGCTCCCCCTGTTTCCAAGCCCTGCAAAACCAATACGCACCGTATCAATCTTTGGAGCACGGTACCCGCACATATTAAATAGCTGCGCGTCATTAGTTCCGGCGCCGGATACAGCATTATGATCACTGTTTTTTGAAAAACCATGCAAAGGACCGGATGCCATTCCTGTGCTCAATAGCCCCGCCATCTTTAAAAAGCTCCTTCGGTTATTATTCATACTATTTTATATTTAAAGAATTTTTTCATTTTATCCATTCCTCCAGCAGGTCATACAGCTTGTTGCCGGCATCTCCGTATCTGATATTAAAATTCTGATCAGCATTTTTGTAATGATAAGCTGTCCTGATGACAGAAATATCTGTCTCTGCGTTTTCAGAAGAAAGCGGTTGTCCGTTCCCGTCTGTTATACCGGCTATCAGCAGTTTTCCCGGTGCAAGAGCCGCGGCTACGTCAGGCAGGTCAAAAGCTTTTAAGGCTCCGGGAACAGCACTAAAAACAAATCCCGGCTTATATATGCGGTTCATTACAATGGAACGGTAAGACGAATAGGTGTCAATCAATGCTACACGGCTGATTGACCGGTCAAAAGCTGCAGCATATATTAAAACAGGCGCTATTTCCTTTTTTGCTATTCCGTATATTTCACCGTCATGAATATTTTTCCTGAGTATATGGGCAAGCCTGGCCACATCCCCTGCGCGTATGCCTACAATACTCCTTCCGGTAAGCATGGAGAGATACCACACCCCGTAAGAAGTATTATCAAAGAAAGAATCGCCATGGAAATAACCCGGTCCCAGTTCTCCAAGACCGATCATATCCGGTGCCATAACAATAAAGCCTTTCCCGATAAGCCATTGTATATTATCTCCTGAAGCTTCTGCTGATTTCCCGGAAGGATCAAGACAAATAACAGCTTTGCCATTAGGATTATCCGGCACCATGAGCAAATAAGGGATCACATAATCGCCTTCGCCCTGTACAAAATATTTTTCGAGCGCATAACCATTTTCCCGGTAGCGGCCCGTAAACACCGGCTCATGATACACCGCAGGTTCCCGGTAGCCCGACAATTGCCTGGCCGCCGTTAATACTGCAGGAAGATGTGCAGCAATATTCTTTCTGCTGTTCTGTAATTTACTGACCAGCCTTTCTGCCTCCCTCCTGTTGATGCTGAACACCGTTTCACCTTTCAGAGAAGTGGCGAGCTGGCCGGTAGAAGTTGCGTACAGCTCTTCCTTAGGCAGCGGGGGTATGTCCAGGTCGGCAGGATTACCGGGGTTACGGAGGTGTTTCTGAAAAAAAGCGTATATCGCTTCACAGTTCTTTTTGGAAAATGCATGCGTGGTATCATCCTCCACCATATTAAAATTGCCTGCCTTTCCATAAGCTTTGTATATGCGGGATATTTCCGCAGCGGTTTCCCTGGACCCCTGGATAGAAAAGAAGTCACGGGTAGTAGTTATCATCAGAGCCGGCTTAGGCGCCCTTACTTCCAACAGGTCTGCATGATCCAGTCCGCGTACGATCGCGTGCAACATATTCTGCTCTGCATCCTGGGGGCCGATGGATTGCAACAGTCTTGTGAAGCTGGTGATATAATTTTCAGGCGCAGCGGCATAGATGCGATCGTCGAATGCAGCAATATAAGAAGATTGGGTACCACCTCCTGAAATGCCGGTAATCCCTATCCTCTCAGGATCTACTTCTCTCCTGGCAAGAAGATAATCCACAGCCCTGATGCCGTCCCATATCATATACCTGGCAAGGGAACTGCCGGTAATAAAAGCCTGTACCCCCGGATAGGAATGCTCATAAGTTGAACCGCCAAGCGCCGATTTACCGGTAGCGGTATCATAATATCCTACCCTTTCACCCTGGCCCACAGGATCTAAAGCAAATACAATGAACCCTTTCTTTACCAGGTTAAGAATTACATGCTGGTAGTTGGGCGCCTGGTAGGATATATCCGTATGGCCGATACAATCAATGATAGCAGGAGCTTTGCCTTTTATACCATCAGGGATAAACAGGGAAGAGGTAACATAGTACCCGGGCTGCGATCCATAGACGATATTTTCAATGGTAAAACCTTCTTTTTTTATCCGCCTGGTTATCCTGGGATTCAACGGAGTCTTTTCGGGGAACGGTCCTACAACATCCATTAATACCTTCCGGGTATTTTGCTGACGCTGTTTCCAGCTTTCCAGCGATTGAATCTTAGCTATAGCACTGTCCCGCCTGCCAAGCATAACAAAGGCCTGCTCTGCCAGATCATTGTACAAAGAATTAGATGCATTTTTAAATTGCAGCCACTTATCAATCACATTAAATTTATCCTGCGCTGCAGCATTTCTCCCGGTAACCATAATGACGAATAATATAGAGCAGACAGCTTTGAGAATACCATGACATTTAGGGTTTAATAAGGAAAATGGTTGTGTCATATACCTGTTTTTATATGCAAGCAGCAATTAAATTTAACAAGGCTTATGAAGTCTTTCAAGAAAAACACCGATAACGTTATCGAAATGCAGGACAACAGGATGGCGGAAAATATTCTTTGCTATACAAAAAATTGAAATGATGCTAATCCTCTCCCATGATAGTTGAATGACGTACGATCAGCTTACCGTTCAATACCACTTCTTCCGGGATAAAATTCTTCTTGGAAATATGCTTAAGGAGCAGCTCACAGGATTTCTTTCCTACTTCCAGAGCCGGCTCTTCTATAGTTGTAAGCGAAGGAGTAATAATCGCGGCAACGGGATCATTGGTAAAACCGGCAACGCCTACTTCTTTACCAATGTTGATGCCCATCTCTTTTAATGCCAGCATAGCGCCTACCGCTTTGCGGTCATTTGCCGCAAAAATGGCGTCGGGTTTGATGGATAATGATGCCCATAATTTCATAGTATCCTCAGTTCCGCTCTGCTGGGTAAACCCCGAGTGTATGATCCTTTTATGATATACCGGTAAATTATACTTTTTTAACGCAGCAAGGTAACCTCTTAATCTTTCTTTTGTAAAAGAAAGCGTAAGCGGTCCCCCGATATGGGCTATTTTCCTGTAACCATTTTTAATCAGGTGCTCCACTGCCATAAATGCTCCTCCAAAGTCATTTTGCGTAACTTTTGAAGTATTTTTAATTTCAGCCGCCCTGTCGAAAAAAACTATTGGAATACCTTTATCTATGATCGCCTTCAGGTGATTGGATTTATCCGATTCTGAAGTTACACATACCAGTAAGCCATCAATGGAGCTCAGTGGCAGGTCTCTTGCAATTTCAATTTCCCTGGCAGGCGATTCTCCGGTAACATACAGAATAATATTATAGTTATTTTGATAAGCTATTTCCTGGATGCCTGTAATCACCGTTGAAAAATAATAATTGGTAATAGTTGGTAATATAATGGCTATGTTGTGAGATTTATGGGTAACCAGGCCTGTGGCATTAAAGTTGGGACGATAATGTAATTCCTCAACTTTCCTTAAAACCTTTTCCCTGGTTTCCTTGCTTACATCATGGGTGTCCCTTAAAGCCCTCGAAACCGTGGCTACCGATACTTTTAGCTCCCTTGCAATATCTTTGATGGTAGTCTGTCGCTGTTGTTTCATTTTCCGATTTTGGCAAAAAATAAACCGGCCTGGTTTTTAAAGCACATGAAGATAGCAAATACAGCAATTGCTTCACGGTTTAAAGGATGCATTTCAATTTTTCGCATTGGATTGAAATCTTGAAATGCAAAGTGCAAAGCGCTATGCTGTGATAAAAATCTCAGTGAGCAATATTGTACCGGGACTACGGTTCTGGAACGCAAAGCTCCAGGAGTCATCGGCTTGGTTACATATTGTTTCAGCAAAATTTAATCCGCTGGATATTTCTCTACATGAACAATTTGTATCTCAGCCGGGAGATGAAGCCGGCTGGCATTTGGCTGGTATATACCACAAATTCAGTGTCACTTCTTTCCATGATTAATACCCCGCTTGCAAAAAAATTGAAATACATCCTGATTTAAACAGCATGTTTTAATATTTCCCGTTCAGTATGGGTAGCTTCTATATGAGTAGATTCTTCCTCCTCGGTAGTATCAGCTTTTAGAAACCGGTAAAACGAACCGGCAATAATGAGGCAGATCACTCCCTGTGCCAACTGGCAATAACGGGCATCTATTATTTTTGAGAGCCAGCCTACAAACAGGCTGCCTAATGGTATGGTGCCCAAAGTAGCCATGGCAAAAAAACCAACCACCCGCCCCCGCATCTGCTCCGAAGAAACTGTCTGTATAATGGTATTGCATATAGGCATCACCGACATTGTACCGAAACCGCAGATAAAGCACATCACCAGGAACACAGGCAATACCTTCACAAAAGACATAATGATCAGCCCTCCACCCAGCAACAGGAGATTATAAAAAAGCAATAATTTCAGCCGGCTCCCTTTTTTTTGTGAAGCCACCAGCAGCGTGCTGATAAATGCGCCCAGCCCCGTAGCTGCAGTTATATAACCATAAATAGCTGCATCGCCTTTAAAAACATCTTTTGCAAAATAGGGTTGTAAAGTATTATAGGTAATTATCAGCAGGCTGACCAATGCGCATAACATCAATATCCTGCTGATCTCAGGTTGTTTTCGTGTATAATTTAGTCCCTCCCTGAAGTCTGTCCAGGGAGCCTTTCTTTCCGGGGGCGCCAGATACACAGGGAAGCGTATCAGGTTAAGACAAAGGATAACTGCCACAAAGCTAACGGCATTGAGCCCGAAACAAATAGTAGCGCCATATTTGGCCAGCATTATCCCGGCCAGCGCCGGACCTGCCAGCCGTGTAAAATTGTTTAAGGAAGAATTCATGGCAATGGCAGCGGGCAGATCGTCCCTGCTTTTCACCAGGTCGTTCACCATTGCCTGCCGGGCGGGTATATCGTAGGCATTGGCTATGCCGAGAATAACACTTAGCGTAAGCAGCACCCATATTTCACGATACCCGGAATAATACAGCATTGTCAGCAGCACCGCCTGCAGCGCCGAAGCAATTTGTGTTGCCATTAATATCCTGTAGCGGTCATAACGGTCTGCCGTGATACCTCCTGCCGGTGAAAGGATAAAGGAAGGAAACTGTTCCGCAAAAGTAGCCAGGCCCACCATCAACACGGAATTCGTTATAGTATATACCACCCAGATAACCGCAGTACGCTGCATCCACATTCCCAGCCGGGAGATCAGTTGCCCCGCAAAGAACAGGCTGTAGCTGCGCGAAGCAAAAACCCTGAAAGCATTCGAAAATCTCATATCTTTATTTAGACCAATTTTTATATTTAGTCTAAAAAATGTTAAAAAAATTATTGCAGACCGTCATAAAACAGTTTGCAGACCGCCGTTGTCATCTGCATGCCGTCTTCAGTACTGCCGTGAACAAAGATCTCACGGTTAATACCGCGAAGCGATGAGAGGAAAATAAAAATGATTTCATCAAGCCTGGCATTATCCAGGCGCCTGATTTCAGCATGTTCCATCGCAGCTACCAATACCTGTTGCAGCACCTGTTTTTCTTTTTGCAGGTATTTTTGATGCACCAGCTTTTTTGCTTCATTATACTTTGAAAATGCCTCCGCATCCATACCTATTTCCATAGCTTTATATAAAGACCTGCGCTTGCGGGTCATTTCAAATTTTGTTCTCGCAAAAGCAGTCAGTTGGGCTAATAATCCTTTTTTAAGGCTTACCTGCCTGATGCTCTCAAGGATAACGCCATTCATTTCCGTTTCAAGCACCGCATTAAATATCTCTTCTTTGCTTTTAAAATAATAGTACAGGGTACTTTTGCCTTTGCCTACTGCCTTTGCCACATCTTCCATAGTTACCGCGCCAAGTCCTTTCTCACGAAAGAGCTTTTGTGCCGCCTCTAAAACCTGTTCTCTGAATGTATCGCCCGCCATAGTTTATTTTCAGGCATAAAGGTAATAAATTTTTAGACCAATCTTTAGTTTTAGTCTAAAACTGTCGTATGAGTGAATGGGCAATGTGAATGCGTGAGACATGAGACGATAAACGTGAAATGCGAGAGGTTTTCACATTTGTCGTCTCACGTCTGTCGTTTGACATCCCACGTTTATCGTTTGACATCTCACGTTTATCGTCTTCCCTCTCTCTATTCCCATTAAAACTTTTGATGATTATTGCCGTAACGACTAATTTAGACCGGAAATCTTTTCAACATGCAGGAAGACATCCTTATACAAATAAGCAATAAAATAAAAGAAACCCGCAAAGCCCAGAAAAAGACCGTTCAGGAATTGGCCACTGAGGCGCAGGTAAGCAAGGGGCTTATCTCGCAAATTGAAAATAACCGTACGGTACCCTCTCTTCCCGTGCTCATGAATATTGTGCTGGCGCTGAGCATAGACCTCAAGGATTTTTTTGAGGATATCAGCCATAACCGGGAAAGCAAGCAGAAGATCATTATCAAGTCGAAAAAAGATTACCTGCCCTTTGAAAAAGAGGTTGCCAAAGGCTTTAAATACAAAAGGATACTGACGCGCAATATGGACGGAGGTCCGGTAGATACCGTGCTGCTCGAATTAAAAAAGGGGGCTAAGCGCGCCCATATGATCAAAACAGATGCCTACGAATATAAATATGTGATCCGGGGAAAAGTAGAGTACCATATTGAAAACGAGAAATATGTAATAGAAGAAGGTGATTCCCTCTTTTTTGACGGCCGGCTTCCCCATAAGCCTGCTAATATCGGCGATACTGACGCCCTTATGCTCGTGGTATATTTCTTTATCACAGAGCGGTAAGGGAGGGAAGCAATAAGAGGTAAGTGGTAAGTGATAAGATGTTTCAGATTGCAGGTTCACGTCTCACCTTTCACGTCTTACCACTTACCCCTTACCCCTTACCACTTTTTTTAACCTCCCGGTTTCGTGAAAATGTTTACATTTGCTATATTTAATTTAGTATTTATAAACATAATCACATCATGTCTTCCATCTCTGTCAAGCCTTTCAGCGCAAATGGTATTACATATGCCCCTCCGTCCAAACCTGTTGTAGTGATCTGCATAGATGGTTCGGCGGATGAATATCTTGATATCACTGCCGCCAACGGAAGGTTGCCTCATTTACAGCAAATGAGCAAAAAAGGTTATCGTGGTATGGTGCGGGGAGCGCTTCCTTCTTTCACCAACGTAAATAATGCTTCCATCGTCACTGGCGTATCGCCGGCGATACATGGCATCAGCGGCAACTTTTTTTATGATGCTGCACGCGACCAGGAAGTAATGATGAATTCATCTGAATACCTCCGCGCCGATACCATACTGGCAGCAGCGGCAAATGCAGGCAGGAAAGTGGCTGTAGTGACCGCTAAAGAAAAGCTCAGGGACATCCTATCATATAAATTAGATGGCATCGCTTTTTCAGCAGAAAAAGCAAACCTGGCGCAGAAAGCTACCCATGGCATAGATAATGTTGAACAGATCGTGGGATATCCTACGCCCGCTATATACAGCGCGGATGCCAGCCTTTTTGTACTGCGCGCAGGAGTAGCGCTGATCAAAGCGGGGCTTGCTGATTTTTTATATTTATCGCTCACGGATTATATGCAGCATACCTACGCACCTGAAGCGGAAGCATCGCTGGCTTTTTATGAAGCCATGGATACCGAGATCGGCAGGTTGGTGGAAGCCGGGGCTGTAGTAGGCGCCACTGCCGACCATGGGATGAATGCCAAGGTGAAAGCAGATGGCACTCCTAATGTGATCTTTGTGGAAGAAATACTGGAAGCGCAGTTTGGAGAAGGGTTCAGGGTGATATGCCCTATTACGGATCCTTATGTGAAGCATCATGGTGCTTTGGGCTCTTACGTGGTAGTGCACGTACAGCACAAAGAGAAGCTGCCTGAGATAAAAGAATGGCTGTCCCTGCAGCCGGGCATAACCGAAGTACATGACAGGAAAACTGCGGTTCGCCTGCTGGAGCAGCCGGAAGACCGCATAGGCGACCTGGTAGTAATGTCTGCAAGAGATGTAGTGGTTGGGCGACGCCCGAAAGATCATGATATATCGGCGCTCGACGGTACCCTTCGATCGCATGGAGGCAGGTATGAAGAGATGGTGCCCCTGATCCTTTCTCATCCGTTAAATAAAAAATATATCATGAAGGCCTGCGGGGATCCCCGCAATTTCAATGTTTTTGACTTTACCATCAATGGCGCCATTGCCGAATAACTCTCCAAACATATACTACAATGCAATATACCTCTTACGTTGCCGGCGTTCCGGTTACCGGGACTAATGTTTTTGAAGTAAAAAATCCTTATGATAACAGCATAGCAGGCACTGTTACGCTCGCCAATGCCTCTCATGCATCTGCTGCAGTGGAAGCCGCTTTAAAAGGCGGGAAAAAGCTCACCCGCTACGACAGGTTTTCTATCCTCGATAAAGCAAGACAACTCCTGGTGCAAAGAAAGGAAGCTTTTGCCCATACTATCAGCACCGAATCTGGTCTTGCCATACGTGAAGCGCTGTATGAAACCGGCAGGGCGCACGATGTGCTGATGTTTGCTGCAATGGAAAGCCTGAAAGACGACGGGCAGATCTTTTCATGTGATATTTCGCCATCAGGCAAGGCAAGAAAGATATTTACCACGCGTGAGCCGCTGTCGCTTGCATTATGCATCACCCCCTTCAACCACCCGCTCAACCAGGTAATCCATAAGCTGGCCCCCGCGCTTGCCGTAGGTACTCCCGTGATATTGAAGCCTTCGGAAAAAACACCGCTCACTGCGATCATGCTGACAGAACTGCTGTATGAAGCAGGGTTACCGCACTATATGCTTAGCACCTTACTGGGGCCCACAGCGGAAATTGCCGAGCCATTGATCAAAGATCCCCGTGTGGATATTGTATCTTTTACCGGCAGTGTGGCAGTGGGCAAAAAGATAGCGGGCATGGCAGGATATAAAAAAGTTATCCTCGAATTAGGTGGTAACGACCCGGTGATCATTATGGAAGACGCCGATATGGATCTCGCCGTATACCTTGCAGCGGAAGGCTCTTTCCGCAACAGCGGCCAACGCTGCACGGCAGTAAAGCGGATCCTCGTACACGAGAAAATTGCCGACGAATTCACTAAAAGACTGGTTGAAAAAGCAAAAGAATATACCTGCGGTGATCCCTCCGATCCTGAAACCCGCGTGGGTACCGTTATTGATGAAGCAGCAGCTATATACCTGGAAAATGTAGTAAAAAGATCCGTGGAACAGGGCGCTAGAGTATTACTGGGCGGCAACCGCAAAGGCGCTTTGATGGAACCAACCGTGATCAGCAATGTGCCGAGAAATGCCGATATGGTGGTATACGAATCCTTTGGGCCCCTGGCGCCGATACTGACGTTTAAAGATATCGATGATGCGATTGCCTTGTCTAACTCTACTGCATACGGATTATCGTCCGGTATCGTAACCAACAACATGAGCTATGCCCTCCGTTTTATCAAAGAATTGAAAGTAGGCACTGTTAATATTAACGAAGTGCCCGGGTATCGTATCGAGAGCTCTCCTTTTGGCGGTATCAAAGATTCGGGGCTTGGCATTAAAGAAGGCGTGATAGAAGCCATGAAATGCTTCACTTTTGTAAAGACATTCTCGCTGCCGTGGTGAGAGAGGGAGGTTTCAGGTTACAGGTTCGCCTGTCACATTTCACGTCCCGGGTCTTATCACTCGTAACCTGAACCTTGTGACTTGCAATCTGTAACTTGCGTGATATCACTTACCACTTATCACTTACCACTCTTAATCCCTACCCCTTAAAAGTCCGCTTCATTGCATTCAGCATGACAGGGGCACTCCAGCTACCTGGAACGATCATACGACGGATAGTATATAAAGGATCATCAGGATCCATTTTGGTTGATAGTTGAAAAGCTGCGGTAATATTTCGTTTTTTCAGCGCCGCCAAAGCATCTTTATTCCAGGCGCCGAAAGGATATGCAAAATATTTTACCGGTTTCCCGGTGATCTCTTCGAGCTGCCTGACAGACGCTGTAAGCTGTTTGTCCCAGTCGGCGTCAGTATAGTGGCGCACATCCTGGTGATTCCAGGTATGAGAGCCAATAACATTACCCTCATCAGAAAGCTTTTTCACCTGTTCTTTGGTCATGTATATAGAACGCCCTAAAGATACTGTCATTACAAAATAAACTCCTTTGAAGCCGTATTTTGCCATTTCAGATGCAGCAATATTATATTGATCCGCATCGCCGTCATCGTAAGTAAGCATAACTGGCCTGGAAGGAAGCGGCATACCTTTGGTGAGATATGCATACAGGTCATCCGGCAGGATGGTATGATAGCCACTGTCGGCCAGCAGCTTTATCTGGCTCCTGAATATTGCAGGCGGTACAATAAAATCTTTTGCGGATTTCGAATCGCCCGGTCGCCAATCCCTGATCTGGTGATAACATAACACCGGGATCTGTGCCTTTGCTAATATAGCAGGAGCATCTATCAGGGTATCAGCCAATGCCGGAGCAATTACTTTCTGACGTACTGTATCTGTTACCGGCACAGTTCCGGCTTCAACCTTACCGGTAGAAGACTGGCATGAAATTGAGAACACAGAAAGGGTGAAGGGCAAAAAAAGAAGTAGGTTTTTCATGCGTATCATAACGGTATTCACATCAGGAAAGTATAAAAAGTAAATGCAAAGCTGCATAATTTTTTGATCGGCCACGTAAGCCGGTAATGATAATTTTGTGAAAAAATAGTTATCAATGAATATAGCACTACAGGACAGGAATGCAGTAGTATGCGGGAGTTCCGGGGGAATAGGTTTAGCAGTAGCAATGGAACTGGCTACGCTCGGATGCAATTGTTTTTTGCTGGCAAGGAATGAAACGGATCTGAAGCTTGCTGTTAATATGTTACCCGGGAATGCTTCGCAGCAACACCGGTATTACGTGACAGACTTTTTTGAGCCGGAGCAGGTAAAAGAGACTATCCGGGAGATCGTTTCCGCTTATCCTATTCATATCCTTGTCAATAATTCGGGGGGACCGAAAAGCGGGCCCATAACCGGGGCTGCTCCGGAAGATTTTGAAGCAGCCTTTCGCCAGCATGTTGTCTGCAACCAGATACTTTCACAGGCAGTGCTGCCCGGTATGCAGCAGGCCGGCTATGGGAGGATCATTAATATCATATCTTCTTCCGTTAAGATCCCGATCCCGGGGTTGGGAGTATCCAATACCATACGCGGCGCTGTTGCCGCCTGGGCAAAAACCCTGTCGTATGAAACCGGGCAATACGGGATCACCGTAAATAATGTATTGCCCGGCTCTACCGGCACCAGGAGGCTTGAAAACCTTATAAAAGACATATCACGGAAAAACGGGGTGGAATTTGAAGCAACAAAAAAGTCCATGATGGAAGCCATCCCGCTCAAACGGTTTGGGCTGCCTGAAGAAATAGCGAGCGTGGTGGCATTTCTCGCATCCCCGGCAGCCTCCTATGTAAATGGGGCAAGCATTCCGGTAGACGGGGGAAGAACAGGAAGTATATAAGCTTATTATTAATAAGGAGAAGGGCTTACAGAAGTCCAGCCACCGTCCACCACGAGGCTCTGCCCGGTAATATGACGGGAACCCGGCGATATGAGAAAAAGCGCCGCATTGGCTATATCAGCTACCGTTGCCGGCCGCCCCATCGGCGTTATGCGGCTCCAGGTGCCAACATAATCCGGGTCATCCAGTGTACGCTCGGTACTTGTTGCCCCGGGAGCAATCGCGTTTACATTAATATTATGTTCAGACAATTCCACGACCAGCGTTTTGGCAAGCATCTCAAGCGCAGCTTTTGTCATGCCATACGCCGCCAGGTTTTTATGCGCCTGGTGACCGGTAACGGAAGACATGAACAATATGCTACCGCCGGATTGCTGACTGATAATGGCTTTAGCTGTAGCCTGCGCCAGAAAGAAGCTGCCGCCAAGATTAAGCTGCATCACCTGCCGCAGTGCCTCAGGCTTATAGCTCAGGAATTCTCCGAATAAAGTTATACCGGCATTGGCTACGGCAATGGTAAGCTTTCCAAACTGCCCGATAGCTTCCTGCACCATTGTATCAATAAAGAGAGGATCAGATACATCCCCGGCACATCCTTTACAGGAAAATCCCTCTCCGGAAATTGCCGCAGCTGCCTTTGCTGTCAGTGCTGCATCAATATCATTCAATATTACGCCTGCCCCCTGCCTGCAGAGCTCTTTTGCAATTTCAAAACCAATGCCCTGCCCCGCTCCTGTTACTATAGCCACCTGTCCCGTAAATCTCCCGGAATTATTATTCATGGATGTCGTTTGTTCTGCAACTTACAGTTTTTACATTTTCAACCCACTATATTTTTCACGCCATTTAAAAGAATAAAAATTTTAAAGCATCGTTTCAATATACATCAATATATTCAGGCTCAAAATCTTCAGCAGAATAAAACCACATTTAGGCGAAACGAGTACATTTACATTTTCAAAATAATGGGTTTATACAGGGAGATATAAAGATAACCAGGAATGACATTACGTAATAGAATCAGGGGGATACTGAAATCAGACTTTAACAGGCATTTTTTTGTTTTGATCTCCGGAACATCCATCTCCCAATTAGTGCCCCTGGCCGCAAGCGTGATTTTAGCGCGGATATATTCTCCTGAAGATTTTGGCATATTTGCAATATTCACATCGCTTGTTGCAATATTTACCACTGTAAACAACCTTCAGTATCAATACGCCATTCCGCTCCCTACAGAAGATAAAGACGCTGTTATCTTAACGTTTCTATCAGCAATAGCAGCAATTGGGTTTGCAATTGTTTTATTTATTATCGCCTTATTTTTTAAGACCCCCATTCTCAAACTTATCGGGGGGGAACAGCTTGGCAACTGGATATATGTAGTACCCCTGGCAGTAATATTTGTGGGAATATATACTCCTTTAAACTTTTTTGCCCTGCGGTTCAAAAAATATAAAGTAATTGCTACATCCAATATCCTCAGGTCATCATCGGGAGCCGGATTACAACTGGGTTTTGGCTTTATGGGGTTTGCCCAGGGCGGGCTTATCCTGGGAAACCTGTTTTCCTATCTTTCCGGCAATGCCGGAATGGCAAAGTTGTTTTTAAAATTCAAACATTTTTTCAAGGATGTGACCAAGGATTCGCTCCGGAGAAATGCTATCCGGTATAAAAAATTTCCTCTTTTTTCTATTTGGGGAATTTTCCTGTATAGTTTATCGGCCAATATCAATAGCTTCTTTATTTCAACCTTATATGGACTGGGACAATTAGGGCTATACTCTTACGGGACCCGTTATCTTGGTATCCCTCTAACGCTGATAGGGAATAATATGGGACAGTTATTTTACCAGGTCTGCGCCGATTGTCACAAGAAAAACCAGCCTGCTACCAAAGAATTTCTTTCCACTTTAAAAAAACTGGCAATTATCGGGTTTCCCATTTTTTTTGTATTATTCTTTACTATAGAAGATATTTCGGCATTTGCATTTGGCGAACAATGGAGAATTGCAGGATATTACTCAAAAATACTCCTTCCCTTTTTTTTTATACGCACCCTGTATGTGCCGCTTTGCCAGGTTACAAGCGCATTTGAAAAGCAGGAGTTGGACTTATGGATACACATAGCCATTTTCGCCGGCAATATAGTGTCTTTTATCATTGCTTATATCTTTCAATGCAGTATCACTGCTTTTCTGATGATATATTGTGTCATAGGGTCTGTTGTATATATTATTTTGGGTTATGTCTTATTTTTAGTCGCCTCCAGGAAAATAAAATAAAGCTTAACAGGGATGATAACTATACTAACTAACAATAACTGTATCAGGGAAAAAAAATATGTGTTTGATATCATCTTTTCCGAATTTCTCGGGCTTGATCATTCTATAGAAATTGACGATGGATTAAAAGAGCAGTTTATAGTCATTCCGGCTCCGTCTGCCCGGCTGACCTTACCGGATATTTTCTTTACAAAGGCGGAAAAGAAATGGCTGTCAGAAGAAACTCTTCCGGGTCTTCCGCTGCCGGTCTTACATATCGGTGATGATACGATGCAATGCGATGTTCCATATACCCATATTCCCGTTTTCTTTGGGGCGCCTTTTTGTAAATGGAATGATGAAAGCTCTATTGACTGCGGCATTGATATTTTCGGAAGTATTTTTTTTATGCTGAGCCGTTATGAAGAAGCAGTGATAAAAGACAGGGACAGGCAAAACAGGTTTTCCGGTTTATCCTCTGTGTGCTATAAAAGCGGGTTATTATTACGACCGGTAGTAAATGAATATCTCGAATTATTGTGGCAAATATTTTTGATGTTGGCTCCGGGACTCACAAGAAAAAAAAGGGCGCCACAAACTACGCTGACCTGTGATGTGGACTGGCCGTTTAACCCGGATAATCAAAGCTATATTAAAATGATGAAAAGCATGGCCAGTAAGATCCTAAAGCTGGGAGAGGTAAAAAAAGCTGTGGAAATCTTTAAAGAAAACATCAGGGTAAGACGCAGGGGGTGGAAAGCAGATTCATTCAATACTTTTGATTACCTGATGACGCTGGCAGAACAGCATTCCATTACAATGGTGTTTTACTTTATCTGCGATCACTCCGCAGGAGCCATTGACGGCAATTATGCTGTAAGCGACCCTTTGATAAAAGGATTGATGCAGGAAATACACGGTAGGGGCCACCGGATCGGGCTTCATACAAGCTACAATACCTACCTTGATGCTACACAGATTAATAAAGAAGCAGGCATCCTGAGAAATACATTGAAAGAGCTGAACATACACCAGGAGGAGCTGGGCGCAAGGCAACATTACCTGAGATACCAGACTCCGGATACCATTATATACCTCAACAATGCAGGCCTAGACTATGACTCCACTTTGTTGTACGCTGATCATGCCGGGTTCAGAACAGGATCCTGCTATGAATTTTCAATGTATGACCTGCATAACCGTGCAAAACTGAAAATCAGGGAGCGCCCGCTTATTGCTATGGAGCATACCATTATTTCCAAAGAAACTATGGGACTGGGATATTCAGAAGCATCCCTTGACATGTTCAGGCATCTCAGGCAACAATGTCATCTTTATAATGGGAATTTCATATTGCTGTGGCACAATTCCTTTTTTAAAAACAAGGAAGATAAAAAACTGCTGGAAGCCGTTTTATCATAACTAAATACTCGTGCATTAGCAGCATGCTGCTGCTGTCAATGAGAGTCTCTCGTAACCTCACTGCCTGAAGCCCCCCTGAGAAAATCAAAATCAGCACCCTGGTGAGCCTGCTGCACATGATCAATATAGAGACTTACATAGCCTCTTGCATAAATATTTTGTGACAGCGCTTTTTGTTGTTTCCGTTTTTCCAGCACTTCGCCGGCAATCTCTACATGCAGCAAACGCTGCTCCACATCTAATGTAATAATGTCGCCATCTTCTATTACCGACAGGGTACCGCCCGCGGCCGCTTCGGGGGAAACATGCAGTACAACAGTACCGAAACCGGTACCGCTCATGCGCCCGTCGGATATGCGCACCATATCTGTAACTCCTTTTTCCAACAGCTTTTTGGGCAGCCCCATATTTCCTACTTCCGGCATACCGGGATATCCTTTCGGCCCAACGTTTTTCAACACCATTACACTGTTTTCATCCACATCAAGATCTGGATCATCAATACGTTTTTTATAGTCTTCTATATCTTCAAATACGATTGCCCTGCCTGTATGTTTTAAAAGATGGCTGCTGGCGGCAGAGGGCTTGAGCACCGCGCCTTCTTCACAAATATTTCCTTTCAGCACCACAATGCCGGAGATGGTATTGAACGGCGCTTCTGCAGTAGCAATGACTTCCCTGTTGAAGCATTCCGCCGGCGCATAATTTTCGGAAATGGTTTTACCATTCACCGTGATACAATCCCTGTGCAGGAATGCATCTATCTCTTTCATTACCGCAGGTAAGCCTCCTGCATAATACAGGTCTTCCATAAAATGCACTCCCGATGGCTGCAGGTTGGCAATAAGCGGTATATCCTGTGAAAACTTATCAAAGTCGGTAATAGAAAGGTCTACTCCTATCCTCCCGGCGATAGCTAAAAGGTGCAAAACAAAATTGGTAGAGCCGCCAATAGCCGCATTCACTTTAATGGCATTTTCAAAAGCCTTGCGTGTAAGAATATCGGAAGGACGGAGGTTTTCTTTTACCATCTCCACAATACGCCTGCCCGACAGTTGTGCAAGCACTTTGCGGCGCGCATCTGGCGCAGGTATGGCTGCATTCTCAGGCAATGATAACCCCAGCGACTCCACCATACATGCCATGGTGGACGCAGTACCCATTACGGCACAATGCCCGCGGCTCCTGCCCATACAGGCTTCTGTAACAACCAGCTCTTCGTTGGTCATTTTACCGGCGCGTACCGCCTCACTGAAACGCCATATATCACTTGTGCCAATATTTGTTCCCCTGTATTTGCCTGTAAGCATGGAACCGCCTGAGACTACGATAGCGGGAATATTTACGCTGCAGGCACCCATTACCAATGCCGGTGTGGTTTTGTCGCATCCGCAAAGCAGCACCACCCCATCCATAGGATTCGCCCTTATGGATTCTTCCACGTCCATGCTTACCAGGTTACGGTAAAGCATAGCCGTAGGCTTGATCAGCGTTTCGCCCAGCGACATTACCGGAAATTCCACAGGGAAACCTCCGGCTTCGGAAATGCCTCTTTTTACAGATTCCGCCAGCTCCCTGAAATGAGCATTGCAGGGTGTAAGCTCCGACCATGTATTACAAATGCCAATAACGGGCCTGCCATCAAATTCATAAGAAGGGATCCCCTGGTTTTTCATCCAGGCGCGGTATATGAATCCATCTTTGCCTGTCTTACCAAACCAGTTGCTGCTGCGGAATTTCTTGTCCATGCTGCTAAAGGTAGGCAAATTTGAAATTTGAGATCTCAAATTTCAAATTCCTTCATTACTTCTGTTATAGCTTCAAGTAGCGCTTTTACATCATCCGGGAAGATCTGGCCTATATTTCCTATCCTGAAGGCGTCTGCTTTACTGAGCTTGCCGGGATATATTACAAATCCCCGGTCATTAAGCTTACGGTAAAACTCATCGAACCTGAAATTGGGTGAATCGGGATATAAAAAAGAAGTGATAATATGTCCCTGGATCTCCGGTTGCAGATATTGTTTAAAGCCCAGCCGGCGCATTCCTTCATCAAGGATCTTCTTATTGGTCTTATACCGTTGCTCGCGGGCTGCAACACCTCCTTCAAGCGCTAATTCCTGCATAGCCTGCTGAAAAGCCATGATGCTCAAGGTAGGCGGGGTAAAACGGAATTGCCCACTGGCTTCCAGCCCGGCCCACTGGTCATACAGATCAAGGCTGAGGCTTCTCGCCTGCCCTTTTGCTTTTTCAAGCGAAGCTCTTTTACATAATGCAAAAGCGAAGCCCGGAACGCCTTCAATGCATTTATTGGAAGAGGATACAAGAAAATCAATATGCAGCGCAGCCATATCCATTACCACACCACCAAAGCTGCTCATAGCATCCACAATATATACTGCCCCGTATTTTTTACAAACCTCTCCTACCGCTTCAACAGGGTTGAATAATCCTGTGGTGGTTTCACTGTGTATGCATGCAACATGGGTAATGTCTTTATTGGCTGACAGGAATTTTTCAACTGCTTCAGGAGCTACAATAGTATCTTCATCAAAGCGAAGCACCTCATGGTTCAGGCGGTGTATCTTAGCCATTTTGGCAATACGCTCTCCGTACGCCCCGTTAGCGAGCACCAGCAGTTTGTCTTTTTCACCAATCACGCTACTGATCACACTTTCCACCCCAAAAGTACCGGAGCCCTGTATGATCACACATTCATATCCTTCTTCTTTTGAAACATGCGCCAGCCGGAGCAGCCCGCTCCTGATATCCTTTACCGCATTTATAAAGGCAAAATCCCTTGAGCCCATATCTTTCAGCATGGCTTCTTTTACGGTAAGAGAGGTAGACAAAGGACCTGGAGTAAACAATAACGGTTGACGAGACATATTTTGCCGGTTTTATTATTTAGAATTTATGCACTTTGAAGGGATGCCGTGTCAATATGCTGCGCTTTGATCCGGCGGGAATGCCTATAAAAAAATATACATGCGCCCGCAAGCAGCAGCAGCGACAGCACAGATTGCAGGTAAGTGAAATCAATCATTACCTGCGACCATTTCAGGTCTTTCATGAAAAATTCTTTGTACAGCATCAGGATCACGCTGCCGGAATAGCCGATCGAATCACAGATATACACAAAAAAACCTGCATTTGCTTTTATCCTGTAAAAAGCGATCATCCGTTCAAACAATGCTATCTGCATGGGCATATAGGCAAGGAAAAGCCCCGTTCCTAAAAGCAGCATCCACATAAAAGGAGAAATGATATGCCGCTGGAAAAGCAACGTAGCGCCTCCGCTGATAATGAACCCAAGCGCTAATATCCCGTTGACAGCCCAGAATCCTTTCCAATTATTTTTTATGGCAGATAAACTGCCAATGACAGCTAAAACTATTACGCTTACAATGGCTTCCGTTTGGGTAAATACATTTTTATTCCACGACGGATCAATTTCCTGCCATATTTCTACTGCGAAATTGTCCCTGAAATCGCGGAGTGTGGCAAGAAATGTATAAAGAATAACAAATGCGATCACACCCATGCCGTATTTCCTGAAAACATTTTTTTTATCTTCATTCGTCATAGGCAGCCTTGGAGCGCGGGAACGGATATCATCCTCGCTGGGGGCAGGAATAACGGAAAGCATCCACACAAATAAAAAGAACAAAGGAAGGAACAGCAGTCCCATTACAAAGGGCATCCAAAACTCTGAAATGTTTGGAAAAAAGCCATGCACATCAAAATAAATGGTCTTTAACATGCCCGAAGAAACAATAAGGCTTATGCTCAGTCCTATTGCAAGGATCTCGGTAAATCTTCTGCCTTCCAGATAGCTGAACACAATGCCCCATATCATGCCCAGTGGCAACCCGTTAAGGAAAAGGCATACAAAATTATAAGGATGGGGCACCAGGCCAAAAAGCAGCAATGCTATCTCGGCAAAGAGGATCAACCCTATGATCAGTTGTGTGCGGCTGGCAGCTTTTAATTCTGAAATTACTTTTATCCCGATAAATTTAGACAGCATATATCCAAATACCTGGGAGATGATCAGTACTATTTTGTAATTGAGTCCCCACAAGGTAAGTCCTTCATAAATACCTGCATTGAAGGGCTTCCGGAAAGCATACATGCAAAAATAAGTGCCGAAGGCGGCGACCATGCACCAAACGATAAAAAAAGACTTTGACGTGCCGAGAAGATGTTTTAATGATTTCATGTAGTGTACTTTTTAGCTGCTCATATCTTCAAAGGCGCCTATCAAAAAGTTATATAATTATTAAACTTTGTTTAGCCTTTGTAAATATATAAAATTCTTTCAAATTCTGCTTTTCGAAAAAAAATTACCGCGATACGTGGTAATTTTGCGTATGCATTATTCTACCAAACTTTCCGTAAACATAAATAAAATAGCTACGCTTCGTAACAGCAGAGGAGGAAACAACCCGGATGTACTCAAATCTGCAACCGATATTCAGCGCTTTGGCGCCGACGGCATTACCGTGCATCCCCGTCCGGATGAACGTCATATCCGCTATGCGGATGTGCGTGCCTTAAAAAAACTTATCACTACGGAGTTCAATATTGAAGGCAATTGCCGGGAACAAAAATTTATTGACCTCGTGCTGGAGACCCGCCCGGATCAGGTTACTTTGGTGCCTGATGCATTAGGCCAGGTGACCAGCGATCATGGCTGGGACACCCTGAAACATAAAGATTATTTAACAGAGATGATAAAGCTGTTCAAATCTGCCGGCATCAGGGTTTCCATCTTTGTTGATCCTGATGTAACAATGGTGGAAGGCGCTGCCGCTACAGGCGCCGACAGGATTGAGCTTTATACCGAGGGATACGCCAGGTTGTTCCACGAAGATAAGTCAAGCGCTATCGGACCGTACATTGCCGCATCCCGTAAAGCAAAAGAGCTGGGGCTGGGGCTTAATGCCGGGCATGATCTTGACTTGCAGAACCTCTCCTTCTTTAAGGAACAGATACCATGGACGGATGAAGTATCTATCGGGCATGCATTGATCTGTGATGCATTATATCTCGGTCTTGAAAACACGGTGCAATTATATAAGCGACAGCTGTTATAACCCCATGGCATGAATATTGTTTCACTAATCATCAAAACATTACAATTATGAAAAAAATCTTAGCGCTTCCATTGCTTGCAGCAGCAGTACTTTTCGCCGGCGTTGCCGGTGCGCAAAATAAACCGGTCAGCCCTCCGGCTACTGCTTCTGAAAAAATTGAGAGCGGTGCAACCATCACTATCAACTATAGCCAGCCTTCCGTTAAAGGACGCAGTATCGGGAAAAACCTGGAACCTCTACCCGGAAAAGTATGGCGCACCGGAGCTAACGAAGCCACTGTTTTTCAAACAGACAAGGATATTACCGTACAGGGACAACCGCTTGCTGCCGGAAAATACGGGTTGTTTACACTGGTGAGTGATAACGGGGAGTGGACAGTAATATTTAATAAAACCTGGAAACAGTGGGGCGCTTTCAATTATAAAGAAAGTGATGATGTGCTCCGGGTAAAGGCGACTACGGCAAAAGCGCCATCCTTTACAGAGACATTTACTATAAAAATTGACAAGAGCGGTACAGTAAGCCTGTTGTGGGGCGATACTGAAACTGACTTCACGGTAAAATAATGTTTGGATTGGCGGCTTAAGTATTTCAATATAAAATTGTAAAGGGAATTGATGATCATCAGTTCCCTTTTTTATTAATATCCTGTTACGGCATTGCTGCCCGGCGACTGATTTTGCCTCTTCAAAGAATCCCTTATCTCCTTTACTGAGAAGAACAGCAACTTTGTATTGCTTTTTCATAAAACACTAAAATGATCACAATGAAAAACAATATAATAGCATCGGCAATCGCTGCATTTTTTGCAATGGCAGCATTGACAGCCTGCAGCAGCAGCAAAAATATGACACAAGCGATACCGGCAGTTCCAACAGAAGGTGACAACATGATCACTTACCAGGATTTTTATGACGGATTATCTCCTTACGGTACATGGATTGATTATCCCGGCTACGGGCACGTGTGGAGTCCCAGGCTTGGTGCGGACTTCAGACCCTATGCTACCAACGGGCACTGGCTGTATTCAAATGAAGGCTGGGCATGGGCATCAGATTATGGCTGGGGCTGGGCGCCTTTCCACTACGGAAGATGGATATATGACGACACCTATGGCTGGTTGTGGATACCGGGATATGAATGGTCTCCCGCCTGGGTAACATGGGGATATGTTGATAACTATTATTGCTGGGCGCCTTTGATGCCGGGGGTAAACGTTGGAGTGGCTTTTGGCAGTTGGATACCCCATCCTATTTACTGGAATGTAGTGGAAAGATCTCATATATATGATCATAATATCGGCACATTGCTGCAACGGCCTGAAGTAGTAAATAATATTCAAAATCATATTACCGTGATCAACAACTTCAGTAATACGGCTATACATAACCAGTTTTATTCAAGAGGACCGCAGGTAAATGAAGTGGAAAAATATACCAACCGGCAGATTGTTATAACCCCGCTTCACAATGTGCCCAACAGCACACTTGCCAAACAGGAAAACAACCGGCTGAATGTATACAGACCACAGGTGCAGCATGCACAACCCCGTGAGTTTCGCAGGATTGATAATGCAACAACCCTACACCCGGTGCAATCCGCGGGAGAAAATCCTGTGGGGCAGCGCAAAGAGCAAATGGACAATATAAACCGCTTACCGGTACATACAGTGCCGGCCGGGGCTTTGGGGGGCTTTAGAAGAGATAACAGAAGGCGCTAAGATCGCTGACAATAAAAAACAGGGGATAAGTATATCAGCTTATCCCCTGTTTTTTATTGTAAACACATCCTGTTTTACTGCCAGCCTTCAGGCTGTGTCAGCTTATCATTCAGCACGGTTTGTTCAAGAGGTATGGGGAAGTAATAATATTTCGGGTCAACAAAATTACGGGGCTGCACTACGTCTTTAGTGAACATTACATGACCTGATGTTCCGCCAGACAAAATAAAATTTCCATCGGAAAGATAGTATTTTACAATTTTTGATTTTACATCTGCCGGCAATCCCGCTATCGGGCTCTCATCATCTTTGGATTGAAGAATTGCGATATCAGCAACGCCATCGCCGGTCACGTCTATCCCGCCGAGGGCAGGTACATACATACCGCCGGGGCTTTGCGCCAGCAGTGCACCTGCTTTCCAACGGTACAGGTCGTCCAGGCGGAATCCTTCGCAGGCCAGCTCAACCCTGCGTTCGCGGCGTATTTCAAGAATAACGCCCTGGTTAGCACCGGCAACCAATGGGAATTTAGCAGCCAGGTAGGCATCAGGCGCCGCGTTTGCCGACGCCATATTCAATGCAGGCATTCCTACGCGGGCGCGGATCCTGTTCATGGTCGCATCCACATCACCCTGGGTAAGGGTTCCTAATTCTGCTTTAGCTTCCGCATTGATCAATAACACCTCGGCATACCTGAAAATAGGAAGATCAGTATAATTAAGCTCCCAGCCGCCTCTCAATGAAGGATCGCGGGGATAGAATTTCACCTGCAGGTAACCTCCGAAATCAGGACGGGTGATATAGGGATTGCCGTTAGGATCTGTTTTAAAGCCCGGCGGCATGACTGTTTCTGCCAAACGGGGGTCACGATTGGTGAACATCTCCACAAAACCCTTTTTATCATGATTTGCCTGGGAAGTGAACGGTGTGCCATCCTTCATTAAAAACTCATCTGCCAGGCTTGAGCTTAAAGCCCACTGCCAGTCCAATACCACATGCGTATTGTTGGCCACACCCTGCTTCTGGTCATTTTTCTGAAGGAAGATCACTTCTTTATTCCCGGAAAGATTATTGCTCGAAAAAAGCGCCCTGTAGCCTTCCGGTCCCGAGCCTGAAATTTCAAAACCGCCGTTATCCATGATCTCCTGGGAAGCAGATGCTGCACGTTGAAGAAAGGTTTGAGCAGAAGACCCGAGCCCCAGCTCATTATGATATTTGCGGTAAGTGCCTTCATGCAGCGCCACGCGCGCCAGCAGGGTAAGCGCCGCCCACCGGGTTACATAAGTGTTTGCGGGGTTGGCATTAGCCGGGTATCCGTTTTTTACATTAGCAGCGGCATATTCCAGGTCGGCCATAATAGAATCCACTACTGCAGCGCGGGGATCTTTGGGTTTATACAACATATCATCTTCCTTGTTGCCCAGCGCATGTGAATACCAGGGCACATCGCCATACCTTTTTACCATATTAAAATAAAAATTGGCCCTGAAAAATCTTGCCACACCAATATAATGGTTGATGGCTTCCTGATCGCCCGTGGTTTTGCCCACGTTATCGAGCATGTAATTGATGTTGCGCAAAACAGCCCATGTATCTTTCTGATCCCATCCGCCTACGGTTCCCGGCGTAATGCTTCCGCGAAGAAGATTGTCCACTTCACTGCCTCCGGTATAAATGGAAATATTATCCGAGAACTTATCGAGAGTAAAATAATTATCACGCAGCTTATAATATACATCTGCCCACGTGGCGCCCAGTTGCTGAAGATACAAACCGTTGGTATAGGTTTGCAGGTCAGCAGGGGTATTAAAAAAATCTGCATTGGTGATCGCTGAAGACGGTGTACGTTGTAAATAATCTTTTGTACACGAAACGCCTAATATCACGGATGCTAAAAATATATATGAAACTCGTTTCATTGTAAAAGGTTTAGTGCATTAAAAATTCAGGTTCAGACCAAAAGAATAGGTACGCTGAAACGGATAAGCGGCCTGAGGCCTGTTGCCATCACCCAGCGACTCCGGATCAAGCTTTACCTTGATGTGGGAAATCTCAAAAATATTTTCTGCACTGAAATAGAAGCGTACCTTATCCAGCTTTAACCTGTTCAATACAGACTGAGGCAGGGTATAACCCAGTGTAATATTCTTTACCCGCATATAAGCGCCGTTTTGCAGGTAACGTTTGTTGGGGATGCCCAGTTGCTGGTAATTATCTTCGGCAGAGTAAGCACGAACCGCCGGGAAATAGGCATCAGGGTTGTCCGGGGTCCAGTGATCCAGATTCTGTACGGTGGGATTGGTCCACGGCTGCGCATATACGCCCCAGAAATAAATATTGGAAGCGCCGGGATACCAGTCTCTCTTACCAATGCCCTGCATAAAGATGCGCAGGTCAAAGCCTCTCCAGCCACCTGAAAGGTCTATACTGTAAGGCAGGCGCGGGCTTTTATTCCCTATTATGTACATATCACCCGGATCATCCACGGTTTTGCTGCCCATATCCACTTTCCCGTCTTTATTGCGGTCTGCGAATATGGGGTCACCGCCATAAAACTTATACGACTGGTCATCAGTTCCCATAGCGGTTTGATTGGGATGGTTGGCCACATCGGCGTCATCTTTAAAGAAGCCGGTAATATCAGCTCCCCATATTTCACCGATCTCTCTTCCTACATAATACCTGCTGAAATCGCCGCCCAGCGATTTGGTGGGATTATCATAGCGGGTGATCCGGGAACGATTGTCGGCGAGTGTAAAGGCGAGGTTGTACCAGAACGGCGATCCGGCCAAGGTTCCTTTGTCCCTCCAGTTCAGGCGCAGTTCCCAGCCTTTGGTTTTAAGGTCGCCGCTGTTTTCCGTAGGCACATCCGCGCCATATACGGCAGGAAGCTGCTTACCCGGGATCAGCATGTCTTTGGTATAGCGGGTATATTTATCAAAATTCACGCCCAGCCTGTTTTCAAGAAGAGAAAGATCTACGCCAAAATTCACGGTAGAAATATTTTCCCAGCTGAAATTATCTGATACGGGTTTGGGACTGCCTACGGTAGTTGGCCTGTCGGAACCTAATATGATATTGCCTATCCCTTTAGGTAAAAGCGGCAGGTAAGGATAAGCATCGAAATAAGGATAAGTGTTATTATAAGCAAATGTCTGGTTACCCAGGCTTCCATACGACGCCCTAACCTTGAACAGGTTGAGTGAAAGCGCCTTCTTAATGTCTTTGAAGAACGCCTCATCAGACACTACCCATCCTGCAGACGCAGAAGGGAAGAAACCCCACCTGTTGCCTGAAGGGAAACGGGAGGAGCCGTCATAACGACCGTTCAATTCCAGCAGGTACTTTTCCTGATAATTATATGCCAGGCGGTAGAAAAGCCCCTGCACGGCCCAGTCTTTTACCAGCTCGGTTTCCGTCATTGTACCGGTGCTCAGGTCAATGGAAGGTAAGGAAGCAGATATCAGCCCGTCTTTCCTGGCGGAAAAATAAGCGTAATTATTATACTCACTGTTGAATCCTACCAATGCCTGGAGGAAATGATCTCCGAGGTCTTTATGAAAATCGGTATATACATTGTATACATTATACTGCGCGGTAGCGTTTTCGTTCTTGGCCCAGGTGTTGGAGAAAGTGTATTGCGCCGGGGTGTTAGGCCCTGTTTTATAGGGCACCGGGATATCATAAGAACGTATAAGATCAGAACCGCGCCGGAAAGTAGCTTCGGCATTGAAATCCCATACATCCTTTATCAAAGCAGCTTTTGCAGAAAAAGTGGTTACATATTCATTCAGCTTATCCCTGCGTCTTCCGCCCTCCTGCAATGCTCCCAGTACAGGCGCCCCTGCCCTGGTCCAGCTCCCGTCGGGGTTTTTAGGCACATCCAGCGAATTGGTACGGTTTACATTCCAGAAGAAATCGCCGTCAAGAAATACAGGCGCTTCATAGTCTGTGCTGGTAAGCTGTGTATTATTGGAGATCTTCAGCCAGTTGGTCACCTCAAAATCTACCTTGCCTCTTACGTTATAACGCTTATATACATCATTACCATATCTCAGCAATCCATCCTGCTGATAGTAATCGCCCGATAAATAGTAGCTCAGCTTATCTGTACGTTTGGAAATACTGATATTGGTATTATAAGTAGGCGCTGATTTATTATAAGCTTCTTTGATCCAGTTGGTAGCGCCGGTGTATACGTAGTTGTTGCTGTTATTAGGATCAAGGGTTACCGCCGGAAGAGAAGGGTCTTCAGAACGCTGTTTTGCATAATCGCGTACCGCATCGGGATACAAATTATACAAAGGCTTTCCGGCTTCATTTTTTATATCCATTACCTCATAAGGGTCTGTAATATAATCCGGCATTTTGCCGATAGTGCGGTAACCCACCATTCCATTTACGGCAACATTTAATTTATTGCCCTTGGCTTTTTTAGTGGTGATCAGCACTACGCCGAAAGAAGCGCGTGCCCCGTAAATTGCAGCAGCTGCGGCATCTTTCAATACCGAAACGGTTTCAATATCATTGGGATTGATGCGTGCCACTTCATCCATGGAGTATGGCACATTGTCCACAATGATAAGGGGATCGCCGCCATTGATGCTTGTAAAACCGCGGATATTAAAGGCCGGGTTGGTGGTAGCTCTTCCATTGGACGTAGTGATGTTCAGGTTGGGGATCAGCCCCTGCAACCCTGATCCTACATTAGCTATTGGCCTGCTTTCCAGTTGTTTTGCGGTAACCATATCCACTGCGCCCGTAAGGTTCACTTTTTTCTGAACGCCAAAACCTACGATCACTACTTCATCAAGATTTTTGTCGCCGGGTACCAGTTGGATACTGATCGTTTCATCTTTTTTTACGGTATACTCCTGTGTGATATACCCGATGAAAGATATTTCCAGCACGCTGTTCTCAGGCACTTCAACAGAAAAATTCCCGTTGGCGTCTGTGGACACTCCGGCAGTACTCCCTTTGACGCGGATGCTTACTCCCTGCAGCGGCTGTCCCTTTTCATCGGTAATCTTACCCCTTACCGTCTGGCTGCTGATCTCCTTTGCGGCAGTGCTTACCACAATAAGGTTATCATTGAGAATGCGGTACCGTAATGAAGTATTGATAAGTGCCCGGTTCAACACCGACTGTATGGAAGCCTTTGTAACATCCAGGTCAACTTTTGTATTTTTAGGAAGCTGCCCGTCTTCATATAAAAAACGGTAAGTGGTTTGCTTCTGTATCATATTGAACAGTTTTTTCAGCTCAACATTTTTTACAGAAATGCTTATATCACTCTGCCCAAAACCGTTTGCGGAAGCCTGGAGACATACTACAATTAAGAAGATTGCAGTTAATTTCATGATAATAAGCAGTTTGAGAAATTTTGGATAAGTATCCCCTCCTGATTGGGATACAATCAGTTTTTTCATAATTTTACTTTCTTAAGTTTTAAAAATAGGTAGGAGCTATCCCGCGAGGAAACCTCTACCGTTTTTACGCTAAGTACTAAAAGGGAGATGTGACCGCATCTCTCTTTTTAATTGAAATAAGTGATAGTTATATTATACCATACGCAATGCAGGTTTAGGGTTATTTAATATATACCGTACGATCTTTTATTTCAAAATGAAAATCATTGATAAGCTGGAGTGCCTGCAGTGCGGTTGTAATATCTTCTTTCTCAAATGCGCCTGAAAAACTTTTTACCGCCAGTGCATTGTTCTCAAGGATGATCTTCACGTTATACCACTTTTCCATTTTACTGATAACCTCGGCAAACACTTCATTGTCAAACACCAGCCTGTTTTGCACCCAGGAAATTTCAGGTATGATATTAAAGCGACTCTCCTTTAGCTGTTCTATATGATACAGGTTTTTATTTGCCGTAGTGCTCACTCGCACAGGAGCTTTTTTAGATATGCCGGCAGCAGCAATTATGCTATCCGGTTCAGGCACATCCACCACTATTTTCTCATTGGGCTTCAGCAGTATCTTTCTTTCAGGATCGGCGTTGGTGGTGAGCTCCACAGCTCCGCGGATAAGAGAGGTTTCCACCTGCCGGCTTTCCGGGTAGCTTCTTACATTAAAAGCAGTGCCTTTCACCCGGATATTTACGTTTTTGGCATGTACGGTCATCGGCACTTCCGCATTATGCGCCACGTCAAAAAAAGCTTCGCCGGTAAGAGTTACCTCTCTTTGGGTTTGTCCGAAATCTGCATTATAGGTGATGCGGCTGTCACTGTTCAGCCAGACAACAGTACCATCGGGCAACACGGTTTTAGACCGGGTGCCGGGCATCGTATTCATTTCGTTGGTGTTGGTTGCAGTCCCGGCAAGCTGCTTTTCCTGTTTATCGTGCTGCAGAAAGTATATGCAGGTCACTGTGATGAGCACAAGGCTTGCCGCGATAGCGATCCATTTTTTATATACCGCAGATACTGGCTGTGCAGGTTCATCAGGGATAATATTATTCCCGGAATTTTCCGGGAACGCTTCGGCAAGTTTAGATTGAAGCCTGCCCCAGGAAGCGGCTTTCTGCTCACCGCCCCGCTGTTGCAGCGGCGGATGTTCAAAAAAACCGGTATACAATTCCGCTTTATAGGCCATTTCCGGATCATCGTTCAGCAACTGCTGCAATTCCCGCAGTTCCTCCAGGCTTGCTTCACCTGAAAGCTTTCTTGAGATCAAATGCCAGATATGGTTATCCATCATGTATAAATACTATAAGGATTATACTAAGGAACCGGGAACAAACAAAATCCCCTAAAGGGTTCCCAAAAAAAATCAGGAATTATTTTTTCAGCAGGAACGAAAGCGATTGCATGATCTTTTTTGCAGCTATAGCCATCTGGGCGTCTATGGTTTTAACGGAGATATTCAGTATCTGTGCTATTTCCCTGTATTTTAACCCGTCTTCCCTCACCAGTTTAAAGATCAGCCTGCACCTGGGAGGAAGATTTTCTATGGCTTCCTGTATATATTTCAGCATTTCTTTCGATACCATCATTTCCTCGGGACTTCTTGACGTAGCGGCTACTTTCTCAAGATGAAGATCGTTCAGGTTAAAGTCTGCCAGTTGCTTATTGCGGGTAAGATGCTTTATGCAAAGATTCTTTACAGAAACATAGAGGTATACTTTCAGGTTTTCTATCTCCGGCAAACGGCTCCGGTTACGCCAGAGATTTATAAAGGCATCGGATACGATTTCTTCGGCTACTGCTTCATCCTTCACAAAACAAACAGCAAGATTGAACAATGCATCATTGAAATGAAAAAACAATTTTTCATACGCGGCCTCATCGTTGAATAATGCCACGCGTTCGGTCCAATATTGTAACTGCAGCTCGTCTTGCATCGGGCGACAAATTACTATTTTTCCTGAAACCGCAAAAAGCGCCGGCGCATTTCAATGCTTTACTCCCTCCATAATCTGCCCACAATTAAAACCTCAGGTGGCGGACAGTAAGCCCGTTATTGATCAGTTGCTTCAGTGAGTCAATGCCTATTCTTATATGATTTTCCACATATTTTGCCGTGACGCTTTTATCGCTGGAAGCTGTTTTGACGCCCTCCGGTATCATAGGCTGATCGCTTACCAGCAAAAGAGCGCCTGTAGGGATCTTATTATAAAAACCAACGGAAAAAATAGTAGCAGTCTCCATGTCAATCGCATAAGCCCTTATCTTTTGCAGGTATTCTTTAAACGATTCATCATGCTCCCAAACTCTTCTGTTGGTAGTGTATACTGTTCCTGTCCAGTAATCTACCTTGTAATCCCGTATGGTGGTTGACGTTGCTTTCTGAAGTGCGAAAGCGGGAAGCGCCGGCACTTCAACGGGAAAATAATCGTTGGAAGTACCTTCTCCTCTTATCGCAGCTATAGGAAGGATAAGATCCCCTATTTTATTTCTTTTCTTAAGCCCGCCGCATTTGCCGAGAAACAGAACAGCTTTGGGCTCCACCGCAGTAAGCAGGTCCATGATAGTCGCAGCGCCGGGACTTCCCATTCCAAAATTAATAATGGTGATCCCATCGGCAGTAGCGCATGGCATAGGCTTGTCTTTTCCCACAACAGGAACCTTATGCCATTTTGCAAACAGATCCACATAGTGGCTGAAATTGGTAAGCAAAATGTATTTACCAAAATTCTTCAGCTTTTCTCCTGTATACCGCGGCAGCCAGTTCTGAACAATATCTTCTTTCGTATGCATACAATGGGCGTATTTCAATTTTTCGCAGGCAGGTGGCGACACCAATGCTATTAAAACAAGGCGAATAATTACCAAAGCTGGTAAAAATCGCCATATTTTGTTTTGTAAAATATAAAGTATGTCAAAAGTATCAAAATCTTCAGGAGAACGCAATAGCGGAATCTCTAAAAAAAATCTTTCCCTTTGTTGATGCTGCCTTAATAAAAAACGAGTACTTCAGCCGTGAGGAGGACTTTACCCGTAACAATAAACTGGATTTTTCATCCGTTGTTCTGAAGGCCCTTCATGGGTTTACCGATTTTGTGAGGTACGAGCTATCTGCATTTTTACCCCTGCTTAACTGTAAACCCGTAACCGGGTGCTTTCTCAATAGCCCGGTACAAGATCAAACCATCGTTTTTTGAAGAGCTGTGCAGTAAGGCAATACATGAGCTACGCCGGGTATTACCCCAAAATACTGAAAAGGTTATCGGCTCTATGCCGGCGATGATACTACCATAAGCCTGCCGGTCAGCAAAAACACTGTTGAGCACTTTGGCATTTTTGCCCAAACAGCCGCTGGCACAAAAACGATAATAGCCAATGCATGTATGATATACGATGTGCTGAGCAATTATGTAGTAGATGCCAAAATGGGCACTACGGAAAAATCAGAATTTACACTTATCCATGACATGCTCGACAACAAATGCTTTAACTACAATAGTATCCTGATACTGGACAGAGGCTTTTCTAAGTTCTACTTCTTTATTTTCATTAGCCACCCAACCACACATATTGGACACCCATTGCTAACATCCAGATGGTCTTTGGCCTGATTAACTGCTATAGTCTCTTATTAATAGCATTGGTATCGCCACCTGCCTGCGAAAAAATGAACTACATCGGTAGTATTATATCAAATTTGCGTACCTTAATTAAAGATGCTTCCAAAACACCCGATAATATTCTACATTTGCCAATTGGCAACAACAAAATGTATATTAAATTAAATTTTAGTATAAAGTAATCATCTGAACATAACACATGGCAAGAACAATAGGGATAGCCAATCAAAAAGGTGGAGTAGGAAAAACAACAACTGCCATTAACCTGGCCGCAAGCTTTGCCGTACTTGAAAAGAAGACATTGCTGGTAGATGCCGATCCCCAGGCCAACAGCACTACCGGAACGGGGTTTGACCTGCATAACATCCAGAAAAGTCTGTATGACTGTATGGTAAATGATACTCCGGCACGGGAAGTCATCTTAAAATCAGAGATCCCCCATCTGGATGTAATGCCCTCGCATATTGACCTGGTAGGCGCTGAAATTGAAATGATCAATTACCCCAACAGGGAAAATGTTTTGAAATATATCCTGGAGCCGGTAAAAAGCGATTATGATTTCATTGTAATTGACTGTTCCCCTTCGCTGGGGCTTATTACGGTAAATGCCCTTACCGCGGCAGACAGCGTAGTGGTGCCTGTACAGACCGAGTTCTTTGCCCTGGAAGGATTGGGCAAGCTGCTGAATACCATTAAAATCGTACAAAGCAGGCTTAACCCGGAACTGGTGATCGAAGGTATTCTCATGACCATGTATGACGGGCGCCTGCGCCTTTGTAACCAGGTGGTAAATGAAGTAAGGCAGCATTTTGAAGAAATGGTATTCGACACCATCATACACCGTAATACCCGGCTGAGCGAGGCGCCCAGCGTAGGAAAACCTGCTATATTATACGATGCAGAAAGCAAGGGCTCCATTAATTACCTCAATCTTGCAAAGGAAATACTGCAACGGAATAACCTGACCCGGATACCCCAGGAAGAAAGAATATTAACCATAGATAATGAGCACTCCAAATAATAAGAAAGAAGCGCTGGGCAAGGGGATCCGTTCCCTGCTGCAGAGCATAGATGCTGATCTCAAAACCACAGGCGGCGATCAACTGAAACCGTCTGTTGCCGATAAGGCAACCACTACATTGAGAATACCGGTAGATCAGATTGAACCTAATCCCAAGCAACCGAGGCACGATTTTGATGAAAAAGCGTTGCAGGAGCTGGCAGCTTCCATAAAGATACACGATATTATTCAGCCGCTTACCGTGGCCAAAGTGGCAGGATCCGATAAATACCGCATTATTGCGGGGGAAAGAAGATGGCGGGCTTCTAAGCTTGCAGGCATAAAAGATATACCCGTATATGTAAGGCAGGCCAACGACCAGCAATTGCTGGAACTGGCTTTACTGGAAAACCTGCAGCGCGAAAACCTTAACCCCATAGAGATCGGGTTAAGTTATAAGCGCATGATGGAAGAGCTGGAATATACCCAGGAGCAGGTAGCGGAAAGGATGGGAAAAGAAAGGAGCACCGTCACCAACTATATACGTCTCCTCAAGCTCCCCCCCGATATACAGGTGTCCGTGCGCAATAATGTGATCAGCATGGGTCATGCAAGAGCCATCATTAATGTAGACACTGTAGACCAGCAGTTGTATCTCTTCAACGAGATCAAGAACCGCGGATTGTCTGTGCGGCAAACAGAAGACCTAGTAAGAAATTTATACAAGAACAACGTTGTTAAAAAATCGGTAAAAGCCACCCTTGCCGCACCCTTCAAAAAAATAGAAGATAATTTAGCCTCGCATTACGGCACGCGTGTAAAGATGCAGCACAGTAAAAAAGGTCACGGTACGATCACTATTGAGTATTTTTCTGTGCAGGATCTTAATGCCATACTCGAAAAAATGAATGTATCGGCACTTTGATACCATTTCGGCTTATGTTTCGATATTATTTACTTATCGTTTTCATTCTGCTCACAGGTGCAGCCCGTCTTTGCGCTCAGGATAGTATACCGCCGCCGTCTTCAAAAGATACCACAAAGACAGACAGCGTTGCCGTTACCAGGGTGGTGAAAGCGGCCGACAGTATCAGCAAAAAAGCAGTTCAGGATACCGCATCGCATAAATGGTCTCCCGCCCGTAAAGCAGCTATATTATCTGCAATATTGCCGGGCGCTGGCCAGGCTTATAATAAAAAATACTGGAAAATGCCGATCGTTTATGGAGCGCTCGCTATACCTGTCTATACCTTCACCGACAACCTTAAATGGTTCCAGCGAACGCGATACGCCTATAATGTGCTTGCCCGGAAAGATACCGGTAACTATAAAAACGTTTATGCTCCCCTGCAACCTTTTGTGGAAGCGGGAGACCTCTCGGGCCTGCAAAATTACCGTGGAGAGTTCCGAAAGAACGTGGATTATTCGGTATTGGCTTTCCTTATTTTATGGGGATTGAACGTAGTAGATGCTGCCGTGGATGGCCATCTGAAAAATTTCAACGTTACCGATGACCTGAGCATACAATTCAAACCCGGCTTTTCCCCCATGGCCAATACCGCCGGACTGAGCCTGGTGTTTGATATCCGGAAAAATCAATCCTATCGCCCTCTTTCTGCTCCCTGATTCCATTATCTTTGCGCTCATGAAAATAGCATTGATAGGTTACGGAAAAATGGGACATGTCATTGAAGAGATCGCTATCCAGCGTAAGCATGAGATCATACTAAAAGTATCCATTGACAATCTTGAAGATAATACCGTAGAAAAAATTCAAAAAGCAGACGTTGCCATTGAATTTACCGGGCCGGAAAGCGCTTTTGACAATATCAATAAATGCTTCGAGGCAGGCGTCCCGGTAGTATGCGGCTCTACAGGGTGGCTCAGCCGTTACGAAGAAGCGGTTTGGAATTGCAAAGCGCAAAACGGCGCTTTATTATATGCAAGTAATTTCAGCATTGGCGTAAACATTTTTTTCGAGATCAATAAAAAGCTTGCCCGGCTGATGGCGTCACAGGCGGAATACAACCCGACTATTGAAGAGATCCATCATACCCAAAAAAAAGATGCACCCAGCGGTACCGCCATTACCCTTGCCGAACAGATACTGGAAGTGAGTCCCACAAAGAAAAAATGGGTATTGAACGGCAGCGACAACCCTTCTGACCTCCGGATCATTGCCAAAAGAATAGATCCCGCTGCAGGTACGCATATTGTCGGGTATCACTCGGATATTGATGACATTGAAATTATACATACCGCCCACAACCGCAGGGGATTTGCCCTGGGAGCAGTGCTTGCTGCAGAATATATATATGGTCAGCGGGGCATTTTCAGCATGAAGGACGTATTAGGATTATAAAGATTATATCCTGATGATTTATATCAGTCCGGATTTTAAGAAAATCCGCTATTTTCGTTATTACACTATTTCCCACTAAATTGCTATATGCTTTCCAAAAAGACTCAATATGCATTTAAGGCGCTGATGTATATGGCTCAGGCAGAAAAGGATGGTCCTATTCTCATTGCGGAAATTGCCCGCAAAAAGAAAATTCCCATTAAATTCCTGGAAAACATCCTGCTTGAGCTTAAAAACGCGGGAGTGCTCGACAGCAAAAAAGGAAAAGGCGGGGGGTATTTCTTTAAAGAAAGACCTAAAGACATTACCCTAGCAAGCATCATGCGCAAACTTGATGGTCCTATTGCGCTGCTGCCCTGTGTAAGCTTAAATTTTTATGAGCGATGTAAAAACTGTGATGAAAAAAACTGCGCATTGCGCGATACGCTCATATTAGCAAGAGACGCCACCCTGAGAATACTGGAAAAGAAAACTGTTGCCGACCTGGTGTAGGGGATTTCTTAAAAATCAACAGCCCATTAATTCTTTTTTCCTCAACCATCCTGCCTTGCCGATCCCTTCAAAAACATGTTTTTCACTATGGTAAGACGACCGTACTAAAGGCCCGCTTTCTACATAATCAAATCCCATTTCATACCCGGCTTCCGTGTATTCGGCAAATTCATCGGGGTGCACAAACCGCACTACCGGAAGGTGCTTTTGAGTCGGCTGAAGGTATTGCCCGAGGGTAATGACATCCACGTTGCTCTCTCTCAGGTCTCTCATGGTTTGAAGCACCTCTTCTTTTGTTTCTCCCAAGCCAAGCATCAGCCCTGATTTGGTGCGCATGCCGTTGTCTTTGAGATATTTCAATACCTCCATGCTCCTGGAGTATTTCGCCTGTATACGCACCTGTCTCGTCATTCGCTCCACGGTTTCAATATTATGCGACACCACTTCAGGAGCAGCTTCTATAATACGTTGAATATTTTCTTTTTCGCCTTTAAAATCAGGGATCAACGTTTCAAGCGTTGTACCGGGCGTCAATGCTTTCACAGCCTTTATGGTATTTTGCCAGATAATGCTGCCACCGTCTTTCAATTCATCCCTGTCCACAGAAGTGATGACAGCATGTTTCACCTTCATCAGGTAAATAGCTTCGGCCACCCGCTGCGGTTCGTCCCAGTCTACTGCTTCCGGCCTGCCGGTAGCCACCGCGCAAAAGCCGCAGCTTCTTGTGCAGATATTGCCCAGGATCATAAAAGTAGCGGTGCCTGCGCCCCAGCATTCCCCCATATTAGGACAATTGCCGCTTTCGCAGATAGTATGGAGCTTATGCGTATCTACTAAATTCCTTACATTCTTATAGCTCTCGCCTATCGGTAATTTTACTCTCAGCCAGTCGGGTTTCTTTGTCCGTGGCGCTGCCTGTTCAGTACCTGCGCATGATCCGCTCATAGTGTAGATTGAAGATTTCTGAATGCAAAAATAACCCTCTTACTTCCGTTTGCCAAATAACAGCGAAACATAGGCATTGAAGAAAAACTTACGGGAAGGGCTGTATACCATCTGGTTAATATCTTTGAAATAATACTCCACATTTACACCGCCTTCTATTGCTGATAAAACAGTATTGAACCTGTTATAGTCAAACCGTATGGCTGTTTTTGCATGCAGGCCAGGTGCAAATTTCAGATCGTTCCAGCCTCTGGTCAAACCAGGACCACCCAGTATAGGACCATCTATAAATAATGCACTGTCGGGAGAATCATATTTTACAAAGCGGTCCTTATTATCAGGATCCTGCACTTCTACGTAGTAAGGGCGGAGAATACCTAATGAAAGCCCGCCGGTACCTATCCCATATACTGATACTCCGTTCTTATTGCCTTTGCCACCAATCAGTATCTGTTGACCACCTGATACTTTAAACTGGTAAAAGATATTTCTTTTGCCATAAATATAAGGGTTGCCAAACAAGACAAAACCTCCTCCTACAGCCTCCGCCACAGGCTGCTTTTCTTCCTTGCGGTGTTTCTTTTCATTAAACTCAATCTGGTATATGGTAGCTCTTGTTACAGAATTTGATCTGCCATGTTCATAAGAAATTCCCCAACCGTCTGTATTCAGCTTAATGCCAAAAGCCCCCTGCTTTCGGAAGGATGGCATGCCCTCTTCTTCCTGCCGCATTAGCCGGTTCATTTTTTCTTTTTTTACCTGCTTCTTATCCGGCTTCCCTTTCCCGGCAGCGCCAATATCCTGACTATAGCTCAAAACCGCAATGCCAACAAATAAAGTAAGCGCAATGATTTTTTTCACCTGGAATAATTTATGTGATCTTTGAACGTAAATTTATACAAAAATAATACAATGACCTCAACAGTATTCTACGAAGGAAACCTGCGAACCGTTTGTACACATCTGAAATCAGGCACCGTAATTGAAACAGATGCACCACCGGATAACCAGGGGAAAGGAGAAAGATTCTCCCCGTCCGACCTCGTAGCCACTGCGCTTGCCAGCTGTATGCTTACTATCATGGGCATAAAGGCAAGAGATATGCAGGTGAATATAGAGGGGATAAAAATTGAAGTGGAAAAAATCATGTCAAGCGAGCCACGCCGGATAAGCGGCATAAATTTAACATTTCATTGCCCGGAAGATATGCGCCTGACCGACAGGGAAAAAAAGATTTTTGAAAATGCAGCACATACCTGCCCGGTAAAATACAGCATTCATCCTGATATTAAAGTAAATACGCTTTTCAACTGGCAGCCTTCTGTGGAAGTAGTTTCGTAGTGGCGGGTAGAACGCATGAGTGTTCTTCTGAGACGAGAAATGAGAGACGTGAGATGGACAAACATCATACTCTTTTCACATCTCACTTCTCTCGTTTTTCTCTCTCCCGACAATTCAATGCAGCATATTCCGATCAGGTATTTGCTATGTGAAAACAATAGAAACACAGAACGCTATGCTGGCTGCTGTAATGTTTTATTTGTCAGAGCCTTGTCCAATCTTCTATAATAATTCCAACAAGCCGATCAAAATCACTGACATTTTTTGTTACCAAAGTCAGGTTGTTGAAAATAGCCGTTGAACCAATCAACAAATCAAAGTCGTCTAAAATCTTACCTTTTGTTTTCAATCGTACTTTTTCCACTGCATAAATGTCGAGTACGGGAAAAATTGGAAGAACGCTAAATTTTGCCTGAAATGTTTGAAGTGTTTTTTTATTCTTCTCTTGATGAGTGCTTTTTGCCACTCCGTATTTCAGTTCGGCAATCGTTATTTCAGAAATAAAACAATTTTCAATGCCAACTTCATCAATTTTTCCCTCAAGGCTAAATTTCCCATTGAGGAAATAAGCACAAATGTTAGTATCTAAAAGATATTTTTTCACAAGTCAATAGATTTGCGGCTGAATTTCCTGTCTCTTTTAAGTTCTGCTACAAAATCATCTGCCGATTGGTCAAGGATCAAAGCACCAAACAAAGACTTCCATGAATTATCTTTTGCTTTTTTGGTGGTTTTCATTGATTTCGAGAGCCGTGCAATAAGCTCCAATTTATTGTCAGGGCTTAAGTTTCTTAGCAATACATAGTAGCTGTCAACCAAGTTTGTATTTATCTCCGAGTTCTTCATTTTTATTATTTTTTACTTGCTACAAAGATAAGAAAAGGCTACCGCTATTGTTTATTTTACCAAAGTGAATTATCTGTCTTGGGTATTCCGTGTCACTTCTGGAATACGGTGCTTTTAACAGTATATATAAACTAACCTGCCACAGAATGACCGGATGGCATCATATACATCTCTTCAATATTGCCACCCCCGCTGCGCATTGAAGGCATCGCTTATGAATGCAGTACTCTTTTGTCAGTTCCGTAAGCGCCTGCGAATCCAATGCCGAAGCATTGCGTATACCCAGGAGCTTCCACTTTTTAGTTATCCTGTTCTCTTCGGGAGCAAGTGATTCCAGCCACTGCAATGCCTTGTCTTTGTATGGCTGTTCGTTGTGCGCAACACCATAAGCAAATACTGCAGGGACTGCGGTATTAATAATAATATTCTGCACAGTACTTTCTCCAACTATTTTGGGACGAAAAGAAGACAGTTCATCCGGACGGTAGTGATAGTGCCAGTAGTCGTTGGCTGTAACGGTAAATAAATCCATTATTTCCTTAAGCGCAGCTATTTCTTTGATGCGGGAGAAAAGGTGTGAAGAATGATGAATAAGCATAGCCAGTTGTGCAAGTCGTATGGTAGGAAAATTGCCGGGGCGCATTCTTAAAAAATGAACAGGCTCGTATATAGGCCTGAGGGTATATTTTTTTCGGAGGAAGCGGTATTCTTTCTGCAACATTTTAGGATAGCTTTCGCTATGCTCTGCGCCAAGCAGGCCCGCCTGCCCAAGCAATAATGCTTCAAGCTGATGTATCTGGTTTTTGTGTTTCGCCAGGATATTAACGGAAACGGATCTTGCTATGGCCTCAAACGCGCCGGCATTCACCGTAGCGCCAAAATTTTTTGCCAGTATCCACCAGAACACTTCTTCCCAGTGGTTATTCGTCTGCTGCAGGTATTCCTGAATGATCAGGGACTTACGTTCAAGCCTTTCTGCCGCAAGCCGTGCTGTCCATGTATCCCAAACGATAGCAGGTACCGCGCTTACACTCTTTTCACATGCGATGATCGTATGGTTGTACATGAGCTCTTCATACCTGGCAAGCAGGAATTTTGATATCCTGTCCTGCAAAATAAGGAGCGGTATCCGGCGGCCAGATTCATCAGGGCTTTCCACATCATTTTCCCATACTACGTGCAGTATTACATTTCCATAGTTAGCATCCTCTTCATGCCCGTGAGCCTTCCAGTCTGAAGAACGTATATGCAACTCAATATTTCCCGCCCAGGATGTTGACCCAATCTTTAGGGTTGCCTGCAGAAAATCCGGACCCTGGTTGGTATTGAGCAGTCCGGGATACTGTATGGTTAATGGCTCGCCGGTAGAGGTGCAAAGCGCAGTCTTATTAAAATACTGCATCTGCCAGATAAACTGGAGAAGTCGTTCTGTCATAGGTTGCTAAATGATGTTATTCAATACAGGTTAAGATACAGCACTCAGCGCATATATCAAAATAAAAGAAAGTATTTTGGCAGCCCGGTATCAGGCATCACCTGTCCGACCAGTTTTCGATCAACTGCACTACCCTGCTCACCGGCAGGCCCATCACATTATAAAAGTCACCTGCGATCCGTTGTATGCCCACCACGCCCATCCATTCCTGTATGCCGTAAGCGCCGGCTTTATCATACGGCTGGTACTCATCAACATAAAATTGTATTTGCTGCTGTGTCAGCTCATAAAACCACACTTCCGTAACCTCGGTAAAATGTTCCTCTTTTTCACCATTGGTCAAAAATACGCCTGTCATCACCTCGTGCTTCTTACCCGAAAGCAGGCCAAGCATGGCGATGGCATTCTCCCTGTCTGCCGGCTTGCCCAGGATCTGCCCGTCACATACCACAATAGTATCTGCAGACAACACGGGTATTCCCGGCTCATACCGCTTATATTCATGCGTCGCCTTCACTGCAAAGGCTTTATCCCTGGCAATATGCACAGGCACCTCCTGCAACGGAACGTCAGCCGGCACAGATTCTTCAATCGGCGGCACGATAATATCAAAATCCACCCTTGCCCATTCCAGCAATTGTTTCCGCCGTGGAGAGCCGGAAGCTAATACTATTTTTTGCATAAAATTTTTTTTAGGTATAAGAGGGAAGGTATAGGGCATAAGGCCTTATTGCAGTTGCAGGTTACAGGTCGCAGGTTCGCCTTACACCCATGGCTTACCCTACCCCTTCTACCTTATTCCTTACCGATACAATCTAAAAAACAACATAGACAATATTCCCGTCAGCATTACAAACTTCACGGCCCCGCTAAGATACCCGAAATCAGATGCATTGGCAGCAAGATACAATTTCCTTGTTACCCAAAGTAAAGGCACTACGATCAGCAGCATGCAGTATAATATGCTCCACCACCAGCCCAGGTATGCCGCATACACCTGGATGCCCAGTAACGCCCCGGTAAGCGCCATAAGCCAAACACCGGCAAACACTTTTGATACCTGTATTCCCCATACCACCGGCATGGTCTTGCAACCGTAACGGGCATCTCCTTCTATATCTTCCATGTCTTTGATCACCTCTCTTATCAGTGAAATGACAAATGCAAAACCCGCATATAAGAAAGCCAGCCGCATGATCCTGTTGTGCACATGCGGCGACATTACATCAGGCATGTTCCAGCCCGGCAAACGATTATCCGACACATAGTCAACAAAAAAGAAAACTACCAATACCACCCATGCGGTAAGCAATGAAATCATCACATTGCCTGACAGCAGCTTTTTTTTGAAAGTAGTAGAATATACCCAGAGTAAAAGCACGCATACCACATTGGAAAAACCTATCAGCCAGTTACGTGTTACAAAAGAAATATAAAATCCCATTACCACCCCTGCGGTAGAAAAAAGCCAGTGCCAGATGATCGCCCGCCTCCGTGGGATTATCTTCTCTACTATAATACGGCCGGGTTTGTTTACCTGGTCAATATTCAGGTCAAAATAATCATTGATGACATAGCCGCCCGCCGCAATACAAACAGATGAAATGACCAGCAGCACAAACAAATGAAACTCATCCGCAAAAAAAACATCGGGATGCGTGGAAGGATAAAGGATACAGAAATAAAACAGGAACTGCGTTACAGCAATAAATATAAGATTGGGAAACCTGATAAGTTTAAGCAATGCCTTCAGTTTCATCCTTACATCTTTTGGCATGAAGTTAAATGCAGGACGGGGAAAAGCGAAATCAATTTGACAGACGGGTGTCAGGGTTTAATTTTTCAGGTATTCTGCCAATACCGGCGCCAGCTTTCCATACCCGGTGGCATTGGGATGCAGCCCATCGCTGAACAGCGCTTCGTTGATCTTTCCGCCGGAAGCGAGCAATATTTTTCCGGGATCCACAAAAAGCGCTTTCTTTTTTGCTGCAAGTGCGGCGATCTGCCGGTTGAGCTTTACTATGCGCGGCTCCATATTCCTCCGGGGAAATATTCCGGAAAGAAGAACTGCGGTTTGGGGCTGGCGCAATTGTATGGCATCAAGCAGCAACCCCAGCCCTGCAATAATTTCTTCATCGGTATTCAACTGCAGGTTGTTGGTTCCCAGCATGATCACAATATGTTTGGGATGAATGCCGTCTAATTCTCCGTGATATATCCGCCAGAGGGCATTTTCGATCCTGTCCCATCCATAGGCCATATTTCTCACCCCCAGCGGCTCCAGGTATTTTTCCCATGAATCTTTGCCACGTGCTATAGCAGCTTCCGGCTTACCGCCCCAGTAGTGAATGATGGAATTGCCTATAAAAATATTTTGCGGGGGATCCGTCATATTAAGCGCATTGATAGCTTCGTGCCTTCCACGCCAGTCATAACCATCTCTTGTCTGGATAATGGGTTTCATGGTAGAGAAAGCGCCTTCTTCCTCATGAAGAATGGAGCGGATGATTTTCGTGCAGGCATCGGCATAATACTTCATGCCAATATCATTGGGGTGCACACCGTCTACGGTAGCGTCTATATCAAAGCCTATAGCCCTGCTGTCGAGGAGGTAAAGCTCCTTCATCCCGCTCTTTTTCAAACTGTCGTAAACCCTGGTGAGCACGGCATCAGATATTTCGCTGTTGGTATACCGCGAAGCTTCAATCATGCCGGAGCTACTATTGAGGCTGTGGGCTACAAGAAGTATAGGAATACCCGGGTGCTTTTGCCTGATGCTGCCTACAGACTTTGAAATGCGCGATGCCAGCTCCCGGTCAGAAAACATACTGCCATGCACCATATTGGGTATGCAATCCAGCACGTAAAGCTTTGCATCAATTTCATTAATAAGATCAATGACCTCCGGCTCCAGCCTTCCATTGCCGGAAAATCCAAGATTGATGACAGGGCAGTCAAGCCTGCGTTCCACTATGGAAGTCCATCCCAGTCCCGGTCTCGAAGCGCAGCCTCCCTGGAGGATAGATGTGCCGTAAAAGACAACAGGTTTTTCTTTTGTCAGCGGCAATGGCTGAAACGTATTTTCTTTGGGTACCCCTATTTCCATCCAGCTCACGCCATTGTATAGCGGCAGGAACAGCCTGAATTCACAATCCCGGTTCCGGAAAACGGTATCCACTTCCATGTTCATGAACTGGTAGGTGACAGTATCCCCGAAAGCATATTTTCCCGGCGCCCACACCCAGTTGCCACTATGATCAATAGCATACAGGTCAATCCCGCTTACACCGGTAGCCGGCATGTGCGGCATGGCATAATTTCCCCTGCCGGTAGTGGTATACCGGACTATTATATTTTTTGCATTGCTGTTGAATTTTATATACAGTCCCGCACTGTGCCTTGACAGATCCCATACCTCTTTTCTCACCATATTTTCCGCTTTAGCAGGCAGGCGGTCATAAAAATCCTTTACTGTCCCCTGCCACGCCTGGCCTTCAACCACCGGGAAGGAATTTGTTGCAGGATTCCACCAGGTATAGTTGCCGGTATTCTGGGCAGTGAGCAATTGTGCAAAAAAAAGTAAACACAACAGTGATGCGGGAGCTTTTGAGATCATGTGCAAAGGTTTGATACAATGCTACGCTTTTTTGAGTGAATTATAAAGGATATGCATAATGCTGTGTCAAACCTGAAATGTAAGAAGTAAAACATTTCTCTTCATCTTTATCCTCTCACTTCTCGCGTTTGACATAGTCTCAACGGTTTAGTTTGAAATGCACAAAATGATTTATTTTGCTATCTTTTTTAGTATCTTCGCTATCTTTTATGGCAAAGGCTAAGGACAACAGGACGGAAGATGAGATACTCTCCGCGGATCATGAGCATATATCAGTGTTTGGCGCAAGGGTGCACAACCTGAAAAATATTGATATCAGCATTCCCAAAAATAAAATGACCGTTATTACCGGTATCAGCGGCAGCGGCAAGTCGTCGCTGGCATTCGATACTATATATGCCGAAGGGCAGCGCCGTTATATGGAAACCTTTGGCGCCTATGCCCGCCAGTTTATCGGCGATATGGAACGGCCTGACGTGGATAAAATAACCGGGCTTTCGCCTGTGATCTCTATAGAGCAAAAGACCACGAATAAAAATCCCCGGTCAACAGTAGGTACTGTGACGGAAGTATATGATTTCCTCCGGCTACTATTTGCAAGAATAGGCGAAGCATATTCTTACAACACAGGCAAGCCTATGATCAAATGGAGCGAAGAGGAAATTGTGGAGAACATCTTCAAAAGGTTCAAAGGGCAAAATATATCCATACTCGCGCCGCTGGTACGTGGCCGCAAAGGGCATTACCGCGAGCTATTCGAAGAAATACGAAAAAAGGGATTTCTGAAAGTAAGAGTGGATGGCGAAATAAAAGACCTGGTGCCGCGCATGCAGGTGGACCGTTATAAGATCCACGATATAGAAGTGGTGATAGACCGGTTAAAAGTAGACGAAACGTTCCGGGTGAGGCTCAGCCAGAGCGTGCAACAGGGATTGAAGATGGGCAAAGATCTCTTATTTATCAGCCCCGCTGTCACTAAAGACAAATCCGGAGAAGATGCATTTTATTCCAAAATGCTGATGTGCGAGGATACAGGAATTTCCTATGAAGAGCCCTCGCCTAACAGCTTTTCGTTTAACTCCCCCTATGGAGCCTGCCCTGTATGCAAAGGACTTGGGTCGGTATACCAGGTAAGCATGGATGCCATTATCCCTGACCAAAACTTAAGTATAAATGAAGGAGGCATTGCTCCCCTGGGCGAAGAGCGTGAAGCGTATATTTTCAAGCAGGTGCAGCAACTGTCAAAGAAAAACAAATTCAGTCTTGATAAACCCATTAAAGACCTTCCTGAAAAAGTAATGAACCTGCTGCTGTATGGCGATGAGAAAGGGGGCAATGGAGCTGAAATCAGCTTCGACGATATAAACACTGGAAGTCCGGTATATGCTACCGAGTTTGAAGGTATTGTCAACCAGTTGAAGCGCTGGTTTTCCGGCGGCACCAGTGAAAGCATACAGCAGTGGGTAGAGCAGTTTATGGAGCTTAAAACCTGTGAGACCTGTAATGGTGCCAGGTTAAAAAAAGAAAGCCTGTGGTTTAAAGTTGACGGAAAGAATATCGCAGAGCTTGGTAATCTTAATCTTAATGCATTGATGCATTGGTTTGACGGTATAGAAAAAAGGCTTTCCGGGAAGCAGAATACCATTGCAAAAGACATCCTCAAGGAGATCAGGGAAAGGCTCGGCTTTTTACTTGATGTAGGACTTACCTACCTTACATTAAACCGCGCATCAAGAACGCTCAGCGGCGGTGAATCGCAGCGTATCCGGCTTGCCACACAGATAGGCTCGCAACTGCAGGGCATCACCTATATCCTGGATGAGCCGTCCATAGGACTGCACCAGCGCGACAACCAGCGGCTGATCACAGCTCTGGAACATTTAAGAGACATCGGTAACAGTGTATTGGTAGTGGAGCACGACAAGGATATAATGCTTGCTGCCGATTACCTTATAGATATAGGACCGCGTGCCGGTTCGCACGGGGGAAAAATAGTGGCGCAGGGAAAGCCTTCCGATCTATTGAAGCTGGATACCCTGACCTCCTCATATTTAAATGGCCACAGGTATATACAGGTGCCGGCAGAACGCCGCAAAGGCAACGGGAAATCACTGGAAATAAAAGGCGCTTCGGGCAACAACCTTAAAAAGGTGAATGTAAAATTTCCGCTTGGCAGGCTGATAGTGGTTACAGGCGTCAGCGGCAGCGGAAAATCTACGCTTATCAACGAAACATTATACCCGCTGCTGGCAAAGCATGCCTATAATTCACGCATGCAGCCTCTTGAATACAGCAGTGTAAAGGGACTTGAAAATATTGATAAGGTAATTGAGATAGACCAGTCGCCAATCGGCCGCACTCCGCGGAGCAACCCTGCCACCTACTGTGGATTTTTTACTGAGATCAGGCAATTATTCGCCGCCGTACCGGAAGCAAAGATCAGGGGCTACAATGCAGGCAGGTTCTCTTTCAATGTAAAAAGCGGCCGCTGTGATATGTGCGAAGGCGGAGGTATGCGGGTGATCGAAATGAATTTTTTGCCCGACGTATATGTACCTTGCGAAAAATGCCAGGGAAAAAGATATAACCGGGAAACACTGGAGATCCGTTATAAAGGCAAATCCATCAGCGATGTGCTTGATATGACCGTGGATGAAGCGGTAGAATTCTTCCAGGCAGTGCCTTATCTCTATCGTAAAATAAAAGTGCTGCAGGAAGTGGGGCTGGGATACATTACCCTTGGTCAAAGTGCCGTAACCCTCAGCGGTGGCGAAGCGCAACGGGTGAAGCTCTCGACGGAGCTGGCAAAAAAAGATACGGGCAAAACCTTTTATATACTGGATGAGCCTACCACAGGACTGCACTTTGAAGACATCCAGCACCTGCTTGATGTGCTGAACAAGCTGACAGACCGCGGAAATACCGTGCTGGTGATAGAGCATAACCTGGACGTGATCAAAGTAGCAGATCATATTATTGATCTTGGCCCGGAAGGCGGAGATGGCGGGGGATACATTTTATTTGAAGGCACACCGGAAGAGCTGGTAAAATGTAAGGAAAGCTATACAGGGATTTATTTAAAGAAGGAGTTGGGGGAAAAGGGGTAAGGTATAGGGAAGTTGCAGATTTCAGGTTGTGCGCAGTAGAGCTAACCAATAAAAAACTCAGTGAACCTTTGTGGCTTTGTGCCTCCGTGGTTCAATCTCAAATTTCAAATCACCCGCATGCAAAGAGTAATCATTGACATGGATGAAGTAATGGCCGATACTATGGGCGCAATGTTTGAATGGTATGGCAAGCATTACGGTCTGCCGCTCGACTATTCCAAAATGAAAGGCGCCTGGATGCTGGGCATTCCCGAGCAGCATCGTGAATTTGCCCGTGAGCGGCTCTATAGCGAGGGTTTTTTCCGCCATCTGCCGGTAATGGAAGGCTGCATTGATGTGATGGATGAGCTTAATAAAAAATATGAAGTGTTCATTGTATCTGCTGCAACAGAGTTTCCTAATTCATTAAAAGATAAGCTGGAATGGCTCAATGAGCATTTTCCTTTTTTGTCGTGGCGCCAGTTGGTGCTGTGCGGAGACAAACGTATGATAGCAGGCGATTATATGATTGACGACCACGTGCGCAACCTCGTACATTTTAAAGGGAAGCCATACCTTTACAATACGATCCTTAATAAAGACGAAACAGGCTATGAAAGGGTACGCAACTGGCAGGAAATAGCAGAAATATTTTTGTAGTTTGAAGTTTACAGTTTGTAGTTTATAGTCAAATAGCCACAAACTGTAAACCATAAACCGTAAACCATAAATCTATAACGCTTTATGGACTTTAGTGAAATGCATAGTTTGCCCGCGTGGGAAGATCACCGGATGTTGAAAAAGCGGTTTGAGGGTGATGAGTGGAAGCTGCGGCCCCAATTTGAAGCAGCAGAGCAATTATATAACAAATGGCGGGAAATTTTTGTGCTGGTAGAATCTTATTGTGAGACGCTGCAGGATTCGGAAGAATATGATCATGCCGAAAAAAATAAAGAGCTGATCTGGCAAAATCTTTTTATCGTTGCGCCAAAGATCATAGGCGCTGCCGGGGCTGATACCTATACCCTTAAAATGGAAAACGCTTCTATTGTCCGGAACAATTGCCGTGAAATGATGGAACAGATCCGCTTTACCGCTATCGTAGGCGCAGGAGAGGAAAAATATGCGGAGGCCATAGAGCAGGAAGTGGAAATTTTCCGGGAGCTGTTTCGTAACTGGGTGTCCACATTTATAAAAGATGATCACGAAGATGAGTGGGGGCTGTTCATCTAATTTTTTTCTTTTTTTAATATTCGGTTAATAATACAGGGATAGATTTGTGGCAATAAAAAATTATTGCGCAAGTGTTTTGTTTATTAATATTGTACACGATTAACACAGCTTTATTCACGTTTATTTTAAAATGTTAATCCATTGCTGACTGCTTGTACATATAATGAGAAAAATTTACTGCTCCGCATATCGCAGGATGATGCATTTGCATTCACCATGCTGTTTAATCAATATAAGGATAAAGTCTATACTATTGCTTTTAAGCTGACCGGCTGCGCTTTCACTTCAGAGGAAGCGGTACAGGATATATTCATGAAATTATGGGTGAAACGCAAAGACCTTCCCGGTGTAGAGTATTTTACAGCATGGTTCAATACCATCATCCGCAATTATCTTTTTTCTCTGCTCAAAAGCCAGGTTGCCCGGGAGAACCGGGAAATTGCTTTTGCAGGCAAACTCCCCTCCTTCTACAACAATACAGACCAGGGGATCCTGCTGAAGGAAACCGAAGCACTTTTGGAAAAAGCGCTGTACACGCTACCGCCGCAGCAAAATAAAGTATACCGCCTGATCAAGGAGAGAGGAATGAAAAAAGAAGAAGTGGCATCCCAACTTAATCTTTCCACTGAAACCGTTAAGGCGCATCTTTCCAAAGCCATAAAAAGCATCCGCGCTTATTGCCTTGCCCATATGGACAACCCGGCGATACTGATCCTTGCATTCACCATGCTGCAGTAAATTATTTTGGAGCATAACTAACCCTTTTTTCCCTTGAGTCTGTCTTTATACATAACAGTCATAATTATGTCTGTGATTGTGAAACGTGAGAAGACATAGGTGAATCTTATCACTTATCACTTACTACTTATCCCTATAATTGAACATTTGCTATATGTCCCAATCGCGGTTAGCATATTTATTTCACAGGTATGTGAACAAGGAGCACACACCCGCAGAAAAAGCAGAGCTGTTTTCCCTGATCGAAAAGGAAGACATTGATGAAGAATTAAAAACTTTGCTGGGTAAGATGATAGAAGGCTCTGAAGCAGAAATGCAGCTTTCAGAAGATGCAGGCGATAAGATTTTGAAGGTAATTGTTGGAGATGTGCCTCAGCCTTCTGCTGAGATACCTGTTTCACGAAAAACTGTGATACTCGCATGGCTGAGTACTGCTGTGGCATCCGTTATATTCATAGGGTTGTTTGCCTATTTTATTTTTCGCCCTGGAAAAAGTGACAAAACAGGTGACCAACCAACTGCGACCACGACCATCGCATCATCATTATTGCATATCAGCACTACCACAGGAGAGGGGAAAAATATAAAGCTGCCGGACGGAACACAGGTTTGGCTCAGCCCTTCCAGTGTACTTGAATACCCTGCGTCATTCAGGGGCAAAGACCTGAGGGAAATTAATCTCTCAGGGGAAGGTTTTTTTGAAGTCGCGCATGATCCGGCCCATCCTTTCATCATCCATAGCGGCAATATTGAGACCAGGGTGGTGGGCACGTCCTTCAATATACAAGCCTATGACAACCAGGAGGAAATAAATGTAATGGTTGTAACGGGCAAAGTGAATGTTACCAACAGGGCTAAAGTGGAAAATGTGGAGCTTGTTGCCAACCAGCGCGCTGTTTTTTACCGCAAAACCACAGCGCTTGTAAAGCAGGAAACTGATACAATAGCAGCGCCCATCATGTTGAAGCGTAAAAAGGGAGAGTTTGAATATAAGGCTCAAAGATTACAGAAAGTGATAGATGATCTGCATGAATATTTTGGAGTGAAAATACAGGCAGCAGCGGCCATTAAAGAATGCCCTGTGACCTTTAACTTTTATTTGTCTGATAAAAGGTCCGATAAAATTGAGGAAATTCTGGAACCTATCGCCCTTTCCATGAACGGCAGCGTACAGAAAAAAGAAGAAGGCTTTTTTATAGATGGGAAAGCCTGCCCGGGGAAAGATAAATAGCAATGATCTATTATTATTAATAAACCAATTAATATGCTTATGAAGCAGACATATCATCATCCTACATGAATGTATATAAAACCCGGACATGCTAATGCCCGGGCTATATTATACGCGTTGTAAAAAAATTGTAGTTATCCGAAAGTTGTGGAAGGCAGACGGACACTACGCATTTATAACATATAACTTTTCAAAAATATGCAAAAAAATTGTATAGGCAGGATTGTACCTATAATTCAAAAATTTATGCGCTTATCCCTGCTGTCAATAATTGTACTATGCAGCTCCATTATGTCTCTGTCGGCAAAAAATGTAAAAGGGCAGGAACTGCTTGATAAAAAAATATCCATCTCGCTTAAAAATGAATCACTGTTTGAAGCACTGGAGAGAATACGAAGACAGGCTGATATCCAGTTTTTTTACGCCACCAACATTATTGACCCTTCTGATAAGGTAAATATCACCGCCAAAAAAGTGGCGCTGAAGGATCTGCTGGAAGAGCTGCTGCAGCCTTATATGCTGAACTATGTTGTCTCCAATGATAAAGTAGTTATCCGCAGGACCCCTACTTCCATATCGGTATTACCTCAGCAAAACACTGCAGGCATAACCGCACCCGCGCCTGAGGAATCCAAAAACATAGACGTGAGTGGCAGGATTACGAATAGCCTGGGGGAATCCCTGGTGGGAGTAACCGTACAGGTAAAGGGCGGCGGAGCAGCTACCAAAACTGATGTGAACGGATACTTCCGCCTGTCGGTGCCTCCCAATAGCGTGCTTGAATTTACCTATGTAGGATATATTAAAGCGGAATTGCCCATAGCCGGCCGCAGCACATTTGATGTGGTGATGAAACCCGTGGATTCAAAAATGGAAGAAGTGGTAGTAGTGGGATACGGCACCCAGAAAAAAGTGAATTTAACCGGCGCAGTAGACCAGATCACACAGGAAACGCTTAAAAACCGCCCGGTAAGCAATATCTCCCAGGCATTGGTAGGCGCCTCACCTAACCTGAACATACAAATGCTTGACGGAAAGCCCACGCAGTCCCCGGCCTTTAATATTCGTGGTACTACGTCCATAGGACAAAAGGGAAATGCACTGGTGTTGATTGATGGTGTACAAGGTGACCCGCGCATGCTGAACCCTAATGATGTAGAAAGCATCTCCGTATTAAAAGACGCTTCTTCAGCATCTATTTACGGCGCCCGCGCGGCTTTCGGAGTGGTGCTGATCACTACCAAATCCGCAGGCAGGGGCAAAACCACCATTAGCTACCAGACTAATATTTCAATGAAAGCCCCTACTGCTGTTCCGGACAATATCACGGAATCCTATCCCTGGGCGCAGGGGTTCAGCGATGCCTGGTCAAGATGGAACGACAATGGCAGCTTTCCCACAGCAATAAATAAGACTTTACCATTTTCACAAGCCTATCTTGCTGAAATAAAAAGACGCTGGGAGGATCCTTCTCTGCCAAAGATTGAAGTAAACCCTTCTACCGGTGAATACCAGTATTATTACAGCACAGATTGGTACAAAGAATTGTATAAAAAACAATTCTTTGCGCAGGATCATAACCTTACTTTATCCGGAGGGAATGACAAAGCCGCATTCTACGTGAGCGGTCGTTACAACGGACAGGACGGACTTTTCCGCTATAATTCCGACAAATATGGAATGTATAACCTCCGGGCAAAGGGAAGCATCCGTCTTACAGAATGGCTGCAGGTGGAAGACAATATGGAGTTCTCCCGGATGACCTATCATCAGCCTTTAAACGTGGGCGAGGGCAGCGGGATATGGAGAAATATGGCTGATGAAGGCCACCCGCTGGCACCGCTGCTGAATCCTGACGGAACACTATCTTTCCCTGCGGCTTATACCGTAGGCGATTATTATTACGGGAAGAACGGGGTGGATAACGCACAGCGCCTGTTAAAAAACCGGATAGCTGCCAAGGCAGAATTTTTTAATAAAAGCCTGACGCTCCGCAGCGATTTTACTTTCCAGAATACGGATATAGGTTCCAAGCAAAAGCGGGTGCAGGTACCTTACAGCCGCTATGAAGGAGTGATCGGGTATACCGGTACCAATACCAACGATTTACAGGAGCGCAGGCAGACAACAGATTATATAGCTACCAACGTATATGCTGATTATGTAAAATCAATAGCCGAAGCACACAATTTCCATTTTCTGCTTGGATATAATTATGAGCAATCCACCTATAAAAATATAACAGCTCAGCGCAACGGCATTGTCTATGCAGATGCAAACGACATTAATCTTACTTTCGGGCAAAGTATTACTACTACAGGAGGTTATGAGAAATGGGCGATCGCAGGAGGGTTCTTCCGTGTGAACTACGATTTTAAACGGCGCTATCTGCTTGAGATCAATGGCCGCTATGATGGCTCTTCCAAATTCCCTTCAGACCAGCAATGGGGCTTTTTCCCTTCGGCATCTGTAGGTTGGCGTTTGTCAGACGAATCTTTCTGGAAAGTAAATCCAAAGGTGTTGTCGAATGTAAAAATCCGCGCTTCTCTCGGATCCTTAGGCAACGGGAATGTTGATCCTTATTCCTTTACTGAAAACTTTAAAATCACCCAGTCGGGGCGTATTTTCAATGGAGTACGTCCGCAGAAAACAAGCCAGCCTAATGTTGTTCCCACCGGACTGACATGGGAAACGTCTACTACCGGCAATATCGGTTTGGATTTTTCCAGCCTGGATAACAGGCTCCAGTTTACTGGTGATTTCTACCGGCGCTGGACAAAAAATATGTTTACTGCAGGTCCTACAGTGCCTGCTATTTATGGCACAGATGTTCCGAAAGGCAACTATGCAGATCTGAAAACGACCGGATGGGAAATATCTCTTAAATGGGGGGACGATTTTATGGTAGCAGATAAGCCGTTCAATTATGATCTGAGGTTTACGCTGGCTGACTATCGCGCTGTCATTACCAAGTATAACAACCCCGACAAAAATCTCACAGACTACTATGTAGGTCAACATATCGGGGAAATATGGGGCTACCAGGTAGAAGGATTGTTCCATTCACAGGACGAAATTGACAAGTCTCCTACACAGAAAAATATTCCCAATACCAATACCAGGAAAAACTATGTGGGTGATATCAAGTTTAAAAACCTTGATGGCGACGACCAGATCTACCAGGGCTTAAACCGGGTGGGTAATTCCGGCGACAAAACCATTATCGGCAACTCAGAGCCACGCTATACTTACGGATTCAGCCTGAACGGCGACTGGAACGGGATATTCTTATCAGCTTTTTTTCAGGGTGTAATGAAGCAGGACTGGTATCCATCCCCGGAAGCGCGTTTCTGGGGGCAATACAACCGCCCCTACAATCCGTATCCTGCCTGGCAGAAAGACAATATGTTCAGGGAAGAGCTCCAGAATTTTGATGCTTATCTCCCACGGCTCGTGGGTTATATAGCACAGGGCACAGGCCGTGCATTAAATATACCCAATGACCGCTTTCTGCAAAATGCTTCGTATATACGTTTACGTAACCTGCAGGTGGGATATGCTTTACCTCAAAGCCTGATCTCAAGGATACATGCTACTGATATAAGAGTATATTTTTCTGCTGAAAACCTGTGGACCTGGTCGCCCATGTACAAATGGACAAAAGATACGGACGTAACCAATATCTATGGTTCAGACCGCGATCTGAGCGGCGGTACCAGCGGGGATGGCTATAACTATCCCATGCTTAAAGTACTTTCTTTAGGGCTGACCGTAAATTTCTAATCTAATAGCATATAATATTATGAAGAAATTATTTTTTTATGCCTCAATAGCATTCGCAGTACTGTCGTTTGCAGCCTGCGATCTGCAGGAGCTTCCTGTTGCCACTGCCAGCAACCAGGCGATCTTCGGATCAAAAAGTGGTATGGAGTTGTATGTTACTTCTTTTTACGATATCCTGCCCGGCACCGATGTGGGGGTATTCCAGGGAGATGATAATTCTGACCTGATAGCCCGTAACGGCGTAGACGATTACCTGGCAACAGGTGTATTAAGCTCGGTGACAAGTTCGGGATGGGACTGGAAAGACCTTCGCAACATTAACTATTTTATTGAAAATGCTGAAAAAAGCTCGGTAGCCGGAAAAGAAAATTTCATTGGCGTTGCACGTTTTTTCAGGGCGTTGTTTTATTTCAATAAGGTAAAACGTTTCGGCGATGTGCCCTGGATTGATCAAACTATTGACTTTAGGGACAGCACCACACTGAAAGGCCCCCGTATCAGCCGTTTTGATATAATGGATAAAGTGCTGGAAGACCTGAATTATGCTATCGAAAACATAGAGCTTACCTCAGATCAATCCTGTACAAGGCTCACTAAAAATGTGGCGAGGGCATATAAAACACGGATATGCCTGTACGAAGCAGCTTTGCGAAAATACCATACCATTTATAACATGCAGGGCACTGCCAATACATGGTACCAGGAAGTGGTAAATGCCGCCAATGATATGGGCTCAGCATTTAAGCTGCACCAGGTTGCTACCGGCAATCGTTCTTACCGGGAACTGTTCATCACTAAAACGCCTTACGCAGACGAGACCATACTGGCTGTGGCACTCGATGCCAACCTGCAGGTATTCAGCTCTGCCAACCGCCGCTTTATAAGCCCAACTTACGGCAACCGGCCGAGCCTGACCCGCCATTTTGTGAACACTTACCTGAAGCTGGATGGGACAGCTTTTACAGATGATCCCGGTTACAAAACGACAACCTTTGTAAATGAAGTGCAAAACCGTGATCTCCGGTTGCAGCAAACCATCCGTCTGGGTGATTACCACAGAACGGAGAACGGAGTACCGGTAGCAGCGCCCCCTAATTTCAACCAGACCTATACCGGATATCAGCCTATTAAGTGGTGCTACGATGAACGCTTCCCATATGATGATGAAAGCCTTAATGATAATGCGCATATCATCATGCGTTGGGGCGAAGTGTTGCTGAATAAAGCAGAAGCTATGGCGGAATTGGGAACAATGACGGCTGCCGACTGGGAAGCTACCATTGGTGCATTACGCAAACGCGCAGGCATCACGGGGCCAACACTCACTACTATACCTACCGTTGCAGACCCGTATCTCCTGGATTATTATAAGAATAAGTTTACCAATCCGGTTTTATTGGAAGTAATGCGTGAACGTGCAGTAGAGCTGGTGTTTGAAGGACTTCGCCCGGATGACCTGATAAGATGGCATATTGGCGAGCTATTCCAGGATGCACCTATGAATGGCATGTACGTACCGGCCCTCGGGCAATATGACCTGAACGGCGATGGCATTATAGATGTTTGGTTTTACCAGGGTAGTAAGCCAACGCCGCCTAACTCCACCACTGCCCTGGTGGATGTCAGCCCATCATCTGCAGTAGGCCGCCTCCAGCTTTCCAACGGCACTTCCGGCGAAGTGCTCTGGAACCCCGGACCACGGGAATGGCAGGATAAAAAGTATTTATACCCCATCCCTGAGAATGACCGGACCATGAACCCTGCACTGGGGCAGAATCAGGGATGGTAGGGATAAAAGTGTATGTGGTGTGTAGACGCAAGGCATGCCTTGCGCCAGTGAATGATATTGACCATGAAGCATTTTAACCGCGAAGAGCACAGGATAGATCGCAAAGAGCACAGGAAAAATCTTTGTGCCCTTTGCGGTTTAAAAAGTAACGGCGCTCAAACAGCTTCAGGGCTTCAACAGACATTAATAATTACCCGCATCTCTCTTTATTATATCTTAGCAATCCTAAAATTGAAACTTCAAAAATTTGCCATGAAACAAATTGTTTTTTTTCTGCTTATCTGTATATCTGCTCAGTCCGCTATCGCTCAAAAAAATACACCGGTAATCATTGCCACCTACAATCTCCGGTATAATAATCCCGGCGACAGCCTCAATGCTTGGCCCTACAGGAAAGAAAATGTAAAAGCGCTGATCCGCTTTCATGAATTTGATATATTCGGTACAGAAGAAGGTTTGATAGACCAGATCAAAGGGATAGCGGAGCTGGAAGAGTATGCTTATACCGGGAAAGGGCGCGATGACGGGAAGGAAGCAGGCGAGCACAGTGCCATTTTCTACAGGAAAAGCCGGTTCCGGTTGCTGCAGTCCGGTGATTTCTGGCTAAGCGAAACGCCGGATAAGCCGGGCAAAGGCTGGGATGCAAAATGCTGCAACCGTATATGCTCCTGGGGAAAGTTCAAAGACCTCCAGACAAAAAAAGAGTTTTACTTTTTCTGCGTACATTTTGATCACCAGGGCGTGATCGCGCGGAAGGAATCAGGTAAGCTGATGGTAAAAAAGATAAAAGAGATCGCAAAAAATGCACCAGCCGTTTGTGTAGGCGATTTCAATTCCACTCCTGAAACAGAACAGATAGAGGAAATGCAAACCCTGCTGAAAGATTCCTATAAAGTAACGGAAATGCCGCCCTATGGCCCCGTTGGCACTTTTAATGCATTTAAGTTTGACGCGCCCATGAAGCACCGTATAGACTACATCTTTGTAAGCCCCGGCATAAGAGTGCTGAAATATGGCGTGCTTACCGATGCCAAAGATCAACGTTATCCTTCAGACCACCAACCGGTAATGATCAAAGCGCTGTTACCTCAATAGCATTAAAATAATTTTAAATATATAGCCTGTCTTTTGACAGGCTTTTGTTTTCTGCACAAAGACTTTTCCGTATTTCGTAACAATGGATGCTGTCATCTGCCCGTAACTTTGCGGCGAATCAGAATCTATATGCGATTTTTCCACCAATGTTTGTTGCTGATCTTTTTCAGCACAGGGCTTTTTTGTGCTTCCTCCCATGGTCAGGTACTTACAGGAGAAGACAGCCTCTATGCCGGCCTCGTAGCCAAAGAGCAATCCACTGTTCTTTCAGGTTACGGCGAAGCGAGATATACCCTTGATACCCGCCGCAAAAATGCGGAAGCTTCACTGAGCAGGGTGGTATTGTTTGTAGGGCATAAGTTTAATAATAAGATCTCTCTTTTTACCGAGCTGGAGCTGGAAGATGCGCTGGTGGTTGGCCAGCAGGGAGATGAAGCAGGTATCGGGAAGGGGGGTATAAGCATGGAGCAGGCTTTTTTAAAGTTCAACCTCACTCCCACCACCTACCTCGTAGCAGGCTTATTTATTCCCAGGCTGGGCATTATCAATGAGAATCATTTACCTACCACGTTTAACGGTGTTGACAGGCCATTTGTAGAGCAGTTGATCATTCCCTCCACCTGGCGCGAAGTGGGAGTAGGTATCTACGGTGGCGTCAGAGGCATTCCCGGTCTCAACTACAGCTTTTCGCTCACCAATGGGCTTAATTCCGGCGGCTTTTCCAACGGAAGCGGTATAAGAGATGGCAGGCAATTGGGTTCTGCCGCTACCGGTCTTGGTTTAGGGGCTTCAGGCTCACTGCTGTATTATGTTGATCATTTCAGGTTCCAGGTTTCCGGTTATATAGGCGGTTCCACGGCGGTAGAAAAAAGGGTGGCCGACAGCCTGCAACTGAATTCCGGGCCGTTTGGAAACCCGGTGATGCTGGGGGAAGCAGACGGGCAATATAATAATAATGGCTGGAGCGTAAAGGCGATCGTTACCGGCATTAATATTCCCAATGCGAAAAATATCAATCTTGCCTACGCTAATAATACGCCTTCAGGGATATACGGAGGATACGCGGAGGCAGCTTATAATTTGTTGTATGCAAAACACGGGGACGCAAAAACACTGGCATTGTTTGGGCGGTATGAATATCTTGACCTTAACGCCTCTATCCCCAAAAATGCCCTGAAAAACGATGCTAACCGGCAGCAGTATATCGTGGCGGGGCTGACATACAAGCCCATACGAGGCATTGCCATAAAGGCGGATTACATACAGCATATTACGGGAGAGCCTAATCCTGCATTGATCATTACGCCTTTCCCGCAAACGGTTCCTTACTATACCAGTAATGGATTTGTAAACCTGGGAGTTGCCTATAATTTTTAGAGATGAAGAGCAGAAGAGATTTTATCAGGACGGGCTGTATGCATTGTGCCGGTATGCTTGGAATAAGCATGTTGCTGCAGGGCTGCGGCACTTCGGTACAGTTGTTTAAAACCAATACCCGTAATGATAGTGTATTGGTTCCCGTTAGTGCGTTTGAGGATGGGAAAAATATGGTAGTGGTAAGAGTCTCCGGGCTGGAAAATGATATCCTGCTGGTAAAAAAGGAAGATCATTACAACGCGCTTAACCTCAGATGCACTCACGAAGGCTATGGTCTTACCCCTACTTCAAAGCAGATTGTCTGTTCGGCACACGGCAGCACTTTCGATTTTGACGGGAATGTGCTCAAAGAGCCCGCCCTGAAACCCCTGAAAAAGTTCAACACGGAAATTATTGATAACAATACTATTATTATTCACTTAACCTGAAAATGTATCGTATGCTGAAATTAAAACACTGGCCGTTGTTCCTGGGTATCGCCGCCGCCACCACTATTTCCTGTAATAAAGATGACAATGATGCCGTAGACACTACTGCGCTCAAATCTGAAATATTGCAAAACGTAGCCACCAATGTATGCACTAAAAGCTACGAAGATCTCTCTGATAAAGCAGGTCAGTTGCTGACAGCAGTAACCACACTGACTACAACTACTACGGATGACAATCTCGCAACCTGCCGCAACCTGTGGAAATCTATCCGCGAAACATGGGAAAGATCTGAAGCCTGGCTTTTTGGCCCGGTAGAAGTGGATAATATTGATCCTCGCATTGATACCTGGCCGGTTGATTTTAACGATCTTAATACCGTGCTTGCAAGCCCGGATGAATTAGATGAAGAGTATATCGAATCGCTTGATGAAGATCATGATGCTCTGAGAGGATTTCACCCGATTGAATACCTGCTGTGGGGACAGAATGGTGATAAAACAGCCTCAGCGCTCACAAACAGGGAAAAAGAATACCTGCTCGCACTTGCCCAAAACTTAAAAAAATTAGCCGATGAGGTAAAAACAAGTTGGACAGGAGGTTATGCTGCATCACTGGCAACAGCCGGCGCCTCGGGTAATACTGAATTTCCTACACAAAGAGTTGCATTTGAAGCCATAGTTGACGCTATGGGTGGAATTTGCGATGAGGTGGCCAACGCTAAGATGAAAGACCCTTTTGATGCACAGGACCCCCAACTGGAAGAAAGTCCTTTCGCACAAAATTCCATCATAGATTTTACCAATAATATCAGGGGAATAATGGATATGTACCAGGGCAAGTTTACAGAAGACGGTAAAGGGATTGAAGACCTGGTCCGCAGCTATAATCTGTCGCTTGATAATGATATTAAAACAAAGCATAGCACTGCAGTGGCTGCATTGCAGGCAATATCCGTTCCGTTTGGCGAAGCCATAATTTCCCAGCAGTCGCAAGTACAGGCTGCTATGAACAAAATAAACGACCTGGCTTCAACAATTGATGAAGATCTGAAACAATTTGTACAGCAATACGGTCAGTAAATAACCGGGAATGATATTAATGCGTTGCTGTTGTAATGTATGGCTTTCCAAAAGCGAGAGGATAACGCCGTTTCATTGTTATCCTCTCACTTTCATAGAGAAAATACCATCAGTTAAGATGAGCCTGATTGCCGTTGTGCCTGAACCCTGAAAATGCTTTTAAGTGATGAGGATCCCTGCCATTTATAGAGTTTGCCTTGCCCTGGTAACAGCTATAGTATTGATTCTGGTTGCCTGCAACAAATTTGATGCAGGATACAGTAACCCCGATGATGAATGGAGAAGCGGTGGCAAGCAAACTGTATTTGACCAGAGCAGCAAAGCTTTCGGACATCCTTTTCCTTCCTTATCAGAAACTTTGGAACGCGTGCATGAAATAGGTGACGCGCAATTCAGCTCCACTTTTGTATCGGCACCTGCTCCTGTCAATCCCGGGCTTGGTCCCATATTCAATAATGTAGGCTGCGCGTCCTGTCATATTGGCGACGGACGTGGGAAAGTGCCTGGTACCGGAGAAATTTCTGTGCTTATGCTTTTCAGGCTAAGCATTGCAGGAGAAGATCCTCATGGCGGTCCCAACCCAGTGCCCGGGTATGGAGACCAATTGCAAAACCGTGGTAATATTGGTGTGCAAAAAGAAGGGGATGTTGCCATTTCCTATAACGACAAAACGTTTTACTTCGATGACGGCACGTCTTATAATCTCCGTTTCCCTACTTATACAGTTATTAACACCTATACAGCATTCCCTGCCGATGTAATGCTTTCCCCCCGTGTAGCGGCTCCTGTATTTGGTCTCGGGCTGCTTGAAGCACTGAGCGACGCAGATATCCTTTCCAGGGCGGATGAAAAGGATACTGATGGCGATGGCATCAGCGGCAAACCAAACTACGTGTGGAATTATACCACTAATTCCACTACTCTCGGGCGCTTTGGCTGGAAAGCCAATCAACCCAATTTGCTGCAACAGGTAGCAGCGGCATATAACCAGGACATTGGCATAACAACTTCTGTTTTTCCCAGGGAAAGCACTTTGGGACAACCACAGTATGACGGACGCTCCGATGACCCTGAGCTTATTGACAGCCTGCTGTACAGCGTTGAATTTTACGTAAAAACGCTTGCCGTTCCCGGAAGGAGAAATGCTACCGATGCCATAGTGCAGCAGGGCAAGCAATTGTTCATGAGCGCCGGCTGCGATAAATGTCATACCCCTTCCATGCGCACTGCTGTAAATGTGGTTTTCCCTGATGTAAGCAACCAGCTCATACATCCCTATACCGACCTGTTGCTGCATGATATGGGCGATAGCCTTGCGGATCACCGCCCTGATTTTCTCGCCACGGGGAACGAATGGCGTACGGCACCGTTATGGGGTATTGGACTTACTCAAAAAGTGAATGGTCATAATAACTTTTTGCATGATGGCCGTGCACGCAGTTTAATGGAAGCCATTATGTGGCATGGCGGCGAAGCGCTTCAATCCCGCAATAAAGTAAAAGCCATGAGCAGTACGGAGAGAAATGCGCTTATCAAGTTCCTTGAGTCGCTCTGATATAGTGTTATGTTAATCGTGAAAAGTCAAAAGTGAAAATCTCACGTCCCACGTTTCACAATAGTTTTAACTTAACACTAGTGTTAAGTCAAGCAAATTATGTCTGTTCATTTTTGTGAAACGTGAGAGGTGAAACGTGAGACAAGCTTTCACCTCTCCCATTTCACGTTTGACATAACACTAGTACTCCCCCATTTAACCGCAAAGCCTCGCAAAGAAAACCGCAGAGAGCGCAAAAGATACCTTTGTGGTCTTCGCGTGTACCCGGCGTTCTTTGCGGTTAAAAAAATATATCCTAAAGCAACTTTTATACATCACTTACTGCTCATCAGCAGAAGGCCCGTACAACCCCGGGACAGGTACATTCAGTAAACGAAGATACACCGTAAGCTGAGCACGATGGTGAACAATATGATTCATCACCATCTGCCTCACGGCAATTTTCCTGGGCAGTTCGTATGCTGCTACACCGTTCTTTACAAAGCTCCATTTTGTCTGGAACCGCTCATCGGCAGTTTCAGAAAGCATATCCGCAGCTTCCTGTATCCGCTCATCAAATTGCTGTAAAAGCTCCTCCGTTGTTGCCGCTTTAAGCCTGTTGAATGCACCCGGCACCATATTAAATGCATCCTGCTCCAAAATGAGCTTTACCCATTGCGGCAGCTCTGCCACATGACAGGCCAAACGCCCAAGAGGCATGCTTTTGTCGTGGGGCTTCCAGTCCAGCTTATCTTCGGGTATACGTGACAGTAATTTCCTTGTGCCTGCAGCTTCATGATTAAGTTCTCCTGCAAGTGCTGTACCTAATGCCATGCTGATAAAATTGTAGTTGACAATAGCTGCAAAGCTAATATTTACCATCATCCCGGCAAACAGGAGGGAGATTTGAACCACGGAGACAGGGAGGGTTTGTCGTTTCACGTTTGACGTTTCACGTTTGTCGTTTGCCGTTTCACGTCTCACGTCCCAATTTTTAAATCTCCGGGAATTTTGAAATTGTTTTTTTCTTCTTTATCTTTTCCAAAAATTTTTTCATGAAAAGGACGACCCTGCTTCCCGCTATATTATTATCCGTTTCCTTTTTCATTTCAGCTTTTTGCCTGGGTGATATAAGGCTTCCCGCAATATTTTCCGACAATATGGTGCTACAGCAGCAGGCCAACGTAACCCTGTGGGGCTGGTCGTCGCCGGCCGAAAAAATATATATTACCACTTCGTGGAATAATGTTACAGATTCTGTTACTGCTAACGGCAATGCACACTGGAAAACTTCCATACATACTCCCGCTGCAGGCGGTCCTTATACTATCACTTTCAAAGCACGCAATACTATTGTGCTGAACAATGTGATGCTGGGAGAAGTATGGGTTTGCTCCGGACAGTCGAACATGCAATGGAGCTATCACAATGGACTTCCTGAGATAGAGCAGGAATTTGCAGGCGCTGCGGCAAAAACCAATATCCGTTTTTTCCAGCTCCCGCAGACCACTTCAGAACACCCCCAGGACAACTGCCCCGGTACCTGGAAGAATTGCGGGCCGGAAACGCTTAAAAGCTTCAGCGCCGTTGCCTACTACTTCGGAAAAAAACTGGAAGAACAGCTTCATGTTCCCATAGGGTTGATCAATACCAGTTGGGGCGGCACGCCTGCCGAAGTGTGGACGCCGGCAGAAGCGATCGACAATGATCCTGTATTAAAAGAAGCTGCTGCAAAGCAACCGAAAACCGACTGGTGGCCCACTGCCCCGGCGCTTACCTATAATGCCATGATAGCGCCTCTTACACAATTTAACATTGCAGGTGCTATCTGGTACCAGGGAGAAAGCAATACAGGTACTGCAGCGTCATATCAACAGCTAATGACCGCTATGATCGGGAGCTGGCGCAAGGCCTGGGACAAAGCATTTCCTTTTTATTATGTACAGATCGCTCCCTTTGCCTATGGCAACAAGCACATCGGCGCACTGCTGAGAGAAGCACAAAACAAAACAATGGCTGTGCCCAATACAGGCATGGTGGTCATAACAGACCTGGTGGATGACATAAAAAATATTCATCCCAAAAACAAACATGATGTAGGCGCAAGGCTGGCGGCATGGGCATTGGCCGAAACCTACCATAAAGAAGGGCTGACATATAAAAGCCCGGAATATAAGCATCTGACTGTGAGCAAGAACAAGGCCACAGTGTATTTTGATAATGCTGCGAGCGGCTTGACACTAAAGGGACAGGAAAAGAAAGCTACTGAATTTTATATTGCAGGAGAAGACAAAAACTTTTTGCCCGCTGATGTAAAGATTGAAGGTGATCACGTGATACTTTCCAACAAAGCAATTAAAGATCCTGTAGCTGTCCGCTTTGCTTTCGGTAATACAGCCATTGGTAATATATTCAGCAAAGAAGGTTTACCTGTTTGTCCGTTCCGTACAGATGACTGGGAAGTAGATACCTCTAAAGAAAAATAATGCTGCTGGCAGCTCAAAGCTGATAGCCCGCAGCCCCCCAAAAAAAGCATCAAGTTTTGTAATCTTCCGGCTTTCACCTTCTTTTACAGAACCCGATGCTTTCGTGAGAAGTGCATATTTCCTTGCGGATTTTGCCTCTCTTGTTACCGTTTCCCTGTTGCCAGGTATTGATAACGTTTGTACCATAAAGATATATCAGGAGACGGCAGTTTGCAAGTATTTCCCTGTTTTGATCTGCACCTGCTACGCACATAGTTATGCACCGGATTGCCGTTTAAGGCACAGGTTTTGCACAAATAACCTGCTGCTAAGAGGTAAAATATTTCTCGTTTGACGTTTCTCGTTTGACGTTTGACATTCAGCCTCTCACATCTCACGTCTCTCCTCTCCCGTTTGCCCCATCGCTACGATCTCATGTTTTCATACTGCAGGGGTATGCCCAGCCCCCATCCTTTTGAAGCCTGTATGACTGTTTGCAGGTCATCAATCTTTTTGCCGGTCACTCTTACAAGATCGTCATTAATAGAAGCCTGCACTTTGAGCCCTGAATCCTTGATATGCTTTACTATTTTCCTGGCATCTTCCTGCTTCAGTCCGTTGCGGACGCTCACTTCCTTTTTCCACACCTTTCCGCTTTGGTGCCCTTCTTTCGACAAATCAAAAGCTTCAGGTGCAATACCCTGCTTATGCGCCCTGCTGATCAATACATCAATTAATTGCCCCATTTTCATGTCACCGTCTGTTTCCAGGTGCAGTTTGAAATCTTTTTTATCAAAGTCCAGCACTAGATGGGTGTCCTTAAAATCAAAGCGATTGGTAATTTCTTTGCGGGTCACGTTCACAGCGTTATCCAACGCCTGTGCATCTACCTTGCTTACGATATCAAATGATGGCATAGCTCAATAGTTTTGTCTTGCAAAAGTAACAACAGTAGGGCATAAAACATTTAAAATGTCTTCCGGTGTAAGAACAGCTTCTTATTTGTTTCCGGGCTGCTCATTATTAGTACTATGTCAACAATAATTTTTCGTATTTCTTTGTGAGAGATGAGGTTTGCCTACCGGTTTACCTGCCGTAGGCATGGCAGGCAGGCGATAAACGTGAGGATTTCACATTTGACATAACACCAGCGGTTAATCGGTTAATTCATAAATTGTTTGATGAGCATTATTAGTGTTAAGCCAATCAAATTATATCTGTTCATTAGCTTACCGCTCTCTTTTCCCACCCCAAAAAATCTTCATAATATGTGGTCCAAATTAATGATCTTGCATCGCTGCTGTGGAGATGTTTCCCCTTCAACCCTAAAATGATATATGCTCGCTTTAAATATTTGTCTTGCGCTTAACCTGATCATTTTATTTATTGCTTTCTTTTTCAGGAAAAACAACAGCCTTCCCAATAAGATCCTGGCGCTTATCTTATTGGATACTGCTATTTCATTTTTAGGCAATGCAAGTATTACCGGTGGCTTTTTTGAGCATTTTCCTTATTTCTTTTTTCTTTCCTGGTGCACTTCTTCTTTTTTCGGGCCGCTGGTTTTTACCTATACCTGCTTATTTACAGGCGCTGCATTAAACCTGAAACACCCGGTCTGGCTTGCCGCTTTCCTGCTCTTCATTTTCGGGGGATCTTTACCGCTTACTTATCTTATGCTGCCCGTGCAGGAACGTCCCGGCTTTACATTGTCTTTGCTCCGCGACCCCCTCCCCTGGCAAATGACCATAATCAATATAGCCGGCATGTTACTTATCTGGATAAGTGTGGCCGCATCTGCCTTCAAGATCATCCGGTATAAAAAACGAGTGGTGGCAACAATATCTAACCTTGAAAAGACCAGACTGGTTTTCATTTCCCTGTTTGTAGCCCTCGTGGGCTTTCTTACAGTGGCTTCCACTGCCTTGTATCTTATTTTACCACAGCATTTGGTAGAATACCTGTACCTACCCTGTCTTATTACCTTTATTTATTTTTTTATCCTGTTCTACACTTTCCGTCACCATGCCGTTTTTACTACGGAAAGCTACGGGCAATTCCTGCAGGACACCCTGCCGGCCAACAATGAAATGGTACATCTCCGGGAAAATAAGGATGCTGCTCCCAAAAGTGAATTACAGGAGCTGGCAAAACGGATTGAAGAATACCTTGTGCAAACAGCAGCTTATACGAACCCCGATATTACCATCAGTACTTTATCCGATAATTTGAGCGTTCCGCCTGAAAAAATTTCTGCCGCCATTAACAGAGAGCTGCATAAGACCTTTTTCGACCTTATCAACGAAAAACGGGTGGAAAAAGCCAAAGTGGTTCTGAGCGACAAAATAAACAGGATGACCATAGAAGGTATCGCTTATGAAGCAGGTTTTAACAGCCGGGCATCCTTTTACCGGGCCTTTAAAAAATATACCTCCCTTACGCCTTCCGAATACCTGAGCCAATTGCCATAAGGACTTTCCCTGGTAAATCTCCGGCACCGGAGAGCGCATTTTCACTGTCTGACACGCATGTTGCGGCATATTTTCTTTCCCTGATACAAATATCAGGCTGCATGAGACAAGATTCCTCCTTCGCCCGGATAATTTCACGGTGCTTTTAATGTTTTTCGCCAGCCGGACCCGGGCTTACCCGACATACGTTAAAAATTTAAAATGTTTCCAATATGAAAAGAACCAGTTCCCTTCTTTTGCTCATCCTTTTATTAAGCGTATTTTTTTTCTGCAAAAAAGACAATACCGGTGGTGGCGGTGATGTCACTTCCCCGCTTATCAAAAGCAGCGGTTGGGAAACCGTGCACACCATCAAGTTTTCAGATGTCAATACGCTTCAGGGGGGCTTCCGGGCAGAAGACCCGGTAATAGATGGCAACAATGCGGGGATGCTGTATGGCGAGGTATATAATGTTTTTAAAAGCCTTACCGCAGGCGATGCAGGGAAATACAAGACTACTTTCACCTTAAGCAACAAAACTGCAGCAGATATCAGCCAGGCTTTTGAAAAAAAACAGTGCTGTTCTATTGCCATGTCAACAATAATTTTTTGTGCTTCTTTGTTGAGAAGTGAGACAATAAATGTGAGGATTTCACATTTATCGCCTGCCAGCCTGCAGGCAGGTAGGTCTGCCGTTTCACGTTTGACCTAACACCGGAATATCGGTTGCAACCGGTAACCGGCAGGTTTAAATCTTAGAAACAAACATCTACAAACGAAACAATGCAAAACAACAAGAACAATATCATTGGGGCAATGATTTATTTTTTGCTATCGGCGGTACTTACCGGTATTTTTATCGGCAATAAATTCTGGTTGTACGACAGCGTAAGCAGCATGGTGCTTTCGGGCAGCATTGCCGGGGGCAAATGGCTCATTCAAATCATTGCGGCTCTTATTTTTCTGAAAGAAAAGAAATGGGAACTTATAAAACGTATCGGCTTAGTTTGTTTCGCAGGCTCCTGCGTGCTGTTCCTGTACAATATTTTATCTTATATACTGCTGCCTTTGAGCGGGTTTTCATTGTTCGTGATATCCATAATGGCAAGTGTAATGGTTATGATAAGCATGTATTACAAAGCGGTACAGAAAACGGGGCTGCCGGTAAAATGGTTTTGGGGGTGGATGCTCTGCCTGGCTATAGCCATTTTCTTGCAAATTCAACTGGTATTTTAAAAAACAAACACAATGAAACAAAAAGACTATGAACCAGAACCTGTCCCTCCGTGCGGAAATTCCTTTCAGTAAAAACAAATCTGCTTTACTGATGCTGGCAGCCATTGCTTTTATTGCTATTGGCTGCTGGCTCATCATTACGCCGCCCCAAAGCGGTAATGATTTTTTCAGCAACCCTGTATTGCTGCGCGTTATTGGTATAATTGCCGTTGCCTTTTTCGGCACGGCTGCATATTTCATAGCACGCAACCTGACGGCTAAAGGCCCGGGGCTTATAATAGACAACGCCGGTATTTCAGATCTTTCAGGCGCCGCATCAGCAAAAAAAATTTTCTGGAAAGATATTGAAGCCATAGAAGTGCTTACTATAAAGTCGCAACGGCTTATTATGTTTAAAGTAAGTAACCCGCAAGATTATATTAACGGGCAAAGCAACAGGTTTAAAAGAAAAATGCTTGAGCTGAACTATAAATGGTACGGCGCACCGGTAGGTATTTCGGCAAACGGCTTTAAAATATCTTTTGAAGAATTGCTGCAACTCGTATCCGATAGATTTGAAGCAATAAAAATCAAATAATACTTTTGTTCATACACCCTTAAATTCAACTCTAATGCGTACGTTCTTATTTAGCCGGCTTTTGCCCCTGGTCTTTTGTTGTTATTCAGCATTGCCGCTCTTTTCCCAGTCAACGCCCAACCGGGCTACCGGCGCCGTTTTTAATGCTTCCTCCATTGCCGCCACACCGCAAAAAGTATTGCTGTCTACCCGGAGCCTGAGAGGGCTGACACCAGCTTATTCACTGGAAGCCTACTGCCCCACACCGGCTGACCAGGGCAATCACGGCACCTGCGTGGCTTTTGCCAACGCTTACGGCATCGCTACCATTCTGTATGCCAAAACACATAATATCACGAACAGGACTATTATTGATAAATACGCATTCTCTCCCAGCTACCTGTATGAGCAGATCAAATCTGAAGAGGATAATGATTGCCAGAACGGAAGCGACCCCATCATGGCGCTGGTAAAGATGATTAATGGCGGCGATGCATTCAGCACCACCGTTCCTTATCAATGCAATACGCAACTGACTGATGTGGCAAAGCAGGAAGCCGTTAATTATAAAATTAAGGATGCTGCTATCCTTTTTGCCGGAAAGGGAATGATGGAAGAGGATAAATATGTATTACCTGCGGAAGACATGATCGCCGTTACCAAAAAAGCATTACAGGAAGGTACCCCGGTATCCACCGGCTGGCACCTGCCTAAAAGCTTTTTTTATGTAAAGTCGGATGTATGGAACACCACCAGCGACGACCAGCTAAGCGACTGGAAACATAACGGGCATGCCATGGCTGTTGTAGGCTATGATGATAATAAATATGGCGGTGCATTCCGCGTGCTGAACAGCTGGGGAACAGGATGGGCCGATAAGGGTCTGGTATGGGTAAAGTATGATGACTTTGCCAAATGGTGTGTGTTGGCCATGCAGGTATTCGCCGACCCGCTCACACCGGCGCCTGCGGAAGTAAAGCCGGCTCCAAAGCCCACACCGGCACCCACTCCTGCTCCTTCACCCGTTCCCAAGCCGGTAGAAAAGAAATTTTCCCTGAGTGGAAATGTTGCGTTCAGATTGAATACCGGGGAAGATATGCCCATTAAAAAAACGTCCACCCGCAACTTACAGGTAGACGATGACAAGCCAGCCCCGAAAGAGGAATTGGTTGCCTATACCATGGCAGGCAGCTATGCCAGCGGTACGGCCTTCCGGTTTTATATAGATGTGGATAATGAAGCGTACATATATGCTTTTGCCACTGATCTTGGCGGAAAGGTAAATTTAATACTGCCTTTTGACGACATGCAGTCCACCCATGTAGGGGCTAACAGCACCATCGCTTTCCCATCGGATAGAAAAGTAGTAAGGCTGGACGAGAACAGGGGCACCGATTATTTATTGATCTTATATGCTGCAGAGAAATTAGATGCAAAAAAAATTGCCGACGATATGAACGGCATGACCGGTGCGCTCAGCACCAAAATAAAAGCAGCGCTGGGTGATAAGCTCATGGATAAATCCGTTATTAAATATGCTGCCGATAAAGTGGGCTTCAGCGCGAATGGAACAGCCACCCGGAATCTTACCGTAACCAACGACGATCAAAAAACGGTTTATACCGGCGGAACCGTTGTGCCGCTGATGGTGGAAATAAAGCACAATTAAAATTTTCAAATGAAATTTTATTACGCAACTATCCGTGGACGGATTGCCAAGGCAGTATTCGCTTTTTTTCTGATAGTTATAACTGCAAAACTCTTTGCGCAAACCGGCAATATTATTATCCCCAGCGGCCATGCCAAAATGGTGAGTAATATACTGATTGATAAACAGGGGAAGTACTTATACAGTCAGGAAGGTAACAAAGCCATTATGTGGGACGTAAAGACCCGTAGCCAACTGTACACTTTTAAAAACGACAGTAAAAAAATGTCACTGAGCAACGACGGTACAAAGCTGCTGCTTGGCGATAGCTGCTACTCAACCATCACCGGGAAGACTTTGTTTAAAGTAAAAGAAAGCAATCCGGTATTCTCTGCCGATGATTCAAAAATTTACACGGTGGGAAGCGGACTGTTCGTTACTGATGTTGCCACACAACAGCAAACCAGGCTGGTAGAGTTTTTATACACCAACCCCGAAATTGTTGCTGTTCTTGATAACGACCATGTATTGGTAGCGAATGATGGAGGCTGGCGGGTAATTGATATAGCGCAAAAAAAGATTGACCTTGAATATAAATACCCATACGGTACCACCATCTTTTATTTGCCCGCCCTGCATTGTATAGCCGATTATACCAGTGAATCGCCGGTAACTTTCCGGGATGTCTATACAGGGAAATTAGTAAAAACTATCGCCAAACAAACCACTAAAATTTCGCTGTTTTCATCAGGAAGTAGCAAATACTTTATTTGGAACGGGAATGATTATTTAAACACCTACACTGTTTACAATGGTGAAACATGGGCGCCTGTACGAAATTTTAAAACCAAAGAAAAAATTTACGGAGCCTATTTTTATGGAGATGTAAGCACAGCTTACGTGTCGTCGCGATCGGACATTAACCTGTTAAACACAAAAACAAGCGCGGTAAGCTACACCTTTAAAAGGCAGGTTGCCGATTTGGGGAAAGATATTTTCAATTCGTTTGAATACAACTACCCCAGCGGTATCCTGAATTTAATAACAGACGATTCGGTGTATACAAGCATCGACATGGTAAGGCTTAAGCCATTCAGGCATACGCCGCTACCCGAAATGAGTGCAATAGCCTTTAGCCCCACCGGCGATACGCTGGCCATGTTTGACGATCAAAAAAGGGGTGTCATTAAAAATATAGTCACCGGCAGGTTATTAATCCCCGTTATGCGGCTTACCGACGAAGCCGCCACTACCGAAAGAGACAATTTCTTTTTTGATAAAATCGGCACGCATGCCTACTACACCGTGCATAACATACCCAAACAGGTGCATGTTTTAAAGAGAGTAAACATTAAAACGGGCCTGGCCGAAACGGTGCTGACATTTCACGGCACGCGCGGGCCAACGCTGCACCCCGACAAAGACCTGCTGGCTGCGCTTGATGAAGGCTATCAGTATTCGCACGCTAAAGTATGGAATATAGCAACTGGCAAGTTATTATTCGATAAGGACCTGGGTGAAGATGAATACAAATACATTATCGTATCGGGCGATAAGAAAAAAGTCCTGCTGATAACCAATGGTAAACCGAAGGTGTACGATCTGGCAACAGGAACGCTTATAGCTCAGTCTAAAGGTTCGATCGGCGGCAGCGTATTCGGCAGTCCGCCTGATCTTTCGATAATAGTCAGTGGATTTAATAACGGCTCAATTACTGCGGTGAATGCTGCGGGCGATGTGCTTTATGATATAAAAGCCCATGATGCTGCCGTGCGCCGGATCATATTTTCGCCCGATGGCAAGCTAATGTACACCATATCCGAAGACCAGACCATTAAAGTGTGGTTGCCGCAATCAGGCAAATTGCTGGGCACACTCTATCTTTTTAATGATGGCAACGACTATGTTTTTTTAGATCCCTACGGCCGCTTTGACGGAAGCGAGGGTGGCATAAAGCGGATGTATTATTACCGCAACCGCATAAAAGTAGATCTGGATGTGGTGTATGAAAAATTTTATACACCAAACCTGTATCAGCGTTTGGTTAACGGCGAGCAATTCCCGCCGATTGACATTATCATTAACCCGCAACCACGTGTACGAATAAGCTATGCCCAGATATCCCGCAATCTGGATGTTGCGGAAGATAAAACACCCGCCTTTAGCAATACAACCGGTGTTGCCGAAATAACCGTTAATGCGTCAGCTGAAGATGATAAGGTAGATGAGATCCGCCTTTTTCACAACGGTAAGATAATTAACCTGGCCACACGGGGGCTTTTTGTTACCGATAATACGACCGGCACAGATACAAAGAAATATACACTTAACCTGCTGCCGGGGGTAAACAACATCCGCGCTGTGGCGCTTAACGGCCAACGTACGGAGAGCGAACCGGATGAAATAACAATATCTTATAATAGCGGCGGACAGGAAAATACGCCGTCCCCGGGTAACAAAGGCGGCAGCCTGGTAGATGCCGTTGACCGCAATGCTACCATGCACCTGGTTGTGGTAGGGATAAACGCATATAAAAATCCAAAAATGAGCCTGAATTATGCGCTGGCCGATGCCACTTCTTTTAAGGAAGAAGCTGAGCGGAATGCAAAAACAATACTAACCAGCGTAAAAACCTATTTTGTTACGGACGATAAGGCGGATAAAAGCGGCATCATGACCGCCCTTACCGAAGTTCAGAAAAATGCCAGACCGCAGGATGTGTTTGTATTTTATTACGCAGGGCACGGGGTTATCAGCGAAAAAAATAAAGAATTCTTCCTCGTTCCCAATGATGTTACAGACTTAAAGAATGTAGACGAGGCGTTGGAGCAATATGGTATTCCATCAAAAATGCTCCAGCAATATGCCATTAACATATCCGCCCAAAAACAGGTATTTATTTTGGATGCCTGCCAAAGTGCCGGTGCGTTTGCTTCTTTGCTGGCTAACGATGCCAACCAGCAAAAAAGCCTTGCTGTAGTTGCCCGCAGCACAGGTACGCACTGGATAGCGGCAAGTGGCAGCCAGCAGTTTGCTAACGAGTTTTCGCAGCTGGGCCACGGTGCATTTACTTACGTGCTGCTAAAAGCCATGAAGGGTGAAGCTGCAAGCGATAAAATGGTAACCATTAACGGACTGAAGAATTTCCTGCAGGTGCAGGTGCCCGAATTGATGAAAAAATATAATGGCACTCCCCAATACCCGGCCAGCTATGGCCTGGGTAATGATTTTCCGGTAGGAGTGATAAAATAATTTAAACAGATATGAGAAAACTAATATTGTTTTTGTTATGTTTTGTATGGCTTGGCACTCATGCCCAAACCGGCGATGTTGTAGTGCCTACAGGAAGTGATATAAATAAGGTATTAGTTGACAAACAAGGCAAATATCTTTATACGATCGGAAAAGAGAAAATCATCATGTGGGATAAAAAGACCCACGTACAGCTCTATACTTTTTATAATACACCCACAGATGCAGGAATGGTACTGGAAGACCCCGTCCATTTAACAGATGACGGGAAAGTTTTAGCCGGCCTGCATTATCCGGATAATTACCGGTCTACCGTTACCGGTGAAGTCCTGACCAATTTTAATAAAAATCCCGGAATTGTCATGCCCAATAATACCTCAACATTTTTGCTAAAGAAAAATGGCAAGCTCTATTTTTATGAGAGTTATGAGGGAATACGCGAAATCGATTCTGTTAGTTATGCGAATAGCTCTCCCCGTTCACCCTCGGAGGATAAAATTATTATTCCGGGAAAAGCCTTAGCCGGCGATTTTATGCGGGAGATGAAAATAGTTAATAACGGCCAGCTACTGGTTTATAATGATAAGGTGATACAACTGTGGGATCTGGAAAAGATGAGTCTCATTTACGAAACAAAGTTTAGCGTGCCGGTCCGGGAAGCAAGATTCTTGAAAAAAAAGACCTGGTTATTAACCTTCTACGCCATGGGTGATAAGTTCATCTATGAGCTGTATGACCTGAATACAGGTAAATATCTGCGTCGCTTACCCGTAAATGCACCGCCCCAAACTTATCAAACTTCATTTTGTGTTTCAGAGGAAAATAATACGATCGCTATCCTGGAAGGGTTTATTCTGGACGATGTGACTGGCGCAACAGGCAAAACGGCCAAGATAAAGCTATATGACCTTAGCAATGGACTGCTCAAGAAAACCTTTCCGCTGCCGGATAACCTGGAACCTCATTATTATTCCGAAAAAGAAAACAGCATCCTGCTGGGTAATCAGGTACTGTATAATCTGGATATGCTCACCGGAAAAATTGTGGCAGAATATACAGACCAGTTAGCTGAGCTAACCGATGCTGCTAAAACATTCAGGGGTATAGCCGTTGAAGACCGGAAAAGCAGCTATAACCTTACTTATTTTGCCGATAATAAGCAGCTTTTAACCCTGGATACCCGCCGTATGATTCCTGCAGCGCCTATAAAGCTGCCGGCTAATTTTGTTGCAGATCATTTGGCCGCTACCTTAAGTGGAGATACAATATTATACAGTGTATATGGCGCCGGCTATTTTGTCAAAAGCTTAGCCGCTAACAAAGTACTTTTCAAGCTCAAAGGAAATGTGGAAACCTTTGATAACGATTTAAAAAGGGCGACTTTCTTTAGCGATGACGGCAGCTATTTATATTTTTTTACCAAAGATTACCAAAAAGATATTTACATCTATAACCGTTTACATCTTAAAACGGGTGTACAGGAGCCTCTCTTCAGCGGGGAGACTCCGAACAACAGTTTTGTAAGCGCCGATAAGCAATATATCACTTTTTTAAACGGGGGTATCAGAGCCGGCCAGATCAGATTGTTTAACCTGCAGACAAGGCAAACTGTGGCAGAGATCCCCTTTATAAACGCCCCCGATCTGAAAGAATTGGAAAACCTGCAGGTGAAATACCTGGCCCTGTCTAAAGAGAGTAAACATCTTTTAACCATATACAGTTCAAAATACGATACGAAAATCAGGGTGTATGATATAGATACCAAAAAGGTATTATCAGAGTCAAAAGGCATTGTTCCGGGCGATGGCGACCGGTTCTTTTGTAATGATGACTTATCAATGATCATGCAGGCCGGTGCAAGTGGCGGGTTAATTGGTTATGACAGGGCAGGAAACCGGCCATTTGGCGTAGGAGTAGAAACCCGGGTAACCGATGTCGCTTTTTCAGACGATGGCAAAACCGTATATACCACCACAAAGGAACAGACCATAAAGGCCTGGGATTTGAAGTCGAACAAGCTCTATGGCACCCTGTATGTTTTTAAAGGGTGCGATGATTATGTATTCATCGCCCCTACCGGGCATTTTGATGGCAATGAAGGCGGCATTAAACGACTCTATTACCTGAAAGACAGGAATATCATTCCGCTGGACAAGATATATGAAAAAGCCTACACGCCCAATCTTTATGAACGGTTAGTAGCGGGAGAGCTATTCTCAAAGCTGGATATTCAGCTCAAGGCCATTCCTGTGGCAAAGATCACTTATGCGGCCATACAAAGAAACCTGGACGTGACGGATGATATAGCCATCTATCAAAATACAAGCGGTCAGGCCGAAATAACCGTAAATGCATCTTCTGTTGATGATTCGATTGACGAGATCCGTCTTTTCCATAACGGGAAAATTGTTAATCTTGCCACAAGGGGGCTGTTTGTAACCGACGATAGTAAACAAAGCACCTCTGCCAAAAAATATACGGTCAATCTCCTGCCCGGTAAAAACTCATTCCGGGCCATTGCACTCAACAGTCAGCGTACCGAAAGCCAGCCCGATGAAATTATAGTCAGCTACCAGAACGGTAACCCGCCTGATCCCTCGCGGCCTGTCATTGCCGGTAATGTGCCTGTTGATCTGATTGATAAAAATGCTACGTTGCACCTGGTGGTGGTTGGGATTAATAAGTACCGGAATGAGAAAATGTCACTTAATTACGCATTGGCCGATGCAACATCTTTTAAAGACGAAGTTGAAAAGAGTGCTAAAACGATGCTGACGAATATCAAAACTTATTTTGTAACAGATACCACGGCCGACAAAAACGGAATAACAGATGCTTTTGCCGAAGTACAGAAAAATGCGAAGCCCCGGGATGTTTTTGTATTCTATTATGCCGGGCATGGTGTAATCAGTGAAAAAAATAAGGAATTTTATCTGGTTCCAACCGACGTAACAGATCTAAAAAACGTGGATGAGGCGCTTGCTGAAAAAGGAATAGCCTCTAAACTTTTGCAGGGCTATGCGATAGATATACAGGCACAGAAGCAGTTGTTTATCCTGGATGCCTGCCAGAGTGCGGGCGCTTTTGAGTCCTTATTGCAAAATGACGGAAAGCAACAAAAGTCGATCGCTATGTTAGCCCGCAGCACCGGTACGCATTGGATGGCAGCCAGCGGCGCCCAGCAGTTTGCCAACGAATTTGCCCAGTTAGGGCATGGGGCATTCACCTACGTGCTGCTGCAGGCGCTAAAGGGCGAAGCAGCCAGCAACAAAATGATAACGGTAAACGGGCTCAAGAATTTTATGCAGGTACAGGTACCGGTTTTGATGAAAAAGTATAATGGCACTGCACAATACCCGGCAAGCTATGGAATAGGTAATGACTTTCCGGTAGAAATATTGAAATAGAATATAAATGAAAAAAATAAGAACAGCTTTTTTGCTGCTTATTATAACAGCAAAAGCCTTTGCGCAAACCGATGGCATCATTGTGCCCACAGGCCATACAGGCGATATAAGAATGATCATTACCGATCTGCAGTTTCAATATGTCTACACGGTTGAAGACCAGAAAATAATTATGTGGAATATAAAAACACATCAGCAGGTTTATAGTTTCCGGCTGCCTGCCAAACAAACGGGTGTTGCCATAAGCCACGACGGAAAGATGCTTGCATGCTCTACCTCGGGGAGTCTGACCTGCTATTCTACTGTTACAGGTAAGCTTATTTTCCAGGAAAAGAAAAGTCACTGGTACTATTATAATCCTGTTTTTTCTGCCGATGATAAGTTCATTTACATTGATAACAAGGGTGAAGGTCTGTTTAAAACAGAAATAACCACACAAAAAATAACCGGGCTTTGGGAAGATAATTCCATCAGCCATTATGCCGCTTCTTTTTTGTTTCCGACAAAGGACAACAGCCTTATTACCGTTACGGGAAAAGGCTGGAAAGTGTTTAGCGAAACAGATGCCTCAAAAAACAAAGTGCACCTTTTTGGAAGTGAGGGGGATTGTATTGCCTATTATTTTCCTGAAACAAACAGGATTGCCATAAGAGATAAGAATAAAAATCATTACTCAGACGATCCCAAGATATATGATTTTTATAATGCTGCCACGGGAGAAAAAATAAAAACGCTTTCTTTGCCCCCGGCGGCATTTGACCTGGCGATTACGGATGACGGAAAATCATTCGTAGCCGCTTCTTATGATGTAACTGCGAAACAAATCACCGCTTTATTGTATAGTTCGGAAACATTTTCTCCTGTAAAAAAAACGGTTTTAAGCGATCCGAAGTGGGATACAAAATTTTACAGTATTAAAAACAATACGGCATTCGCAGTAAGCCAGTCGCAAAGCATCTTCCGGGAAAAATCCTCCAGGGCGCTTTCATTCAACACTTCTACAGGTACAGAAATAAAGGCCTATCAACAGAATGTAAGCAGTATAGACCTTGCAGGAACGGTATTCAGGAACAATACGATAATTAATAAGCCCACAGATTTTATGAATATCAATACGGGCGCTTCGATAGTTTCCGTTGATCTTACAAAAATGTCGGTATCGCCTGCCCAAACCATCAGCACGCCTGGTGGAGATGATGATAATTACCTGGTTTATTCTGCCACCGGAGATACAGCAGCTATCTTATATACTAATAAAGTCATCATTAAAAACACAAAAACAAATCAGCAGATAGGAACCACCGTTACGTTATCGGATGAGGTATTGTATGAAATGAAGGCGAGCGCTTTTATAGGAAAGGATAATTATTTTTTTGGTAATGGCGGCTCATATTTTTATTTCACTTCGTTTTCCGTAAAAACCCAGCTCATATCGGTATGGCGGTTAAACGTAAAAACGGGTGTTAAAGAAAAAATGTATGACAGAAGCACAGCGGCAAAGATGGTTATAAGCCCGGATAAAAAGATGATGGCAGGTATACCAACCGGTGACAATATGTACAATCGTGTAAATGATCCCGGCATAAAAGTCTGGGATATGCAAACAAATAAATTGTTGTTCCAGACAGGCATGACAGCAGATGAAATGCGCGACAATAAAGTACGTCCGATTGGTTTCTCTGATGACAACCGGCATTTCATTATCCTCCGGAATTCCAAATATGAATACTACGATCTGGCAAGCGGTAATCTGACACAAACATCAAAAGAGTTTTATGCTGCATTGGAGCTTACCTATCATGTCAACCACGGTGCGACAGCCATTGCAAGCTCGGAAGACAAGGGCTACCTGTCTTTATATAAACCTGATGGCGCAAAAGCTTTTTCAGTTCAGGCGCATACCTCTGTTATCAGGGATGTATTCTTTTCAGAAAATGATTCTTTATTATTTACCGAAGGCGACCAAACTATTAAAGTCTGGCGCGCTGCAAACGGTGAATTGCTGGGCACGCTCTATCTTTTTAATGACGGCAAGGATTATGTATTTGTGGATAAAGACGGAAGGTTTGATGGAAATGAAGGTGGTATGCAACAATTGTATTACCTGCGCAACCGGCAGGTGATAACACTGGATAAAGTGTATGAAAAATTTTACACCCCCAATCTCTTTCAGCGTTTATTGAACGGCGAGGTTTTCTCGCCCGTCGATTATATATTAAAACAGGCCCCGCTTGTAAAAATCCAATATGCGGAAAAGCAGCGCAACCTTTCTGTTGACGATGATGCACCTTCTTACCAAAACACCACCGGAGCGGCGGAAATAACCGTTACCGCATCCTCACAGGACGATGCCATTGATGAAATACGCTTATTCCGGAACGGAAAAGTTTTAAACCTTGCAACGAGAAACCTGATTGTGGAAGATGATAAAAGCAAAACATCCACTCAAAAATATACGGTTAATTTATTACCTGGCAATAATGAAATAAGAGCGATTGCCCTGAATACACAGCGGACAGAAAGCCAGCCGGATATTATTAATGTTGTTTATAACAACGGCGCATCTGCCAACACGAATATTATACCTGTTGTAAACAAAAAAACAAATGCAATTATTGATAAGGTTGACAAAAGCGCAACGATGCATTTGGTGGTGGTTGGCATTAATGCCTATAAGAATCCAAAAATGAGTTTGAATTATGCCAGGGCTGATGCGGCAGCGTTTAAAGAGGAGATAGAAAAAGATGCAAAAACGGTTATCAGCAATATCAAAACCTGGTTTGTAACAGATGAAGCAGCCGATAAAACAGGCATAACCACTGCATTGCAGCAGGTGCAGCAAAATGCCAAACCTCAGGATGTGTTCGTGTTTTACTATGCGGGCCACGGTGTAATTGCCGGAGGTAACAAGGAGTTTTATCTCGTTCCGAATGATGTTGCAGACCTGCACAACGTAGATGAAGCATTGAAAACGCATGGCATTGCTGCCAAAGAGCTGCAGCAGTATGCTATCAATATACAGGCACAGAAACAATTATTCATTTTAGATGCCTGCCAGAGCGCCGGCGCTTTTACGGAAATGCTACGCTCGGATGGCAGCCAGCAGAAAAATATAGCATTGGTAGCCCGCAGCACAGGTACGCACTGGATGGCAGCCAGCGGCGCACAGCAGTTTGCCAACGAGTTTTCAACCCTGGGTCACGGCGCGTTTACCTACGTGCTGCTGCAGGCGTTGAAAGGTGAAGCCGCCAGCGATAAAATGATCACGGTTGACGGATTGAAAAATTATATGCAAACCGGTGTGCCCGCATTAATGAAAAGATACAATGGCACACAACAAACACCGGCCAGCTTTGGTTTCGGAAATGACTTCCCGGTAGAGGTTTTGAAATAAAACATGATCAAATACAAAAGATGAGGACTCTTTTTTCATTATTGCTGATAATGATAGCCGGGGCTGTTTCGGCACAATCAGTGTCATTGACTATTCCATCCGGGCATGCATCGCCTATAGAAGCGATAACTGCTTCGCCAAACGGCAAATACATTGCTTCGGGTTCAAATAAAACCGTTCTGATATGGGATGTGGCAAGCAACAAAAAAATCCATGAGATCAATCTTGGTTTTAGTGCAACGAGATCGAACGTAGCATCGCTTTCCATAACCGATAAGCTGGACAAAATAGTTGCTTATAGCAAAGAAGGAGGTATTGTTTGTCATGATATACAAACCGGAAAAAAACTGTTTGATATAGGCGGATATATCAGCGGCGGCAGCTTTAGTAAAGACGGGCGGTCTGTCTATACCTGTGATGACGGCAGCCTGGGTATCTACAATGCGGTATCCGGTAAGCTTATTAAACGTATATACAAGACGGTTAAAACAAGTTCGGAATCCGGTTGCTATTTCTACGAGCTTCCGGACAACCAATTGCTGATCACCTCTGAAAGAGGATGGTGCATTGTAAATACGGGCACAGACCAGGTTGTTGTGAAGCAGCAGTTCGAATATAGTTCCTCCTTCAAGGGTTTTCAGACTATTAAATATAATCCTGCACTCAATACGGTAATAGCTCAAAAAAATGACACTATTTCTATTTACGAAGCAAATACGGCTCGTGTTTTAAGATCAAAAACATATCCTGCTGCGTCCAGGCCCCGTGGTTTTTGTTTAACTGATAAAAACCAGTTGGCGGTTTTTTATGATGAGTATAAGCAGAAAGCCTATAAAACAGATATATTACAGGCACAAGATTTTGGTACCATACGAACCGTATCCGAGCCGGGGTATGACGATGTTTTGTTTCTTTATCATGGAACTGCATCCGTTGCGGTTCCCGGGTCAGGATATATTGCCTGCAACAATGGCTCGGAAATTAGTTTTTTAAACACAGATAAAGGCGATTATGAAAAAAGGTTCAATAACAGCATAGCAGACTTCAAACCATTTTATATTTACCGAAATCTGAGCCAGCGCTTAATGCCCGATAACAGCCTGCGTTTTTCTACAGATGATAATGGCATCAGACAATTCAACGATGAAACCTATAAGCCCGAAAACTATGTGCAAGGGGCTGATCATGTTACGGATCGCTTAATATTAAGCCCCGATGGAAAGCTGGCGGCCACCATAGACAAAAAGATAACCATCATCAATGCCAGAACGGGAAAGCCCAATAAAACACTGCCGGTTCCTTCCTCTATAGAAGATATATACATGGTATTCTTTTTCTTTAATCACGACAATACAAAACTGATGTATGCCGACTGGGAAAAAGGCAGGCTAAGCGCCATTGATATAGCCACCGGTGTACCGTCTGTATATGCATCACTCGGCGGTATTTACTCTAAATATTCTGCCAGCTTTGACGGAAAATATTTTGCCTATACCCAATATATAAATAATAAGGAACACCTCCTGGTGTATAATCTTAAAACCAAAAAAACTGAGCTTAGAAATGAGTACGGCGGCGACATCAGCTTTCTGAATGACAGCTATTATATTCTTTCCATTGGCGGTACGAGTGCAAATCCCACCGGCACAGTTTGTAAAGCAGATGACCCTTCTTACGTATCCAAAATTGAAGTAAACAGCCGGGTAGTGGAATTGCTGGGCGGCGATACTAAAAACAACATCATCGCCATTGGCGGAACAGGCATAACACTGATATCAAAAGAAGGCAGGCAGGTTAGGCAATTTCCATATGTTCAAAACAACGAGATTCTTAAGGTAACATTTTCCGCAGATGGCAAAGTAATGTTTGCCTCTACCAATCAAAAGGGCATACAGGTATGGAATGTACAGACCGGCGAATTGCTGGGTACCTACTATCTTGTTGAAGGGTCGAACGAATATGTTTTTGTTTCTCCCGAAGGATTATTTGACGGCAGTGAGAAAGGCATGAAAGCACTGTATTTCGTAAAGAATAATAAGCCTGTTCCGCTTGAAAAATTATATGAACAATACTTTACACCTGATCTTTTACGCAGAAAGCTGAATGGTGAAAAATTTTTACCGCCGGATGTGGCCGGGTTGCTGGATGTACCTACCGTTTCTATTGCTTATGCTGAAAAGCAGCGCAATCTGTCTGTGGATGATGATATACCTGTTTATCAAAATACCAGCGGGATCGCAGAAATTACGGTAAAGGCGGATGCAGGGGAAAGCGCTATAGATGAGATCCGTTTGTTTCACAACGGCAAGATCGTTACATTGGTTACCCGCAACCTGATCGTTACCGACGACAAAGCCAAAACAGCCGTTAAAAAATATACCATCAATTTATTACCGGGCAGCAATCATATTCGCGCCGTTGCATTGAATACACAACGCACCGAAAGCGATCCCGATCAGATCACAGTGGTTTACAATGCCGGTAATAATTCCGGTGTCACCCCGCCTGTTGTGCATACCGGCTCCGGCGCCGTTGTTGACAAGATAGATAAAAATGCTACCCTGCATTTAATAGTGGTGGGCATCAATGCCTATAAAAACCCTAAAATGAGCCTGAACTATGCCCTTGCGGATGCGACAGCTTTTAAAGAAGAAATTGAAAAGGGCGCCCAAACGGTGATCAGCAATATAAAACCCTATTTCGTTACAGACCATGCCGCTGACAAGCAGGGCATTGTAAGCGCCCTGAATACTATTCAGCAAACAGCCAAACCGCAGGATGTTTTTATATTTTATTATGCAGGGCATGGCGTAATTGCAGGCGGCAATAACGAGTTTTATTTAGTACCCAATGATGTGATGGATCTGAAGAATGTAGATGAAGCCCTGAAAGCAAGCGGCATTGCTGCCAGGGAACTGCAGCAATATGCCATCAATATCCAGGCGCAGAAACAGTTGTTTATTTTAGATGCCTGCCAGAGCGCGGGCGCCTTTGCAGCCATGTTAAGCGCAGACGGCAACCAGCAGAAAAATATAGCGCTGGTGGCACGCAGCACAGGTACACACTGGATGGCGGCCAGCGGCGCACAGCAGTTTGCTAATGAATTTTCAGCTTTAGGACATGGTGCATTTACGTATGTATTGCTCCAGGCATTGAAAGGCGAAGCGGCATCCAACAAGATGATAACAGTTGATGGATTGAAAAACTATATGCAAGCCGGTGTGCCGGCATTAATGAAAAAATACAATGGCACACAACAGACGCCGGCCAGCTATGGCTTTGGGAATGATTTTCCGGTAGAGATATTGAAATAACGCAGAACGAAAGCATATCTTTACCTGCCAACCAATTCAATCATGAAAGTAGTCGTTATCGGAGGGACCGGGCATATAGGCACTTACCTTATTCCCCGGCTGGTAAATGCCGGGCATGAAGTGATCTGTGTAAGCCGCAGTCAACGGGATCCCTATAAAACAGATCCGGCATGGAATGCTGTTCAACAGGTTAATATTGACAGGGCTGCTGCTGAAGGAAAAAACAGCTTTGGCTCACAAATAAAGGCGTTGCACGGAGATGTGGTAATAGACCTTATCTGTTTCACACCGGAAAGCGCCGCCCAGCTTGCTGAAGCCTTAACAGGCACTGTGCAACACTTTATACATTGCGGCACCATGTGGGTGCACGGGCACAGCGAACAAGTTCCAACCACTGAAACACAGCCGAGAAAACCTTTCGGGGAATACGGTATCAACAAAGCCAATATTGAAGCATACCTGCTGTCGCTTCACCGGGAAAATAATTTTCCTGTTACCATATTGCATCCCGGGCATATTACGGGCCCGGGATGGCATCCCATCAATCCGGCCGGACACCTCGACCCGGAGATCTTTATCAGGCTGTCCAATGGCGAAGCGATTACCTTACCCAATATCGGGATGGAAACGCTTCACCATGTACACGCCGATGATGTAGCACAGGCTTTTGAAAAAGCCATAATGCACCGCGAGGCTGCCATAGGAGAAAGCTTTCACGTGGTATCGGAGCAGGCGCTTACGTTAAGAGGATATGCCATGGCGATAGCTGCCTGGTTTGGCAAAGAAGCACAGTTGCATTTTTTGCCCTGGCAGGAATGGAAGAAAACCGTAAGTGAGCGGGATGCGGAGCTAACCTGGGATCATATTGCCCACAGCCCGGTGGGCAGCATTGAAAAAGCAAAGCGGTTATTACAATATCGCCCGCGGTACAGCTCGCTGCAGGCCGTGCAGGAAGCTGTAAAATATTATTTTGAGAAAGAAAATATACTTATATAAATACCAGCTATTAAAAATTAATTTGAACGCATAACGCTATTCTTTCGCTACAGCTTTGTTCCCTGTATTACAATTGACATTCTTACAGACTGATCTCTCAGGTGTAAAAATTTCTTTCGTTCTTCATCCTGTCTGAAGCTGTCAAAGTCCTGTTGTGTTTCAAATGCTACGAGATGGATTTCGTAGGGTTTCTCAATATGAGCTCCTATAAAAGTATTTTCTGTCGGCCGGACGCGTAATAAAAGTCTTCCGTTATATTTTGAAATTGCCGGAATAGCAATATTTTCAAATTCATTAAAGGTCTTTTCCTGTCCGTCTATGATGTAAATCAGCTGGGTTATAAATATCATTTTCAATGCTTTTATTGATTTGCCGTATACTTTGCCCGTCCCGGCATCATTTTGTTTTTGCCGTTGGATTATGCTTTACAGGAAAATTTAAAGAATTTGCAATAAAGCAAAATTCATTTGCTTTATTGTGCAATTCGTTTGCCCTGTCAACCATAGCATCCTGCGCTACAACTACCACCGGATTAAGTATTACTTCAGCAAACCGTCCGCTGCCGTCCGGGTTTTCATCCATAATTCCTGTTGCATTATCTGTATAGTCCAAAACCACCACTCCCGCTTCTGAGCATAAGTGCAAATACCAAAGCATGTGACAGGAAGATACAGCGGATACCAATAAGTCTTCCGGGTTATGCCTGGTACTGTCGCCACGAAATGCCGGGTCAGATGAACATAGAATATCCGGTTTGTTTTCCATGACTATGGTATGGCTTCTTTCATAACTCCTGTAATTGTCTGTCCCCGTCCCTTTATTTCCGGTCCACTTAGTTGTTACTTTATAAAGATGCTGCCCTTTCATAATTTCAATGTTTTGATTTTTTCCCGCCGTCCTATACGAAGATACGGCGGGAAAATGCTTCTGTTATCCGACGGGCTTAAGCTGCCCCGCAAAGGTTTGCCGGAGGATCTTACCATTTTCAATGATAAAAGTATCTGTTGCAAAGGAAACTTCAAGGCTTGGTGAACGTCCATGCCAAACAATACATACCAGGTTATCATTAATAACTTTTTTTTCCAATTCAACGCTCGACTTTTGTTTTGGGAAAAGAGGGATCAGTCCTGCATAAAAGTCCTTATTGCTTTAAGACCTTTATAACTTGTATCCTGAGCAATTAAAACTGATTCATCAGTGAAGTCTGACATCAGCGCTTCAAGATCATTCTCCAGAAAAGGTATAAAGTTTAAAAATAGAATGCACGGGTATTATTATGCTAAACCTCTGACCATGAACTTGCACTTGTTATTATTTCAAAACAAGTAATACTCTGGCAGCAGGTATACAATCCCACAAAGCTGCAGTCTATAGAACTTTTAGCCCAATGTAATATCAATTACCCTGATATTTAAAACGTCTCCATTCTTTATATATAGCTTATCCATCTTAAATACCCTTAATCCAACCAGGCGATAGCAGCGGTCATCATGGCTTGTAAGCCTGTTTTTAAAGTTGGATGGATGACAGGTGCAAATTTTGGTGAATGATTACTGGGAATGCTATTGAGCTGGTTATTCTTTTTGGCCTGCAGGTAAGTGTTTGCATCTGTGCCGCCAACGAACCAGAAAACATAAGGTACTTTCCAGTTCCTCCCGAAAATACTGAAATCCTCGCTGGCAGAAGCAGGCTGCGTTTCATACGCTCTTTCTCCAAACTGGGCGTGGAAAGCCTCAGCTACTTTCGCCGTAGCGATGGCGTCATTCTCAGTTAAGGGATAACTGTCCAGTGAGGTGAATTCAGGATCTCTCGGCGCATTAGACGCCGCACACTCTGCACAACATATACGCTTCACCGCAGAAAGAATATGATCCCTCACGCCATCGTCAAAAGTGCGGATATTCAGTTTCAGCGTGGCATCGTCCGGAATTATATTTTCTTTGGTGCCCGCCTGCAAGGCCCCGATGGTAAGCACTGCATTTTCTATGGGTGCGATCTCCCGGGATACGATAGTCTGCAATCGCATGGCAGTTGAAGCAGCCATGATCACAGGGTCAATAGAGGTTTGCGGAGATGAGCCATGTGCGCCCCTGCCAAACAGTTTAACTTTAAGGCTGTTGCCGGCCGATAATATTGCGCCGCTCCTGTATCCCACCGTGCCTGTTTCTCCTACCATTACATGCTGCCCGAGAATAATATCAGGCCTGGGAAAACGATCCGTCAAACCATCATCTATCATGCCCTGGGCGCCACGACCAACTTCTTCCCCGGGTTGAAAAACAACCATTAAAGTTCCTTTCCATTGATCCCTGTGTTCGGAAAACAGCCTTGCAGCGCCCATTAGCCAGGCTACATGCATATCATGCCCGCATACATGCGATACGCCCACTTCCGTATCTTCTTCATCCCGTGCTATTTTTGTGCTTGCATAAGGAAGCCCGGTAGCTTCCGTAACCGGCAGCGCATCCATATCCGCCCGCAGCATCACAACGGGTCCTTCCCCATTCTTCATAAGACCGACTACGCCCGTTATGCCTATTTTTTCAGTGACATCAAATTCATATCTGACCAAATAATCTGCAGCGATCTTAGCCGTCCGGAACTCCTGCATAGATAGCTCCGGGTTGCGATGAATATCTTTATATATATCTTCCAGTTCAGGAAGCAGCTCATCAATAAAAGGCTCCATTGTTTTATTGAAGACCTGAATTTTATCAGTTTCCATAACGCCTGGCATTTAAATTTGCGCATAATAAAGTTACCGATATTTGCCTGGATTAAACCAATCTGTATGACTGAAAAAAGAGTAAACGAATATGAAATCATATTCAGGCATCTTAAAAATAATAAAGGTGAACTTTTAGACAAACAGCCTGTTGAATTCCTTTTTCAAAATCACGATGATGTATTCAAAATCATTGAAATGTTATCTGAAAAAAATTTATTCAGGGAAAAGTCACAAACTATACAGTTTGTGATCGGGTTAAAATTATTGGGTGATATTATCATGAAGAACCGTGATATGGAATTGTTTTCGGATATGCAGCCTGCTTTTCTGGAGTTCATGAAGAAGCTGAAGGGAAAGTAGCCACCAGCCACTATATTTTAAAGGCTGGATCAATCCGGTCCGGCCTATGGTATTCTATTTTTCAGACCGGCCGGTATTCACAGCTTTTTTCCACAAGATAGGAGTGCCTGAAATACCTGCAACTATTGAAGCGATAAAAATGGCGATCTTGGCTGCAGCAAAATCTGTTTGCACCGGAAACGCCTCGGAAGCAATGAAAAGCGACATGGTAAAACCGATGCCCGCCAGCGCTCCTGCACCCAATAATTGTCTCCAGTTATAGGATGCAGACTTTTCGGCAAACTTCAGCTTCACGGCAAGCCTGCTGAACAGGTAAATCCCTGCAGGCTTGCCTATCGTCTTGGTACGTGTCTCACGTACCTTTATGCTTAAGTTGACGGCTATGCGCACGTGCGGGACTGGTAACAGTACGATAAATCTCTGCGTTGCTGATAATTTAAAAGTTTTATGATGATTCTCAAGCTTAAGGAAACGACATTGATTTATAAATGACGAATCGAATTGGCAGTATAAAGTTCTGATGAGACAGTATACCTTCAATAGTAATATCAGGAAAATGTGTTGTGATATCAGGAAATGAGTTTTTCATTTACCTGTAAAAAATAATCCGGGTAAAGCCGGTGTATCAGGAAAGAGGTTCCGGCGCCGGGGGAGTGGCGCTGCTGGCAGGTTTGGAATTACTTTCAGGCAGTGGTATAAATTCCTGATCATCGTTTGGCGGCAATTTGATCCTTCCGGCCTTCCAGTCAGCTTTTGCCTGCTCGATGCGTTCTTTGCGGGAAGAGACAAAATTCCACCAGATAAATCGTTCACCCAGCGGCTCACCGCCTAACAACATAAGGGTTGTTGCTTCTTTAGCAAGTATAGCTGGTCCTTCTTCCGGGGCAAAGACCAGCATCTGCCCGGCGGAGTATGCCCTGCCCAAAACCTCCAGGCTCCCTTTGGCAATATAAACAGCCCGCTCAGAATGCTCCTTTGGTAATCCCAGCTTTGCGCCGGAGTCTAAGTTTACATGCAGATAAAAGAGCGGCGAATGGATCTTTACCTTATTCTCCAGGCCATAGGCATTTCCGGCAATTAACCGCATCCAGATACCTTTGTCGGTAAATACGGGTAATGTGTCCGGCTGATAGTTGTGAAATTCCGGGAGAGACTCTTCCGCTTTTTCCGGTAGCGCCACCCAGGTCTGTATCATCTCCAAAGCGCCGCCGGCCAACGCATCGGGCTCTTCAAAGCGTTCGGAATGTGCAATGCCGCTGCCGGCCGTCATCCAGTTCACCTCTCCCGGCCGGATCACCTGGTGCACACCCAGGCTGTCGCGGTGCGTAACCTGACCGCCAAACAAATAGCTGACTGTTGACAGACCAATATGCGGATGCGGCAATACATCCATTAAAGATGCGGAGACCGGCTGTATATCCACCGGCCCGGCATGATCCATAAAAATAAAAGGCCCCACCATCCGGCGCTGGCGGAAGGGGAGTATCCTGCGAACACCTAAACCGGTAGTCAGTGATGCGCTCCGGGCTTCTATGATGAGTTGTGGCATAGCTTATTTTTTAAATTTATTTCTCAGTGTCTGTGCATTAACCGCAGTGATCACTGTTCATCTTTCTTATTATTTTCTAAAAATACAAGCGCTCCTGAAGGGCATTTTGCAACCTGCTGCTGAATGGCCCCGGCGGAGGCGCCGTCAGGGTCTACCCATTTTTTTACAGAAGGCTTAAATACCTGGGGCAATTGTGTCCAGCAACGGGTAGAATGCTGGCAAAATTCCGGTTTCCATAAAACAGTGATCTCCCCATTTGTATATTTTATTGTTTTGGTATCACCGTCTCTAAAAGCAAATACCCTTACTTTCAGGTCACCCTGTAAGATTTTTGAAACCGGGCAGCTTTTTGCAATTTCCATCAGCTTCAATTTTTGTTCCTCGCTTACAGGGCTTAGAAACAGGATGTCGCAATCAATGACGGTATTTGTTACTGCAGCTTTCGTTTCCTGGTACATATTTACATTGATGGCTATTCTTTCAATCTCCCACCCCTTACGGTCAATATACATCCGCAGTGTAATTAATTTGCAGGAAGCGAGGGAAGAAAGCAAAAGCGTATAGGGATCAGGACCTGTATCTTTTCCCCCGACAGACTCCGGCTCATCCGAAATAAATTTTCCATTACGCCATTCAATAATACACTGATACTTTTCTTTGCCAATGCTGCCCAGAACAGGTTTATCAAGCTTATACTTCATAATATGTCATGATTTAGGAGACGAGTTTTTTCATTTCATCCCGGAACTCCGTAGGAGTTTGCCCGGATCTTTTCTTAAAGACTGCAGAGAAGTATGCTTTTTCGCTGTAGCCTAATGCGGCGCCGATTTCAGCAACCGATTTATCCGTGCTTATCAGAAGGTTTTTTGCTTCAATAAGTTTTCGTATTTCAATCATCTCGGTTACAGTCTGGTGTAAAATATGCTGGAAGATCAGGTTCAGGTTCCTCGCAGACATAAATAATTTTTCCGCATAAAACTCTACTCCGACGTGCCTGTGATAATTTTCTTCCAGTATTTTAAAAAAGTTCCTGAAAGTAACACTTTGTGCTTTTTGAATAGTTTCATCTGCTTCCATGATCTTTTTTCTTTCAGATTCAACCATTATGAATATGGCGCTCAGCAAATGATTTATGACCGAAAGGTCAGGAACAGGTTGCTGCATTTCACCAGACATCATTTCACAAAGCGCGACGATCCTGTTGAAGCAATTGCTTCTCTGCATTTTAATGTTTGCAAAGTTGTGATAATTTGAATACAATTGAAAAGTGGTTGCCGGGATAAACTCACTCTTAAATCGTATTACCCAGAAATCACACCTGCCGTTTTTCACCATCGGGATCGCACGGTGCACTTTTCCTTTTGTTATAAAGCTTACAAACGGCGCGTAAAAATTTGTTGTTTTAAAATCAATAAAATGATCCAGCTTTCCTTCTATGCCAATAATCAACTCTTCAAAGTCATGTATATGGGGACTGTCCGGGGAAGCAGAAATTTTTTTCGCCTCCACTGCGTCTACCTGGTAGATTTTGAAAAACTGGTCCATTATTAATGTGTTGGTGAAGATAAAAAATTGTAGTCAACTTATTAAAAAGACAAGTTAAGCCGGCATACAGTTGAGATAACCTACCCAATGGAGTACCGCTTAGTTTTTCAGGAGAAATAATGCAGCTACTTTAAAAGCATTGGTATGCTGCATTTAAGCCCGGCTTGCCGTTACTTTTATTACAATGGCGATGCCGACAAGCGCAAAGGAGCTTATAGTTTAAGCAGATTGTTACTTCGCTCTATGCAGCGATTTTGCAAGTGAGTCACGAAAAGAAAGCAGTCATTTTATAATGATAAGTTCTTTCACTTTCCTGCAATCATTTGCAGAAAATCTCAATTCGAGCAGGTAAGAATCTTGTTTGCAAATTGTTTGCAAATTTTGATAAATTAAAAAAGGTTCACATGCGCAAACCTTTGTAACTGATTGATAATCAAGTGCCCAGAACAGGAATCGAACCTGCACATTGTTGCCAATACCAGATTTTGAGTTACTAAAATTCCTTAATTCCACTTAATCTGCTTTGAGCGAATTTAACTTAACTATTTAATTTTCAATATTTTATGATTATTTTTCTATCTTCGTTGAACGCTCTTTATAGGGCATTTAACTGACCGTTTGCTGGCAAATTTACTGGCAAATTTTGACGGTGCAGGAAGGAATTGTGAAAACGAAAAATTCAGTTTTTATGCCAGTATCATTATCAATCGAATTGGACACCCGTAGATTAAAAAAAAGAACGGGCGCTTATCCAGTAAAACTTTTGGTGGTTTATGACAGTGCTCCACAACGATACCAAACCATTTATGATCTTTCAAACGAAGATTTTAAAAAACTATCCGCTCCAAGACTTAACCCTGAATTGCAGAAAACCCGCGATAACCTAAAGGATATGCTGAGGGCAGCAGAAATAGCTGCAAAAGAGATCCAGCCTTTTTCCTTTACTGAGTTTGAAAAGTATTTTGTCACTTCCAATCCTTTATTCAAGCCCAGGAAGCAAAAACAGCAAAGCGCTGAAACAGGTAATGGTGAATTTGACTTCTCACCGTATGAACAAAAATTTCCGATTCTAAAAGAAAGCCACCCTAAACCTGATTGCATTTCTGTTGTATTTATTTGGTATGTGAAAAATTTAATTAAGGAAGGGAGAATAGGTAGTGCATTAAATTATCAGAATACGTACTTCTCATTGAAGAAATTTAGAGGTAATGTGCAATTTATAGATGTGACACCAGGTTATCTGCGTCAATATGAAAAATGGATGCGTGATCGTGACCGCTCCAGATCTACAGTAGGAATTAATCTACGGCCCCTGAGATCAATTTATAATTTGGCTATTGAAGAATTTAGCTTGATTCCAAGAAAAAATTATCCGTTTGGCCGGCGTAAATATTTAATCCCTACTTCAAAGAATATAAAAAAGGCATTAAGCCAGGATGATATTTCAAAAATTTACTATTACCAAACAGATGATGTAGAATATTTACAAGCCAGGGATTATTGGCTATTCTTTTTCTTGGCGAATGGAATGAACCCTAAAGATGCCGCATTGTTAAGGTATCGGAATATTCAGGGAGAGTTCATTGTTTTTGAACGGGCTAAAACTCAACTTACTACCCGTAATGATCCTAAACAAATTACCGTATATATAACTGAAGATATACAGGTTATTATTGATCGTTGGGGCAATAAGGATAAGTCACCTAATAACTATATATTCCCAGTCTTGCGCCTGGATATGCCCCCGCTCGAAGAACATTTTTCCATTAAAGCACTTATTAAATTCGTAAATGATAGAATGGGGAAAATTTGCGAAGAACTGAACATAAAAAAGGCGACGACTATATTTACCCGGCATACATATTCAACCTTCATGAAACGTTCCGGAGCCAGTACTGAATTTATACAGGAGGCATTAGGACATGCTGATAAAAGCACTACTGAAAATTATCTGGACAGCTTTGAAAAAGACGTAAAGAAAGAATTTGCAGGAAAACTTGTTTCATTTAAAAAGGCTAACCTACCTGAAAAAGAAGAAGTAGAAGAACCTACCATCAAAGTTAATTAGGCTTATACACTACCGTTTTCTATTATCCCAATGACGTCTGGTCATTGGGATTTTTTAAGGTGAAACACAAGAATATCATAATCCACACCCTTTATTTTTACCAGGTCTGATATTACGCTGTTGCTGCAATTGCTTTCGTTTCAATAGTTGTTCTGATGCAAATGTAAGTTGAGGATTGGCAGCAGCTTGTTTTAACCTTTCAGCCACTACCGGCCATGCAACTTCCTTACCAATAAAATCCACTTTTTCTGAATGCTCAATATCGTTGTGATATAGTAAAGCATTCCTTGCCATTGCCGCATTAATGTCCGGATATTTACGCTCGCAGGCATGCAATAATTCCTGCAAGGGTAGATATTCCAGTAAGGCATACACATCAATAAAATCTTTTAACCTTGTACCATTACCATGTATGGCATTTAATTTCATTGCTCCAATATCCAGCAATGATAACATTCTGATACCATCTGTTTCTTCAATGACATTAAGCAAAGGATATTGATGGGCGATGATGTCAAGCTTAACCCCCTCTACAATACTAAAAACCCCGTTTTTGAGAGAGCGGACATTTATTGCCTGGTAGGATGTTGCTATATGGGAGGCTATTTCAGCAGCGTTAAATGACTGATCAGTAAACAGGTCAATATCTATGGATTTCCTATGCCCTATTTTTAAAGCCAGTGCAGTACCACCAACAAGATAGAATGCTCTGAATTGCTGATCTGCCATAAACCGTTTGATCAGATCCAATGTCCCTTTCTCAACTGCTTCCTGTTGTAGCATAGCAACTGTTCCTTTCTAAGATTAAAATAACTACAGACATCCTCTATGGCGTAGTCAGGCAGGTATTTTATTTCATTTTTGAGGGCATTTACAACTTTGGGCCGGCCATAGAAATGCAGCATTTCTTCCCAATCTTCCTGGTTACCCCGTTCAATAACCCGCGCAATAATGCTGCGATACCCGTTTGTCCAATCTATGTCATCATAGCGTTGATCCCAGAACAAATGCCGGGGAAGACTGGGCTTATTGTCGGTGCCGGTTTGTTTTCCTTGTACGTCTGCTGACGATATATGATTTTCTTTTCTCATCAGACCTTAAATATACGAAAAATCCGGCGGAGGTCATATTTAGCCATTTTTTATTAATTTCCTGCTAACTAATTCTATAAACCTCAAACATCACAAGAGTTATGGGACTTAAAAAAAAGTTGTTCTCTAATGTATTCTTTAGGAATATGTTGGCCAGTTTTAGTTTACGTTCCGCCTATTCCACCCAAAAAGGCGGGTTTATCCCTTATTTCCAATATAGAATAGGCCCCTATGAACAGGATTATTATTTATACTTCCGGGAAGAACCATTCGTAAAGCGGTATAAAAACGAAATCTTTAATAAACTGTTTGAGTATGACAGGAACGACAGTAAAAAATACCTGGCATTCCATTATGATGCTTACCCGGATAAACAGGACTTCTTACAATTCCTGCAGGATGAAATTTCTGAACGACTGGAGCGCCGGCCAGGCAGTCTTCAAAAATCTAAACTACAAGCTGCATTGGATTGGGTAACTGAAAAACAACGGGAACACCGGGCACAGCAGGAACTGATACTCCGGCAGAAAATTGAACAGGGTGTGCAGAACATTATCAATAGCCAGCAAACAGCTACCCCGCAGGAAATTGACAACCTGGTTAAAACCTTTTCTGAAAAACTGTCCAATGAAATGGAACGAATAGCGGCCTCAGCAGAACAGGGAATAAAAGAAAAAATAGCCGCTTCCATTTCCAGCGATTTAGAACTAAGCCATCCTCACTATAAAACAAAGTTCATCCAGTTTTTCCTTGTGTTGAGGGCACTATTGGCCCCACCCCATATTGCAAAAGGAGAGCCATTAATTAAAAACTTTCCATACAGCGATATGGCAGCTATACTTTATCAGTATTTTAAAGACTTCCGGGATGTAAAACTCGATACCCTCCAAAGAAATATCAGCCAAATTAATAGCGAGTTCAATTATAAAGATCCAAAGGTAAAAAAGTTGGACGAAGCAATGCAGGCATTTTTCTATGAATAACCACAGAACCTTACAGTAAACTCCCCCCATTTGGCTCCTTATAACTTATTATAACTCAATTCCTAAAAATCCATACCCAATCCATCATTGACTTCCTTTCCTTGCTAATTCATATTTGTGTCTATAAAACTTTTCTTTATGGACACTTTATTTATTCCGAATGAGAATGATTTCCGACGGTGGATCAGGGAGGCGTTGAAGGAGTGCCTGGAAAATTCTTCCATTAGAAGTGCCCACCAACCCGAACAATCCCAGGAAGAACCGCTTTTAACCCGCAAAGAGATTGCCGGCATGTTCCGCATCTCCCTGGTTACCCTGCACGACTGGATGAAACGGGGCCTTCCCTTCCATAAACAGGGAGGGCGGGTATATTTTCTCCGCTCTGAAGTGCTGGAATATGTGAAACAGAAACGCAAACCATCCTTTAAAACCCTGGGAGAATGAAAAAGCTAACCATTACAGAAGCCAAGCAAATAGACCTGACAGGTTACCTGGCATCAGAAGGGCATTATCCTGACCCCAAAATGAGCAACAGTCAGGATTATTGGTATTTATCACCGCTCCCTGGCCGGAATGAAGAAAGACCTTCGTTCAAAGTTGACCGTAAACTAAATCTTTGGATAGATTTCGGTATTGGGAAAGGAGGCAGCATCATTGATTTCGGAATACTGTATCACGGCTGTACCATTCCTGAGTTCCTGGAGAGATTGCAAACTTTTCTTTCTTTTCATCGTACCCCTTCCCCGGCTTTACAGCAACCTATGGGCAAGGTGCAGGCATTGGGCCAGTCCGCCCTTTCCAGTGAAAGGAAAAAGTTACAGGTTGTTTCCGCTGGCCCCATCATCTCCCCGGCGCTTATTCATTACCTGGGCCAGCGAAAAATCCCGGTCGAACTGGCGCAGGCATATTGCAAGGAGGTTAAGTATGAGTTGCACGGTAAACAGTATTATGCAATTGGCTTTCCTAATGATGACGGAGGTTATGAGTTGCGCAATCCTTACTTTAAAGGTAGCAGTTCTCCCAAAGGGATCACTTTTCTTGACAAGGGAGCGCAGGAGGTATCGGTATTTGAGGGGTTCTTTAATTTTCTTTCCTTTCTCACCCTTCACCAAGACCGGCAACAGCCACCTATTAATTTACTGGTATTAAACTCTCTGTCATATTTTGAAAAGAGCCGGCCATTAATGGAAAAACACGGAACCATTTACCTGTATTTAGACCGGGATACTGCCGGCATGAAACATAGCTCCCAGGTGGTAAAGGAGAACTCTCCCTACAAGGACTGCAGCAATTTATACCAGGACTGCAAAGACCTGAACCAATGGCTTATCCAAAATTTTCTCCAGGTGCAGTGTGAAATGCAATCACTCAACAAAGCAAAAGAATTAGCACAGGGAATGCAGAACGAACAGGTTACCCGTGGAAAGGGCCGCCGCATTTAGAAAACATTTCTTCATTTAAAAACTGAACCAATGAAAAAAGAAAAAATCATTTTGCCGGTTGGTAATAACAAGGTGCTGGTATATGAAGTCACTCCCGGAAATGAACAAGAGCAGGAATTTGCCAGACAATGCAAAGCAGTAGCAGCTACCCGGCCTGGAAGCATACAGGATTTTTTTATAGAACTGGTAGACTTGCAAAGAAGGCAGCACAGGCAACAACACCGGAAAAAAGGAAAGGGCATTTGAAATTGTTCACTTATTAAAACGAAAAATCATGACTGAATTTAAAAGAAGAACACTGATATTAAACAGTGGCAAGCAGATAAAATTGTTTGGCAACAGTATTGCCATTGGTAAGAGCTTACAGATTGGCGAAGGTTATGCCCCGAATATTTTTTCGTGTATAGAACAACAACAGGAAGTTAAACCTGCTACTGATGCTAACAAAGTATCACAGGAAACTAAACCCACCGGTGAGCAGCCGCAGAAAAAAACAATCTTCAACATGATCAATCCTTACCATCTAACAGAGGCAGATATTTTTGAGATAGCAGACTATAATATCCGTTTGTGGCTGGATTTAAAAGATAATATCCGCAGGCATGGGGTAAATAGTCCAAAGGTTTTCAACCGTGATACCTTGCTTTAACCGTAACATTCTTTGGGAGAATACCAGGCCGCACTGACAAAATTTCCGCCAGTAATTCCTCTGCTTTTTCAAAGGTACCGGGAAAAGTTGCGGAAGAATCGTCAATGAGCAGCTTGTATTTGTTCCAGGAAACAGTATATGAACAAAGTCCAAATAAACACGCAAAAACATGAATAATCACGCAGATAGCAATATACCCTTGCCCGTATAGAAAACATCGAAAGAATAGGCTAATAAAGGGAGAATACTGTATAAATTACCTCCCCGCAGGTGAGCAGTTTTTTTGACGTTCGGGGAGCCAGCTATGTTTTGGTAATACCAAAACGCCGGCCCCTCATGCTACCGCATTCGGGAAAGGGATTTTTTTCATGCTATCGCATTCAAAAAATCAGGAGGGAAAGACTATGAAGCAGATGAATGAACACCCAAAGAACAAGGGTGGCCGTCCTAAAAAGGACGTTAAGAAAACCCAGATCATAACGCTCAAATGTACCAGTTACGATAAGATGATTATTGCAGCAAAAGCAAAAAGCGTAAACCTTACCGTATCGGAATATCTGTTGCAAATGGGCAAGGAAGGACAAGTTGACAGTCGGGTAAAAACGTTGCCTAAAGAAGTTTTGTCCCTTACAGGTGAGCTCAATCATATTGGGGCCAACCTGAACCAGCTTGCAAAAAAGCACAACAGTGTTACCGATGTATTAACACCGCTTGACCGGGCAGACCTCCTTGTGCTGTGTAAAAAAATAAAGGAACTGGTAACCCTTATCAGAAATTATTTGCAATGATCGGCTATGTAGATACGGGAAAGGATTTTTTAGGTTGTATCAGTTATGACCTGGAAGATAAACTGGAGCTAACTGAAGAACAGAAAGAACAGTTGTCCCTGCAGGATGGGTTACAGCACAAGAACCGGGCAGAGGTACTGGCCTATCATAAGTGTTTCGGCGACAAATATGAGTTGGCTGAACAATTTAGAGAGGTGGCCCGGTTAAGCAAGCGGGTGGAAAAACCGGTCTTTCATTTTGCCATCCGGCTGGCGCCAGGTGATTCTTGCACCCCTGATTTAATGATAGAAATAGGTGAGGCTTGCGTAAAGGAATTTGAAGTGGAAAACAACCAATACCTGATCATCCTACACAAGGACACCAATGAGCAACATATTCATATCGTTGCTAACCGGGTAGGATATGATGGGATAGCAGCCAGTGACAGTAACAGTTACCGCCGGATGGCGGCACTTTGCCGCAGGCTGGAGAAGCAGTACAAGCTAAAAGAAGTACTAAGTCCGCGAGCTTTCCTGCCCAAGGAACAACGGTTAATTCCACGCCAGGACAAACGAAAGGAAAAATTAAAAAATGATATTCGTCGAACGCTGGAGCAGGTGACCTGGTACCAGGATTTTGAAGAACTAATGAGGAAATTGGGTTATACCGTTATTAAAGGCCGGGGTATTGCCTTTGTCGATGACAAGAAGGTAAGAATAAAAGGCAGCGAAGTGGGGTTTTCACTATCAAGAATTGAACAGATCCTGCACCTCAAACAAGAGTTGTCCGTTAAGCAGGCAAAACGGGAAGTCTTTGAAACAGCCATACGGCAACAGACTACAAAATACCGGGCTTATACTCCTGCCCAAAAATTACGACTACAAACCTGGCAGAAAGCACAGGAGGAAAAATCACCGGCATTCCAGTTACAACAGGAAATAAACTTCATAACGCAGCAGCTTAATCATTTGCTATACGATTTAATGAAGCCGGAATATACAGGCGAATCCATTAATCCGGAACTTTTAAAAGAAGCCAAACGCAAAAAGAAATACAAGCGTCCCAAATGGTAAACTAATTTATCAATTCATAAAACAGTGGTGTATGAACATGAGGAATATGGAGAATATAGAAAAGGACAACCTGGAGCTGGTACTGAGGGAATTTACTGAACAGCAGATGGAAATGGAGAAACAGGTTGATAATCTGAAAAAGGCTGTTGCTTCGCTGGAAGAAAAGACAAACAGCTTTGAAAAGAAATTGGAAAATTTCAAAGTAATTTCGCCACCAGTCGATACTGCCCCCATTCAGAAAATTGTATCGCAGAGTATGAATGACGTAAAGACGATCATTGGAGAACAACCCAAAAACATCATACAAAGTAAGCGGTTCCTGTTCTTCCCTGAACACAATTCACGGGAGTATTATTCGGTAGTGCTCCGCTGGATACTATATATTATTATTGCTACCTATTGCTACTTATTATTAAAACACATGGTGGATCATTGGACAATATAGGGAAGGGATAAGCCAATGATCTCCCCAACCCGAACAGTTTCGGAAAACCGGGCATCAGCAACTATGCCGGAGGAACCGGTAATTTGCTCGATGCCCATAACCCTGGCTTCCGTTATGATTTGTTGTACCAGTACTGTGCCGGTGTGCTTATTTTCACAAACAACCTGGTTGATTTCCATTTCTTCCATAACCAAAGTCCTGCCCACCCTTCGGGCAGACAGGCTGGCAATTTCTGTGCATTCACATGGTATATATAAAATAAAATGGGTTCTATCCCCTTGAGCCCCAGCGGTAAATAATAAAGGAGGTAACTTCGGAAATACAAGCAACCGGTAGCGATACCCGTTCCTATGTACCAGTATATAATACAGGTATTCTATTTCAGTTAACAATCCTTTTTGTTTGGCCGCGAGCTCCTGGTATTGTCGGACAGCTTCACTTAATTCATCTTGCAATGTCAAAATCTGTTTGTTTTGCCGGGCAATTACAGGGAACAGACTATTTCGCAGAAAGGTGATCAGTTTCATTGTCAGCTTTGAAAATGTCTTTAATTGATGCTTTATAATATTTAGCAAGTCGGAACAATTGGGTCAGTTTAAAATTATGCCCCCCTTTCTCTATTTTACTAATCAGTGCAGGCGACATTTTTATTGACTTTCCAACGGCTTTTAAACTTTTTTCCCGACTATGCCTAAGTGCATATAAGTATCGACCTATAGCTTGCAGTTTGGCTTTTACCCGCTGTTCAAATTCCAGGTCATGTTCTTTACGCTTGTGCATGGGTACTGATTAAAGGAAAAGAAACAGGTTGATCGTTTTGCAGGGTAAGCAGTCTTTCCTGGTAAAGCTGTTCGGCTATAGCCAGTAATTGCTTTACCCGTTCTATCAGTATGGTCGCTTTTCCCGCAGGTACTACGTATTGTTCGTTATAACGGGCTTCTGAATAAGCCCGGTTCAACAAATTGAAAAGATCGGTTTCCTCTTTAGTAATGCAGGGAAAAACAACAATAGGCTCATAAGAAAAATTCCCGATCAGTTCCAACAACCGGGAAAGATTATGAGTAGTAGAGCGGTGCCCCGTAAAAGCCCGTAGCAATGCCATGCAGGTATGCTGTACTGACTGGTGCAGGTCAAAAGTGGCCTGTTCGTACCATTCATTTTCAAAACAATAAGAGGCGGTCTTAAAAAAACGTTGTGCCTGGCTGAAACACTTATCCCAATAGGCTTCCACCTTATTTCTTATAATAGACATATCCAGTTCTACCTGCGGGATAGCTAAAGGCAAGCCGGTACCGTTATATACCAATACGCCTTTACTGTAAACAGCAGTAACAAATCGTGCTCCTTTCTCTAATGCTTCATTCACGGATGCTAATTGTTGAACAATGATGGTTACAGCGCAACCTGTTGGCGTGGTCACTTGTTCTATAGCCTGGATGATCTCATGATCGGCCCTCTTTTCGTCATTGTTGGTAATAAGCAGGAAATCGTAGGTAGGGTGTATGGTTTCCTTATACCCATCCCTTTCCATGAAGGGGCTCCAGTCCTGCATGGTAGTAATGCGGCTACCATAGCAAATAATTTTATCCGGGTTGATGGCCTGTACTATCTTTTGTACCAACTGCGCTAACCTGCTTAATTCTGATGGTGATAGGTGCTGAAAGGTAGTAAGCATATAGGTAAGTTTTAATTGTTAACGGGTTTCCCTGTCATTGCTCTTGGGGAACACAATCGGGTATACATACTGTAAAAGTGGTTGTGGCCTTTTCTTCGCTTTGTACCGTTATGCTACCACCCAATACCTCCGCATATAGCTGGCAGATGTACAGCCCCAATCCTGTACCGCCATAGTTACTTTCAAGTTGTTGATAGGGTTTAAACAAATCCGCCATTTTATCCGCAGGAATACTGTTGCCCTGATTGATCACCTGTAATACAAGCTCCGCACCTTCTGCATGGCACTTTACCGTTATGCAGGTATCGGGAGAACCGAATTTTAGAGCGTTTGCCAACAGGTTATGCAGTATTTGCCCCAGCTTTACCTTGTCGGTAATAATTTCCGCGTCCTGTATGGTGAGGCAAATACGCCTATCCTCCGTGGCAGTAGCTGCCTCAAAGGGTTGGGTGATGGTTTTTACCCAGGAACCTAAATGGAAAGTTGTTTTTTCCAGCCGGATGTCCAATTTGCCGACATGGAATTTTACCGTAGTGAGCAGGTTATCCAATACGTTTAGTGTGTTACTGCTAATGGTATGAATTGATTGTAAATAAAATTCCGTATTATCCTTATCAGTAATTTTTCCCTGCTGTATACATTCATAACATTGTTTAATACCAGCTAACTGGGTATTGATTTCATGGGAGAATATGCCAAAGAACTGTTCCATAGAGCGGATGATGTTATCTTTGGGGTAATGGCCTGTTTCTTCCCGGTTCCATCTTTCGTAAATAAGCAGAGAGGCTTCAATCAGTCTTTCACAATGCCGGTAAAGCGTAAGGAGGTTGACCGCTTCTACATATTCATCATGGCAAGCGCTGTGCAGCCATTCCCAGAGCTTAACCCTTATATTTGGAAGTGAATAGGCATCAAAAAACTCCTTATAAACCTGAAATGGATTGTCCATTTCTTCCTGGTTGAACAAAAAGGGCCTGTGATGCCATTCCGGGTATTTAGCCAGAATTTTCTCTTTAATTGTGTCCTTCATGAGGCATTATATTGGGTTAATAGCAAAATCAAGATCAGAGCTTGTATTTTACAATAGCATGACGGTCTTTACAATAATTGAATGGGAAATTACCATGCTTTTCTGCTGTATCGAACCAATTATGCCTGTACGTTACCAGGAATTTATTGTATATTACCACTGATTTTTGGTATGCTACCAAAGGTTCACTGGTGTAACACCAATTTGTTTATTTTCATATATTTGTGAGTATGACAACCACTATTATGCCTGAAAAAGTACATCATGGAAGGGCCGTAAAACGCATTCGGGAAATATTGCATATAAAGCAGGAGGTTTTGGCCGATGCATTAGGTATCAGCCAACAAAGTGTTTCTGTGTTAGAAAGCAAAGAAACTATTGAGCCGGAGCAACTGGAACAAATTGCCCAAACCCTGAAAGTGCCTGTTGAGGCGATCAAGAACTTTAATGAGGAAGGGACAATTTTCTATATACAGCATAACCATGAGGGGGCTAATTCCAGTACTGGTGCAATTATTTCTGGCGGAGAAAATTATAACCATTGCAATTTTAACCCACTTGATAAGTATGTTGAAGCAGTTGAGGAAATAAAGAAATTGTATGATGCTTTAGTGAAAGAAAAAGACGAAAAGATTGTGTTGTTGGAAAAGATGTTGGGAGAAAAAAAGAAGTAACTGATATTGCACGGATAATTAACAGGTCGTCAAAATGCGACCTTTTTTATTTTCAGAAGTAAACTCTTTTTAGGGATGTAACTTTATATCATTAGCTGTCACCCCCTATTAAGCATTTTTTTTAAAATCAATCTTTAGCTATGATTAAGGTGCAATTATCATTGGCTGTAATGGAAGATTTAAAGATAAAAGGATTTAAATCTATAATAATATTTGAAGCCGCTAATCCAGCGGAGCTAAAAGATAACCCCAATGTCCGCTTATTGGCCAGCTAAGAACTGGTGCCGGATGAACGGGTTACCCAAAATAGCTTTCATATTTCTATTGATGACCCTATACTTGTCGAAATTTGCAAGAATACAACGGTATTATTAGAAATACCATAATCATTGAGCAACCTGTATATGCAGGTGCTAATTGCAACAGGTATTCATTTTATTTATTATGGTTTTGTAAATTTTGCAAAAAAATCTTCTATTTTTGCCGCATGCGTATTGGAGCTATCATATTATCACTTATTATAATGGCACTTAGCTGCTTGCCTTGTACCGATGCGCCTGCATTTTCCACTAAAGCAAAACTGGAAATTTCTAAAGCTCAGGGCCATTCTCACAATAACAGCGACAGGTGTTCCCCCTTTTGCATTTGTTCCTGTTGTGCAGGGTTTTATGTTAATCATACCTTTACACAGTATACTTCTATAGAGATCTTGTCTAAACCTACATACGTGACTTTCCTGCCGTCACTAGTTGTTGAAATTCCATCTGCCATCTGGCAACCTCCTCAGTTGTAATTTTTCGCTTTTTAATTCTTCTTGGATAGGGCAATTAACTACATGTAGCTAATTGTATCGGTTATTGATTATAATATGTGTTATAGTAATGACTGTAAAAGGAAAAAAGAAAAAAAAGCCCCCTAAAAAGCCATTGGCTTTCCGGATTTTAATTGTAATCCTAAGCATATTGATGATCCTGGCTATTATCGCTAGAATTATTCAATATTACAAGCTAGTCACTCGATAATGGGGTTATGAAACGAAAGAATAAAAGAAACCCGAAATGGGGATTCAAAGAAAAAGCATTTGCAGTGTTCCTCATTCTGCTAAGCATTTTTCTTGTTTACTGGATGTGGCTAATAATTAAACAATACAATCAGCGATTAAAGGATATAGATAATGCTCAACAAAATCATTCAATTCTCGATAAAAAATAAACTTATTATAGGAATAATGGTCCTGGGGTTAGTACTCTGGGGCGTATACTCTATTAAAAAGTTACCGATTGATGCGGTCCCTGATATTACCAATAACCAGGTGCAGGTGATTACGTTGTCTCCCTCACTTGCAGCACAAGAAATTGAAAGACTCATTTCCTTCCCGATTGAGCAAACAATGTCCACCATTCCTGAAATTCAGGAAATACGTTCGATGTCACGATTTGGTTTATCCGTTGTTACCATCATTTTCCATGACGATGTGAATGTTTATTGGGCGCGACAGCAAGTAAATGAAAAGTTAGGCGAGGCAAAGAATAATATTCCTGCAGGGATTGGTAATCCGGAAATGGCCCCCATTTCAACAGGGCTTGGAGAAATATATCAATATGTAGTGCACCCCAAAAAAGGATACGAGAAAAAGTACGATGCGCGTGAACTACGCTCTATACAGGACTGGATTGTGCGGCGCCAGTTGTTGGGTACTCCTGGTATAGCGGAAGTGAATAGTTTTGGTGGGCTGCTCAAACAGTATGTAATTTCCCTGAATCCTGATAAGTTGCGAAGCTACAATTTAAGCATCACGGATGTTTTCAAGGCTTTGGAACAAAATAATCAGAATACAGGCGGCGCATATATAGACAAGAAGCCCAGTGCCTACTTCATCCGGAGTGAGGGTCTTATAGGAAGCATAGACGATATAGAGCAGATAGTCGTAAAGAATACTCCTAACGGTATCCCGGTTTTAATACGGGATATTGCTGCGGTGAAAATCGGAGAAGCTGTCCGTTACGGCGCCCTAACGAGAAACGGAGAAGGGGAAGCTGTGGGAGGTATTGTAATGATGCTGAAGGGTGAGAACTCCAGCGCTGTAGTAGACCGTGTAAAAGAAAAAATGGTGCAGATCAATAAATCCTTGCCTGAAGGCGTTACTGTCGAATCATTTTTGGACAGAAGCGCTTTAGTCGGCAGAGCCGTACATACTGTTACAAAGAATCTGATAGAGGGTGCATTGATAGTAATTTTTGTGCTCGTTCTTTTTCTAGGGAATTTCAGGGCCGGCTTTGTGGTGGCATCCGTTATCCCCCTTGCTATGTTGTTTGCCATTAGCATGATGAACCTGTTCGGCGTAAGTGGTAACCTGATGAGCCTGGGAGCGATAGATTTTGGCCTGATAGTGGATGGGGCTGTAATTATTGTGGAAGCCACGCTACACCATATTTTAACGCACAGAAAAGCAGATCACCTGGTAATGACCCAGACTGAAATGGATCATAATGTGGAAGAAAGCGCCAAGCGAATGATGAACTCGGCTGCATTTGGACAAATAATTATCCTGATAGTATACCTGCCTATACTTGCCCTGGTTGGTATTGAAGGAAAGATGTTCCGTCCCATGGCTCAGACCGTATCATTTGCCATTTTAGGTGCTTTTCTTTTGTCACTCACCTATGTACCTATGATCTCGTCTCTTTTGTTAAGCAAAAAGATCAGTACTAAAGAAACTTTTGCTGATAAGATCATGATTTTTTTTCACCGGATTTATACTCCGATTATTAAAGCTGCTTTAAAGAAACGTATACTCGTAGTGACAAGCGCTGTTGTATTACTGCTTATCAGCGTAATATTATTCCTGAGAATGGGTGGCGAATTTATTCCTACGCTGGAAGAAGGTGATTTTGCTGTTGAAACAAGATTATTAACCGGTAGTTCATTGTCACAGACCATAGACAAAGTGGATCAGGCTTCTAAATTGCTGATGCAAAAATTTCCGGAAGTCAGGGAGGTGATTGGAAAAATAGGCGCGGCAGAAATACCTACGGACCCAATGCCAATGGAAGCCTGCGATCTTACCATATTATTGAAAGATAAGGAGGAATGGGTGAGTGCCGACAACAGGGAAGAACTAGCCAACAAAATGGCGGAAACACTTGAAACAGCGATTCCCGGCATATCTTTTGGTTTTTCGCAGCCCGTACAGCTCAGGATGAATGAATTGATTGCCGGTGTGAGACAAGATGTTGGCATAAAAATATTTGGTGAGGATCTGACACAACTTACGGCGCTTTCTGAAAAAGTAGGAAAAATAGTGACTACTGTTCCAGGAGCCAAGGACTTATACCTGGAAAAAGTAAGTGGGCTACCTCAGATTGTCATAAGCATAAATAGAGCCAGGGTGGCACAGTATGGATTGAGCGTGGAAACGATCAACCAGGCCATCAGTGCAGCCTTTGCCGGCCAGTCAGCCGGATTGGTGTACGAAGGTGAAAAGCGGCATGACCTGGTAGTAAGATTATCCGAGGAAAGCCGCCAGGATATTGACGATGTAAGAAATATTTATATCACTGCCTCCAACGGCAACCAGGTACCATTATCCCAACTGGCGAATATTGAATTTCAGGTTGGTCCCAACCAGATACAACGTGAGGATACTAAGCGAAGGATCATTGTCGGCTTTAACGTACGGGGCCGTGACATTGAAAGTGTAGTGCAGGAAATTCAGCAAAAAATAGAGCAGCAGGTTAAAATGCCGGTTGGCTACTATATTACCTATGGAGGACAGTTCAAGAATCTGGAGGAAGCAAAGGGAAGATTGTCTATTGCCGTGCCATTGGCATTGGCCTTAATCCTGTTACTCCTGTTTTTTACATTTGGGTCACTAAAGCAATCCATTCTCATCTTTACAGCTATTCCTATGTCTGCTATTGGAGGCGTGTTTGCATTGTTACTAAGGGGGATGCCTTTTAGTATATCCGCCGGTGTTGGGTTCATCGCGCTATTTGGCGTAGCCGTATTAAACGGCATTGTACTAATCAGTGAATTTAACAGGCTGAAAGAGGGTGGCCTTCATAATCTGTACGAGATTGTTTTGCGCGGCACCACTGTTAGACTACGTCCTGTTTTAATGACCGCAACAGTCGCTTCACTGGGCTTCCTTCCAATGGCGTTGTCGCACGGCAGCGGAGCTGAAGTGCAAAAGCCACTTGCCACTGTAGTTATAGGAGGACTTATTACAGCCACAATCCTGACCCTGGTAGTGTTGCCGGTATTGTATACTTATTTTGAAAAGATAAAATTGAAAAAAGGGAAAATACCACCAACAACTGTTATCCTGTTATTATTGCTGGGCTTACCCTTCCTGGGAAAAGCCCAGCAGTCTCAGGTGAGGCAATTAAGTGTTGATGAAGCCATTAACATTGCTCTGCAAAATAACCCTGGTATTCGTTCGTCAAACCTGCAGGTGGAGCAGCAGCGGCAGTTACGGAAAACGGTAGTTGATTTCGGTAAGACTGATGTACAATTACAATATGGGCAGGCTAATAGTACCAAGTGGGACAACTATGGCAGCATTACGCAAACTATTCCAAATCCGTCTTTATTTAGAAATGGAAAATTATTGAGTGAAGCCCAGATAAAAGGAAGTGAACTGAATGTACGGGTAAATCAGAATGAGCTTGTCTCCCAGGTAAAAGCTACCTGGTATCAGTTGGCATTTTTTGAACAGCTCAAACACTTACTGCAAAGCCAGGATACAATTTATAGCAATTTCCTTAAAGCGGCAGAAGCCCGTTACAGAAGCGGAGAAACAAATTTACTGGAGCAAAAGACTGCTGAGACGCAACTGATAGAGGTTAGAAACACTTTGAGGAAAAACGATGCCGATATTCATATCTATCAGCGTCAATTGCAAACGCTCCTCAATGCCCAAGAACAGGTTTCAATCGACATTGATTCGTTGTCGAAGATAGCTTTTAGTCCCGAAACGTTATATAAAGATTCCTTGACCAATCCGCTTGCCGCTTACCTGCATCAACAGATAGTTATTGCTGACAGAAGCATTGGTTTGGAGAAAGCCAAGGCAAAGCCTGATTTCACAGTCGGTTACTTTAATCAGTCGATCATCGGAACACAGACAGTCAATGGCCTGGAAAAGTATTATGGCAGCGGCTACCGTTTCCAGGGATTCCAGGCCGGTATTCAAATACCGATATTTTACAAGGCATATTCCTACCGTATCAAGGCAGCGCAAACGGAGAAAAAGATTATTGAAAGCAATTACGACTTGTATAACCTGAATCTTAAAGGACAATATGAACAGGCAGTGCAGGAGTATATGAAGAATAAAACCAGTATAGAGTATTATGAGAAGAGCGCCAAACCAAATGCTGATCTGATCCTGAAACAGGCACAAACTGCATTAAGGAACGGAGAGATCGGTTATGTTGAATTTTTGCAGGCTACCAAGACCTATACAGATATTCAGACCAACTACCTACAGGCGGTCAACTTATATAATCAATCAATAGTAACTATTCAATACCTGATTGGAAGGTAAATCAATTAACTGTAATAAGATTTTTATGAAACAATATAAGTATATTCTTTTATCTGGCTTGATATTTAGCATGGTAGTCATGGTTTCTTGCGGTGGCAGTAAAAAACAGGAGGCCCAAGCAGAATCAACGAAAACAAAAAATGATTCCCTGGAAGAAAAAAATGAAAAGACGGTAGAATTTTCAGCAGAGCAATATAAAATTGTTGGCATTGAAACAGGCATGTTGGAAAAACGCTCATTGAGTGGCACTTTAAAGGTGAACGGATACCTGGAGGTGCCACCCCAAAACCTGATAAGCATTACTGCGCAAATGGGTGGTATAATACAATCTACACCACTTCTACAGGGCAGTACAGTAAAGAAGGGGCAGGTAATAGCAGTAATGCAGAATCAGGATTATGTACAGTTGCAGCAGGATTATCTGGATACCAGGAGTCAATTAGACTTTTCTTCCGCAGAATATGAACGGCAACAGGAGCTTGCCAGGGAAAATGTAAATGCAAAGAAAACCCTGCAACAGGCCAAAGCGCAATTTTACAGCTTGCAGGCCAAGTTAAGCGGGATCAAACAAAAACTTTTGATATTGAAATTAAATCCCGAGAAGCTGACTGCCGATAATATTTCAGGTAATATCAATGTTTATTCTCCAGTAGATGGATATGTGACAAAAGTGAATGTAAACGTTGGCAAATATGTCAATTCTAATGATGTGATGTTTGAGATCGTTAATGGCTCAAACCTTCATGTGGAGTTGAATATATTTGAAAAAGATATTCCTAAAATAAAGGTGGGTCAAAAAGTACGCTTTAAACTGGCAAATGAAAGTGTGGAAAGAATCGCTACTATATCTCTTATAGGCAAAGAGATTAATCCTGATAAAACAATAAGGGTGCATTCCGTTACCAGTGATGGTAGGAGTGGCAATTTTATTCCAGGGACTTACCTGAGTGCCATCATAGAAACAACCACAGTCGAGGTGGATGCTTTACCCACATCCGCAGTAGTCGATTTTGAGGGGAAAAAATATGTATTTATCGTTAAGGAAGATCATCCACAGAAGAAACATGCGCATAGCGCCAGCGAAAAAGACAGTGTGAAAGAGGAAATGGGAGAATCTTATCTTTTTCAAATTGTTGAGGTTTCTACTGGTATCAGTGAAGGCGGGTATATTGAAGTGCAGTTGCCGGATAGTATGAATAAGACAGCAACTAAGATAGTTACCAAAGGCGCATATGATCTGCTCTCAAAAATGAAGAATAGCGAGGAAGAGGAATAATAAACAAATATGGGTCGGAGCCCTGCTGAGCTATTTACAATAGCACCATTCATGGGAGCAGGGCTTCCGAACCCGCCAATAGACGGTTTTTAATAATGTCATTATTTCAAAAAGTATTACTGTTTTCTCTGCTACCTGTTTTTACTATGATTGCCGGTAGCTTTATTGCAATTATCAAAAAACCAGATGGAAATCTCCGGAGCTTTATCTTGCATTTCGCCGCTGGAGTGGTTTTTTCAGTAGTAGCAGTTGAGTTATTGCCTGATGTAATAAAAGAACATAAACCTTTCCAGGTAATTATTGGATTCTGTCTGGGTTTTATTTTAATGATAGCTATCAGAAGATATAGCGAGTCCAGGGAAACAGAGAACACTAAGAAGGCCGGGTTGCCTGTAGGCTTATTAGTTGGAATAGGTATCGATATTTTTATAGATGGCATCCTGCTAGGTATAGGTTTTGCGGCAGGTAATAAAGAAGGTATGCTCCTGGCAATAGCCTTATCGATTGAGCTATTGTCATTAGGCATGGCAACTGCGACAGAGCTGAGGAATATGAATGTTGAAAAAGAAAGAACTTTTACTTTAGTTAACATACTGGCAGCTTTATTCTTTATAAGTGCAATTCTTGGTGCCACCTTACTGCACAACCTTTCTGATAGTGCAATGGAAATTGTATTGTCATTTGGATTATCAGCATTATTGTTTTTGGTAACAGAAGAATTACTGTTGGAAGCTCATGAAGAAAAGGAAACGATCTGGCATACGTCAGTATTCTTTGCCGGGTTCTTGTTGTTTCTGATTTTAGGAATGGTTATGTGAGAAGCGGGCAGCAATTGGGTAGCGGTATACAACGACTTAATTTAACAGTCATGGATATATCTCTTATACTAAAACAGGGCCTTATTTATTCCCTTTTGCTAAGTGTAAGCCTCTTTCTGATGATACTTGTCAGTCCGAGGTTAATGCTACAGGATTATCCAAAAGAAATACAGCGATTAGTGCCACCCAAAACAAAAAAGGAGAAATTAGGTACATTTACCTACGGTTTGCCATTCCTGCTTACATTCATATTCTACCCTCTCCTTTTAGGGTTATATTACGCTATACAATATCAACTAAAGTTTCAGGATATTATGCTTTTTGTATGGGGACTAATGATGTTTTTTAACGTGTGGGATATGATCGTAATAGATTGGCTGGTAGTTTGTGTTATTACGCCAAAATTCCTGATAGTGCCGGGCACTGAAGGTAATAAAGGCTACAAGAACTACCTTTTTCATTTTATCGCTTTTTTAAAAGGTACCTTAATCACATTTGCTTTATCACTAATTATATCGGTCGTCATAAAATATTTGCTCATGTAATAGTATCAATGCCTGTTTTCGCAAAGATCAATTTATTAATCTCAAAACAATACTATGGAAAAAGTCAAAATAAACCTGGATATAATTTTACCTGACGTCCCGGATGAAAAAGATGCATGTGTACAACGGATCATTACTGAAATAAAAGGCAGACCTGGTATTGACGATGTACATATAGTGCCAGAAACAGCAGATAAAAAAGCACAACTTTGCTTTCATTATAATCCAGATAGAATAACTGTTGAACACGTTCAGAAATTGGCAGAACAGGCCGGGGCAAAAATCACCCAAAGATATCGCCACCTCTTGCTGGAGGTAGAAGGCATCCGTCACCAAAGACAAACGCGGCTGGTGGAAGCCGAATTAAAAAATAAACAGGGTATATTGTCCGTGGCTGCTTCAGCAGGTGGTACGGTATTGATCGAATTTGATAGTTCGGTAACCAGTGAACAACAGGTGTATAGCTTTATCAAAAAGGCGGGATTGAAGGTTATTAATGGAAAGGCGAATGGAAAGTCCGGAGTGAATAAGTCACAGGCTACCCATGATCACGATCATAAAGAGAGGCCTGGACACAAGCATGAAGAAGGAGAAGAACATGAACATTCACATGGCGGTATTTTTGGAAAAAATACGGAGCTTATCTTCAGTATAATTTGTGGAGGATTATTGGGAATTGGTTTTGGACTTTCCCGTATCGGCGGTATACCATCTATTGTTCCGCTGATACTATATATCAGCGCCTATTTTTTTGGCGGTTTCTTTACAGCAAAGGAAGCGGTGCAGACCATTTTGAAAGGCGGTTTTGAAATTGATTTTTTAATGCTTGTAGCTGCTGCCGGCGCTGCTATATTAGGTAATTGGGCGGAAGGGGCATTGTTACTTTTTTTATTCAGTATGGGGCATGCATTGGAACATTTTGCGATGGAAAAAGCCAGAAAATCAATAGCAGCGTTGACTGAACTTGCGCCCAAAACAGCCCTCCTGAAGCAAAATGGCCAAACAAAGGAAGTAAAGATTGAGGAGCTTAAAAAGGGCGATATTATTGTAGTGAAACCCAATACAAAAATCTCAGCAGACGGTATAGTTGTTAATGGCGGAGGAAGCGTTAACCAGGCCCCCATTACCGGAGAAAGTATCCCTGTAGACAAGGAGGCAATTGAAGATCCAAATATTAATCCTGATCAGGCAGATAAATTAGAAACAAAGTATAAGGTGTTTGCAGGTACCATCAACGGAAATGAATCGATGGAAGTGAAAGTAATGAAAGAAGCATCAGATTCTACATTGTCACGGCTGGTGAAAATGGTTAATGAGGCACAAACGCAAAAATCACCTACGCAAAGATTTACTGATAAGTTTGAAAAATATTTTGTGCCCGCTGTATTGATATTAGTAACATTATTATGTTTTGCCTTTCTTGTAATTGACGAGCCTTTCAGCAAAAGTTTTTACCGTGCAATGTCTGTACTGGTAGCAGCAAGCCCTTGCGCTTTAGCCATTTCAACACCCAGTGCAGTATTAAGCGGTGTGGCCAGAGCTGCCAGGTCGGGTGTATTAATTAAAGGAGGCAGGCCCCTGGAAGATTTGGGAGTGCTTACCGCATTGGCATTCGATAAAACCGGTACGTTAACAGAAGGCAAGCCAAAATTGACCCAAACAACACCGCTTAACGGGATAAATGAAAATGAATTATTAAAGATCGTGGTTGCGGTGGAATTGCTCAGCGATCATCCTATTGCGAAAGCAATTGTAAAAGATGGGAAAGAAAAATTGAAAGTTGATAATATACCTCATGCAAGTGATATGGAATCTGTATTGGGAAAAGGGATAAAAGCGGTGTTGGAAAATAATACTATATACGTAGGTAATCTTGCCTTGTTTGAGAACCTGGACAATAACAAACCCACTGAGGAAGTAAAGAGCAATGTTGCAAAATTGGAGGCAGAAGGTAATACAACAATGGTGATCAGGAGAAATGATGAATACATAGGTATTATAGCCGTCATGGATACACCAAGAGCAGAAGCAAAAGACACACTACTCAGGTTGAAAAATACAGGCATCCGGCGCATGGTCATGCTTACAGGAGATAATCAGCAGGTGGCTGAAGCAGTAGCAAAGCAGGTAGGAATTACAGATGCATGGGGCAGTTTATTACCTGAACAAAAGGTAGATGCTATCGTTAAGCTAACTAAACAGGAAAATAAAACCGCTATGGTGGGCGATGGTGTAAATGATGCGCCGGCAATGGCAAAAAGCACTGTTGGAATTGCTATGGGCGCGGCGGGCAGTGATGTAGCGTTGGAAACAGCAGATATAGCTTTAATGGGAGATAAATTGGAGTTACTTCCTTTTGCAATTGGACTAAGCAGAAAGGCTAAAAGGATTATTAAACAAAATTTAATAATCAGCTTGGGCGTTGTAGCTATGCTTATCCCATTGACTATTTTGGGAATAGCCACTATCGGTCCTGCTGTCATTGCACACGAGGGATCAACATTAGTCGTTGTCTTTAATGCGCTGCGACTCCTGGTTTATAATAACAAGAACTAAATTAAAGCTTATTTAAAATTTGTATCATGGATGTGAGTGTTGAGCTGATCATTGTCTGCAAACTTCTAGTCTCATTTCTATTGGGAGCCTTTATAGGACTTGACAGGGAAAAACATGGCAGGGATGCCGGTATAAGGACGTACGCTGCTGTTTGCATTGGCGCTACATTATTCACTGCTATCGCTGCTCATCTATCTGACACAGCGGCAGCTTCAAGAATTGTCGCCAATATAGTTGTAGGTATAGGCTTTCTTGGAGCAGGCATTATTTACAGAAATAACCAATCCAACACTTCGCATGGCCTCACTACTGCAGCGACAATCTGGTGTACCGCGGCGGTTGGCGTAGCTATTGGCTTGAACATGTATATTATAGCACTGGTGGCAGCGGTTGCATTATATTTACTACTGTCCCTGCATCACCAGAGATGGTATATGAAATGGAAGGCTAAACTGAAAGAGAAGGAAGATGTCGGTGATGGTATAAATGATTGATTCGCAAATTATGGTTTCCATCATTATAGCAACAACATTACTAGCATTATTTCATGCTCTGATACCCAACCACTGGTTGCCGTTGGTGGCTATTTCCAAAGCTGAAAAATGGGGAAAGCCTGACCTTGTGCTGGTAGCACCGATATTGTTGATCCTTTTTGGATTGATTTATTTTTCTATCAATTTACCGCATCATCATTATACTGCGAACGGTGACATCAAGGAATATAAACAAAAGTCAAAAAGAAAATGGATATTAATTTTCGCCTTAATGATGTTTTTATCTCCCTGCCTTGAAGTAGAAGGTCTCTTTTTGGCATCTGGCGCTTATGGCTGGGATAATGTATTATTGCTTGCTTTAGTATATACTTAACAGGCATTGTCACACTCGTTATGCTGGCTTATAAGGGCATTGAATTGATACTTTCAAAATTTATCGAAGAAAATGAAAAGCGAATTACAGGAATGGTACTGATAATTGTTGGCATTCTTACATTCTTTTTACACTAAATAAAAATAATTATGCCCCATACACCTGATAAAACAAAAGTAACAGCGCAGGGCACCTGCTGTGATTCTTCTAAATCACCGGCTGACGGAATAGTCGTTTCAATGCAAAAGAAAAGTGAGCATAATGACAATGAGAAGAAAGGTAATTTATTAAAGCCTTGGTTGTCAGCTATTGCCAGTTTTCTGTTGTTAACAATAGGCATTGCTATGGATAATTGGATAAAGCATTCCCCAGTATGGTTTTCAGGGTGGATGAGGTCAGGTTGGTATGTAATTGCCTATCTCCCGGTTGGATTACCTGTAGTAATAAAGGGCCTTAAAACTGCTATTAAAGGAGATGTATTCACTGAGTTCTTCCTAATGAGCGTAGCCACTATTGGCGCTTTCTATATAGGGCAGTATCCTGAGGGTGTAGCTGTGATGCTTTTCTATGCGGTAGGAGAATTATTCCAGGAAGCAGCCGTAAAACGTGCTAAACGAAGCATTAAAGCCCTGCTTGACGTGCGACCAAACAGTGCTGATGTACTTCGTGACGGAGGATATATTACAGTTGATCCTAATACTGTAAAAGTGGGCGAAACGATACAGGTAAAAGTGGGCGAAAGGGTTCCCTTGGATGGCGAAATGTTAAGTGAAAGCAGCAGTTTTAATACAGCAGCATTAACCGGTGAAAGTAAACCTGATACAATATGGGAGGGAGAAACGGTACTAGCTGGTATGATCAACCAGGAAAAGGTAATAGAGCTAAAAGTTACCAAACTCTTTAACGATAGCTCGCTTGCCCGCATACTTACAATGGTACAGGAGGCTACAACCCGTAAGGCAAAGACAGAGCAATTTATCCGGAAGTTTGCAAGGATCTACACACCTATCGTTGTATTCCTCGCCATTGGACTTACATTCATTCCTTACTTCTTTGTAGAAAATTACGTATTCAATCAATGGTTGTACCGCGCCCTGATATTCCTGGTTATATCCTGTCCCTGTGCTTTGGTTATATCTATCCCATTAGGGTATTTTGGAGGAATAGGAGCCGGTTCAAAAAACGGTATCCTGTTTAAGGGGTCCAACTATCTTGACCTGATGACGAAAGTGAATATTGTAGTGATGGATAAAACCGGTACATTAACAAAGGGAGTTTTTAAAGTGCAGGAGATAAAGGGGTATGATATGCCGACAGATCAATGGCTGCCATTAGCAGCAGCTCTTGAAACCAAATCTACTCACCCGGTAGCAAAGGCGATTGTTGAATACGCCGGTGGTACAGCAAAGAATATTGCCATCACCGATCTGGAAGAAATTGGAGGATATGGATTGAAAGGAAAAGCCAACGGTAAAGACGTGCTGGCAGGGAATGTAAAGCTGATGGATAAATTCAATATCCGGATAAGCGAAGATCTTAAAAATGTTACTGATACTGTTGTTATCGTGGCCGTTGATAATAAGTTGGCTGGTTATGTAACCATTGCTGATGAAATAAAAGAGGATAGCAAACAGGCGGTTGAGGAATTACACAAACGGGAAATAAAATCTGTTATGCTCTCCGGCGATAAGCAGGCGGTTGTTGCTAAAATTGCAAAACAACTGAATATTGATAACGCCTACGGCGACTTGCTGCCGGAACATAAGGTTGAAAAGGTGGAGCAGATCAAAAAAGAAAATAAAACCAGCGTTGTTGCTTTTGCCGGCGACGGTATTAATGACGCACCGGTATTGGCTTTAAGTGATGTAGGCATTGCAATGGGTGCTCTAGGTAGTGATGCTGCAATTGAAACCGCCGATGTGGTTATCCAAACCGATCAGCCTTCCAAAATTGTTACCGCTGTAAAGATCGGCAAAGCCACCAACAGCATTGTATGGCAAAATATTGGCCTGGCATTTGGTGTAAAAGCTGTTGTACTGGCTCTTGGTGCGGGTGGATTAGCTACTATGTGGGAGGCTGTATTTGCAGATGTGGGTGTAGCATTGCTCGCAATTTTGAATGCTGTAAGGATTCAGCGAATGAAGTTTTAAATAATAAAATAAACACTTTAGTAATAGTTAAATAGAGAATTTATGAAAAGGCAAGCATCAATCGTTGTATTAGCCTTGCTTTTTACAATAGCAGTGCCAGTTATTGGATATGTTTCACTTGGTATTCTGCCAACACTTCTTTTTCTCACCGGATATTTGGCCGGGTTTATACTTTGGCTGTCTGTGCCAGCAAAAGCGTCATTCGCATCTATCAAGGTTATATACTGGATAACGTTTGGGTTATTCCTTTTGCACCGGGTTGAAGAAAGGATTGCTGGTTTTTTCTCTGTGCTTTCTGAGATTACCGGCGTTCCCGTTCCTAAGGCTGCTTCTTTTCCAATAATTATACTTTTGGTGTTGTCAGTTGTGGCATGGCTTATTGGCCCTTTTGGGGTTAGTCGCAGATATGCCTTTGGCTATTATTTGGTGTGGACTTTCTTTGCCTCGATGGGATTTACTGAGCTTGCCCATTTTATTATTCCATTATTTGTGAAATGGTCGGATTGGTATTTCCCGGGGATGATCAGTGTGTTCTTACTTGCACCTGCAGCATGGTATGGTATGTGGCGCTTTTCAAAGGTTTCACGGAAAGATACCTGAATATTGTAGAAAATTTTTACATCCCTATTGCCACTTACCCGGGCCCAAATTTTATAACATTGTTTAAAAATTATATAACAATTCCTGGGTTTAACTGTACTAACTTTAATTTAAAGTATTGTTTACAAAGAGGCAATGAAAAGGTTCCTGGTCACCATATTAATGCTGGTTTACCTTTCCTCATCGGTAGGTGCTACTGTTTATCGCCATTACTGCTTGGACAGGCTTGTAGCATGGGGTGTCGGACAGGAAAAAGACGGACAGAATACCTGCCCTTATTGTAATATGGCCCAAACGGGCAACAACGGGCATTGCAATAAGCAGGTAAAGGGTTGCTGCCACGATGAATATCAACAAGTTAAAATCGAAAAAGACCAGAAAACAGTAGATGAAGGTTTTAAACTGGCAAAACCGGACTTACCTACCGTTACCCATTCACCGTTTACATTTTCCATTGTTTTTGTTTATTCACCTGCTTTAGCATACCCAACAACGCATGCTCCCCCAACAGGAAAAATTACCCTGTTCATTCGCAATTGTGTTTTCCGCATTTGATTTTACTCCACAGGATGCCCGTAATAATTTCATTAACGGGCTATGGGCATTTCATGTGCCAGAAAGGGATGGATAATCCTGGTACTCCAAATTTACAAAAGATATTATTTAAAAATTCAATTTATGACAAAGATATTAATCTCATTGGCATTTACAGGTTTATTCGGGCTGCATGCCGATGCACAACAGAACCAAAGAGGAATTTACCTTAACTATAATGATTTTAAAAACAACAGGCTTTCTTATGCTGGTAACGCAGCAACGGAAACAAACAAGATCCGTTTTCATGAATTTTCAGGCAAAAATTTTATTTCCGTGAATCACAATGGCGAAAAAACAAAGCTATTCAAAGATAAAATATATGCCTACCGGCGTAATAATGGCCAGGTAATCCGTACCTGGAACAGGACACCTTATACGCTTAGCGAACAAGGTATCATCTGGATATACTTCAGGGATGTAAATGTTTCACAGGGAAAAGGAATAAGGATGGAAAGAATGTATTTCTATTCTATGGCAGGTAATAGTGAAATACTCCCTTTAACAATTAGCAGCCTGAAGCATTCATTCCCGGCTAAATATTTGTTCCATAATTTCCTAGATGCGCAGTTCAGAAATGATGCTGAATTATCATTATACGATAGCTTTTCCGGAAAATTCAAAGTGAATCACCTTTTGGAAACGACCACTGCTGCAACCGCCAAAAACTAAACGAACCAGGCAGCAGATAAGCAATAGTACCATGCTATCTGCTACCTTTATTAAACAACAAGTAAGAAAATTATTACTTACCAATAAAAACAAATAACAATGAAAAAGCTCATCATCATGCTGGTAATGCTCATAGGTACATATACAGCCTTTGCACAAAAGGGAACTAATAAGTCAACGCAAAATAAGGCAGACACCTCCATAAAGGTAAAATATACTTGTCCTATGCACCCGGATGTTGTAAGCGACAAACCTAGCAAATGCCCAAAATGCGGAATGGATTTACGCTCTAAAAAAGAGCAAATGAAAATGGAGGTCATGAAAATATATACCTGTCCCATGCACCCAGATGTAAAAAGTAATAAGTCTGGTACATGTCCAAAATGCGGAATGAAACTGGTGGAAGGAAAAAAGAAAACCGATAGAAAGGATTCCTTACAATAAGAATATAAGACACATTTAGCTTTAAAAATAAAGCCCGGGCAATGTGAGGTTGCCCGGTTTATTTTTAGTGTATCCAGGCGGACAATAGCCTATCCGGAAACCAGTAAACTATTCGCCACTTTAAAACTGACAGTTATTTCCTTCTTTGTTTTCAACAGCAGTGTGTAGCTTTTATCAAATTCCTCCACCTGTGCCACCTTTATGGCATCCCCTAAAGCCAGACCAACCTTATCGAGATAATTTAGAAAAGCAGGAGAATGATCAGTGACACCAGTAAATTTACCGTGGCCGCCAGCATTTATAGAAGAAAGTAATACAGATTTTGATTTTACAAAGACACCATTGGCATCCGGTATCGGATCGCCATGCGGGTCAGTTTTAGGATGACCCAGGTAAGCATCCAGTTTGTGGATCAGCGTTTCACTTTGAATATGCTCCAACTGTTCAGCCAGATCGTGTACTTCATCCCACCGGAAACCTAATTTATCTACCAGGAAAACCTCCCATAGCCGGTGGTTACGGATAATACTAATGGCTACTTGCCTGCCTTTTTCGGAAAGTTTCACCCCCTTCATCTTCTGGTATAGGATGAGCTTCTTTTGCGCCATCTTTTTCATCATATCTGTAACAGACGCAGCATTAATAGCCAGAGCCTTTGCCAGCTCCGAAGGAGCAACCGTTTCGCCATTTGCTTCCTGCAGTTTATAGATCGCCTTCAGATAATTTTCTTCTGTAAATGAATGCACGGCATTAAGTGATTTTAATGCAAGATAATAAAAGGGTAATAATTTATTATTTAGGTCAGTCTAAATAATATTATTTTATTAATCTAATTTTATATTTTTGCTTATCTATAACAAAATTTATGCGCAACCAAATACTGGTTTTGGGAAGTATTCTCCTGTTTATCACAGGAGGTATTGCCTGTGAAAAGATGCTACCCAAGGCCCCCGCCGATGATGAAATACTGGATGGCCCCATAGAGGGACTAACACCTGAGCAGCACCAGCTATTCCTGCGGGGAGACGTAGCCTTTAATGATGAAATATTTACCACGGCAACTGGTCTGGGTCCTTTGTTTGTTGCTACTTCCTGTGGCACCTGCCACGCCGGGGATGGGAAAGGCCATCCATTCACCACATTAACAAGATTTGGACAAACAGATAATACCGGTAATCATTTCCTGCAACTGGGAGGGCCGCAATTGCAGCAAAGAGCTATGCCCGGCTTTCTGCCGGAACAAATTCCTGCCGGGGCTACTTTTTCCAGGTTTACACCACCTGCCAACACAGGTCTGGGATTGCTGGATGCAGTACCGGATGCAACCCTTCTCTCATTGGCAGATGAAAAAGACGCTGATGGCGATGGCATCTCCGGTCGCCCAAACTGGATTGCAAGGCCGGCTTATACAACGCTGCGGCCCGGCACTATAGAGCGAAACGGCAAATATATTGGCAGGTTTGGCAAAAAAGCCGCCGTATATGATCTCATGCAGCAAACCGCCAACGCCTACAGCCAGGATATAGGTATCAGTTCTACTTACGAACATTATGATACCTATACCGGCCAGGAAATAGACCCGGAAATTTCAAACCAAACAGTGTTGGACGTAGTATTTTATCTAAAGACGCTCAAAGCGCCTGTTCAGCGCAATCAAAGTGATGCAACCGTAAATAAGGGCCAACAGCTTTTCGCAAATATTGGTTGTGACAAATGCCATGCCCCAACACTGTCAACAGGGCCATCTTCCATTGCTGCCTTAGCCAACAAAACATTTCATCCATATACAGATCTATTGCTGCATGATATGGGCAGCGGCCTGGATGATGGTTATACAGAAGGTTCGGCAACAACGCCGGAATGGCGTACCCCGGCGCTTTGGGGATTAGGACTTTCCAAAAAATCGCAGGGAGGACAATACTTTCTATTGCACGATGGCAGAGCCAAAAGTATTGAAGAAGCTATTTTATTGCATAGTGGCGAAGGACAACAAAGCAAAACCTACTTTCAACAATTGACCGCAGAAGAAAAGAATGCGTTGATCAGATTTCTTGAATCATTATAAACTATTTCAAACACCTACGTTTTACCAATGAACCGAAGGAAATTTCTAACAGATACTTGTGGAGCTTGTCTTGCTATGGCCGGTCTTTCAGCTTCCTTTTCTTCCTGCAATCCTACACGCTACTTAACAGGCACGTTAGAAAAAGATGGCCTGACTATAAATAAAGACGAGTTCAAAGCAAAGGGAAAACGCGAAACAGCTTATCGTTTATTTATTATAGTCCAGAACGAAGCATTGCAGTATCCCATTTGCGTATATCGGTTTGGAGAAGATAATTATACCGCATTATGGATGCGCTGCACACACCAGGGAACAGAACTACAGGCATCTGGTAATTATCTGCAATGCCCTGCACATGGCAGCGAATTTAATAATCATGGCCGGGTTACCAACGGCCCTGCAGATAAAGATCTTCGGGCTTTTCCGGTAACAATTAATAACAACCATCTTTTTATTGACCTGAGAGCAAAATGAAAAAAATTATACCCTTCTTTATCCTGGCACTTATACTCACTTCTGCCGCAATAGCGCAGATTGATCCGTCTTTATTACGCCGGTTTCCCAAAGACACAACTAAACCAACCATGAATATGGATGCTGTGTATAACCGTCCCTTTTTACAGGTAGGTAAGCTACCGGTAGCATTGGGAGGGTATGTAGAAGCCAATTATCAGTATTTGAGTGAGGATGGCATCAGTGAGGGGCATCAGTTCCAGATGAGGCGTTTGACCCTATTTGTGGCATCCACTATATATAAGCGGATAAAATTCTTATCTGAAATAGAATTTGAGGACGGTACTAAGGAGATCAATATTGAATTTGCTTCCGTTGATATTGAACTGGCGCCGCTGTTAAATGTACGCGGTGGTGTAATAATGAATCCCATAGGCGCATTCAATCAAAACCATGATGGGCCTAAATGGGAATTTGTAGACAGGCCAATTTCAGCAACACAAATGCTTCCAGCCACCTGGAGTAATGTGGGCTTCGGATTATATGGAAAAAAATATACTGATAACTGGGTATATGCATATGAAGTGTATTTAACCAATGGTTTTGATGATAAGATCATAGCCAATTCAGAAAACAAAACCTTTTTACCTGCCAGTAAGGAAAATAAAGATCGTTTTGAAGAAAGTTTTAACGGTAGCCCTTTATTTACAGGAAAGATAGCAGTACGCAATAGAAAAATCGGTGAATTAGGTTTATCCTACATGGGAGGTATTTACAACAAATACCAGGAAGATGGGTTGACGTTGGATAAGAAAAGACGAGTAAATGTGTATGCAATAGATTTTAATACTACTATCGCAAAAACCAATACCTATATCAATGGAGAATGGGCCTGGGTGAATGTTGATGTACCTGATACCTATACTGAACAGTTTGGCCGCAAACAACAAGGGGGCTTTATAGATTTTGTACAGCCTGTTTTGAAAAGGCCAATGTTTGGTTTTGAAAACGCTGTATTGAATGCGGCAGTAAGATTGGAATACGTAGACTGGAATAAAGGCACTTTCAAATCTACTGGCAGCAGCATTGCCGATGATGTGTTTTCCATTGTTCCGGCCATCAGTTGGCGACCAACAGCACAAACTGTTATCCGCTTCAATTACCGTTATAACTGGCAGCGGGATATTTTGGGCAATCCGCCTTCAAAACTGGCAGGCTTTCAGTTTGGATTTTCAACCTATTTCTGAACCGGCGTTGTTTATCTAATAGCTATTCGCAAACAAGCTGCAGGCAGTTAGCTTCCTCATTTCTTGACTATAATTATATTTAAGTATTTGCTTAAATAATAAACTATTCCCTATTTTTGCAGTAAAGATTAATTATGGAAGGGAAAAGCATTTGCATTCGTGAAAAGGCGAACCCCATACAGATCAGTGACTGCCGTGAAAAGGTAACTGCAAATGAAAGTGCATTTGTGGAATTGTCCGGCATTTTATCATTGGCTGGCAATGATGTACGACTGAAAATTCTTTACCTGCTGGAAGAAGAAAAGGAACTATGCCCCTGTGATCTTAGCGATATTTTGGGTATGACCATTCCAGCTATTTCTCAACATTTACGCAAGATGAAAGACGGGAATATTATTGAATCGCGTAAAACGGGTCAAACTATTTTCTATTCCCTGAAAGTGGAGCATCTGAAATTATTGCGCCCGTTCTTTAAAATCATCGATCAAATGAATTTAAAAACGGAAACGGCATGAGTAGCGGAAAAAATAATAAAGTATTGCTGGGTTCAGGGCTTTTACTTGCGGTAACATCATCTCTTTGCTGCATAGTACCACTGTTGGCAATAATAGGTGGTGCAGGCGGCGCGGTATCTGCATTTAGTCGGGCGGCACCGCTCCGACCTTATTTATTAGGCGCAACGGTACTGGTTTTGGTGTTTGCTTTCTACCAGGTGTATAAACCCCGGCAAAAAGATGCGTGCGGCTGTGAAGAAAAGAAAAGTGTGTTACAATCAAAAACCTTTCTTTGGATTATCACCGTTGTTTCCGGTTTATTATCTACTTTCCCCTACTATGCAAAGTATTTTCAACCCAAAGCGCCACAACAACAGATAGCAATTAATAATTCAGCCAGTGTACAACAGGCTGTACTTCATATTCAGGGTATGAGTTGTGAAGCCTGCGAAGGGCATATAAACAATGCCCTCCTGCAAAAGAAAGCTGTACAGCAAGTTAATACCTCTTATGCCAAAGGTATATCTACCGTGAAGTTTGACAGTACGCAAATATCTTTACAACAACTGGCAAATGTAATCGAAGAGGAAACAGGTTATAAAGTAATGAACAAATGAATATCTCATGACTAACCAGCATATTATTCTTCAATCAATTATTACCTGTCCTTCCTGTGGTCATAAAAAAGCTGAAACAATGCCTACAGATGCGTGTCAATACTTCTATGAATGCGAAAACTGCCACCAGCGATTAAAACCTAAAAGTGGTGATTGTTGTGTATATTGTAGCTATGGAACTGTAAAGTGCCCGCCGGTTCAACAAGGGAGTTCGTGCTGTAACTGATTAATAAACTTTTACAGGGACTTCCCGCACACCCCTATATGTTATGATCTTTACTGTTTTGATTTAACATTTAAAGCATGCTGCCAAAAGAACTTACCGGGGATCTGACCAAACGTCTTTCTACCATAAAGGGACAAATAGAAGGTATTATTAAAATGCTGGATGAGGGCAAAGATCCTGACCAAATCCTTAACCAGTTTAAAGCTGCTGACCAGGGCCTGCAAAAAGCCCATTTCCTGCTACTGGATGAAGTTTTCCGTAAAAGCCTTGCCCTAAAGCTGGTAAGCGTAATGAATGCCTGCCCCGGAAACTGCCCTGATGCACAAAAAATTGAAATCTTAAAGGAACAATTCCCCATACTCCAGGATAATGAATTAACCCATAAAATAAAGGAAATCAATGAAATAGGGGAGCGTTTGGCCCGGTACACCAAAGAAAATCCCGGAAAATCTGAAAAATAATTTGGAAGACACCCCCCTGCCCGTTTGACCTTTGGTTTATAAAAATTAAAAATCATGGGAAACAAACGGATTATTGAAGTATTTACCGCAGGATGCAGTGTTTGCCAGCCTACCGTTGAAATGGTGCAGGATATGGCTTGTTCCTCCTGCGAAGTTATTGTGTACGATCTCTCCAAACCTTGCGACACAAAGGAATGTATCCAAAAAGCGCAGCAATATGGCATTAAATCTCTCCCCGCTGTTGCTGTAAACGGCGTTCTGTTGAACTGTTGCCAAAACAGAGGTGTATCTGAAGCTGAATTAATAAAAGCAGGTGTTGGCAGTGCTGCATAATATTTCAGCAAGCCTGCATTGTTTGATAGGCAAAAAATACAACTATGGCAATAGAAAATATTCAAATGAAGGTTTCCGGCCTTATGTGTTCTTTCTGCACCATGAGCGTTGAAAAGGCCTTAAAAAGGTATCCGGCAATAAATAGCGTAATGGTGAACCTTGTACACGGCATTGTATTAGTGGAAGCTGATACTGCTAAAATGAACAGGGAAGAACTTGCCAATGCAGTGGAAAAATTAGGCTATAGCGTTTCTTCAACAGAAATACAACAATATAAAACGGATGAGGATATATTCAACCTGATAAAACGGCGTGGCACTATTGGAATGGTGACGGCTATTATAGATTTATTGGTGGATCCTTTAAACTTATTCGGTCTTCCGCAACAATACCGGGCCTGGTTTAGTCTGGTGGTGGCCGCCTTTGTTTTGTTGTGGGTGGGATACCCGATACTAAGGAAAACAATCATGGCCGTAAGACAAAGGGTAATTAACGCCAATGTATTATTATCTGCCGGGGCATGGGGTTCGTTTATAATCGGGGCGCTATCTCTTTATAATCCTGCCTGGCAAAACTTTTTGCCTGTGGCAGCCTGGCTGATGTCGCTGCATTTATTCTTTGGGTATTTCAAGTTAGATACCCGTAAAAAGGCATCTGAAGCTGTACGTAAGTTAATGAACCTGCAGCCTGCAAAAGCAAGGGTTTTAAGGGGGGAACAACTAATTGAGGTATTAACCAAAGATGTATCGGTTGGTGAAGTGGTTGAAGTACGCCCCGGTGAACGTATTCCTTTAGATGGGATTGTTTTATCCGGGAATGCCAGTGTCGATGAAGCCAGTTTTACAGGTGAAAGTACACCTGCTATAAAGGAAGTAGGTGCTGATGTGATCGGGGGTACTTTAAATCTGGATGGGGCACTCCAAATACAGGTTTCCAAAATTGGACAGGATAGTTTTTTAAGCCAGGTAGTACGTTTAATGAGCCGGATTGCTGAAAAGAAACCTCCTGTTGAATTGTTGGCAGATAAGCTAATGAACTATTACGGGCCTGTCGTTTTTATTTTGGCGGCCATTGCTTTTATAGCATGGGCATTTGCCACCGGCAATTATGTACAGGCTACGCTTGTTTTACTCACTACCATCATAATGGGCTATCCCTGTGCATTAGGAATTACTACCCCTATGCTGGCCGCCATTGCAGGTGGAAAAGGTATTTCCATTGGCCTGTTGGTAAAAGCAAGCGAAGTGCTTTACGGCTTATCAAGAGTTGATACTATTGTTTTTGATAAAACCGGAACGCTGACTTATGGCAAACCTACTGTTACAGACGTTTATGCAGTGAATGGAAATGACAAGGAATTATTATCCATTGCTTCAGCAATGGAAAGTAAATCAGAGCATCCAATTGGACAGGCAATTGCTTTTTATGCGCAAAAAGAAGCTGTTCCCGGATTGCAGATTGAAAACTTCAAAGCCATACCAGGAAAAGGTGTGGCCGGAAATTTAAGCGGTAGTTTACTATTAGCTGGCAAGCCTTCTTTTATTGAACAAAACGGCATTGTTATTACTGAAAATATAAAGAGGAAAATAGATGCTTTTGGGGATGAAGGCAAAACAGCAGTATTGATTTGCAAGGACACCAATGTAATTGGAATTATTGCATTACAGGATACTCCCCGCCCAACGGGTAGCCAGGTAATTGCAAAAATCACAGCAAGAGGTATAAGAACTGTTATGCTGACAGGTGATGCCAAACAGGTAGCGGAACCGATAGCAAAAACACTTGGTATTGATGAAGTGCATGCTGAATTGTTACCCGGTGAAAAGGTAGCCGTTATAGAGAGATTGCAAAAGAAAGGCTACAAAGTTGCAATGGTGGGAGATGGAATAAATGATGCACCCGCTTTAGCGCAATCTGATGTAGGTATTGCCATTGGTGCGGGAACGGATGTTGCTATTGAAGCTGCGGGAGTTATTTTAATTGGTGATAGATTAGTTGATGTGCTGAATGCTGTTATTTTAGGGAAGGCCAGCTATAAAACGATGACCGGCAACGTACTTGTTGCTGTATTATTCAATATTGTAGGAATGTTGCTTGCTGCCTTTGGCTTCATAACGCCCATACTTGCCGTTACGGTAATGATCGTTAGCATTTTCGTTATACTGGTGAACACGCTTCGAATCAGAACCCTGCGGCTTGAATCCATTAACCAGGAAACATTCGCTACACTAACCGAAACAAGATTTAAAGTTTCTAACATGGTTTGTGAAGGCTGCGCCCAAAAAATCACTACTGCGCTTATAGCTTTGCCCGGAGTCAAAGAGGTTAAGCCAAAAATAATGCAGAAACAAGTGCAGGTAAATTATTATCCTGGACAGATAAAGCGAGACGATTTGAAAAACGTTTTGGAGAAAGAAGGATTTAATGCTATTGAATTATAAGAACGGATAACAATGGAAAATTTTCAAACAGCAAAGCGGGAATATATATTGCGCATTTTATCGGCGGCAACATTCACAATTTTCTTTCAGTTGTATATGGTAGCTCCTTTGATACCGGGCTTTTCTGCTTATTTCAAAGTGCCTGAACAAACAGTGGGTTTAATAGTGCCGGCCTATCTTATACCCTACGGTATAGCCACACTTTTTTATGGATTGCTGTCAGATATAATAGGACCTAAAAGAATCATACTAACATCACTATTTGCTTTTTCAATCCTGACAGCATTAACAGCATTTTCAACGTCTGTCAATCAACTAATCTTTTGGCGATTTATTACCGGCATCGGGGCAAGCGGAGTAGTACCTATTGCACTGGCCTGGATTGGTCAAACGTATGCTTTTGAAGAAAGAGGGCGCCCGCTTGGGTGGCTATTTGGCGCAATGGCCGGAGGTGGCGCCTTCGGTTCTTCTGTGGGTGTAATGCTTGAGCCATTTATTGGCTGGAAAATGCTGTTTATTGGAGTAGCAGTAACAGGTTTTTTTATATGGATAATTTTATACCTGGTTTATCTGAGAGTAAAAACGTCAACAGTTACAAAGCCCGTTCTTACATGGAGCATAGTATTTAACGGCTATAAGCAATTATTGTCATCAGGCAGGGGCAAAACAGCTTATGTTTTTGTGCTGCTTAATGCTGTTTTTCATGCGGGTGTTTTTACCTGGTTGGGACTATACTTTGAGAAAACATTTGGATTGAATGGTATTCAAATCGGGCTGGCAATTTTAGGTTATGGCATACCGGGATTTTTGTTAGGGCCCTTTATTGGAAAACTGGCAGATAAATTTGGAAGAAAGAAATTATTGCCTTTAGGATTAGGATTAAGCGCCCTTTCTGCTTTCATACTCATATTTAATATTCCATTGGGGTTGGCTGCATTTGCCGTTACAATTTTATCACTGGGATATGATTTAACACAACCCTTGCTTGCCGGGATAATAACACAAGTAGGTAAAGAAAGAAGCGGGCAAGCAATGAGCTTAAACGTATTTATGCTTTTTATAGGGTTCGGATTAGGTAGTTATTTATTTGGTTTGGCACTTAAACTAAGCCTTATGCAAGCCTTCATTATATTTTCAGTATTCCAGACAGGGCTTTCATTACTGGCAATTACTCTTTTTAATACTGAAATACGCACAAGTTCTTTAAGTAAAGAAGCCGTATCAGTATCTCATTAAACACTAATACTTAAAAGTTATGGCAAAGCATCTTGCAGTTAAAACCGGGGCAACATTATTAGTGCTAATTATGGCATTCAGCATCTCTTCCTGCGCACATCAAACAAAGCAACCTGAACAAAAATCTCAAAAAGAACAGGCGAAGCAGGTAGTGATGAAAAAGGTAAAGATTCCTGTTGATGGAATGACTTGTAGCGCCTGTCAGTCAAATGTGAAAAGAACCCTTAAGTCAATTAATGGAGTTTCGGATGTGGAAGTAAGTCTTGAAAAGAAGTATGCAATATTTCTTTTTGACCCTCAAAAAGTAAAGGTTGAACAAGTACAAAAGGCTATATACGATAAAGGATATACAGCCGGTAAGCCACAAGAAGTTAAGCAATGAATTTAGAACATTTTATAGCGCAATTCGGTCAATCATTAACACAGGGTTCGTTCTGGAGCCTGATGGTTGCATCCGTTGCCGGAATGATAACCACTGGTGTTTGTCCGTGTACATTGCCTGTAGGACTTGGAATAGCCGGGTTGGTAAGCAGTAACACAGAAGCGAAATCAAACAGGGGACTTATAGTTGCGCTGGCCTTCTTCAGTGGCATTGTGCTATGTCTTAGTGTTTTAGGCACACTGGCCGGACGCCTGGGCATTTTCCTTACAGAAACATTCGGTCAATATTGGGCTTTGTCAATGGCTTTAGTATCTGCCATAGCGGCTGTGACTGCCTTTTGCGGCCCCAAGTTGCAGATAACCAAATTAACTACGCTGCGCAGGCCAGGTATTGGTGGTTCTTTTACTTATGGCATGATCTTTAGCCTGGGCACATCTGCCGCACCTTTGTTATTATTACTTTCAATAGCTGCCGCGAAGGCTAACCCATTCTACGGTTTTTTGCTTGCCCTCTTTTTTGGAATAGGGAGAGGGTTGCCCTTTCTTGTTGTAAGTATTTTTGCGGGCGCAGTTACAAAATTCGCTCAACTTACATGGTTAAGAAGAAGCATACAAATAGCCAGTGGTATTGCCCTGTTATTTGTTTGCTATTACTATATTAAAGTTTACATCAGTCTACAATAATTTAGTCCCAGTGGAATGCGCTCCCATAAAAACATTTTTACTACCGGATAAAAATGTAATTTTATAGCGTTAATAGTTCTTTACTTCCTGCCTTCATGTTTACTGGCAAATTTGCTGGCAAATTTTGAAAAATAAAAAGGCCGCATCATCTGCGACCTTTATAACTTACTGAAAATCATCGTGCCCAGAGGGGGAATCGAACCCCCACTACCTTGCGATAACCAGATTTTGAGTCTGACGCGTCTACCAGTTCCGCCATCTGGGCATTAAAATCGGGTTGCAATATTACATATAATGAAACGAATCCCAATATTTTTTTCCGGTATTTCTCCTAACTTACTAAGGGCATGTGAAACGAGAAGAGAAACGTGAAAAGTCAAAGGTGAGACGTCAGAAGCGAGACATCTCACATCTCACTTCTGACGTCTCACCTTTCACCATTCTCTATTCACCATTGCCCATTCACCCCTGAAGCAACACTATATGACAACTATCGGATTGATACGTGAAGGTAAAACGCCTGCCGACAACCGGGTGGCGCTTACGCCGGCTCAATGCAAATGGATCCACAGGGAAGACAGCAATATCAGGATCATTGTGCAATCTTCCCCAGCCCGCTGCTTCAGCGACAAGGAATATACTATGGCAGGAGTGAAAGTACAGGAAGATATGAGCGCATGCGATATCCTGCTGGGCATAAAGGAGGTGCCGGTAGATATGCTGATAGAGGGAAAGACCTACCTGTTCTTTTCGCATACCCGCAAGGAACAGCCCCGTAACCGCCGGTTATTGCAGGAAGTAATTGCCAGGAAAATAACGCTCATTGACTACGAATGCATGGAGCACGAAGACGGGCAACGTATTATCGGCTTTGGTTTTTTTGCGGGTATTGTGGGCGCCCACAATGGTGTGATGGCTTATGGCAACCGCACAGGTTTATACCGACTGGAAAGGGTATACAGGCAAAGGAATTTCCGTGAGCTGATACATACCTATTTCGGGTTAAGACTGCCTAATCTGAAAATAGCTGTTACCGGCTCAGGCAGAGTGGCACATGGAGCGCTGGAAATCATGAACCTCATGGGTGTACATGAGGTAGAACCGGATGATTATATGAAAAGGCGATTCGCCTACCCGGTATATACCCAGCTCAAAGGTCCGGACCTGTACCGTCACAGTATAACCGGTAAATACAGCAGGGAAGATTTTCATAAGTACCCGGAGCAATATGATTGTGTTTTTCTCCCATTCGCTGCCCAAACGGATATCTTACTGAATGGTATCTACTGGGATAAAAATATTCCCCGCCTGTTTCAAAAGCAGGATATATCGGCAGATACCTTTATCATCCAGACCATTGCTGATATTACCGATGATACCGGGGGATCAGTTCCGATAAACTTAGGCGATCAAACCATTGAAGACCCTGTATATGGTGTTGACAGGAATACTTTTGAAAAAACAGCGCCCTATCTTCCCGGTTCTATTGACCTGATGTCGGTAGGCAACCTCCCGAATGAATTGCCAAGAGACGCATCCCGCTATTTTGGAGAGCAGCTTATCAAGCATATTCTCGAAGACCTGCTGCAGGGAGGATCGCCTGTAATTGAAAATGCAACCATCGTAAGGCAGGGAAAGCTGACTAACCGCTACGAATACCTGAAGACGTATGCAGCACAGTAACCAGCCCTACAGCGCCAGGTAATACGCTTTCATTAATAATTCAAAATCCTCAGTATATTTCCCGTCTTTGTTTCTTATCGTCAGTTCGTATGCCTGTGGAGATAAAGTCCCGCTTTTTGAAAAATGAAGGATGCTCCTGAAAAAGGAGTGTGCAGGGGTTTGCCTTAGCAACATTTTTTCTATAAGAGAAAAGCCGGCGCTTACTGCTATTTGCTCAAACGCAGCGGTCCTGTGAAAAGGAAGCAAGATTCCAAATGAACCGCCGGGAGCAAGATTATGATCTATGATGTTTATTAACCGCTCAAATGTAAGCCCGGCATCATGGCGGGCAAGATTTATTGGTTTATTATCCGATTTCAGATCGCCGTCATAAAACGGGGGGTTGGTTATAATAAAATCATACTGTTGCGGGAAAGGATAGACAGTCGCATCCCCTTCAACAACAGTTATACTGTCTTTCCTCGGGCTGGCTGAAACATTTTGCTTAAGCTGCCCGAATGCGGAAGGGTCAATTTCAATAGCATGGAACAGCGCTTCATTTTGCTGCGCCAGCATCAGCGTCAGCAGCCCCGATCCGGCGCCTATATCAAGGATGCTTTGCTTACCGGCTATCCTGCCGGCAAACCATGCGCCGAATATGCAGGAATCTGTACACACTTTCATAGCGCACCGGTCGTGGTATATGGTAAATTGCTTGAACCTGAAATAAGGATTTGGCATGGATCAAAGATAGGCAGCGATCAGGTTTGAAGCATCAGGTTGTTACTCGTCTCTTGTCCCTCTTCTCACGCTTCATTCTACATCATTCACTATTCACCAAAAAAGCTCCCGGCATATTGCACAGGAGCTGGGATATATGATGAGTAAAGAATATTTAGGGCTTGCTGTTTAACGGCCACGTCTATTTTTTCTATGCCACGAATACATGAATGCGCCTGCGGCGTATTCGTGTATCAAATCCGTGTTATGTATTCTGTGCCTGATAACTGCAGCAGTGTTTAAATAATTCTCACAAAAGTCTTGCAGCAATGATACCGCCAGATCAAATCTTACACTTCAAAACAGATAAATCTCTTAAGATTTTTTATGAATTCACACTAAATATTCGTGCATTAGTGGCGATATACTCCTTTTTCCAAAATCTATGAGGCGTCTCCAGTTATTCAGCAGCCACTATTTACATAGATTTCCCACCGATTTTAAAGAAGAGCCCAACATCAAAAGTCCAGAATTTATCTGTAGGCTTTGTATCAATACCCGTAGTAATGCCCGGCACAGTGATATCATCTTTACTGCCGGAACCAAATAAAAAGTTATAGCCAGCCTGGCCGAAAATTCCGACAGGTCCCAATTCTATGTTTAATCCTGCACGGGGAGCTGCACCAAAAAATGTTTTCTTGTCGGATGTGTTATAATAAGAGCTGCTCCCGTTATTTTGGGTAATGGATATAATATGCTGCCTGAAATAAGCACCGGCATCCAATCCCAGATATGGGCGCACCGGGGCTTTTCCAAAATAATAATCCAGTGAGGCTGTCACAGGTACAATTGAATTTCCATGAAGCATCTTATAAGTGTTACCGCCAGAATTGAAGGTCTCGGATTCCATATTTTTAGGATATCCCCGCGCGGCAACGCCTATAGCAAATTTATCAGCGACCAGAAATTTTATATTCCCGCCAAACCCCCACTGGGAACTGCCTGTACCCTCCAGACGTGAGCCATGCAAGCCAATCTGTACCTGGCTGTAGGAATAACTTGCAAAAACTGTTAGTCCGATCACAATAGCCACTGCTTTTAATAATAATTTTTTCATAATAAAATTGTTTAAATTATTAAGCCGGGGTATAATTACTGCCCGTTATCTGATATTATTAAAAAAAACTGTGCCAAAAGCTGTGATATCTGTTAAGCAGGTCTAAAAGTATCTGGTGAATGGTGAATGGTCAATAGTGAAACGTGAGACGTCAAAAGCAGCGAGGCACTTATCCTTTACCACTTATCTCTTACCACTTATCACATACTCTTTCCCCTCTTCCTCCGCTCCAGCTCTTTATTGATCAACGCAAGTTCCCTGCCCGTTTGCCCCGCAACAGAACTGTTTTCCTGCGCGCGGCGCATAAGATAAGGAATGACGTCTTTAATGGGGCCGAAGGGGAGATATTTACTCACAGCACAACCTGCTTTGGCGAGATTAAAGGTAATATTATCGCTCATGCCGTAAAGCTGCGAAAAATGAATATGAGGATGATCAGGCGGCAGACCTTTTTGCTGCAATAATTGTGTAGCCAGCAGGTTGCTGTATTCATTGTGCGATGCAACGATCAGCGCAATCCTGTCGATATGATCAATGCAAAATGTGATACCATCATTATAGTCTTTGTCGGTACTTTCTTTGTCAGCCTGTATCGGGGATGGATACATCATCTCTTCCGCCCGTTTTCTTTCCTTTTCCATATAGGCGCCCCGCACCAGCTTTGCACCGAGGATAAAATTCCTCAATACCGCCGCTTCGAGAGAATCTTTCAGGAAGCGCAAACGGTCTGCCCGGTACAACTGGACTGTATTATATACCACCGGCCTCGTCTTATTAAACTTCTCCATCATCAGTATAGTAAGCACATCAATGGGATCCTGTATCCAGGTCTCTTCGGCGTCTACCAGCACACCCACATTTTTTTCTGCGGCATCAGCGCAGATCTTTTCCATGCGCTGCTGCACCCTCTCCCACTCTTTTTTCTCTGCTTCACTAAGGGCTTCCACCGCATGGGCATACCGTTTCATCAATGAGCCCTTGTTGTCAGCCACTGATGAATCAAGCTTTTCCAGCAGTTGCAGCCTGGCAAAACCGGTTACCTTGATACTTATAAAGGGGATATTAGGTTGCGTGGATGCATAATCAATCACCCTGATAAATTCTTCCATAGCCTGGTCAAAAGCAACCTCATCCTCTGCTCCGCCTTCTACTCCATAATCGAGAATTACCTTTACATTGTATGCGCCAAGTCTCTTTGCAACAGGAGCCGTTTCCTCAAGTGTTTCACCGCCGACAAACTGCTCGAATATAGTATTACGGATAATACCTTTGACCGGGAAACCGGATTTAATGGCCCAGGGAGTAAGTGTTGTGCCCAGCCGCACCAGCAATGCATATCCCATAGATGAAAAAAGGAGCCTGGCTTTTCGTAACTCCTTATCATCTTTATATTCAAATGCATTTTCGGTGTTATCAAAAGAAATAGGAAGAGGCGCAGTCATACCGGAAGTTTACGTAAAAGTAAGCAACCGCATTTATACGGGAATGCGCTACAAAAAAGGAATTTTAGGAATTGCCGCTTATTCTTTGCCTGAAGGAGGAGGACTCCAAATAGTAGCACCGATATACCTCTCACGACCAGTCTGGTCATCCATGAAATAATATACTGCTACGATTTTGCCATCGGGGCGTTGTACTACCCGCGGATAACCAATATCCTGCCCGGATCCATCGTTGCGCAGAATATATTCTTTACTCCAGGTCTTACCATTGTCGCTGCTGATACGTGCTCTTATATCGCTGGTCTTACTTTTGTGTTGTATGCTTTCCGCATCAGCCCGGTAGCCGTATACCAGGCAGATCCGCCCATCCTTCATCCTGACCATGGCAGGCGGATTTCCTATGCCTGTATCGTCTGCAGCATTTTTCAGTTGCTTCCAGCTATTGCCATTGTCGACTGACGACCAGGAGGAGATAAAACTGTTGTCACCCTCTTTTTGACGAACAGTGACGAGTATTTCATGATCAGATATCAGCACGGAAGCAGGCATGATCGCATATCCTACTGGCTCTTCGCCTATCCATGACTGTAATGACCAGTGCCTGCCGCCATCCGAGGTTTTTACGCACAACACCCTTCCCTCTTTTCCATTGGATTTGGCAGCAGTGATGAACAGCATACACTTGTCTTTGCCGTCTGTAATATAATCTGTCCTGGCGGCAGTGCCCGGGGTACCAAAGCCGGGTAAGGCAAACGGCCCGCGCCAGTGATGTCCTTTGTCATAAGAATACCAGTAGCGCGACTCACCGGCATCACTGTTGGAACGCGCTGTTAAGGCAAAACCGGGGTGTTGGAAATTAATGGATTCCGTCTGCAGCTCAACCTGCTGTTGTGGAACATCTGTCCTGGGCTTTGCCATAAAATAACCATGTGGCACCAGCCCGCCTGTTTTGCCGGGATCTTCAACCTTCCAGGTATTGCCTCCGTCCATGCTCCGTGCAAGCATGTGCAGCTCAGGCTTGTCCCTGTCAATATTATGTTTGGCACCAAGGTCTTTATAATAGCCTTTTGAAAAGCCCACCAGTATTTCATTTCCCCATATCCATATACCATTATTCGCTGGCCATCCGCCATACATGCCGGCTTCATAATATACTTTTACATGCTCAACATCTTTCACTGTCTCTTGTGCAAACAGACCGCTACTAATAGTAACCGGGAACAAGCCAAGCCACAATATTTTAAAATATTTCATGAAATATACCTTAACGATAAGCAAAATGATAGAAGCTTGTTCTTAAAAGAAGGATCATGGAGAGGCATACTCATTTTAGAAGGGAAATTTCAGAGATGTGAACGGTGAGGTGAGAGAAGAAACGTGAAAGGTGAAACGTGAAACGTGAAAGGTGAGACGCGAACGCTGTAACGTAAGGCATATCTTGCGCTCACTTCTCTCATCTGACGTTTCTCTTATTCACCATTCACTATTCACCATTCACTTCAACACTACCGCGCCCAACGCAGGCAGGTGAACATTGATCTCAAACATCCGGCTCTGCTTATCAACAAGCGTTGTTGTAATGTCAGGATTCAGCACATCACCGGTTCCCCAGTATTTTCTTTCATCACTGTTGAATATTTCTTTCCAGCTTCCTTTACCCGCCGCAAAAATTTTCCAGTCGTTATGAACCACAGGCGTAAGGTTGAGGATCACAAGAACATCATCTTCAGGTTTCTTCCCTTTCCGGCGGTATACAACGATACATTGATCCCTGTGATTCAGGTCTACCCATTCAAACCCGTATATATTGAACTGGTTCTCATAAAGGGCAGGCTCATTGCGCAGGAGCTTATTCAAATCACGCACACATGTCCGCAGCAGGTTGTGACTGTCATATTCCAGCAGGTGCCAGTCCAGTTCGGACTTGTAATTCCATTCGCTGGTTTGCCCGAACTCATCACCCATGAACAACAGCTTACCGCCCGGGTGCGTAAACATATAAGTATACAGCAGCCGGAGATTTGCAAATTTCTGCCAGTCGTCCCCCGGCATTTTATAGATCATAGGGCTTTTACCGTGCACCACTTCATCATGACTCAGCGGGAGCATAAAATTTTCATCATAGAAATACATCATGCTGAAAGAAAACTTATCCTGGTGGTATTTCCTGTAAACAGGATCCAGCTTAAAATAATCCAGCGTGTCATGCATCCACCCCATCATCCACTTCATGCCAAAGCCAAGCCCGCCTTCAAACGTAGGCCTGCTTACTCCCGGCCAGTCTGTTGCTTCTTCTGCAATGGTCTGCACATCGGGAAAATCACGGTAAATGGTTTCATTCAGATCTTTAATAAAAGCGATCGCCTCTATATTTCCGTCGCCGCCATATTCATTGGGCTCCCACTGGCCGGTGGTGCGGGAATAGTTCAGCTTCAGCATAGAGCTCACTGCATCCACACGTATGCCGTCTATATGATATTTGTCGAGCCAGTATCTTGCGCTGCTGATAAGAAACGATTTTACTTCCCCTCTTTTATAGTTGAAAATATAACTGTTCCAGTCGGGATGGAACCCTTTGCGCATATCCGCATACTCATATGTATGCGTCCCGTCAAACATAAACAACCCATGCGCATCGTAAGGAAAATGAGAAGGCACCCAGTCCAGTATTACCCCTATGCCTTCCTGGTGCAATCTTTCCACCATGTGCATGAAGCTCTGCGGATCTCCAAACCGTGAAGTAGGCGCAAAATAGCCTGTGCCCTGGTATCCCCAGGATCCGTCGAAAGGATGCTCCATCACAGGCATAAACTCTATATGTGTAAATCCCATTTCCTTTACATAAGGAACAAGCCGGTCTGTGATCTGGTCATAGGTATTATAGCTTTCTTCATCATTCTTATCAGGGCGCATCCAGCTCGCCAGGTGCACTTCATATATGCTCCAGGGCGCATCCAGGGCATTATGCTTCTTACGGACGCTCATCCATTCCTTATCGCTCCATTCCTTACCAAGCTCCCAGGTAATAGATGCCGTGTTGGGACGTTTTTCCCAAAACCAGGCAAAAGGATCCCCTTTGTCCTGTTTGCTTCCTTTATATCCCCTGATATGGTATTTATATACTTCCCCTTTTTTTATGCCCGGGATAAAGCCCTCCCATATTCCCGAATGATCAAGCCTTACATACAAAGGATGAGATTCATTGTTCCAGTCATTAAAATTCCCCTTCACGGTAACAGACGTTGCGTTGGGCGCCCATACGGCGAAATAATAGCCGTCGGTGTCCAGTACGCTTTCCGGCCGGGAGCCAAACAGGTCATATAAATGATAATGTGTCCCCTGCTGAAAATTGCTGATATCTTCCCCGCGGAATAAAGAATAATTCCACACAGGTTTTGTGCTGTCTACAAAATGTATATCCTCATATCGTTTTGCAGTATTGCTTTCTTTCCCTTCTGCATGTGCAGGTGTTTTATTGTCAGTTTTGTTTGGTGCAGGCATATAGAATTTGTTTAAACCAGGGAACTGTAGCCAGCTATGTCAACAATAATTTTTCGTATTTCTTTGCGAGAGGCGAGAAGATAAATGTGAGGATCTCATATTTATCTTCTGCCATTTCACGTTTGGCATAACACTGGCGCTATCTGGGATAAATATATGCTTTTTCAATGTAAGTTGCAGGTTTCAGGTTACAGGGGCACTGATAACTTCACCACGTTATAAGAATGTGAAAAAAAAGCCGCCGGTCTGCATGTCTTGGCATTTATAATATGAAAGTATACTTTTATAAAACACCGCAATTGAATTTAAAAGCAACGTATGAGATACTGCTGTTATTTACTGGCATTGCTCTTGTTCCTGGTGTCCTGTACAAAGAACAATGATGTAGCTGAAAATAATATACCGCTCCCTGCTGTCACTATCACTGATACTGCTTACGGCTCTGACCCGCTCCGGAAAATGGATATTTATTTACCGGCAGGCAGGGACGAACATACTGTTGCTATCGTGCTGATACATGGCGGCGGCTGGTCTGACGGAGATAAGAGTGAGCTTACGCCTTCTGTTGCAGGCGTGCAGGCATTGTTTCCGGGCTACGCTGTTGTAAACATCAATTACCGGCTTGCAAAAAATGGCGTAACCAACGTTTTCCCTGCCCAGGAAGAAGATGTTGAAAAAGCTGTTGAAACCATTACCGCGAATGCAGAAAATTTTCACATATCCCGTGATCTTATATTAGCAGGCTTTAGCGCCGGCGGGCATCTCGCTTTATTGCACGGCTATAAGAACGATCCGGAAAAGCATGTAAAAGCCATCGTTGACTTTTTTGGTCCCACAGATCTCACCGCTCTTTCGGATATAGGGACCATACAGGCGCTTATACTTTTCAATGCTACAGGTAAGACTTATGACCAGGACAGTGAGCTGTTCATACAATCTAGCCCCGTTAATTTTGTTACAGAAAATTCACCTCCTACTATTATACTGCAGGGAGGTGCGGATGAACTGGTGCCTGCATCACAATCTGTAGAGCTCGACAGCAGGCTGGAAGAAAATAAGGTAGCACATGAACTGGTGGTATACCCCGGAGAAGGGCACGGATGGAGTGGAGCTACCCTGGCAGACTCTTTTGAAAAAATCAAAAATTTTATAGATGCTAATGTACCGTGATCAGGATGCTTTTGTGGAAAGGAAGTTGTAGTCTTTTAAAAGGGTATTAAGAAAATCATGAGCAGGCATTTCATCTTCTATCGCCAGTACTTTTTTTACACGTGCAGCGGCATTTTCGAGCATCAGCATATTGCCGGACTTAAGGCCATTGTCTGCAATGCCTTTTATAGTATTGATATCCCTGTCGCTTAAGCGCATTACCTGGGGATATACCGGCACATAATCATCAGCTACTTCCATGAATACAGTATCCTCCAGGCTGCCTTTGTTCTTCGCCCTGATGACCATAGTTCCTGCAGCCAGGTCTCCAAGCCTTTTGCCCTGCTGATTGGTGGCAATGAGTATAAGATCCGCAATAAACATCAATACCGTGATCCAAAGCGCTTTTAAAACCGATGCATTGGCAAACAATGATGCAATGATGATCACGGGGATAGAAAGATCGGAGGAACGCAAAAGCCACCGGAGGATATACTGGCTGATAGAAGCTTTTCCGCCGTTATCATTTACTACCCGCAGCCCCAGCAGCTTCTTGCCCACGCTTTGCCCGTTCCAGAACACTTCACAAAAAAGATGGTAAGTAAATACGGGCAGCATTATCAGGAGCTGTATTGACCACAGGTCATAACCCGATCCGCTCTCTGATAAATCCCGGTGTGCCATGATGTAGTAAAAAGCATAGAACGAAAGGATGATGTAAAATACCTGCAGCACAAAATCAAGTATCCATGCAAACATCCTGATATGAAACGCGGCGCTTTCAAATTCAAGATCAATATTAAAAGTAGTAGGAATTAAAATTTTACTCATACACTATACAATAATAAATATTTTGCCCGGTTATCTAACGTGTTGAGTATTTATTTAATTTGGAGTAAAATTAAAAAAACTTGAGGGAAGCGCTTTTTATCAAGAGGAATAAGGACCGCTGGCTGAAAAGCCAGGAGATGCCATCTGAAGATCCTGATGAAACTGCTGTTGAATTTACCCGGCTGGTAGATGATCTGTCTTATGCCAAAACCTTTTACCCCCATAGCCGGGTAACGCGTTACCTGAATGCCAGGGCTTCGCAGACTTATATGGGCATATACCAGAACCGCAGGGAAGACCGCAACCGCCTGGCCGAATTCTGGAAATATACCGTGCCCCGTACTGTAAGAAAGCATCATGCTGTATTATTGTTCTGCGCTTTATTCTTCATTGTTTTTTTTGCAGTCGGATTTTATTCTTCACGTCATGATGAAAGCTTTGTAAGAGAAATGCTCACTGACAGATATGTAAATATGACGGAAGAGAATATTGAGAAAGGGCAGCCTTTTGGGGTATATGCGGAAGGCGGCGCGCTGCTGATGTGGCTGGGTATAATGATCAATAATCTTTTTGTTTCCTTTACCTATTTTGCCCGTGGCATAGTTTTATGCTTTCCCACTATGATAGCGCTGCTTAATGAAGGGGTAAGGCTTGGCGCTTTTGAAGAAATGTTTTTTGCCAAAGGGCTGGGATTGCAATCCGTATTAACGGTATTTATTCATGGCACACTGGAAATATCGGCGATCGTTATATCGGGCGCTGCAGGGATAGTTTTGGGGAAAAGCTGGATGTTCCCCGGCACAAAGAAAAGGCTGAAGGCTTTTACAGAAGGGGCAAAAGAAGGGGTGATCATACTGGTAAGCCTGATACCGGTGTTCATGATAGCGGCGTTTTTTGAAGGCTTTGTTACCCGCTATTATACCATGCCCCAATGGCTCAGCGCATTGATACTGTTGTGCTCTGTCTCCTATATCGGCTGGTACTATATCATTTATCCCATACAGGTTCAAAAAAATATGAAAATGACAAGAGAAAACTCTGCAAGTGCGTAAAACGGGAAACACCATATATATTATTATTGTTGCAGCACTATTGCTTACCGTTGCGGTTCCTTTATCCCCTTATGCACAAACGGCAACAGGAGACAGCGTATACCAATATGAAGATTCTGTCGTAAATGCTCCTCCTGTAGCAGACAGTGCCGCTGATGACTATGATTCTCTGAATGAAGCATACGAGCCGGCGCAGGCAGAGCCACTTTATTTTCTCCGGAAAGAGGACACCACTTCCCTCTTCGATTCATCAGTAACAGCATGGCGGGCTGTGCCTGATTCCGTTGTGCAATCGCTTAAAAAAGATGGCGCTTTCTGGTATGCCGATAAGGATATGGAGAAGAAAGAAGATACAGGAAAGCTTTCCCGGGGCGACAGGATCTTTATAGGGCTTCTCCGACTCCTTGCGAATCCGGTTTTCAGGCAAATACTATGGATCATCATTATCGGCGGCTTTGCTGCTGCCGTGATATGGTTTCTTGTACAAAATCAAATGAATATTTTCGGGCGGGGAAGAAAGCCCCTTGTTATCCGCAAAACGGAAACGGAAGCAACAGAAGATATGTTGTCTGCCAACCTGGAGAAAGCTGCTGACGACGCTGCTGCAAAAGGAGATTTCCGGCTGGCTGTCCGTTTCCGGTACCTGCACCTGCTGAAAACATTTTCGCAACAGGAACTACTGCAATACCGGAAAGATGCCACTAATATTGACTACCTCAAACAATTATATGACCGTCCTTACTATAAAGATTTTTTTAAGGTGACCAGGCATTATGAGTATGCGTGGTATGGCGGTATGCCGGTCAGCGCGCAGCAATATGAGTTTGTAACCCATGCCTTCAACGACCTGTATCAAAAAGCATCTGTACACCCTTGAAAAAAGCACTACTATATATAACCGGCGGATTACTGCTGCTTTTGCTGGTCGCCCTGCTGGTGGGCGGCAATCGCAACAGCTTTGACAGAAGGGTAACGCTGAGTAAAAAAGATAAGATCCCTTATGGAACCTATATTGCGTTCAACAACCTTTCGTATTTATTCCCTCATGCCGGTATCACCGTCAACAAAAAAGCGCCCGGCTATTGGGAAAATGACGTGCTTCGGTATGATACGTCGCATCAAAGCCTGCTGATCATTACAAAAGAATTCAATGCCAGCAACCAGGAGCTGCAGGACCTTTTTCATTTTGTGAGCAGGGGCAACGATGTGCTGATCTCTTCCTACGATCTCAGCAGGGATGCACAGGATTTCTTTCATGTTGATCTCAGCTATGCCGATGCCGGCTTTCCCGTTTATGAAGATATCTCTGCCCTGGACACATTGCGCCTGTGGCTGATGGATCCCCCGTTTTCTCCCAAAATAAACCGTTATGAATACCCCGGAAGGAAATATTACTCCCATTTCCGCTACTTTGACAGCAGCATGAGCTATGTGCTTGAGCGCACTGTTGACAGCAGCGTGATTTTCCTGCGCATACGCGCAGGCGCAGGAAGCTTTTATATCCATACTGCGCCCCTGGCCTTCAGCAATTATTTTCTGCTGCACAAAGAAAATATAGGACATTACAATCAATTGCTTTCTGTGCTGGATGCCGGTTCAACCACTGTGGCATGGGATGAATATTATATCCACAAACCCGCCTATACCCCGGATAAGGAACCTTCGCCACTCCGCATCTTTATGGAACAACGCTCCCTGCGCATGGCATTGCTTACTGCACTGGCGGGGCTGATCATTTTCGTGTTGCTTGGGCTGAAAAGGAGACAGCGCCAGATACCGGTAATGACGCCTTTAAAAAATGATTCGCTTGATTTTGTAAAAACAATAGGGCGGCTGTACTTTCAAAAGAAAAACAATAAAAACCTTTGCAGTAAAATGATCGTTCATTTTACGGAATACGTGCACAGTCATTATAACATCAATACGGGCAACATGGATAATGATTTTATAACCCTGCTTTCACGGAAATCGGGATCCGATGAAGCAACGGTGAAAGCGATCGCAGATTATATTACTTTCTGCCATGAAGCGCCGGCAGTGCATGACCAGCAGGTAACCGAATTATATGCATTATTAGAAAAATTTTATAAAAACAGTTAATATGGAAGAAGATATTTTTCAACCGCGCACCGATCTTTCGGAACTCCATGAGGCAGTGATGCAGATGCGTATGGAGATAGGAAAAGTAATTGTGGGGCAGGAAGATATGGTAAAGCTTATCATGGCTGCTTTACTGGCCGATGGCCATGTGCTGATAGAAGGCGTACCGGGGGTAGCAAAAACCCTGACGGCGAGGCTGGTGGCAAAATGTATAGCCCTGCATTTTTCCCGCATCCAGTTTACGCCGGACCTCATGCCTTCTGATGTGCTGGGCACTTCTGTGTTCAATCCCAGGGAAGGCGTATTCCAGTTCAAGCGGGGGCCGATCTTTGGAAATATAGTGCTGGTAGATGAGATCAACCGCGCCCCGGCAAAAACACAGGCCGCGCTTTTTGAAGTGATGGAAGAAAAGCAGATAACAGTTGACGGTTACTCGCATATCATGGAAAAGCCATTTATGGTACTGGCTACGCAAAACCCGGTAGAGCAGGAAGGTACCTACCGCCTGCCGGAAGCGCAGTTAGACCGGTTCTTATTTAAGATCTCAGTGCCATATCCCACAGAAGAAGAGGAAGTGCAGATACTGAGCCGCTTTCATCATCTGCCCGGCGAAGAGATAACAGCCCGGATAAAAGAAATACTTACGGCAGCTCATATCAGTACATTGCGCAGGCAGGTAAGAGCAATACTGATAGAAGAAAAGCTCCTCCGGTTCATAGCAAAGATCGTTACCGCCACCAGGTCGCACAAATCCATTTACCTCGGCGCTTCCCCCCGTGCGTCTCTTGCCATTATGAGCTCAGCCAAAGCAACAGCCGCTATGCAGGGACGCGATTTTGTGACCCCTGAAGATATTCTTGAGATGACCGTACCGGTGCTGAGGCATCGCATCATACTTACCCCTGAAAAGGAAATGGAAGGAGGAACGGAAGATGATGTGATCCGTGAAATTATCCAGTCATTAGAAATACCCAGATAATATTGCGTCTTCTCAAAGAAATATACAGGTCATTTTTACTTACCAGGCGCTCCTATTCCCTGCTGGCAGCGATTGTAATATGCTTTATCATATCGTTCTTTTTGCCTGCCCTTTACCAGGTAGCAGTGATCTTCCTGTTGCTGCTCGCTGTTACTATCGTGCTGGATACGCTTGTGCTGTTTGGGCGCAAGACTGCTTTCAACGCTGTAAGAACGACTCCCGAAAGATTAAGCAACGGCGACGAAAATACTATACAACTGTCGCTGGTAAATAATTATTCCTTTACGGTAAAAGCAGGTATCATTGACGAGCTGCCATTCCAGTTCCGGAAAGCGTATGAAACAGGCAGCCTTACTTTGAAAGCATCGCAAGCTCATGATATTTTTTACGGCATCCGGCCGGTGGAGCGGGGTGAATATGCATTTGGGTCCATTAATGCATGCATCACCAGCCCGCTGGGGCTGGTAGAAAAACGGTTCATATTTGATGCCACGCAGGTAGTGCCCGCTTATCCTGCTTTCCAGCAGATGAAAAGGTACCAGTTGATGGCAGTATCCAGCAAGCTTAATGAAAACGGTATACGCCGGCTGAGAAAGCTTGGCAACAGCACAGAATTTGAGCAGATCAAGGAATATGTATCAGGTGATGACTACAGGAAAGTTAACTGGAACGCCACTGCCCGCAAAGGAGAGATCATGGTCAATACTTTTACGGATGAGAAAAGCCAGCATATTTACTGCCTCATAGATAAGGGGAGGAACATGAAGATGCCTTTTGGCGGGATGTCGCTGCTGGACTATGCCATCAATGCCTCACTGGTACTGGCCAATGTAGCGCTTATGAAACATGATAAAGCAGGGTTGCTTACCTTCGCCAGCAAGCCCGAAACTTTTCTGCCTGCCGACCGTAAAGGCATGCAAATGGAGCTTATCCTTGAAAATCTTTACCGGCAGCAGACTCATTTTTCTGAAACGGACTTTGAAGCCCTGTATACTCACCTTCATAGTAAAGTAAAGAACAGGTCGCTGATGATCCTTTTTACCAATTTTGAATCCATTCCGGGGTTTCAGCGACAGCTCCCTTACCTGCGGAGGATAGCAAAACAACATTTGCTCCTTGTCGTATTTTTCGAAAATACCGAGCTGAAGGCATTGAGGAAAAAGCCTGCAGAAGATCTTGAAGAAATTTATATACAGACCATCGCTGATAAATTCGCTTTTGAAAAAAGGCTTATTGTAAAAGAGCTCCAGCATTGCGGTATCCTGTCCCTGTTGACGCCGCCGGAAGCCTTAACGGTAAACACCATCAATAAATATATAGAGCTGAAAGCAAGGCAGGCGATATAGGGGTGCAAGAGGTAAGAGGTGAGTGATAAGTGGTAAGTGGTAAGTTGTCCCGGATGATTTAGCTTTGGCGCATATATATATGAAACCTGTTTATGCCAGATGACCGGCGATATCCCATAGGCAAGTATGAGCCTCAGCCTTTTTCCGCAGCTACAAAAAAACAATGGCTGGCGGATATCAAATATTTACCCCGGCTGCTTGAAAACGCTTTGCTCAATCTGGACGAGGCACAGCTTTATACGCCTTACCGGGATGGCGGCTGGACGGTACAACAAGTCGTTCATCATGTTGCAGACAGCCATATCAATGCCTATTGCCGCTTTAAACTGGGTATTACGGAAGATAATCCTGTCATCAGGCCTTATGATGAAAAAAACTGGGCGGAACTGCATGATACAAACCTCCCGGTAAATCTTTCCATAACATTGCTCCATGCGCTCCATGCAAGGTTATATGACCTGCTTTCGAGCCTGGAAGAAAGCGCATGGGAAAGAACAGTTATGCACCCGGAGCATAACCGGGAAATGACATTGTGGTACCTGCTTGGCAGCTATGCCTGGCATGGCAGACATCATGTTGCCCATATTACATCATTGAGAAACAGGATGAAATGGTAAATTATTTAAAATTATTTTTCAAATGAAGGATCTAAAGTGGAAAGTGTTGTCATCGTCATATTTATTCAAAGATCTCTGGTTTACCGTACGAAAGGATAAGTGCATTACTCCTGAAAATACAATTGTAGATCCTTATTATGTATATGAATTTCCTACCTGGGTGACAGTGGTAGCGCTGACGGAAGACAATAAGATCATCATGGTGCGGCAGTATCGCCATGCACTGGGCGAGACCCTGATGGAAATACCCGGCGGCTGTGTAGATGATACAGACCCCTCCCATCAGGCTGCTGCAGCGCGTGAATTGCTGGAAGAGACAGGTTATGTTTGTGAAAGCTATGAATACCTCGGCAAAATATCCGCAAACCCTTCCACCAATAGCAATATCATGCACATGTACCTCGCGCTAAACGGGAAAAAGGTAAAAGAGCAGGAACTGGATCACAACGAAGAGATCGAGGTCTATCTTTTCTCTATAAACGAAGTAAAGCAAATGCTTAAAAACAATGAGATATTGCAGGCTATGCATGCCACCTGTCTTTTTTATGCAATGAATAAGCTGGGAGCGCTTGAATATTGAGAAGATGAATGGGCAGAGAATAGTGAAACGTGAGATGTGAGACGACAAAGAAGCATTCAATTCCAGGTTAAGGTCGCAAGTTTCAGGCACAGCCAACCACTTACCACATACCACATACTACTTACCACTTATCTCTTACATTTGCACCAATGTACATTCACGGGCATACCTGCATATCGGCGCAGGAAACTTTCGGCAATATCAACCTGGATACATGGCACCATGCTGTTGATGGCAAACTTACCGCCAGGGAGCCTGTATACGGAGGCATCCCTCCTGGCATCCTGCGGCGTATGGGAAAAGCAGTGCGTATGGGAGTGGGAGCCGCTCTGCCGATAGTGAAAAAGTACCCGGATATTGACGGCATCATAATAGGAACTGCCAACGGCGGTATGGAAGATTGCATCAAATTCCTCAACCAGATCATTGATTATGAAGAAGGAATGCTTACACCAGGCAATTTCGTTCAGAGCACTCCTAATGCCATAGCTGCCCAGTTGGGGCTGATGACGGCAAACAAGGGTTATAATATTACCCATGTGCACAGGGGACTGTCGTTTGAAAACGCGCTGCTGGATGCTATGATACTGCTGGATGCTCACCCCGGAGCCAGCTATATAGTGGGTGCAGTGGACGAAATATCTGCTTATAACTACAATATTGATTACCTGGACGGCTGGTATAAAAGCAGGCTACAGCCTGGCTCAGGCCTTTATGACTCTGATACAGCAGGAAGCATAGCCGGGGAAGGCGCGACGATGTTTTTAGTAAATGATCAACCTGCGGACGCTGTGGCCCAATTAAAAGCACTGCAAACCCTTCATTCGGATAATGAGCAGGAAGTAAAAGCATTCCTGGATGCCTTTATAAAAAAATATGCAGGGGCTTCAACTGATATAGATATATTAATAACCGGCGAGAACGGGGATAACAGGCTGCAAAAATATTACAGTGCAGCGGAATCCCTGTTCACAGACCAAACAGGCATTGCCCGGTATAAACATATTACCGGGGAGTTTCCTGTTTCATCGGCAGTGGCATTATGGTTAGCCTGCACCCGGGAGAAAATGCCCGTTGGGCTCTTTAAATCCGGCGCTTCAAAACCTGGCGCTCACAGCTTCCTGATATACAATTGCTACAAGGCAACCCAGCATGCCTGTATGCTGGTGCAGAAGATGCAGTAGTATTACGGATAGCTTCAAAATAGCGCTATGTTAATCGTGAAACGTCAGAAGTCAGGCGTAAAAATCTCACGTCTCACCTTTCTCGTCTAACGATTGTTTACAACAAAATAGTTTTAACTTAATGGTAGTGTTAAGTCAAGCAAATTATGTCTGTTCATTTTCGTGAAACGTGAGAGGTGAAACGTGAGACAAGCTTTCACCTCTCCCATTTCACTTTTGACATAGCAGTAGTATATCCAACAATATCTTTTTTTTAAGAAACGTTTGGATGGTAACAATTATCAGCAAAAAACAATTTAATTTGGTATCAATTCATTCAATCACAGAAAAAAATTAAAAATGAAGCTTTTAAAAACACAACTCCTGCTTGTCTGCCTGGTATTTTTCGGGCTGAATAGTATGGCACAACGTATCAAACTGGTAGAAGGAAAGATCCCTGCCATGACAGACGTGAATACGGAATTCACCTACGATAATATCAGCGTGGGGAAATATGATAAGGAAGACGATTATATTAAAGCTAAAACAGAAGAGTACAATAAAAAAGAGCCCGGGCGTGGTGATAGCTGGGCTATAAAGTGGAAAGATGACCGTGAGCAGCGGTTTCAGCCAAAATTTGATGAGCTGCTTACCAAATACGGGGAGCTTTCTATCAATAAAAATGCAAAATATACGATCATATTCCATACCCAGTTTATGGAGCCCGGGTTCAATATCGGTATTACCCGGAAGAACGCTTACATCAATGGAGAAGTATCAATAGTGGAAACAGCAAATAAGAGCAAGGTTCTTGCTAAGCTGACCATAGAAAAGGCTCCGGGCAATTCCTACTGGGGCAATGATTTTGATACCGGCGCCAGGCTTGCAGAAACCTATGCCACTGCAGGTAAAGCCCTGGGAAAATTTATCAAGAAAGAGCAATAACAAATAATGGGCTGCCTGACAGCAAAGCACAGGATGCATCCCTGATACTTTAGCCGTGGGGTTTCCAACTTTTTGAAGGTTGGAAACCCCTTCTGTATATATACAGTTCTCAGGAAATGTAAGAGTATTTTTGCTGCTGCCGCCATGTTAATCGTGAAACGGCAGAAGTCAAACGCGAAAATTTCACGTCTTTCAATTGTTTACAGCACTCTATTACTACTGTTATGTCAAACGTGAACTGGCAGGCGATAAATGTGAAATCCGGACAATTACAATATCACAGTTGTCGTAATCAACCCCTCATATTGACGTATTCTCACCCTTATTCCTACCAGTGCTCAGGGTAAGTTTGTAGTGCAAATATCAGGGCATAAAGATCTGCCGGGTTTATTTGCGACCACATTTTAACTGACCACCGCTATGGAAAGAGACATCATTTCTTTATATAAAGAAACAGTCGGCAGCCTGCTGGCTGCCGCGGATTCTTTTAGCCGGGAAACTTTTAACCAGGTACCCTTCGAGGGAAGCTGGACAGCCGCACAGGTGCTGGTGTATATTACGAAGTCTAACCTGTCCGTTGCCGGGGTCTTATCGTGGCAGGGTGAGCCTGCGCACCGGCCGCCGGATGAAAGAGTAAAGGAACTGGGTGATATTTTTTTAGACTTTACCACCAGGCTGAAATCTCCTGATTTCATATTGCCGGAGCCGGGGATATATGAGAAAGAAATACTGCTGCAAAATCTGCAACATTCCATAACCCGGATATATAATGAAGCAGACAGGGCTGATCTTTCGGAAGCAGTCAAACATCCCATTTTTGGTGATATTACCAGGCTGGAATTATTATATTTTGTAACCTACCACACCCGGCGGCATATCAACCAGTTAAATAACATCCTCAAATACGTCAGTACATGTCAAACCGTATCCTGAAAAAACCAATGATTTCCTGCAAATTATTTTTTATCTTAACTGTTAAACTATCAAAACCTGCTTAGCATGAAAAAAGCTCTAAAGATCATTGGCAGCATACTGCTGCTGTTAGTTGCCTTCATATTGATCGCAGGCATATTTATAGCCAAAAGCTACCATTTTGAAACAAACATTGCCATCAACGCCCCGAAAGAAAAAGTATGGCAGTATGTGGGTTCCCTGCATGGAATGGAGAAATGGAATCCTTTTATAGAAGGCGACCATAATATACAAATATCTTTTGAAGGGCAGGATAGTACTGTGGGCGCCATATACAGGTGGAAAGGAAATAAGGAAGTGGGGAGCGGCTCACAGACCATTTCAAAAATTGACCCGCCCAATCGTATAGATACCCACCTGCATTTTATTGAGCCTTTTGAAGGAGAAGCGGATGCATATCTTAAGCTATCGGGCGAAGGAAATGTTACCAGTGTAGCATGGGGATTTGACACCAGGTACAAATATCCTATGAATGTCATGCTCCTCTTTATCAATATGGATAAAATGATGGGAGAATCCTATAATAAAGGATTGGCAAAGCTTAAGCAGCTTTCAGAAGCCGGATAAACTATTTCTTAACACCGCGCCTGTAATCTTTTTGCTGTGCTTCACAGATGCTGATGCAACGATTGCGCATTAAACTTTGTATTGCGTATGTATAAAAATTTCTCAAAATGATTGAGGTTTTTAAAACAAATGTCAAAGACAACCATCATGCGAATATGTTGTTGGGGAAAATTCACAACAGGTTCTCTGCTTACACAGCTAATTTTGATCTGGCGGATTGCGATAATATACTACGGGTAAAATGCACCGCCGGGACAGTGGAGCCGGAACTGCTGATTGACCTGCTCAGGCAGCACGGTTTTCATGCCGAAGTATTACCGGATGAAATCATTTTTTCTGCCAGCGACAACTAATAATAAGACATATATAAGCCGGCGCCTTACAGCGCCGGCTTTTCGGGTGGTTTATCATTAAGGAATAAAGTAATGAATATATCCTGCCTTTTGCTGTGTGCTAATATCCTGATTTTGTATGAATAAAACAACCTCCGGTAAATTAAAATTTCACTCTCTTTAAAATCCCGATCATTTATCCGGGATCGGCTGCATTTCATAAAATATCATTGTAATAAATATTATTTTATGCTTCCCGGGCGAAGACTAATGCGCAGCTATACGCATAACACTCTGACCGCATCATGGCAGTCCGTTACAACAGGGATACTATGCCGCAATTACAGATGATACTATTTCACTTAAATATTTCATGCATTTTATTTTTCCCTTCCGCACTTATTCAATATTTTCACTATCTGAAGTTTCAATGCTATCATTCGTTTTGCTGAAGTATTTGTCAGGAGGCATTTGGCTGCTGCAGTTTACCGCATCAGCACCTGAGCCGTCTCTTTCGATTGCTGCCGCAGCACAATGACTTTACCTGCCGTCATCGCATCAAGCACTTCAGGAGTATAATGCCGGATAGTAAGCAGGGTCAATCCTTTCTCCACCTGCACATCAAATATAGCAGCCGCTTCAGCCGCAAGCCGGTCAGTCTTTCCTTCCTGCTCATCGGTGCATACCATCAGGCTGACAGCGCCGGTCTGTATAAGCCCGGGGCGTATGGTATATTCTGCAAAAAGATGGTAAAGATGCGACATGGTATGTTCACCTATAAAAGAAAAATCTGTAGAATGAAGATGGAGTAATACCTGGTCATTCTTTATTACAATGATCGGTGGTAAATGCTTCAGCGCTTTGTTATGGATTATTGTGCCGGGGAGCGCCGGATCAAGAAAACATTTAACATACAACGGGATGCTTTTGTTTTGCAGCGGCTTGATGGTTTTGGGATGTATCACCTGCGCTCCGTAATACGCCATTTCGATCACTTCATCATAATTAAGCTCCGGGATCAGCTCCGCTGTTGCAAAAATTTTCGGGTCGGCATTCATCACCCCTTCCACATCTTTCCATATAGTAACGCTCTCTGCATCTAAAAGACCGGCAAAAACAGCCGCCGTATAATCACTGCCCTCCCGCCCCAGCGTAGTGCTTTCATTTTCATCCGTAGCGCCTATGAATCCCTGAGTGATCACAATATCATTCTTTTCAAATAAAGGGGCGATCAGGCGTTCTGTATTTCCGGCAGCAGCAGCCCAGTCAATGACGGCTTCGCGAAAAGTATCATCCGTTCTCAGCACATCACGCACATCTATCCATGCATTGGCAATACCCTTTTCATTGAGATAAGCGCTGATGATAGTAGTAGATAATAATTCTCCCAGGCAAACGATCTGATCATAGTAATAATCATAATCCCTTACCGGTTTATCGTGCAGCGCCCATTCTATTTCGGTGAACAATTGGGAAAGTTGTTCATAAGCCGCATTGTAGCCCGTAATAAGAAGGTATTTGGCAGTAGTGATATGCTGTGTTTTTATATGGTTAAACAACTGCAGCGCTTCCTCTTTTGCATTGTTGAAAAATGCGGCTGCCACTTTCTCCAGCGCATTGGTGGTCTTACCCATGGCCGATATCACTACCAGCTTTTTTTCTCCCTTATACAACCGTAATATATCGGCCATCTGTTTAATCCGATCCACACTGTTTACACTTGCGCCTCCAAACTTAAATATCTTCATTCATCATTTTTTTAGCTGCCTGTAACTGTTGCCTGATGCTTATTTTATATTAAATAATTTGCCGGAATGCCCAACTGCATTAACTTGCCACTCCATGAATAACAATACAGTGATCTCAGTGAAAAACCTTACCAAAAACTATGGTAGTTTCCAGGCTGTCAAAGGTATAAGTTTTGAGGTGTATGAAGGGGAAATTTTCGGGTTGCTGGGTCCCAATGGCGCCGGTAAATCCACCACCCTTGAGATCATTGAAACGCTGCGTGAAAAAACTGAAGGGGAGATCATTGTGGCCGGCTATAATATAGATAAAGACATCAATGCCATAAAACGTATCATCGGCGTACAATTGCAGACTTCCGGCTTCTACCCGGGGCTTAACCTTTCGGAGCTCATACAATTATTTGCCGGCTTATACAATCAGCCTGTCAACCAGAGAGAACTGCTGCAACTTGTCAACCTCGAAGAAAAAGCAAAGAACAAGTTCAAAGAGCTCAGCGGGGGTCAGAAGCAACGTTTTTCCATTGCAACCACGCTCATTAATAAACCAAAGATCATTTTCCTTGATGAACCTACTACCGGGCTAGACCCGCAGGCCCGGCGCAACCTGTGGGATCTGATCAGGGATATCAGGTCAAAAGGCACTACTGTCATTATCACTACGCACTATATGGACGAGGCGGAAATACTCTGCGACAGGGTCGCCATAATGGATCAGGGTAAGATCATAGCGCTCAACTCGCCCGACCAGCTCATTGACGACCTTGTAGCCACCGGCTTTGAAAGACCCAAAGAAGTAAAGCAGGCCAATCTTGAAGATGTATTTATCCATCTCACCGGGCATGCGCTGCGCAGCGAATAAAATCTTATAAAACAAATATCTGAGCAATGAAAAAAAATGTGTTGGTAATAGTATGTTGTGGTTTGTCGCTAATGATACAGGCGCAAACAAAGCCTGCCGCTAAACCTAAACCTGCGGTAAAGCAAAAACCTGCGCCGCAGCAAAATGCAGCAGGCGCTCCGGTCTTAAAGTCAGCGCTCGACAGCCTGAGCTATGCCCTGGGGATGCTGGATGCTACCTTTTTTAAAGGGCAGGGCGTGGAGCAGATCAACTACGCCATGATGAACAAAGGATTTGAAGATGTGCTGAGAGGGAAAACCACATTATTAAACACTCAACAGGCAGATATGACAGTAAGAGAACAATTGCAGGCCTTCATGCGCAAAAAATCAGAGGCTACCATTGCACAGGGAGAAAAATTTCTTGAAGAAAATAAAAAACGCGAAGGGGTAAAAGTCACTCCCAGCGGATTACAATACGAAGTGCTGAAAATGGGCGATGGTCCCAAACCCTCCGACACCAGCACGGTGAAAGTGCACTATGAAGGATTTTTGCTTAACAGTGACGTTCCCTTCGACAGCTCACGAAAAAGAGGCGAGCCTATATCCATCTCCCTCAGCCAGGTGATCAAAGGCTGGACCGAAGGGCTGCAACTGATGCCTGCAGGATCAAGGTTCAGGTTCTATATTCCTTATACATTAGGATACGGAGAGCAGGGATCCGGCGGCGCTATCCCCGGCGGGTCAATGCTGATATTTGACGTGGAGCTGCTGGGGATCGGGCAGTAGAGAGACAGGTTCCAGGTTACAAGTTGCAGGCTTCAGGCTATGAATTGTTACAGGTTTAAGCTTCCGGTTATAGGCACAACCTGCAACCCCTTCCCTCTTATTCACTATTCACCACAAATTACTTCACCATATATCCGGAAAATCCTTACTTTTGCCGACCTCAAAATTTTTGGAGCAGAAAGGATCTGTTCTTCCACAAAATGCCCGGGTGGCGAAATTGGTAGACGCACTACTTTGAGGTGGTAGCGCCTGAAAGGGCGTGCTGGTTCAAATCCAGTCTCGGGCACACATTCATCGCCGCAAACAATTTTATATCAATTGTTTGCGGCGTTTTTGTTTTGGTCAAGTAACATAATAGTAACAACTACTCCAAATTCTTCATCCACTCGCCAATATGCTTTTACTCCGGATTCCCCTCATCCGGCGGCGGCAGGTTATCCCATTCCCAATGTTCGTTTTTGGGAAGATCATCAGGTCGATCTTTTGAAGAATTGTAGAAAACACACCAGTTGTCGGTAGTGGCTATTCTCCCGTTCCATATATCAAACTGGAAGAAATTGGAGTTAGTTGTATATTCTGGATAAGGTGATGGCTGCTGTTGTAGGTTTTCTTCATGATCCGCTGCCCCATCTCGTCATATACATATTCTACTACCATCTCCGTGAAGGCAGCGTCACGCGCTACCGCGGTTACCTTGCCTGTGACATCATAGCGGATGTATTTTTTCTGTGCAGGATCCTGGGTATCCTCTATCGTTAACTGACCAAGCGCATCATAGGTATAGCTGGCATAGGTTACCGGCGAGACGCTTGCGCCTGGTAGCGGGGCGTAGGGCTCGCTGAGTAGCTGGTAGCTTTCGCAATAAGCTATCTTTTTATTTTGTTGCCGGATACAGTGCCACTATCAAGCTTTGATTGTGTCACACACTTCTGCTTCAGCAATGCTATTCAACAGCTCATGAAGCTTTATCGGTACAAGCGGGACGCTTGCACCTGGTTCATGAGTATTTGCAACCTTGCGCCTGATTGGGGGGAGCTTTTACCAACACTCAAGGCAACAAAGCCTGATGTTTTGTTTTCTCCGTTCAGTTTCTTTAACCAATAGTAATAATTAGATTTAACTATGCTGTTTTGGACACAGTAAGCGCTAACTGTTAACCCGCTTTTATTGCATGCTTCTATATGCTGGTGCATCTGTTCGGCCTTTGCCTGATCGTATTTTTTCATCCGGCAAAGGTCTTAGCGAGTTCCCTCTCTGGACATATGGGGTTGCTCAATGGGATACCCCGCACTTACACCAAATTTCAGCTTCTCTTTTGCTGGGCTTTGATTTTGGCCATAGGATTGCATCAGGAGGATAAAACAGCTTAAGGTCAGGAATGATTTCATAGTTTGATGTTGGTTAATATAATAGTTTTTTCCGGCTATAACGGCTAATAGCCTTATGATTATGCTGCACATCGTATATTCTATCCCAACTTCCAATACTCATCTTAATTTATTAAACAATCTACGTATAAACAATACAGCTACAACCTTATACCTGTCATTATTGTATAACAAGTAATACTTAGGCAGTAGGTCGGCTGTCACACGATGCATCGCTAGATCTGGCCCAGTACCGAGAATAAAGAAGTTTACAAGAATCGTTAATATTCTTTCAAACCAATTATTTGATATTACTCCAAAAACATTGATAGCTTTTCTAAAGCTTGTTTAGCATTATATGAAATCAGATACTCTGGATGCTTAGAATATTCTTCTAAAAGTTTTGTTGTCTTTCGTTCATGAAATTTTGCCAAATAATAAAAGGCAGAAGTCAATTTGTAAACGTAATACGCATCGCTTTTATCATCAATCGTTTTAATGATACCAATAGCGATATCAATCATGTTTGAGTCCTTATTAATTTCAAATATCGAAGCTGAGATTACAAGCTTAATCATGCCATTAGAACACTTTTCTAATAACTTATACAAAACTGGAAGGGACTTTTGTGATTTTAAATAGGCTAATGTTTCGATTACTAAAGTGTCTATCTCCTTCTCAGATTCAAACAATAGCTTATAAATGAGAGCATCTTGCACTCCCCTTTTTTCATCATCAGATAGCTTATCTATTAAAGGAACATTATTGAACCCATTCCTATGCTGATAATCACTAGGAGGAATAATTTCCGCAACTATTTTTTCTATATCCATTCTCAAATTATCTGTAAATGAGATTGATTCCTTTTTGTTGTAATATTGGTAGCTCCGTTTTGAACCAAATAGCACCTGCTCTTGGATTATTTAAAAATACATTAACCGTACTTCCATTAGGAATGCCTTTTGCCCAAGTAGCTGACAATCGCTGCCACATAGGCTCTGCTTCTGACCAAGGGATATTTCTACTATCTATTAAATTTTGCAAGTTTCTTCCAGCTCTTGTCTGCCCAAGTGTTTCAAACCCCTCTGAAATTGCTCTTACTTCTGTACCTGCACCGGAGAAAAATGCTCGACTACTCGTCTTAGCGGTAGTTCCCTCATACCTCAGCCATTTTAGCACTGCTAATTTAGGCATTGGAACCCAAACTGAGGCAAATTCTAACAAATTATAATTCATCTGCCTCCATTCCTGATTTGCCTGGTAAGATCTCTCGTAGCGTGCAAAATCATTTCTGTAACTATCAGGGTCATTGTCCTGGAGAAGGGGCTCACCATTTGCATGCCGGTCACGAATGAGCGCTGAATAGTTTACATTGTTATTATATACTTCTTTTGACATCCCCTTTGGTAAGCCCAGCCAATTAAATGTTTTACGAGGGGTGCTCCTTATTATTATTTCCGATAAGGTTTTCGAGTCCGGGCAATCATCGCAGCCTTCTCCACCGGTAGGGTCAGTTATACTCAGAGGATTATTGCCCATCGCTGCATACGGGCTCCAATACTCATCTGCAGGATCTATGGTGAGCCATCTTGCGATCCTGGAGTCATACATCCTCAGCTCAAAGGCATTCCAGTTCGTCTCGGGGTCTTTCTCTGCATACTGTCCCTGGTAGCCGTAGCGGTAATCATTGGTGCCCGTAGTGCCGAACGGGTAATAGTCATTGTACAGCCTCACTTCAAGCGTACCGCTGTTTTTAGCTACCACTGCCCGCACCTTCTAATTGCGAGATCGGGTATTATTGTTTTACAAACTTTTGTCTTATTGGTGTATAAAAAAGGATAAACAGTAATACCACTCCAATAATTGCATTGTAAGTTCCCAAAGTTAAATCTGTTTCTGATGCAAGGTAAGTGTACACGAGAAATTCCACCGCCAAAAAAGTAATCGCTCCCAACAGAAAAAGTATACCCTTTTTTATCCTCAAAACAAAATATAGCGGGACACAGAACAGGGCAATTAAAAAAGTAGAATAAAATAAAACATACAGTATATAGTTCATCGTAAGTTTTACAACTTCCAATGTAGAACTGGCGTTATCCAAAACCGCATTTTTAAACCTATTATCTATGAATGCAATAACAAAAAAGAATACGGAATATTTTATCAAGAGAAACAAAATAATATTTAAAAACTTAACCTTGAACATATATTACCTTTTATAGAACATAGACGGATAATACGAAAAATCTCTTATCGGAAGGCTTCCTGAAGTGGGAGAAGAAGTACCTATTATTGGTGCAATGTGTGTTTGTATAAATGATGGCTGATGATACTGCATTATGGTACTTCCATTAACTTTAAGTGTGGCTGATGGAAATATATTCGTATAAGACGATATAGACAGATTACCATTGGTCCGGTTATAATCCATAATGAGTTTCTGTGCAACATCAACTATTTTAAATCCAAACATATTTAATCCGAGTTGTTCAAACTTAGAAACACTTTCGTGTTGTTCAAAATTTATGTTAACACCCATTGAAGTGGTACTTACATCAAAAACATTATTGCTTCCGCCTTTTCCAGGATAATAATTTCGAGGAGTACCAATTGGTGTTGTACCTGGAATAACACGTAGCCTGCCTTCTATACTTGTCAACTCTCCATTAGCATTTTCTATTCCTGTTATGGAAATCTCGCTGGTCAACTTTACCCCTGTTGCATCGAATCCTAAGGAAACATAAGATGGTACGTCCCACAATTCTTTATCTATGAAGCTCTGAAATGTAAAGTTAAGCGTTTTCCCAAGATATGTTTCGCCAGCTTTTGTTGTTGCTTGATTGTTTGCGTTCTTATCCCAGTAAATGCTTCCATCTTTTCTCTGTACCCAATCGTCTGTTTTACCCCCTGTAGGATCAGTTATACCTATAGGATTATTTCCCATAGCCACATAAGGGGAGTGGAACTGTTTCTTCGGGTCTATACTTAACCATCTTGCAATCTTAGAGTCATACATCCTAAGTTCAAAAGCATTCCAGTCCGTCTCGGGGTCTTTCTCTGCATACTGTCCCTGGTAGCCGTAACGGTAGTCATTAGTGCCCGTAGTGCCGGGAGTGATTGTCATGCCGAACGGGTAATAGTCATTGTACAGCCTCACTTCAAGCGTGCCGCTGTTTTTAGCTACCACTGCCCGTACATTGCCTAAGTGATCCGTCAGCTGGTAAGCATAGATCCCTGACTGCCGGTAGTAGATCCCTATCCTGCCGCCGCCGCCGTCTATCCCGTATTCCTGTACCACGGCGGTGCCGGGGATATCATTTACCACAGGTTGCGTGTAGATCACATCTCCCACATAGTAGGTGTTCTGGATAAGGTGATGGCTGCTGTTGTAGGTTTTCTTCATGATACGCTGACCCAGCTCGTCATATACATATTCTACTACCATCTCCGTGAAGGCAGCGTCACGCGCTACCGCGGTTACCTTGCCTGTGACATCATAGCGGATGTATTTTTTTTGTGCAGGATCCTGCGTATCTTCTATCGTTAACTGACCAAGCGCATCATAGGTATAGCTGGCATAGGTCACCGGCGAGCCGCTTGCGGTGTTGGTAATGCTGGCAAGCTGATACATTTAAGACACAAGCGAGACGCTTGCGCCTGTTTCTTGATTCTTTACAACCTTGCGCCTGATTGGGGGAAGAAAGCCGAGGTGTCCCGTACTATCATCGGGAACTATGAGCGTAACGCCAATACGCCTTCCATTGAAGTATTGATAAAACTGGCGAAGGTCTTTAATGTAAGCGTAGATTACATTATCGGAGAGGGCGAACTGGCTGCCCTTGACAAGGATTTGCTAAAACGTATCGAGGATATTGAAAAACTGGACGAAGCCACTAAGCAACACCTGTTCTTCCTTATTGACAACGTTATACAGAACTATAAGACTAAGAAAGCTTTTAATAAATGAAAAAGCCCCGGAAGTCCGGGGCTTTGCTTATGCTATTTGTAGTTCAGTAAAATGCTTCAAACATAATCGAAGCTCTTTTGCCTCTTTTAATAATTTCCGCTCGATTTCATTCTTTGGAGTGTACTTGGTAAAGTATTCAGCGTTCAAACTAATTTCTTCTTTACTTGCTTTTGCCATTACCAACCTATTAAGATGTTTTAAATGCAGCGTTTTTGTTTTATCGTCATAGTCCGGCAAGTTTCCGTTCTGCAACATAAAAACAATGACCTCCAAATGGTCTTCTATATTTTCGTAAGAAACAGAAACTACTCTTTCCCTATCCTTAAACTCAACATCATAAAAGGCATTACCGTTAATAGTTTCATTTACTTTGCTAAACCCAAATTCGGTTTCAAGAAAGGAGTAAAACGACTTTACAGCTTCTGTATATTCTTTTCCTTCTATCATGGCTTTATAACTTGAAATGCGTTAGGATGAAGTTTTAAATAATTCCTCATCATATTTTGTTCCATCTGATAGAAGATACTCGGATTGGCTCTCGTGGCATCAAGTCCAATATCCAAAATTGGTCTGCCACTTCTCATCTGCTGTAAAATCCATTGTCGGTTATAGGTCATCATTTGGCTTGTAACCTGGTCAGCAGTACCCGTAAATTTTGGCATATTATTTAAAATCACCGACCCCTCACGTTTTGCAGCTTCCATGCTAACACGCTTCATTCCTTCACCAATAATCGTCTGTCCCCCCTTAGCGGTAGTTCCCTCATATCTCAGCCATTTTAGCACTGCTAATTTAGGCATTGGAACCCAAACTGAGGCAAATTCTAACAAATTATAATTCATCTGCCTCCATTCCTGATTTGCCTGGTAAGATCTCTCATAGCGCGCAAAATCATTTCTGTAACTATCAGGGTCATTGTCCTGGAGGAGGGGCTCCCCATTTGCATGCCGGTCACGAATGAGCGCTGAATAGTTTACATTGTTATTATATACTTCTTTTGACATCCCCTTTGGTAAGCCCAGCCAATTAAATGTTTTACGAGGGGTGCTCCTTATTATTATTTCCGATAAGGTTTTCGAGTCCGGGCAATCATCGCAGCCTTCTCCACCGGTAGGGTCAGTTATACTCAGAGGATTATTGCCCATCGCTGCATACGGGCTCCAATACTCATCTGCAGGATCTATGGTGAGCCATCTTGCGATCCTGGAGTCATACATCCTCAGCTCAAAGGCATTCCAGTCCGTCTCGGGGTCTTTCTCTGCATACTGTCCCTGGTAGCCGTAGCGGTAATCATTGGTGCCCGTAGTGCCCGGAGTGATCGTTGTGCCGAACGGGTAATAGTCATTGTACAGCCTCACCTCAAGCGTGCCGCTGTTTTTGGCTACCACTGCCCGCACATTGCCTAAGTGATCCGTCAACTGGTAAGCATAGATCCCTGACTGCCGGTAATAGATCCCTATCCTGCCGCCGCCGCCGTCTATCCCGTATTCCTGTACCACGGCTATCCCGGGGATATCATTTACCACAGGCTGCGTGTAGATCACATCTCCCACATAGTAGGTGTTCTGGATAAGGTGATGGCTGCTGTTGTAGGTCTTCTTCATGATACGCTGACCCAGCTCGTCATATACATATTCTACTACCATCTCCGTGAAGGCAGCGTCACGCGCTACCGCGGTCACCTTGCCTGTAACATCATAGCGGATGTATTTTTTTTGTGCAGGATCCTGCGTATCCTCTATCGTTAACTGACCAAGCGCATCATAGGTATAGCTGGCATAGGTTACCGGCGAGCCGCTTGCGGTGTTGGTGATGCTGGCAAGCTTGTTGGTGTTGGCAGTGTAGTTGTACTGGAACTTCTCGGTTACATTACCTGCACCATCAGTGCGCTCCAGGTACTGTATATTGCCATGATAATCGTAGGCTGAAGCGCCGGTGGTAGGGTTCTTGATCTTCTCCTTGTTGTAGGTAGTGGCTGTATAGGTCGCCGGGTTGTTGACAAAGTTCAGGTCAGTACCGAAAGTAGCTTCTGTCAGCTGGTTATAGCGGTCATACTGATACAGGTAGGTAGTGGGATCTTCTGATATTGCCGGCACCGTCACAGGTTTTTTGCTGTACCAGCTCATTGCCTTGATATTACCTATATAGCTGTCCGATGCATAGCTGCCGCCGACAACATTTCTTACAGCCTGGGCATAACCGCTGCGGCACACATAGTCATTCGTGTAATGGTCCAGCACCATTCCGAACGCGTCCCGCTGAAAAGAGGCATTTGCTCCGCTTATCCCGTCCATCCCCGGATCCTTATCCTTATTGCTGTTGTTGATCGCTTTCAGGAACCCTTCTACCGTATATACATAATCTACACCCTGCAGGTCTTCGGCAAGTTCCACACGCTTTAACGGCCCATGCAGGTAATAGCTGTATTTTGCCTGCAGCTTCCAGGTGTCGGCGCTGCCGGTACGGGTATAGGTCTTCCACAGGTTCAGGTTTGCAGGATCATACTCATACTTATGGGCAAAATATTCTGTGCTGTTGTCTTTCTGGTATATTCTTTCAGTCAAAAGGTTGTTCTGGTCATAGCTGTAATCTGTTGTCTTGTAGCCCAGCCCTTTGATATACTTTACCTGCCACAGCAGCTTACCTTCCTCATCGTAGTTGAACCAGGCGGCGCTTACCACATCACTACTATTGGGACTGTTATCAACGATGCTGCTGTACTTTTGGGTATAGCTTACCGCTCCCCCCAGGTAAAATGCATCCTGCGTGTACCCGGACACGGATGATGACAGCGTATTGTCGGCTACATCATATACGGTGACGCCCACATCTTTCTTTGTGCCCGTGGTAAGCCCTCCCGTGGAAGATACATCTTCCAGGATATCGCGCATCGCATTGGGGGTGGCGGTAAGGTCGCTGTTGAACTGCAGACCTGACCCGCCCGGAAAATACTCGCCGCTCTCCACCAGCCTGCCGTATCTGTCGTAGTTGGTATAGCTGTAGCTGCCCTGAGAGCCCTGCAGCGCATTGCGTGAAAACCGGATCTTGCCGTCCCTGCGGTATACGAACTCCGTCCGCCCGTTCTCTGCATTCTGCGTGGCGATCAAAAGCGGGAGCGTAACGCTTATCAGGTAAAATGATTCCTGTTAGAAGGAATAAGCAGCTCCTGCATAAAATCCACTGATCTGGTGAATTTTCCAGTTGATATCATTACGCGTTCAAAATATTTAATCTAAAAAGCATTTGAGACTACCGGGATGCAAAATAGCTGTTATACGCTTCAACTATTTCAGGAGTGTCCCTGAAACGAAGTTCCTTTGATGCAACTTTCTCTTTGAGCTCGGGATAATCTTCCAGCAATTGAGGCATCAGGTTTTTGAATACCTTTTTGGTAAGCTTTTCTACCTGCCCGTTTTTTTCTATCACCCATTCCTTTACCGTCCTGCTATACATCAATCCACCTGAGCCCGAGTTGCTGACAACGCTGTAATACAGATACAGCTTTATCCTGCCATCCTGCAGTACCTGGGCAAAATCCCTGGGATAATGTACCAGGAAATTCAGTGTAAAATTTTTTATTACGGCAAAACTGTCTTTTTCAATTACAAAGCAGCAAATATCTGCAGTTGTTAATTTCACTCTCTTTTCCTCTTTTGTAGCTTTAAAGCTGATAAAGCAGTCCCCGTTCTCTTGACTTTTAAAAGCATTCCCCCCGTATTCAAATCTTAGCAAGCCTTCTACTTTAGTCCCATCTTTTGTATAGTAATGCCCCTGTTTGTATTGTCCAAAAGATAGGGAACAAATGAGTAATACAAAACCTACCAGTATATATTTGCTTAACCACATAAAATACTTTTAAATAACATACACACTCCAACCTTTTAATAAAATAGAGACAGCCCTGATTCAGAATTTGTAGGAAACACCCAGATGGAGTCCCTGCGGCTTACCGATCTGCCAGTTAATATAATATTTTGTGGCATCGGTAAATGTTTATTGGTAATTAAGATAGACGGACCAGTGCTCCACTATAGTGCGCTCAACCCCGACTACCCAGGAAAACATTGCAGTATTCATCATCTTTTCCTTTTTGAAATCAATATTTTCTTCTGAACCCGCACTCCCGGGAGTGGAATTTATCCTGAACCGGTTGTGTATTTTGGCATTTAACAAAAAGTCTACCCGGGGGCCGGTGGCTATGGTAATGATCTTTGTATTGTACCTGAATATGTCTGCGACAGTAATGCTGCTCATCTCGATTTTATCCCTTTGAGACGCAGCGCCGTCTGCAAATTCATTAAGAGAGGATTTGTATACCTGCTTTTGATTGTATAATGCAAAACCAACTTCCGGCTGCATGGAGACGGCAGATTCCCGAAAGAAATATTCCATAGTTGCCTTAATGTCAAACCCTGCTCCAAACTTACTTTTATGATAAGTTTTAAAGCCGGGTGCATTTTCGAAGTATGATAACGCGGGTGATGTTGTGAAATTGACACCTGCACTTACTCCAAATCTTAGTTTTTCATTTGTTTGGCTTGTATTTTGGCCATAGGATTGTATCAGGAGGACAAAACAGATTAAGGTCAGGAATGATTTCATAGTTTGATGTTGTTGGTTTTTCTGATTAGATATAACATGGTTTTCTCCGAGACAATCTCTCATTTGTCACGCACCGCTATTACCGACTTGCACCTGGTATTGAGTCATGTTTGTTCAATGGTGATTCTCTTACAACCAGTATACAAGTTAACGCTATAATCTTTCACTGATGCGCAGGAATAACAGCTTTTGACAATGAGTTTCACTATCTCATCACTTCTTCAAAGGTTCACTTTCGTTCATCTCTCTTATACTTACCTGATCACTTGGCACAACCTTTTCCCCTGCCGTTCAATACTCCTTTATTACTAACAAGCACCGAGGGGTGGTTTACAGCCTTCACTTGCACAGCGACCGTGGTAGACCTACTACCATCTTTTATATAACTTCCACGGCACGCCCTGCGCAAGTATCGCATTCAAAAGTAAATAAGTTATTATAAGGTCTCATAAAGGCACACAACCAACAAGAGTGCTGCAAAAATAATTTCGCTAAGCCTTGAGAATACTTATCCCGGCTTTTTGTCAAAAACGGTAGAGCCGAAATATCATTTCTTCCAAATATCAAGTATTGTCTTACAAGCATAAGTTTTGTTAAGATTTAACTTGTATTTTCTTAAAATAGCCGCTAATTTATTAATCGCTGGTTTATTTGTCGATATTCCTTCATAGAGGATGTTTCCGTTCATGTCATATAATCCGGTAAATTCTGGACAATCTACTCCATTGCAAAAGTTTGCACCATACACATAATAAAGTTGGTTTCCTTTGTCCGCGTTTATTAAACATATATCAAGAATAGGGAAAGCCGCGACTTCTATTCTTCGCTCTTTCTTAGTTGACTTACTAACTTGACCTATAGGAAATGAGTGACTCTTAAACTCTTTTCCATTTTTATAAAAAAGAAGGCGTTGACTTTTTACTATTGGAGTTCCAAATTGTTCAGCTCTCCATTCTCCACTTAATGTATCTTCTATTAAAACTGATTTAAGCTCCAATTTAAAAATACCTGTTTCTAAAGCAATTAGTATTTCACGTTGAATTATTTCATCACCGTTTGAATTTGGTTCTTGATTAACAACGTTACTACACTTGTTAAAACTCAATAAGAAGAATATATATGAAATAATCAATTTATACATTTTATTTTTTTGAAATCACTTGCCTAGTTTTTTCGCAAAAGTTGCCCTACAGGAGTCCCAATATTCGATTTACCTAGTAGCTCTTGGGCTCTATATCGATAAAAAACGTTTTGCAAGTTATCACTATTCCAATGATTTAATGAAGTTGTAAGCTCCCCCAAAGTTCGTCCAATTAAAGTTAGAGTTTAGAATAACAGAGTTGTTAATTTTAAACTTTAAATACAAATGAAAAAACGATTTACAGAAAGCCAGATAGTGGCAGCAATCAAGCAG